>Ga0101944_10000374_pt1 | contig 136371 bp, 106 predicted proteins | sample DewCreD2012metaG_FD_75245 | JGI IMG/M metagenome (GOLD analysis project Ga0101944, IMG submission 75245) | Hot spring sediment bacterial and archeal communities from British Columbia, Canada, to study Microbial Dark Matter (Phase II) - Dewar... ...
CCCCAGGGCATCTACCTGACGGGGGCGGAGGTGTTCGCGGTGCCCGAGCCTGGCACGCTGGCGTTGCTGGGGCTGGGGGCCTTGGCGCTCTATCGCCGCCGACGCCGCGCCGCCTGACGGCTCGAGCGCAAGCGCGCGCAAGCAATCAGCAGCTTCTCGGCATGCGCCGGGGAGCTGCTGATCTCATGATCTGGCGAGCCTGAGGAGCCAGTGGGGCAGGAGGGGACGAAGCGGTTGGGGTGGGTGAAGGGATTCGAACCCTCGGCCTTCAGAGCCACAGTCTGACGCTCTAACCAACTGAGCTACACCCACCGCGGCGCCTCATGGCGGGCCCCATCGGCACAGGCCGGCCAACAGGCTGACTATTAATTATAACAACGTGAGCCCGTCTTGGCAAGGAGTTGGAGCACCCTTCAGCTCTGAGGAATGTCGCTGGTGATGCACACGGGGAGGAGGGGATATGCCTTGCGGAACTCGGGGGCCAGGCGGGCGAAGGCCTTGAGTTCGCAGTCCTGCTTGCGCTCCTCCTCGCTCTTGGGCTCGGGGTCCGCGTCCCCGGCGGGGTTTTCGATGAACTCGCTGGCCATGGAGAGGGCCAGGCCGGAGGGGCTGACGAGCTTGGCCTCCAGGACCTGGTGCATGTAGATCGTCTTGCCGCCCTGCTTCTGCTCCAGGCAGTGCTTGCAATGGCGCTGGGTGAGGCACAGCCACCCCGTGCCGTCGAGTGCGACCACGAGGCGCCCCCGCAGGCGCGCCCCGTCGAGGGCCTTCATGCGAATCGGCCGGTCGAGCATCCGGGTGCGCAGCGCCCCCCAGAAGCCGGACCCAACGTGCCCGACGAAGTGCTCCAGGGTCTTGTGGACGGGCAGGGTCGTTTGCTCGGTGCGAGCCAGGCGGTTGACGTTTCCGAGGACCTGCGTCTCCTCGTCGCGCAAGTCCCCGTCGAGTTGCCGGCGGCTCGCAAGCGCCAGGAGGAAGAGCAGTTCCCCCCACCAGAACAGGAACCGCTTGTCGTAGGTGATGAAGGGCTCGAACCGCGTGTCGGGGAGTTCCTTGAGCACCGCGGGCAAGCCGGGCCAGTAGTGCCCTAGGGTCCCGAGGAGAGCCACGCCCAGGCCTACGACCTTCCGGCCTTTCGCTTCCGCTCCGCCACGTGGGAGGCCACCAGAGCGGTCGCCAGCACCGAACTCTCCCGCATCAGGCCCTTCAAACGGCGTCCCTCGGCGATCCACGCTCGCACCTCCTCCACCAAGTCGAGGGGGACGTACACCGTGCGGGTCTTCCCATCCACCTTGAACGTCAGGTAGTTGCCCACGTGCTTCTGGCCCTTCTGGCAGCGACAGCCCGTGCGACCGCAGTGTTTGGCGATACGCACCAGGCTGGCGGTCAGGACGGGCCCCCGCGCCGTGAGGCCCTTCAGGCGGCTCTGGAGCATTCGGCGAACGAGCGTGGGATGCTGCGGGACTCTCATTGCCCGGTCTCCTCCACGAGGTGGCCTCCAATATCGGATAAGGTATACCACTTATCCGATACTGTCAAGAACAATCGCCGCGCGTACACAATAATCCCGCGGAGATTCCTGCGGAACGGGAACAGGCCGACCCTGCGGGGATTGAAGGGCTACCGGTGGGGAGTCGCCGCGCGACTTATCGCCTATTCCTCAGAGCTGGCCGGCCCGGGGCGGGGGGGTGCGGGCCGGAATTGTAGGTGGATTGCTCCTCTCTGGAGCCTGAAAGGCTCGTATGCTGAAGCCCAGGGCAACGCCCTGGGAAGGAGGCCACCCCAGAGCGAGCCCTGAAGGGGCGAGATAGGGGGGCCGCCTGGCGCCCCTTCAGGGCCTTCGGGTGGTTGCCGCTGGACCCAGGGCGTTGCCCTGGGCTCTACCATGACGCCCCGAAGGGGCTACGGAATCTGCCTACAATTCAGGCCCGCACCCTGGAGTGTGAGCATCAGCGGACGCCGACGGGCCGCGGGTCGCGCAGCAACCCTCGCCCTGGCGCACCGCTTCCTGCGGCTTGCGCGGTGTCGGGCGCCTCTCACCTTCTCCACGGCTCGCGGAGGGCCTCGGAGCGCAGGCGATTGGCCTGCTCGTCGCCGATGAACTCGTGCTTCTTCGGGTCGTAGGTGAGCTTGCGCTTCAGAAGCAGCGCGATGTTGACGGCGTGGCAGGCGATGTGCGAGTTGCAGGTGACGAAGTGGTTGGCCCGCGGCAGGCCGCGGGACTTCACGCAGTCGAAGAAGTCACGGATGTGGCTGTCGGCGGGGTAGCCGCCCGTCTTCTTGCCGCGGGCGGCGAGCCATTCGGGGTTGCTGACGTTGATCTCGCCGCTGTCGCCCACCTCGACCCAGCCCTTGTCGCCCTCGGCCCGCATGGGGCACGAGCCGACGTTGGGCATCCAGCCGCTGTTGCGGATTACGAGTTTGACGCCGTCGGCGTAGACGGCGGTCGTCTGGTCGCCTTGGGGAGGGTGGTATTCTACGGGCACTGTGTCGTCGCTCTGCTTCGCCCACTGGCAGAGGTCCACGCAGTGCGAGCCCCAGGGGAGGATTCCGGCGCCGACGAGGCCGCCGCCCTCCTCGAAGCATGACCAGCCCGAGCGCAGGAGCCCGCGGTTGAACGGCCGCCAGGCCGCCGTGCCGAGATAGAGGTCCCAGTCCACCTCCTCCTTCGAGGGCTCGGGTTCGGCGGGCGCCCAGCCGCTCATGCCCACGGTCATGCCGCCGGGGTGGGCGTAGAGGGTGTGGAGCTTGCCCAGCTTGCCGCTGTGGATAATGTCCATGGCGTACATGAAATGGGCGACGCTGCGGCGTTGCATGCCGCCCTGGAACACGCGCGCCGTGCGCTGGAAGGTCGCCGCCAGCTCCAGGCTCTCCGCGATGGTCTTCGTGGTGGGCTTCTCGGCGTAGGCGTCCTTGCCAGCTTTGGCGGCCAGGATGGCCCCGAAGCCGTGCCAGTTGCAGCCTGTGGCGATCAACACCGCGTCAATGTCGGGGCGGGCGAACATTTCGCGGAAGTCCACGTAGGCCGCGCACTTGTCGTCGCCGTTCCGCGCGTCCACCATCTTCTTGGCGCGCTCGCGGCGCTCGCGCTGCACGTCGCACACGGCCACGCAGCGCACGTCGGGCTCGCGGAGCATGCAGCCGAAGTCGTAGGAGCCGCGCCCGCCGATGCCCATGGCGCCCAGGAGGATCGTGTCACTGGGGGCCACGCTGCCGTCCTTGCCCAGCGCCGCCGACGCCACGATATGCGGCGCGGCTGCGGCGGCTCCGAGGGCGGTGAGTGCGCGCCGGAGGAACTGCCGGCGGAGGATGCCCGGCGTTTGTGACATGGCAGGCTCCTTTCTCCATTGCGGTCGGCCTGGGCCGGACGCTGTCGCAACGCCACAAACGTAGCGTGAGGGCTTTCGCTTGTCAAGCGGTCACCCTTAGTCGTTCGCTAAGGACGGGAGGCATCGAGGGGCGGGGAGCGGCAAGGGGTGGCGAACCGCTCCCTGCGCCTTCCTCGCAATGCCCTTCGATTCTTCACCCCACTGGTCAACCCCTCTGACACATACCTTCGCCCGCTGAACGCACTGTGCCACATCAGAACCTGAGGTCCAACACTTCTAGAGATTCACTATGGAACGATCGGGGGGGCCGGGGGTGGGCACTGTCGGCCGCCGCAGGAAAGGAAGCGCTTGATGGGTTCCTTGCCGTGCATTAGAATGGCGCGCGGTCGGGCATGCGATCGTCAGGTCGGACCCAGCGGATGAAGCGGACAGGGAAAGCGAGGCCCGTCGCCCGTCGGCCCTCTCGAGCTGACCTGGAGGCCGAGGTCCAGGCCCTGCGCGCGCAACTCCAGGCGGCCCCGGAATCTCCACTTGACGAGCCGATCTAGCATGGATAGAATGGGCATTATTACAAAGTAATACCCACATGGCATGCGGGGCGCTCTACATGCGAAGCCTGACGGCAGCCCTCAACCTGGGGCGCATCCCTGGGCTGGTGTCGGTTCTCATGGGTGCCCTTGGAGTCCACGTTGCCCACCCACTCCTGCATCCTCAGGAACGGCCGACGGGGTGCACGTGCCTCCATGCCGACAGCGGCGCCGCGGTAGAGCAACGGGCCTACGGCGGGCCGGGCGAGAGCAACCTGCTCCCCGGATACGTGCGCTGCACGGTCTGCGAGTTCCTCGCGTTGCTCAATTCTGCGGCGCCGGAGAGCGTGGGCTCTCCTGCGGCCACTGAGCCCTTCGGCCCAGTGCAAGTCCCAGCGGGCCGGACCGAGCCCCCCGTCCCCGCCCTTGGCGCTTTCTCGCCGCGTGCTCCTCCCGTCCACATCATCTGTTGAGTGAAGGCTGCGCACCCGCGTGCCCGCTCGCCGCGCCGCATCGCCGCGCGGGCCGCGCGCTGCGCCATCACAGAATCCTCGACGGGAGTGCGTTTTCATGCAAGGAATGCTGCGCATCCTGTTATATGCCGGCTGGTGTGCCGCGGCTGCCGCCGCTGAGCCTCCGCCCGCTCCTGCGGCTCAGGCCCCGCCTGGCATGGACTGGCTTGGCGGCGCGTTCCGGGCCATCCAGAGCGATGACCTCCAGGTCGGCGCCATCTTCGACTTCGCGTCCGACTACACCAGGCGGAGGAACGGCTCCTCGACCCACGAGGCGCAGTTGCGCGAGGTGGAGTTGGGCTTCGGGGCGCGCCTGAGCCCCTACCTTCGCTTCGACACGTTCCTCGGCATCGCGCGGGAAGAGGGCGAGGAGGAGGGCAAGCCGCCCCGCGGCCTGCTGCGAAGGCGATGGGACCTCTGCCACGGCTACTCGGTCGGGCCCGAGGAAGCCTACCTGACGCTCACTGGCCTCCCCGGCGGCCTCACCGCGCGCGCGGGGAAGATGAAGGCCGCGGTCGGCTGGGCCAACACCCAGCACGCGCACGCCCTGCCGTGGCCCGCCCAGCCACTTGTGGTGAGGAACCTCCTCGGCGAGGAAGCGATGGTCGGCGAGGGCATCGAGTTGAGCTGGCTTGCCCCCTGGGACCAGCCCTACACCGAGGTCACGTTCCAGTGCATGCGGTGCGACGAGGCCGAGCTTTTCTCCGGCGACCGATGGAGCGACCGGACCCGGGTGGTGCATGTCAAGAACGTGTTCGACCTGACCCCGTCGTCCACGTTCGAAGCCGGCCTGAGCGCGGCCAGGGGGCCTGATAGCCGTGACCCCAGAGGCCGGCACGCCTGCCTCGGAGGCATTGACCTGACTTACAAGTGGCGCCCCGTGGAGCGCGCCCTCTACCGCTCGTTCACTTGGCGCACCGAGTTTCTCTGCTCGCGGAACCACAACGAGGATGGCGAGCGGCAGCACGTGTGGGGTGCCTACACCGCCCCCGAATACCAGTTTGCCCGCCGCTGGGCCGTGGGCGCCCGATTCGACTACGCGCAGTTGCCCGACAACCACCGCCTCCACGAGAGGGGCTGCTCCCTCTACGTCACCTTCACCCCGAACCACTACTGCTTCTGGCGCGCAGGCGTCGAGCGGACCGCCCGCAACTTCGAGGACGAGGGTTCGAAGGGCGACACGATGCTCTTCCTCCAGCTCAACTTCGGCTTCGGCGCCCATCGCGCCCACAAATACTAAACCAGGAGTGCTCACCGGATGAGAACAATCACATGCGTCCTCACGCTGGCCCTGGCCACGCTGGGCGTCCGGGCCGGCACGCTGCGGGTGGTCACCACGACCACCGACCTCAAGTCGCTCGTCGAGCTGGCCGGCGGCGACCGCGTGCAGGCGACCGCGATTGCGCAAGGCAACCAGGACCCGCACCACATCGAGGCGAAGCCCAGCTACATCCTTCAGGCGCGCCGGGCGGACCTCTGGGTCCGCGCCGGCCTCGACCTCGAGGTCGGCTGGGAGCCGATCATCCTCGAAGGCTCGCGAAACCGTCGCATCCAGATCGGGACGACTGGGCACCTCGACGCCTCGGAAGGGATCGACCCGCTCGAGGCCGTCGGGGGCCTTGCCCACCCGCTCGCCGGCGACATCCACCCGCGCGGGAACCCCCACTACTGGGTGGACCCCTGGAATGGCCGCCTCATGGCCGCGAGCATCGCCGCCCGCCTCTCGAAGCTGGCGCCCGGCGACGCGGCGTACTTCGCCGACCGCCTGAAGGCTATCCAGGAGCGCCTCGATGAGGCGATGTTCGGCTCCGACGCCGTAGCAAAGCTCGGCGGCGAGAAGCTCTGGGACGCCCAGCAGAGCGGCCAGATCGAGGCCCTGCTCGCCGAGCAGAAACTCCCTCTCGGCGGCTGGGCCGGCAAAATGAGGCCCTTCCGAGGCGCGAAGATCATCACGTACCACCGGAGTTGGATATACTTCGCCCGCCGCTTCGGCCTGGAGATCGCCGCGGAGCTGGAGCCGAAGCCCGGCGTGCCCCCCAGCCCCGCCCACCTGCGCGACGTCATCGCCAAGATTCAGGCCCACAAGGTCCGCGCACTGCTCGTCGAGCCCTTCTACGACCGCCGAGCGCCCGACCTTGTGGCCGAGCGGACCGGCATCAAGGTGCTCGTCGTCACCCTCTCGGTCGGCGGCCAGGAGGGGGTGAACGACTACTTCGCCCTCATCACCACCATCGTGGACAGGCTGAGCGCCGCGCTCAAGGGGGATGCGCCGTGAGCAAGCAGGAGACCATCGTCCGCTGTCGGGGGCTCACCGTCGGCTACGGCCGCGAGGTCGTGCTTCGGGGCGTGGACCTCGACGTTCCACGCGGGGCCTTCCTGCCATTCGTCGGGCCGAACGGCGCGGGGAAGACCACACTCCTCCGCGCCATCCTCGGCCTCCTGCGGCCCCTCGCCGGCACCATCGAGACCCCGTTCCACCTCGCCCCGCCGGGCTACGTGCCTCAGCAGAAGGCCATTGACCCCCTCTACCCCCTCAGCGCTGAGCAGATCGCCCTGATGGGCCTCTATGCGCGCCTGGGCTGGTGGCGGCGACCGAGCTCGGTCGACCTGAAGCTCCTCGACGCGATCTTCGAGCAGCTCGGGCTCACCCCGCACCGGCGCAAGACCTATGGCGAACTGTCCGGCGGCACGAGGCAGAAGGTGCTCATCGCCCGAGCCTTCCTCAGCGGCGCTGAGGTCCTCATCATGGACGAACCGACCTCCGAGCTGGACGAGCCGTCCGAGATCGAGGTCCTTCACCACCTCGCCCGCCTGAGCCGCGAGGAGGGCAAGACCGTGCTCCTCGCTTGCCACGCCCTCGACCACGTGGCCGCGCTGGCCGAGCACGCCTGCCTTGTCAACCACGGCCACCTCTGCCTCGCCCATATGGACGAGGCGAAGGCGTTGCGTAACCTCCCGCAGGCGCAACCTCCCGCAGGTTTGGAACCTGCGGGGGGTTAGGAATTAGGAGGGGCCATCCTGATGTTCAGCGAACTCGCCGACCTCTTGACCATGTTCCCCGAGGCAGTTATCGCCGGCGCCGTCATCGCCACGGTATGCGCCTGCCTGGGGGTGTTCGTGATCCTCAAGCGCGTTGTCTTCATCGGCATCACGCTCGCCCAGGTGGCAGCGGCGGGCGTGGCGGCCGCGATGGCCTTCGGCCTCTCGCCCTTTCTGGGCGCGGCGGCGCTCACCCTTGTCACCGTCACCGCGCTTGCCTTCCCGTTCGAGACCCAGCGCATCCCTCGCGACGCCGTGCTCGGCGCCATATTCGTCCTCGCCGCCGGCGGGAGCATCCTCATAGTCGCCAAGAGCGGCTTTGGCCTCACCGAGGTCAAGTCGGTCCTCTATGGCGACCTCATCCTCGCCCAGCGCGGCGACCTCGCGGTCATCCTGGCCACGCTCCTCCCCGCGTTGCTCGCCCTCGTCCTCTTTCGGCGGCCCATCGTCTACACCTTTGCGGACCGCGAGGCCGCGCGGGTGCTGGGCGTCCGCGTGTTCGTGTGGGAGTTGGCCTTTTTCTACATCCTGGGCATCGTCGTCTCGGCCGCATCGAAGGTGGGCGGCGCCTTGCTCGTCTTCGCCTACCTCGTTGTTCCTCCGAGTGCCGCCCTGCTGCTGACCCGGCGGCTCGTCCTGGCTGCTGTCCTATCCGCGTCCATCGCGCTCGTGTGCACCCTCGTGGGCCTCTGGGCCGCGTTCCGCTACGACCAGCCGACGAATCACGTCATTGCCGTCGCCACTTCCGCCAGCCTGCTGTTGGCAGGCATCGCGCGCCTCGTCGCCAGCATGGCGCGGCGCCGCGCCCGGACGGGGAGCTGAGCATGCCGTTTGACCAGCCCGCGTTGGGAGCGTAGAATCCCGCTGTCTGCATTCGGGAGGTCGCGAGCCGGGGGCCGGTGAACTATGGTCGCGTTCGAGCCGGTGGCCAAGCTGCTGCTTTTTCTCCACTTCGCAGCGGCTGTGGTAATGTGCGGAGCCGTCGCGCACTTGGCGGTCCGACTATGGAAATACTCGCGGGGAGGGAGGGCCAGCCTGTCACACATCAGGCTCCACACAGGCATCCTCGCCGTCAGCTACATCGTGTGCTTCGTGCTGGGGGCGGTGACCTACCCGACGTTCCGCGTGCGCGTGCGCCACGAGTACTTCGACCAGGCCGTTCGTTGGGCTACGGGTCTCTTCGAGGTCAAGGAGCACCTCGCCACGATTGGCCTCGCCGCCGTGCTCGGCCTGCTGCTCCTCGCGTGGTCGTTGCCCAAGGGCTCAGAACAGGAAGCGCGCAGGGTCCTGCCGTTCTTCGGTGGCCTCGTGGTGATTCTGCTCGCCATCATTGGGTACAACGTGTGGTCAGGCTGGTTCCTCACCACGCTTAAGGGGGTGTGACATGCGCCGAACCGATGGCGCTCTGCTGGTCGCTTGTGCGGGCATCCTGGCGTTCTCTGTGGCCTACTACATTGACCCTCCTGCGCCGCGCTACTACCCCTTGGAGCGCACGTGGCGGATGGCGAACGAGAAGGGCAAGCCCTCGATGGCCTGGTATGGCCGATCGGCGTGGGGCCTGGGAGCAGGACTGGCGGCGGGTATCGCGATGGCTGTGACCCTGCGCGTGGTGGGACGCAGCCAGGGGGGGCGAAGCGGGCCCTCCCTGCGTGGCTCATCGCCGTGCTCACCGTTGCGAGTCTGCTGGCCCTGGTGGGCGTGAGCGCCGACGTCATCCAACACGAGTTCGGCAAGTGGGGCACGTGGGGCACCTGGCACGTGCCGCGGTAGCGGACCTCCGCCTCGGAGCGGCGCAACGGGAACGCCCGGACCTCGCGGGTGCGAGGCCCGGGCGCGCAATGGTCTCCAGCAGCCCTCTCCGCGCCCGCCCCCTCGCTCAAGAGGCCCTCGGGCACTTGTTTGCCTCATTCAGGCGAGGTCGAAGCGGTCAAGGTTCATGACCTTGTTCCACGCCGCAACGAAGTCGTGCACGAACTTCTCCTGGGAGTCCGCGCTTCCGTAGACTTCCGCAATGGCCCGGAGCTGGGAGTTCGCGCCGAAGATGAGGTCCACGCGCATGGCGGTCCACTTGAGTTCGCCCGTGGCGCGGTCGCGGCCCTCGAACACGTCGCCCGCTTCCGACGCCGGCTTCCACTCCGTGCCCATGTCGAGCAGGTTCACGAAGAAGTCATTGGTGAGGGCCTCCGGCCGCTTGGTGAAGACGCCGTGCTGGGATCCGCCGACGTTCGCGCCCAGCACGCGCAAGCCGCCTATGAGAACCGTCATCTCGGGGGCGGTCAGCGTCAGCAACTGCGCCTTGTCAACCAGCAGATGCTCAGCCGCCACACTGAACTTGGTCTTCAGGTAGTTGCGGAATCCGTCCGCCTTCGGCTCGAGGACGGCGAACGACGCGGCGTCGGTTTGCTTCTGGGATGCATCGGTGCGTCCCGGCGTGAAGGGCACGGTCACCTTGTGGCCGGCATCTTTCGCCGCCTGCTCGACGGCGGCGCAACCACCCAGGACGATGAGGTCGGCGAGGGAAATCCGCTTCCCGTCTTTCTGCGCGGCGTTGAATTCCTTCTGGATCTTCCCGAGGACTCGCAGCACCTTCTTCAGTTGGGCCGGCTGGTTGACCTCCCAGTCTTTCTGCGGGGCAAGGCGGATGCGCGCGCCGTTGGCGCCGCCGCGCTTGTCGGAGCCTCGAAATGTGGATGCCGACGCCCAAGCCGTTGAAACCAGTTGGGGGATTGACAGGCCCGAGGCCAGGAGTTTGCGCTTCAGCTCCGCGATGTCCCGTGCGTTGACCAGCTTGTGGTCAACGGCGGGCACCGGGTCTTGCCAGATCAGGTCCTCTGCCGGAACTTCCGGGCCGAGATAGCGCGACTTTGGACCCATGTCGCGGTGCGTCAGCTTGAACCACGCCCGGGCGAAGGCGTCCGCGAACTTCCTGGGGTTCTTCAGGTAGTCCCGCGCGATCGGCTCGTAGATCGGGTCGAAGCGAAGGGAGAGGTCGGCCGTGGTCATCATCGGCCGGTGTTTCTTCGACGGGTCGTGCGCGTCAACCACCAGGTCCTCTTCGGCCACGTCCTTGGCCAGCCACTGATTGGCGCCGGCGGGGCTCTTGACCAGCTCCCACTCGTACTTGAACAGCATGGTCAGGTAGCCCATGTCCCAGTGGATCGGGTTCGGCTTCCAGGCGCCCTCGAGGCCGCTGCCGATCGCGTCGCCGCCCTTGCCGCTGCGGAAGCTGCTCTTCCAGCCGAGGCCCTGCTGCTCGATGGGGGCGGCTTCGGGCTCAGGCCCCACGTGGGTCGCGGGTCCGGCGCCGTGGCATTTGCCAAAGGTGTGCCCGCCGGCGACCAGCGCGACGGTCTCCTCGTCGTTCATCGCCATGCGCGCGAACGTCTCTCGAACGTCTCGGCCGGAGGCGACCGGATCCGGATTGCCGTTCGGGCCTTCCGGGTTCACGTAGATCAGGCCCATCTGCACGGCGGCGAGGGGATTCTCGAGGTCCCGCTCGCCGGAGTAGCGCTTGTCATCCAGCCACTTGGTCTCGGACCCCCAGTAGATGTCCTCCTCCGGCTCCCACACGTCCACGCGCCCGCCGCCGAAGCCGAAGGTCTTGAATCCCATAGACTCCAGGGCGCAGTTGCCGGCGAGGATCATGAGGTCGGCCCAGGAGATCCTGCGGCCGTACTTCCGCTTGATCGGCCATAGCAGGCGGCGTGCCTTGTCGAGGTTGACGTTGTCGGGCCAACTGTTGAGGGGCGCCAGGCGTTGGCTGCCGGAGCCCGCCCCCCCGCGGCCGTCGGCTATCCGGTAGGTGCCGGCGCTGTGCCACGCCATCCGGATGAAGAGCGGCCCGTAGTGGCCCCAATCGGCCGGCCACCAGTCCTGCGAGTCGGTCATCAGCGCGTAGAGGTCTTTCTTCACGGCCGCCAGGTCCAGCTTCTTGAACTCCTCAGCGTAGTTGAACTCCGCTCCCATCGGGTTGCTCTTGGCGGAGTGCTGGTGGAGGATCTTGAGGTTCAACTGGTTCGGCCACCAGTCGCGGTTCGATGTGCCCCTGGCGGCGGCGTGTCCGCGAGTCATCCCCGTTACCGGGCATTTGCTCTCGTCACCCATTGCATCGTCTCCTTTCGTTGTGCAGACCAACGCTCTCGCACTCGAGTCCTGGGCGGCCCCCTCGCCCGGCCCTTTCTAGCACCGGGACTGCTTGCCTCCTTTCCGTTCCTGCGAGGCGCACTTCGAGCACAGACCCCGAAGCTGGACGTGTATCCTCCTCACCTCGCCCATCGCCTTCACCGCCTCGGGCACGGCAAGACGGTCCCAGCCTGGGTGGACCAAGTCGCGAACGGCGCCGCACTGGACACAGACAAAGTGATGATGCTGCTCCCAGTTCGCATCGAACCTTGCCCGGTCACACAGCACCTCCAGCTTCGACAGCAGGCCGAGTTCCTCCAGGAGACTCAGCGTGCGGTACACGGTGTCGAGTGAGACATTCGACAGCCGCCCGCGCACCCGCTTGAAGACGGTCTCGGCGTCGGGGTGTTCATCGGTGCGAGCCACTTCCCGGAAGACCTCGACCCGCTGCGGCGTGATGCGCACGCCGTGTCGCGCACATGCGGCCTGGAAGGCATCCAACCGCCGCTCCACTTCGTTGGCCTTGAGAGCCAAGATGGGACTCCAGAAACGAAGAACATCTACTATCTAGGAATTGTATGCGGGCCCCGTACCCAGTCAAGCCTTTTCTTGCGCGGCTCGGCTCGTGGTCCCCCCATGCCCCCCCCGCCCGCCGAAGTGGCCCAGAGGAGGCACGTCACGGCAAGGGATACGACGGCTTGCGCGCCAGCCGTCTGACAGGAGCGCCGTCGCTCTCCACAAGGGGACCTGGCCCTCCCGCACAGGAATGCTACGTATTATAGCCGAATGCTACTACCGTCATCGCTTGTCACCCCAACCAAGCCATTGGAGTGCCAACAGATGAAGCCATTGAGCGGCAAGCAGGGATCGCGGAACAGGCTTGACACACGGCCAAGATAGTGCTACGATTATATAAATAATGCTACCCACATCCTGGCTTTCGTGCTAGGCGGTCGCGGCAGCGTGGGGACTTGGCGCTCGTTCAGCGAAGGCGGAGGGAAGGAAACAAGGCCATGAGGAGTTCGGGACAGCGGGGTCAAGCGTTGCTGGGGTTCGCCGTGGCGTTGGTGGCATTGCTGGCGGCGTCAGCCTCTGCCGGCCTGATCTTCGACCTCCAGGCGGTGAACGCCAACGGGAATCCCACCCATCCGCTAGTTGGCGCGGGGCCGACCATTTTCGAGCCGCCCGATCACCCGCATCCCGGGGACCCCGCCCGCGTGACCATCGAGGGCATCGCGCTCAATAGCCCGCACGACCTGACGTTTGTCACCGGCCCCGGCTTCCGCTACTGGCAGATATACGTGCAGTCGGAGACCGACCCCGCAAGCATCGCGGTATGGCAGGGCAGCCCCTGGATGCCCTCCTGGCCGCCGAGCTATCCGGAGGTGAACGCCGGCGACCGCCTGCGGGTGAACGGCTTCGTGGCCGAGCACCGCGGGAAGTCGAACATCAACAGCCGCCACTCCGGCGCTCCGCTGATGGACTTCATCGTGGAGGTGCTGGAGCCTGGGGCTGGAATGCCCGACCCGATCCTGATCCCGAGCATCGCGGACTGCAATTACTTCAGCCCCGATCGGCTCGATGTGCCCGGCAGCCGCGGGGGCGAGTTCTACCAGGGCCAGTGGTGCATGCTCCAGAACGTCTTCATCGTGGACCCGCCGGCCGGTTCGCCACCTTGGGGCAGCGGCTGGGGCTGGGGCGCGAACAGGGTGCTGATGGTCTCCGACGCCTCGGGCCAGAGCTTCCCCCTCTATCTGTCGCAAGCAGGGGACTTCGACCTGTATGACCCGCCCGAGGGCTACTTCACCGTCACCGGCATTTTCGACCAGGAGGACCCCACCGCGCCCTTCGTGGACAACTACCGGCTGTGGGTGCTGCGCGACGAGCACATCTCGCGCGGGTTCCGGCAGGCAATCCCCGAGCCGCTGAGCTCGACGGCGCTTCTGATGGGGCTTGGCGCCCTGGCCGCCCGCCGCCGCATCCGAAAGGCCCCAGGTTGAGACCCGCCCTGGCGCTGGCAGTGCATTGGAAAGGACAACGGAATGAGGGATGAGCCGACCTCGGCCGTCAAGCCCCTGGTGCTGAAGACCGGCGAGGCGAAGTGTCAGCCACTGCTGACGGGGAGGCCCCAGACGCACGGGATGCGGTGCGGCGCGGTCGCGCTCGAGCCCGGCGGCGAGTGTGGCGAACACACGACGAAGGGCCACGAGGAGACGCTCGTGTTCCTCCGCGGCGCCGGCACGGTGCGGCTGGGCGGCCACGAGCCGCTGGCCGTCGGCGCGGGGCGGGTGGCCTACATTCCCCCGCACACCGTGCACAACGTCGTCAACACCGGGGTCGAGCGGCTCTGCTACATCTACGTCGTGGCCCCAGTCCACGACGGGGCTGGCGCCTCGAGGGCTACGGAAGAATGAACTCGGCCCAACAACCGCGCGGTGGCTTCACCCTTGTGGAACTGCTTGTAGGGGTCGTGGTGATCAGTGTGCTCATGGGCATTCTGTTGCCCTCGATAGCCGGCTCCCGACGCCAGGCCTGGGTGTCACGCGCACGTCACGACCTGCGCCAGATCGGCCTCGCTGCGCAGGTCTACTGCGACGACTACCGGTTCTATCCGCCCGCCCGCACCTTCTGCGCCAGCATGATGAAGAGCATAGAGGACTACAATCACCTTCCGCCGGAACTCGTGGGCGAGGGATATCTGTCTGAGGCCCTCGAAGACGTGTTCAACCCTGGCCACACCTACAAGTACATCGCCCCAGGCTACGGGTGGGCGAACGGCAAGGCCACTTGCCTGGCGATCTGGGTGCCGAGGGCATTCCCTGGCGACGGAGGGCCCCAGGACGACAAGGCATACTTCAGCCAGCGCGCCTCGCCCGTGCCCTTCGCCACCTGGAGCATGGGGCCGGCGGGGCCAAAGTCCGTCTTCGAGTCCGACATGCTCCACTACCCCGTCCCGCCCCGCCACTGGTACCCGAACAAGCGGGACGGCATCATCGTGTACCTGATGGCGGAGGGCGGGCCGAGGGCATCGCCGTGATGGGCCGAAACCTGGGTAGCACGAGGTGGCGGCTCCTCCTCGCGGCATGGCTCCTGAGCGGCTGCGGAGGGTCGCCCGACGATGGTCGCCCCGTCGTGGGCGTCACCACGTCGTACATCGAGTGCGCCGTGCACGACCTGGCGGGGGATGCGAGCCGAACCGTGCGGCTGCTGCCCCCGGGCACTTGCCCCGGGCACTTCGACGTTACGCCGCGAATGGTCCGCGCCCTGCGGCGTTGCCCCGTGCTGCTGCGGTTCGACTTCCAGGCGGGCCTCGACGAGCAGTTCTCCCGCCTCACGGCGTCGGGCATGCGGATCATCGCCGTCCCTGCCGGCAAGGGCCTGTGCGTGCCCGAGACATATGCCGCCACGTGTCGCGCCGTGTGCGCCGCTCTGGCGGGGTGCCTCCCAACTCGCGCCGACGCGTTCGTCGAGCGGCTCAAGGAGGTCGAGGCGCGGATGGCTCGCCTTGATGGCGAGTTGCGCGCGAGGGTCGCCGCAGCGGGCATCCAGGGGGCGCCCGTCGTCAGTTCGGGCCATCAGGCGGCCTTCTGCGAGGCCCTCGGCCTCCGCGTCGTCGCCACATACACGGGCGGAGATGAGCAGTCGCTCGCGCGGCTGGAGGCCCTCATCGGGCAGGGGGAAGAGGCGGGCGTGCGGTTCGTCATCGCCAACCTCCAGGAGGGGCCGCAACTCGCCGACCCGCTCGCCCAACGCCTTGGCGCCCGAGCGGTCGTGTTCAGCAACTTTCCCTCCATGAGCGCGGAGCAGGACACATTTGATGAACTCGTCGAGGCCAACCTTCGCGCGTTGACGGGAGAAGCCAAGCCTTGACGCCTGCCGCCGTCTGCCTGCGCGAGGTCACGGTGGTGAGGGCTGGCCGCCGCATCCTGGACATACCGGCGCTCGACGTCCATCAGGGCGAGTGCCTCGGCGTTGTTGGCGTCAACGGCGCGGGAAAGACCACCCTCCTCCGCCTCTGTGCGGGCCTCCTCCGCCCAACGAGCGGCGCCGTGTGGCTGAACGGCGCGAGTCTGGCGGCCATTGGGGCATGGGGCCTCACGCGGCTCCGCGCCGCCATCGGCTACCTGCCACAGGCCACCGATTACAACGCACACCTGCCCCTGACCCTCGAGGAGGTGGTCGCAATGGGCAGGGCCGGATGCACGGGTCTCCTACGCCGCCTCGGCCCGGCCGACCGCGAGTGCGTGCGAGGCTGGATGGAGCGCCTGGGCCTCGCGCCCCTGGCGGGTCGGACCTTCCCCACCCTCTCCGGCGGCGAGCAGCAGAAGGTGCTGCTCGCCCGCGCCATGGTGCAGGAGCCGGGGCTCCTGCTGCTGGACGAGCCGGGGGCCAATCTCGACCTCGACTGGAAGGCGCGCCTCGTCGGGCTCCTCGAAGAGGTCGTGGGGGCCACGGGGGTCACAGTCGTGATGGTTTCGCACGAGACGGGCCTGCTTCCCGCCTGCTGCACGCGGGTGGCCCTGATGCGGGCGGGCCGAGTGCTGCGGCTTGGGCGGCCGGCCGAGGTGCTCACTGCCGATGCCCTGGCCGATGTCTACGGCTGCCCCATCGAGGTCGCCGAGGTGCAGGGGCGCCGCCACGCCGTCGCCTCGCGCGGGGGGGCACGATGATGGACCCCTTCTTCATCCCCGTGCTCGTCGCTGGCATGATTGGGGGAGCGAGCGCCGGGCTGCTTGGTGTGTTCATCGTCGGCATGCGCGTGCCGTTCATCGGAGTGTGCGTGTCCCACGCGGCGATGGCCGGCGCGGTGGGCGGCCTGCTCGTGGGCTGGCCGGCCTTTCCGTGCGCCCTGGCCGCGGCGGTCGCTGCCTCGTCGAGCCTCGGGCTGATTCGCACCGCGCCCGGCAAGGGGGCAGCCGACAGCAACATCGCCATGGGCGTGCTCTTCTCCCTCCTTCTTGGGTTGACGTTTCTCGGCATCGGCCTCGCCCCTGGGCCGAAGACCCCCATGTTGGGCCTCCTGTGGGGCAGCCTGGTGTTCGTGAGCGCTCGCGAGGTGTGGGTCATCGCGGCCTCCGGCGTCGCACTGGTGCTGTTCGTCCTCCTCTTCGGCAAGGAGATGCGGGCCATCCTCTTCAGCCGCCTCCTTGCCGCGGCCGGCGGCATCCATGAGACGTTCGTCTACACCCTCTTCCTCGCCCTTTGCGGGTTGGTGCTCACCGTCAACCTTCAGGCGGTCGGGGGTCTCATGATCTTCAGCCTCATCACAAACCCTGCCGTAGCGGCGTTCCGCGTCGCGCGGGGTTTCGTGCCCGTGTGTATCGTCGCGAGCGCCCTCGGCGCCGTCAGCGCCCTGGGCGGCTTCTTCGCCGCCTATTGGCTCGACCTGCCGACTGGCGCCTGCATCGTCCTCGTCTCTTCCTTTCTCCTTGCGGGCGGTGTCTCTTGGGGCCGGTGGCGGGCGCGCAGGCTTCCCCGGACTTTGCGGCCCGAGGGCGGGTAGGGTATACTGCCCGTGTCGGTCAGGATGAGGCTTTCCCTCAACGAATCGGCACGAGTCGGCAGGTGGGCGATGGGCGCTGAAGACAAGCCGGACGACCGCAGGAAAGCTCGGAGCGATGCGGGGGGGCACGTACAACTGCCAGAGGCCCAGGCCACCGCCGCAGCGCCGGCGTCCCGCTCGCTCGCCGGTGGAGCCGCCGACGAGCGCTTCTTCCGAGTGATTCTGGACAGCATTGCGGATGGGGTGTTCACCGTGGACCGGGAGTGGAATATCACATCGTTCAACCGCGCCGCGGAGGTGATCACAGGCATCCCGCGCGGGGAAGCCCTCGGGCGGAAGTGCCACGACGTATTCCACGCAAATATCTGCCTGACGGCATGCGCGCTGCGGCATACCATTGAGACGGGGGAGCCGGTGGTGGACCAGCTCATCAATATCGTGGACGCCGGGGCGCGGCCCATCCCCGTCCGCATCAGTACGGCGGTGCTGCGTGACGAGAAGGGCGACGTGGTGGGCGGGGTGGAGACGTTCCGCGACGTGTCGGCGATCGAGGAGCTACGCAAGGAGGTGGCCCGGCAGTACACCTTCGAGGACATCATCAGCAAGAATCACGCCATCCAGGGCATCTTCAACATTCTGCCCGACATTGCGGAGAGCGACAGCACGGTGCTCATCGAGGGGCCGAGCGGTTCGGGCAAGGAGTTGTTCGCCCGCGCCATCCACAACCTCGGGCCGCGACGCGAGCGGCCGCTGGTGGTGGTGAACTGCGGGGCGCTGCCCGACACGCTGCTGGAGAGCGAACTGTTCGGCTACGTGGCCGGGGCGTTCACAGACGCCAAGCGCGACAAGCCCGGCCGCATCGCTCTAGCCGAGGGTGGCACGCTGTTCCTCGACGAGGTGGGCGACATGTCGCCCGCACTCCAGGTGCGGCTGCTGCGGGTGCTTCAGCAGCGGGAGTACGAGCCGCTGGGCGCCACCGCGCCTGTGAAGGCGGACGTGCGGGTCATCGCGGCGACGAACAGGGAGCTGGCTCGGCTGGTCGAGGAGGGCAAGTTCCGACAGGACCTGTTCTTCCGCCTGAACGTGCTGAAGCTGAAGCTGCCGCCGCTGGCGGAGCGGCGCGAAGACATCCCTCTCCTGGCCGAGCACTTCCTTGAGCGGCTGAGCCGTAAGGCGGGCCGGCCCGCCCTCCGGCTCTCGCAGGACGCCCTCGAGCTGCTTCTGCGCTACGACTACCCCGGAAACGTGCGGGAGTTGGAGAACATCGTCGAGCACGCCTTCGTCCTGTGTCGCGCCCCGGAGATTCGGCGGAGCGATCTCCCCCGGGACTTCCTCGACGCGGCGGAGCGCTTTGCCCCCTCCTCTGTGGGCCGTGGTGGCATTCAGGACAGCGAGGTCCGCCTCATCCGCGAGGCTCTGGCACGCCACGGCGGCCACAGGGCCAAGACCGCCGCCGAACTCGGCATTGACAAGTCCACCCTCTGGCGCAAGATGAAGCAGCACAAGATCACCTTTCCGTAGACCAAAATCCCCCTTCTGCCCTCCGTCGAGCGCGGCCCCTCCCTACCGCTTCCGCCTGTCCATTGCATGGTGCAATCATATTGCACAATATGATTGCATCACGCAATTGCCATCTCCGCCGCGCGAAAGTGGCTGGACCGCGCAGTTCAGCGTATCCACTGTCTCATGAATTGGTTACAGCGATTCGCCGGATGCCGTCTGGGAATGGTACGGCATGTGCTTGTTGCCCGTGGTGAGGACTCGAAGATGAAGGCTGCAATCCCCATCGTCGGCACGTGCGTGTCGCCCCGGTTCGACTGCGGGTCGGCGCTCCTCGTCGCGGAGATTGAGGGCGGCGTCGTGACCTTTCGGCAGGAGGTGGCGGACACGGCGAGCAATGCGCTCCAGCGCGTGGCGCGGCTGAGGGAGTTGGGCGTGGATGTCCTCGTCTGTGGTGCGGTCACGGGTTTCCTCCAGCGGCACTTGGCCGCGAACGCGATACGGGTGTTCCCCTGGGTCTGCGGCGAGGCCAACGACGTGCTCGACAGCCTTGCCCGCGGCAGGCCACCGGCCTCGGTCGTGCCTGCGTTGCAATGTGGTCGAGGCAGACGAGCCCGCGGTTGCGGCGGGGGCGGCCCTCACGGCCATCGCGCAAACCCGAGATAGGAGGCCACACATGCCACGAGGCGATGGAACAGGACCGGCAGGTGGTGGACGACAAGGGCGAGGCCGTGGGGTGGGGATGGGCCGCGGGACGGGGGGCGGCCGAGGACAGATGGGCGGCTTCGCCGCCGGGCCAGGCGGCAACTGCATCTGCCCGAGTTGTGGCGAGAAGGTTCCCCACCAACAGGGTGTTCCCTGCTCGGGGCTCAGTTGCCCCGAGTGCGGGACCCGGATGACCCGAGAACGGTAGAAAGGAGCGAGACCATGCCAGGATTCGACGGAACAGGCCCGCTCGGTCAGGGGCCGCGGACGGGCGGCGGCTTCGGCTGGTGCCCGCCGGGCGCAGGGGTCGCGCCTGTGGCGGCGCCGCCCGGAGTGGTGTACGGCATCGGGCGAGGGGGCCTGCCGCGTGGCGGCGGCCGTGGACGCTGCTTTGGGGGCGGCCGCGGCTTCTGGGCACGCGCGTGGTGGCCCAGGGTGTTGTCCACGCCCGCGCCCGAGCAGGAGGCCGAAGTGCTCAAGCATCAGGCAGAGGCCCTCCAGGGCCAGCTCGATGCGATCCGGAAGCGGCTTGACGAACTGAGCGCCGGGGCCACAAGGGGCTGAGGTGGTGCACACCCGCCAGTCTACGGGGCGGCAGCGGCACAGGGACGCGCTGCCGCCCGCAGCCTCAACCCTGTCAGGAGAACGGGATGAGAATCGCCATCACGACGAGCGGCAAGGATCTCGATGCGCCTGTGGACCCGCGCTTCGGCCGAGCAAAGTCCTTCGTCATCTACGACACCGATTCGGGCCAGTGGTCCGTCCTGGAAAACGCTCAGAACCTCAACGCCGCGCAGGGCGCAGGCATCCAGGCCGCCACGACCGTGGTCAACGCCGGCGCGCAGGCCGTCCTCACGGGCAATTGTGGCCCGAAAGCCTTCCGCACACTGGCGGCAGGGAAGGTCAAGGTCTACACGGGCGTCAGCGGCACGGTCCGCGAGGCCATCGAGCAGCTCAAGGCCGGCCAGCTTGAAGCCGCCGGCGCGGCGAACGTCGAATCCCACTCCGGCACAGGGCTGTGAGAGACGTCGTGAGAATCGCTGTCGCCTCCGGCAAGGGCGGGACGGGCAAAACCACCGTGGCCACGAGTCTGGCCCTCGTGCTGGCCGACGCCGGCTCCGTTGAGTTCCTCGACTGCGACGTTGAGGAGCCCAACGCCCATCTGTTCCTGAAGCCGGCCATCGAGCGGCGCGAACCGATCCAGATTCCCGTGCCACGGGTGGACGAGGCAGAGTGCACGCGCTGCGGCCGCTGCGCGGAGGTCTGCCAGTTCAAGGCCATCGCCGTGCTGAAGGACACGGTGTTGACGTTTCCTGAGCTTTGCCACGGGTGTACGGGGTGCTGGATGCTCTGCCCCGAGCGGGCAATCTCGCCGACGGGCCGCGAGATCGGGGCAGTGGAGAGCGGCTGGGCGGGATGTGTGGGCTTCCACCACGGCTGGCTCCGTGTGGGCGAGGCCATGTCACCTCCTCTCATCCGCGCCGTGAAGCGGCAGGCCCGACAGGCCGACTTCACGGTGTTGGACGCTCCCCCCGGCACCTCGTGCCCCGTGGTTGAGTCGGTGAAGGACGCGGACGTGGTGGTGCTGGTCACAGAGCCCACGCCGTTCGGGCTGCACGACCTGGAGCTGGCGGCGGACATGGTGGCTGCCCTGGGCCTCCCTGCCGCGGTCGTGATCAACCGGGCCGGGATCGGGGATGGCCGCGTGAACGACTTCTGCCGCTCGCGCGGCCTCCCGCTCCTTCTGGAAATCCCCTTCGACCGCCGCATCGCCGAGGCCTACTCCCGCGGCGAGCCGCTCGTTGCGGCGCTGCCCGAGTGTCACGCGACGTTCCAGGCTCTGGCCGAGGACCTTCAGAGGATAGCCGCACGGTGAAGCAACTCGTCGTCATCAGCGGCAAAGGGGGAACGGGCAAGACGACGCTCGTCGGGTCCTTCGCCGCTCTCGCCGAGCGTCCCGTGTTGGCCGATTGCGACGTGGATGCCGCGGACCTGCATCTGCTCCTCGCTCCGACGACTCGCCACACGGAGGACTTCAGTGGCCCGCTGAGGCCTGAACTCGATCCGAGCCTTTGCACAGGCTGCGGCCTGTGTGTGGAGAAATGCGCGTTTGGCGCCCTGGCGCTCAGTGATGGCACGATGCCGGCGCTGGACACGATTGCCTGCGAGGGCTGCGCCCTGTGCTCGTTCGTGTGCCCCGTCCAGGCCATCACGATGCGGCGGGTCGTGGCAGGGCGGTGGTTCGTCTCCGACACGCGCTTCGGGCCCCTCGTGCATGCGAAGTTGGGCGTGGCGCAGGAGAACTCGGGCAAGCTGGTCACGCTCGTGCGCAATCGGGCCACGGAGCTCGCCGAGGAGGTCGGCGCGCCCTGGCTCCTGATTGACGGCTCGCCGGGCATCGGCTGCCCCGTGATTGCCTCGCTGGCCGGGGCCGACGCCGTGCTCATCGTCACGGAGCCGACGCTGAGCGGGAAGAGCGATCTGGGGCGCGTGGCCCGCCTCGCCGCGCACTTCAGCATTCCAACGCTCGTTTGTGTGAACAAGTGGGACGTCAATGAAACCCTCACGAGGGAGATAGAAGCTGAGAGCGAGGCGGCCGGCTGCCGCATCGTCGGGCGCATCCCCTACGATAGCGCCGTGCCGCGCTCGATTGTCCAAGGTGTGCCGGTGGTCGAGCACGACGATGGCCCGGCGGCGAGGGCGATCGTCGAAATGTGGAATCGAATCGCGGGAACCCAGAATTGGAGTGCTCGTCCATGACCCAACGCGAGGAGTACCTGGCAAATCTGAAGAGGGTTCGCGAGATCGCCCGGAAGCGGGGGCTGCGCCTCAACACCAACTGGGCGCGGGTCCGCAAAGTCGTCGGCCTGATGTCCGAGAACAAGCGGCGCCACGGGGCCTACTTCTGCCCCTGCAAGCAGGAGAGCGACACGCCGGCCAGGGGCAAGGACGTCCTCTGCCCGTGCCCCAGCCTCGCCCGCGAGGTGCGGGAGACCGGGCGGTGCTATTGTCGCCTGTTCTTCGGGGCATAGAGCCTTCCGAAGGTATCTCTCACCCATTGTGGGCGGCGCGTCCGCACACCTCAAAGGTCGTGGATCCGGGACATCCCGCCCGCAAGACACGGCCGACGGCGACCGTGCCACACGAACCCGATCGGGTTTGGCTATTGCGAAAGGACGAGAATGGCCAAGAATTCGAGCTGTAAGACGTGCGAGTCGGAGACCTGCTCGGCGAAGGAGCCGCGCGGGGATGAGTCCATTGAGGATTTCCTCGAGCGGCAGGCGCTCGCCGAGCGGTTGTGCAGGATACGCCACAAGCTCCTGGTCCTCAGCGGCAAGGGCGGCGTGGGCAAGAGCACCGTGGCGGCAAACCTCGCCGTCTCCTTCGCCACGCAGGGCTTCCGCACGGGGCTGCTGGACATTGACCTCCACGGCCCCAGCATCCCCAAGTTGCTCCAACTGGAGGGACGCACGCTCGATCTCCATCAGAGTGCGATGGAGCCTGTCACTGTCGAACTCCCCTCCCTCTCAGGGAGGGGGAAGGGGGAGGGTCAGGCGCCGGTTCCTATCCCAGAGTCCCACCCTCACCCTACCCTCTCCCTGGAAGGGAGAGGGGTGCTCAAAGTCATTTCGATCGGCTTCCTGCTGCGAAACGCCGATGACGCGGTGATCTGGCGCGGGCCGCTCAAGATGGGCGTCATCAAGCAGTTCCTGCGCGACGTGGAATGGGGCGAACTCGATTACCTCGTGGTAGATTCCCCGCCGGGCACGGGCGACGAGCCATTGAGCATCTGCCAGCTCATGCCCGAGGCCGACGGAGCCGTGGTCGTGACGACGCCCCAGGACGTGTCGGTGACCGACGTGCGGAAGTGCATCACTTTCTGCCGCCAGGTCAAGATGCCCGTGCTCGGCGTCGTCGAGAACATGAGCGGCTTCGCCTGCCCCCACTGCGGCAAGACCACCGACCTGTTCAAGTCGGGCGGCGGAGAGCGCATGGCCACCGAGATGGCCGTGCCTTTCCTCGGCCGCATCCCCATTGACCCCGCCGTCGTCGAATCGGGCGACGCGGGGCGGCCCGTCGTGTCCCATTACGCCGACTCCCCCAGCGCAGTAGCCTTCGCGCAAGTCACCGCAGCCATCCGACAGAGGATCGAGGAGCAACGCCATGCACACTGACCCCACGTCCGCACGGAAGCTGAGCGTCGCGCCTTCGGCGGCTGACGACCCGTTCTTCGGGCGGCTCAACGACCCCAGCAGCGCCGCCTCCATACGGGGCCTGTGCGGCGACGAGATCGAGTTCTACCTGGTGATTGACGATGGCGTTATCACCGACGTGAAGTACTACACCGAGGGCTGCGAGCACACGCGCCTGTGCGGCCAGGCCGTGGCCAGGCGGGCAAAGGGCAAGACCCTCCTTGACGCCCTGGCGATCAGCCCGAGGGAGATCATTGATTCCCAGACCACGCTGCCCGAGGATGGCCGCCACTGCGCTATCCTTGCCACCAGCACCCTCTACCGCGCCATCGCCGACTACCTGCTCACGCCGTGAGTGCGGGGAAGTTGGCTGCGCACAAGGTAATGTACGGAAGGAGATGTCAGGGATGAAGATTGCGATTCCGACCGCGGACGGCAGGCTCTGCCCGCATTTCGGGCACTGCGAGACGTTCACCATCGTCACCGTGGAGGGCAAGGCCGTCAAGAGCAGCGAAGCGCTCGTTCCGCCGCCCCACGAGCCGGGCGTGTTGCCGCGGTGGCTTCACGACCAGGGCGTCAACGTCATCATCGCGGGCGGCATGGGCCAGCGGGCGCAGGCATTCTTCGCCCAGTTCGGCATCAAGGTCGTCGTTGGCGCCCAGCCCGAGGAGCCGGCCCGCATCGTCCGTGCCTACCTCGACGGCGCGCTCGCCACGGGCGAGAACGTGTGCGACCACTGACCGGGCCAGAGGAAACACGGAGCGGGCTTCCATGGCAAGGAGATCGCGGGGCCCCCCGTGCTGAGCAGGTGCGCTGTCTGGACGGCTTGTTTCGCGCGCGGAGCCGTCCCGAGTGAAACGGTTCCGGAATCATTAATGGACAGAGGAGGCACCAATGGATAAGTCGCGACGCGGCTTTCTCGTGACCGGCGCCGCCATCGCCGGAGCGGGCGTGCTGGCCAGCTCGACCGCTTCCGCCCAAGAGAAGCCGATGGTGGCGGCCTGCGGGCTGGCGTGTGGCGTCTGCCCGCTCATGGCGGCCGGCAAGTGCAAGGGATGCTCGACCGGCAAGGGCGCATCGGAGGAGATGCTGAAGATGAAGCCCTGCCCCGTGCTCCAGTGCGCCGCCAAGAAGCAGATCGACTACTGCGGCACCGGCTGCAAGATGTTCGCCGACTGCAAGAAGCTCGTCGGCAAGCCCTACGCCGAGTCGTACCTGGCCATGGTCAAGAAGCGCCTCGAGGCCTAACGAGGCGAGGACAACGCCGCAGGGGCGGGCGCGCGGATGGCCACCGCGCGCCTGCCCCCTGCGCGCTTACTGGCCGAAGAGGGCATCCAGCGCAGCCTTTGCGGCCGCGTTCGCCGGGTCGAGCTGCACGGCCTTCCTGAGGTGGGCCTCCGCCTTCTCCTGCTCCTCGGCCCACGCATACACCACGCCAGCCACGTAGTGGGCCTTTGCGTCGTCGGCTCCGGCGGCCAGCGCGGCCTCGATCTCACGCCGGGCCTGCGGAATCCACCGGTTCACTGCGTACGCGTAGGCCAGGTCAACCTGGACGCTGGGGTCGCCTGGGAAGCGCTCGCGCGCCGTCCACAACGCCAGGAGGGCATCGCCCATCCTGCCTTCCCGGAGGGCGTTTCTGGCTACGGCCGCCAGTTCATCGCGCCCGTCGGGCAAGCGGGGGTTCGGAGCCTTGTCCAGGCGCTCGGCCCGCAAGGACCACCAGCCCACGCCGCCTGCCAGAGCGGCGACAGCCACCGCCCCCGCGAGCAGGGTCCGCCAGCGGCACCCCCGCGGCTCGGGCTGGAGGCTCCTGGCGAGCTTGCCTCCGGCCATCCAGCGCGCGGCGAAGAGAGCCGTCGCCGAGCCGGTGACGGCAAGCGCGGCCACGCCAACCACCAGGTGGAGGATCTCAGCCGCGCCTGCCTCGCCGTTGACCAACTCGGCAGGGGAAAGGCCCGAGGCCGCGGGCAGAAGGAGCACGGGCAGGCGGAGCCCGACGAATGCGAAGACGAGCGTGAGCGCCATCGTGCCCACCACGTCGCGGGAGATGCCCATCCCGGCCGCCGCCGCCTCGGCGCGCGAGATGCCTCGCCGCGCCGCGCACACCTGCCACACCCCCGTCGCAATCGTCACCGCCGTATCGAGCGCCAGGCCGAAAAGCGCCACGAGCAGCGTGGCCGTGAGCAGGCCTGGGTAGTCATAGTTCCGCCCCGCTTTCTCCGCCAGGGTGGAGAGGAACTGAGCGGAGACCGACTCCGTGCCCGTGAAGCCCAGCCACCCACTCGACGCCACGCAGAGCGCGGCGGCGGCCGCGATGCCTACGGCGCACCCCGCACAGGCCGCGAGGGCCTTGCGGTCGAACGCCCCCGAAATGGCAGACACCGCGCCAAGCATCACGGCGCTGAACGCCGCAGCCACGGGAATGGGCGCGTAGCCGGCGGAGAGAGCCGGGATGAGCGCCCAGAACATGAGCGCCGCGCAGCCGCCCATCACGGCCAGCACCCACAACCCCACGCGGCCCGCCCCCACAATGAGCGTCCCCGCGACGACGAGCAGGGCGATGATGCCCCACCGATAGCGCAGGGGAAGCTTGAAGAGAAACACATCCGAAGGCCCGGCGCCCTCTCGCGCACCGACGTGGACGGCGCTCCCCCGTCGCAGCGGCAGGTTGCTGGCCGGGTTCGGGCCGAGCATGACGTGCGTGGCCAGGAACTCGCCGGCCCGCGGGCCGAACCACGGCTGCACCACGGCGATCTGCGAGCGCATGTACGTCCGGTCACGGGGATTAGTGGACCGCGCCATAGGCTCCAGCACCGGCTCGTCGAAGTCCACGACGCGCGCAGCGGTACCGCCGCCCGCGTCGCCGGGTCCCGGCAGGTAGCTGCGCAGGGTCCGCTCATCGGCCAGGCCGGCGAGTGCGAGGCAGGCGAGCCCGGCGACGACCGGAGCGAAGAGCGGTCGCACCCTCACCGCCAGCGTCGGGCGCGCGCGGGCCGCTTCCTCCCCTGCTCGGGTGCCGCGCGAGCTGTGGAGCAGCGCCGTGAGGAAAGCCGCGGCGGGCACGCACAGCGCCATCCCGACCGCCGCCCCGGCTACCCGGACAAGCTCCGCCGCCATCTCCTCGTAGTTGCCCAACTGCATCCAGCGGCTGGCACCACCCATGCGGCCCAGCGACACGAAGAAAACCAGGTGGCTCCCGACATAGACCAGCCCCAACGTGAACACCATCGCGCCCAGGATGTCGCGCCCGGCGGCCAGGCCCGCCAGCACGAGTTCCCTGCGGGTCGCGTCGCGGGCCCTGGCCCGCACCTCGGCCACAGTCGAGGCAACGGCCATCGAAACGTCCATCACCGCCCCCAGGCCCGCCAGCAGCATCCCCGCCACCAGCAGGCTCGCAAAGTCCACGCGAGCTGTCCCCGACGAATACCAGAAGAGGTTCTCCAGATGGTGATAGGGACCGAACTCGACCTCCAGCCCCGTGAGTGACATGGCGCGCGTGAAGGCGAGCGAGACCAGGCCCCCGGCCACGATGCCGCACAGGGTCCCCCCAATGGCGCCGAGCGACTTGCGGTTCGGCCCCCCGATGGCCAGCAGCGTGGGCACCGCGATGGCCAGACACAGCGGCACAGACCAAAGAGCGGCCCGCGCCCCCTCGAACGCTCCTGGGAGCAGAAGCCCCAGCAAAAGCACCATGGCCCAGGCCACGGAGCACACGGTCGCCAGCCCCTTGCGGCCCCCCATCAGGCCCAAAAGCACCACGAGCGCGCTGACCATGCCCACGAGATAGCCGTCGCGCTCGCGGCAGGCCACGGCGCCCACCTGCGCGCGCGGGCTCAACGCCACGAGGCATCGGTCACCGGGCTGAAGCCTGGCCAAGGGATGAAGGTCGGCGCTGCCTTGGGTTGCAGCCACGGTCTCCCCGACACGCCCGCCCGAGAGCAGGCGCACCTCGATGCGGCGCTCCTCAGGCTGTTCCTCCAGGACGCGGCGCACCTCCGCTCGGAACACCGTGCTCCGCGAGCCGTCGCGCTCTTGCCGCTGGTGATACGCATCCCACCAGCCCAGCCGACGGGCCGAAGCGATCCCCGCAAGGAAGGCGCCCACCACGAGCGCCACCCCGACGAGAACGCGGACCTGACGTCTCGACACAGCCATCCTCAGCTCCTGTCGGGGCCGGGCAAGCTGCCCCTTGACAAGAGGAAGAACGAATGTTAGTATTTAAGCATAACCTTAACCGGAGTCAAGCATGAGTGACGCCGCAGCGCTCGCGCAAGTCTTCAAGGCTCTTGCCGTGGAGAGCCGAGTTCGCATCGTGCGGCTCCTCCAGGTGAGGCCGCTGTGTGTGAATGCCCTGGCGGCGCGGCTCGGGGTCACGCCGGCAGCCGTCTCGCAACACCTGCGCCTGCTCGCCAGCGCGGGCGTCGTCCGCGGCAGGCGACAGGGCTACCACGTCCACTACGAAATCAACGCAGCGACTGTCCGACGCTGGCGGAAGCTCATTGACGGGCTGCTCGAGCCGTGTGCCGAGCCGCCACCTTTCCGCACAGGCCGAGGGCGGCCGCGAACCCGCTGACCAGAGAGGAGACCATTATGTGCCAAGGAACGAGGGGTTGTCAAAAGCCCAAGGCGTTGAAGGGCCGGCCGCAGGACTGCTCGCCGGAGCAGATTCGCAAGTGCCACGGCGGCGTGAAGAAGCACCCCTGCGTCGGCAAGAAAAGCAAGTAACACGGACCGGCAACGGCCACGCGCCGTCGCACAGCTCTGCTCCGCGCGTGGCATCTGTCGCCGGTTCCCCACAGCAGGACTGCTGTGCGATGCAGACCTCAGGCGGGGGGACGCCTCAGGATCTCCCGGTGCAGTACCCGTACGTCGCCGCCGACGTCATCGCCTCCTGCCGACCCGGCGACGGTGTGTGGATCGATGTCGGGGCCGGCACCGGTGGACTCGGGCTGGCGCTGGCGGCTCAGTCCGGAAGCCTCGTGGTGTTGTTGGACCCCGACGCTGCGTCGCTGCGGAGAGCGATGGAGGCGGCGGAAGAAGCAGGGCTCCGCTCCAGGATCGCTCCCGTTGTTGGCCGTGCGGAGGCCATGCCTTTCCCGGATGAGTGGGCCGACCTGGTGGCGAGCCGCGGCTCGGTCTTCTTCTGGGCGGACCCGGCCAAGGGAATCAGGGAGGCCCATCGCGTCTTGCGCCCCGGCGGCCAGGCCATGATCGGTGGCGGGCTGGGCGCGGGCTACCCAGCTTGGGCGAGGCGGGAGTTCATCCGCCGGCGCCACGAGGACGTGCAGAGCAAGGGGCCGGAGGCCGTGCGTCGGTTCCGCGAGTTGCGCGACCCGGAAACGTTCCGCGGCTGGGCACGAGCCGCCGGCCTGACCGATTTCGATGTCGTGGGCGAAGGAGGGATGTCCGCCGATGACCCCAGGGCCGGCCTGGGCGTCTGGCTGCGACTCGAGAAGGGGTGTGGGCATGGATGAGAGCCGCCGTGTCGCCATCGAGGCGCAGGACCTGGCCAAGCGCTACGACGGCCTCCTGGCCGTGGACGGCGTGAGCTTCGAGGTCCGCGAGGGCGAGGTGTTCGGGTTCCTCGGCCCCAACGGCGCGGGGAAGACGACGACCATCAACATGCTCACGGGCCTGGCCCGCCCGACGGCCGGCGCGATCCGCTTCCTCGGCCAGGACTACACGCACGACGTGAAGAAGGCCCAGCACCTGATGGGCATCGTGCCCGACGAGAGCAACCTGTACCCTGAGCTGGACGGCTTTGAGAACCTCTCCTTCTGCGGGGCGCTCTACGGCATGCGTCGGAGCGAGCGGGAGGGCCGCGCGCGAGAGCTGCTGGAAACCTTCGGGCTTGCCGCGGTCGCGCGACGCAAGTTTGCCGCCTACTCGAAGGGGATGAGGCGCAAGCTCGCCATCGCCGCGGGCATTATCCATCGTCCACGCATCCTCTTCCTCGACGAGCCGACGACCGGCATTGACGTGGCCAGCGCCCGCCAGATCCGTCAGTTGCTCGCCGACCTGAACAGGTCGGGCACGACGGTGTTCCTCACGACGCACTACATCGAGGAGGCCGAGCGTCTCTGCCACCGCATCGCGTTCATCGTGGAAGGGAGACTCGTCCGCGTGGACACGGTGGCGAACCTCGTGCAGGACGTCCAGGGCCGCCACATTGTCCAGCTTGCACTGAGCCGGGACATCGGCGAGCTGCTCGACCCGCTTCGGCAGGCATTCCCCGGCGTGGAGTTCGAGCGCGTGGCGGGCGGCGCGCTGCGTGCCGTCACGGCGCAGCCGTTGCCACTGGCGCCGCTGGTTCGGTTCTTTGAGGACCACGGCGTGGCGGTCACCGAGGCCAGGGCGATCCGCCCCTCGCTGGAGGAGGTCTTCGTGCGCGTCACCGGCATCGAGCTGGAGCGAATGAAGAAGGAGAAAGAGAAAGGAGGCGGCGCGTGAGAGCCTGGATCGCCTTCTGGAACATCCTGTGGAAGGACATGCGGACCTACTACCTCAAGCCGCCCAACATCAGTTGGGGGCTGCTCTTCCCGCTCGCGTGGACGCTCATGTTCTTCATCAAGTCGGGCTCCGCCGTCGGGGAGGTGCGCAACATCCTGCCGGGCGTGATGGCGCTGTCCATTCTCTTCGGAACCACCTCCATGCTCGCCGTCACGGTCACCTTCGAGAAGAAGGGGCGCTCCTTCGAACGGCTGCTCCTGGCGCCGATTCCGCTGGAGCTGCTGATGCTGGCGAAGACGGCTGGCGCCGTGCTCTTCGGCGTGGCGAACGCCTTCGTGCCAGTCGTCATGGCCGCGTTCCTGGTGGACCTTGGCGGAGTGGCCTGGTGGCAGATGGCGAGCGCGGTGGTGCTGATCGCGGTCAGTTCCACGTTCCTGGGCCTCTTCATCGCCGTGTCGGTGAGCGAGGTGTTCGAGGCGCAAACCTTCTCGAACTTCTTCCGTTTTCCGATGGTGTTTCTTTGCGGGTTGTTCCTCCCCATCGCGGCGCTGCCGGTCTTCTTGCGCCCCCTGTCGTATGTCCTGCCGCTCACGTATGGGGCCGACGTGCTACATGGGGCGGTCAACGGCGCGGCGCGCCTGCCGCTCGTGGCGGACCTGTCCATGCTCGCGTTGTTCTGCGCGGGGCTGTTCTGGTTCAGCCTCTACAACGTCCGCAGGAAGTGGATTGCCTGAGGTCGAATGACGACGCCACACGAACGGCGCCCCACGCCCTCCGACGCAGAACTGATGCTGGCCACAGCCGCCGGGAACATGGGCGCCTTTGAGCAGCTCGTGTTCCGCTACCAGGCCGCCGCCTGGAATGCTGCATATCGCTTCCTGGGCGATGCGGCCGAGGCGGAGGACATCGCTCAGCAGGCGTTCCTGAACATCCTCCAGGCGGCCGAGCGCTATGAGCCGTCGGCGAGCTTCCGAACCTATCTCTACCGCGTCGTCACCCGCCTGTGCATTGACCGGTCCCGCAAGAAGCAGCCGGTCTATACCGATGACCTGTCAGCCCGCGCGACTCCTGGGTCATCTCCTGCCGACGCAGCGGAGCGAGGCGAACGCGACGACGCAGTGAGGGCGGCACTCGCCAGGCTGCCCGACCGTCAGCGGATGGCGGTAGTGCTGCGATACTACGAGGGGCTGAGCGGGCCCGAGATCGCCGCCGCGATGGGCGCCTCAGTGAAGGCTATCGAGCGCTTGCTGGCCCGCGCCCGGTCGGGGCTGGAGCAGGACCTGGCCGATTTCCTCGGCAAATGACGATTTCCCGCGGGGGATTTCCCCCGCTCATCCGTTTGTACTTTGAGAAGGAGGCGACGCCGTGCGTTGCGAACAGGTGCGACAGAAGCTGGATGCCTTTGCAGCGAACGAACTTGCGGCGGGCGTCCGCGAGGAGGTGAAGAACCACCTGGCCGCGTGCGACGCCTGTCGCCAGGCTCTAGCTCGTCAGCGCGAGCTGGCGGCGCTGCTGCGAGGCATGCCGGCCCCTCGTGTGCCAGAGGACTTTGCGGCGCGGCTGATGAGCGCCGCCCGCGAGCGGCTCTCCACCCGTGGGCAGCCGGCCACAGCCCCTGCAAGCCCTTGGCGCTGGTGGACTTCGGTGCCGGTTCCCATGCGGCTCGCAGGGGCCGCGGTCCTGGCCATCAGCCTGTCGCTGGGCGCTCTGATGGGCCGGGATGTGGCACGAGGCGCCGCCGCCGCACCGTCCGCAAGCGCACAGGCAGACCCGACCGCAGTCTACAACCTGGGTTTCCTGGCGGACGCGCCCAGCGGCTCGCTGGCGGAGGCCTACCTGACCCTCGCATCGGCCCCGGCTGAGGAGGGGAGATAGCCATGTGGAAGAAGGCGAAGCCCCTTCTCATCGTCCTGTCCATGGGCCTCAACGTGGCGTTCGTGGTCGCGTGGGTGGCTCACGCGCTTCCGGCTCGCACGGGCCGTCGGTGGGACGGGCAGGGCGACCGAGGCGGCGCAGGCGTCTGGTGCCCCTTGCATCGGCAACTGGGCACGAACGAGAAGCAGTGGCAGGAGATCGAGCCTCGCCTCAAGCAGTTCCAGGAGCGCTCCCAGGACACGTGCCGCCACGTCAATCAGTTGCGCGGGGAGTTGATCGACCTGGTCGCCGCGCCGGAGCCCGACCGGGCGGCCATCGAGGCGAAGCAGAAGGAAATCCTCGCGGGCCAGGGGAAGATGCAGGCATTGGTCATCGAGCACCTCCTGGCGGAGAGGCAATCCCTCACGCCAGAACAGCAGAAGCAGCTCTTCGAGCTGATCCGCCGCCGCGCCGGATGTGCCGGCCACGGCCCCCTGGTGGGGCCAGGCCAGGGCGATGGGTGCGGCATGGGCAACGCGCTCCGGGGTGGTCCCGGAGACTGCCCGAGACACTGAGGGCGCCATTTGGAGATCGTTGCGATGAAGAAAGTGGTGTTGGTCGCGTTGATCGTCGGGGCCATAGGGCTCCTGGGCCTGGCGGCGTATGCCTACGGCAGCGGCAGGGGCCCCTTCGCGGGCCGACGGGCCGCCGAGTGCCCGATGGTGCCCGCCGGCGAGGCAGGAAGCCAGTGCCCGCAAGCCGCGCAGTGTCACCCGGACGGCCAGGGCTGCCCGCAGGACTGCTCCGGGTGCCCTTGCTTCGAGGACAAGGATAAGGACGGGCAGTGCGACCGCATCGGCAACTGCGATTGCCCCGGCCGCGGCGACTGCCCCGGCCCGAACGACTGCCCCGGCCCGAACGACTGCCCCGGCCGCGCCAAGGGCGGCTGCGGGCGCCGCGGCGGTGCCCGGCGCGGATGCGCCTCCGCCTGTGTCCAGACATCCCGCTGAAACCAGGGAGGCTGTGAAGGGCCGGACGCGATGAACAAGAACAGGGTACACCTCATTGTGGACCTTCTCGCCTATCTTGCGCTGGTGGGCCTCGCGGCGACGGGCATGCTGTTGGCCTACCGCCTGCCTGCCGGCTCCGGCGGGGCCGCCATGCTTGGCCTCACCCGCCACGAATGGGGCAGCGTGCACTTCTACCTTGCCGCGGGCCTCCTCGTGCTCATGATCGCCCACGTCGTGCTTCACTGGCGATGGGTCACGAACACCTTCGGCGCGCTCCTGGCGGCCCGCACGCCGCGGCGGCCGGGCGCTGGGCTCGGCGGCACCACCGCGCTTCTCATGCTGGGCGTGGCGACGGCCGCTCTGCTCGCAACCCCGTGGGTTCTCGGAATCGACGGGGGGGGCCGTGGCCGAGGCGCAGGCGAGGGGCATGGCGCCGGATACCGCGGCGGCCGGGGCACCGGCGCAGAGAGCGGGAACGCCGCTCCCGGGCTCCAAGCCGCCGCCGACACCGCGAGTGCAGAGTCGGCGCCTGAGAATCGCGCCCCCGGCAGCGGGGCCGCGACTGGCCGAGGCGCCGGGGCGCGCGGTGGCGACATCCGGGGGAGCATGACCCTGGCCGAGGCCGCCGCAACGGAGGGGGTGGATGTCCGACGGCTCGTTGCTGCGCTCAACCTTCCGGCCACCACACCTGGCTCCGCTCGCCTCGGCTCGCTCCGCCAAGAGCACGGCTTCACGATGGAGGACGTTCGCGGCGCCATCGCCCGACTGAAGGCGGCCAGGTAGCCTCCGAGCGCGGAGGCGGGCCTGGCCCAGTCGGGCCATGTGGCCCGCAGTCGGCTCTCACTTGCTCACGTCACTTCGGGCGGGGGGCGTGTGCCCGCGCGGCGAGTTCGGCCCAGAGCCTGTGGATCTCTCGGCTGGGGTCGGGCAGGTCGTGGCCGAGGGCCGCGGCCGCGAAGTGGGCAAGGTCCACGACCTCGATGCCATTGTCGCCGGCGAGACGGAACTGGAGCTGGCAGCAGGGGCACGCCGACACGAGCGTCGTCGCCCCCGTCGCACGCGCTTCGTCGAGCACCTCGCGGGCGAGGGCGAAGGCCACCTTGGGGTCCCGGACGAGGCTCACCCCTCCGCCGCAGCAGCGCGAGGCGTCGTGGTGGTGGGCAAGTTCCACCAGCTCCACACCTGGGATGGCTTTGATCAGCGCCCGTGGCGGCTCGAAGATGCCGGAGGCCCGGCCCAGGTGGCAGGCGTCGTGCCAAGTGACCCTGCGCTGCGCGCTCCGAGTTGCCGGGAAAACGAACTTGCCGGCCTGAATCACCTCGGCGAGCAGTTGTGTGTAGTGCTGGACCTTGATGTCGAAGGTGATGCCGAGCTTCTGCGCCCACTCGGGGTAGGTGTAGCGCCACATCAGATAGCAGGCGGGGCAGGAGAGGACCAGTTCGCGGGCGCCCGCCTCGCGGACGGCTCGGATGTTGTGCCGCAGATTCTCGACGAACAGGTCGGTCTTCCCTGCCATCAGCATGGGCATGCCGCAGCAGTTCTCCAGTTCGCCAAGTGTCGTGAAGGGCACCCCCGCGGCATCGAGGAGATAGGCCGTGCCGAGGCAGATGTCGCGCTCCGCGTAGCAGGCCGTGCAGCCGGTCAGGTACAGCACCTCGGCGCGGCGGCCCGGGCTGTGGGCGGCCAGCAGGTCCTCCGGCATCCAGGCCGTGCGCTCGGCTCGCGGGCGCAGCCAGCAGTTGCCCTCGCGGCGCAGGGAGTCGGCCATTGCCTCGAAGATCGGGAACGTGCTCTGTCCCTGCTCGGTCACCAGCACGGAGCGCATTCTCATCCACGACGCCTCGATGGGCAGCACGGCCGAGCAGGCGCGGTCGCAGGCCTCGCACGTGGTGCAGGCGAGCATCGAGTCGACCACCGACCGGTCCCACCCTTCGCGGCCGGCCATGTGCTCCCGAAGCAAGAACCACTTGCCGCGCGGCGAGTCGCTCTCCCAGCCCGAGCTGCGGAACTGCGGGCAGACCTCGGTGCAGTAGCCGCACTGGGAGCAACTGTGGGCGTACCATGCGATGTCGGCTGGTATGTCGCGCACCGGGGCGGAGGGGCGCTCGCCGACCTGTGTGGTCACATAGTTGCCGAAGGGGCGGAGCACGCGCTCGAGGGCGCTGCCCACCCGGAGCGCGGCGCCCAGGAGGCCGTTGGCCAGCACCTTGCCCGGGTTCAGGATGCCAAAGGGGTCTACCTGCTTCTTGAACTCCCTGAGCCGGCGTACGCGCTCGGGCCCGAGAACCTGCCCGGCCTTGGCGGCGAAGTAGAGGCCTGTTGTGTAGGGACGCCCTCCGTGCGCCTCGGCGATCTTCATGGTGGTGAGGACCAGGCTGAAGACGAAGTTGTGGCGGAACTTCCGCTGGTCGCTCGGGATGAAGCCCAGGAGGACCGCCTCCGGCTCGCCACGCCCGCCGTCGCGAATCACCAGCCCCTCCTCGACAAGCGGCTGAAGGACCTTGCGCTCGATCTCCGCCATCACGTCGCCCAACCCACGCAGCGGCACCACCACCTCGGTGGGCACAAGGCTGGGCCCGAGGCGCTTGATCGTCATCAGGCGCGACCGGTGCTCCCACTCGTGGCGCGCGATCCGCTCGCTCAACAGCTCCGAGTCGCACGACGCCACCAGCCTGGGCAGCACGCCCAGCACCGCGGCCCGGTCGCGGCCGCGGAAGGCCACCGTCGTGATGTACGCGCCCGGCAACAGCACCCGTTCTGGTGTCGGTTGCCCGCGGCGAGTGGGAAGTGGCGAACGATTCTTCAGCTCCGCCATCTGCGGGTTGATGAACACGAGCGACCAGATGGGCAGCCGCTCGCGGACGACGGCTTCGGCCAGACGCTGAAGCGCGTAGGCATCGGGCGAGCCCACCGCCGCCACCTCAACATCGTCCCGCGGCTGCACGCGAAGGGTTACCGCGCTGATCAGCCCCGTCGTGCCCTCGGCCTCGGCGATCACCGCGAGCTCGTCGCCCGCGAACTCGCGTACCTCACCACTGGGCAGCACCACCCTGGCGCTGAGCACGTGGTCGCGGAACCAGCCCATCTCGAACGACCCAATCCCCGCGCCGCCCTGGGCCAACCAGCCGCCAACGGTGGAGCCCGGAAAACTCGTCGGGTACAGCCGCAACGCAAGGCCCGACCCCGCGAGATGCTCCTCCAGGCGCTCCCAGACGACGCCTGCCTGTACGGTGACCGTCATCGCGGCTGCATTCACGGCGAGAACCGTGTTGAGGCGGTGGAAGTCCACGACCACGCCGCGTCGGACGGGCAGCACCCCACCGTATCCTGAGGTCGCCTTCCCGCGCGGCGTGAGCGGCACCCGGTTGGCTGACGCCCATCGCACGAGGGCAACCAGTTCCTCCTCCGAAGCAGGTTGCACGACGGCATCGGGAAGGCACCGGCCGACCAACGGCCGCAGAAGGCTCGGCAGCGCCGCGATGTCGTGGCCGTACAGCCTGCGCTCCACCGGACGCAACGACATCCGTTCTTCGAAGAGTTCGCGCAGCTCCAGTTCTTGCTTGCGCTTGATCCTGCTCATGCTCACCATTGTCGTCCTGGTGAATCAGAAGTCAAACGGCAGTGTGAAGTGAGTAGGGCGGGGGGTGAGGCCTTCTGATCCACCCCTGGGGCGGCGGTCGACTACCTCCAGGTGTGTCAGGGCAGCAAGGAGACTCTGCCCGAGTCGCTCCGGCGGAAGCGAGGGGCGGCAGTGGAGATCATCGGGGCGATGACGAAGAAGGAATCGGCGGAAGCCAGTAGCTGCCTTTGCGTCAACGCCGAGGCGTAGTACACTATTGAGCGCACGCGACCCTTCGGGAGAGCAGATGTGTCAGGAGTAGCGACATGGTCTTGCCGCATTGGCTCCTGTGGGCTTCCGCAGTGGGCGGCGCGATGTTCTGCTCAGCACGCGCGGTAGAGCAGTACCAGGTGGGTGGGCCGTTGGCAGGGGTGGAACTCCCTCCGTTCCCAACGCAGCATGGTGAGCCAGCGGGCCATCCCGGCCACAGCGAGGGCTTCGCCGAATGTGAGCTGTATCCTGGCTCGGTGGAGCACTTCCGCACGGTGAGCCTGAAGAACCTTCCCACGCGCCCGCTCTGGGACCGCCAGAGCCTAGTCAGGAACTTCCTGGCCTCTCAGTTGCCCGGCATCGAGAGGGCGCACGTCGAGGACTACGCGGCGCCGGTCTATCAAGTCAAGCGCTTCGGCGCGCCCGTGAGGACCGACAAGCTGCTCCGACCCGTGCCCGTGGTGCGCTGCAAGGTGGGCCAGCCAGTGCTTCGGCTCGACCTGGGGGAGTTGGGAATCGGTCTCTATGCCGTCCGCGTGATTGGCGCTGTCGAGACGGCGCGCCTTCGACCCTTCCGCGAGCCGCTCTACCTTGCCATGAAGGTCAACGACGGGCTTCAGGGCGAGGCGCACACCTATCGTCTGCGGGTTGGCTACTGCGATGAGTTCTACAGCGTGGCCGAGTTCTACTTTCACGCCTCGGCGAAGCGGCGCTTCGAGGCCGAGCTGTGGGTGGACAAGGGGAGCACCGTGGACCTCCTGGTTCACAACGTCTCGCTCGACGATATGCTGGCGGGCACCGTGCGGCGGGCGATCAAGACACGCCAGACCCTCGTGACGCCGGAGGAGCTGGCCCTGATGCGCGAGGGGCTGCCCGAGAAGGAGCGGCAGGCGATTGAAAGGCAGACCGCCTGCACGCCCGAGGAACGCCTCGCCCGCGACGAGGCGATCTGGAACTGGCTTCCGCCCATCAATGCGCAGGGCTATGGCCTGCTCAACGACCAGGCGGGAGCCAGCTTCGTGGCTGAGGGCGCATCGGACAAGGCCATCGAGGAGATCAATGCAGAGCACGGCCAGTGGGAGGTGGTGGCCAACATAGACCACAACCTGGGCATGGTGCTGGCCCGCGACCAGCAATCGCGCAACGCGTTCCTCGTCAACAAGAAGCTGGGGCTGAGCTACACCGTGGACGACCTCGCCGCCCGCCGGCCGCTTCCCGCTCCCTATCCCTACCCCGACGACGGCGTGGGGCTGTTCTTCCCTGACCCTGCGGATCCGCAGAAGGGCCGGCTCCTGGCGCCCATCGCGCACGGCGTGCAGGACCGCTTCCGCAGGGGCTACCACGGCATGGGCGGCCTCGGCGGCTATGCACGCACCATCCACCTGTCCGGCAACCGCGAACTCCTCCGCGACGCCGCCGTGAGCCTCATCCGCTACGCCTACCAGTTCCCCACCATTGATTCCGCGAACTACCTCACCGAACTCGCCGTCGCGTCGGGTTTTCAGGGCCTCGACTTCCGTTGCCGCCAGCGGCACGACAAAGCCTACTGGATGCCCGACTACTCGGCCTATCTCGCAGCCATCCGCGACTACGACCTCCTCTTCCCCTTCATTCAGGGCAACGAAGAACTCGCCAAGTCCGTCCGCCGATTCGTCCCCTGGGTGGAGACCTCGGCCGACCTCATCAAGCTGCTCGACGTCTACCTCGTGCAGACGACCGCGAAGCGGACCCTGCGTTACCTCGACCACACGCACCCGACGGCCATCGCCGACCTCGCGGCGGCCCTCGGAGACACACGCGTCACCGACCCCTGGATGGACTGGCTCTTCGCCAGGACCTTCGTCTACCCGCTCCCGCCTGCGGGGATTCAGGACGTGATGGTGAGCGGCCACGACCGCGAGGGGCCACAGTACATCGCCTCGACCTTCTACGGCCGGGGTGAGGGCGCCTCGCGCATGGCCGCCGCGCTCGACCGCTACCTGGCCGCGGGCGGCAACCCGAGGTTCGACCTGAGCGACCCCGCTCTCTACCCGAAGCCCCGCGCCCACACCGAGTGGCTCTTGCGCCTCCTCGTGGCCGGCTGCGACCGCGCGCGCATCGGCGACGTGAGCGGCCCTGCCCTGCGGCAGGGCGATTCGCTCGTGGGGCTCGACGAAACGGTTCGCACCGCGTGGCGCTGGTCGGGCGACCCGCGCTTCGCCTGGCTCCTGCGCCACGTCTACGGCCGCAAGGGCGACTCGGACGCCGACTGGCAGCGCGTCGAGGAAGCCGCGGCACGGCTGCCGAGGGCGCCGTGGCTGGACAACCGCTCCCGCGCCGTCGAGAACTGGTTCGGCGCCCTCGAGACCGGCCAGCAGCACGACGACTTCCGCTTCCGCCGCGCCGCCTGCGTCCGCACGGGCTCGGGCACCGGCCACCAGCACAGCGACGCGCTTGACCTCCAGGTCTTCGCCCACGGCATGGCAATGGTCATGGATGGCGGCGCCCGAGGCGGCTACTCGGAGCCGAACGACCGGACGACGCGCGTCCACAACCTCGTCGAGGTGGATGGCAAGGACCACCTGGCCTACGGCTGGGTGCAGGCGCTTTCGGACGCGCCGGGGGCCCGCTACCTCCGAGCCGCGGCGCTTCCCCCACCGGCCTGCTCGCTCTTCAGCCGCCAGACCGCTCTGGTGGACGTGGACGAAGGCCAGGGCTCCAAGCCCCTCGCAGTCGAGCTTCAGAAGCCGGGAGCGCGCCTGCCAGCCGATGTCGTGACGCCGAACTCCTACGTCTTCGACGTCTTCCGCGTCGCGGGGGGCAAGCTCCACAGCTACTGCTGCCACGCGACGATCAACGACGCCTTCGAGTGGAATGTCGGCAACGCCACACCCGTCGAGCACCTGGAGAAGGAGACTGGGGAAACCGACACCGAGGCGCAGTACCTCTCGCTCTTCAGCCTCTCCAAGGACCAGAAGTTCGCCGGCGACGCGCCGGACCTCCTTCAGGCCACCTGGCGCCAGGTGCGCTTCGAGAAGGACACGAGGGGTGGCGTCTCGGAGGAGAGCATCCTCGGCGTGAACTTCAACCCCAGCTCCCCGCCCAGACACACCCGCTGGCATCTGTTTGGGACGGGCGGGCGCAGAGCCCTTCGAGCCCAGGTGGTGATGCACAAGTCGGGCTACCAGTGGACCGCCCTGATGGTGTGGAACCGATCAGGGGGCCGCCCCGTGGACGCCGCGTATCCCGCCCTCGTGGAACCCTACGTTGGCGAGCCGTTCATCACGGCGCAGCGGGAGTGGCCCGTCGAGCCGAACGAGGCCGATGCGCTACGGGCGGTCGCCGTCGAGGTCCAGACGCGCAACGGCCACCAGGATCTCTGCTTCGCGGACGGCCGGCCTGAGAAGACCCGGGCCTTCCGGACGGCCTGGGGAGCCTGTCGCGTGGCGGGCGAGTTCGCCTTCGCCTCGCGCGACGCCCAGGGGCTTCGGCTGACCGCCCTCACGGGCGGCACGCTGCTGGAGACACCCGACCTTCGCATCGCGCTCGCGGGCCGCGAGTTCACCGGCCAGATCACGAAGGTGGACTACCTCAGGAAGACCCTCTGGATAGACAAGCCGTGGCCCGCCCTGTGCGCAGGACAGGTGTTGGAGGTCCAAAGCCCTGGCTGCCCGACGAGCTACACCATCGCGTCCGTCGCCCCTGATGGCGCGGGCAGCCGCATCGTGGTCACGCACGGCGCCGACCTCTATCGAGCTCCGATCACCCAGGTGCTGCCGGTGCAGAGGCGGGTGGATGGCCGCCTCCCCCTCCCTGCGGGCCGGGCCAGCCTCCGCGGCATGACGGCTTCCAACGACGCGATGACCCGCTTCTGGCGGATCGAGAACAATAGCGGCAACGACTTCACGCTGGAGGGTGGCGAGATGCGCGATGCCGATTTCGCTCCCTCCAACGCCCTGCGCATCTGGGAGTACGGCGTGGGCGACCGCGTGAGGCTCGCGGCCTGGGCCGCCATCCGCCGCGCGGGAGCCAACCGCCTGGAGGTCACGGCCAACAGCGACCTCACTCTCTCCCTCAAGGGCGGGCGGGTAGAACTGTGCGCGGACTCCACGACCTGGCTGCCCTGCGCCGGAGGAGAGGTGGCTATCAAGGCGGCGGACCTTGCCAAGGGACCGGTCAGCATGCGCGTCCTGCCCTGAAGCCCCATGCGAAGGAGCTACGCTGTGACCGTCAGAGAGCCAGAGCGCGAGATCGAGGTGATAGCCGACGTGGACGTCTTGGTCGCAGGAGCAGGCGTGGCGGGGTGCGCCGCAGCGGTGGTCCGGAACAACGAGGCGGCAGGGATCGCGGTCAGGATCGAGTGGACTGTGGCGGACGCGAAGTCGTCAGGGGCGCCTTCTGCGGCCCTCCGCGGCGAGGTGCGGGCGGCGCAGACACGTGAGGAACTGGCGGTCGTGCCGCGGCACGTGATCCACGGGCACCAGCCCTCGCTTGCCGTTGGCGGAGAATTGACCGAATCGAACAAAGAACATAACGTATCTGCCAACGTCAGGGTATAGACTGTGCAACAAGCGAGACAAACCACGGGGGCACCTTGCCGTGCAATGCTTCCCCGCGACCTCGCGACCCGGCCACTGCGTCCGCAGGCGCTGTGGTGAACCCCTCAGGCCCTGGCTTTCCACATCCACAACCCATGCCGTGGAACCGCATGGGCGAACTGCTTGAGAAGCGAAAGGAACCGAGAGGCGCGTTGGACTGCTTCAGGACCTTGCTCACGATCGAATGGAACCAGCCCCCGGTCATGGAAGCCGTCAAAAGGATCGAGGCGGAATTGAGGTGAATCGCGGCAAGAAGTGTCGCCTCCGCGAAAGCCGTGGGGTCGTGCCGTCTTGTTTTCGCGGCTGGCGCCGCGTATCCTGACTATGGGCGTGGGAATGTCGCCCTTTGGCTACGATCGATGACGGGGAACAACGATTCCAAGGTGGGAGATGCCTGCATGAGAAACCCAACGCGGGGCGCGACGAGGGGTTCGGGCCGCGTTCTGGGCGCGTGCGCATGGCTGACTTGGATGATCGCGGCGGGAAGCGTCGCGGCTGCTCCCCCGATGCTCCGCGACGCGAAGGTCGACAAGATCACCCACAGCGCGGCGAGGATTTCCTGGACCGCCGATCAGCCCGGGACAGCAGAGGTCGAGTTCGGCCCATCGCCGCAGCTCGGCCAGAGGGCCGTCAAGGCCGCCGGCGCCGGTGCTTCGTCCCTTGCGTTCTCGCTGAACCTGACCGGCCTGAGGCCGGACACGAGTTACTACTTTCGCCCTACGACGCGCAGCGCCGCAGGCGAGGCGGGAACGCTCGCGCAGCCAGGCTCGTTCCGCACGCTGCCCCTACCCGCCGACCACCCGCGGATGCCCGAACCGCCGCGCCCCGTCGACTTCAGCTCGCCGACCATCGATGGCACAACGTTTTCTGTGCGCGCCGACGGCAGCGATCTCCAGGAACAGCTCGATCGAGCCGCAAAGGCCGATCCGGCCCTCAGCCACGCGGTGGTCATTCCCGCGGGCACGCGCTGCGTGGGCCACTTTCGCTTGCCAAGACGACAGGGGCCGGGCTGGGTCGTGGTGCGCAGTTCGGCCGCGCTGCCCGTCGGCCGTGTACGCCCGGGGCCGCACCTGGCGACGCTCAGCGCGCCGGGGCCGAAGTCGCCCGCGCTTGCCACCCTCGACCCGACGCACTACTGGAGAGTCGAGGGACTGGAAATCACCCACGAGGGATCGACCACCGAGCGGCCGCCGTTCAACTGGCTGGTGCGCATCCCGATGGGCTCGTCCCACGTGGTGTTCGACCGTGTCTGGGTTCACGGGCTCGGCTTTCCCGACCGAGTGATGATGGGCATCCTCTTGCACGCCGACCAGGCGGCCGTCATCCATTCGCGCATCGCCAACATCCACTGCTGGCACAAGGTTGATCCGGCCACCGGGCAGCGGCTTCGCGTGCCGGGCGTCGGCGAGGGCACGACCACCGCCATCGAGATCACCCGCGGCAACGGCATCCACATCGAGAACTGTTTCCTTGAGTCCACCGGCATCACGGTCTTCGCCGACGGCGGGACCGGCGATTCGCCCGGTCCCACGGACGTGGTCATCCGCCGCAACCACTTCTTCCTGCCCGAGGAACTCCGCTTCGGTTCGCCGGCCAGCAACGGCCGCGTGCATCCCCATCGGCAGCAACTGGAGTTCAAGCGGGGGCAGCGCCTGCTCATCGACGGAAACCTGTTCGAGAACCATTGGGTCGACGTGGTGCCGCCCGGCTCGACCATTGTCTTCACCCCGCGCGGGCCGGGCCGCGACAACACGATCCAGGACGTGACGCTTACGAACAACCTCTTGATCAATGTGGCCGGCGGCATCACGGTCTGGGGCGGCGACAACCAGCGAGCGAGCGAGTGCGAGGTGTCGCAGCGGATTCGCATTGCCAACAACCTGTTCTTGATCGACGCCTGGTCCCGGCGCGTGACGGGCCGGCCATCCCACTGGTACGGCGGATTGTGCCTCTTGGTGTCCAACGGGCCGGAAGACCTGATCTTCGAGCACAACACGTGCGAGGCGCGCGGACACAACCCGATAGCACTGCACTCGGCCTTCGCGCCCGGCGAAGGGCTCGTGCATCGCAACAACGTCTTTGTCCAGCACGCCGACAATAACACTGCGACCGTGGGTGTCGAGGGCGACCCTGGCCGCGTGCCTCCGATGAGCGGCGTAACGGCCCGGCAACGGCTCGACGCGGCGTGGCAGAACTGGCAGTTCACGCACAACCTCTTCGTGCCCGGCGTGAAGCAATCCCATCGGCCCGAGGCGTGGACATCGACCGACGCGCACCTGACCTGGTCGGCCGCCGAGTGCCTGGCGCACTTCGCCGGGCTTGACCACGTGTGGTGTGCAACGGGCGCGACGGCCGCCGAGCGCCTGCGCCAGGCGGGCTTTGCCGATCCCCAGCGGCGCGACTTCCGCTTGCGCGCCGACAGCCCGTTCAAAGGCCGCGCCTCCGACGGCAAGGACCCGGGAGTCGACTTCTCCGCGCTGCGCGCGGCCCAAGCGTGCGACGAACTGCCGGTGGCCGTCCGGCACATGCTGGACGACCCACGGCCGCGATCCATGTTCTGGCCATAGGAAAAGCGCCCCGATACAGGGAGACAACTCATGGCAAGATATCTCGTGTTCTTACTCACGGTGGGGCTGGCAATCACCCTGGCCCGCGCCGCGGAGCCCGCACCGCCTGCTCCCGGGAGCGCGCCGCCGGGTGCGCCCGCGGCCCAGCCCTCGCCGCCGAATGTTGCGTACGCCGGGTACGACCTCGGCCCCGACGGCCTGATCGCCAACTGGCTTGTCCTCAGCTATCTGCCGGGAGTTCAGCCGATGGAGAAGGATATCCTCGAATCGATCGGAGGAGAAGGCAACGTCTCGCCCTATGGCGGCCAGCCCGTCATACTCAAGGGCGCCGGCGAGAAGGGCGCCGACCTGTCGCTCTGCTGGCAAAAGGCCGTTGCCAAGCCGCCCGAAATCCCCTATTGGGCAATCACGTCGAAAGGCCTCTACCTCTTCACCGATGCAGAAGGCAAGCCGTTGCCGAACGCAACGGCCTACGCCTTCTGCGAGCTGGTGTCCGCTGAGGATCAGGAACTTGTCCTCCGCATGAGCGGGGGCGATCCGATCAAGCTCTGGCTGAACGGGAGCGTCGTTCCAGTGATTGACAGACCCAAGTGGCTTTGGGCAGACGCCGCGCAAGCCCGGCTGCCCCTGAAGAAAGGGAGCAACCGCCTCCTCGTTCGCATCCATAACGGGCACGACGGCGAGTTCCTCTCCATGCGGCTCACCGACGCCAAGGGCCAGCCAGCCCGAGACATCAGGGTCCAACTCAAGGAGATGAAGGACTGCCCCGAACTGCCCTGCCGATACGTCACACAGGACTGGAATGCGCTTCTCAAAGAGGTCCCCCCGTTGCGCAGGGCCGAGGACGAGCAGTACTTCGGAGCGCAGCTCAGCCGCACCATGACCTTGCTGGAAACCGGGGGGCAGACCAGGCGGCCGGTCCGTATCCTGTTCTACGGCCAGTCCATCACCGCTTCGGACTGGGTCTGGATGCTCGTCCGGCGTCTTCGCGAGCGCTATCCGGACGCGGAGATTCAGGCCGAGAACCATGCCATCAGCGGCTGGGGCATCGACAAGCTCAACCGCACCATCAAGCACGACATCCTGCGGGCGCGGCCCGATCTGGTGGTCCTTCATGCATATCACGGCGGCAGCTACGGCTGGGAGCGGATCATCCAGAAAATCCGGCGCGAAACCACCGCGGAGCTCATGATCCGCACCGCGCACATCGGAAACTACATGGTCAAGGCCACGAAGGACAAGACCCTGGCCGAACTCGCGGAAGAGGATTCCGAGACGACCCTGCTGCGCCGCCTCGCGCGGACCTACGGGTGCGAACTGGTCGAATGCCGCAAGGAGTGGCTGTCCTATCTCAGGGAGCACAACCTGGCCGCGATGGATGTCCTGGCCGACGGAATCCATCTGAACCGGAAGGGCTCCATCCTCATGGCACAGCTCTATGAACGGCATTTCAAGACCTATCCCGTGGCGCAGCCGTGGTTCCGGAGCGTTCGCCGCTACGAGGCCATGCGGCCCCTGGCCGACAGGAGCCACGACGAGATTCAGCTCATCGGTGACGGATGGGCCAACACTTATGCCCCCTCCGCGACGAGCACCGGCAAGGACGACATGCTCAAGCTCAGGTTCTACGGCAATCGGGTGGACCTGATCATGCCCCAATGCGCAGGAAGGGCCAAAGTCCTGATCGACGGCAAGCCACTCTCGCAATGGAACCTGTTCGGCGGCCCGCGGCCCGCGCCTCGGGGGAACGTTCCCTGGTTCCTCATGACCTACTACACCGGCGAGAACATGATCGAGGAAGACTGGGAGCTGAAGTTCACGCACCTCAGCGGCGACAAGCAGAAGTTCCGCTTCACGCTGACCGGATCCAGGACCGGCCCCGACGGCGAGGGCGACAACAGCAAGCTCTTCGTGTCCAGGAGCGGGCGGATCACCATCAAGCCTTTCCCCTATGACGACTTCCTGCCGAACTTCAAGGATGCGGACAAGACCAAGACCGACTTAGAGGCCGTCACAGAGGACATGGCTTTCACCTGGTCCGTGAAGCGGTTGTTCCAGGACGAAGTGTGCGGCATCCCGCCGCAGAAGGGTGAGGAGTACAGGCCGTGGGACAACGTCCCGTACCGCTATGTGACCGTCGCCGACGGGCTTCCCCGTGGCGAGCATGAGTTGACGCTGATCCCGGCATATTCGGACAAGAAGGAGTACTTCGAGGTCGATGCCGTGGAAATCCATTGTCCTCCACTGTGGGGGCGATGAGGGCGTACAGGGAGATTACCATGAAACCACGCCGCAGACCTCTACCCGACTCCTCTCCTCGGGAAGTTGGCGTGGCAACTGCATCCGCCCGAATCGGCTTGAGTTCCGAGGCATCCAGTGACTCCAGGTCAGCGCCGCCGTCTCCCGCCACGACTTCCAGAGGCAGGTTGTCGGCCGCGCAATGCGCAGGCGATGACCTTGGTGGTCAAGATAGGGGACTTGATTTCCGCCAACAGCCCGCATCGAGACCGAATGAGACCGAAGCGTAGGAGCACTTGACACCCGTCGACTGATGGGGGTATCTATGGCACGGGCGCTGCGCTTTTCGCCCGCCACCTGCCGCGCTTTTACACCGCCGTTCACTCCTGGAGACGGCCAAGGGTCGTTCAGCGCGCCCTGTCGTTCAGCTCCCCCCAGCGGTAAAGGGTGAAGTTGCGGTTGCCGAGGTCGATCGTCGTGCCGTCGGGGCGGCTGTCGAGAAGCGTGTGGAGCATCGGCTCCTCATGCACGCGGACCAGGGGTCCGACCCAGACGTTAGTACAATTGCGGATCCGCAGGGCCGTCATCTGCTTCGTCTCGGCGTCGGTGCCCGTTGGATGGACGAGGGTGTAGATCCAGGCGATGCGGTCGCAGTCGGCGAACTCGTTCATCGTCCGGTCGGCCGAGTAGCCGCCCTCGCCGCCGCCTGCGAGGTAGAGGCAGACGTCCCGCGCGCCGAGGAGCTGGATGGCCCGATCCGTCTGGTGCTCGGAGGAGAGGACGTAGACGACGAGGGGCTCGTAGTTGTGGTCCACGACGAGGCCCTTGGCGAGGTCGTTCGCGGCGGTCCAGAGGTTCAGGAAAGTTCCACCGCCGTGGCCGGTGACGAGGATGGGATTGGCCCCTGCGTGGAGATTGCAGTTGACGACGCTGCTGCGTCGCCCCACGCGCCAGCGCAGGCCGACCGAACCGGGGTTGCCGGCCAGCCCTCCGTGTCCCATGCTCGTGGTAATCTGGGCGAGGTGGACCTCGCCCATGGGGTCGTCGGGCGTATCGAGGAGGGGCCGGGGACTTCTGGGATCGCCGAAGCCTGGGGTGTTCGGCCCGAGCGTGAGTTCGCAACCCAGGACGTGCTCGCCCACGAGCTTGGTGTTGCGGCGGAGCAGGACGGTGTCGGTGAGGCGATAGATACCGACGGGCAGATAGACGACGTCGCTCGCGGCAACGGCGCGGCGCAGAGCCTGGGTGTCGTCGGCCGCGCCGTTGCCGACTGCGCCGAAGTCTCTGACGTTGGCGGCCCGCGCGAGGTCGAAGCCTGCGGGCGCGGAGTTCCAGGTGGGGAGTTCGGTCGTTGTGCTCAGGACACCACCTTCTGCCCATTTGCCGTTGTCCACCACGTCGCCCTGGACGAATGTCGGCAGCGAGAGCGCCCCGTCGCGATTGCCGGGAAAGGTCGTGCGCGGGCTGCGGTAGAGGAGGGGCGTGTGGACGCTCTTGAGGTTCTGGATGAGCACGCGAGCGCCCTGGCCCGCCAGGCTGACGCCGACGCCGGCCCGGCGAATCTCGCAGCCGATCATCACCAGGCTGCGAGGGTTCGTCATGTCCATGGCCACGGGAACGTCCTCGAACGTCGTGCCGAACCAGCTTCGGATGGCGTTGGCCACCTGGTGGTATGCCGCCTCCTTCTGGTTTTGGAAATGGCAGTTCAGGACGAATCCGAACTCCATCATGGGCGGCTCGACCAGACCCCAGCGCCCGCCGCGAAAGGTGCAGTTGACCAGGACCGGCCCCGCGGCCACCCCGTACTGGGCGTCGGCGAGGTCGAACTGGAGGTTGTAGAGGTACGAGCCCTGCGCCGTGAGGTAGTGGATGACGCCGGCGCCCGGGTTGCCCGGCTCGACGCGGAACCGCAGGTTGCGGATCTGCGACCAGAAGTTGTTCCCCGGACCGTACGCGGGGTGCACCTTGAACTGGTCGTACTGCGCGGAATCGTAGTCGTCCGGCCACTTCCATGGCCAGCTCGGGAACGTGGGGGCGCCGGGCCGGCCGTAGACGGCGTTGGGGTCTTCAGGGAAGGGCTTGGGATTCGCGGGATGCTCGGGCCGCGCCGCGGAGAGGCGGGACATGAAGATGTGCTTGACGTGCGACGGGTCGCCGTAGCCGGGCGTGTTGGCGGCCAGGAGGATGGTTGCGGGATTGGCGGGGTCGGTATCGAGGTGGATGCCAGCCCAGAGGATGATCTGGCGGGAGACCCGATAGGTCTTGCCCGGGGCGAAGAGCACCCGGCCGACATTGTGCCAGATGCCGTTGTAGCCGGCGCTGATGGCGTCCTGGATCGCGCGCGTGTCGTCGGCGGCGCCATCGCCCACCGCGCCGTAGTCCTCGACGTAGCGCGTACGGCAGACGCTGTCGTCGCCCGACGTGGCCGGTGCGGCTGCTCCTGCTGCGTAATCAGGCGCGGTGAGGACCCACGCCAGCACGAAAGCGGCAATTGCGGGGCACGGCGTGTCGATGCGCATTGGGAACCCTTTCGGTGGTTGCATGGTAGGCAGGTCGTCCTTGAGAGTCAAACCGAGGCAGAGTCATCATGCTGCACCTGAGCGTCCCCAGCCGACGAAGGGTGCTCCATCGCTCAAAAACACAGCCGCTCCTGGTCGCGCAGCCCCTCGGCCGCCCCGCCACTGCGACACCGTGTCCCTTGTGGCACGGTGTCGCAAGAACAGACGTGCGGAGGCATGAAGATGGGAGAACAGAAGGAGAAGAACGAAACCGAAGCCGAGGCTACCGAGAGGTGTCGGAAGCTCCAGGCAGATGGGCACCACACGCTGCCCTACGAGGAGTTCCTGCGGGCGAGGGAACTTGGCATCGAGTTGCCCGAAGCAGACCCAGTCTAGAGGATAGGCGGAGGCATGAGAAAAAGCCAAGGCGCTTGCGACGCAAGTCGTTGAAGTGCCTTGGCTTTCCACCCTGGCGCGCCCGGAGGGACTCGAACCCCCAACCGTAGGCTTCGAAGGCCTCCACTCTGTCCAATTGAGCTACGGGCGCGGCGGCCCCGTGGAGCCGAAGCGAAGTGTCCGCTAGCGGGCCGGCTTCTGGGGCGCGATGGGCCGAGGCTCCAACTCGATGACGCCAAACGCGTTCTCGTAGCGCTGGATGGCCTGCGACAAGGCGATGGCCAGACGCTTGGCGGCCGGCACGCCCATGATGATCCGGTTGCTCACGGTCATGTTGGCCTCGCGCTGCTCGGCGGCGCCGCCGACGAGCGTCAGCCCGAAATCCAGGATCATCTCCTCGCGCGTGCTGAGGAGAAGGCACATATTGGCGTAGGAGGTCTTGACGTCCTGGCCCCGGATGTGCAGGGTCGTGCCTCCCGGGGTCTGCTGGGTTTCGCCGCCAGCCGTGCTGGGCTTCGCCTCCGACATGCTGGAGCCTCCTTAGGGCATCGAGGGCCGTGAATTGCCTCCTCCCAACAAGCGTATCGTAACAGGGCGCCGCCCAAGAGTCAAACCCGGCGCGACGGCCTGCTTGACAGCCGCACGCAGGGCATGGAGAATGCCCAGGGGAGGGCCGGAGCGACGATGGGGACGGAAGCCGACGAGCGCGCGGGATCGCGGGCGCGGGTGCCTCGCCGCTACCGCCGTGTGGTGCGGCGCGTGGCCGAGCACGAGGCCCGCCTGCGCGCACTGAGCCACGACGAGCTGCGCGGCCTGGCGCGCGTGTGGCGGGCCAGGTTCCGCAGCGGGGCGTCGCTCGAGGCGCTGCTGCCCGAGGTCTTCGCCGCCGTGCGCGAGTGCGCCCGCCGCACCATCGGCCTGCGGCACTTCGACGTGCAGATCGTCGGCGGCTGGCTGCTCCACCGCGGCCGCGTGGTGGAGATGCAGACCGGCGAGGGCAAGACCCTGGTGGCCACGCTCCCCGCCGCGCTCAACGCCATCCCAAGCAAAGGCGTGCACGTTGTGACGGTGAACGACTACCTGGCCAGCCGCGACCGCGACTGGATGGCCCCCGTCTACGAGGGCCTGGGCTTCACCGTAGGCTGCATCCGCACCGGCCTGTCGCAGGAGCAACGCCGCGCCGCCTACGCCTGCGACATCACCTATGGCACGAACAAGGAGTTCGGCTTCGACTTCCTGCGCGACCAGGTGCGCCGCCGCGCCGTGGCCCGCGGGATGGGCGACGTGCTGCGGCGGTGGGACATCGAGCACGGCGACCTGGCCCGCAGCCTGGGCTACGCCCAGCGCGGCCACGCCTATGCCATCGTGGACGAGGTGGACAGCGTGCTGATCGACGAGGCCCGCGTGCCGCTGATCCTCTCGGACGCGGCAGGGCAGCCCAGCCCCTTCGCCGCGGCCTATCGCTGGGCCGACGAGGTGGCGCGCCGGATGCGCCCGCTCGACGACTTCACCTTCGCCCTCAAGGAGCAGAAGGTGGAGCTGACCCAGACGGGCCGCCAGCGGGTGCGCGACCTCATCGGCCTGCTCGGGGCCGCTCCGCCGGCCGACCGCCCCGTCCACGTGCTCATCGAGCAGGCCATCCGCGCCCACCGCCTCTTCACGCGCGACCGCGAGTACCTGCTCCAGGACGACAAGGTGGTGATCGTGGACGAGTTCACCGGGCGCGTGCTGCCCGACCGCAACTGGCAGCTCGGCCTCCACCAGGCCATTCAGGCCAAAGAGGGGCTGCCCATCACCGACGAGACGCACACCCTCGCCACCGTGACCTACCAGCGCTACTTCCGCCTCTACAAGAAGCTGGCCGGCATGACCGGCACGGCCACGGACGCCCGCCGCGAGTTCCGCCGCGTCTACGGCCTGCGCGTGGCCCGAGTGCCCACGAACCGCCCGCTCCGCCGCATCGTGATGCCCGACGTCGTGTTCCGCTCGCGCCACGAGCGCCTGCGCGGCGTGCTCGCGCGCATCCAGGAGCTCCACGCGCAGGGCCGCCCCGTGCTCGTCGGCACGCGCAGCGTGGACAAGAGCGAAGAGCTCAGCCGCGCGCTCGAGCGCTTGGGCATCGCGCACTCGGTGCTCAACGCCAAGAAGCACGCCGAAGAGGCCGCCATCGTGGCCCAGGCCGGCCAGCGCGGCCAGGTGACGATCTGCACCAACATGGCCGGCCGCGGCACCGACATCGTGTTGGGCCCCGGCGTGGCCGAGCTGGGCGGCCTGCACGTGCTGGGCACCGAACGCCACGACGCCAGCCGCATTGATCGCCAGCTCGGCGGGCGCGCCGGCCGCCAGGGCGACCCCGGCTCCTACCAGTTCATGGTTGCGCTCGACGACGACCTCGTGCGCCGCCGCTACCGCCGGCTGACGCTCTGGCTGCGGCGGCTCACGCGGCGCCGCCGCGGGCGCGGCTCCCGCTCGCCCCTCCTCCGCTGGCTCTTCTCGCTTGCACAGGCGCGCGTCGAGCACGATCACCTCATGGCCCGCGTGGCGCTCATGGACCGCGACAAGTGGCTCGACGACGTGCACGACCTCTTCGGCGTAAGCCCACACGCCTGAGGCCTGGCGATCCGGCCATCTTGGCCTCCCATTGGGCTAGCTTATCATTATATGACACTCACAAGCGTTTATATTGCAAGCGGTTACACATCGGAATCATGAAACTGCGTAGGATGCTCTGTACGGCGTTCCGGCAGGCCCCTTGGGCTCCTGGTACCTATGGCCCTCCGGGGCGCACCCGTGATCGCCACAACGCCAGCATATCACAACACTTGTGGAATCCGAGCTCGGAGCCCAACTGATCGCGCCGGAGGCCCCAAATCGCGTTTCTTGGGGGCGGCCGGGAGTAGCGCCAGGCCTCCCCTGCCCTAGCCCGCATCTCTCACCAGTTCCGCAGTCCCGCGTGGATTCCGGCACAGACCCTAGAGGAAGAAGCGGGTGCGCAGGAGGCGAAGGACCTTGTAGTACCACTGATGGAGGAGCGGCTTGCGGGCGATCTGGAAGCGCGCGAGCCCCGTGGTGCCCAGGGGCACCGGGGCGGCGTCGGCGGGCAGCTCCAGCTCGACACGGAACCACGGCAGCAGGGTGCGGTCACCCTGGGTGGCGCTGGGGTCGAGCAGCACCGGGCCGCCGCCCTTGTTCGTGAGCCCGCTGCTGGGCACCTCGTGGGTGGCCTGGGGCAGCACCTTGACGATGCGGCAGTCGAGCTCGCGCTCGGGGTGGCTCTGGAATCGCACGGCGACGCGCGGCTCGTGCAGGCGCTGCACGTCGGCGATGCCGGCCTGGTCCATCACCACCACCACCTTGGTGAAGGGCTCCTGGGCGATCAAGGCCAGCGGGTCGCCCACGTTGAGAAAGCGGCCGGGGGCGTTGGCGATGTCGGGCGCGATCAGACGGCCGTCGCAGGGGGCCGTGAGGCGAAGGTCGTCCACGCGCTGGCGCAGCACGGCGAGGGTCTCCTCCAGCTCGCGGACGCGGGTGCGCTCCACCTGGGCGGCGGCCAGGCGGTTCTCCTTCTCGAAGCTGGCCAGGCGCACGCGCGCGATCTCGAGCTGCTTCTCGGCGCGCACCACGCCGAACCGCAGGTCCTCGTTGCGGCAGACGGCGAGGAGCTGCCCGCGCCGGACCCGCTCGCCGTCGCGGACGCAGACTTCCTCGACGAAGCCTCTCCAGCGGGCGCGCACCACGGCGCGTTCCTGCTCGGCCAGCGCGCAGGGCGAGTAGAGGTGCTGCGGCAGGGCCAGCGTGGCCAGCGGCAGCACGATCGCGGCCGTCACGACCGTGAAGACTGCGACGCAGCGCAGCCGGTGTTGCCGCGTTTCCTTGGCGAAGAGGAGGTAGTGGACGAGCTTGCCGAGGGGAACGAGGACCCAGACGATGATGGCCCCCGCCGCCAGCAACAGCCCCAGCCCGAACAGCACCGAGGCGATGAAGAGAATGATGCCGACCACCACCACGATGCGGTAGCAGAACGAGGCGATGCCATAGGCCACCAGCCACACCTTCTCGCGGGGGTCGTGCGTGGGCGGCTCCTGGTCGAGGCCCAGAAGGTAGCGCTTGCCCAGGTAGAGCAGGTGGCGGCGCGAGTTGGTCCAGAGGTTGGGCAGCTCGGCCGCATCGGAGAGGATGTAGTAGGCGTCGAAGCGCAGCAGTGGGTTGCCGTTGAAGAGCACCGAGGACACGGAGGCGATGAAGATCACGTTGTAGGCGATGCTGTGCACGGTGCCCGGGGCCGTGAGGAGCCAGACGACGAGGGCGAGGGTGGCGATGAAGACCTCGGCCATCATGCCCACGGCGGCCACGAGCGCGCGCTGCACCTTGCTCTCGACGCCCCAGAGCCCCGTCACGTCCACGTACGCGCACGGGGTGAAGATGAGGAACATCACGCCCATTCGATGCACCTCGGCGCCGAAGTGCTTGGCCAGGTAGGCGTGGGCGAATTCGTGGATGACCTTCAGCACGGCGAAGGTGACCCAGAGGAGCAGGAGGTTCTCGGGCGCCAGCACGCGCTCGGCCGGCTGCGCCAGGTCGCGAATGTGGTAGAAGAAGAGGCCCAGCCCCGCCAGCACCACGGCCAGCCACACGAAGAAGAACGCGCGGCTGAAGAGCCAGCGCACGTGGCGCACCGTGCGGGTGAGGAACTGCTCGGGGTCGTAGAGGGGTATCTGCGGGAAGAGGAAGTTCGAGAGCAACTGCTTCGTGCGCTGCGATCGCCGCTTCTTCACCTGCTTGTAGAGGGCCTCCAGCTTCGCGCTCTCGGCGGCCTGGAGCAGGTTGGCCGAGCGCAGCATCTGCACGAAGGCCACCACGTCCTGGAACGTGGGCGCCTCGGCCCCCATCTCGCGCTGGAGCTCCTGGTGTATCTCCCGCAGCGTGTGCCGGCCGTCCAGGAGCTTCACCACCCGGTGCTCGGTCGGCGCGAAGCGGAAGTACTGGAGCGACACGGGGTCCTGGGCCACGAACCACACCTGGCCGCGGTAGCGCTGGACCGTGACCTCGGCGTGGGGCGAGAAGACCGGGCACAGGCCGCCGAGCACCGGCTGCCCCTCGCGGAACTCGAGATCGTAGCGGGAGCTTTCCATCGGGGACTCAGAAGAGGAGCTTCAGGCGCACCCAGTTGACCAGCTTGCGGGTCCACACGTAGGTGATGTTGTGCTTGCCGGCCCGGATGTTGGCGGCCGCCTCCATGCCCGGGCGCAGCCAGCCCTCGGGGTTGGGGATGCGGGCCTCGACGATGAAGACGTTCGCCTGGTCGTGCACTTCGGCCATCGGGCGGATCTTCTCGACCGTGAAGGAGAGGGTCTTGTCGGGCCGCGCGCGGGTGACGAACGTGCCCTCCTGCCCGACCTGCACGTGCGCGATGTCGCCCTGGTCCACCTGCACGAGGAGCAGCAGCTCCTTGAGGGGGGCGACCTCGAGCAGCGTCTGCCCCATCTGGAAGGGGCTGCCGATCTGCTGGCGCAGGTCGCCGCTGAGCACCACGCCGTCGAAGCCGGCCTCGACACGGGCCTGGCGGATGCGCTGCTCGAGCAGGGCGATCTGGGCGATCAGCTCCTCGCTCTCGGCCTGCGCCACCTTGTGGTCGGCCATCTTCTGCTCGGCCAGGCTCACCTGCGCCTTGGCCTGGGCGGCGGCCAGCCGCGAGCGGGCCTCGCGCAGCGAGAGCTGAAGCTCCTGGTCCTCGAAGCGGAAGAGCAGCGTGCCCTCGCGGACGAGCTGGCCGGGGAGGACGGGCGTCTCGCGCAGGATGGCGTGATCGAAGGGCGCCGCGTACACGCGGCGCGCGGCGGGCACCAGGCTCGCCGTGCCGCTGATGTGCATCGTCCAGCGCCCGAACACGCCCAGGGCCACGAGCAGCAGGAGCACGATGGCCACGATCTTGGCCGTGACGCGACCCTTGCCGAGCAGGGCCTCGGCCACCGCGATGCCCCCGTCGCGGCAGCGGGCGAACACGCCGCGCGCGTTCTGCTTGGCCAGGCCCAGCGCGGGGCCGATCTGCTCGCAGGCGATGCTCTGCACGCGGCGTTCCGCGTTCGTCAGCGGCTGGCGCTCACGGCGCTCGAAGACCACCGCCGCCACGGTCTCCTCGCCCGCGCGCAGGGGGTAGGTGGCGATCTGGTGGTCGTCGGCCAGATCGGCCAGCGCCGCGTGCGCAGGGTAGACGTCCGAGGACTCGCCCTCGCCCGGCTCGCCCCCCTGGGCGTCGCCCGCCGGCGGGGGAAACAGGACGGCGTGTTCGGCCTCGACCGCCTCCTTCATCGCCGCCGTCAGGGCGCGCGACAGGTTGGTGCGGCGGTCTATGTAGTCCTGCTCCGAGATGGCGGCGAGGCGCACCTTGCCGCGCCGCACCCAGCCCAGGCTCACTCGCGAGGCGCCCAGGAACTCCCTGCCCTTGTTCACCAGGGCCAGGGCGATGTGCTCGGGGTCGGGGTAGCCGATGTTGGTGGCGGCCACGAGGTTCCAGGCGCGGCACAGCTCGTCGTAGCGCTGCTGGAGGACGCGGGCCGCCTCCTGCGTGCCGAAGAGCAGGCCCTGCGAGGCGACCGACTCGGCGGCCACGCGGGCATACTCGTGCACCTGCCGTTCGCCGCCCACGACCACCAGCGTCACCACGGCGGCGACCACCTGGCCCACGGGAACGGGAAGGCCCACGCTCCAGTAGGTCCAGCCCTGGAGCATGCGGTCGGCGGGCTCCGACACGCGGTCGATGCGGCGGGCGCCTTCGAGGAAGACCAGTGCGGCCTGGCGCCCGAGGGGCAGGCGCCAGGATTCGGCGGCCCGCTCGCCTACGCGGGCCGGCTCCTCGCACAGCAGGCGGGCCGCCTCGCCGGGCGCGGTGGCGGGCAGCCAGGCGGCGCCGTGCACGGCCTCCGAGCGCTCGATCTGGGCGTGGAGCAGCCCTTTGAAGAACACCTCGGCGGCTTCGGCGCCCCGGGCCGCCTCGGGGGGCGAGGCGACCAAGTCACCCGGGCCTGCCTCGGGCTGGCCCCCGGCGCGCCGGCCGGCGCCGCGCTCTTCTGCGGCGGCCTCGTGTGGGTCCATGCGTCGGGCCTCCGGGTCAGCGTGTCCCCTGCCTGGGCGCGGCGGCCGAGGGGTCCAGTTGGAACGTGACCGTCACGCGGGAGCCGGCGATCAGCGTGCCGTCGGGGTTGGGCAGCTCGAGCTTGACCCGCACCGTGCTGCTGCCGGCGTCCACCAGCGGGTCCACCATCACCACCTTGCAGGGCCGTGGGGGGCCTCCGTGGCCCTCCACGGCGACGTGCGCCGTGTCGCCCGGCTGGAGCCTCGCGCCGACGGCGGGCGACACGTAGACGACGGCGTGCAGCAGGTCGAGCACGACGAGGCGCATGAGCGGCTTTTGCATCTCGGCGCTCTCGCCCACGTCGAGCAGCCGGCGCATGATGACGCCGGCCAGGGGCGCGCGCACGGTCATCTCGTCGAGCCGGGTGCGCTCGAGCTTCACCTTGAGGTCGCGCAGCTGCTGCTTCTCCTTCTCGACGACGAGCAGGCTGTCGGCGTACTTCATCTCGAACTCGGCCTTCTCGAGGTCGGCGCCCGAGGCCACGCCCTTGCTGTGCAGCATCTTCTGGCGCTCGAGGTCGGCCTGCTTCACGCGCAGGTTGGCCTCGGCGGCCTGGAGGGCGGCGGTGGACTTGGCTTCGTGCTCGCTCATGGCGAGGGCGACCTTCTGCACGTCGGCGTCGAGCTCGACGAGCGGCTGGTCCTTGGCCACCTTCTGGCCCTCCTCGACCAGGATGCGCTGGATCACGCCGCCGACGGGGCTGGCGACGTTGATGTCGTGCGAGGGGAGCAGGATGCCGCCGATGGTCAGCGTGGCAGGGGGCGCGGCGGGCTCGGCCGCGGCCCCGGCGCGCGTGGCGGCGCAGGCCAGGAGCAGGCCACTGAGCATTCGGGCTCTCACCGTTCGGACCTCCGTCGCAGGGGGGCAGGGGGCCGCGTTCACTCGCCCACGAACAGCACGTGGCTGCTGTCGAGCAGCGTGCCCTTGACGCGCTCGAGTTCCACCAGGGCCGCGTTGAGGTCGATGAGCGCGCGCAGCCGCCGGCGCTCGGCGTCGGCCAGGGCATCCTGAGCGAAGACCACGTCCTGGGCGTTGCGCCGCCGGCCCTCCTCCCGGCCGCCTTCGCGGAAGAGCAGTTCCTCGGCGCGGACGCGGGTCTCCTCGGCCTTCACGGAGGCCTCGGCGGCGCGGAGCCGCTCGGCGCTGGTGGCCACGGCGCGCGCGGCGTTGCGCACCTCGAGCTGGATCTGCCGCTCGAGCGCGCGAAGCTGGATGGCGGCCTGCTGGCGGTCGAGGGTGGCGCGCTGGTACCGCGCCCGCGCGGCCCGGTTGCCCAGGGGGTACTCCAGCACGATGCCGGCGGTCCACTGGTAGTGGTTGAAGTTGTCGAAGGACTCGCTGGCCCGGCTCCAGGACGAGCCGAGGCCCATGTAGCCGAGCGAGGCCTCGAGGTCGAGCTTGGGCAGCAGGCCGTTGCGCGCCACGTCCAGCGCGAGGTCGCGCGTGTCTATGGCCACCTGGGCCGCCTTGTAGTCGGGGCGCTGGGCGAGCGCCGTCTCCACGGCGCGCTCCACGTCCACCTCGGGCGCGCCCGCTTGCGGCTCCGTGGTGGGCACCAGCTCGAGATTCCACCCCGACGGCTCGGCGGCCAGCTCGGTGATCACCTTGAGGAAGTCCTCCACCCGGCGAATCCGGTCGTCCGCGCTCACCACCTGCTCGTGCCGCACGGCCACGTTGGCCGTGGCCTGGCCGAGGCCCGGGTCGTCCCAGCCCAGGTCCGCCGCCTGCACCCGCACCCGCACGATCTCCAGGAGCTTGTCGGCGCGTTCCAGGGCGCGCCCGACGATCTCCCGCTCGCGCCGGGCGAAGACGAGCTCCCAGAACGCCTGCTTCGCGTCGCCCACGGTCTGGAGGGCCGCCAGGTGGAGCTGCGCGAGCGCGATGCGGCGCTCGTTGCGCGAGGCGGCGATTCTCGCCGTGTTCACGCGCACGCCGAAGCCGCGGAGCAGCGGTTGCCTGAGGCTCACGCCCGCCGTCTCGTCGTGGGCCGGGTTCACCAGCGCGTTGGGCAGGTTGTTGTTGTCGCGCGAGCCGCCCACGTGGGCGTCGAGCGTGGTGCCGAGCTCGAAGAGCTTCACGACGCCGGCCGTGGCCGAAGCCTTGCGTTGCCAGGTCAGGTCGCCCTGCTCCTTGCGCTGCTGCTTGAGGCCGCTGGCCCGCAGGTCCCCGTAGGCGGTGGGGTCGAAGACGGCCTGCTCCTCGACGACCGTCTGGTCGGCGCGCTCGGGGTTGAGCTTCTCGGCGGCGAGGCGCAGGTTGCGCTCGAGCGCCAGGCGCAACACGTCCTCGACGCTGATCTCGCGCCGCGGGCGTGACGGGGCCTCTCCCCCCCGGGCGGAGCCGAGAGCCAGCGCGAGCGCAAGCAGGAGAATGGGACACTTCCCAGGCAACTCGCTTCACCCGCCTCTCGTCAGGCAAGGGACCACCACCCTAGCGGGCCTCAATCTTACCAAAGCCCTGCACGTGGTGCAACCGCGCGCGCCGGGTCCGCGAGCCTCATTTCCCTTCCGCCCGACGCTGTAGTATACTGCACTGCCTGGGCGGTTCAGCGGCAACGGCGGCCGGCGGCTATGCCGCCAGGTGAGCGATGGCTTTGTGGACTCTGACCAAGTGTGGAGCGTGGCACGGCGCGCTCGTCGTCGGCCTGCTCGCCGCCGGCACGTGCAATTCGCCCTATCCAGCCGCCGACGAGCGCGCCAACGCGCTCTACACGTCGTTCGCCGACGAACCGGTGCACATGGACCCTGCGCAGGCCTACGGCGGCCTGGCCTACAACCTGATCTGCCACATCGTCGAGCCGCCCCTCCAGTACCACCTCCTCAAGCGGCCCTACGCCCTCGAGCCCCTCACCGCCACCGAAGTGCCCCGGGCCGAAACGCGCCGAATCACCTGGCAGGGCAGGGACCTTGATGCCGTGGTGTACACCGTGCGCCTGAAGCGCGGCATCCTGTACCAGGACCACCCCTGCTTCGTCGCGGCCAACCGCCGCCTCACGGAGCGCGAGGCCCGCGGCATCCGCCGCCTGGCCGACTTCCGCGAACGCGCCACGCGCGAACTCGTGGCGGCCGACTACGTGCTCGGCATACGCCGCCTCGTCGACCCCCGCCTGACCTGCCCCGTCATCGGCACCCTCCAGCAGAACATTCTGGGCTTTGGCGATTACGGCGCCGCCCTGAGCCATGCCCTCGAGGCCGCCCGCACCGAGCGCCGCCAGGCCGCCGGGCCCCTCTACAACCGCGAGGAGGATGAGAAGTACAACCCCATCCGCCTCGACTACGCCGCCCACCCCCTCCCCGGCGTGCGCGAGGTCGGCCGATACACGTTCGAGATCGTCCTTCGACAGCCTTACCCGCAGCTTCTGTACTGGATGACCATGCCGTTCTTCGCGCCCGTGCCGCCCGAGGCCCTGGAGTTCTTCGAGCAACGGCCGCTGCTCGAGCGGGCCCTCACCTTCGACAAGACCGCCATCGGCACCGGCCCCTTCGTGCTGGCCGAATACGACCCCACGAACCAGATGGTCCTGGAGCGCAACCCCCGTTTCCGCGACGAACGCTACCCCAGCCTGCCCGAGCCGGACCCGGCCGACCCCCAGGCGGCGACGCACTACCGCGAGCTCCAGGCGGCGGGGATGCTCGACGACGCCGGGCGGCGCCTGCCGATGGTGGACCGCGTGGTCTTCCGCCGCGAGCGCGAGTGGATTCCCCGCTGGGCCAAGTTCCGCCAGGGCTACTACGACGACTCCGGCATCAGCAGCGACCTCTTCGACCAGGCCATCACCCTCACGTCGTCGGGCGACGCCACGCTCTCCGACGACATGGTCCGCCAGGGCATCCGCCTGTACTCGGCGCCCTCGATGGTGGTCAACTACTTCGCGTTCAACATGAGGGACCCCGTGGTCGGCGGCCTGGGCGAGCGGCAGCGGAAGCTGCGCCAGGCCGTCAGCATCGCGTTCAACACCGAGGAGGAGATCGCCATCTTCCGCAACGGCCGCGGCGTGGTGGCGCACACCCTCATCCCGCCCGGCATCTTCGGCCACGAGGAAGGCCCCGAGGGCATCAACCCCATCACCCACCGCTGGGAGGCCGAGCGCGGCTGCGCCGTGCGCCGCCCGCTCGACGACGCCCGCCAGCTCCTCAAGGAAGCCGGCTACGAGAACGGCTACGGGCCCGACGGCCGCAAACTCGTCCTCAACTTCGACACCGGCTGGGTCAGCTCCGAGCTGCGCCCGCGCCTGAAGTTCGTCGCCAGGCAGTTCGACAAGCTCGGCATCCACCTCAACGTGCGCACCACCGACCAGAACCGCTTCGAGGAGAAGGTGCTCGCGGGCAACTTCCAGATTCTCTCGTGGGGCTGGATGGCCGACTACCCCGACCCCGAGAACTTCTTCTTCCTGCTCTACGGGCCCAACGCCAAGGTCGGCTGCGCCGGCGAGAACTCCGCCAACTACGTCAATCCCGACTACGACCGGCTCTTCGTCCGGATGCGCAACATGGAAAACGGCCCCGAGCGTCTCGCCCTCATCCGGCAAATGAGCCGCATCCTTCAGGAGGACGCGCCCTGGTTCGGCTGCGTGCATCCCGTGTCGTTCACCCTGGTCCACGAGTGGCACAGGAACGCGTACCCCAACGCCCTCGCATGGGACGACCTGAAGTACCGGCGCATCGAGGCCGAGTTGCGCGCCGAGCGCCGCCGCGAGTGGAACCGCCCGCGCTGGGAGCCGGTCGCCCTCGTGTTCGCCATCCTCGTGCTGGGCACGGTCCCGGCGGTCCGCATCGTCCTTCGCCACCTCAGCGAGGCGTGAGCGCATGGCCGCCTACCTACTCCGCCGCCTCCTCTACGCCGTGCCGATCCTCCTCGGCATCGTGGTCATCACGTTCGTGCTGTTCTTCGTGGTGAACCCGCCCGAGGCCATGGCCCGGCGCATCCTGGGCGACAAGGCCGACTCGCCCGAGGCCGTGGCCACGTGGCTTCGCGAGCACAACTACCATCTGCCCCTCTTCCTCAACCCCGCGGAGAAGGGGCTCGGGCGTCTCACGAATACGCTGTTCTTCCAGAAGTGCGCGCGGCTGCTCGCCTTCGATCTCGGGCGATCGGACGTTACGAACCGCCCGATCGCCGGCGAAATCCTCGCCCGCATGGGGCCCAGCCTGGCCATCGCCGTGCCCACCTTCGCGCTCGGCCTGTGCGCAGACATCACGGTCGCCCTTCTCATCGCCTTCTGCCGCGGCACCTATGTGGACCGCTGGGGCACCGTGGGCTGCGTGCTGATGATGTCGATCTCCTCGCTCTTCTACATCATCGGCGGCCAGTTCCTCTTCGCCCAATGGCTCCGCCTGTTCCCCATCAGCGGGTTCGACTGGGGGGCCTCCATGGGCAAGTTCGTCTTCCTCCCCGTGGTGATCGGCGTCGTCTCCGGCATCGGCAGCGGCGTGCGGTTCTACCGCACGGTGATGCTGGAGGAGGTGGGCCGCGACTACGTGCGCACGGCGCGGGCCAAGGGCCTGGGCGAGGGCGCCGTGCTCTTCCGCCACGTGCTCAAGAACGCCATGATTCCGATCCTCACCAGCGCCGTCATGGCCATCCCCTTCCTCTTCATGGGCAGCCTCATCCTCGAATCGTTCTTCGCCATCCCCGGCCTCGGCTCGATGACCATCACGGCCATCCACGGCCAGGACTTCGCGGTGGTGCGGGCCATGGTCTACGTCAGCGCGATCCTCTATCTCATCGGCCTCCTGCTCACCGACATCAGCTACACGCTCGTGGACCCGCGCGTCACGCTGGGCGCGAGCGACACGCGCAGCCTCTACGGCGGCCCGTCGGCCCGCGACGTGGCCGCCCTGGCCGCGGTCGTCGCCGCGATGGCCCTGGGCGGCGCGTGGGCCTACCGCGCGCTGGACGGCCTGCTCCAGCGCCCGGCGGTGGAGAACCTCCGCGTGCCGCTCGCCTCGAACGGGGCCTTCGCGCTCGTGGCCGCCGGCGCGGCGGCCTTCTGGCTGCGCGCCCGACGCCAGGAGCTATGGCAGAATGCCTGGCGCCAGGTGCGCCGCAACCGGCTGGCCATGGCCGCGCTCGCCGTCATCGCGGCCTACGTGGCCGTCGCCGCCCTCGACAGCGTGTCGTGGCGCGACCCCGAGCGGAACGCCGACGGCACGCCGCGCCAGACCGCCGACGGCCGCGCCGTGCTGGCGCCGCCGCTGACCGCGCTCGACCGCCTGTGCGCCCCGCTGCGCGTCTACGAGCGCAGCTACTCGGCCCCCCTGGCCACCCACCTGCTGATGAAGGAGATCGAAGAGGTCCGCGTGAACGGGCAGACGATTCGGCGCCAGGTGCGGCAGCCGCTCGACTACCCGCGGCGGCACCTCCTCGGCACCGACAAGACGGGCCAGGACGTGCTCTACAAGACCCTCAAGAGCGTGCGCACGGGGCTCGTCGTGGGCGGCCTCACCACCCTCATCGCCGTGCCCTTCGCGCTGCTGTTCGGCGTGCTGGCCGGCTTCTTCGGCGGGTGGATTGACGACGCGGTGCAATACGTCTACAGCACGCTGGCGTCGGTGCCGTGGGTGCTGCTGGTGGTGGCGTTCATGCTGGTCTTCGGCCAGGGCCTGCCGCAGCTGTGCGTGGTCATGGGGCTCACGGGCTGGGTGTCGCTGTGCCGCGTGCTGCGCGGCGAGACGCTGAAGCTGCGCGAGAAGGAGTACGTGCAGGCCGCCCTCGCGCTCGGCGTCTCGAAGCTCCGCACAATCGTCCAGCACGTCGTCCCCAACCTGATGCACCTCGTGCTCATCAGCGTGGTGCTGCGCTTCAGCGGCCTGGTGCTGGCCGAGGCGGTGCTGAGCTACATCGGGGTGGGCGTGAGCGCCGACACCTACAGTTGGGGCACGATGATTGACCAGGCGCGCAGCGAGCTGGGCCGCGACCCCGTGGTCTGGTGGAGCCTGGCCGCCGCGTTCGTCGCCATGCTCGTGCTGGTGCTCGCGGCCAACCTGTTCGGCGACGCGCTGCGCGACGCCCTCGACCCACGCCTCCGCGTGCGGGAGGAGCTGGAATGAGCGCCCCGCTGCTTCAGGTCGAGGGCCTCCGCACCTGGTTCCGCACGGCCGGCGCGCCGCTGAAGGCCGTGGACGGCGTGTCGTTCACCCTCGGGCGGGGCGAGACGCTCGGCCTCGTGGGCGAGTCGGGCTGCGGCAAGTCGCTCACCGGCCTCTCCATCCTGCAACTGGTGCCCAGGCCGACGGGCTACATCGCGGGCGGGACCCTCCGGTTCGACGGCCGCGACGTGCTGGCGATGAGCGGGCGCGAGCGGCGCGCCTACCGCGGGGGCCAGGCCGCCATGGTCTTCCAGGAGCCGATGACGAGCCTCAACCCCGTGCTGTCGGTGCGAACGCAGCTCACCGAGGCGATCCGCCGCCACCTGCGCGTCTCGCGGGCCGAGGCGATCGCGCGCGCGGTCGAGACGCTGCGCCTCGTGGGCCTGCCCGACCCCGCCGCGCACCTCGGCCAGTACCCCCACCAGCTCTCGGGCGGGATGCAGCAGCGGGTGATGATCGCCATGGCCATCGCGGCCCGGCCCGCGCTGCTGATCGCCGACGAGCCCACGACGGCGCTCGACGTGACCGTGGAGGCGCAGATCCTGGACCTCCTGCGCGATCTTCAGGCGAAGCTGGGGATGGCCATGCTCTTCATCACCCACGACCTCGCCGTCGTGGCCGAGATGGCGCACCGCGTGGCGGTCATGTACGCGGGCAAGATCGTCGAGATGGCGCCCGCCGCCGCGCTGTTCGGCGCCGACGGGGCTCGGCACCCCTACACGCAGATGCTGCTGCGCTGCCGGCCCAGCCGCGCGCAGCGGCGGCAGCGGCTCGAGACCATCGCCGGCTCCGTGCCCAGCCCGGCAAAGTATCCGCCGGGCTGCCGCTTCTGCGGCCGGTGCCCCCACGCCCGCGCCGGATGCCAGGACGCCGAGCCTCTGCTCCTCGAGGTCACGCCCGGCCACCTCGTCGCCTGCCACCTCAGCGAAGGCAGCTTCGCCACGGCCCTGGCCGCGAGGCCCGCCGTGGCTGCCGAAGGCCCTCGGGCCGCTCCGCCGGCCGGCCCACCGCTGCTCGAGGCCCACGGCGTGGCCAAGCACTTCCCCATCCGCCGAGGGGTTCTCAAGCGCGTGGTGGGCCACGTGAAGGCCGTGGATGGCGTAGACCTGGCGATCCGCCGCGGCACCACGCTCGCCCTCGTGGGCGAGTCGGGCTGTGGCAAGACCACGCTGGGCAAGACCCTCATCCGCCTGCTGCCGCCCACAGCGGGCCGCGTGTGCTTCGACGGCGTCGAGCTGACGCATCTCCGCGGGCGGCCGCTGCGGGCCTTCCGCCGGCGCGCGCAGATCGTGTTTCAGGACCCCTACTCTGCGCTCAACCCGCGCCTGCGCGTGCGCGAGATCGTCGAGGAAGGGATGCGCGTGCACGGCCTCGGCAGCTCGAGGGCCGAGCGGCGCGACCGGGTCGAGCATCTCCTGCGCAGCGTGGGCCTGCCACCCCAGGCCGCGGCCTGCTATCCCCACGAGTTCTCGGGCGGCCAGCGCCAGCGGATCGGCATCGCACGCGTCCTCGCCGTCGAGCCCGATTTCGTCGTGTGCGACGAGCCGACCAGCGCGCTCGACGTCTCGATCCAGGCCCAGGTGCTCAACCTGCTGAGCCGGCTGCGGGACGAGTTCGGGTTGACCTATCTCTTCATCACCCACGACCTCGGCGTGGTGGAGTATCTGGCCGACGAGGTGGCGGTGATGTACCTCGGCCGCATCGTCGAGCAGGGCCCGGCCGAGGGGGTCTTCGACGAGCCGCGTCACCCCTACACCCAGGCCCTGCTCTCGGCCATCCCCAGCGTGGAGGCGGCGGCGCGCCGCGAGCGCATCCGGCTCCAGGGCGACGTGCCCTCGCCCAGCGCGCCGCCTTCGGGCTGCCACTTCCACCCCCGGTGCCCGCGCGCCATGCCCGTGTGCCGGGAGGTGTACCCGGAGGCCGCCGGCGCCGGCACCCGCCGCCGGGTCCGCTGCCACCTCTACCGCGACTGAGCGCCCGGCAGCGAACGGGCGAGGGGCTACCGGGGCAGGCGGAGGGTGAAGGTGCTACCCTTGCCGGGGGCGCTCTCGACGGCGACCGAGCCACCGTGGGCCTGGGCGATGTGCTTGACGATGGCGAGGCCGAGGCCCGTGCCGCCGAGCTTGCGGCTGCGGGCCTTGTCCACCCGATAGAAGCGCTCGAAGAGGCGCGGCAGGTGCTGGCGCTCGATGCCGCAGCCGCGGTCGGCCACGGTGAGGATCGTTTCCGCGGGCGTCTGCTCTGCCTTGACCTCGACGGGCTGGCCCGGCTCGCTGAACTTGATGGCGTTGTCCACGAGATTGACGATGGCCTGCTCGAGCAGGGGCGGGTTGACCCTCGCCGTGAGGCCCTCGTCGCAGGTCAGATGGACGGCGATGCCCTTCTCCTCGGCCTGGAGGCAGCAGACCTGGATGGCGGCGGCGATGGCCTCGCGCAGCCTGCAATCCTCGAGCGTGATGGAGGGCTTGCCGTTGCCCTCCTCGAGTCGGGAGAGGAGGAGGAGGTCCTCGATGATGGCGTTGAGGCGGTCGGCCTGCTTGGCGATGATGCCCAGGAAGCGTTCGGCGTCGGCCGGCTCCCTCAGGGCCCCGGCGAGGAGCGTCTCGACGAAGCCCTTGATCGAGGTGATGGGCGTCTTGAGCTCGTGGGAGACGTTGGCCACGAAGTCGCGGCGAATGCCCTCGAGGCGGCGGAGGCGGGTGACGTCGTTGAGGACGATGACGGCGCCGATCTGGCGCCCGGCGGCGTCGCGCAGCGGGGCGCCGCAGAGCTGGAGGGTCACCTCGCCGTTGTCGCGGAGCGTCACCTCGCCCTCGGTGGGGCCTGGGGCGGCGAGTGCGCGGGAGGTGAAGCCCTGAAGGGCAGAGTTGCGCACGACCTCCTGAAGGCTGCGGCCCTCCGGCGCGGCCAGGCCCACGCCCAGCATCTGGATCGCGGCCCGGTTGAGGCTGATCAGGCGTTCCTGCGTGTCCACGGCCAGCACGCCCTCGACCATGCTGGCGAGGATGGCCTCCTGCTCGTTGCGCTGGCAGAGGATGCGGTTCAGGCGCTCCCCGAGCTGCGCGGCCATCTGGTTGAGGGCTTCGGCCAGCGCGGCCAGCTCCTCGGTGTCGGGCACGGCCACGCGAGCCTCGAGGTCGCCGCGGGCGAAGCGCTCGGCGCCCTGCCGCATCGCGGCGAGCGGCTGGCTCACGCGGCGCGAAATCCACAGGCTGAACAGCGCGGCCACGAGGCCCGCGGCCAGCCCGGCCAGCGCCAGGCGGCGATGGACGCCCTCCATGGCTTCCTCGATGGCGGTCAGCGGCAGCGCGGTGCGCAGCACGCCCGCCACGGCGCCGTCCTTCACCAGGGGCATGGCCAGGTACATCATGTTCTTGTCCAGCGTGGCGCTGTGGCGCACCGAGGTCCCCGTCTCGCCCCGCAGGGCGGCGGCGATCTCGGGGCGGCTGGGGGTGGCGTGGTTTTCCATCTTCGCGGGGTCCTCGTCGGAGTCGCCCAGGACCCGGCCCGAGGGGAGCAGGACCGTGATGCGGGTGGCCGAGCGCCGCCCGAGGTCCTTGCACAGGGCGTCGAGGGCCGCGGCGGCCTCGGGCGCGAGCAGCTTCTCGACCTGCCGCTCGATCACGCGCGCCCGGGCCTCCAGCTCGCGGGCCACCTCGGCGCGGTGGAAGTCCCGCAGCGTGCTCGTGGCATACCAGGTCACGGCGGCCAGCGAGAGAGCGAGGAGCACCACATAGGACGGGAAGAGTTGCCAAAGCAGGGGACGCCGGCCCATCGGGTCACTCCTTGAAGCGGTAGCCCACGCCGCGCACGGTTTCGATGTAGTCGCCGCAGGGGCCGAGCTTCTTCCGCAGCCCGACCACCTGCACGTCTACCGAGCGGTCGGTGACAGGGTAGTTGTCCCCGCGGACATTGTCAATGATCTGCTGGCGGGTGAAGACCCATCCGGGCCTGCGGGCCAGGTAGTGGAGCAGGCGGAACTCGGTGTAGGTGAGCGTCACGGGCTTGCCCTGCACGAGCACCTCGTGGCGCTGGGGGTTGATCACGATGTCCTTCACCTGGAGCGTCAGGTGGTCCTCGGGCGTGTGGGCGCTGCGGCGGCGCAGCACGGCCTTCACGCGGGCCACGAGCACGCGCGGGCTGAACGGCTTGGTCACGTAGTCGTCGGCCCCCAGTTCCAGGCCGGCCACCACGTCGGCCTCTTCGCCCTTGGCCGTGAGCATGAGAATGGGCACGTGCGAGGTCCTGGGGTCGCGCCGCAGGATGCGGCACACCTCCAGGCCATCCACGCCGGGGAGCAGGAGGTCGAGCACGATGAGGTCGGGCGTCTCCTGCCGCGCGGCGCTGAGCGCGGCCTCGCCGCTCGCCACGCAGCTCACGCGGCAGCCCTCCTTCGCCAGGTTGTAGCGCACCAGCTCCAGGATGTCCTCTTCGTCGTCCACCACCAGCACGCGCGGCTTGGGCATGGCGCTCTCCTCAGTCCTAGTCGGCTCCTGCGCCTCTATTATAGCCCGTTCTCGCCTCCTGAGCATTAGCCGCGCGTTAGGATAGGGTCAGGAAAGCGTGAGATCGGGCGCGAGGGCAGGCAGGCCCCTTGCGTCGAACCTCCCCGCGAGTACGATAGGAGGGGCCGGGTCGCGCCCTTGTGCAGGATGAGGCGAATGCAACGATCGTGTGTGGCCATTGCCATGGTCGGGTGCCTGATGCTCGGCGGTTGCGCGCCGCGCCCCGCACTCGAAGGGCAGGCCCTGTACGAAACCGTGCGGAGCGCGTCCGTGTTCGTCCTTCTGGACGGGCGGCACCAGGGCTCAGGCTTCTTCGCCACGCCCGACGGCCTGATTGTGACCTCGGCCCACATGGTGAAGGGCAAGCCCGACGGCCTCGAGGTGGTGTCGCCCTCCTGCGGCCGCCTGAGGGCCGAGCGCGTGGCCCTGGACCTGGGCCACGACCTCGCCCTCCTGCGGGCGCCGCGCCGCGCCGAGCCCTATCCCTGGCTGCCCATCGCCGGCCGCGCGCCCGCGCCGGCCTGCCAGGTGTTCCTGTTCGGCGACCCCGTGTTCCGCCACAGGCTGCTGCTCGCCGGGGCCGTGGCGCTCGCCGAGCCGACCTATTCGTACAACCCCGGCGTCGGCGGCTACATTCGCGTCTACTACGTGGCCGGCACCTCGCCCGAGGGCACCTCGGGCGGCTGCTGGGTGGACCCCGCCGGGCGAGTGGTGGGCCTCCAGAGCGGGTTCCTCAACAGCCCCAAGGCCCCGGCAGGGATCGCCATGGTGGCGCCGCCCGACGCGATTGGGCATCTCCTGGCCACGCGGGTCTCCCGCGAGGCGGCCACGCTGGGGACCCGATTGGATGAGCTCTGGACCCAGTCGGCGGCCTTCATCGCCCGCTTCCCCAAGGGCACGGAGGGGGTCCTCACCGTCGTGCCCGAGAAAGATGGCCCCGTGGCCCGGGCCGGGCTCACCAAGGAGTCGCTCATCACCGCCATAGACGGCAAGCCTGTGGCCTACCTGGACGACGTCATGTCCGCCGTTCGCGCGAAGAGGCCTGGCGACACGGTCACGCTCCGGGTCCTGGACCCGGGAGACAAGCCGGCGCGAAGCGTGGGGGTCGTATTGGCCAGGCTAGGGGGATAGCCTCGCCGCTGCGAGGGCACCTTCGGGCATGCTCCCTCGGCGGGAGGCAACCGATCGGGGTCTGGCGGCCGAGGCCGGGAGGGACGATCCACAACGCGGGGCGGGGGCTCTTGCCGCGGGGGCTTGCCCTCCCTGATAACACGCCCGGAGGGATTCGAACCCCCGACCCTCGGATTAGAAATCCGATGCTCTGTCCGGCTGAGCTACGGGCGCATGCGCTCAGTACCCAGGGTGCGCCGCTTTCCAGCGGGGCGAATGCCCCGCAGCATTCGGCAGGCCCCTGAGCGAATCGCCGCGCATTGTAGCACACGCGAACTGGGCATGCAACGCCTCTGCCGCCGATGCGTGCGGCGCAGCCGGCCGGAAGGGGTCGCGAGGGCAGTGCGGAGCACGCACTGCCCCCGATCCGCAGTCGCCAGCCGCCGGGTGTGAGGCGGACGCGTTGCTTTCCGCTATTTGAGGGCCTTCATCGCGTCTTCGGCTCTCCTGCGCGTGCGGGCGGCTTTGGTCTTCTCGGCCGCGGTTTGCAGGGCCTTCTGGCGCTGCTCTTTCGTCACGCCCTGGAGGTCGCTGCGCGCGGCGAGATCGATCAGGGCCGCGCACGCCTCTTCGGCAACACCGGCGTCAGCCGCAAAGGCGCTCAGGGCGTCGAGGGCGCCGGCGACGCCGATGGTGCCGAGGGCGGCGATGGCGAGGCGCTTCTCCTCGTCCTTGGCGATGAGCGGCAGCACTTCATTGACCCTGGCCAGGCGGTCCGCGGCGGCGAGCTTGGCGGCGCCTTGGACGGCTTGCAGGTAGCCCCGCAGGCCGAGGATCTGGTGGGCAGCCTTCTTGCTGCTTTTGGCCAGGGCCAGGAGCGGCTCCATGACGGCGAGGTCTTCGGGCCACTTGCTCGGCCAGTTGGAGAGGGTGCGCACGGCTTCGTCCTGGACGGCGGCTTCCTTGTCGTCGAGCGCGGCTTTGACGGCGGCCAGGGCCTCCGGGCCGCCGGCTACGGCCAGTGCGCGGAGGCCAACGGTGCGCAGGGGCGCGGCGTCGTTTTTCGCCAGGGGCATCAGTTGTGGTGCGCAGGCCGCGCCGGCGCGACCGCACACGGCGACGAGGGCTTTCTCGATGGCGGCCTGTTCGTTGCCGTCCTGCGCCTTCTGGATCAGGGTCACGAGGTCGGGCACCTGCTTCTCGCCGCCGAGGAGGGTCAGCGATGCCACCGCGGCGGCGCGGGTGGCTGCATCGGGGGCAGCCGCGTACTTGACCAGGTCGGGCAGGCCGGCCTCGATGCGGCGGAGGCCGATGAGCTCGAGGAGCACCTGCTGCGCTTTGCCGGTGGCCTTGGGCAGGCGGGCCGCCAGGTCGGCGTCCACGCCGGCGCCCGGCAGCCGGGCGAGGGAGACTTTGGCCGTCCTGGCGAGGGCCTCGTCGTCGCTCGCCGCCGCGTCGAGGAGCACGGGCACGCACGAGGCGTCGCCCAGGCGCTCGATGGCGGCCACGGCGGCGAGGCGGGCGCTGGGCGAGCCGCTCTTGGCGGCGGCGAGCACGGCGGCCACCGCCTTGGGGTCGCGGCGGTCGGCCAGGGCGAGGATCAGCAGGGGTTGCCGTTCGGCGGGGGCGTTGTTCAGCTCGGCGGCAATGGCCTCGGTGGCCTCGGGGCCGGGCAGCTCGCGCGCGACGCGGAGGGCCAGGTGGAAGCTGGCCTTGTCGGCCGACTTGAGCTGCTCGGCGAGGAGGGGCACGCCGGCGGCTTTGCGGGCGAGGATGGCGCCGCGGAGGCCTTCGAGGGCGCGCTGCCTGGGCACGTCGGCCTTGCGGATGGCGTCGTAGAGCCTGGCCGCGTCGTCGGCCTTGCCGGCGTCGAGCAGTTGCTCGGCGCAGAGCACGAGGCCGTAGGCGGCGGCCGAGCGGGCGACGGGGGGCGCGCTGGCCAGCAGCGGCTCGAGGGCCTTGGCCGCGGCGTCGCCGCCGATGCGGCCGAGGGCCTCGGCGGCGGCCGCGGCGACTTCGGGGTCGGCGGCCTTGAGCTTGGCGATGAGGAGGTCAATCGCCTGGGCGTCGCGCCGCACGCCGATCGAGTTGATGACGCCGATGAGGAGCCGGCCGTCGAGCTTGCCTACCGCCGCGCGGAGGGCTTCGTCGGCGGCGGGGTCGGGGATCGCTTCGAGGGCGATGCGCGCCCACGAGGAGAGCTCGGGGTTCGGCAGCAGCGCGGCCAGGGCCGGCACGGCGGCCTTGGTGCCGTAGACGGCCAGTTGCTTGCAGGGGATCGCTTTGTCCTGCGGGGGCGCGTCGGACTGGATGATGGCGATGAGCTTGGCCTCATCGGGCGCTTCGCCGGCGCAGGCCGCCACGGCGAGCAGGGCGGCCACGATTGCGGAAAGCCACGTTCTCAACATCGTCATTCTCCTCACGAGGGGGTTTGGCATCACAGGCGCCACGGTTCCCGAATGGCTTCGGACCGCAGGCGGTTGGCCTCGGGGTCATTGACGAACTCGTGCTTCTTGGGGTCGTAGGTGAGCTTGCGCCGCAGGAACACGGCGGTGTTGACGGCGTGGCAGGCGATGTGGGAGTTGCAGGTGACGAAGTGGTTGGCCTTGGGCAGCCCGCGGCTCTTGACGCAGTCGAAGAAGTCGCGCACGTGGCTGTCGGCGGGGTAGCCGCCGGTCTTCTTGCCGCGGGCGGCGAGCCACTCGGGGTTGCTGACGAAGATTTCGCCGCTGTCGCCGACCTCGACCCAGCCCTTGTCGCCCTCGATGCGCACGGGGCAGGAGCCGACGTTGGGCAGCCAGCCGCCGTTGCGGACGACGAGTTTGACGCCATCGGCGTAGCGGGCGGTGGCCTGGTCGCCCTGCGGCGGGTCGTATTCGACGGGGACCGTGTCGTCGCTCTGGTTGGCCCACTGGCAGAGGTCCACGCAGTGCGAGCCCCACTCGAGGATGCCGCCGCCGAGCAGGCCGCCGCCCTTCTCGAAGTTGAAGCCGTCCAGCAGGCCCTTGTTGAAGGGCCGCCAGGCGGCCGGGCCGAGGTAGAGGTCCCAGTCTACGTCTTCTTTCGAGGGCTCGGGCTCGGCGGGCCGCCAGCCGCTCATGCCGGTGCCCATGCCGGCGGGGTGGGCGTGGAGCGTGTGGATCTTGCCGATCTTGCCGCTGTGCACGATGTCCATGGCGTAGATGAAGTGGGCCACGTTGCGCCGCTGCATGCCGCCCTGGAACACGCGGGCGGTGCGCTCGTAGGTGGCGGCGAGCTCGAGGCTCTGCGCGATGTTCTTGGTGCAGGGCTTCTCGCAGTAGACGTCCTTGCCCGCCTTGGCCGCGTTGATGGAGGCGGTGGCGTGCCAGTTGGGGCCGGTGGCGATGAGGAGGGCGTCGACGTCGGGGCGTGCGAAGAGCTCGCGGTAGTCGATGTAGGCGGCGCACCGGTCGTCGCCGTTGCGGCCGTCGGCCATCTTTCTCGCGCGCTCGCGGCGCTCCTTGCGCACGTCGCACACGGCCACGCAGCGCACGTCGGGCTCGCGCAGCATGCAGCCGAACACGTAGCCGCCGCGGCCGCCGATGCCCATGGCGCCCAGGAGGATCTGGTCGCTCGGGGGCGGGGCGCCCTCGCGGCCCAGCACGGCCGAGGGCAGCACGTGGGGCGCTGCCAGGGCCGCGCCCACGGCCGCGAGGCCGCGCCGGAGGAACTGCCTGCGGCCAACGATCTGCTTGTCCGACATCAGGGACTCCTTTCTGTCTCCGCACCGGACTCACGCTGTCCCTGAGCATTCTAGCCATCGCGTCCTGCATTGCAAGCGCGCGTGGGCCCCGGAGCTTGAGTCGGGACGGGTTCGGGGCTAGAATGGGGGCGAATCGGGGAGGTGAGCGCGGCAGCCGCCGGTTTGCTGGAGGTGAGCGTCATGCCGAAGAGCGAGCCATCTCGTGTCGCCGCCCTGCGCCGTCGGGCCGAGGCCGGCGACGCCAATGCCCAGTACGAGCTGGGCTGCGTGTATTACGAGGGCAACGGCGTGGAGCGCGACTATGCCGAAGCTCTCCGGTGGTATCGCGCGGCCGCGGCCCAGGGTCACAACAGCGGGCTGTGCGACGTGGGCTACTGCTATCGCAACGGCCACGGCGTCGAGCAGGACTACGCGAAGGCGATCCCCTTCTACCAGCAGGCGGCGAACCAGGGCTGTCCGACCGCGGCGTTCTGGCTCGCCCACGCCTACGAGCACGGCGAGGGGGTGCCCCAGGACCTCGCGAAGGCGAGGCAGTGGTACCGCGTGTCGAGCCGCCGGGGCGACCGCGACGCGGCCGAGGCCCTGGCGCGGCTGGGCTAGATAACTTGCCACGATTCTCGCTCGAGCACGTGCGCGGCGTCGGCTTGCCCGTTGTCGCGGCGAGTGTCCCGCTTGCCGTGCGTGGGGCTACTGGTGAGGTTCCACAAGCGAGACGCTTGTGGCTACCTCGCGCGAGAATCGCGGCGAGTTACTTCGCGGGAATCCACTTCAGCAAGAATGTAGGGCCCTTCGGGCAGGGCGGCCACGCGCGCGGCGGGGCGGCGCCGCAGGAGCGCGTCGAGCGCGCCCTGGAGCTGCCGCTGGGGGTCGGCCTCGCCGCACAGGTCCGCGGCCGGTGTGACCGAGAGGCGCCGGAGCGTGCCGCGCTCGATGCCTCCGCAGCAGGCGACGAGCCCCTCAACGCCCACTGTGGCCAGCACTTTGCACTGCTCCTCGAGCTCCCACTGGTCCTGGAGGACCTCGTCGCGCGCGGCGATGTCGCGGAGGAAGTCCGCGTGGCGTCCGTCATAGCGGAAGAGCAGCTCGGCGTATTCGCGGTTGCCGATCCCCTCGCTGCACTCGGCGGCGAGGAGGATGGCGCCGCCCGGGCGCACGACGGGCAAGGCCGCGACCATGCCCTTCACGGCCTGGTAGAAGGTCTTGTCGAGCGGGTAGCCGCCGCCCGAGGTCACCACGATGTCGGCGGGGGCGGGGGCGGCGGCCCGGCAGAAGCTGTCCACCTTGGCCACGGCGGCGTCGAAGGCGGCGTCGAGTTCGCCCGCGAACAGGCCGACGATGCGGCGCTGGAGGTCGAGGGCCACGTTGACCGTGAAGTCGGCGCCGGCGATGTGGGCGATCTCGCGGGCTTCGCGGTGGCAGGGGTTGTCCTCCAGTATGCCGCCGGCGGCCCGCGGGTGTTCGAGGAAGGCAGGGCCGTGGAGCTGCTGGATCGTGCGCAGGTCGGCCAGGCCGGGGCAGATGGCCTTGCGGCCGCCTGAGTAGCCGGCCATGAAGTGCGGCTCGACGAGGCCGGTGAGGATGCGCAGGTCGGCCTCCAGATAGAGCCGGTTCAGCCACACCCGGGTGCCGCTGGATGGGCGGCGCTCCAGGGCGACGAGCTGCGAAGGGTCGCGCGAATCGTGGTCCTCGATCGGGTACCGGGCGACGACCTCGGGGCCGAACATCTCGAGCTTCTCGGCGGGCGTGCTGGCGCGATGGGTGCCGGTGGCGACGAGCAGGGTGACCCGCTCGACGGCGCCTTCGAGGGCGGCGAGGAGCGGGGGCAGCAGGACGCGGTAGGGCACGGGCCGGGTGATGTCGGAGACGACGATGCAGGCGTGGCGGCGTCCTGCGGCGAGCTGGCGCAGGGGCGGGCAGCCGATGGGATTCCGGAGGGCCTCGGCGAGGGCCTCGGCAGGGCGGGCGAGGGCCTCGACGGGGCGCGTGCGCAGCTCGCAGGCGTGCGGGGGCAGCCGAAGCTCGAGCCGGCCCCGGCCGTAGGCCACGTGGGTTCTCATCCGGTCAGCGTCCGAAGAGCAGCCGGCGGCCGAGCACATCGGGCAGGTCGGCCGCGAGAATCTTGCGTTTCGCGGCCTCGACGTTGTATTCCACGCGGCGGATGCTGATCGTGTGGCGGGTGCTGTCGTAGAGCGCGTAGCACGCGCGCGGGTCCTCGTCGCGCGGCTGCCCCACGCTGCCCACGTTGACGATCACCTTGGCCGTGCCGTCGAGGTCTATGTGAAGGTCTTTGGTGTAGAGGACCAGGTCCTTCCCGGGGTCGTAGAAGAACACGACGGGGACATGGGAGTGGCCGACGAAGGCGAGGTTGCCCTCCATGGCGCGGAAGGACTGGCGCGCCGAGAAGTCGCTCTCGATATAGCCGAACAGCGCCGGCTGGTAGAGCGTCGCGTGCGCGATCATCAGATCGTTCACCTGCATCGTCAGCGGCAGCTCGTGGAGGAAGCTCTTGTCCTGCGGCGAGAGCTGGCGGCGGGTCCACACCACGGCGTCGCGGGCGAAGGGGTTGAAGTATTCGAGGTCGGTGCGCTCGACCACGGCGCAGTCGTGGTTGCCGGCTACGATCTGAGTCGTGAGGCTCTGAACGCGGTCCACGCATTCCGACGGGCTGGCGCCGTAGCCCACAATGTCGCCGACGCAGGCGAACCGTTCGGCCCCGTGCCGCCGCGCGTCGGCCACGACGGCTTCGAGGGCCTCGAGGTTTCCGTGGACGTCGCCCAGCACGCAGTACCGCAACGGTGGGCACCCTTGTTCCAGGCCGCAACCCGGCGGAGTTCACCAGGCGTGGCGGACGCCGAACCCGTCGAACTCTCCGGTCGCGACACTCCAGGTCACCTCCCTCGAGCGGATGTACGGCGCCATCTCCCGCGCGACGGCGTCGAGAAAGGCCTCGACCTCGCCCCGTTCGCCCTCGGCCACGAGCTCGACTGTTCCGTCGGGCTCATTCTGCACGTAGCCGGTCACGGCGAACGATTCGGCCGAGCGGCGCGCGGCGAACCGGAAACCCACCCCCTGAACGTGGCCGCGAAAGACTGTCCGCGCCCGTGCCCTGCGTGAGTCGGCCATGTCTCCACCTCGCGCCCAGCCGGCCTCAATTATAGCGTTCGGCGGCTCGGAATCAAACGTCAACGGTAGTCCTCGCGGACAGGATGGAAGGCGTCGATCACGTAGCAGGCGGAAAGCGCCCTGGCCGCGTGCGAGGCGTTGGGCGGAATGATGGCCACCGCGCCGGGGCCGAGGCGCCGCGTGTCGGTTCCCACGGTCAGCGCCAGCTCGCCCTCGACCACCGTGGCCACCTGCTCGTGAGGGTGCGCGTGCGGGGCGATCACCTGGCCGGGCTCGAAGTGCCAGTGCACGAAGGTCATGGACTGCGAGTGCACCACGTGGGCCTTGCAGCCGAATAGCTCGCGGAGCGGAAGCTCGTGCAGGTCGAGAAACGGCATGCGGCATTCCCGGGCGGCTCACTGCGCCGACTTCTGCCCCTCTGCCGCGACGGCGTAGAGGGCGTTGTTGCAGGCGACGTAGAGGACACCGTTGGCGGCGATCGGCGTGGCGTGGATGGGGGTGCGGAGGTTGATCTCGGCCAACACCTTCTTCTCCTTGCTCGCCGCCAGCACCGTGAGCTTGCCGTTCTTGTTCCCGAACCACACCTTGCCGTCGGCCACGAAGGTGGAGCCCATGCAGTCGCGGCCGCCCGTCTCGTGCGTCCAGTAGGGCTTGCCCGTCTCGGCGTCCACGCAATGGACGGTCGCCAGGTAGTCGGCGGCGAAGACCAGGCCGTCAGCGACGGAGGGCGTGGCCATCGAGCGGTTGATGCCGGCGTAGCGCCAGAGCACGCCTGTGGCCGAGATGTCGCCGGTCTTTGCGGCATCGATGCAGGTCAGGCAGCCCTTGCCGGCGCCGTGGCGGGTGTCCTGACCGATGGTGGCGTAGACGCGATTCTGGACGCAGACGACGGTGCCGGTGATCTCGCTGGGGCCTTCGGCGTTCTTGTTGTAGGGCAGCTTCTTGCCGTCGCGCGTGCGGTAGTCGGGCGGGTTGGCGTCGCACTTCCACACGGTCTTGAGCACCTTGAGCGGCTTGCCGGGCACCTCGACGGGCGTGGGGTCGAAGGCGTAGACGAAGCCGTCGCCCGCGCCGAAGAGGAGCAGCTTCTTGCCGTTCACCTCGGCGAGCGAGGGGGACGACCAGGTGCCGTGGAACAGGGTCGGCCCGATCTTCTCCTCGTCGGCGGCCACCGGCTTGCCTGTGTTCTTGTCGAGCGCGACCATCGTGGGCACCTGGGGCGACGGGATGTTCTTGTGCGACAGGTCCACGCCGTTCGAGGGGTTCACGTAGACCAGGTCGCCGTGGACGAGGACGGAGCAGGCCGAGGCGTCCTGGGGCCAGGCGTCGAGTTCGGCGATCATGTCGTAGCGCCAGAGGATGTCGGCATCGGTGGGCAGCAGCTCGATAGGCTTGACCGGCTCGTCCGGCTTCTCGTCGGGCTTGCCGCCCGGCGGCTGCTTGCCGGGCTTGCGGCGCTTCTGGGCGGCGATGTACTCGCCTTCGTCGGTGAACGGCCCGTCGTTGCCGTTGGCCAGGCCGTTGGCGTCGAGGCAAAGCACCTCGTCGCGGCTGGTGACCAGGTAGACGCGGTCGCCCTCGACGGTTGGCGAGGAGCAGATGCCGAGGCCCTGGTAATCGCCGTTCCAACTTCGATAGCCTGGGTACTTCGAGACGGCGAGCTGCCAGAGGAACTTGCCCGTGGCTTCCTCGAAGCACATCAGGATGCTGCGGTCGCCCTTGAGGCGCGGGTCGCGCGGCGCGCCGTTGTTGGTGCCGACGAAGACCTTTCCGCCCGAGACGGTGGGGTTGCCATAGGTTTCGGTGCCCAGGCGGACGGCCCACTTGACGTTTTTCGTCGTGGCGGGGTCAATCTCGCCCCCGCCCTCCTTCTTCTGGCCTGGGTCGAACGAGGCGGGGATGCCCTTTTCGTCCGAGGCCATGTTGCGGCAGTCGCGCCCGCCCCACTGCGGCCAGTCGGCGGCGAGCAGGGTCGAAGCCCAGAGCATCGTGACAACGCCCGCAGTGGCCCGAAGCATCAAGGCACGTCTCCGTTGCAGGAAGTCGCCTCCGAGCGTCATTATACCGGAAGGCCACGGTTGGCGAAACCGCCCAACACGGTTCCGCCGCCTCTACCGGGACAGAAAGCGCCGGGCAATCCTGGCGACATAGGTGAAAAGCGGATTGACGAATGCGGTGACGCGAGCCTCCATGACCTGGGCGAGGAGCATGATGGCCTCGGGTTGCGAGACGCCATAGGTTTCCTCAAGCCAGGCCAACAACTCGGCCAGGGCGATGCGGAAGGCGTCCTCGGCAGGCCGCGCGAGGCCGAAGACGCCGATGTGCGTGGCGTTCTCGAAGCGGGGGAACCGCAACGACTTCGGCGCGGGCGAGGTGAGGCGGCAGGTGAGCAGGACACGGCCCCCCGCCTCGATGCCCCCTGCGCCGCAGATTTCGCCATCGCCCTGGAGGGCGTGCATGTCGCCCACGTGCAGCAGCGCGCCGGGGCACTGGACGCGGAGGTGGAGCGTGGCGCCCGTCGTGACCTCCTGCGCGTCGAGGTTGCCGCCCCACACGCCCGCCCAGCCGTTGTGGTGCCGTTCGCGCGCGGGCGCCACGCCCACGAAGCCGAGCATCGGCCGCAGCGGCAACACGAGCGAATCGCTCCAGCGGATGCCCTCGGGGCCGATCTCGACCAGCTTCTCGCACGGCCCGCACGTCAGCCCTCGGGGCGTGGCATCGGTGCTGCCGCCGAACTTCGTGTAGCCGGCGGGGTCCACCTCGATGGGGCCGACCTCGACGCTGAGCATGTCGCCCGGCTTCGCCCCCTCGACGAAGATGCAGCCGCTGGCCGGGTTGCCGCCGCGCAAGCGCTTGCGCCAGGCCTCCTGCTCGTCGGGCGGCAGGCGGTCAATCCATGGCCCTGCGTTGATCTGCGTCTGCACCTCGAACGTCTCGCCGGGCCTCACCCGATGCGTCACGGGGTTGTCCGGCCCGGTCTCGAAGTAGAGAATCTCGTTGCCGACGCTCTGCATGGCGGCTCCTCCTGCCTCCCAGGGCATGGTAGCCGCCGCGGCAGGGTTGTCAAGGAGCAGGTGCCTGCCTCACTGGGCTTGCCCTTCGAGGCGGAAAGAGTAGAATGCCCGCGGTGGCCGCCTGCTGTGGGGCGTCATGCGGGTATCCGTAAGGAGGCTGCGATGAAGCTCGTGCTCGGCTCGCTGTTGGCCGTGGCCGTCGGTTCCCTCGTCTCAGCAGGAGATGCGCCCATGGCCAAGCTCATCGAGGTGCGGAAGATTTGGGACCAGGCGCCCCACAACGCCTTCACCGATCTCGCCCGCTTCAAGGACCGTTGGTTCTGCGCCTTCCGCGAGGGCAAGGGCCACGTATGCGACACCGGCGCCCTCCGCGTGCTCACGTCAACGGACGGCCAGGAGTGGAAGCCCGTGGCGCGGATGACGTGGAGCGGCGGCGACGTGCGCGACGCCAAGCTCTCGATCACCGCCGACGGCCAGCTCATGCTCAATGGCGCCGTGCGCCTCATCAAGCCGGTCGAGGGGCAGACGCATCAGAGCGTCACCTGGCTCTCGCCCGACGGCCAAACGTGGGGCGAGCCGAACCGCGTGGCTGACCCCAACTTCTGGATGTGGAGCGTCACCTGGCACAAAGGCGTCGGCTACGGCATCGGCTACTCCTGCACCAGCAAGCACCTCATCCGCCTCTACCACACCAGGGACGGCAAGAAGTGGGAAACGCTCGCCGACGACCTCTTCCCCGGTGGCACGTATGCGAACGAGACCTCGCTCGTCTTCGCGCCCGACGACACAGGCTATTGCCTCTTGCGCCGCGACGCGAAGCCGAACAGCGCGCAGCTCGGCACCGCCAAGCCGCCCTACACCCAATGGGCGTGGAAGGACCTCGGCGTGCAGATCGGCGGCCCCAAGATGATCCGCCTGCCCGAAGGCCGCTTCCTCGCCACCGCTCGCCTCTACGACAAAAAGGTCCGCACCGGCCTCTGCTCGATTGACCCCGACAAGGGCACCCTCGCCGAAATCCTCACCCTCCCCTCGGGCGGCGACACATCCTACGCCGGCATGGTCCTCCACGACGGCCTCCTCTGGATCAGCTACTACTCCAGCCACGAGGGCAAGACCAGCATCTACCTCGCCAAGGTCACGCTCGAAGCCCATCCGTAGGGGGCGCGCCTGTGTTCCGCCCGGTCCTGTCGGTCCTAACCGTCCTATCCGTCCTATCATCCTGCGGCCTCGCGGCCGAGCGCCCCTTGGCCGAGCAGGCATACATCGGCCTCTCCTGCCGCGACCACGCCGAGACGGGCGGGATGCTGGTCGGATGGGTGATGCCCGGGCCGTTGAAGGGCAAGACCTTCACGTCGCCGTTCGTGAATCGCGGCGACATCATCCTCGCCGTCAACGGCAAGCCGATGGGCAAGAAGGCGTTCGAGGAGTTGCTCGAGCGCTTGAAGCCGGGCGACACCGTCGAGCTGCTCGTGCGCGCGACGAAAGGGCGCGAGGACACGGCGGTGCCGACGCCCGGCAAGGGAGGTGAGGAGAAGACGATCAAGATCGACCTCGCCTCGAAGGCCGAATGGTCGGGGCCGGTGGCGTTCCGCCGCCCACCGCCCGACCCCGACAAGGTGTTGCCGCTGCCGCCCGGCCCGACGCCACTCGAGAAGCTCCTCGACCCGCTCATCGAGCAGCACAAGCTCCGCGAGCCGCTCGACAAGCTGAAGAAATACCTCGCCGACACTCAGACCGAGGACTTCGGGGCGAACAGCCTCTCGCGCGTCGCCGCAGGCTTCTACCGCCCCACGCGGCTGCCCGAGCTTCAGAAGCTCATCACCGACCCGCTGGGCAAAGTGCCCGGCGATCCCCGCGAGGTGTTCCCACGTGCGGCGGAGAACCTCGATCTCGCCCCGCCGCCTGTAGCCGCAACCGTCCCGGTTGCGGACCAGACCACAAGCGGGACGCTTGTGGCTACAGACGCCGACTTCTCCGAGCCGGCGAAGGCGATTGCATGGATGAAGGCCCGCCTCGCCGAGGCCGCGAAGCTCCGCGAGCAAGCCTTCGCCAAGGTCCCTGCCAAGCGGCTGAAGAGCCTGGCGAAAGACCTGAACGAGGCCCTCGACTACGCCGCCGCCGAGCACTACCTGATGTCGCACCCCGACCCCGCCCGCATCCTGGCCGCGCTCCGCGCGAGCATGGACGTGGACCACCAGGCCCTCCTCAACGCCGCGGCCACGCTCGCGGGCGTCCTCCGCCCAGCCAAGCCGCCCGGGGGCGGAGTCGTTGTGGGCGGGACCTCTGTGTCCCGCGAAGGCCAGGAACGCGGGGCAGAGACGCCCCGCCCACAGGTGGCCCGCCCCCCACGCAAGCTGCGGGGCATTGTCGAGGGCGACATCCTGGCCGCCGAGCAGGCCGATGGTCGCTGGATCGTCTACGGCGGCCCCGGGCCGAATCGCTACGACCTGTCGAAGCTCGACGTGGTGATTGACCCCGGCGGCGACGACATCTACTACTGCTCGTCCGACGAGCGCCCGCCCATCCAGGTGGTCGTGGACTTCGCGGGCAACGACAAGTACGAGGGCGGGCCGGCCAGCGCGACGCTCGGCGTGAGCATCGTCGTGGACGCCGCGGGCAACGACCGCTACGAGGGCAAGGCCCGCTCCTGCGGCGTGGGCGTGATGGGCGTGGGCATCCTGGCCGACCTCGCCGGCAACGACACCTACGCGGGCACCACCTGGTCGCTTGGGGCAGGCGTCTACGGCGTCGGGGCGATCCTCGACCTCGGCGGCTCCGACACCTATCTCGCCGAATACCTCAGCGAAGGGGTCGGCGGGCCGCGTGGCTTCGGCCTCATCCTGGATGCGGGCGGCAACGACCTCTATCGCGCCAACGGCCCGAAAGGCTCGGTCTACGAAACGCCCGCAGTCTATGCCAGCTTCAGCCAGGGCATGGGCTACGGCTTCCGCATGTACGAATCGGGCGGTGTCGGGGTGCTGGCCGACCTCGGCGGCGACGACCGCTACGAGGCCGGCGAGTTCGCCCAGGGCGGCGCCTACTACTGGGCGCTCGGCATCCTCTACGACCGCAGCGGCAACGACCTCTACTACGGCAACCGCTACGGCCAGGGCTTCGGTTGCCACCAGGCCATCGGCATCCTGGCCGACGACGCGGGCGACGACACCTACTGGGCCATGTGCGCCGCCTGCCAGGGCGCCGCGTGGGACATCGCGGCGGGCCTGCTCATTGACCGCGGCGGGAACGACTCCTACCAGGCCGAGGGCCTCGCCCAGGGCTCCGCCGCCATGCAGGCCATCGGCTGGCTCATTGACCTCGACGGCGCCGACCGCTACGTGGCCCGCGGCGGCGCCGTCCACGGCTGCTCGGCGGGCAACAGCTACCACCACGCCGAGACGGGCTGCTTCAGTTGGTCATTGCTCCTCGACGCGGGCGGGGCGAGCGACTTCTACTCCTCCGGCCGCCCGAACGGCCAGGTGCTCGCGCCCGGCGAGCGGAACGACAAGAAGCCCGAGGACAGCGCCCTTCATGGCCTGTTTATTGACACGACGGACAAGGTGAAGCCGTGAAGAAGCAACTCTTCCTCGGCATCGAGGGCGGGGCAACGCGGACGACGGGGGTGTTGGCCGATGCGGCGCTGCGCGTCGTGGCGCGGTTCGAGGGCCGGGCGACGAACCACTATGCCCGAGGCTGGCCGGAGGCCCGGGCGGCCCTCACCGAGGTCCTCGCCGAGCTGCTCTCGGCGGCAGGCGTCCGCCAGGACTCGCTGGCGGCCTCGGCGCTGTGCCTCGCGGGCGTGCGCTCGGAGCCGGAGGCGCTCCGGTGGCGCGAGATCGCCGAGTCGCTGCACATTCCCCAGCCGCTCCTCATCACCCACGACGCCGCGGCAGGCCTCGCGGCGGGGAGCGCGGACGTCACGGGCATCCTGGCCGTGTGCGGCACGGGGTCGCTCGTCTACGCCCGGCGGGCCGATGGGGCCGAGAAGTTCGTCGGCGGCCGGGGGCCGCTGCTGGGCGACGAGGGGAGCGGGTTCGACATCGGCCACCGCGCCCTGCGCGCCGCCGCGCGGTCGGCCGACGGACGCGGCCCGAAGTCGCTCCTCGAAACGCTGATCCCCGAGCGACTGAGGCTGGATGGCCTCGATGCGCTGGTGGCCTGGGCCAGCCCCTTCGCCAAGGACCGCGTGGCGGGTCTGGCCCCCGTCGTCTTCGAGGCGGCGCAAGGTGGGGATGCGGCGGCGGACGCCATCATCGCTGGTGCCGTGGCCGAGTTGGCCCGCGGCATCGAGGTCGCCGCGCGCGCCCTGTGGCCGCCGCCCGAAGCGGTGGGGCGGATCGTGCTCTCCGGCGGCGTGTTGCGCGGCCAGCCGACGATGCGCGACGCCCTCGCCGCGGCGGCGAGGGCCTTCGCCCCCGGCGCCCTCTGCGGCCTCGCCGAGGCCGAAGGCGCGCTGGGCGCGGCGCGCCTCGCACAACGAGCCGGCCGCATGCGACACACGAAACACTGCTCCCAGCGGAAGGAGACCCAGCGGTGAGCCGGCCGAACATCCTCTACATCCACTCGCACGACACGGGCCGCTACGTGCAGCCCTACGGCTATCCCGTGCCCACGCCGCACATTCAGCGGCTTGCCGAGCAGGGAGTCGTGTTCCGCCAGAACTTCTGCGCCATGCCCTCGTGCTCGTCGAGCCGCGCGGCCCTGCTCACCGGCATGATGCCGCACAACAACGGCATGCTCGGCCTCGCCCATCGCGGCTGGGCGCTCCACGACTACAAGACCCACATCGTCCACACCCTCCGCAAGGCCGGCTACCGCTCGACCCTGTGCGGCGTGCAGCACGTGGCGCGCGACGCGAGCGTGATCGGCTACGACGAAATCCTCCAGCCGGCGAGCGGCAAGGCCGAAGAGGTGTCGGGCGCGGCCGCCGAGTTCCTGCGCGGCCGGCCCCCGCGGCCGTTCTTCCTCTCGGTCGGCTTCAATGAGACCCATCGCGTGTTCCGCGAGCCCGGCTCCGCCGAGGACCCGCGCTGGTGCCGTCCGCCCGACCCGCTGCCCGACACGCCCGAGACGCGGCGCGACATGGCCGCGTTCAAGGCCTCGGCCCGCGCGCTGGATGCCGGCATGGGCGCCGTGTTCAACGCCCTCGATGCCGCCGGCCTGGCCGAAAACACGCTGGTCATCTGCACCACCGACCACGGCCTCGCCTTCCCCTACATGAAATGCAACCTCACCGACCACGGCACCGGCGTGATGCTCATCCTCCGCGGGCCGGGCGGCTTCGAAGGCGGCCGCGTGTGCGACGCGATGGTGACACACCTGGACCTCTTCCCCACCGTGTGCGACCTGCTGGAGATCGAGCGGCCCGCGTGGCTCCAGGGCTCTTCGCTGCTGCCCCTCGTGCGCGGCGACGCCGAGGAAATCCACGACGCCATCTTCACCGAGGTCACGTACCACGCCGCTTACGAACCAATGCGGGCCGTGCGCACGAAACGCTGGAAGTACCTCCGCCGCTTCGACGGGCGCGCGACCGGCGTCATGCCCAACTGCGACGACAGCCCCTCGAAGGATGCGTGGCTCGCTGCCGGCTGGCGCGAGCGGCCCGTCGCAGCCGAGCAACTCTACGACCTCGTCTTCGACCCCAAGGAGGCGTGCAACCTGGCCGGCGATGCTGCCCACGCCGAGGTGCTGGCGGAACTGAGCGGCCGGCTCGACCGCTGGATGCGCGAGACGGCCGACCCGCTGCTCCGCGGCCGGGTGCCCGCGCCTCCGGGCGCCAAGGTGAACCCCGCGGACGGCCTCTCGCCCAACGAGCCCGTCGTGCCCGCCTCGTGAGGGAACGCATGCTCAAGCGACTCAAGCAGGTCGTGCTTTGCCGCGAGAGCCTGTTGCTCCTCTACGCGACGGCGGTGCTGTGCGCGCTGGGCTACCACAACCGCTTCGGCATGGCCGCTCCCGAGCATGCGCTCCTCGAGCGTTGGATCACGCAAGGCGTGCTCTACACGGTGGCAGCCGCGCTGTTCTCGGCGCTCGTCTTGCGCCGCAGCCCCATGAAGCTGGGGCTCGAACTCGGCGATGCGCGGCTTTGGGTGCGGTACGCGCTGCTCTTCGGCCTTGTGATGGGCGCGGCCATCCTCGCCGTCACGCGGCTCGATCCTGCCTTCGCGAGCTACTACAGCCATCACCGCCCGGCAGGCGAGAGCGCCTCCGCGTTCCTTGCCTACGCGGCATGCTACACCGTCTACCTGTTCGGCTGGGAGTACTTCTATCGTGGCTTCCTGCTGTTCGGCCTCGAGCCGCGGCTGGGCGACTTCGCCGCGGTGGTGCAGGCCGTGCCGTTCGCCCTCCTGCACATCGGCAAGCCGGAGCTGGAGACGTACAGCGCGATCGCCGGCGGCGTGATCCTGGGCGTGCTGGCGCTGCGCGCGCGGAGCCTGTGGCCCTGCTTCCTGCTGCACGCCTTCGTGGCGCTGTGGCTGAGTGTGTGCCTGCTCCACGTGTGGCGGTGAAGTGTCACGACCGGGCGTCGAGCCGCGCGAGGCCGTAGGGCGGCAGCTTGAGGGTCCACGTGCCCTTCGGCCCGTGCGGATTGGTGAGGATCTTGCCGACCTTCGTCCGGAAGACTTCGGGCGCGCGGCAGGCTGCGGCAGCGTTGGACTCGTCGAGGCGGTGCAGTGTGGTCAGCGGCGGCAGCGGGCCCACCTGCACCTCGAGCGTCTCGTCGGTGAGGTTGGCCACGAGCAGCCGCGTCCTGCCCGCCTTGCGTACGAGTAGCCCCGCGAGGAGGAGCGGGGCGTCGCTCGCCGTGGCCGCCACCTCGCCGCCCGCGAACTCGCCCAGGGCGGCAAAGATGTGGTAGACGGGGAACACGCCGCCCGCCTCGGACGGGAACCGCTCGGGCAGCGGCGAGCCCCGGTCGGCCTCCATCACGCCCAGCCAGCCGGTGGTCTCGTAGTACGTGAGGCTGCCGACGCCCTGCGCGGCGAGCGTGGCGATGCTCGCAAGGGTCCAGCCCGCGGCGAAGAGCGTCGCCTGGCGCGGGTCCACGTTCGGCGGCAACTCGCCCGTAGTATCGCCTTCAGGCGGTCTTCTTGGCCTGGGCCTGAGGGTGATCGGCCCGAGGGCCAACGGCCGGCCCTCGACGAACTTCGCCGCGCTCAGCACCGTCCAGCGCTGGCCGTCAAGGGACTCCACCATCGAGGCCTCATCGAAGGTGTGCACCTGGGGGTTGAACGAGTAGGCGATGAGGTCGAGCTCGCGGGCCTGCGGGCGGTCGCGGTTGAGTTCGGTGAAGTAGCGATTCGAGCCGCCGCCGATGGGCGCGCCTGAGAGATGGCGGCGGGCCCGGGGCACGAGGCCGGGCGGGGTGACCGCGCGCTCGCCCGCCGGGAAGACGAGCCAGCGCACCACGCGAGGTTGAAGCGCATCCGCCGCGTCGCTCACGGCGCGAAGTTCGTCCTCGGCCCGCTCGGAGAGCAACAGCGCGATCTCGAGCCCGGCGCCGATCGCCTTCGCCTCGGCCACCGCGCGGGCCAGGAGCTCGCGCCAGCCCGGCTCGGCGGGCGCCAGCTCGACCCGCAGGTGCGAGAGGCTCAGGGCCTTCAGGCGGGCGATCTCCCTGGGGCTCAAGGACCGGCCGTGGCTGGCCACGCAGAGGCCAAGGGAGGGAAGCGGCTGGGTCCGGCGCTCGTCGGCATCCAGTCGCAGCCCGGCCAACTGCGGGGATGCGGCCGATGTCCCCGTGGCCCCCTTCGGCGGAGTCCCCTTGAGTGTCAGCGTGATCGCTTGCTCGATCACGGTGCCTGCCTTCACCTCGACCGGGCGAGGGAGGGCAAGCGGCGTGCAGTAGGTCTTGAACGAGGCATCGGTCCAGTTGCGCTGGTCCTCGGTCTCAAACGTGTCGCCCTCGCAGCGCACCTCGGCGGCGACTCCATCGGCGACGCGGTGGGTGATGGCCCGCAGGTTGAAGAACGGCTGATGGGGCGAGATCATCAGGGGAAAGCTGGCGGCCTCGTGCGTGCCGTCGGTGTGCTCGATGGTGCACGAGTGCCCCGCGCACTCGGCGATGGGGTGCAGGACGCAGAAGCCGATGCGCTGGCGGAGGAACGTCGAGCGGGCCGTGCCCTTGAAGGTGAAGCGCACCGTGCCGTTGGCCTCGCCCGCGACGGCGCCCTGCCAGGCGAAATCAATGTCGCCCCGCCGGCACTCGACGTCGAAGCTCAGGCGGAACGAGTCGGCGCCCTTCTCGACGCTCAGGTTCGACACGCGGGGCGGCACGGTGCCCCAGCCCGCGTCGCGGACGGGAGCATAGATGCCGCGGAGCACCTCGCGCTCGCCGAGCCGGATGCGGCGGAGGAAGGCCCACGCGGGGTCGAAGAACATCTCCAGCGGCCCGGCGCGAAGCGCGATCCATCCGTACATCCGTCAGCCCTCGATCAGGTAGATTCCGTGTCTCTGGGCGGCAAGCTGGCGACGGATCGCTTCCTCGCCCCTGACCACGTCGCGCACGCGGCGCGGGGCGTCGAGCGGGAACTCGAAGTCGGCGAACGCCCAGAGCACCTGCCGGCCCTGGGCGCGGTAGACGACTCCCGCCTCGCCGGGCAGGATCTCGCGGCCGCGCATCAGGTCGTTGACCTGGTTGAAGGCGCGGAGCAGCGCGAGGTGGCGCTCGGCGGGCAGGTCGTGGTCGCCGCGCACGCCGCCGTAGTGGAAGCTCAGGCGGTCGGAGCGGTTGTCCCAGTAGAGGGCCCACATCATGCGATAGGCGAGGCCGCGGAAGAACACGTCGTCGGGGTCGGCCCCTGCCCTCTCGATGGCCGGCACGTCGAAGTTCGCGATGCACTCGGCCCAGAGCGGCAGGCAGCCGAGGCGCATCTCGATGCCCGGGCCGTGGCGGTGGATGCCGAAGACGCCGAGGTCCTCGCTGCAATAGTCGTAGCCCAGGCGCTGCATCTCGGCCATGAGGTCCAGGTGGGCGCGGTATTGCGACAGGATGGCCGCGGGCGGCTCGACGGCGGGGCGGTAGAAGCCGAGCAGCCCCGCCTGGTCGGCCGTGGCGCCGCTGCGCTCGGCGGCCACGCGCTGCTGGAAGTGGAACTTGTCGCTGGAGAGGTTGAAGCTGCTGTCGAGGAAGATGCCCTCGAGGCCGACCTCGTCGTGCGCCGCGCCCCAGCGCTGGAGCCAGTAGGCGCGCACGTCGGGGTCGCGCAGGTTCATCACGCAGAAGACCGGCGTGTAGTGGTCGGCCTCGATGGCGTTCGAGGGGTTGCGCACCCACGGTGCCTTCGCCTTCCGCATCAGCTCGACCACCGAGTCGTCCTCGGGCAGGAACTGGATGCGCTTGGGCTGGCCGTGGCGGCGCGAGAAGATTTCGGAGAGGCTGGAAACGGATGTGTTGCCCCACATTTCGACCTTCGCCCCGCCCGCCTTCGCCGCATTGCACAACGCGCGCAGGCCCTCGGCGTAGCCGTCGGGGAACTTGTAGTCCACCGTGCAGCACATGTTGCTCACGCCATAGACGTTCATGTTATTCTGAAAGTGGTTGGCGAGGCCGATCTTCTTCATCCCGGCGGCGAGGAGCTTCGGCACGCCGAGGGCCGTGTAGCGGGGGAAGTCGGGCTCGGTCCACTCCTCGATCATCCCGTAGGTCGTCACCCGCTCGCGGCGCATGCCGAGTTGGGCGTGGAGGGACTCGTGCACCATCTCGCGGACCGCTTCGTAGGCATTGGCGAGCAAGTGGTCTGTCTGCATTGTGGGCGGGGGCTCCGTCCCCCGCGTGGCTTCGCGGGACGCAGACGTCCCGCCCACACTCTCGCGGGACGCGGAGGTCCCGCCCACAAGCGGGCACCAGAGGACCTCGACGGGCGAGGTGGCCAGCTCGAGGCCCAGGTCGCCGCAGTGCTCGTGGAGGTGGACGATCTCGTCGGCCCCGCGCGGCTTTTCGAAGAGCGAGCGAATGTGGGCGACCTCGGTCGCCCAGGTGACGAGCGTGCCCGCCTCCGACGCCGTGAAGGTGAAGCCCTGAAGCTCGGTCTGGAGCGGCAGGAACTGGAAGATGTTCGGGTTGTCGCAGCTCGGCAGATACCACTCGGTCGAGTGGAACTGCTCGGGGGACTCGAAGCGCACTATGGAGGGCACGAAGCACGAGCGCATCCAGAACTCGCAGCCCGTGGCCCGGCCGCCCGGCTCCCACGTGGCGCGGTCGAGGAGCTTGTAGATGGGGATGTCGCGGCTCGCGTAGACGTAGCGGTAGCGGAAGCCTGTGAAGCGGAACGCGCCGACCGTGCGCTCGACGGGGCGGAGTTCCAGCCGCAGAGACGTCCCCTTCGCCGGGTGTGGCCGCTCCGACCAGTCGCTTGTCGCATATCGCGTGCGGACGCTGTGCACCATCCAGTCCATTGGCCCGGCCTGGTGTTGAGACATCGAGAAGACCAGGTCGAGGCCCCCGTCGCGTTCTTCCTCGCCTTCGAGCCTGTAGCGGCTGAGCCAGACGGCGTTTGGGCTTCGGATTTCGACGAACATCGGCCTCTTGCCGCTGCGCAGCAGCGTCCCGGCCGCCGCCCGCATGGCGCCCAAGCCGAGGAACTCGCGGCCGCGGGAGAGGAGGGACAACTCTACGCCATTCGACAGAACGGCCTTTCGCATTGTTCACCTCTCGATGGGCGAGAGCCTTTCGGACTGCGGCGCACAGCGCCGCTTTGGGTTTGCGCCGGCCCCCATCCAAAGCAGTGCTTCCCACACGCACTCCAAAGGCTGACGCATGTCAACGGGGCGCTCGGTGGCCGTAGAAGTCTAGCAGGTGTGCCGGCGGCTGTAAAGAGATGGGGGAGTCCTGAGGGGCCAAGCGGGCCGCGCATGTGGGATTTCGGCAACATGCGCGCCCATCTGTATCACCTGAGAGAGTGGGAAAGTGATACAGATGGACAGGGATGGGCACGGAAGCCTCCGGATCGCCAAAGCGCCCATCTGTATCACCTGGTGCCGTGATAGGGTTGGGGGCCGTGCGTCTGGTTCTCCGGACACTTCAGAGGCGGCTCGGGGCGGGGGCTCAGTCCCTGATGAACCCCCATCGGATGTCGTTGGAGAGTCGGCAGCCCCAGGTGGGCCGCAGGGTGAGGCTGTTGGACCGCGGACGGCTGCGGCCGGCGCCCAGCTCGAGGCCCGAGCCGGGCAGGGCGAAGGCGATGTGGATCACCTTGCCGGGAGCCGGCTGGAGGTCGGGCAGGTCGGCGAGCGGGATGGCGGCCTCGTAGATCGTGTCGTCGCCCTGGCGCTTGACCACGGCCTGGGCGCCCTTGGGCACGCCGCTGTAACCCTCGGGCATGCAGCGCGGCAGGAAGTTGAAGAAGCCGAGCTCGGGCGCCGCGCTGCGCCAGAGCTCGGCCCCGCCGTCGGGCGTGCCCCAGAGGGCGTACTCGGTGTCGGTGTCGTCGTCGGCCACCATGCGCGCCGGCACCACGCCCGCGGGCGCGAGCCGCGCGCGGAAGGGCAGGTAACGCAGGCCGATCTGCACGCAGTGGCCAGCGTAGGGCAGCGCGTCCCAGAGGTCCTTGACGTAGGTGTGCGCCAGGTCGTCGGCGCCGAAGTAGTCGTCGTCCCTGCGCGTCGAGAGCCTGGGCTTGGGCTTCCAGTCGCGGGCGCGCTCCCGAACGGCCAGGTAGAGGTGCGTCTCGTCCCACATCAGGCTCAGCTCGGCCATGCCGCGGGCCACGTCCTTGCGCGTCTCCCAGGGGCGCCAGGCGGCCTCGGCAAGGTTGAGCGGCGCCTCCTCGGTGCGGAGCAGCACGGGGATGCTCGCCGCCCAGTCCGTCAGGCCGCCGTCCAGCGTGGGGGTGCCGCGGGCGATGGTGTGCACGTGCAGTTCCTCAGCGCGCTCGGCCCTTCCGGCGGCGCCGGTGAAGCGGAACGTGAAGGGGTAGGCGTTGGCCGGATGCGGCTTGGCCCACGTGACCGGCAGCGACAGGGTCCTGGTGGCGCCGGCGCCCAGCGACACGGCGACCATGGTCTCCTGGAGGCCGATCGAGGAGGGCGGCACGACGGTGACTGTGCCGTGAATCTGGTGGGTGAGGACGTTGTGGACCTCGACCTCGATGGCCTTGAGCCTGGGGAGCGGCACGGTGAAGTCGTCGGCGAAGAACTCGACGGGGGTGACCCCCTCGATGCGGCCGTCGGCGGCGGTCTGGGCGACCATGGGCGCGGGCACGCCGGGGGCCTCGAGGTAGACGGCCGCGGCGGAGCACGGGAGGCGGAATTGGCCGCCCTCGGCGGCATAGGGGGCGCCGTACTGGTCCCAGGCCTGGAGGCGGCCGTCCATCGTCTCGATGCGGATGGTGCCGTCGGCGCGGATCTGGTCGAAGGGGGCGACGGCGTTGGGGGTGAGGCGATGGCGGTCGCCGGCGAGGATGAAGAGCACGCGCTGGCCGCCGCCCCACTGGTAGAGCCAGGGCAGGCGGTCGTGGACGACGATGCGCTCGAAGTCGAGGCCCGCCGTGAAGTGCAGGAAGGCGCCGGCGGCGACGGCGGCCGGGGCGCAGAGCGGGCCGGCCGGGCCGTTCTCCCAGAAGAAGCCGTCGGCGTTGACCGGGCACACCTTGCGCTGGCCCGCGGCGGTGAGATGGGTGGCGGCGGCCACGAGCGTGTCGGCGCTGCCGCCGCGGGCGGCCAGCTCCATCGAGGTGGCGATGAGCTTGCGGCCCGCGCGCGGCCCGAAGCAGGCGTAGGGCGGCACGCCGCGGTCGGTGAGCACGCCCAGCCGCGGGCCCCAGGCGGCCTCGCCGTCGCGGAGCGAGAGGAACTTGTCGTACGTGTTGGTCATGCTGGACGTGCCGCCGACGGTGATGCGGCGGCTGCCCTTGCGCGCGCGGTCGCTCACGATGGCGTAGAGGGCGCGGTAGCGGGGCGCGTCGCTCTTCCAGCCGGCCGCGCCGCCGCCCTCCCAGGGCTCGTGCCAGAAGTCGATGATCTGGAGCGGCCCCCGGCCGTCGGCCCCGCAGTAGCGGGCCACGGCCTCCTCCACGAAGTCGCCGAACCGCTCGTCGTGCTGCGGGTCGTGCACGTAGTTGCCGGCCTGCCAGTTGGCCGGGGTGACCGCCTGGCGCGGCGAGCCGGCCAGGCTGCTGATCAGGCGCAGGCCGCGCGAGCGGAACTCCTCGATCCACGCGTCCAGCCTCGACCAGTCGAAGGGCGAGGCGAGGTTGGGCTGGCTGGCGGCGGCCCAGTTGGGCATGCCGTTGGCGCGCACCCAGCGGAAGCCCAGGCGCTTGGCGAGATCGAGCTGGCGCGCCAGCGGGCCCTGGAGGTCGAGCGGGTAGACGAGGGCCGACCCAGCTCCGCCGCCGGCCCCCGCGGCGCCGTCGGCGGCCGGCGGATGGACCCGCGCGAAGGTGGCGATGATCTGACGCCCTCGGCGCGGCAGCTCGAGGATGAGCGCGTAGGGGCCCGGCTCGGCGAAGGGGTGGTCGGGATCGGTCTGCCACGACAGGGCCGCGTCGTTCTTCGGGCCCAGCGCGAGCAGAGGGAAATCGAGACGGACCGGTTCGCCGGCCGGCGCCAGGGCGCTGATCTCGCGGACGCCGCCCAGGGCATCGGGGTCGGGCTCGAAGCGCACGAAGCGGCCGGCGACGCGGACGACTTCGAGCACCGGCACGGTCTCGATGGGCGCGGCGCCCTCGTTGCGCACCGAGAACTGGATGGCGACCTGCTCGCCGGGGTAGGCGATGCCGGCGAGCGGCTTGATGGCGCCGGCGATCGCGCGCCAGCCCTGGGCGGCCGGCCTGTCGAGCTTGAGCGGCTCGAGTTGCTCCGGCTCGTCGAAGAGGCCCGCGCCCCGCGCCGCTCTGTGGGCGGCGCCGCACAGCGCCAGCGCCAGGCCGAGCGCGGAGGCGAGCCTGGGGAGCCACCGCCAGATCATGCGCCTCTCCTTGTGGTTGGGCCCTGGACGGGCGCAACCATTGTAAGGAAGTGGCCGCCTGCTGTCGAGTGATTCACGGCGGCGGGCCGGAATTGCAGGTGGCTGCGGGCGCTCCGAAGGAGCGAAAGGGGATAGCTCGGGGCGAGGCTGTAGGCGGTATGTCCACATCCCGCGAAGCGCGCGATGCCTCGCGGGACGGGGATCGCTCCTCCCTCCCGAAGGCTCCAATGCCTTCGGGAGGGTATCATGGCCCCACACATCCCGGCCTGCCGGGCGGTATGTCCACATCCCGCGAAGCGCGCGATGCCGCGCGGGACGGGGACGTCCCGCCTACACGGGAGGCACTGTCTCGGGGGCGATCTGGTTCCCAGGCGTTGCCCCAGACTTTGCGCTACGAGCCGTTCAGGCGGAAGAGAGGAGCGATCCACCTACACTTCCGGCCCGCACCCGCCCACTCAGCGCCATTTGACAGGCAGCGCCGGCGCTGGTAGGGTGGAGGAGGGCGCACCCGCGCCCAGCCGCCGCTCCCATGGACCTGCATAACGGGAAGTCGTGTGGGGATGAAGAAAACACTGTTTGCCACGTTCTGCCTGGCCGCCTCCTGCCTTCTGGCCGCCGAGCCGCCGCCCGCCAACTTCGACGGGGCGCAATGGGTCTGGTCGTGGCCCGACCCCGGGGCCAACACGCCCGAGCCGTCGGCGGGCCTCTGCTACTTCCGCGCGACGCTGATGCTGCCTGAGAACGCCCAGGTGAAGGCCGCTGAGGCGGCAATCGCCGTGGACAATCTGTACGCCTTGAGCGTCAACGGGCAGTTCGTCGGCCAGCGTGAGACGAACCCCGACGCCTGGCGCATCCCGAACCGCTTCGACCTCGCCCCCCTGCTCGTGCCGGGGCGGAACGTGATCGCGGTCGAGGCGGCCAACACCGCGCCCGGCCCCGCGGGCCTGCTCTTCGTGCTCCGCGGGCAACTGGCCGACGGCCAGCCCATCGCCCTCGCGAGCGGCGAGGCCTGGCTGGTGAGCGACAAGGGGGGCAAGGGCTGGCAGGAGCCCGGCTTCGACGACAGCAAGTGGCTCAAGGCCTACGGCGTGGCTGCCTACGGCGGCGGGCCGTGGGGCAGGTTCGCCGACAAGCTGGACGCCGTGCCCGTGGCCAAGCCCAAGCTGGGCAAGGCCCCGGCCCTCAACTGGCAGGCCGCCGCGAGCCCGGGCATCACGCTGCGCGTCACCACCGAGGTCACGCCGCCCGAGGACTACCCCTGGCCCGAGGGCCTCGCCTTCGTGGGCGACGATTGCTCGCTCTACATCCCTCGCCAGGGCACCGGCAGCCGGTACGACAGCCTCACGGTGACCATCTTCAACCCGCGCAAGGCCCGCACATTTCCCGAGCACGACCTGCCCGCGCCCATGAAGGTCGGCCGCAAGCTCTACGCCCTCACGCCCGCCAGGCCCGGCGCGAAGCCCGCCGTGCTGCTCGACGCCGGCAAGGGCGCCATCGGCTCGCCCAGCGTCACCTTCGACGGCAGGGCCATCCTCGTCTCCATGGTCGCCGAGGGCGAGGGCTTCTTCCACATCTGGCGCGTGCCCGCCGCGGGCGGCCAGCCCGAGCGCCTCACCCACGGGCCATTCCACGACATTGACCCCGCCGAGCTGCCCGACGGCCGCATCGTCTTCACCTCCACCCGGGCCGGCACCTTCGAGGAGTATCACAACCCGCCCTCCCGCGCGCTCTTCGTGATGAACCCCGACGGCTCGGGCATCCGCCCCATCACCACCACCTTCATCTTCGACAACGAGCCCGAGGTGCTGGCCGACGGCCGCATCCTCTTCATCCGCTCCGACAACTTCTTCGACCGCGGCAAGGTGGAGACCCTCCTCCACGCCGTCCACCCCGACGGCACGGGCGGCTACACCGAGTTCGGGCTGGACATCGGCCCCGACTACGGCGGGCGCCTGCGCGCCTTCTGCTGCGGCAGCCCGGCCCCGATGCCCGACGGCCGCGTGGCCTGGCTCACGGGCGGCGGCATCGCCGTCGGCCCCACCGGCGGTCTGCCCTTCGGCACCCGCCAATTCGGCCTCGACGCCGGCGACGTGGCGGCCCTGCCCGACGGCCGCCTCCTGTGCACCCTGGCGCGCCGCGTCGAAATCGAAGTGCCCGCCGGCAAGCAGACGCGAAAGGTGCAGGACATCGCCTACGAGAAGCTCGCGATCTTCGACCCCGACAGCCGCGCGGGCGGCGTGGTGATCGTGCACGACTCGCAGGGCACGGCCCTCCATTCGCCCGTCTATCTCGGCCCGCGGCCCAGGCCCCCCGTGCTCGCGGGCAAGTCGAAGCCCCACAAGGGCAGCGAGGCCGCTGCCACCGGCGTGCTCTTCTGCCAGGACGCGCGCCTCACCAAGAACACCACGGCCGGCTGGAGCCACGTGCGCGCCATGCGCGTGCTGGGCGGCAAGGGCCTCACGATGCGCTCGTCCCACTCTTACATCGTCCACGCCGGAAGCGAGATCGTCGAGCTGGGCACCGTGCCGCTCGCGCCCGACGGCTCGTTCGCCGTCGAGGTGCCGGGCGACATGGCCATCGCGTTCCAGGCGGTGGACGCCGAGGGCCGCTCGGAGCTCAACGAGATGTCGTGGATCTACGTGCGGCCGGGCGAGACTCGCGGCTGCCTCGGCTGCCACGCCGAGCGGCGGCTGGCCGCCCCGAACTCCGCGCCCACGATGCAGGCGCTCCAGACCCGGCCCCTCAAGCTCCTCGGCCAGGGCCAGCCCCATCGCTTCCGCGGCAACAACGCCGCCGTCACCGGCCTGATGGAGATGCAGTTCGACCGCTACCGCGAGGTGGCCGGCCTCAACCGCCATGCAGAAGCGGCGGCGCCGCTCGCCACCGGCCCGCAGGAGGTGGCGGCGCTGATCGAGCAGTTGAAGGGGGGCGACGAAGGGCTGCGCATCTCGGCGGCGCAGCGGTTGGCGCTCTTCCGCGACCCTGCCGCCGCGCCCGCGCTCGCCGAATGCCTGAAGGCCGAGAGCCGCGAGGCCCGCGTGGCCGCCGCCTTCGCCCTCGCCACGTGCGGCACGCGCGAGTCCGCAGCGCCCCTGCTCGCCGCGCTGACCGATGAGGACCCCCTGGTTGCCCAGAGCGCGGCCATCGCCCTCGAGAACCTCACGGGCCATGCTGAGCCTGAACCTCCCGCGGGTTCCAAACCCGCGGGAGGTTCCGGCGGCCCGCACGCCCCGAGCGGCTTCGACGGCCCGGGCTCCCGCGCCCGCCTGGCCAACGCCTGGCGCGCCTGGCTCCAGGCCAACCCGTGGGGCAAGATCGAGGCCGAACTCGTCCAGCGCCTCGCCAGCGACGACCGCGACGCCGTTCGCCGCGCGGCCGTGGCTCTCGGCCACACCGGCGGCGACGCCGCCCGCGCCGCCCTGCGCGCCTACGTGGCGAAGGAGCGCGAGAACAACCCCTATCCCGAATGGCGCAAGGCCCACAACGGCGACGGCGCCCGGTTCAACTCGCTCTCGGTCGCCAACCCCCGCACGCCCCAGGCCGCCACGCGCGCGCTCGGGTATCTGAAGGACAGGGAATCGGTGGCCCTCCTCGCCGAAACCCTCAACCGCCTGGCCGACCCCGGCACGGGCAATCTCTTCCTCGCCGAGGCCTGCGCCGAGGCCCTCGGCCGCATCGGCACGCCCGAGGCCGAAGCCGCCCTCATCGAAGCGTTCCCCAGGCTCAAGGATTACCCGCACCACGCGGGCTGGTACGGCGACCACGGCGCCCTCATCGCCTGCCACGCCGCGCCCATCCACTACTTCATCATCGAAGCCCTCGATGCCATCGGCTCCACCAAGGCCGCGGCCCTCGTGCCCCACCTCATCCGCTCGGTGCCCACGGACCCCGACCGCGCCCTCTTCGCCTACAACGACGACTACGAGGCCGTCACCGGCCGCGTCATTCGCCGCAACGGGGCTGAGGAGGCCGTCGTCGAGACGTGCCTCGGCACCCTCGGCGACACCGAAGCCAAGCCCGTCAAGGAGATTCAGGCGGCCTTCGCCACCCACGGGGCATGGGCCGGCCGCCCCGACCCCGAGAACCGCGCCGCGCAGATCCTGTCGCTCACCTGCCGCGACCGCAAGTACGAGCCGCGCATCCGCGCCGCACTCGAGCGCTACCGCGCCAAGCCGGTGGACATCATCCGCGAGTTCGACCATGGCATCCCGGTGGTCCACAAGCTCCCCGTCAGGCACTGGGTCTGTTTCTTCCTGGCTCGGGCGCTGGGGAATCTGGCCGACCCGCAATCGGCCGAAGCGCTCATCGCCGCGCTCGAGCAATCGCCGGCCGAGGGCGCGGCCGGCCACCCCGACCCCCTGGGGCCGGGCGTGCTCTTCCTGCACCAGGACCTCACGCCCTGCTGGCGCGCGGCGGTGGCCTGGGCGCTGGGGCGCATCGGCGACAAGCGCGCCGTGCCCGCGCTGCTGAAGGCCGCGGGCGACCTCCAGAACGCGCCCGACACGCGCCACGCCGCGGCCGAGGCCCTCGAGCGGCTGGCTGATCCAACCAGCCTCGACGCCCTGCGTGCCCTGGCGGCGAGCCACCCCGAGGTCTCCACGCGGCAGGCGCTGCTGCGCGCGGCGGCGGCCGCAGCCCGCTGAGCCGACCGATCCGCCCCTTTGCCGCCCCCGACATGCAGCGGCCCTCGCAGGCCGCGATGGTCTGCGAGGGCCGCTGCGCTGAGTCCTGGTTCCGCTGCTCGGCGTCCGAGGCCGAAGCCGTCAGTTCACGCCGCCCGCGTAGAGGGGGGTGACTCCGTCGTCGTCGTAGACTGTGAAGGCGGGCACCCGCCGCAGGCGGATGGTGGTGCCGCCCACGCCGCGCTGGAAGATCAGGTTGCCCTTCTTGTCGCGCACCGTGAGGTTCGCGAAGTTGGCGTAGATGGCCAGCTCGTCCCAGCCGCCGCCGCCGTCGATGTAGACCACATCCGAGCCGGCCGTGCAGGTGTAGGTGAGGTCGTCGCGCCCGCCGCCGGCCAGGATATCCACCGTATCCGTCCCAGCGCCGCCGATGCAGGTGATGGTGTCGTCGCCGCTGCCGCCGCTCTGGTAGATGCGGTTGTTGCCGTCGCCGGCGTCGGCGTCGAGCGTGTCGTTGTCGGGGCCACCCGACTGGTTGATCGTGTCGTTCCCCGTTCCGGCCGTGGCGGTGAGGGTGTCGTTGCCATAGCCGCCGGACTGGGTGATCGTGTTGTTGCCGTCGCCGCCGTCAGCAGCGATGGTGTCGTGGCCCGGCCCGCCCTGCAGGAAGTCGGAGTACGAGTTGCTGCCTTCGCCGCCCTTCTGCGAGATGATGTCGTTGCCGTCGCCGCCATCGGCGTTCAGCGTGTCGCCGCCCAGGCCGCCGTTCTGGGTGATGCGATCGTTGCCGTCGCCGCCGATGGCGTTCAGCGTGTCGTCGCCCAGGCCGCCGTCCTGCTGAATGGTGTCGTCGCCGCCGCCCATGTCGGCGTTCAGCGTATCGTTGCCCATGCGGCCGGACTGCTTCACCGACTCGGCGAGGGCGCCGCCCACGACGTTCAGGGTGTTAGCGTCGTCCGTGCCCTTCTGGGTGAAGGTGCCGGCGCCGGCGAGGGACAGCGGGAGCAACGCGATCGTCACGAGCGACAGCACGAGTATCCGCACGCTCATCTTCCAGTCTCCACGAAGAGAACTCGTCCATGCAACATCTCGCCCCCCGACGGGGCGAGGACCGCCCTCGCGCCCCTGAATGATACGCGCCCTGAGAACGGATGTCAAGGCCCGAACCGTTCTTGCCACGATTTTCCTCCCCAAGCCCGCGGACCTGCCGGCGGCAGGCACGCAGGAGCGCGACGCGATGGCGGCCCTCTGCCGGGGACGCCCGGGCTGCGGTCAGAAGCGCGCGTGCTCGGTGCGGGCGATGATCTCGTCCTGGAGGTCGCGGGCGAGGTCGGTGAAGTAGTCGCTGTAGCCGGCGACGCGGACGATAAGGTCGCGATAGGCTTCGGGGTGGCTCTGGGCCTTGCGGAGGGTGGCGGCGGTGACGATGTTGAACTGCACGTGGTGGCCGCCCAGGGCGAAGTAGGTGCGGACGAGGCGCGCGAGGCTCTCGATGCCCGCCTCGTCGCCGACGAGGCTGGGGGTGAATTTCATGTTGAGCAGGGCGCCGCCGGTCTTGAGGTGGTCCATGCGGGCGGCCGACTTGATGACGGCGGTGGGCCCCCTGCGGTCGGCTCCTTGGACGGGGCTGATGCCCTCCGAGAGGGGCTGGCCGGCGAGGCGGCCGTCGGGGGTGGCGCCGGTGACGGAGCCGAAGTAGACGTGGCTGGTGGTGGGCAGCATCTCGACGCGGTAGTGGCCGCCCTTGGTGTTGGGCCGGCCATCGAGGAGGGCGACGAGGAGGTCGAAGGCGCGCACGGTGAGCGCGTCGGCGTAAGTGTCGTCGTTGCCATACTTATGGGTGCGGTTGAGAAGGCGGTGGCGGAGGGGCTCGCGGCCGGCGAAGTTGCCCTGGAGCACGCGGATGAGGTCGGGCAGGGCGATGACCTGCTCGTCGTAGACGAGCTGCTTGAGGGCGGCAAGGGAGTCTGTAAGTGAACCAATGCCGACGAATTGCACGTAGGAGTTGTTGTAGCGGGCGCCGCCGGCGTTGTAGTCGCGGCCTTTCCGGATGCAGTCGTCCGTGATCACGGAGAGGAAGGGGGCGGGCATCGTGCGCGCGTAGAGCTGCTCGATGAGGGCATTCCCTCTGAGCTTAACCTCAAGGAAATGCTTGACTTGCGTCGCAAAGGCGGCGAAGAGGGCGTCGAAGGTCGCGAGCGACTCGGCTGGGCCGGTCTGGGGGCCGAGTTGCTTGCCCGTGCGGGGGTCGAGGCCGTTGTGGAGCGTTAACTCCAGTATTTTCGGGAGGTTAAAGTAGCCTGTGAGGATGTAGGCTTCCTTGCCGAAGGCGCCGGTCTCCACGCAGCCCGAGCAGCCGCCGGCGCGCGCGTCCTCGAGGCTCTTGCCCATCCTAAGTTGCTCGGCCACAACGGCTTCTACGTTGAAGAGGGAGGGGAAGCCGTAGCCCTTGCGGATGACGCGCAGGGCGTGTTTGAGCAACTCGTCGGGCGTCTTGACCGAGACTTGCACGTTCGAGCTCGGTTGGAGCAGATGCATCTCGTCCACGATGTCGAGGAGCATGTGCGAGAGTTCGTTCGAGCCATCCGAGCCGTCGGGCAGAACGCCGCCGAGGTTGATGTTGGCGAAATCAGTGTAAGTGCCAGATTCTTCGGCTGTCACACCTACCTTGGGCGGCGCGGGATGGTTGTTGAACTTGACGAAGAAGGCTTCGAGCAGTTCGCGGGCGGCGGCGGTGGTGAGCGAGCCGTCGGCCAGGCCGCGGCGGTAGAAGGGCAGGAGGTGTTGGTCCAGGTGCCCGGGCGAGAACGAGTCCCAGCCGTTCAGCTCCGTAATCACCGCAAGGTGGCACCACCAATACATTTGCAGCGCCTCGTGGAAGTCGCGGGGCGCGTGGGCGGGCACGTGGGAGCAGACGGCGGCGATGCGTTCGAGTTCCGCTTTGCGGGCGGGGTCGGTCTCGCGGGCGGCCATTTCGCGGGCGAGGGCCGCGTGGCGTTCGGCGAAGAGGATAAGGGCATCACAGGCGACGTCCATGGCCGCGAGTTGCTCTTGCCTGGCGTAGGCGTCGGGGTCGCCGATGGGGTCGAGCGCTGCGATGGCTTGGGCGATCTCGCGCTTGAAGTCGAGCATGCCCTTGCGATAGACCTTGTCGTCGAGCACCGTGTGCCCTGGGGCGCGCTGCTCCATGAACTCGGTGAACAGGCCCGCATCGTAAGCTTGTTTCCATTCGGGGCTTACGGCGGCGAAGATGCGGTCGCGCATGCTCCGCCCGCGCCAGTAGGGGATGATGCGCTCCTCGTAGAGCCGCCGGCACTCTTCGGGCACGGCATAGCTGGTCTTTGGGCGCGAGTGGAGGACGCGCAGGTCGTCGAGGCTATGGCAGGTGAGTTCGGGGAAGGTGGGCACCGCCTTGGGCCGCGGGCCGCGTTCGCCGACGATCAGCTCGTCTGGCCCGATCCAGATCGCCTTGTGCTGGCACAGGAAGTGGAACGCCTTGGCCCGCATCATGGGGGGCGACAGCTTGCCCTCGTGGGCCTGACAGAAGTCCGTCATCAGCACCGCGCGTTCGGCGCTGATGCAGGGCCTGGCGTCGAGGCTGGCCTGTCTGAGGCGTTGCGTCCGTTCCGTCACGAGCGCATGCTCCTCCATTTCAGTCTGCCTCGGAGTCTAACACAGGCGCTGCGCGAAGGGAAGGCCCGTTTCGCATCGGCCGCCCGAGGGCATGTGCCTCGCGCGCCGGAGGCCCTGCGGCGGCGGAGCGCAGGTCACTTCCCAGGCGCCCTGAGGCCCAGGTCCTGATAGACCGGGTGCTCGCGGCAGCCGAGCGCGATCGCCGCATTGGCTGCGGCGAGGGCCTCGGCGCGCCGGCCCAGGCCCAGGAGCGCCGCCGCCCAGTCGGCCAGGTACTGGCCCTTCGTCTGGTCCAGCTCCACGGCGCGGCGCGTGGCCTCGACCGCGTCGGCGAACTTGCGCTGGCCCGTGAGGGCCACGCCCAGCCCGTTCCAGTAGGAGGCGTTGGCGGGGTTCCGCTCGATGGCCCGCATGTAGGCGGCGGCCATCCGGTCCCACTGCTTCTGCTCGCGAGCCGCCTCGGCCTGCACTACCAGCGTGGTCTCGTCGCGGGCGAGGGGCTCGGGCTCCTTCGGTTCCTCCTTGGCGGGCGGCGCTGGTTGGTCCTTCTTCGCCGGCTCGATGACAAGCGGAGGCTCCACCGCCTTCGTCGGCTCCTTGACGGCCGGTGGTGGCTCGTCCTTCTTTGGCGGTTCGACCACGATCGGCGGCTCCACGGGCCTGGTGGGCTCTTTGAGCGCGGGCTCGGGCTCCTCGTTCTTCGGCGGTTCGACGACGAGCGGGGGTTCGACCGCCTTCGTCGGCTCCTTGGCCGCGGGCGTCGGCTCCTCCTTCTTCGGCGGCTCGACCACCAGCGGCGGGTCCAGAGTCCTGGTCGGTTCCTTGGCCTCGGGTGTCGGCTCTTCCTTTCTCGGCGGCGGGACCTCGACGACGATCGGCGGCCGCTCGGTCACCCGAACAGAAGGTTCCCCCGGCTCCTCCTCCATTCGTTCCTTGAGGGCCTCGGCCGGGCTGACCTGGGTGGCGCTGGCGCGGCCCGACGACCTGCCGAGCGAGGAGAGCTTCTCGCGCCACCACGAGAGCGGCTTGAGCGCGAGGGCCGCGCCCACGCCTCCGCCCACGAGCACCACGGCGGCGAGGGCGATCCACTTGCCGCGTCCCCCCGGGCGCCCGGGCGCGGGGGCAGGCGGGCGGGGGGCCGCGGAAGGCGGGGCGGGTCTGGGCGCCGCGGACGCGACCGAGGGCGCGGGCGGCGTTGGCCTTGGCGCGGCGGTCGGACGGCGCACCTCCACGGTCTCGGCCAGCGGCGTTGGCGGCGGAGGGGCCGCCGCGGGGCGTGGCGCCGCGGGGGGCGGCACAGGGGCCTGAGGCGGCTTCGGGGGCGGCCCTGCCGCCACGGGCGGCGGCGCCGGGGGCCGCGCGGGCGGCGGCGGCGTGGGGGCCTGCGCCGGCGGGAGAGGGGGGCTGCCGAACGGGCCGGGAGGGGGCGGGGGCGACGGCCCCTCCTGCGCCACGGCCGCGCCGCACTGCGTGCAGAACCGTTCCTCGCCCTTCAGCGCCGCGCCGCAGCGGCCGCACGTACGGGGTGCGCTCATTCGTCCGCCTCCTGTCCGAGACCTGGTGGTCGCCCCATATCTCCAATTGTAGGCGGGCTGTGGGCCGTGTCAAGCCGCGCCGCGACCGCGAGGGGGCGGCCGGGACCGCGGGGCGCCCCGCCCCGGGCTCCTTGGGGCTCATCCGCCCTCGGCGGTACTGGTGGGCGGGACGTCTCCGTCCCGCGGTTCCGGCCACCTGCCTTCCCGGTGTGCACCCTGCGTCAAGGGGGCTTGACTCCCCGCGCGGGGTGTGCTAGAAGCGCGGTAGGGGGACGCGCGGAAAGGACCGGCCATGCGCGCGCCCGCGCGAGCCGTTGCCCTCCTCCTCGCACTCCAGAGCCTGGGCTGCCCAGCGCAGAAAGCCGAGCATGCCGCCATGAGCCCTACCAACCCCGCCCACAGGAACCGCCTGGCCAGGGAGCAGAGCCCCTATCTGCTCCAGCACGCGTCGAACCCGGTGGACTGGTTTCCATGGGGCGACGAGGCGTTCGCCCTGGCCCGCGAGCTCGACAGGCCGGTCTTCCTCTCGATCGGCTACTCGACCTGCCACTGGTGCCACGTGATGGCCCACGAGTCGTTCGAGGACGCCGAGGTGGCGAAGCTGCTCAACGATGCCTTCGTGTGCATCAAGGTGGACCGCGAGGAGCGCCCGGACGTTGACGGGGTGTACATGGCCGTGTGCCAGGCGCTCACGGGCAGCGGCGGCTGGCCGCTGACGATCGTGATGACGCCCGACAAGAAGCCGTTCTTCGCCGGGACCTACTTTCCCAAGGAGTCGCGCTTCGGCCGCATGGGCCTCGTCGCGCTGGTCCCGAAGATCGCCAAGACCTGGAGAGAGCGCCGCGGCGACGTGGCCGAGTCGGCCGAACAGATCGCTGCCGCCCTCTCGAAGTCCCAGCGGCCGGCGGCCGGCGGCGAGCTGACCGCGGCGGCGCTCGACGCGGCGGCCGAGCAGCTCGCGGCCCGCTACGACCCCGAGCACGGCGGCTTCTCCGACGCGCCCAAGTTCCCCACGCCGCACAACCTCTCCTTCCTGCTGCGCCACTGGAAGCGCACCGGCGACGCTGCCTCGCTGGGCATGGCCACCAGGACCCTGCGGGCCATGCGTCTCGGGGGCATCTGGGACCACGTGGGCTTCGGCTTCCACCGCTACTCGACCGACGCCCGCTGGCGGCTGCCGCATTTCGAGAAGATGCTCTACGACCAGGCGCTGCTGGCCCTCGCCTGCACCGAGGCGTTCCAGGCCACCGGCAGCCCCGAGTTCCGCGACACGGCCCGCGACATCCTGGCCTACGTGCTGCGCGACCTCACCGCGCCCGAGGGCGGCTTCCATTCGGCGGAGGACGCCGACTCCGAGGGGGAGGAGGGCAGGTTCTATCTCTGGTCGGTGCCCGAGGTGTCGGAGTTGCTCGGCCCCGAGGACGGCGATCTGGCGATCCAGCTCTTCCGCCTGGAGCCCGAGGGCAACTTCGTGGACCCGGCCTACGGCGTGCGCACGGGCAGGAACATCCCGCACCTCGCGGCGCCCGTGCCGCCCGAGCTGCGCGAGCGCCTCGAGGCGATCCGCCAGAAGCTCTTCGCCGCCCGCGAGAAACGCGTCCGTCCCCACAGAGACGACAAGGTGCTCACCGACTGGAACGGGCTGATGATCGCGGCCTTCGCCCGGGCGGCGCAGGCGTTCGACGAGCCGAGGTATGCCGAGGCGGCCGAGCGGGCCGCGGCCTTCGTGCTCCGCGAGCTTCGCCGCCCCGACGGGCGCCTGCGCCACGCCTGGCGCGCGGGCACGCCCTCGGCCGCGCCGGCCCACGCCGACGACTACGCCTTTCTCATCTGGGGCCTGCTCGACCTCTACGAGGCCACCTTCAACGTCGTCCACCTCGAGGCCGCGCTCGACCTCAACCGCCTGCTGCTGGAGCACCACTGGGATGCGGCGGAGGGCGGCCTGTTCTTCACGCCCGACGACGGCGAGAAGCTGCTCCTGCGCCAGAAGGAGGCCAACGACGGCGCCGTGCCTTCGGCCAACTCGGTGGCCATGCTCAACCTGCTGCGCCTCGCGCGCATCACGGGCGACGCGGCGCTCGAGCGGCGCGCGGCGGCGATCGGGCGGGCCTTCGCGGGCGACGTTGCCCGCCTGCCTTCGGCCTTCACCCAGCTCCTGTGCGCGGTGGATTTCGCGGTCGGGCCGTCGCACGAGGTGGTCGTGGTCGGGCGCCCGGGCGCCGACGACACGCGCGCGATGGTGAAGGCCCTTCGCGAGGCGTTCGTGCCCAACAAGGTCGTCCTCTTCCGTCCGGCCGACGAGGCGGCGCCGGCCATCGCGCGGATCGCGCCGTACGCGGCGGCGCAGCGGGCCCTCGACGGCCGGGCCACGGCCTACGTGTGCGAGGGCGGCGCCTGCCAGGCCCCCACGACCGACCCGGCGGCGGCCCTCGCGGCCCTCCGGGTGCCGCCCGTCAAGGAATGAACGGAATGAACAGGAGGAATAGTGCGGGGGAGGAGAGGGCGGGCCTCTCCTCCCCCGGTGTGCGTTGGAAGCCGTGAGCGGTTCAGAACTCGGTGCCCTTCGCCGGCGGCGCGGCCTGGGCGGCCGCCGCGGCCGTGTAGCCGAGGATGGCGTTGGCCTTGTCGGCGCCGACGGCCTCGGTGACCTTCGTGCGGCACGCGGCCTCGGCCTCGGAGACCTTCTTGTTGTAGGCGTCGATCGCGGCGCAAACGGTCGCGAAGTCCTTCTTCTGCGCCTCGGTCAGCAGATTGGCCGCCATCTTGGCGTCGGCGTCATCCGTTTCAGTGCGCACTTGGCGGAAGAGGGGCGCCATGCGGCGGAACTGCTCGGGGTCGGGCCGGCCGCCATCCGCACCGCGCAGGTTGGCGAACTGGGCGCGCATCTTCTCGCGCACGGCGTCGCGGTTGCCGTCGCGGATGACCTCGATCTCCTTGCGCTGGTCGTCGGTGAGGACGAAGCAGGTGCGCAGGGCGTCCATCTTGCGGGTCGGCACGTCGCCCGGGCGCATGCGGAAGAAGCGCTGATTGGGGTCGGCCGCGGCCACCACCTTGTCGGCGCCCTGGCTGGTCTTGACCTTGGCCAGGACGTCGCGCAGCTCCTTCTCGGCGGCGGCGATGGCGTCGTCGCGCTCGGTCATGGCGGCGATGGCCTTCTCGTACTTCGGCTTCTCCTCATCGGGCAGCAGGGCAACGACGCGGGCGAGGAACTCCTTGTTCAGGCGCTTGCGCACCTCGGCCATCGCATCGTCCTCGGCGAAGGCGTACTCGATCTCGAGGTTTCCGAGGGCCGCCTTCTTGTCGTCGGTCAGGGTCGCCAGGCGCCGGGCCACGTCGAAGAGGTCGGCCTCCCGCGGGCCGCCCATGCCGGGGAAGCCGCCGCCGGGGCCGCCGCGGAATCCGCCGGGCCCGCCACCCGGGCCGCCCTGCCGGCCGCCCGGCCGCCCGCCGGGCCGGCCGCCACCCGGCTGGGCAGCTTCGCCCGCCATAAGCGTCGAAGCCCCAAGGGCTACGGCGATCAACACCAGCCACATGCTACGCATCACGCACACTCCTACTCAGGGGACCAGAGCCCAGAGGAGCGGCCCCTACTTGCCGTCTCCTTCCTAACAGTAGATTCCCCTCGGCGGCGGATTGCTGCATTGCAGCACTTCGGCGGAATGGAGCACGCCACACCTGCACGCGGGGCGTCCCCCGGCCCTCGATACAGTCGGGAGTTCGCGTGAGGTGGACATCCCGCCTGCAATGCCGCCTGGGGCGGCACACCTGTTCTGCCGGGTCGCACCCGAAGATGCTTGCCCCCACGGTGTGCTGTGCTATAATACGAGCGCAGGCGTGGGGCGCGATGCGCCCAGCTTTCCAGGGCGTAGCCGGAGGACTTCGGAGATGATCGGCAAGCAGATCCGCCTCGAGCGCATCATTGACCGCAACTCGAACCGCACGGTGATCGTGCCGATGGACCACGGGGTGACGGCCGGCCCGATCGCCGGCCTGGAATGCATGCGCGAGTCGATCAACCGGGTGGTGGAGGGCGGGGCCAACGCCATCATCATCCACAAGGGCATCGTGGCCAACGGCCACCGCCGCAGCGGCAAGGACGTGGGGCTGATCATCCACCTCTCCGGCTCCACCTCGATGAGTCCCGACCCGAACGCCAAGGTGGCCGTCTGCACCGTCGAGGAGGCCCTCTGCCTGGGCGCCGACGCCGTTTCGGTCCACATCAACCTCGGCGCCAGCACCGACGCGGCCATGCTGGCCCACCTGGCTGACGTGGCCCGCGACTGCTACCGCTGGGGCCTGCCGCTGGTGGCCATGATGTACACGCGAGGGCCGAAGATCGAGAACCAGTTCGACGTCAAGCACGTCAAGCACGCGGCCCGCGTGGGCGCCGAGCTGGGCGCCGACGTCGTCAAGTGCGTCTACACGGGCGACCCGCAGTCGTTCGCCGAGGTCGTCAACGGCTGCCCCGTGCCCGTCGTCATCGCCGGCGGCGAGAAGATGGACACCGACGAGCAGCTCCTGGCGATGGTGGACGGCGCGCTGAAGGCCGGCGCAGCGGGCGTCTCCATCGGCCGCAACGCCTTCCAGCACGACGCGCCGCAGACGATCGTCCGCGCCATCGGCATGATGGTGCACGGCGGTCAGAGCCTCAACGAGAGCTTGGCCTTCCTCGAGCGGGCGAAGGCCCAGTAGGAGAACCTCCCGCAGGTTCCAAACCTGCGGGAGGTTAAGCCAATGAAGAAAGTGTGGGTGCAGGTTGACCCTTGGCGCAAGGAGCTGGTCACCGCCGCGTTGGAGGCGGGGGCCGACGCCGTGGTGCTGCCCGAGGGCCATTCCGCCCAAGCCAAGGCCCTCGGCCGCATCGCCACCGTGGCGCCCGACGGCGACATCCGGCTCGGCACCGAGGCCGTGCGAATCGAGATCGCCAGCAAGGGCGACGAGGAGCGCGCCGCCCGCTGCCCCGCCGCGACCGTCATCCTCCGGATGCGCGACTGGACGATCATCCCGCTCGAAAACCTTCTCGCCCAGCGCGAGGGCGTTTTCGTCGAGGTGCGGCGGGCCGACGACGCCCGTGTGGCCACGCAGATTCTCGAGAAGGGCGCCGATGGCATCGTGCTCGTCACCGACGACCCTGCCGAGATCAAGCGCACCTGCGCCGCCGTCCGCGAACACGGCGAACGCCTCTCCCTCGTCGCGGCCACCGTCACCCGCGTCGCCACGCTGGGCATGGGCGACCGCGTGTGCCTCGACACCTGCACCGAGATGAAGCCGGGCGAGGGCATGCTCGTGGGCGACTCCAGTTCCGCCTTCTTCCTCGTCCACGCCGAGACCATCGAGACCCCCTACGTCGCCACGCGGCCCTTCCGCGTCAACGCCGGAGCGGTGCACGCCTACGTCCTCTGCCCCGAGGGCAAGACCAAGTATCTCGACGAGTTGAAGGGGGGCGACCCGTGCCTCCTCGTTCGGCATGACGGGGCGACCCAGGTGGCGTATCTCGGCCGCAGCAAGATCGAGCGGCGGCCCATGCTTCGCGTCGAAGCCGAAGTGGGCGGCAGAGTCGTTTCGCTCGTGCTCCAGAACGCCGAGACCATCCGCCTCACGCGCCCCGACGGGTCGGCCCTCTCCGTCGCCCTCCTCAAGCCGGGCGACCAGGTCCTCGCCCACCTCACCGAGGGCGGCCGGCACTTCGGCATGGCCGTCAAGGAAACCCTCACGGAGCGCTAGCCGGGTCGTCGCCCTTCCCCCATGAGAGGTGTAGGGTCGAGATGAGGACATCCTCCCTGTTGCCGACCATCGCCGCGTTGCTGGCGTTCGCGAGCGTCCACGCCCAGGAGGCCAAGATGACCCTCAAGACCGCGCGGCCGGGAAACCTGTTCGCCTTCGGGCAGAAGGTCTCAGTCCAGACCGAGGCGAAGGACCCCGCCTGGCGCGTGACCGACCTCGACGGCGCCGAGGTCGCGAAGGGCAAGGGGGCCATCGAGATTGCCGGGCTGCCGCACGGTTACTACGAGTTGGTGGCAAAGGCCGGGGAGCAGACGGCGAAGCTGGCTTTCGGGGTCGTGGCCGACCACTCGGCGAAGGAGCCGCCCTCGGGCCGGCTCAATGTGGACGGGGCGACGGCCTGGCTCGAACGCCAAGGCCGCCATGACGCCATCGCGCAGATGCTCCGCACCGCCGGCATCGGCTGGGTGCGCGAACGCTTCTCCTGGGCCGGCACCGAGCCCGAAAAAGGCAAGGTGGCCTGGCAGCAGTACGACGCCGTGGCCGAAGCCTTCACGAGGCACGGCGTCCGCGTCTACCAGATTTTCCACGACAGCCCCGCCTGGTCGCACGCCGGCCGCAAGAACACGCGGAACCCGGCCGACCTGCGCGACGCCTATGCCTTCGCCAAGCGCCTCGCCGAGCACTACAAGGGGCGCGTCCAGGCCTGGGAGGTGTGGAACGAGCCCGACATCTTCTTCTGGCCCGACCTCTCCGACACCTTCGCCGGGCTTCAGAAGGCAGCCTATCTCGGCTTCAAGGCGGGCGATCCGACCCTCCCCGTGCTCATCGGCTCGTTCTGCCGCGGCCGCTGCGCCTTCGACGAGAATCTCTTCGACGCTGGCATCCGCGACTACTTCGACATCTTCAACTGGCACATCTACGCGCCGCCCGATGCGTATCCCGCCACGCTCGCCCGCTATCTCGAACTGCTCAAGCGCCACGGCTGCGGGGAGCGCCCCGTGTGGCTCACCGAGGCCGGCATCCGCCTCCAGGCCACCCTGCCCGACGGCGAGATCACCGCCGCCGACGAGCGGCGGCAGGCCGACTTCGTTCCAAAGAGCTTCGCCTACTCCCTCGCCGCGGGCACGGACCGCCATTTCTTCTTCGTCCTGCCCTACTACCTCGAGCACGGCGTGCAGTTCGGCGCGCTCCGCAAGGACCTCTCGCCCCGCCCCGGCTTCGTCGCCATCGCCGCGGCGGCGGACATCCTCGGCGAGGCCCGCTTCCTCGGCCTCCGCCAGGAGGCCGGCCTCACCACCTTCGCCTTCCACAACGGCAAGGAGCGGGTGCTCCTCGCCTGGAGCGACACGGCGCGCGAGACCGAGCTTCACGTGGCGGCGGACAAGGTGGTCGTCGCCAACGTCGTTGGCCGGCGCCACGAACGCGCAACGGTGGGGGGCAAGCTCAAGCTCGCCCTCGGCCCTTCGCCGCAGTACATCCTCGGCGTCGGTGACGAAACGCTGAAGGGCCTCGACAGCACGGTCCGGCCCGAGGGCAAGCTGCCAGCCAACCAACCCTCGCCCATCGTCCTCCGCGCCCAGGCCCACGTGCCCACGCTCGACAAGGACAGCGATTCCTACGTCATCGGCGACGAGGCGTTCGCCTACGCCGTCGAGGCCGTCAACTTCGGCGACAAGCCGGCCGCCGGTCGCATCGCCCTCGAACTGCCCGCCAACTGGAAGGCGGAGCCATCGGAGGCCGCGGTGAGCCTGGAGCCGGTGGGCCGCGTGGTCAGCGAATTCCGCATCACCCCCGGCGCCGTCGCCCTCGGACCCCAGCGGATTCGCCTGAAGCCTGCCTTCGACGACTCGCGCGTCGCCCCCGCCGTCTCGTCCTTCCGCTTCGACCTGGCCCGCGTCAAGCCCACGAAGGAACTGGCCCTCGGCCTCGACGAGCCGGGCAAGTGGCAGAGAAACATTTCGGGCAATGGCACGATGGAGAGTGCGGCAGGCAAGGAGGGCGGCACCCGCTTCGAGGCGACCTTCACCGCCCCCGGCGATCGCTGGTGCTACCCGAAGAGCGACTTCGGCCGGGCGATGGACTTCTCGGCCTGGCAGGCCATCTCATTCGAGTACCGCTGCCACGCCGACGACGAGGCCACAGCCGTCCGCCTCCAGCTCATCGAGCCCGGCGGCGCCTGCTACCTCACCCCCACCGGCTGGAAGGCCAGGAAGGACTGGACCCGCGCCACCGCCGCCTTCGCCGACCTCGCCTGGGGCGGCTACTCGCCCAGGGACCCCAACGGCGCCCTCGACCTCAGGGCCATCCGCGCCCTCATGATCGGCCTCAACACCCCACGCGACAAGGCCTGGCTCGAAGCCCGAAACGTCCGCCTTGTCCGGCTCGCGGAGTAGGCTCATTGGCCAATCTTCGGCCTTCCGCCCATACTGCATCACCACTCCAGGTGATACAGATGGGCGCTTTGGCGATCCGGAGGCTTCCGGGGCTGTTTTTCGCCATCTGTATCACTTCCTTCCCCTCTCAGGTGATACAGATGGGCGCCCCTGTTGCCGAACTCCCACATGGGCGGCCCGCTCCCGGTCAAGACAGGTCAAGACAGGTGTCAGATCTGTCAAGACAGGTGTCATCAAGACAGGTGTCAAATCTGTTGTTTTCACTTTCGCTGGCCACGGATCCGACACCTCTTGTTCCCACTGCTAAGTGTGCCTGTCACACTACTGACATGGAACTCTTGCTGGTTTATGGGCTTATGGCGACGCATGTCATCGCCCTTTCAGAGGGTCGGTAGCGTTGTTCCCGAAGAGCGAGCTGAAGCTATCTCGTCTCGTCGGTCTCGCTGGCCCTGTCGCCGCCGGCCTTCAGGTGCTTGAAGAGCTTGACGATGTCGGCTGCGCCGAACGGGATTACGGATAAGAGCAGAAGTGTGAAGCTGCCGATGCCGACGATGCACGCCCACTTCCAGAAGGTGATCCAGCCGATCATGGTTGCGCCTCCGCCGGGGCCGCTGCCGGCTGTTTGTCGGGGAACAGCCACGAGAAGACGATGAAGAGCAGGGCGCACAACGCGTAGTTCGCCAGCCCGCACTGGCCCATCAACACCGTGCTGCCGGTGAACCAGTCGGGCAGGAACACGATGGGCACCGAGGCCAGGCCGCCCAGGAGCCCGGCCAGCGCGCCGGCCGACGACGCGCGCTTCCAGTACATGCCGCCGATCAGGATGACGATGGCGCCGCACAGGTACACGCTGCCGGTGACGGCCATGTAGTTCCACACGCTGTCGGGCAGCTTGTACCACACGCCCCACACGAGCAGGAAAATGCCGATGGACACGATGACGATGCGGGTGATGCGAATCTGCTCCTTGTCGGTCAGCTCGCGACGGCGCAGCGGCACGATCACGTCGCGGGCGATCACCGAGGCCCAGCACATGAAGTAGCTGTCGTGGGTGGACATGAGCGCCGAGACCATGCCGGCCAGCACCACGCCCAGGAGCCCTGCGGGGATGATCTTGCCGAGGAGCAGCGGCGCCGCCTGATCGGCGTGGACGCCCTTGCCTCGCAGGCCCTCGGGGAAGAAGTACCGCGCCAGCTCCGGGTTCTGGCTGATGAAGCAGAAGGCGGCGATGCCGAAGAGCGCGGGAATGGCCAGGCGGATGAACTGGCCGGGCGAGCCGTAGAGGAACGTCCTGCGCGCCGTCTCGGGGTCGCGCGCGGTGAGCGTGCGGCTGGCCTCGGGCGCCCAGCAGAGCGCCGCCGCCGCGAAGTGGACGAGCATCCACGCGACCCAGAACACGCCGTAGGAGCCCACGTGCAGGGGGTTGAACGCCGCCTCGCCGCGGTACTTGCCCCAGGAGCCGACGATCTTGTCCCACCCCAGCTCGGGCCGGGTCAGGCAGTAGAATACGCCCAGGCCCAGCCCCAGGGCGAGGAGCACGAACTGCGTGTAGTCGGTCACGATCACCGCCACCATGCCGCCCGTGACCGTGTAGACGAGGACGATGACGAGGATGATCGTCATCACGATGTTCACCGTGAGTTCCTGGCGCGCGAGCGTGGCGCGCTGGTGGGCCATGTGCTCCTCTGCCATCCGGGCGCCTTGCACGGGGTCTCTGGTCTTGGTCACAGGGGCCTTGCCTGGCGCGTGGGCCTCGACCACCGCGCGTGCCGCGCCGGCTGAGCCCAGGCCGGTGGCATAGGTGATGAAGGTGGCGCCCATCTTGGGGAAGAGGCCCATGTTCAGGATGCCGGCCAGGGCGCAAATGACGCCGGCCGTCACCCGCACGCGGCGGCTGTAGCGCAGTTGGAAGTACTCGGGCAAGGTGGTGAGCCTGGCCGCGCGGAGCTTGCGGACGACGAAGCCGGTCGAGCCGATGAAGAGCCCGATGGCCATGCCAATGACGCCGAGAATCATGTAGGCGAAGCCGCGGTTGAAGCCGTCGATCGCCGAGTACATGATGGTCACGAGGCACAGCCCCGTGGCCACGAACGTCGCCACGTTGAGCGCCGGCCCCGCCGAACGCCCCGCGACCAGGTAGTCGGCCACGCTGTGGATGTAGCGATTCACCCACACGCCCAGTGCGCCGATCGCGCACAGGTAGACTGCCACGATCCACCAGTCGAGCGCGGTGAAGTTCGTCGCGAAGATGTCCATCGCGTGCGCTCCCGAGGGGCCGGGGAGGGTTGGCGTGCGATGGCGGCATTGTGCCACGGGGCCGCGGCGGCGTCAAGGCCGCTTCCGGCTCACGCGGGCCTCGGCCCAGGCGGCGCTGCCGACGAGCCAGCGCGACGCGCTACAGTCGGCCTCCAGCAGGAGAGTCCTCACGCCTTGGATGTCCACCTCGACCGCCACGGGTTTCGAGTTCCACTTGAGCCACTCGGAGCTGTAGAGGCGCTTGCCGTCGCCGTGGACCACGAACTGCACGCGCTCGCCGCGGTCGCGGGCCGGCGTCGCCTCCAGGTCGTCCTCCAGATCAATGCCCACCGTGGCGCGGAAGAAGGCATACTGGCCGTCGAGCTGGTATTCGATCTTGGAGGGGGCTCGGACTCCGAGGCCGCGCCGTGGGCGGGCCGTCTCTGGCCCGCGAGGGTCGCGGGGCGCGGAGGCCCCGCCCACAAGGCCGACTGTCAGCGGATTGCCCTGGTGCGAGCGGTCGAAGCCCACGAGGCCCTTGTGCTGGTCCACGAGCGAAGGCATCAGGTCGCTGAGGAACACCTCGTCGGGCGGGGGACCGGGCAGGGCGCGAAGCGCGGGGACCCGCTGGGGCTGGGTGGCCGCCCGCGCGGCCTCGTCGCCGAGGAACTGGTAGCGCTCGTCCAGCTCCCAAGCCATATCAAAGAAGCCCACGCACAGAAAGGTCTCGGGCGAGACGGTGCGAGCGTCGTAGACTCCGTAGTCGAACCAATCGTAGTTGTCGTAGGGTCCCCAGCCGAACCAGTTGCCGAAGCGGTTGTTGATCTGGTCGAGCGCGGCGGGGGAGAGGCCGGCGAGGATGACCACGTAGCGCTCGGGGTTGAGCGGATTGGGGTAGCACAGCTTCACGCCCACGTCATCGCCCGCGAAGGTCTTGTTCCCTACCCTGACCTCCCGCAGGTTCGCAACCTGCGGGAGGTTGATGGGGAGCTTGGGGGCGACGCGGGCGGCGAGGGCGTTGGCGGCGGGGCCGCCGTACAGGATGAGATGGTGCTGCGCGATGTCGGCCTCGGTCACCGCCGAGTCGTCCTTCACGCGGGGGCGGCAGTGGTAGAGGCGATCCCAGTCGCGGGCCTTGGCCTCGACCTCGCGGGCGATGACCTCGCGCTCCCAGGGGTCGGGCGACGTGGTGCCGCGCACGAGGAGGAAGCTGCCGAGGAAGGCGTCGGCGACGGGGCCTTCGAGGCCCTGGCGTTTCGCCAGGCCGCGCGGCAGGGCCTCGGCCGACCAGTGGCCGCGGCGGCTGCGGACGAAGGTGCCCTCGCCCGCCCTCACCCGCACCTGTTGACCGTCCACCCGAACCTCCCGCAGGTCCGCAACCTGCGGGAGGTTGGGCAGGGAGAAGGCGGCGATGTTGGAGGTCGTGATCTCGAAGCGGCCGTCGCCCAAGTGGCGGGCGTCTATCTCGGCGAACTTGAGCGGCTCGGCGAAGCGCTCGATGCGCACCCAGTAGGCCCCGTCGTGCCGCAGGCGCGCCGTCCTGTAGCGCACCCGCTCGGGCGCAGGCTCGCGCCGCTGGGCCATCATCCAGTCCCAGCGCTTCGTGTAGAAGTCGTTGGGGAAGCCCCAATGGCGGACGTTGGGGAATTCGTGGTATTGCACGGGGCAGCCGAGTTTCGCCGCCGCCTCGGCCATGTTCCGCGAGTTGGCCGAGGGCACCACGTCGTCCTGCGCGCCGTGCGCGGCCAGGGCCGGCAGGTTCAGCAGGTTGCCCGCGTAGGCCACGGGCTCCACGCTGTCGAGCAGCCAGTGGCGCAGCTCGGCGAAGCGGGGCGGCATCTCGTAGCGCACGCGGCGGCGCTGCGGCTTCCAGGCGTCCCAGGCCCGGCGATCGGCGTTGCCGCACACGGGGGCGATGGCGGCGAAGCGGTCGGGGTAGTGCACGCCCAGATGCCACGAGCCGGTGCCGCCCATCGAGTGGCCCTCCACCACGATGCGGTCGAGGTCCACCCAGTAGTCGCGCAGCACATCGCCAATCGCCGCCAGCACGTCGTCCTCGGCCAGGAGCATGTAGTCCTGGCTGCCGCGGCCGTGGGGCGCCAGGGTGAGCACCCCGTTGTCCACGCGGGCGGGGTGGCCCTGGAAGGGCGCGTACCAGCCGTGGCCGTGGAGCGTGACGAGCAGGGGGAACGGCTTGTCGGCCTTGTAGTCGCCTGGCACGCCGAGCGAGTAGCTCTGGAGCGAGCCGTCCACCTCCGAGCGGTACGAGCGGAGGATGGTGCCGCGGCGGTCGCGGAATGGGTCGTTGCCGGCCACCAGCGCGCGGAAATCGTTGCTGAGGCCCTGGAACGCGCGGGTGGCCTGCGTGGCGGCGCCAAAGAAGGAATAGACGTCGCCCAGGCGGTGCTGCCACTGGGCGACTTGCGTGCGGAGCCAGCCGAGCTGGCGGGTGAGCGGCCCGCCCGCCGCGAGGCGCTGGTCAATCTGGTCGCCGAGGGCCGCGAACTGGCGGAGCACGTTGTCGGTGGAGGCGGGGGTGCGGCGATCGAGTGCGGCATAGTGCTCGGCGGCCTCGCGGGCATAGGCCGCCTGCTCTTCGGTCCAATCGACGGCCTCCAGCGTCGCGGCAAAGACGTGCATCCGCCGGTTGTAGGGGAGGGCGATGGCCTCCAGCGTCTTCTGCGGGTCGAGGGCGATGCGCTGGAGCCAGAGGCGGGGCTGGACTTCCTCGCGGACCATGGTCCGCTTCTCGCTCGACCAGGTGTAGCGGCAGGGGGCCTCGAAGGCCACGCGGTCGCCTTCGGTCGGCTTCTGGCACCAGTCCTTCAGCGCGAGGTCGGCCTCGGCCGGGCCTTCCTTGTAGGCGAGCGACAGCCTGTCGCGGAAGCTGCCGTTCTCCGACGTGCCGACGACGTGGAGCGCCTTGTAGCGCCCCGGCGGCACCTCGATCCGCTGACCGTTGCACGACACGTTGTTGAAGTCGCCGCGCTCCTTGCTTGGGAAGAGGAAGCTCACGTTGTCGAAGGAGAACTTCGAGCCTGTGGCGGGCAGATTCTCGGCGGGGAAGACGGAGCCCGGGATATCGGCCGCGTGGTCGGGGCAGTCGAAATTGCCGTCGGAGCGCCGCTGCGCATCGGCGATGGCGTCGTTGTCGAACAGCGCCTCCAGCTTCAGCGGCACCTGCCCCTTCACGCCCCAGGGGTCCTTCGGCTCCGCCGCTGAAGCGACGAGGGCAAAGAGAGCCAACAGGAGCGCGACACGCCGGCATTCACTCTGCGATGTCAAAGGCAGACTCCAGTGCGCCGAGGCGCTTCGTCCACTTGGCCTTGGGCAGATCCACGCGGGCATCGCGGGGCACGGTCGAGGTGTTCACCGCGAGGATGGAGGTCGCGCCGTTGTGCTCCAGGGCGCGGAAGCGGATGGGACTTCTGAGGTCGGCGGCGACCTCGCGACCTTCGAGGAGGACGGGTGTGAGTTTCGCCACTTCGCCGGCGATGGCGCTCACTTCGTTCCAGCGCCGCTCGAAGACGGCTTTGTCGTCGCCCTTGAAGAGATCATTGTAGGAATGGCAGACAAGCCCTTGGGCGCCGTGGATGAGGGCGAGGCAGATCATCGCCCGCTTCTCGTCGAACGTCGGCTCGCGGTCCTTCGCGTCCTGCGAGTAGTTGGCCCATTGGAAAACCTGCGGCACGCACCAGGCAGGCTTTGCCCACCACGTCGCGGCCCGAGCCGTGTCCATCCACTCGCCCACCATCGTCACCGGGTGGCGCGGCACGGGATAGGGGTCCACGCCCAGGATGTCGGTGACGCCGTAGTAGAGGTGATTCTGCGACGGCACGCAGAGCACCTGGAACGCGGGGTGGTCGGGGTCGAGCTCGCACACGAGGTCGTAGGCGGCCTGAAGCTTGGGCATCCACTCCGGCCCCAGCTCGTCGTTGGTGTACCAGGCGAGGAGGGCGGGATGCTCGCGCAGGTCGGTGATGTGTCTGCGCATCTGGTCGAGGTCGCTCATTCCCGCCTGCTTCGGATGCCAGGTCGAGCCCTCATAGAAGTCCTTGATCGAGTAGATGACCTTGAGGCCGTGCTTCGCGGCGCGGTCGAGGTAGGCGCGGGGATCCTTGCCCGCGCCGTAGCCGTAGCACAGGATGGCGTTGAAGCCGGCCTGGGCGATGCGTTCGAGATGCTCGTCCTCGGTCGGGCCGAGATAGAGGCCGAGGGGGAAGAAGGGCTTTCCCTCGACGATGAGCCGCCCGGTTTCGTCGAGCGTCACCTTGCGGGGGACTGGCTCGGCGACGCGGAAGGCGGCCCTCGTGGGCTCCCCCACGCGCAGGGCGTCGAGATAGGAAAGGCCGACCGCCAGCGTGTAGCGGCCTACGGCGAGTTCCGGCAGGTCTACCACCCAGTAGGCGGATTCCTGAGTCTCGGCTTGGCGCGGGGAGCGGCGGGTGGCGATGACCCGGCCATCCGCCGCGGCGACGGACGCCGTGACAAGGCGATACACGTCCTTATCGGTGTTGGTGAAGCGCAGGCTGCGGGCGCCCGAGTGCTTCTCCGCGGCGTCCCAGGCGCATTGGCCCGGCGGCAGGTTCCAGCCCGAAGCTTCGATCTCGAGGCCGGGGTTGGGGACGAGGTTCCTCCCCCAGTGGCCCTCGGGCACCTTCGGCGTGCCCGCGAGAAGGCTCGCGCCCATCGCCGCAAGCATGGCAATCGCGAGACGCATGGCGCACTCCTCAGAGTCGCTGGCTCGGCAGCGCCCTCCCGAAGGTTTCCATACCTTCGGGAGGGTATCCGGGGTCGGCCCCGTGCCTCGGGCCGAGCCGCGCCCCCTCCCGAACGTATTGGCACGTTCGGGAGGGGGCGGTACCCTGTCGTCCGCGCGATCAAACCAGCCGCGGGACGCAAAGTCAAGCGACGTAATCGCGAATGAGCTTCACGTTGGCGGGCGGGGTCTCGTAGGGCAGGGCGCCCGTGCCGAGCAGGCAGTTGGGCCGGGCGGCCGCGAGAGCAAGGATGCGGTCCACCTCGCGGAGAATTGTCGCCCGATTCCCGTGGGCGATGGTGTGCGGGTCGAGGTTGATGCGCACCTTGACGTGCGGAGCCTTGGCCGAACGGGCCACGAAGGCCGCCTGGTCCGTCTCGGCGGGGCAGATGACGTAGCCGGTGCCCGTCGCCAGGATGTCGTCGAGGATCGGCTCCGTGTCGCCGCCGATCACGCATGGCACGGGGTGCCCGATGATGCCCGCGGCCACCTGCATGGCCCGCGTGAGCGCGGGCAGCTCGACCTGGCGGAACTGCCGCGGCGAGAGGAGCGGAGGGGCGGCGGCGGATTCGAAGAACGCCACGTCGAGGCCCGCCGCGGCCACGGCCTCGCAGAAGGCCGCCTGATTCTCCGCAAGCTGGAGGAGCCACTCGCGCACGCCCTCGGGCTCCAGCGCCACGTCTTCCAGCAGCCCGCTGATCCCGCGCAGGCTGACGGCGATGGAGAACGGGCCGCTGACGGGGATACGCACGTCGGCCCCAGGCAGCTCGCGCGCCAGTCGGCGGCCAACGCCGACGACCATCGGAATGCGCCCGTCGCGCCGCGGGTCGAAGGGCCGCAGGCGCCGCGCCGCGTCGAGCGAGCCCGCGAGCGGCTCGGCAATCGCCGGGATGCCGTTGCCTCCGGGCTCCACCACGCGCCCGCCATAGGCTTCGGCCTCGAGGTTGTAGAGGTCAATGCCCACCACGACGGGCGAATGGCGATACTCGCGGTAAGCGGCCCGATGCGCGGCAAAGAGCAGCTCCGCGTCGCGCGACACCTTCCAGGGCGTCCGCCCGATCCGCGCGGCCGCGTGCTCGTAGACCGATGGGGAGAAGGGGATTCGCACAGTGGCTGCACCTCGGCGCGCCCGAACGCACTTCAACCTCCGACGCCCACGCTACCACGAGCGGGGCGTGGCTGGCAAGCGCGCTTGACTCACCCGGATCAAGCTGGTAGTCTTAGAGAAGGGGTGAAGAGAAGCATGACGCCCAGAGACGCCCGCATGATCCGCGTGCTGTGTTGGCTGGCCTGTGTCGCCGCGGCGTGGAACGGGTCGGGGGCGGCCGACGCACCCGAGGGGCGCAAGGCCGCGCACATCCCGCTCCAGGGGCGCCTCGACGAGTTCCTTGTCGAGTCGTTCCACCAGCGGCTGGCCGAGGCGATGCGCACGGCGGCGCCCTCGCTCATCGTGCTGGAGCTTCAGACCGAGGCCGGCGCCGTAGGGCCGGCTCTCGCCATCGCGAACGCTGTCGAGGCGCTGCACAAGCAGAGCCTCGAGACGGCCGCCCTGGTGCGCGAGCCGGGGTCGGCCTCCGACACGCTGGTGGCCCTGGCCTGCGACAAGCTGTTCGCCACCGAGAAGGGTCGCCTCGTGCCGCTGGCGCCCGCGGCCTTCCAGCCGCCCGCCTCCGACGAGGATCGCCAGAAGCTGTCCGAGGCCCTGCAAACATTCAGCGCGCGCCGGCCGCGCCTGCGCGCCTTCTACCAGGCCCTCGCCGACCCGTCGCTCGAGGTATACCTCGTGGCCTTCGAGGGCCGCGAGAGCCAGCCGGCCTTCTACCTGGCCGAGGATTTCCGCAAGCTACAGGCCGCGCCGCCCAGCCCCATCGTGCGCAGCGAGCGGGTGGCGGCTCCCCCCGCGCCGCCCAAGCTGGGCGCGGCCGACCTCGAGCGCCTCGGCCTCTCCGGCGGCACGCTCAAGAGCGCCGAGGAGGCCGCCGCGCGCCTGGGCGTGCCCCTGCCCAATCTGCTCGCCTTCAGGCCCAAAGACGAGCCCACGGCCCCCGCGCCGCCGGCAAAGGGCGATGAGGCCCGCTCCAGGCCCCGCGCCAAGCCCACGCCGGGCGGCGACAAGGTGGTCTTCATCAAGCTCGACAGCATGGTGGGCGAGGGCATGCTCTACTCGGTGCGTCGCCGCCTGGCCACGGCCAGGGGCATGAACCCGGCGCTCGTGGTATTCGAGATGGACACCCTGGGCGGCGCGCTGCACCCCGCCCTCCAGATCGCCGACCTCATCTTCGCCTTCACCGCATGCCCCACCGTGGCGTGGGTGAACCGCGAGGCGATCTCGGCCGGCGCCCTCATCTCCGTGTCCTGTTCCGAGATCGTCATGCAGGAGAGCTCGGTCCTGGGCGACTCGGCGGTGGTCGAAGGCGCCTCGGGCGAGATGCTGCGCTCGGAGAAGATCGACTCGTACCTCCGCGCGCGCTTCCTGAACTTCTGCGAGGGCAAGTACCCAGGCGCCCTGGTCGAGGCCATGGTCACCCTCGGCACCGAGGTCTACGAGCTGGAGACGCCCGAGGGCAAGTTCGAGTACCTCACGGCCAACGACTATCAGAACCTGCTCCGCTCGCCCGAGCAGTTCGCCCGCTACAAGGACCCGCGCAGCGCCAGGAAGGTGCTGGAGAGCGGCAAGCTGCTCACGATGAATGAGAAGCAAGGCAAGCACTTCGGCTTTTCCAGCGCCACGATCAAGAGCCAGGAGGAACTCCTCGCCTTCTACGGCCTGTCGGGTGCCGAGGTGGTGACGCTGGAGTGGACCTGGTCGGAGAAGCTCGTGCGCTGGCTCGACCTCGTGGGGCCGTTCCTCCTGAGCCTGGGCGTGCTGGGCATCCTGATCGAGCTGAAGACGCAGGGCAGCACGGCGGGCCTCTTCGCGCTCATCGGCCTGGCGTTCATCGCGCTGTTCTTCTTCGGCAAGTACGCGGCGGGCCTGGCCGAGATCTGGGAGATCCTGTTGTTTTTCGTCGGCCTCATCCTGCTGGCCATTGAGCTGTTCGTGACACCGGGCTTCGGCGTGCTGGGCGTGTCGGGCCTGGCGCTCATGCTCGTGAGCGTGCTGCTGTCGTTCCAGGGGTTCACCATCCCCACAACGGCGGGGGAGTGGGGCGATTTCCGCTCGAGCATCGCGCAGATGGGCCTGGCGGCGGCGGGGGTGTTTGTCGGCGCCCTGCTGCTGGGCCGCTATTTGCATCGCGCGCCGTACCTGGGTAAGATGATCCTCGCGGCCCCGCCGCCCTCCACGGCGCCCACGGCGGTGACCGGGTCGGTCTCGCCGTCGCCGTCGCCCGCCGAGGAAGAGCGCCGCGCGCGCGAGCTGGTGGGCAGACGCGGCAAGGCGCTGAGCGTGCTGCGGCCGGCCGGCCGCGCCGAGTTCGGCGGCGAGCCGCTCGACGTGGTGACAGAGGGCGACTTCATCGCCGCGGGCGAGCCGGTGGAGATCGCCGCCGTGCAGGGCAACCGCGTGGTGGTGCGCCGGGCCGTTTGAGGCCGGAGGAGTCCCTTGTCGCTCGGATTCGCCATCGTGCTGTTCGCCATCGGGGTGCTCCTCGTGGTGCTCGAGGTGTTCCTCCCGTCGTTCGGCGTGCTCACCGTGGGCGCCATCGTGTGCTTCGCCTTCAGCATCTGGGGCGTGTACGACCCCGCGCGGCCCGCGGGCGCGATTGCCATGGCCATCGTAGCGCCCGTGGCAAGCATCGCGATTCTGTATTTCGGGCTGAAGTACATCCCGCGCACGTCGTGGGGCCGCGGCCTGGTGCTGCGTCCCCCCAGCGACGAGGGCGCGCCGGAGCCCCCGGCGGCCAGCGAGACCGCCGCCCTCACGCCCGAAGGCGGCACCGCGGAGAAGGAGCTGTCGCGCCTCGTGGGCTCGGAAGGGGTGGCTCAATCGGAGCTCCGCCCGGCCGGCGTGGCGCTGGTCCAGGGCCGGCGGGTGGACGTGGTGAGCGAGGGCGCGCTGGTGGACGCCGGGGCGCGCATCAAGGTGATCGCCGTCCAGGGCAACCGCGTGGTGGTCCGAAGAGTGCAGGTGTAGATTCCCCAACGGGAGAAGGAGAGAGGCCATGATGCCGATGCCGAGCCTTGCAACGCCCGTGGGTGCCTTGCTGCTGGCCCAGGCCGGGCCGTCCGAAGGGTTGGGGCTCCTGTGGATCCCCATCGCCATCGGCATCCTCGTGCTGCTGGTGCTGCTGGCCGTGATCATCAGCTTCTTCAACCTGTGGATCCAGGCCTTCGCGGCCGGCGCGCGGGTGACGTTCATCGAGCTGATCGGCATGAAGTTCCGCCGCGTGAACTCGGCCCTCGTCGTCGAGCAGCGCATCACCGCCAAGCAGGCGGGCATCGAGCTGCCCGTGCGCAGCCTCGAGGCCCACTACCTGGCCCTGGGCGGCCGCGGCGTGGGCGAGAAGTACCTGCCCATCGTCGTCCGCTCCCTCATCATGGCGCACAAGGCCGGCCTGCGGCTCGAGAGCCGCGACCTCGAGTCGTTCCAGCTCGCCAACGGCGACGTCAGCGTGGTGACCAACGCCCTCGTGGCGGCCCACAAGGCCGGCCTCGATGTCACCCTCGGCCCCCTCCAGGCCCACTATCTGGCCCGCGGCCGCGTCGAGAAGGTGGTCAACGCCCTCATCTCGGCCAAACGGGCCGGCATCCCGCTCGACTTCCAGCGCGCCGCGGCCATTGACCTCGCCGGCCGCGACGTGGAGGAGGCCGTGGCCACCTCGGTCAATCCCAAGGTGATTGACTGCCCCCGGGCCTCCGCCGGCAAGGACACGGTGGCCGGCGTGGCCAAGGACGGCATCGAGGTGAAGGCCAAGGCCCGCGTCACCGTGCGGGCGAACATAGACCGCCTCATCGGCGGCGCCACGGAGGAGACGATCATCGCCCGCGTGGGCGAGGGCATCGTCACCACCATCGGCTCCTCGGCCTCGCACAAGGAGGTGCTCGAGAACCCGGACCGCATCTCCAAGGTCGTGCTCTCGAAGGGCCTCGATGCCGGCACCGCCTTCGAGATTCTCTCGATCGACATCGCCGACGTGGACATCGGGCAGAACATCGGCGCCCGCCTCCAGACCGACCAGGCCGAGGCCGACAAGAAGGTGGCCCAGGCCAAGGCCGAGGAGCGCAAGGCCCTGGCCCTCGCCCAGGAGCAGGAGATGAAGGCCCGCACCCAGGAGATGCGCGCCAAGGTCGTGGCCGCCGAGGCCGAGATTCCCCTGGCCATCGCCGAATCGTTCCGCAGTGGAAACCTCGGCATCATGGACTACTATCGCCTGCGCAACCTCCAGGCTGACACCGCGATGCGCCAAGCCATCGGCGGCACGCCCGAGGGCGGCACCCAGGGCGCCCAGTAACGCATCCCCCTCCCGCGAGGGGAGAGTGAACCATGGAACGGCTGATCGTCTGGCTCATCGTGCTCTTCCTGTTCTTCATCCTGCCGAACATCCTCCAGGCCATGGCCAAGCGGCGCGCCGAGCAGGCGCGCCGCCAGGCCGGGCCCGAAGGGGAGGAGCCGGCCGAGGACGAGGCGGCGGAAGGCGAACAGGTGCACGTGGCCGGGCCCGACGACATCGCGCGCTACCTCGAGAGCCTGGGCATCAAGGTCGAGCGCCCCACACCGCCCCCGCCTCGCCGCCAGGCCCCGCCACAGCCTGAACCCAAGCCCGGACCCAAGCTCGCTGCTCCGGCCGCGGCCTACCGCGGGCCCGGGGTCGCCGCGCCGCCGCCCGCCCCGGCCGTTCAGGGCCCGCCGCCCAAGCCGCCCCGGCGCGCTCGGCCGGCGCCGACCCATGCCGCGCTCCCGGCCCAGGCGCCCGAAGCCAAGCAAGAGCCTGGCCCGCCGGGCCAGGCCGAGGGGGCGGCGCTGCCAACGGCGCCGCCGCCGATTCCCGTCCTCGGCGGCCGGCCCACGGCAGCAGACCTGCGCCGGGGCATCCTCCTCGCCGAGATCCTGCGCCGGCCCGACCTCGAGCGGCTGCCCTGCGACCGCGACCTTCTGTGAGCCAGGGGCGCCCGTCTGGCCATCGGGTGGACGAACGGAGAGGCCGCCGTGGAGTACCCGATCTTCGACGTGCCGCTGCTCGGCGGCAGCCTGCTGATCGCCAAGGTGGCGATCTTCCACGCCTTCATCGCCCACTTCTCGGTCGGCTCGGGCTTCTTCGTGGCCCTCGCCGAGCGGCGGGCCATCCGCGAGGGCGACGAGGCCACCCTCGCCTTTCTCAAGAAGTACGCCCTCCTCATCCTCCTCGTGCCCTACGTGCTCGGCACCGTGACGGGCGCCGGCATCTGGTTCACCGTGGCCCTCGTAAGCCCCAGGGCCATCAGCGTACTCATCCACCAGTTCGTGTGGGACTGGGCGGCCGAGTGGGTGCTGTTCCTGATCGAGGTCGTCTCGATCTTCCTCTACTTCTTCACGTGGGGCCGCGTGCGGGCCGAAGTGCACAACCGCATCGGCTGGGTGTTCGCCGTCGCCTCGCTGCTCACGCTCTTCATCATCAATGCGATCCTGAGCTTCATGCTCACGCCGGGCGGCTGGGTGCCGCACGCGCCGGGGGCGGTGTGGAAGGCGATCTTCAACCCGTCGTACTTCCCCACCACCCTGATCCGCGCGCTGGCCGCGTTCGCACTCGCCGGGGCGGGGGCCGTGGCGCTGGCCGCCTTCGTCCACGGCGCCGACGCCCGCGTGCGCGAGCGGGTGGTGGGGCTGGCCTACAGGATGATCCTGCCCGCCATCCTCATCTTCCCGCTGCTGGGCTGGGCGTTCGCCGTGCTCCCCGAGCGCGCGCAGCAGGTGGTGCTGGGCGCCGGGCCGGCGATGCTGATCTTCGGCGGCTTCGGCGCGGCTGGCCTCGGCATCTTGGGGCTCGGGGCCGCGCTCGGCGCCTGGCGGCGCGACTACACGGTCTCCTCCGTGCAGGCCCTCGTCACCGTGCTCGTGGCCTTCGTGGCCTACGGCGCCTTCGAGTTCGTGCGCGAGGGGCTGCGGCGGCCCTACATCATCGAGGGCTTCATGTACTCGACCGGCGTCACCGCCGAGGCCGCCGCGACGCTCGACCGGCGGGGCAACATCACACAGACGCGCCTCCAGGGCGTCGTGGCCTCGTGCCCCTGGGCGTTGCCGCCCGGCGAAGCCTACGCGCAACTCGGCACCCTCGGCCAGGGCGAGGCCGTGTACCGCGCGGCGTGCCTCCGCTGCCACTCGGTGGACGGCTACAACGCCGTGCGGCCGCTCGTGCGAAGCTGGTCACGTGAGACGATTCGCCACCTGCTCGACCGCATGCACGAGGTGAAACTCTCCATGCCCCCCTTCCCCGGCACCGACGCCGAGAAGGAGGCCCTGGCCGACTACCTGCTCTCGCTCCGCAAACCTCCCGCGGGTTCCAGACCCGCGGGAGGTTAGGATGAAAACCACCGTGAACCCACACCTCATTCCCTCCTACGACATGCTCGGCCTGCCGGCCCCGCCGTGGCTCGCACAGGCGCTGATGGCCCTCACGCTGGCGCTGCACTGGACGTTTCTCGGCGGGGTCGTGGGCGGCACGGCGCTCTTGCTGGCCAACGCTCGGCGGGCCAGGACGAACCCCGACCAGGCCGAGCTGAGCCGCCGCCTGACCCCGTTCCTGCCGTTCTTCCTCTCGATGGCGATGACACTGGGCATCGCCCCGCTGCTCTTCGTGCAGGTGCTCTACGGGCAGTTCTTCTACACGGCCAACATCCTGCTCGGCTGGTGGTGGCTGGGGATGCTCGGGCTGCTCCTCGCGGCGTTCGCGCTGCTGTGGCTCGGCTGGCATCGGCAGGCCGAGGGAAGGCCGCTGGGCCTCGTGCTCCCCGCGCTCGTGCTCCTCGTGCTAGCCAAGGCGGCGGTGGTCCTGTCGAGCAACGCCACCCTCACCCAGAGCCCCGAAGCGTGGCAGGCCACGTGGGCGCGGGGTATGAACCGCCTGTTCACCGGCGACCCCACGCTCGTGCCCCGCGTGGCCTTCGCCCTGACGGGCTTCGTGGCGATGGGCGGCCTGCTCGTGGCCGTCCTTGCCCAGATGGGCCTGCTGCCGAAGGCGGGACGGCGGGCCGGGGCCTCGCTTGCGCTGCCGTCGCTGGGCCTTCAGTTGGCGTTCTGGTTCTGGCTGATGGCGTCGCTGCCGCCGGCGCAGGGCGAGCGGTTGATGGCCGCGCGAGGCGAAGGGGCGTTCTGGTGGGTCGCCACGGCTGCTTTCCTGGCCGCCGTTCCGATGGCCGTGCTCGTATGGCGTGGCGGCGGCCTGGCCGGCCTCATTGCTGCCGCCGTCGTGCAGTTTGGCGGGCTGCTGGCCTGGGCGCTCACGCGCGATAATCTGCGCCGCGCCGCCCTTGAGCCCGTCTACTCGCCGGCCAGCGTGCCCGTGCACCCCGAGTGGAGCAGCTTTGCGCTCTTCGCCGTCGTCTTCGTCGTGGGCCTCGGCGTCATCGGCTGGCTGGTCAAGCAATCCCTGCCCGCGGCCAAGGCGTGACCCCGCTCATCCCACCTCCACCGCCGCCTCCGCGAACTGCGGCAGGTCCCACGCGCCGTACTTCACATCCACCGGGATGATGTACCGTCCCGGCTTGGCGTCGGGCGGCACGCGCAGCGCGAGTTTCACCTCGCCATCGGCCTTGGGCTTGACGGTCGCCTTCGACCAGCCGGTGGCCCCGCCGCCCCAGGCTGTGGGCAGCACGGCGCGGCACGCGGCCTCGCGCGCCTCGGCAGAGTGGTTGGTGAAGATGACGGAGAAGGCAACCTCGCGGGGCACGGAGGCCCCGCCCACGAGCCTCTGCTCGTAGGGGAAGCAGCGGCACCACGGCTCGTCCGTGCCGTAGTTCGCGTGGTCCCAGGGCACGATCTCGCCGAAGAGTTTTTCCCTCTCGGCGAGATTGGCGCGCATGAGGGCTATCTCTTCATCGGTGAAGTCGAACGCGGGGTCCACGTGCTCGTTGAAGATGTGGGTGGGCTTGAGCTTGGCCGTCAGCTCCAGGCAATAGTCGAAGCCCAGGCCCTTGCCCAGCCAGTTGCGGTTGTGGGCGCAGTAGTCGTCTATGCCCGACATCGTGTAGGAGTCGCCCACAAAGAGCATCCGCAGGCCGTCGCCCTCGACGAGCAGGCCGCTGTGGTAGAGGGTCTGCCCGGGGAAATGGTAGGCGGTCATCTTGAACTCGCGCCACTGCCAGCTCTCGCCGTCCTTCGTCGGGTGGTCCACCTTCACCTGCGTCGGCGAGAGACAGGTCAGCCGCCAGCCGAGGGGGTTCGACACCACGTCGGCCACATGCGTGTCGGTGATGACGGGGCAGTTGTAGGCCTTCACGAGGTCGGGGATGCCTTCCATGTGGTCGTAGTGGTAGTGGGTGATCCAGATGGCCTCCACCCAGCGGATGTCGCCCTTCTCCACCATCTGCTGGATGCGTTTGGCGGTGTTGGCGTTGCACACGTCGATCACGAACGCCGCCTTGTCCTTCGACACGATCATCCAGGTGGTGTCGAGGTGGTGGAGGCAGGCGGGCACCTCCTTGCCCTTGCGGATGGGCATGTGGCCCGGGCGGCCATCGTAGGCCTCGAACATCTTGGGGAAGTAGTGGCGAAGGGCCGAGATAGCCACGTAGCGGTCGTAACACTTGTCAAGCCGCTCTGCCAGCAGGCCAATCGCCTTCGCCGGGTCACGCATCAGGTTGCCGTGTGACGGGATGAGGATGCTCGGCTTCGCGTCCTTCACGCGGCCCAGGCCCGCGAGGAGCGCCGGACGGGTGTCCATGAAGCCGTGATAGTCGCAGACGAACTTGTTGCCCTTCTGCATGCTGTGGAGGTCGTAGACCTGTCCCTCGTCGTAGATCGCGTCCCCCACAAACGCGGCGCGGAAGCCGTCCACTTCCACGATGTAGCTCGCCGAGCCGTCGGTGTGGCCGGGCGTCGCCAGCATCGTGATCTTCGCCGGCCCCCACGAGAATGACTCGCCATCCTTGTAAGCGGCGTCCACGCGGATTGGCTCGGCCAGCACGTGGCGGAAGGGATGGAAGTCTATCAGCCCCCACCGGCTCTTCTTGTCGGCCCAATAGGCATCCACCTTCGCCAGGTTGGGCACCTCGGCCTCGGGCGCACCGATGCGGACGGAGTTGTCCAGCAACGGGAAGCCGCATATCTGGTCGCGGTGATGATGCGACAGCAGCACCGTGTCCACCGACTTGATACCGAGTTCCTTCAGCGCCGGCAGCACCGAGCCATCGCCCAGTTCCACCAGCAGCGCCTTCTCCCCCTCGTGCAGAATCCCCACATTGATATGCCCGCGCCACACCGCCAAATGCTCGCTGAGCTTCACAATGTCTGCCATCGTTCTTTCCCCTTCACGGTAAGAGCCAACTCCCTCCCGAACGTTCCAACACGTTCGGGAGGGTAACGCCACGCGGTGCTGACGGTCGCCCGCACACCTACCCTCCCGAAGGCATTGGAACCTTCGGGAGGGAACAATGGCTGGATGATTGCCTGACACCCATCCATTCATCCACGCATCCAGCCATCCAACCGCTTTCGCCCCATCCTAGCCGAGTCCCCTGACCGCCGCAAGCGACCTGCATCCAGCGCCTGAATACAATCCGGCAGACAATGTGCCGCGTTGCGCCCTGGCACCAAGGAGCGCAGAAGATGAAGGTCTTCCTCAGCTACTCGAGTCACGACAAGCACTTGGCGGGCGAAATCAAGGGCCACGTCGAAGCCGCCGGCCATACCGTGTTCCTTGCCCATGAGTACATAGAGCCCGCGACGGATTGGCAGGACAGGATCCTCGGTGAGTTGCGGGTCCGCGATGTGTTCCTGCCTCTGTTGGACAGGCCGGGGGACGCCTTACTTGATTCGTGGGCTGGGGACAGGGCGCTTCTTGCGGGCCTGCTTGCGAATGAGGTCGGCGAGGGGGCGGAGGCGGGAGTTGGCGGCCTGTGGACGCCTCGCACTCGGCTGCCGGGGCAAGAATGCCAACCCCTTGTGGTACAGGTTGGCATTTTGGGCTGGCATGCTTGCCTGGAGGCTACCTGTTCGTGCGGGTCTATGCGAGCGCGTCGGCAAGCGCGGCCAGAAGGCCGGCGCCGTCGCCCCGCCAGGACGAGCCGTGCATGCAGGCGAGCGTGGTCGGACAAGTGGCGATGAGCTTCGCCATCAGGGTGCGCACGTCGCGGGTGTGCGAGAAGTAGTCCATCCGCTTGCGGAACTCCTCGCTGGGGGCGAGGATGTCGGTCTCAACGACGGGGTCCGCCTTGTCGCCGCCCTGGGTGAACAGATCGCCGCAGAGAAGCGTGCGGGTGGCCGATTCGAAAAGGAAACCGCAGTCCCACGCGTGCGGCAGGTGGGGGGTGGCGAGCCACCGCACGGTATGCTTGCCCAGGGCCACCTCCTCCCCGTCGGCGAGGGCGCGGGGCGCGCGGTCGGCGGTGTCGCTTACGGACACCAGGGCACCGATCTGGCCGCAGAGCGGGGTCGCGTGCGGGGCCATGGCGAGAAGGTCGTTGATCGCGCCGCTCTCATCGGCCTCGAAGTGTGAGAACGCCACGTGGCGGAGCCGTTGGGGCGGCATCACGCGGGCGATCGCCTCGCGGGTCAGCGGGAACATCCGCCGGGGGCCGGTGTGGAAGAGCAGCGGCTCGTCGTCCACGATCAGGAACCTGTTGAACGTGAGCCCGCCCGGGATCGCGCTGGAAGGCACCGGCGTGCTGATGCGGAAGATGCCTTCTGCGATCTCGTCAACTCGGGTCCCTGACCCAACGTCAGTAACACCCATAGCCCACTCCTTGTCACACGTGCCCTCGGGGTCGCCAGAAGCGATGCTCTTGGCATGCTACACCTGCTACGGAACAGGATCAAGAAAAGCGCGCCCGGACTGACGAGGGCTCCGCGAACTGACCTCTGGACCCTGCGGCGCGAGCTTCGGCGTTTGATCGCATCTTCGGTTCGTGGCATGCTTGAGGCCATCGCAAGGAACGAGTCCCGTTGCGCGACGCAACCCTTCAGCGACAAGGAGCCCCACGATGATGCGTCTCCTTCCGGTTCTCTCAATCATGACGGCGCTCTGCGCCTCTGCGGGCGAGGTTGCGCTCACCCTCCATCCCGATCGCGTGCTCAACAGGATTGATGAAAAGGTCTACGGCCATTTCCTCGAGCACATCTACCATTCCTGCAACGGCGGGTTGTGGGGCGACCTGGTGTGGGACCGGAGCTTCGAGGGCGGTGGAGGCGGCGCCTTCTGGTCGCAGCAGGAGGGCTACATCGCGCAGGAGGGCGGGGCGGACAACGTGCGGCTGGTCTTCGGCGACCCCCAGTGGGCGGACTACGAGTTCACCGTGGAGGCCCGTAAGACCGGCGGGGAGGAGGGATTTCTCATCCTCGTGCGGGCGCTGAGCGACCGGGAGTTCTACTGGGCCAACTTCGGCGGCTGGGGCAACGTGGGCCATGCGCTCGAGCGCGGGGTCAGGGGCCAAGGCCGCTGGAGCGCCGTCACCCGCCGCCTGGACGGCCGGATCGAGACCGGCCGCTGGTACCGCATCCGGGCCCGCTGCGAAGGCCGACGCGTGCAGTTCTGGCTCGACGACCAACCGGCCATTGACTATACCGACGACGGCAAGGGACCCAGCCGCGGGCGGGCCGGCGTGGGCACGTGGCAGACGCAGGCGCAGTTCCGCAACTTCAAGGTCACGTCGCTGGATGGCAAGGTGCTCCACGAGGGCCTCCCGCCGCTGCCGAAGCAAGCCGCCGGCATCGCGCCCGCGTGGCGCCCGTTCGGCGGCGCGAGAGCCGCCGTGGTGACCGACAACCCGCTCAACGGCGCCCGGTGCCGGCAGCTCGAGGTGACCGAAGGCCTCGGCGGGCTGGCGCAGCAGCCCATGGCCGTCCGCGCGGGCGAGGTCTACTGCGGCTCCCTCTGGGCTCGCGGCGAAGCCGCCGGCGGGTTGGCCGTGCGCCTGGCGGCCGACGGCAAGGTGCTGGCCGAGCAACCCCTGCCCGCTCCCACCTCAGCATGGCGCGAGTTCCCCATCGAGCTCAAGCCCTCGGCCTCGGCGGACAACGCCGAGCTTCAGGTCGGCGTGCGCGGGCCGGGCAAGGTGTGGCTCGACCAGGTGAGCCTGATGCCCGAGTCGTGGCGCAAGGAAGGCGGCTATCGCCCCGACCTGCTCCAGGCCATCGCCGGGCTGCGGCCGCCGGTCATCCGCTGGCCGGGCGGCTGCTTCGCCTCGCCCTACCGCTGGAAGGATGGCATCGGGCCACAGCACAAGCGTGGGCCGCACCCGATCAACATCTGGGACGACAAGGAGGTCAATTCGTTCGGCACCGACGAGTTCGTGGCCATGTGCCGCCGCGTCGGGGCCGAGCCGCTCGTGGTCATCAACATCGGCACGCCCCAATGGAACCGGGGCGTCGTGGGCAACGACTTCCTCCAAGAGGCTCTCGACTGGATCGAGTACTGCAACGGCCCCGCCGACTCCAAGTGGGGCAAGGTGCGGGCAGCCAACGGCCACCCCGAGCCCTACCGCGTCAAGTACTGGGAGATTGACAACGAGACCTGGGCGATGGGCGCGGAGACGTACGCCGAATGGGTGAACCGCTTCGCCCCGCCGATGCGCAAGGCCGACCCCTCCATCAAGCTGGCCGCCTGCGGCAGCGCCGGCTACGGCGACGGCGGCAACGGCCTGGCCTGGAACCGCGTGCTCATCGAGCGCTGCGCCGACAACATCGACTACCTGAGCATCCATCACTACGAGGGCCCGAACCGCTATGCCGATGGCCCACTGGCCTACGAGCGGTTCTTCCGCAAGACAGGCGAGCTGATCGCCGCCTCGAAGAACCCGAAGCTCAAGATCTACGTCTCCGAATGGAACGCGCAGAGCACCGACTGGCGCACCGGCCTCTACTGCGGCGGCCTGTTGAATGCCTTCGAACGGTGCGGCGACGTGCTGGAGATCGGAGGACCGGCCCTCTTTCTGCGCCACGTCTCGGCCACGGCCTGGGACAACGCCTTCGTGAACTTCGACCACCGCACCTGGTTCCCGGCGCCGAACTACGTCGTCATGAAACTCTGGCGCGAGCACTACGCCCCGCACCGGATCGCCCTGGAGGGCCAGACGGACCCGCTGAACGCGGTTGCGACCCGGTCCGACGACGGCAAGACCCTGCGGCTCAAGGCGGTGAATCCCTCGGACGCGGCGGTGCCGGTGACCCTCAAGGTGGCCGGCGCCTCGCCAGGCAGAGCCACGCTTCAGTTGGTCGCGCCCGGCGCGCTGGACGCCCGCAACACCCTCGAGGCCCGCGACGTGGTCAAGCCCCAGCCGGGCACCGTGCAGCAGAGCGGCTCCACCTTGCGGTTCACCCTGCCCCCGATCTCCTGCGGAGTGGTCGAGATTCAACACGAGTAGGCTGCCGGGGCGTCGCGGCCACGGCAGCGAGACCGCACCCTACCCGCCGTCAGGCGCCGGCAGCAAGGCGTCGTTCCGCGACCTGAGGAGACGCTCATGAGACTCCCCGTCCTGACCGACACATTACGTCTGGAGCGCCTGCGCCCACCCAGCGGCAAGGTGCGCATGGTGCTCGACACCGACACCTACAACGAGATTGACGACCAGTTCGCCGTCGTCCACGCGCTCCTGTCGCCCGAGCGGCTCCGCGTCGAGGCCATCTACGCCGCACCGTTCTCCAACTCGCGCTCCGCCGGCCCGGCCGACGGCATGGAGAAGAGCTACGACGAGATCCTCCGCGTGCTCGCGCGGCTGGGCCTCGCGCACGAGGGATTCGCCTTTCGCGGCTCGGCCGGCTACCTGCCGGGGGCCAACGAGCCGCGCGCGAGCGACGCGGCTCACGACCTCGTGGCGAAGGCCCTGCGGGCCGGCGAGGAACCGCTCTACGTCGTCGCCGTGGGCGCGATCACCAACGTGGCCTCGGCCATTCTGCTCGAGCCCGCCATCCTCGAACGCATCGTCGTGGTCTGGCTCGGCGGCCAGCCGCTGCACTGGCCCACCGCGCGCGAATTCAACCTTCAGCAGGACCTCCACGCCTCCAGGCTCATCCTCGACTGCGGCGTGCCCCTGGTGCAGATTCCCTGCTCCGGCGTCTCGTCGCACCTGCTCACCACGGTGGCCGAGATCGAGCGCTACGTGGCGGGGCAGGGCGCCATTGGCGACTACCTGGCTAGCATCTTCAAGGCCTACCACGCCGACCACTTCGCCTGGTCGAAGGTGATCTGGGACATCGCGGGCATCGCCTGGCTGCTCGATAACTCGTGGGTGCCCACCGAGCTCGTCCACAGCCCCATTCTCACCGACCAGGTGACGTGGAGCGTGGATCGCACGCGCCACTTGGTGCGCTTCGCCACACACGTTCGACGCGACCCGGTCTTCCGCGACCTGTTCACAAAGCTGGCGCGGCGCGCGGCGCCGCCGATTAAGCCCAACGCTTCCTTGACAACCCCTGAGGAATAGCTATAATGAAATGACGACCGCGGGGTGGAGAAGTGGTATCTCGTCAGGCTCATAACCTGAAGATCGCTGGTTCGAATCCAGCCCCCGCTACCATAGAAAAAGAAGATTCTCGGGCCGTGGCTTGGTAGCGAGTCACGGCCTCAAAGTTTGGAAGGGCAAAGACTTCGGCTCGGCCCTCGTGTGTCTGGGGGTCGAGCCGAACTTGTCTCACGAACGCCCTGACCACCGCCCGCCGCTCGTCCATCGAGCCTTCCCTCATCACCTCCCCGAATGACCGCAGGTAGCCGAGCATCTCCTGCGCGGCCGCATCGAGGTCCACCTTCGCGGCCCCGGCGCGCTCCATGCCCTCGATCCGCGAGGTGGTCTCCGCCAGCTCCTTCCTCAGTTCGGCGATGCGCTCGTTGGCAACTTCCCGGTTGGCCTCCGTGATGTTGTCGAGGATGCTGTTGATCTTCGCCTTGAGCTGGGTCGCCTGCTCCCGCATAGCGGCCAGTTCGCCCCCCGTGGCCTCCGCCTCCATACCGAGGTGCTGGCGCACCATCTCGCGGAACTCCCGAGGGTCCGCCGCTTCGAGCATCTGGCGGATCAAGCCGCCGATGGTGCCGACTACCAGGTCCTCAAGCACGTCGCGTCGGATGACCTGCCGTTCGCACACCGAGCGCCCCTTCATCACGTAGCCGCCGCAGGCGTAGTACTCGTTGACGCTGCTGGAGCCGTCGAGCCGTTTCTTCCCGCCCTTGGTGGTGCAGCCTTGCCACTTGTGCCCGCAGCGCTCGCAGAAGACCACGCCCGTGAGCAGGTAGTTCGACTTCGCGCCCCGCCCGTGGCGGTAGCCGTGGGTGGTGCCATGGCGCCTGTCGTGGCGGAGCTTCCGCGCGCGCTCGAACACGCTGCGAGGGATCAGCGGCGGGTGCGCGTCGCGGGTGACGATCCAGTCGTCCTCGCCGTTGTGGTCAATGATGCGCCGGCGCACCCTGGGCGCTGGCACCGGGGCTTTGCCGCTGATCTTGTGGAACTTGGCGAAGGACCTTCGGTTCCAGACGGCATCGCCGGCATAGGCGGGGTTCATCAGGAGGTCACGGATCGTGGTCATTGCCCAATCGCGGCTGTGCATCGCCGACCAGCAGCCGTTGCGGGGGGACGGTGCGCCCGCGGCGTTGAGCCGGTCGGCGATGCTCTTGAAGCCGAGGCCGTCGCGGACGTACCACTGGAAGATGTTCTGGACGGTCTTGACCCGGTCCGGTGCGCTCGGCACGAGCCGCGCACGGTCCTGCTTGGAGACAAGGAGCCTGTCGCCACGGGCGATGGTTCGCTGAAGTTCGCCCTTCTCGTCGAGCACCTGCTTGCTTCCGTCGGGCATGTAGCGCACGATCATCAGGAATTCGCCTCGGGCGTTGTAGTAAGCCAGGTCGTAGCCGTAGGGCGGGGTTCCGCCGAGCCACCACCCGCCATCGGCCTTGCTCAGCAGCCCGCGGATGGTCACCTTCGAGAGGTCCCGCAACTCCTGGCGTGCCTGCCACTGCTTCACGGGCAGGAGGAGGTCGTCGGTGTCGTCGCCGTTGAAGTTCTCGGCCACATAGACCACCTCCACGCCTGCCTTGCGGAGCAGGTAGCGGTAGTGGCCCGTCTCGTCGTTGTCGAGCCGGCCGAACCGCTTCACGTCGTAGACCAGGATGTAGTCGAAGGGGCGGTTGGGCTGTTGGGCGTCCTGGATCATGCGCAGGAACGCTGCGCGGTCGTCGGCTCCTGCGCCGCTGATCGCGTCGTCGGTGTACCAGTCCAGGAGCTCGTAGCCGGCCTTCTGCGCGTAGGCTTCGATGGCCTTGCGCTGGTCGCCGAGCGACTGCTCCTGGCGGTCCGTGGACCGCCGCGCGTAGCCCGCGGCGGGCTTGTGGCCTCGTGTCCTCGCCTTCTCCGTCATGGCGGCCTCCTTTCCTGTGGTAGCCCGGTCGGGGGGACATAGGGGCATGTTCCGCCGCGGTAGTCAAGGCGATTCCTGGCCCGTGGGGGAGGGATTCCCGCGGCTGCGCTCCCTGCGGTATCGGCGGGCGAGCAGCTCGAACACAATGCCCAAGCCGTCCCTGATCCGCTCCACCTGCTGGCCGGTCGGCGACACCTGCTCATAGCTCCATGCCACGGTCAGGCTGCCTTCGCTGCTCGGGCGTCGTGTTCCCCGGCGATGGGTTGACATCGCGCGACCGTTCTCGGCTCACCCCGCGTCCTGCGGGGGCATCCCAAGGAACGGGCAGTAGTGGTACAGCGCTGCCCTATAGGGTTACTTGCCGTTTTGGTCGGATTGTTAACCTCGCATCTTCCGTTTTCTGCGGCCGGGGACGTAGGCGTCGAGGCCCCAGCGGCGGAACTTCTCCGCGACCTGGGCGATGTGCTTCGAGATGGCGGCCCGGGAGCAACCGCGCTCGCGCGCGATGTCCGCCTGGCTTTGGCCCTCGCTGAGGGCAACGCAGATGGCGCGCTCCGTAGGCGTGAGGCCCATCAATGCTGCCTGGACGTCGGAGGCGAGGTCGTCGACATCGCGTCGGGAGTTGGTGGAAGCGAGGCGTTCGGCGATCAAGGGATCGGCATCGAGCGACTGCGCCTCCTGGTTCACCCTGCGGCAGTGGCGGGAGCTGCTCCGCAGCGTCTCCTTCAACTGCCGGTCGATGACGGCGATGACGAAGGTCCGCTCGGAGGCTTCGCCCTCGGGGTTGTAGTCGGCCGCGAGAAGGACTGTGACGATGGTCTGCTCGAGGTCGGGGATCTCGTGGGCGCGGAAGCCGAATCGCCTCGCCCGCTGCCCGATGAGTTCGACCTTCCATGACGGGATGAGGTCACCGTAGTCATTCCCCTGCACGTGCCGTGGCCCTTCCGGGACATCCCCGGCGGCACGGGGCCCATGCGAAAAGCCCAGTGGCCGGGGAATGTCCCCTTCCGACTGGGCTCAAGCGGCACGGGCCTCAAGGGCGCTGGCCGACTGCGGTGGCGCTCTTAGAGTCGGGTCATGAGGTTGCGGGATGAGGGCACTGGCTCAGTGGCGCTCGCCCTCGACGCAGACGAGTTCACTCGCGGGCATCGTCTCCTTCTTCCTGGTCCTCAGGATGATCTGCACCGTGATCCGGATGCCGCAACCGCAGTGGCAGCATAGGACGGTCGTCGCCCCATGAAAGTGCTGTTCCCCGCAGAAGGGGAGGATTTTCTCGCACTCGGGGCACAGGAGCACAACGCGCGTGCAGACGGCGCAGTATTCGGTAGCAGGGCGCATCCCTGGAAGCTCCCTGAGATCGTTCGATTGAAGCGTGAGCGGTTCATGCTGGACCTCCAGCCGATCAAGCGCGCATGAGCATGCCACGGCGCCCCGCCGTTGTATGTAGAGAAAGAGATGGAGTTACTAATCTGGACATAATTTATATAGCTTTTCGCAGGTAGAAGATGTATAATAGGGGACATGAAGAACGATGCCCGACGACTCGCCCCACAGGCACAGGAAGCACTGCGGCGTCGCGCCGTGGCCGCAGTGCTCGCAGACGAGA
>Ga0101944_10000376_pt1 | contig 135751 bp, 105 predicted proteins | sample DewCreD2012metaG_FD_75245 | JGI IMG/M metagenome (GOLD analysis project Ga0101944, IMG submission 75245) | Hot spring sediment bacterial and archeal communities from British Columbia, Canada, to study Microbial Dark Matter (Phase II) - Dewar... ...
AAGGCGATGGCCGCGCTGGAAGCCCGCTTTGAACGGGAACCTGATTTGGAAAAGTACTTTGTCCGCATCGCGCCGTTGGTGGCTTGATGGCTGGACAGTTTATTTTCTTGGAATGGCCTAACACGGCGCATTGCACTGTATCCGGGTGTTCCAGCAGCAACGTCAGGGCCACGTTCCCGCCGTTGCTGTGACCGATGACGTGCGCGCGCGGATGTCCTAACGCGCGGATCAAGGCCGCCAGGTCGTCTGCCATTTCGGCGAAGCGATAGGTGTGCTGTGGATTGGGGCTGCGCCCGTGCCCCCGGCAATCGGGGACGATCACGTGATAGTCGCGGGCGAGCAAGGGCGCGATGTGCCCCCATTCGGCTGCGCCCGTGCCGGTTGCGCCATGGATCAGCAGCAGCGGAGGCCGGTCGGGTCGCGCCCTGCCAAAGGTTTCATAATACAGTTGCGTGCCGTTGAGTTCGCAGTAGGGCATAATTCCTCCGAGCATCAGCAGATCGAAAAATGCTCCAAGAGGATCGTCAGATCCTCCTTCTGGCCTGGAGTAGGACAAAACTCCTCCGAAAATAGTTGAACGTTTCCCATGTTTTTCGAGTAATATAGATACCGATTTTGAATCGTCTTTCTGGAGATAGTCTACTCAAGACGGGAGGCTTGGCAAGGGGCGCGTGTGTACCACCGACGGGGGTGCATTTCAATTCGGGGGCAAAAGCCAGATAAACGCATAAGTTAAGCCGCAGAGTTCGCAGAGAACGCAGAGGGATTTTTAAGTCTCTGCGAACTCTGTGTGCTCTGTGGCACAATATAAGGAACGGTCGCCCCAATTCTGAAATGCACTCCCATCGGCGTGCAGGGCTGTCCTTGCTGGAATTTGTGCTATACTTGTAGCGTCAGGGCGTGAAGCGTGCTTTGCCGGCCCGGCTGATGGCGATTGCAAAAAAAGGGAATGTTTTTATAATCGTGCTATGAGGTAAATACATATTTCAGGTAAGGTAATTTATATCTGGCCCAACTCAATTCCCTCCATTGATCTTCTGTACGATGCGGATTTGATGACTCTGGCATTTGATTTGTCTGGAGTTAATCTTGGGCGTTTCACAAACGAGGAATTTTATGGCCGGTACACAACATCTACTTGAAGTGAAGAATTTGACCACGCGTTTTCATACGGAAGATGGTGTCGTCCATGCTGTAAACGACGTCTCCTACACGTTGAATGAGGGGGACACGTTGGGTGTGGTGGGAGAAAGTGGCTGCGGGAAAAGCGTTCACGCGCTTTCCATCATGCGCCTGATTCAGATCCCGCCCGGCGAGATTGCCGGTGGCGAGGTCATTTTCCGGGGCCGGGACTTGTTGAAGCTGAGCGACGATGACATGCGCAAAGTGCGCGGCGCCGAAATCGCCATGATCTTTCAAGATCCGATGACGTCGCTGAATCCGGTGAAAACGGTGGGCTTCCAGATTATGGAAGCCCTGATGTTACACAAGGGCATGGATAAAGCGAGCGCGCGCGAGCGTACGGTGGAGCTGCTGACGCTGGTGGGCATCCCTGAAGCCGCCCAGCGCGTCGATGATTACCCACATCAGTTTTCCGGTGGGATGCGGCAGCGCGCGATGATTGCGATGGGCCTGTCGTGCGATCCCAGCATTCTGATTGCCGATGAGCCGACCACGGCATTGGATGTGACCATCCAGGCGCAGATTATCGATTTGGTCAAGCGCCTGCAACACAAGTTCGGGATGACGGTGATCTGGATCACGCACGACCTGGGCGTGGTCGCCGGGCTGGCGCGACGGGTGAATGTGATGTACGCCGGGCGCATCATCGAGAGCGGCCCCGTCAAGGAGATTTACGCCAACCCTCATCACCCCTATACCGTTGGTCTGTTAGGATCGCTGCCAAGCCATGGCGGGCGGACTTCCGCTCGCCTCTTTTCGATTCCCGGCGAGCCGCCGGATTTGGTCGGGCTGCCGCCAGGTTGTGCCTTCGCTCCGCGTTGCCAATACCAGACGCCTCGTTGCTTCAAAGAGACGCCGTCGCTGGAAGAGGTTGGTCTGGGGCACACCGCCGCGTGCTGGGAAAAAGACAAGGTGAGGAGGGGATAACGATGGCTGAAGCGATCAACACCGGCAGTGAGACCCGGGAAGTTTTACTGCATGTCGAGGGATTGAAGAAGTATTTCCCCATTAGACGGGGGGTCTTTCAACGTCATATTGGCGATGTAAAAGCCGTCGATGATGTCAGTTTTGATGTGTATCGCGGGGAAACCCTGGGGCTGGTAGGAGAAAGCGGTTGCGGCAAGACCACGACCGGGCGCACGATCATCCGCATTTACGAGCCGACTGCCGGGCATGTGATTTTCAAGGGACAAGACCTGGCGACCTTACGCGCCAATGAGATGCGCGAGATGCGCCGCAGTATGCAGATGATTTTCCAGGACCCCTATGCCTCGTTAAACCCCCGCATGAGCGTGTTGAAAATCGTCGGCGAACCGTTGGAAGTATTCCGGTTAGCTAACAAAGAGGAACGCCGCGAGCGGGTGGCACACTTGTTGCAATTGGTAGGACTGAATCCCGATTTTATGGTGCGTTATCCACACGAATTTTCCGGCGGGCAGCGCCAACGCATCGGCCTGGCGCGCTCCCTGGCCCTCAACCCAGACTTGATCATCTGCGACGAGCCAATCTCGGCGCTGGATGTTTCCATCCAGGCGCAAGTGGTGAACCTGTTGGAGGACTTGCAGGAGGAGTTGGGTCTCACGTATATCTTCATCGCGCACGACTTGAGTATGGTGCGGCACATCAGCGATCGGGTCGCGGTGATGTATTTGGGGAAGATTGTGGAGTTGACGGATCGGGACGCGCTATACGCCAGGCCCCTGCACCCCTACACGCAAGCGTTGCTCTCTGCGATTCCCGTGCCTGACCCCGTGATTGAGGAAAGCCGGCAGCGCATCCTGTTGGAGGGAGACTTGCCCAGTCCGGCGAACCCTCCGAAAGGCTGCAACTTCTGCACCCGCTGTCCGCAGGTGCAGGATATTTGCGAACAAGAAGAACCGGCGTTCATCGAAGTGGAGCCGGGCCATTTCTGTGCGTGCCATTTTGTGACACCGGCAACGCAGAGCCTGCAATAAGGATAGGCTTTGCGTTTCACGAGAGGAGGTGATGTGCAGCGAGACAAGGAAGTTAACTTTACCATTTTAGCAGGTAATCTCCCATTAAAAATTCTTAGTTTGAAGGAGGACGAACGTGTTTAAGAAACTATTGTGGCCTGTCGCTGGCTTGTTGATCATTGCCGGCATGGTGTTGGCCGCCTGTACGACACCCACCCCCGAGGTGATTAAAGTCGTCGAGACGGTAGAAAAAATCGTCGAGAAAGAGGGTGAGACCATCACCGTTATCGAGACGAAAGAGGTTGTCGTAACCGCGACGCCGGAGCCGGTGAAGCCGGTGGAATTCAAGTCCGCCGATCCGAACACCATGGTGTTTGTTTCCATCGGTGAGAACATCGACACCTTGGATCCGGCCTGGAACTACGAGAGCGATGGCGATGCCGTCATTCTCAATGTTTACGACCAACTGGTCACCTACAAGGGCGCTTCCGCGACCGAGTTCGTGCCCGCTCTGGCCACCGATTGGACTGTCTCCGACGATGGCAAGACCTACACCTTCAACATCCGCAAGGGCGTGAAATTCCACAACGGCGCCGACCTGACCCCCGAAGACGTCGCCTATAGCCTGCGGCGCGGTTTGTTGCAGGGTGGAACCAACTCTCCGCAGTGGTTGTTCACCGAGCCGTTCTTTGGCATCGGCATCTACGATGTGGCCGAGCTGGTGGACCCCGAAGGTGCGTTGGACGATGACCCCGAGGCCCTGAAGGCCGCCGATCCCGTCAAACTGGCAGAAGCCTGCCAAAAAGTGGTGGATGCCATTCAGTATGACGATGCCGCCGGCACCGTGACTATGAAGCTGGCGACCCCGTGGGGGCCGTTCCTGGCCACCCTGGCGCAGAGCTGGGGGTCCATCCTGGATAAGGATTGGGCCATTGAGAATGGTACCTGGGATGGCGACTGCGCTACCTGGCAGAATTACTATGGTGTCACCTCCGAAACCAGCCCCATCCGCGACAAAGTGAACGGCACCGGCCCCTATATGCTGGAAAGCTGGACGCCCGGTGAGGAGAAAGTTCTGGTGATGAATCCCAACTGGTGGCGCACCGAGCCGGTTGACGAAGGTTTGCCCACCAAGCCGAGCATCGAGCGTATCGTGCTCAAGGGTGTGAGCGAGTGGGGCACCCGCTTTGCCATGCTGCAGGCCGGTGATGCGGATATTGTCAGCGTGCCGCGCGGCAATATCTCCCAGGTCGATCCACTCGTGGGTGAGTGGTGCGAGTACAATCTCGAGACGGCCGGCTTCGATTGCGAGGTCAAGAGCGATCAGCCGCTGCGCCTGTTCAAGGGCGCGCCGGATGTCTCCCGCACCGACGTCTTCTTCACCTTCGATCTCAACGTCGAGGGTGGCAACCCCTACGTGGGGAGCGGTCAGTTGGACGGCAACGGCATCCCCGCGGATTTCTTCAACGATATTCACATCCGCAAGGCCTTCAACTACTGCTTTGACTTCGATAGCTACATTCGGGAAGCGCTGGCCGGCGAAGCTGTCCAGGTCTCCGGCCCCCTAATCCCCGGCATGATCGGCTATGACGTCAACGGGCCGAAGTATGCCTTCGATATGGACAAGTGCAAGGAAGAACTGCAACTGGCCTGGGATGGTCAGGTTTGGGAGAAGGGCTTCCGGCTACAAATCGCCTACAACACGGGTAACGTGACCCGCCAGACCATCGCCCAGATTCTGCAGAACAACTTTGCCAGCATCGACGCCAAGTTCCGGCTGGAGATCATCGCCCTGCCGTGGCCGACCTATCTGGCCGAGTTCCGCAACAGCCGCCTGCCGGTGGCCGTCAGCGGCTGGATCGAGGACCTGCACGACCCGCACAACTGGGCGCAGCCCTTCCTGATCGGCACCTACGCCGGCCGCCAGAACCTGCCCGACGAGATGTGGGACATGTTCAACGAGATGGTGATGGCAGGTGTAGCCGAGACCGACAATGACAAGCGCGCCGAGCTCTACAAGCAAATCACCCAGGTGGACTACGAAAACGCGATCGCCATCCGCGGCGCTGTGGTGACCACACGCAGCTACTGGCAGCGTTGGATGGGCGGCTACTACTACAACCCCATCTACGGGTGGGATTCCCGCTACTACACACTGACCAAGCAGTAAACTAACCAGCCGTAGGTGCTTTGTAGCGCCTACGGCTCAACCCTGCGCAGGAGAGAGCGCCAAACGCTCTCTCCTGCCTCTCGGGAGGAAAGTATGATCAACTACATTATTCGCCGACTCATTATGGTACCTTTCTTGCTGTTCGGCGTGACCGTCTTGATCTTTTTGATGCTGATGGCGCTGACACCGGTGGAACGCACCGCGCTGTATGTGCGAGATGTGCCCCGCAATGAACGCGTGCTTCAAGGCATCATCAAAAAGTACGGTTTGGACAAACCCTGGTATGTGCAGTATTGGCGCTGGTTGTTCGGCACCACCGTAACCACTACGGAAAATGGGGTGACCACGGTGGAGCACGTGGGGGGGATTTTGCGTGGTGACCTGGGTTATTCGCGCACCGCCTCTCAACCGGTGGCCGAATTGCTGGCGCGGCGCTTTCCCGCCAGCCTGGAATTGACATTGTACAGCGTGGTCCCGGTGATTGCCGGCGGCATCTTACTGGGGGTGATCGGCGCTGTCAAACATAACAAACTGGCCGACCATATCGTGCGTATTTTTGGTATCGTGGGGTGGTCGTTCCCTGATTTCGTCTTTGGTCTGCTCCTGTTGATGGCCTTCTATGCGGGGACGGGCTGGTTCCCACCGGGGCGAGTTTCCGATTGGGCGAATAAGATCATCATGTCCCCCGAATTTCGCAACTATACCAGTCTGATCACCATCGATGCGCTGTTGAACCTGCGTATCGACATCTTCCTTGACGCGCTGCGCCACATGGTGTTGCCGGTGATTACGCTGGCGTACCTGTGGTGGGCGCTGACCTTGCGGGTGACGCGCTCTTCGATGCTGGAGACGCTGCGCCAGGACTACATCACGACGGCGCGCGCCAAGGGGTTGAGCGAGCGCACGGTTATCCGGCAACACGCGTTGCCTAACGCTTTGATGCCGGTCGTGACGCTGGGCGGCGGTACCGTTGTCGGGTTGTTGAGCGGCGTCGTCATTATTGAGACAGTGTACAATTATCCGGGCATGGGCGCCGCTGCTGCCAGAGCTGCTTCGCAATTGGATGTCGTCACCGTGTTGGCGTTTGTGTTATTCAATGGACTGATCCTGGTCCTGGCCAACGTGGTGGTGGATATTCTGTATGCCTATGTTGACCCGCGCGTCCGGCTGGATTAGATTTGAGGAGACAGGGCAATGACAGCACAAGAAATACCTATGCCGACTTTAGCGCCGAGAACGCGCCGCCCCCCCAACTGGCTGGAGCGGTGGCTCGGTCATGATGTTTACCGCACGTTGAAGGGGCTGGTCACCAATCCGATGTCGGTGGCGGGGTTAATTCTGTTAGGGTTGTTTTTCTTTATCGCCGCTGCTGCACCGATTCTAGCGCCCCCGTTACCCAATAGCAGCCCCTACAACATCCCCCGCGATGGGTACGGGGATGTTCCTAAACCCCCAGGCAGCGAATGGAAATCACGCCAGCCGCCGCTACCGTTCTGGTGGAAGGCTGTGACCGGCAAGGATCAATGGGTGCATTTGATGGGCACTGCCAGTGGGCAGTGGGACATCTATTACGGCGTGATCTGGGGAACGCGCACCGCGCTGTTTGCCGGTCTGACCATTACCCTGTGTGGCGCGCTGATCGGGATAACGATCGGGGCCATTTCGGCCTACTATGGCGGATGGGTGGATATGGTCTTTATGCGCATCACGGATCTGTTTATGGCCTTCCCCTTCCTGCTGACGGCCATGACGTTGTCGGCGGTGTTGACGCCCCGGCTGGGCAAAAGCTTGTTAGCGCCCATGATCGCGTTGATTGTCTTTAGCTGGATGGGCTTTGCGCGCCTGCTGCGCAGCGATATTCTCTCGCTGCGGGAGCGGGAGTATGTCCTGGCGGCGCGCGTGATCGGCGTGCGCGACAGCCGCATTTTGTTCCGCCATGTCCTGCCGAATGCCATTTTCCCCACGCTGGTGTTGGCTTCGATGCGCATCGGCAGTTACGCGATTACCTTTGCCGGGCTGAGCTTCCTCGGCATCGGCGCGGAAGTGGGTTTCGCCGACTGGGGGCAGTTGCTCTCCTTTGCCCGCGACTGGATGACGCAGTTGCGGGAATACTGGTACATCATCATGTACCCCGGTGTGACGCTGGTGCTATTCGTCCTCTCGTGGAATCTGGTGGGCGACGCCCTGCGCGACGTGCTCGACCCGCGCCTGCAAGGTTCGCGGTAAGCGGTCAACGCTCCAGCTATCAGCCGTCAGCTATCAACCAGGATAAAGCTGACGGCTGATTGTTAATCGCTGAAGTTATCATTTCCTCCGTGGAACGTTGCGGTGATGATCAGCTAACCGGGACGGTGAACAGCCGGCTTGTGTAGAGCGGGCATCTATACTAACCGCACAGTGAATTTTCCATTTTACCACGGAGACACAGAGGACACGGGGTTTTTTATATGGGTTTCTCTGTGTTCTCCGTGTCTCTGTGGTGAATTTTTAGCGTGCGTTTAGTATATTTCCTCTTTTTCTGTACTGGTCAACAAGAAAGATACTGAATTCCCGACCAGGTTATTTTCACCGCTGAGTTCGCTGAGAGCGCGGAGAAATCCATAGCATCTCTGTGGACTCTGCACTCTCTGCGGTGCAATATGTGTCTGACGACTACACTATTTCCTCTTTTTCAGACAGAATTGACAGATTTTCACGATTGTTTTATCCTGTTAATCTTGTAAATCCTGTCCCAGAACGAATTTACACTGATCCACGGTGACGATAGTGTTGCCGGAGAAGCGACACGTCAGCGCCGCGCCGGCGTCGAAATACGCCGTCACGAACATCCAGTGGCCCTTCTGGGCTGTGATCGTGACGCGATAAGTGTCGCTGAGTTGCGCCTGGTGCGATTGGAGCCACGCCACCACCGCCTCGGTGACGGTGAACGTCTTCATTTTATCCTCCAGCCACGGGCGCGCGCCTGTCTTCGCCGCCTGTACCATCTGGCCGACGCGCATGTCGAGCTTTTGGCAAAGATCGTCGCAGAATGTGACTCGACCGCCCCTTACGCTGCACCGCAGCGCGAAGCCGGTATCGAAGACCACATCCGTGTAGCCTGTGTAGAATGTCCTGTCGGTGGGATCGAACCCCGAAAAGTAGAGGGTGTACTCCGGTGTGAATCGCGCGCCATACCGCTGCGCCTCGGCGATGTTCTGCCCCGCGGCGTTCACTGCGGCTTCGCCGCCCTCCAGGTACGTCTCGATGAGGTCTGCCACGCGCACCTGTGGCGTGCGGACGTCCGCCATCACCAGATAGTCCAGGACGAAAACCGGCGGCAGCGCCACCAGCCAGGCCACCAACAGCACCGCCCACGCCCCCACCCTCATCCGGCCTGCCGGGGTGGTGCGATCCCAGGCCCATTCGAGCGCCAGCGTTTCCACGTAGCCGACGCCAAACCCATACACCGTGTAGGCGATCACGACCAGCAGTGTGCGCAAGGCACTGCCCTCTGTGTAAGGCCATGGCGTCAGTCCGGCGAAGCGCGGGTCGATGATCCCGGCGAGCCAGTTCATCCCGGTGAACGGGATATGCCCGGCAAGCCAGCCGATCCCTCCAAACGCGACGGCCCATAAGCAGGTTGTGAGCAGCAGAGAAGGCGACCACGCCCCTATTGTTCCTGTGATGCCGCCGATAACGAGCGCGCACGGCAAACCGAGCAGGAGTTTGGCCCAGGCCATATCGGCGGAACTCCGGCTCAACGCCAGCGCATCGTAGCCCCAGACAAACAGCGCGAACCCTAAACCGAACAAAAGCCCATATCCAGCGCCCGCGCGCAACAACACGGCACGGGTAATCTTCTGGCGCGGCGGGGCCGCTAGTTGTTCTATCATTGTGACAATGCTCCAACTTTGTTTTCGATAACCACCGCGCATTGTACGCCAACCTGAACTTCTTACAAGCAGGCGAGCGAGTAGCGATCAGCCTTCAGCCGCCAGCAGCGGGGCTTATCATACTTTGCTGTGGCCGGTCTCTGACCGTGCCACCGCAGGTCCAGGCCATGGGTTGAGCGGGCGCGGTCGGAGACCGGCCCGAGCGATTCCCAATAGTTCTATACCCCAGCACTTGCCCACGTTCGCGCCTGGGCTATAATACCAGCATGTTCATAAGCTTTTCTCTGTGAACGCTGTGGTCTTTGAGGCAATTCTTGACGGAGGTGGTCGATGCAGATACCGGTACAGAAAATCCGCGTGGTTGCGGGTACGCCGATTGTAGTGGGGGAGCGCCGGTTGCTCCCTTCCGTTTTGGTGACGACGGTGGAAGGCGGCAAAGCCGGTGAGGGTGGCTTTTTCCGCTTCGTCAAAGCACGCCCGGTCTCGCTGGTTGTCCAAGAGCCGGAGGGCGCGCGGTGGCTGGAAATCCCTAATGTGACCGCCAACACCCTGAGCCAAATGGCCGCTGCCGGCGCAGCCATCGCCCTGCTGAGCGTGCTGCTGATGGCTTTGTTCCATCTCGTGCGCAAACGCTGAGTGATTGGTAACTGGTGATTAGGTGATTTGTCATTTGCCATTCGCCATTTGCCATTTACCTTTCTTAACTCTTAACTCTTTACTCTTTACTCTTTACTCTTTACTCTTTACTCGCAAGGAGCGACACAATGGATGAACTAAAGACTTTGCTGGAAAAAATCGGTTCGATTGGCGACGAAATCAACGTGGATGCCGTCTTTGGCAAACCGGAGACGGTGGGGGACCGGGTGCTGATCCCGGTGGCGGAAATCGCCTATGGTTTTGGCGCCGGCTTGGGCATGGGCGGACAAGGCGAATGTTGCTGCGCCGAATCTGGCGACAAAGAAGCCTGCTGCTGCGCGGATAAGGACGAAGCGGGAGCCTGCTGCGAGCACGATGAAAGCTGTGAGTGTGAGTGCCACGCCGAAGGCGCGGGCGGTGGTGGCGGCGGCGGCGGTGGTGGCGTCGCGCGTCCCATTGCCTACATCGAAGTCGGCCCGGATGGCGCTAAGGTTGAGCCGATCATGGATGAGCAGAAGATCGCGTTCGCCGGGATGCTGTTGGGCGCCTGGGCCATCGCCTGGGTGGGCATGGTGCTCGTGACGCTGTTTCGCGCCATCGCGGGCCGCGAATAGTGCAGCGCATTGACCGCAACGGCCTGGCCTGGTACACGTTTGCCGGGCCAGGCCGTGATGTTGTTCACGCCTGCCTCACGCGCCTGGGTGGGGTCAGCGAAGGTCAGTGGGCGGCGCTGAACCTGGGCAGCACGGTGGGCGACGATCCACGGGCGGTAGAGGAAAATCACCGCCGCGTTTTCGACACCTTCGGCATCACCCGCGCGCAGGTCGTAAGTCCGTTCCAGGTGCACGGGCGCAACGTGGTGCGTGTCCGCGCGCGGGATGGCGGGATGGTCATTCCCGCGACGGATGCGTTGATTACCGATGAGCCAGAGGTAGCGCTGCTGTTGCGCTTTGCCGACTGCGTGCCGGTTTTGTTCTACGATCCCGTTCAACGCGCCGTCGGACTGGCGCACGCGGGCTGGCGCGGCGTCGCGGCGGGCGTTGCCCCGGCGACGGTACAGGCGCTGACGGCGGCGTTCGGCTCTCGCCCGCAGGATGTGTGGGCAGGCATCGGCCCGGCGATCGGCCCGCAGCACTACAGCGTCGGCGTCGAGGTGGTCGAGGCGATCCAGGCAGCATTGCCGGCGGGCGCGCAGGTGGCGACGCAGTGTGATGGACATTGGATGATGGATTTACCGGCAGCATTGGAGGCGCAGTTGCGCGCTGTGGGTGTGACGCAGGTGGAACAGTCGGGCTTGTGTACGGCCAGCCGCGTCGATGAGTGGTATTCGCACCGCGCCGAAGCGGGCCGCACCGGGCGCTTTGGTGTGTTGGTGATGCTAGACAGATAGCAATGGCTCGGCTGTATGCCAGAGTCGGGGATCTGGCGATCCCCTTGAAGCAACAGTGAAAATTTAGTACACGGATTTCACGGATCGCACGGATTTTATTATTATCCGTAAAATCCGTGTGATCCGTGTACTATTATTGTAACCCCTCGATGCGGTAGGTGAACCCCAACATCTCCAGGATGGCGGAATCCACACCCACCGGGCGTGAGAACTGCACTTCGAAATCCTGGAACCCATCCGGCCCGATATTCCACGGCAGCAGCGGTGTGGACGCTTGCAAAGTCCCGATACCGCCGCTGTAGGTGAACTTGATGTTGTCCAGTGTGACAACCAGTGGCGATTCGCCGTCGTTGTAGATCGTGCCATTGATGACAATCACATTGCGGGTCGGGTCGTCGAAAACGTCGGACAGTTGCACGTCGGGGATGGCCGGGCCGGGCTGGGGCGCTTCGTAGGTCAACGCGAATTGCGTGCTGTTGGCCGAGAGCGTATCGCTGCGGAAAATCCACGTGACGGGAGACGGCATATTCCGTGGCACTGCATAACCGGCGCTGCCCGCCGCTTTCTCGCCGTGGGTCAGGATGCGCGTGAGCGGGCCGTACTGGCCCAAATTGGTGGCGGTGGGGTCAAGCGTGTAACGCTGCCCGGCGTTGTCCTCAAGCACCATGTCGAAGAAGGAAGCATTTACGTCCTGGTTGCTCTCATTCGTGACCTGGTACTCGACGATGAAATAGATCATCGCCGCATCCTCATTCGTCACGCGCGTCTCCAAAATTTCGACCTTGAGGCCGTCCACCCGCTGATCTTGGGCGAAGGTGCTCTCTTCGGGCAGATAGCGCGCCTGGACGATCAAGCGGGTCGCTTGTTCGCTGTCTAGCATCATCACCGTCAATCCCGGTCTGTTCTGCGCCATAGGCGAGAGGTCTGCGGCATCGATGCGCTGGACTTGCGGCGCGCCGAAGGCCAGCACGCTGCCATTGTCGAGCGTGAGCACCAGGCGGTCTGCGCTGGTCAGACCGGCGAGCACGGATTCGTTCGTCGGCGCATACGGCAGGCCCACCACGTAATTGATCACCGTCCCATAGAGCCACACGGCGACGCTCTGCTGTTCGTGGGGCAGGGGCCAGCGTCCCTGATCCGGCATCACCGGCACCACCGGGTAAACGGTCCCGGCGACGTTCAATTGATTGGGCAAGACGGTGACGACGGGTGCGCCGCTCTCCTGCACAACCGCAATGCCGGCTGGAATGGTGGGTGGCGAGGAGAACGTGGACAGTTTGACGACCTTCGCCTGTTCTGCGCCGCCGGTGGGACGTTGCGCGCGCGCGTTGAGCAGTGCCGCCACACCCACGCCGACGATGATCACCGCGCCAAGCATGATGAGCAGGATGGCCCAGGTGGGGGGATAAATGCTGCTGTGTCCCCCGACGCTCGCTGCATCTGCCGGGGCGTACTCTTGGGTTGGCGTTGTCATCGGCGGTGGTGTGACCGTCGGCGGTGGAGTTTGCGCGGCTGATGGTGGGGGTGGCGTGGCAGCCGCTTCCGTGCCGGCCGAGATGTTCAGCAATTCATCGTAGGCCTGGCGTTTCTGCGGATCGGCCAGACGCTCGTAAGCGTCGTTGATGTCCTTGAATCGTTCTTCGGCGTCCGGTGCGGCGTTGCGGTCGGGATGGTAGATCCGCGCCATGTTGCGGAAGGCGATGCGCACCTCTTCCGGCGTCGCGCTCGGCGTGATGCCGAGGATTGCATAATAGTCTTTGATCGTTCTGGATGCCATGATATTGTGCTCTCGTGATAATGACGCTATGGGATCGTGACGGGCAAGACTGGCGGCGCGATGCGCACGCTCACCTCGGGTTTAGCAGCCTCGATGAGTCGGTCAAACCCCAAGAGCGGGATCAGCACCCGCACTGTGCCCACGGTGGAGACGGTGAACGAAATTTGCCCTTGATCGTCGGTGTAGCCGCGCGCCAGTTCCGCTTTGGTTTCCGGCGAATGGACGGTGACGAAGAAACCCGGCACACCTTCGCCCGCGCCCAGCAGCCCATCGTTGTTAGCGTCGTAATAGACGAGGACGCGGAACGTGCGGAAGCCGGTGGGGGCCGGGGTGCGCGTGGGCGGCGGCGGCGTCGTTACCAGGCGGAAATCCAATTCGCGGCTCTCGCCCCCTGCCTCGGGTGTCGGCTCGGTGGGGGTAGCAATCGGCGAGACCGGCGTCTGTGGCGTTTGAGTGGGCCGCGGTGTAGTGACGACTGTGGGCGGCGGGGTGGAGTCACCCTTGCCAGGGGCGGGCGTGACTTGCGCGCCCGGCACGGTCAGCTCGCAGCGCAGGGTGTAGGCGCTCTGCGCCGCGTCCCGCATATCCATACGGTCGCCTTGACCGACGAGGATGTAGAGCCAGCCTTCGTAGGTGGCGTAATAAGAGAGCCGGCTGTTGAAGTTGCCCAGGGCGAGGTCGTCGTTCGCCATCACAAAGTAGCCCTCGCCCGGCCCGCTGTAGAACACCATGCGCGGATCGACGCCGGGATCGAGGTCGCTGGTCTCACACGTCAACTGCAGGCCCGGCTTGACCCGGATTTTGAAGTAGTCGTTATCCACCGTCGCGCCGCCCCACGGCATAAAGTTGCAAGCGTAGTTCAAGCCCGACGCGATGGTGGTCGCCAGCGCAAAGTTGTAATTGGGCTCGTACGCATCGTAGCCGCTCGGCCAGGTGGCTCTGGGCGTGTTGGTAGGGGCCGATGATGTGGGCGTGTTCGTGGGGATGGGCGTGGATGTGGGTTGCAGAATGGCGACCTCGAGCAAATAGTCCACAATGACGGTCGGGTCGGAGGCCGTCGTCACCGGCGCGACGCACAGGTAGTAAGGCGCAGGGGAGGTTGCCTGCAAGGTTATTTCTAGCTGGTGATTGCTCGACGTGGTGTTTCCCATAATGAAATAGCCGTTGTTGTCGTAGACTCTGAGCCAGCGGGTGAACCCGTAATCGGTTAGAATGAGCCGGTATTGCAGGCCCAGGGTGGTTTGGATGCGGAAGCAGTCTATGTCGAAGGTGTTCGTGATGGCGCCGACGATCCTGCCGGGCACGGCGAGATCGTTGGCGGTGGCAGGGACGTCATTGGTTTCTGTTTCTTTGGGGACGCCGGGCGGCGGCGCCAGCGGCGGGGTGGGCGTGATAGTAGGCGTTGGAGTATTCGTTGGCGTGGTCGCAATCGTATCGACCTGGAGTTGATAGTCGTAGGGCGGTCCTACTGGAGTCGGCTGACCGGCCCCGACACTGATTCGGAAGTAATATCTGGTATCCTGTGCTATGAAATCGAAGCTTACAGGAGCGGTCGTACTCGTTGAGCCACCGCTAGTACGGGCAAAAGCCGCGTTGTAGATGTCGAGTTGTCGGATTTGACTCTCGCGTGGGGTGAGGGTGACTCTGTAACTTGAACCTACGGTTGTGGTTAAAACAAAATAATCCAGATCACTGATGGTTTCGATGTCGCCGAACATCAATTCGCCGATAGCAATCGGGTTGGCCGTGCCGAAAGAGTCGTTTGGTTCAGCCTCAACAGCCGTCGGCGCCAGCGGATTCGCGCTGCTGTTCCACGGCGACGCGCCAAGCGTCATCAACGTCACGCTGAGCATGATCACCAGCGTGCCCAGTCCGGTTGTCCATCGTTTCACTTGTACGTTCATTCCCATTCCTCCAAGAGCGATCAGCTATCAGCGATCAGCCTTCAGCGATTAAGCCGGAGCCAGACTAGACTACAAAAGTCTCACGAGGCGCTCGGTCAAGCAGAACGTCGTTGAACACCTGGTCTACACATTAGAGTACGTGCTAAGACTTTTGTAGTCTTGAACGCTGATGGCTGACGGCTGAAAGCTGAGAGCTACCAGCTAATGCGCTGAAATCGGCTCCATCGGGGCCATACTCGCCAATAACCGCTTCGTCCCGATCCCATTGGTAAAGAGGACGGTCACCATTTCGCTGCGCCCGTCCAACTGGCTTTCCAAGACAATGCCTTCGCCGTAGTGCGTGTGCCGCACGCGCTGGCCCTGGCGATATTGCAACTGCGGCGCAGGGGCCGGCGTGCGCTCAGTCTTGCGCGCATCCGGCATGCGCACGGCTGACTCCTGCCAGCTCGCGCCCCAACTGCGCGTCCCCGTCGTTTCACTTTGCTTTTTTGTGCGGCGGCGAGGGCGGTCGAGGACGGCGTCCGGCAGGTCGCTCAAGAAGCGCGAGGGCGCAGAAGGGTCGCCGCTGTTGCCGTACTGTCCCCAACTCCGGCGGAAGGCGTAGGTGAGATAGAGGCGTTTTTCGGCGCGCGTCATGCCCACATAGAGCAAGCGCCGTTCCTCCGCCACCTGTTGCGGCGAATCCAGCGAACGGCTGTGCGGCAGCAGTCCCTCTTCCAGCCCCGTGAGAAAGACAACCGGATATTCCAATCCCTTGGCGCTGTGCAGGGTGAGCAGCGTGATCGCGCGGACCTCTTCGCCGAGTTCGTCGATGTCGGCGACCAACGCCACGTCGGTGAGGAATTCGGGCAGGGTGATGCCCGGCGCATCGGCGACGACGGCGCGCAACGCCTGGATGTTCTCCCAGCGCGATTCGCCATCCTCAGAGCCGTCGCGGACGTAGCCTTCGTAGCCGGTGTCCGCGAGGATAGTATCGAGCAGTTGCGCCACACTCACCTCGGCGCGGAGTTTCTGCCAGCGCATCACCAGCCCGACGAAGCCCCTGAGGGCCTGCGCCGCGCGGTTGGCGAGCGTGCCTTGCTCCAGCACGTGCAGCGCGCCTTGATAGCGGCTGCCGCCGAGTGCGTTCGCAGCCTCGCCTACGACTTCCAACGTGCGCGCGCCAAGTCCACGCGGCGGGACGTTGACCACGCGCGCGAAGCTCACGTCGTCATCCGGCGTCTGCGCCAGGCGCAGGTAGGCCAGCACGTCCTTGATCTCCTTGCGGGCATAGAAGCGCGTCGCGCCGATGAGGCGATAGGGGATGCCGTAGCGCACGCAGGTCTCTTCCAGCGCACGGGATTGGGCGTTGGTGCGGTACATCACGGCGATGTCGCTGTAGGCGTAACCGGAGCGTGTTAGCGTCATGATCTCGCGGACGACGTAATCGGCTTCCTCGCGCTCGTCATAGGCTTCGTGGAGCACAATCCGATCGCCGCCGCGCCCGCGCGTGAAGAGGTGCTTGGGCGTGCGGTCGCTGTTGTGCGCGATGATCGCCTGCGCCCCGTCGAGGATCACCTGCGTGGAACGGTAGTTTTCCTCCAGCAGGAATTGTTGCAATTCGGGGAAATCGTTGCGTAGCCGCTGGATGTTGCGGTAGTCGGCCCCGCGCCACGAGTAGATGGACTGGTCTTCGTCGGCGACGACGTACAGGCTGCGGTGTTCCTGCGCCAGCAGGTGCAGGATGACGTACTGAGCCATGTTGGTGTCCTGGAACTCGTCTACCAGCAGGTAGCGGTAGCGTCCGCGGTATTTATCGCGCACCACGTCGTCGTTCTGCAGCAGCTTCGCCGTCTCCATGAGCAGGTCGTCGAAATCGAGACCGTCGTTCTTGCGCAATGTGTCTTGATAGCGCAGGTAGGCCCGTTTGACGACCTCGTCGTAGTAGGTCTGCACGGGATAAGCGCCGGGCGCGATCAACTCATTTTTGGCGGCGGAGATGGCATTGAGCAGGGCGTTGGGGCGGTAGCGTTTGTCGTCCAGGCCCAGGTCTTTGACCACCTGCTTCATCACGTTGAGCTGGTCGTCGGTATCGAAGATGAGATAGTTGCTGGAAAGGCCGGCGGCCTCGGCCTCGCGGCGCAGGATGCGCGCGCAGGCGGCATGGAATGTGCCGATGGTGAGCGAGTTGGCGGAGTCATCGCCGAGCATTTTGTCGAGCCGGGCGCGCATCTCGCGGGCGGCCTTGTTGGTGAAGGTGACGGCGAGGACGTGCCACGGCGCGACGCGCATCTCCGCCAGCATCCAGGCGATGCGGTAGGTGAGCACGCGCGTCTTGCCGGACCCCGGCCCGGCGAGGACCAACACAGGGCCATTGGGCGCGGCAACGGCAGCTTGCTGCTGCGCGTTGAGTGCCTGCAAGAGCGGATGGGTGTGTGTATTCATCGTTTTTCATTCTACCGCATAAACGAGGCTTTGCAACACTTCGGCGCGCTGAATGTGCTTGACCCTTCACCCGTTCTCTTTATACTTAACCGCTGGCGAAGCATTGCACTACTTCAACGTTTATGAGCTTGTATTTAGCGATGGCGGACGGAAGCATAGCGGATGAATGAAATCTGATACCATGGCGAATAGAAGGGGTTATCAATTTCGAGCTCCATGCAGCACGAAAATGGCGTTCCGACTATGCGACCACAAGACTAACGACTATGCGACTATTTTCGAAAGAGTCTTCATGGGGGATTCCACACCAACGAGAAGCAAAAAATTTTAACCGCGAATCACGCGAATTTTCGCTAATTCTCAAGAAAGATTCAGCGAATGCAGACATTCGCGTAGATTCGCGGGATTAGTGGTTTATTTCCCAAGGAGGTGTTTCCATGCGTCAACAAGATAGAACTTATGCAGAAGAGCGAGCCTTGATCGAGGACCTGCAAGCGCGCTACATGTTTGCGCTGGATTTTGGCGATATCGACAAGTACGTTGCGACTTTTACGGAGGATGGCGTACTCGATATCGGTTTGGGCGAGTGGCGCGGGCGCGAGACGATCAAACAGCGCCTATTAGCCATCCCGAAACAAGAAGAACCGGCGGCATCCCCGGATGCCCCGCCCTTGCGCCCGGCCAGCGGACGGCACAACATCACGAATATCGTGTTGAAGATCGAGGGGGACAGGGCCTGGGGCAGGGCGTACTGGTTTCACATAGGGAACCGGAATCCGGAGCGCCGGGCTGTGCTCAACTCGTATGGGCATTACGAAGATGAGTTGGTCAAGGTGAATGGCGAGTGGCTGTTCAGCAGGCGCAAAATTTACAACGAGCAGGAGGCTCTCTGGGCCTGGCCGGGCGGCAATCCGTGTTGGTAGTCACAGGAGTTTCTTATGGGATTTCACCGTGGCGGGTGGAGCCTGATCAACGCCCCTGACGAAAAGCCGAAAATCACCTGGCCGCTGCTCAAGCGGGTGTTGCACTACGCCAACCCCTACCGCTGGCAGATCGCGGCCATGCTGTTGTTGATCCTGGCGCAGACCGGGGTGGGCTTGCTGACGCCGCTCATTATGCGCGATATGATCGATGTCACCATTCCGGCGGGAGACCTCAACCGCTTGATCATGCTGGCGGCGATCCTGTTGGTGATCCCGGTCGCAAACGGCATCATCAACGTGATTCAACGCCGCCTCAGCGCGCTGGTGGGCGGGGGCGTGATCTATGATTTGCGCGTGGCGTTGTATGCCAGCTTGCAGCGGATGTCGCTGCGCTTCTTCACCAACACCAAAGTCGGCGAGTTGATGAGCCGTCTGAACAACGACGTAATCGGCGCGCAGAATGCCATCAGCAGTACCATCGTCAGCATCATTACCGACGTGGTGCAGGGGGTGGCGGTGCTCGGCGTGATGCTGACGCTCGAATGGCGGCTGACCCTGATCAGTGTGGTGATTCTGCCGCTGCTCATTCTGGCGGCGCGCATGTTGGGCAATCGCCTGCGCGACATGGCCCGCCAGCAGATGGAGGCCAACGCGCGCATGAACGCGATGATGAACGAAACCCTCAACATCGGCGGCGCGTTGCTGGTCAAGCTGTTTGGCCGCCGCCAGGCGGAAATCGACCGTTTTGCGGAGCGCGCGGCGCAAGTGCGCGATCTGGGCGTGCAACGGACGTTGATCGGCTCGGTGTTCTCGGCGATTACGAGCCTGATCAGTGCCTTCGGTATTGCCTTCGTCTACGGGCTAGGCGGCTATTTCGTCATCCGTGGCGTGTTCACCGTGGGCACGATTGTAGCTTTTGGCTCGTACCTGGGCAACATGTATCGCACGCTACAGAGCCTCTCGAACGCGCCGGTGGAATTTGCCACATCTATGGTCAGTTTCGAGCGCGTATTTGAGGTCATCGATCTGCCGGTTGATATCCCGGAAAAGCCGGATGCGCTGGTGTTGCGGGATGTGCAGGGCGAGATTGTCTTCGAGGATGTCTCTTTCAAATACGAAAAGGGGGACGAAAAATTCCTCAGCGACGTGCGGCGTTACGGCAGCATGGACAACGTCACCGCCGTCCTTTCTGGGGCAGAATCCCCTGTGGAGGGCGTGCCAGGCGCGCCGCGCAGCCAGGCGCGCGAGCTGGCGCTCGATCACGTCAGTTTCCGGGCCGCGCCGGGCCAGCTTGTGGCGTTGGTGGGGCCGAGCGGTGCGGGCAAGACAACGCTCACCTACCTGATCCCGCGCCTGTACGATCCCACGGAGGGGACGATTCGCATCGACGGCCACGACCTGCGCGACCTGACGCTGGAATCGCTCTCCACACACATCGGCATGGTGACGCAGGAAACGTATCTGTTTCACGACACCATCCGCACCAACCTGCTCTACGCGCGCCTGGACGCTACCCAAGAGGAACTGGAAGCCGCTTGCCGCGTCGCCAACATCCACGACTTTATCGCGGCGCTGCCGGAGGGGTACGACACGATTGTGGGGGAGCGCGGGTATCGCTTGAGCGGCGGCGAGAAGCAGCGCATCGCGCTGGCGCGGGTGATCCTCAAGAACCCGCACATTCTGGTGCTGGATGAGGCGACCAGCAGCCTGGACAGTGAGTCCGAGGCGTTGATCCAGGATGCGCTGAGCCGGGTGATGGCGCAGCGTACCAGCATCGTCATCGCCCATCGTCTGAGCACGATTCTGGCGGCGGACTTGATCCTCGTCATCGACCGGGGGCGGATTGTGGAGAGCGGCAATCATGACACGTTGCTGGCGCAGGGCGGGTTGTATGCCAGCCTGTACCAGACGCAGTTTCACGCCAGCAGCCAATGAGTGCCGCACTTAGCGAGTGCCGCACTCAATGGCCGCTTAATTCCTTCCTGATTTTCTCCAGTTTGACCAGATTGTCTTCCGGGATAAAGACCTTTTGCGCCGGGGCGATGTGTTCGACCATGTCGATGAAGCTCAGTAGCACATAATCGATGGGGATATTCTTGCGCCGCTTTGTCATCGCGTTGAGCGTCTTGACGGCGTTTTCCAGCATCTCCTGGCGCACCTGGCTCTGTGCCCGTTCAATGAGCTTGAGTTCTTGCAGGCGCTCGTCGGCCTCGATCTTCGCCACTTCGAGATCGCGCTGCATCTTCCACGTTTTCGCCCATTCGTCGAGCACCTGCCCTTGGAAGGTGGCGTCTTGTAGCACGACCTCCATAATTTCAACGCCGAGATTTTGCGCCGCGCTCGCCTTGAGCGTCTCGAAAAGGTCTTGGCGAATGCGTTGGCGAACGCGCACATCGAGCAATTCATCGAGGTTGTAGCGCGCCAGAATCCGGTTACGCATCACCCCTTCGGTATCGCCGATGATCACTCGTTTGGACCAGTCCATCACCCGATCTGGCTCGCTGCGCCAGGCGTCGCGGATCCACTTGCATGTCGCGGCGGTGAAAATATCTTCATCGGTCGGGCCAACCTGGAATTTGACAGCGACTTCGTAGGTGATAGGAATGCCGTCGCGGGTTACGGCGCTCACCTTGAACGGCCACCACTGGGGGCGCAAATCGATGATGTCCCAAATCTTCTCGAAGGGTTCCAGCGTTGGAAATCCCGGACCCCGGATCACGCGGGTGAGCCTGCCGCCAGATTCGAGCACAATGGCGCTATCTTTCCGCAGGACGATCCCGGCCGGGCCACCGCGCTTTTTGACGTCGTCAACGCCCATGACGATTTTGCCGTCGCCTATGATCAGATAGGGGGAGAAGCCAGGCCGTCCGAAGAAACGGTGTTTAAGGAACTGCCAGCCCCCGCCCTCCAGGCCGAAGAAGGCGTTGACCAGATTGGCGCAGAGCAACACTGCCGTCACGATGACGACGATGCCGGGTACCATCCCTCCGGCGACATTGAGCATAAGCTGACGCACGTCAACCTCCATATCTGGCGCCAGGAACGATGGCCGGATGTTGTGCAGTGTCGCCACCGTGCGGACCGAGCCGTCCGCCTGGGGCACTTTCGTCACCTGCACGGTGAAGGTGCACTGCGCGGATTGGGGGATGGAGATTTCCCGATTGAGGAACTTAAGCACATCGTTGTTGGCGTAGGTGATGGTCACCGTATGGTCGCCGGCGGTGGTTGCCTCCAGCACGTAGAACCTGGCCGTCAGGGGGCGACCTATCCCGGATGCCGGTGTGATGTCCAACAGTGTCACGTTCGTCACTGCTTCGTTTTCCGGTGGTGCGTTGAGGACTGCGGCGAGGGTGTTAGACTGGATCGGGTGACCGGTGACAACGGCGTCGACGACCATGCCATCTGGATCGAGCGCACCGGTCAGATTATTGTCATCGCGACCGGTGGGACAGATGGGGATGATGCGCTGGTTGTAGTGCAGTGCGTAAAGGGAGACCGCGACCAGGCTGGCTCCAAACAGGAGCGCTCCTATGCCAAAAATGGCGATGAGGATGCGAACGTTATAGCGTAAGTATTTTGCTAAGTTGAACATCGTTCTTACCTCGCCGCGGCTAATGGCTGAATGTTCTCAGGATGTCGAGCATATACGGCAGTATAACGCCGGCATCGCTGCCCGTCTCGGAGGCCTGCGGTGGCGGTTGAATGCCCATCGCCTCGAACAGTTTAACCGCCAGGATCTGTTTATCGACTTTGCCCTCGGCTTCTTGCAGGATTTGTACCATACGGGTGAACATCTCCTGGCGCACTTCGCCTAACACTTCTTGCTCGCGCAGCGCGATTCGCGCCTTGGCTTCTGCAATGGCGATCTCGATATCACGGTCGCGTTCGGTGCTCCAATTCTTGATGCGCTGGTCAATGATTTCTGGCGGCACCTTGATGTCGCTGATACCGCCGCTGACCACCTCGATGCCCAGGGGCTGCATTTCTTTCTTCAGCCGCTCGACAAACGTTCTGGCAATTTCGATGCGCGGGTTTCTGTCGCGCGCGGCGTTCAACGCTTCTTCCCAGGTGATCGTTGGTCGGATGAATTCACCGTCACATATCGGGGGCGCACTGCAACAGGCGTACTGCCAGGCATTTTGCGCCTGAGTGGAAAGCTTATCGAAGGCGGCGAGCGCAACGATGCTGCACCGGCTCTGGGCAGCCTCATCCGCCAGGTGTATCTCCGACAGGGTGTGCTCGTTGACAGCGCCCATGGGAACACCCACCAGGAAGCGCAGCGTGTGGGTGGTTGCCCCGATGATGGCGATGTCGGCGGCGGCGACGCCGAACTGGGCGGCGATGATCGACTTGAGGGCGTTGAAGGAGACGCGGTTGCCGTCTTCTGCTCTCACGGCGACTTCCACCTTGGCTGGCCAGTCGTAGGCCACCTCGCGCGGGAAGAGTTGCGCGAGATAGAGACTCGGATTCAGGTGATGGATCTTGCGCGCCAGGGCGTTCAGTGGGGTTTTTCTCTTCCCTGTAGCCTCAACCAAAAGGCGCGCCATTTCGCTCTCGGTTTCACCCGCAAGGACGCTGAAATCGGCACCGATGTCAAAAGCCAACGTTTTGAGGTCATCGGCGTCGAAGTGGCGGGCCATGAACTGCTGCAATTTAGCTTCCAGCGACAGGTCGGTCCTGGATTGCAAAGCAACTTCGTCTTCGTCGAAGGGTTGCTCTTTCTGTTGCAACCCATATTTGGATTTGTCGGGATCGGCGCGCATCATGTGCAATTCGTTGCACGTGTAGTTGGCGACAATGTCCTTGAGAATCGGCGGCCCCATGGTGAGCACTAATTCGGCCCAGGGCCGGCGCTTGATTTCTTCCGTCACCAGCAAGCTCTCCGGATCGCGTTCGAATTTGTGATCCATCACGGCATGGTCATATACCGCCTTGATGACGGCTTCTTCATCGTAGGGATAAGAGCTACCCAGCACAGGCTTGCGTCCGTTCGCCCACACGCGGTTAGGGATGAAGGTAAAGATGCTGACGCCGATGCCGTCTTTACTTTCTGCGTTGACGGTCGTGGTACGGAGCTGCGTCCGCAGATCGACGTCGGCGTACAGTTGCTCGAACTTGTGGGTGAAACTGAGTCCGGGGGGGCATACCCTGAACTTCAACCCATCGCTGATCACGGCGAGACGCTCGCAATTGGTCAGGATGATCCCCGGCCCGGCAAAGAACTGGTTGTAAGGATTGCCGGGGACGCGCGGCTCGGGGATATCCCTGTCCATTGTCTCGCGGGTCTTCCAATCGTCGATGACGTAGAAGGGATAGTTCGTCCCCATGCTCAGGGTGAGCACACTGCGCAGCGCGAGGAGGCGCTGGTCATTTTCGCCGGAAGCGAACAGCGCGCGCCATGACGGTCGTTCTACTTTGTCGCCAAACGGCAGCAAATTATGGAGTGTGGGGATTTTGGCATGGTCCTGGATCGGCAGTGAGAGAAGGGAGAAGTAGTACAGCAGTCCCCACAAGATGAACTGCGCCGGCAGGGTGATCAACAGCAACCCGGCCCGTCCGGCGACCTGATAGCCGAGCCAGCAGGTGAGGACAAAGATGAACCAGAGGAGGGTGAGGAACGCCTTTCCCTTGCCCCGCAGGATCGCGCCGGAAAACATCCAGACGCCAGCCGCGCCCACCACCACCAGGGAGACAATCAGGCCCCAGATGGCATTGACATCGCCGTAAAGGTAAAACGGCACACCGTTCCCCAACAGGCAGATGAGCGCGGCGAAGGTGAAGGCGGAGGCCAGGATGCCTGCCCCCATACTCTTGTCGAAAAAGTAGCCCAACGCGCTCGCCAGCGCCGTCGTCCATACGGCGATTTCGAGGATCAGGTAGGTGGTCGCCAGATAGACGCTGACATTATCGGTGAATTTCGTCAAGCGCAGGTCGAGGCCGTCGAAGGGGAATTGAACGAGATGGAAAAGCAAAGCAAATGCGATGAGCAGAATATTGCATACTAGCGTGGTTGTTCCCAACGTGCGTGTGGCCTCTTGGGGCTTCGGAAAAAGAAATCCGAGAATGACAGCAAAGACACAGGCCAATCCGGCTTCGATCAGTAACGTCAATCCGGCTTGCGTAATGAATATTGACATAGCCGCCTTCTCCTCCTTTTCAGGACGGATGTGAATCTGAGGGCCCTTCACTCATTATAGTGAAGTTTGGCGTTCTATGCAAATGTAGCCTGGCTTGGGCTTATTTCTTCCGCACAATCGACACCAGAATGATGCCGCCCATAATCAACGCCACGATGAAGCTCAGGATCACGATGGCTTGCACCAACCAGGGGGTGTTGGTCGTTGCCGGGATCAGCCCCGCCAGCCCGATGATCATCGCGGCGACGATCAGGCTGAGGGAGAGGCGGGTTGCCATACGGTCGAGCAGTTCCAGGTTGCTGTGATCCAGCGCGAGTTTGAGCGGTTCGCGTTTTTCGATGCGATTCAACAGCAACATGCCGATGTGCGGAAGTTCTTCCAGCAGATCGCTCCACACCAGGCCGCGCCGTATCAGCGTATCGAGCAGGTGGCGGTTGGGAAGCGCCGATTTGAGCATCAGTTTAGCGGCATAGGGGGCGGAGAAGGCGAAGATGTCGAAGTCCGGCGCCAGCTTGTAGCCAATGCCCTCCATCATCGCCAGCGTCTTGCCTAACTGCCAGAAGTTGGTGGGGAGGTGCAGGCGGTGGGTAAAGGCTAACGGCATCACGGCATCCATTAGCTCGTCGACGTGGACGTCTTTGAGAGCCAGGCCGTTGTAGTAGCGCAGCAGCCGTTCGATGTCCTGGCTCAAGGCCCGGCGATTCACATCCGGCGGTGCGGCCCCGATGTGAATCAGCCCATCGGTGACGCCTTTGGCATCCATGCGCACCGCCACGTTGTACAGCCGGATCAGCGTTGCGCGGTCGCTGTCGCTGAGATAGCCGACCATGCCGAAGTCCATCGCGCCGATAACCTCGTTTTCCATCACGATCAGGTTGCCGGGATGGGGATCCGCATGAAAAAAGCCGTCTTCCAGAATTTCCTTGATAATCATCCGCGCCGCGTTGGTAGCAATCTTGGCCCGGTCGTAGCCGGCCTCGTCCAGTGCAGCAATATTGGTGATTTTAATCCCCTCGATGTACTCCATCACCAGGATGCGCCGGGTTGTATATTCCCAGTAGACCCAGGGGATATGCAGGCAGTCCTCATGGGCAAAGTTTTCGCGCAGGCGGTCGGCGTTGCGCCCTTCGCTCTGATAGTTCAGCTCGTTGTGCAGGGTGTCGGAAAAATCTTCGACGATTTCCACCAACCGGTACACGCGTCCCAGGGGGGTGTGATGTTCGGCATATTCGGCGATATCGTGGATGATTTCCAGGTCGGTTTGAATGGTGGGGAGGATGTTGGGACGCTGAACTTTGATGACGACTTTCTGGCGTGTGGCGAGTTTGGCGGCGTGAACCTGGGCGAGCGAGGCCGCCGCCAGCGGATGAGGGTCGATCTCGCCGAAGACCTTCTCCGGCGGTTGACCCAGTTCGGCTTCAATGACCTGGCGGATTTCCTCCCAGGGCACGGGCGGCACATTGTCCTGCAGTTTCGCCAGCTCGGTGATATAGTCCGGCGGCAATACATCGGGGCGGGTGCTGAGCATCTGCCCCAGTTTGACGAACGCCGGCCCTAGCTCCTCCAACGCCTGGCGGAAGTGTGCCGGTAGCGAAGCGGGTTCCTGGATGGGGAAGGGGTACAGGTCACGCAGCCATAGTGGTTCCGTGGGCAAGTGCGAAAGCGCAAAGCCGAACCCGTGGCGCGTAAACACCGTCAAAATGTGCCGGTAGCGTCGCAGGTGGCGAATGGGTCGGCTGATCGTCGGAATCTTGAACATCGTCCTTCTCTCGCTTATGTGGGCGCCTTGCCCGCGCCCTTCGTTTATGGGTAATGGGTCTGTGACAGGCGCACGGCGTCCTCGATGTCGATATCTTGCAACGGGAACTCGCGCGCGACCACAGGCATCAGGTCCTTCAACAGTTGCGCGCGCTCTTCACGGCGCATGCTGCGCAGCAAAAAACCAAGATATTTCTCGAACAGCAACTTGAGAAAGGTTTTGAGTTGTGTTTTCGACAGTGCGCTGACCATCGACGGCAAGAACAAATCGACAATGCCCATCATCTCTTCGGGGGCGGTGTTCTTGAGCAAGCGCCGTGCCAGCAAAGTTTTCCAGTTGTCGCCACTCATCCGGTTTACCTCATAGATGGTTTGTAGCCGCTGATCCGATATTTCAGCAGCGTCCAGAGCACGGTGAATCCGTCCTTCCACGAAATCTTCTTGCCCTCGTTGAACTCTCGCCCGGTGTAGGCGATGGGCACTTCGTAGATGCGGTTGCCGGTCAGCAGGATTTGGGCGGTGATTTCGGGATCGAAGCCCCATCCGCTGGCTCGGAGATGGAGTTGGTCGGAGACTTCGCGCGTGAAGACTTTGTACCCTGTCTCCATGTCGGTGAGGATGGTGTTGTAGAGCAGGTTGGTGACGAACGTGAGGAAGCGGTTGCCGACCATGTGCCAGAAGAACATCGCTTTGCTGGGTCCGCCGCGAAAGCGCGAGCCGTATACCACTCGGGTGCGCTTTTCCAGGATGGGGAGCAACAGCGCGGGGTAGTCGCGCGGATCATATTCCAGGTCGGCGTCCTGGATCAGACGGATGTCGCCGCTGGCACGTTGCAGCCCGGTCCAGACCGCGCCACCTTTTCCCTGGTTCGCCTCATGGAAAACGATGATAAAACCAGGTCGCCCTTCTAACGTGCGCAGATAATCGCGCGTGCCGTCGGTAGAGCCGTCATCCACGATCACCAATTCGCGTTCCACCGTCACAATGGCCTCATTCGCGTGATCGGCCCAGATGCGGATGTTCAAATCCACAGCCTGGATGCGCTCGATAATTTCTCTGATGGTGGCGATTTCGTTGTAAACTGGAATGATGACCGAAAGTTTCATGAGTCCTCCGAGTGTAGTCTAATAGTTGTCAGTCAGGTGGTCGTTAGTCGAGTATCATGGTTTCTCAGAGCGCGACCAAACCCAATCGAGCAGCGCCTGTCGTTCGGTGGCGGTCAGATCGCGCCAGTGACCCGGTGCCAGCTCTGGCGGCAGGGACAGTGGCCCAATGGCCACACGTACCAACCGGATGATCGGCAATGCCACCGCCGACAACATGCGCTTGATCTGCCGCTTCTTCCCTTCGTAGAGCACGATGCGCAGCCAGGTTGTTTTGGATGGCGCGGCGAGCGGTTTGGGAAACGGCGGCAGCAGCGGTGTCTCTGGCAGCACCTCCACCTCCGCCGGGCGGGTGAGGCCATCCTTGAGCATCACCCCGTCCCGCAGCGATTGGAGGGCAGCGGCTTCGGGATGCCCCACCACCAACGCGAGATAAGTCTTGGGATGATTGAAATCCGGATGCGTAACGCGGTGCAGCAGCGCCCCGTCATCCGTCAACAACAGCAATCCCTCGCTGTCCAGATCCAAACGCCCGGCGGCGTGCAGCGTGCGCGGAATTCCCAAATCGACCAACGCCGGGCGCCCGTAGCGATCTTTGTTGGCGCATAGCACGTTAAAGGGCTTATAGGCAATCGCGTAACGGTAAGGATGCCCGCTCAACGTCTGATCATCTTTCTCCAAAACATTACTGATGATTATAGCTACGCTAGACAAAGGGGCAAGTGCCGGTGAAACCGGCATTGGACGACTTAAGGCGCTTGCTATTTCAAAAGAAAATCACTATAATAAATTATGTTACGATGATTATTCGCAATGTCCAGCCCTTATTCTTTTACAGGTTGAACTAACGGCGGGGGAAGGACGTACTGGTCATTGCATTTGCGCCTCAGGAGGTAACTGTGGATGTTGTCAAGGTTGCCGCGACCTCGCGTTCGACCTCGGTCGCGGGCGCGATTGCCGGGATTATCCGTGACAAAGGGCGGGTAGATGTGCAGGCGATTGGCGCAGGGGCGGTCAACCAGGCCGTCAAGGCGATTGCCATTGCGCGCGGGTATCTCGAGCTAGATGACATTTACATCTATTGCGTGCCTTCTTTTTCCGAAATTCTCATCGATGGCAAAGAGCGAACCGCTGTAAGGCTGGCAGTGGAATCCTCTCGCTAAGGCTCAGTATCGGTGCGTTGTGTGGGCTGTTTTAGGTTAACTCACAGCGTTCACCGGTCGTGAAGGTTAGTTTACTTTCTAGTCAATTTTCAAAGGAGGCGTTATGGCAGAGGAGAAGCAGAAGAGACTTCGGTTGGTGACGTTTTGGCTCTTTTCGGGCGTGATGATCGTCTTTGCCGCAGTGACCACTTATATCTATCTCTGGATATCTCCGCTTTCCGGTACGGTCTGGCAGGCACTGGGCGCGTCGTTGCCGATCACGCTGCTGATCGCGGTCGCAGCAGTGATTCTTTACGTGGTGTACTATTTCCTGGTTTACAAAAAGGGTTAACTGCCGCCGTCAGCAGGCGTTGTTGTTTTCGACGGTTCATAATCAACTTGATGCCCCGCAAACGTTGCGGGGCATCGAATTTTGCAAAACCACCGTGCTTCGCCGGCTATGCGGGGTTCAGCCGTCGCCCGATCAACGCTCAGGCAAGTTGAGGAGCAGATTTTCCAGCGCCAGTTGGGGGTTGGCATTGCGTTGTAGGGCTTCCTGGCAAGCCGCTATCGCCTTGAGCGTGCTGACGGTGGCCGGCAAAGCGATGTGTTGCGCGATCTGGGTCAATATCCCCTCATACTGTTGGTGAATGGCGCGCTCTACATTCCCCGTCTGGATGAGCAGCACATCCCGCCACCCTGTTAGCCAATACTCCAACGTTTCGTTGACATTGACGCCGGCGTCACGGGTGAGGGCCTGGGCCGTATCGAATCGCGTCGGCAAATCCTGATCCAGCACGTTCCACAGCAGCGCCAGCGCATCCGCCATACGCTGGTGATATGTGGCCTCCGTCGCTGCGCGGATGGCCCATCCCATACGCCCGCCGGAAATCCGCGCCAGGTGCGCGGCCTGTTCTGCCGGGACATTCCACCGCTCGCGTAAAGCCTGTTCGACGATAGCGGGAGCCAAAGGCCGCAGGACGATTTGCTGGCTGCGCGATACGATCGTCGGTAGGAGCACGTCCGCATCCTGTGCCAGCAGAATCAGGTGCGCGTAGGCCGGTGGCTCTTCCAACGTCTTGAGTAGGGCGTTGGCAGCGCCGGTGGTCGCCCGTTCAAACGCGGCGATCAGGGCAATTTTGCGTGGACTTTCGTTGGGCGTCAGCGCGAGGAAGCGCTCGACGGCGCGAATTTGGTCGATCTTGAGCGCGCCGCCCTCTTCCTCCGGCTCTACCGGCATAAAGTCTGGATGGTTGCTGGAGGATAGCTTGCGACAGGCCAGACACACGCCGCAGGGTCGTTCGTCGGTCTGTCCCTTGCAGAGCAGCGCGCCCGCAACAAGGCGGGCAAGCGTCATCTTGCCGACGTTATCCGGCCCACTGATCAGCAGCGCGTGCGGGACTTCGTCGCGTTCGATGGCCGTTTGCAACTGGCGCACTGCCCACTCGTGGCCGACGATGGACCAGGGTTTCATAATTCCTCCATGAACGGATGCTCCTTTATCACACAGACATTGGTGGCGATGCTGCACAGTGCTGCGGGCACACTATCACGGATCTCGGTGGTGAGGTGGATGACGGTGTAGTACGTGAGGGGGAGCTGGCGTACTGCTTGTACTAGCAGTTCCGGCCGCACGACGATGAAGGCCACGCGATAATTCCGGCGTCGCAGCAGCTTGATGACTCGGATCCACCCTTGCCCGTGAATCAGTTCCATGGGGCCAATTTCGTCGAGGATAAAGACTTGGGTAGGAAAGCAAGCATCCAGCGCGTGGTCGCTGCGGGCGAGCGCCTCGGTGGAGAAACGAAAATGGCCTATCCGGAAGCCTGAATGGCTGTTGAGCGGCAGAGTGAGCGGGTAAGTATCTCCTGAGTGTAACTCGTGGACGGCCAAATCATCCGGCCCGGTGCGTTGTGTGATAAGTCCCGAGACTTTTATGCCGGTCTCGCGGAGCATGTGAATCAGCGAGACACATGCCGTGCTTTTGCCGATCTGACGATTGCCCGTGAGAAGAACTATTCTCGGTTCCAACATCCTGGTTTCAGCACCCCGGATTAAGCCTTTGTCTGAAAGTCACGCTGGCGAGCGTTTCTGGTGCATCGGCGGTGAATTCCCGCATAGGTTCTAAGTAAACATAAGGGCCGGAGGAATCCGCCGGCCCTGTGTGGAGATGGCGGGAATCGAACCCGCGTCCGAAGAATTCGACGATGCGCTTCTACGAGCATAGTCGGCGCTTTCGTTTTACCCGGAGGGCCGCGGCCGACCGCGCCGCATCCGGATTAGCCGAGGCATCTTAGCACTTCCTTATCGGCGTCTGGAAGTGAGCGCGCAGACTGTATGTCACCGCACTCCGGCGCGCCTGCGAGACACCGGAGGGGCGTGACCGGATATCCCGGTCAGGTTTTGGGGAACCCGTTCTGCTTACGCAGCGATGGCGACCGGGGCCGCAGCCCAGGTGTTCGCCATAGCGGGAACCCAAGTGTTTGCCTTAGTGTTGGCATTTTGGGTTTGCTCCTGGGTTTACGGAGACGGAGCCTCCCCGACTCGCAGCACACCCCCAGCCTTCCCCGTCGAAACCTATCATCCCCACCGTCATTATACCATAGGTCGTTCAGACTACAACGCATCGCCAAGCAGGATGCCGAACAGTCCGACGATGACACCCAGGTGCAGGAACAATTCCGTATCTGCCAGCCACGTGATGAGGGGCCAATCGGGAAGCAGGTTGAAGACCAGGTTCAATATCACCATACCGATACCGATGAGTACCGGCAATCCCTTGTGGTGAGCCAGAAAATCACTGACTTTTTTCAGCAGTTCGTTCATCACCAATTCTCCTCGGAAACCCTTGCGTGGGTAGGCGAACGCGACGTTCGCTCGAACCTTTGCCAGGGTGACTGAATGATTACCTGGATTGTATCACAACGGGTACAGACTACAAAACCCCTGGTAAGGAAGCGCAGGGGCCTATCATTCTGGCTACGTTTCTTGTTTTTGCTTGCAGCGGATCGTCAGATCCGCGTCGTTTGACGCAGTTTGGTGTGAAACGGGGAACTGGCGTTCCCCTTGAAGCAAGAATGGCAAGCCTGGTTTCTTGTTTTTGCTTGCAGCGGATCGTCAGATCCGCGTCGTTTGACGCAGTTTAGTGTGAAACGGGGAACTGGCGTTCCCCTTGAAGCAAGAATGGCAAGCCTGGTTTCTTGTTTTTGCTTGCAGCGGATCGTCAGATCCGCGTCGTTTGATGCAGTTTAGTGTGGAGAGTACAGCGCCCAACACGCCGGCGTGTTGGGCGCTATTATGGCCTCACTGTGGCAGGGGAATATTGAACAACTCGAAAACCTGCTCCCAGAACGTCACCGGGGCAAACCACAGGTATACCGCGATAGCCACACAGATGCAGATCAAGACGACCAGGATTGCCACGATGAGGTAGACCCATTTTGAACGTTTGGCCGGCGGCGCTGCCGGCGTTGAAACCGGTGGGACAGCTTTTGGTTGTGATGGCCTGGATACGGGTTGTGCCGGCGGCGCTGTCTGCGGCGCAGACCCAAGTTGAATGAACGGCTGGCGTGGCGCCGGGGTGGGGGTCTCGTCATACGGGCGATAGGGTTCTTCGTAGGTGGGTGGAGGGGGGGGATAGGTGGCGCTGTCGTCGATCACTTTGGTGACGCTGCCCGGCATAGCCGGCGCGAGCTTCTCTGTATTCAGCGTATCCTCGACTTCATAGCGGAACGCAACGTAATCGGCCAGCGTGATGATGTCCCCAGGCATCAATCGTTGCGGGCCGCTGAGCTGGCGTTGATTGACCCACGTGCCGTTCGTGCTGCCCATATCCTCGACCATGGCCATCGTTCCCGTTGCACTTTCCGTAAAGCGGATCTGGGTATGGTGGCGCGAGATGCGTGGACTGTCGATGACAATCGTGTTATCGGCTGTGCGACCGATCGTGCAGACCACATCCTGCAGCGGGTAGGCCTGCCCTTCATTTGGTCCTTCAATCACAACGAGAAATCGCCGGCTGTAGTTTTCCATTGTTTCAACCTCCCCTTTTGCTAAAAACGAGTATACTCCTGTAAAGCCTGGAAGCAAGTCAGCGATGGACTCCATTCGACTGACTGCCAATGTCTATCTGGCGAATGACTGACGACTATTCGATGAATCCCAGGAGGAGCTGTGAAACCTATCATCGTTGATGCGCATCTTGATTTGGCCTACAATGCTATGGTGTTGGGACGCGACTTGCTGCGCCCGGTCCACGAGATTCACGCGCTGGAAGCCGGGACCCCACCGCCTGGCGCCCCGGCCGGCGCGTGCCTGGCTACCTTTCCTGCGCTGCGCGAGGGCCGTGTGGCTATTGTCGGAGGAAGCCTTTTTGTCGCGCCGGATTTCAAAGGTACGCTGGAGCCGCTGGTTTATCGCACCCCACAAGAGGCACACCGTTACGCTGTTCAGCAACTCGATTATTACCGCCGCCTCGCCGACGAAAACGAACAGATCGTCATCCTCAACACGGTCGCGGATATGGAGGCTGTGCTGGCTTCCTGGGATACGGAGCAGCCGCGGCTGGGCATTTTTATGGTGATGGAGGGCGCAGACCCGATCCAGCAGCCAGGCGAGGTGGGCTGGTGGGTGGAACGTGGCCTGCGCGGCGTCGGCCTGACCTGGTCGAGGGGCACGCGGTATGCGGGCGGCAACGCTGCCCCTGGCCCCCTGACCGCTGACGGACGGCGATTGCTGACCGCTATGGCCGACTACAATCTGATGCTCGATCTCAGCCACCTGTGGGAAGAAGCTGCCTACGAGGCGTTGGATCGCTATCCGGGACCGGTGGCCGCTACGCATGCCAACCCGCGCGCTTTCGTGGATCACCCCCGCATGCTGTCCGACAGGTTGATCCGCCGGATTGCCGACTGCGATGGCGTGATAGGCGTCGTTCCTTTCAATCTGATGCTGGATGCGGAGTGGCGTCCCGGCGAGACGCGGCTGCCTCTCACGCGCCTGGCCGAAGTCATCGACCACGTGTGCCAGGTGACCGGCGCCGCGCGTTTTGTGGGCCTCGGCACCGACTTCGATGGTGGGTTCGGGAGTGAGGCGACACCGGAGGGACTGGATTCCAGTGCGGATTTAGGCAAGCTGGGTCCCCTGCTGGCCGAGCGCGGCTACGCGGACGCAGACATCACCGCCATCCTGAGCGGCAACTGGCTGCACGTGCTGCGACGCACGTTGTCCGATTTTTGAGGCGGTGCTGTAGCCGGCCCCTCTCCAAACCACGCCACCTCTCTCTAACTACCAGACTCAGTAGATCCACTTTCGCTTGGTCTGGATCGCCAGCTCCAGACCAGACCGTGGAATCTGACGATCCCCTTGGAGCATTTTTGGATCTACTGAGACTAACGCCCACCCGACTAACGCCCCCCCGACCAACGCCTACCCGACTATCGGACTACCCGACCAACGACTACCCGACTATCCGACTACCCGACTAACGCCCACCCGACTATCCGACTACCCGACTAACGACTATCCGACTATTTTCCTGGGTTGCCATCTGGCTGAAGTGTGGTAATATACCGCTTACACCTGCCGTGTGCGTGAAACCGATACGGGGTTTTGAGCCAACATTTTGATAAAAAGGGGTCTCTTGTCCAAGAGCGACGACGCGGTAGCCTGCGGGCAAGGCTGAATCGTTCGGCAAGACCCCACCTGCGTCAGCAGGGTCAAAGCCAGCGGTACACGGCACGGCGGGGCCGGACTTATCGGCAACAAAAAACCACGCGCAAAGCGTGGTTTTTTGTTGCTAACAAGTCGTTTGTTATGTAAAGTAACCTTGACTTTCCACCTCGCTTGTGTTATGCTGCACAATGATGCACGTTAATCAAACGCTATTATTTGACGGTCTATGATTTCAAAATTGAGGGTTGTATGTATTGGGAACGGGTCTCCGAGGAGATTTATCTCTTCACCAGTGATCGTTACGCTTTAGTCAATTCGGTGGCGGTGGTGACAAAGGAAGGGATAGTGGTGATCGATGCGCTTCCCTTCCCAGAGGAAGTCAAACAAATCGTGCGTTTCCTCGAAGTGCGGGTGGGGGCAGCCTATCACTCCGCGATTTTGACTCATCATCATATGGACCATGTCTATGGTCTATTTGCTTTCCCGCAGACGATCGATCTGATCTCGCACGAGCTGTGCCGCAAAAAGCTGCTGGAAATCGGTCAATCCTCGCTGGACGAGGCGCGGCAGAGTGATCCCACCTTTGAAGAAGTCACGCTGCGTATACCAAACATCACCTTTGACACGGGCAGTCTGCTCTTACGGGCGGGCGATAAGCGCTTCCGGCTGCTCTCTCTGCCGGGTCACACCGACGATAACATCGGCGTTTTTCTGGAAGAGGAAGAAATCCTCATCACCGGGGACGCGGTGATGGCGATTCCCATCATCGCGGATGGCGACTGGGCACGCGAGATCGAGACGTTGCGGTACATCAAGAAGATGGCGCCGGAGACTATCGTGCAGGGTCACGGGGAGGTCATTCTGCGCGGTGAGATTCAGCTCGTGATGGATCGTTACATCCGTTATCTGGAATGTGTTCACAAGAAGGCCCAGACTGCCCTGCGGCAAGGGCGCGACCGCAAGGAGATTTGGAACATTCCCCTGGAAGATTGCGGTCTGGAGCGGGTGCCGCTGGGCATTGCCAGCCATCGCCTGCACGTCGCCAACATCCTGAGCATCTACGACAAGCTCAAGGCTGAGCGTTAGGAAACGACCCCGGCGAAGGTCTGGACGAACTGAGGGTTCGCACACCTTCGCCAGGGCGAGCGGTAAATGGACACAATCCGGGCGTGGCTAGACCGTTACCTTGAGGCGTTGGAACGCGAGAACGCCTCGCCTTATACCGTCAAAAATTACCGCACCGACATCGGACAGTTCCTCGACTATAGCGCCGAGCACGGAGTCAACACCCTGGCGGGCCTGCAGCGCGACCTGGTGCGCGATTATCTGGAGGAGTTGGCCGAAGCCGAGTATGCGCGGGCCAGCATCGCGCGGCGCGTCTTTGAGTTGCGCGCGTTCGGCGATTATCTGGTGCGCCACAACGCTTGGGAACAGAACCTTTTCCGCCGTGTTTATGCGCCGCGTGTCCCGCGCCGCCTGCCCCGTTATCTCACCATCGAAGAAGTGCAGCAGTTGTTATCCGTTCCCGACACCGCAACGCCGCAGGGCCAGCGCGACCGCGCCATCCTGGAAACCCTTTACGCTGCCGGCATGCGGGTGGCCGAGTTGACTGCTTTGGATCTGCGCGATGTGGATTTAGACAGCGGCGAAATGCGCGTCATCGGCAAAGGCAACAAGGAACGGCTGGTCTTGCTGGGGCGACCGGCGGTGGCGGCGCTGCGCACGTATATCGACGTGGGACGGGCGGCCCAGCTAGGGGAGCGGTCATCGACCAACGCGCTGTTCCTCAACCGCTTCGGGCAACGGCTTTCTGTGCGCTCCGTGGATGAAATCGTGCGACAGGCCGGCGTCGTTGCCGGCATCGACCAGACGGTGACGCCGCACCTCCTGCGGCACACTTTCGCCACGCATATGCTCGATGGCGGGGCCGACCTGCGGGTAGTCCAGGAGCTACTCGGTCACGAAAACCTGGCGACGACGCAGATCTATGCCAACGTCACCCAGAAGCGTGCCCGCGAAGTTTACCTGCGTGCCCATCCCCGCGCTGCCGAAGCGGACACCCCCTAAAAAAACTTGGGCACAGTCTAAAGACCGGCCCAAGCCAAACCCGCGCACACCTTCTGCTCTCTGTCTACCGTCTACAGTTCTGCCACCAACTCCGGTTCTTCCGCGTGCTGTAGTGTGATGCCATGCTCATCAGCATCCACAAGGATGCTGTCGCCAGGTTGGAATTCACCGTTGAGCAGCCGGTCAGAGAGCGGGGTTTCGACTTCTTGCTGGATAAGGCGTCTGAGCGGGCGCGCGCCGTATTCGGGGTCGTATCCGTGGACGGCGAGCCATTCTTGCGCTGCGTCGCTGAGTATCAGGCCCAGATTGTTTTCCTGGATGCGGGCGCGCAGCTTGGCGATTTCCAGCAATACAATCTCGCGGATGTCAGCGTGGCTGAGCGCGTGGAACACAATCACGTTATCCACCCGGTTGAGGAATTCCGGGCGGAAGAGTTTGCGCAGCCTGTTCATCAGCTTTTGGCTCATATCCTTGTAGGCTTGTTCGGCGTCGGTTTCCAGGGTCTCCAAAGTGAACCCCAGTTTACTCTGGCGCATAATTTCGTCCGCGCCGATATTCGAGGTCATGATGATGATTGTGTTGCGGAAATCGACCTTGTGGCCTTTGGCATCGCTCAGCACACCCTCTTCCATAATCTGCAGCAGCATGTTGAAAGCATCGGGGTGCGCCTTCTCAATTTCATCGAACACCACGATAGAGTAGGGCCGCCGCCGTACCGTCTCGGTCAACTGTCCGGCCTCGTCGTAGCCAATGTAGCCGGGCGGCGCACCGACCAGCCGAGAAACCGAGTGCCGCTCCATAAACTCCGACATATCGAGCTGGATCAAGGCATCTTCACTGCCGAACATAAATGTCGCCAGCGCCTTGGCGAGTTCGGTTTTGCCCACACCGGTAGGTCCCAGGAAGATGAAAGAGCCGATGGGCCGGCGCGGGTCCTTCAACCCGGCACGCGCGCGCCGCACGGCCTTGGCGATGCTGTTTATAGCTTCATCCTGCCCGACGATGTGCTGGCGTAGTTCATTCTCCATTTGCAGCAGCCGCCGCGACTCTGCCTCGGCGATCTGGTTCATGGGGATGCCGGTCCACATAGCGATGATTTCGGCCACATCCTCGGGGCTGACCGTCAGGCCGTCATCCTGGATGCCCTGGAGGTGGCGGAGTTCTTCCATTCTATTTTCCAGGGCCTTCTCTTCGAGTTCTAACTCGGTCAGCGTGTGGTGTTTTTTCTGCGCTTCCAACTGCGCGCGCTTCAGGCGCAGGTCTTGCAGTTGTTCGAACACTTCCCGCAGTTGGATGGAGATGGGGGACTTGTACATTTTGACGCGCGAGGCGCCCTCGTCCATCACATCGATAGCCTTGTCCGGCAGGAAGCGATCCGGGACGTAGCGCGCCGACAGCCGTGCCGCTGCTTCGATCGCTTCGTCGCTGATGTGCAGGTTGTGGTGCAATTCGTAGGCGTGTTTGATGCCGCGCAAAATGTTAATGGTCTGCTCCACGGTTGGCTCGTCGACCATCACCGGCTGGAAACGCCGTTCCAACGCCGGGTCCGATTCGATGTGTTTGCGATACTCATCCAGCGTCGTCGCGCCGATACATTGCAGTTCGCCGCGCGCGAGCGCCGGTTTGAGGATATTTGCCGCGTCCATCGATGATCCGGCCGCTCCCGCGCCTACCAGCATATGCAATTCGTCGATGAAGACGATCGTGTTGCTGTTTTTCAGTTCGTTGATCACACGCTTCAGCCGTTCCTCGAACTGGCCCCGGTACATCGTGCCGGCGACCAGCGCGCCGACATCCAACTGCATGAGGCGCTTGCCCAGGATAGGGCCGGGCACGCCACCCGAGACGATGCGCTGGGCCAGGCCCTCGACGATGGCGGTTTTGCCGACGCCCGGCTCGCCGATCAGCGCGGGATTGTTCTTGGTGCGGCGTGCCAGAATCTGAATAACGCGCTCGATTTCCGCATGGCGTCCAATGACCGGATCGAGTTTGGCTTCCTCCGCCAACTTGGTCAGATCGACCGCGACATGGGACAATACCGAGTCCTGGGTTCGTTCCGCGCTGCGTTGAGCGGGTTTGCGCCCGGCCGGTTCGGCGACGCGGCTGGGCGTCAGCCGTTCAACGCGCCGGCGGATGGCTTCGACGGACAACCCGGCCTGGGTGAGCACGGCGATGATGACGCCTTCATGTTGTTGCAGCAGCGCCAGCAGGATGTGTTGTGTATCGACGACGGCGCTTTGGTAGCGCTGCGATTCGTCAATCGCCATTTGGATGAGGGCTTTAGTAGATGGGCGTAACTCGGGTTCCAGGGCGGTCAGTGGCGCGGCGCTCGAAAGGCGGGCCACCGTTTGCTGGGCTTGCACAGCACGCAGCCCCATGTCCCGCAGGACCCGTCCGGCGATGCCTTCCCCTTCGAGCAGCAGACCAAGCAGGATGTGTTCCGGCCCGATCGTTGCGTGGCGCATGCGCGTGGCTTCGATTTGCGCAAAGCGCAGGACTTCTTGTGCTGCTGGTGTAAACCTTTCCAGTGGATCGACCATGATTTTATCCTCAATTGTGTCCCACGATTATCATACGAAAATCCGCGTGCCGTGTCTCGATGGTCTGCGATTCCAATCCCTTTTCTTTCTTGCCTCCATTATAACACAAAACTCGCCGGAAAAACCACCAAACAAAGCGCGCGGGGTTATTGACCCCGCGCGTGATGTGGAAACTGCTTTTCTGGGACTAGCGGACAGCCTGCATGATCAGCGCCGTGAATTCCTCCCATTCTTCCGGGAAGAGGTGCAGCGTGACGTTCGACAGTTCGATGTGATACACTTCTTCGCCATCGTCCGGCTCATTGGAGACCCAGACCACATAATTCTCGGTTTCACCCAGCGTTTGGACTTTCGGATCGTTACCCATCGTATTTACCTCATTTCTCGTCTGTGAATTGTGAATAGAATCCCGCGCTCACGTTGGTTGGAAAGACCGTAGCGAGCGCGGACCATGACCCCGATCTGCTTAGCGGCGGCGCTCGTTATCGCGGCGGCCTCCATCGCGGCGTCCGCCCTCACGGCCCGCGCTATCACGGCGCCCACCGGCATTGGAGCGTGGCGCGTCCTGGGCCCGCGCTTCTTCCAGCGTCCAGCCCTCCAGCACCGCGCGGCGTGACAGCCGGAGCTTGCCTTCGGCGCCGATGTCGGTGAGCATCACCAACACCTCGTCACCCACATTCACCGCATCTGTGACTTGATTGACACGCGTATCCGACAATTGAGAGATGTGGACCATTCCATCGATGCCCGGCAGAATTTCCACGAAGGCGCCGAAGTCAGCCACGCGCACAACCTTACCCCTGTAAATCTTCCCCGCTTCGGGCGTTTCCATCATCGCATTGATGTATTGCAGCGCCTTCTGGGCGCCCTCGCCACCGGGCGACCCGATGTAGACGGTGCCATCCTCTTCGACATCGATCTTCACGCCGTATTCCGCCTGAATCGCGCGGATGTTCTTGCCGCCGGGGCCGATGAGCGCGCCGATCTTGTCAGGATCGATGCTGGTGGTGAGCATCTTGGGCGCGTAACTGGATAGTTCGGCGCGCGGAGCCGGGATCGTCGCTTCGATTACGTCGATGATCTGTTCGCGCGCTTGCTTGGCTTGGGCGAGTGCCTCGGTGAGAATCTCACGGGTGACGCCCTTGATCTTGATGTCCATCTGCAGGGCCGTGATGCCCTTGCGCGTTCCGGTCACTTTGAAATCCATATCGCCCAGGTGATCTTCCATTCCCTGGATGTCGGTGAGGACGCGGTAACGCTCGCCGTCGCTCACCAGGCCCATCGCAATGCCGCCGACGGGGGCCTTGATGGGCACACCGGCGTCCATCAGCGCCAACGTGCTGCCGCATGTCGAGGCCATCGAGGTGCTGCCGTTGGAGGCCAGCACTTCGCTGACCACGCGGATGGTGTAGGGGAACTTGTCTTTGGGTGGCAACACCGGCACGAGCGCGCGCTCGGCGAGTGCGCCGTGGCCGATCTCGCGGCGGCGCGGCCCGCGCAGTGGGTACGCCTCGCCGGTGGAGAAGGGCGGGAAGTTGTAATGGTGGATGTAGCTTTTGGTGTCTTCGGGGAAGAGGTCGTCGATCTCCTGCTCCTCGTTGGGCATCCCCAGCGTCACCAGGCTGAGCACTTGCGTCTCGCCGCGGGTGAACAGGCCGCTGCCGTGTGGACGCGGCACCAGGTGCACTTCGGCGTCCAGCGGGCGGATGGTGCGCTGGTCGCGTCCATCGGGGCGGATGTTCTCATCCAGGATGCGGCGGCGGACGACGGTCCTGAGCACGTCGTCGAACGCTTCGGCGATTTGCGCAGCCGTCCAACCCTCGGCCTCGGCCTCTTCGGCCAGTTGCGCCTTGACCCCATCGCGCAGTGCATCGACAGCCTCGATGCGCTCGCCCTTCAAGGGTGAGGTTGCCAGCAGGTTCTGAATGTCCACCGTGGCAAGCTCGGCGACGCGGGCCTTGAGGGCTTCCGGCAGGGTGAACGATGGGTAATCGCTCTTGGGCTTGCCGACGGCGGCGCGCATCTCGTTCTGGACGGCGATGACGTCTTGTATCGACTGGTGCGCCAGTTGCATAGCCTCCACCATCAACTCTTCTTCGATTTCGTTGGCGCCGGCTTCGACCATAATGATGGCGTCGGCGCTGCCGGCGACACGCAGGTCCAGGGCGCTGTTCTTCATCTGAGAGATGGTGGGATTCACCACCAGTTGTCCATCGATGTAGCCGATGCGCACACCGGCCACCGGCCCATCGAACGGGATATCGGAAATCATCAGCGCCGCGGAAGCCGCGGTGATGCCCAGAATGTCGGCGTAATGCTCCTCACCCTGGGAGAGGGAGGTGACGATGACCTGCACATCGTTGTGCATATCTTTGGGGAACAGCGGGCGCAGCGGTCGATCGATCAAACGGCTGGTCAAGGTCGCCTGTTCAGAGGGTTTGCCTTCGCGGCGGAAGAATGAACCGGGGATACGTCCGACGGCGTAGAGCCGTTCCTCGAAATCCACACTTAGCGGGAAAAAGTCGATGCCTTCACGCGGGGTGCGAGTCATCGTGGCCGTTGCCAACAACACCGTATCGCCGCTCTGGGCGACCACCGCGCCCCCCGCAAGGCGCGCGAGTTTTCCGGTGGATAGGGTGATGGTGTGCTCACCCAGTTTCGTCGTAAATGTACGTTCTTCTAACACATTGTCCTCCTAATTTCTGTGACTCCGACACTTCCCAGGGCGGGGCGTCGAAGGTCAGAAACTGGGGGCTGTTGTGCACCTCGATGTGGTGTTGCACCCCAAACCCCAATTCCCACCTTCCACGTGCAGCCGCCGGGATAAGCCGGATTGATAAATTCGTGATACAGACAAACGAGTAGATGGGGGCATCTACTCGTTTGACATGATTAAACTGTGAACCGCTACGTTATTTGCGCAGACCAAGTCGTTGAATGAGATTCCGGTAGCGCTCAAGGTCCACTTTTTGTAGATAGGCCAGTTGGCGACGACGTTGCCCCACCATCTTTAGCAGCCCCCGGCGCGAACTTTCGTCGTGTTTGTGGACTCGCAGATGGTCGGTCAGGTCGTTGATGCGGTGTGTGAGCAGCGCAATCTGCACTTCCGGTGAACCGGTGTCGTCTGCCTTCAAGGCATATTCCTTGATGATCTCCTGCTTTTCTTCTTTATCTAACACGCCTGTATACTCCTTAGATTCGAGAACCAACCGAGCGTTTTGTGTTTTCGTTTCGGCCAGTTGTCAATAGTGATGGAGAGTATACCATAGACGGTGTTTTTAGCAAGGTATCGGGACGGGGCAAGATGCAGGGGGCAAGATGCAGGATGGGCGTTTTATAACTTCCGAGGCTACTGGTATAATCTGGGCATCTCATTTCTCATTTCCAATTTCCAGGAGCCTATGATGCCTGACACAATCACGCTCAAGTTAGATGCGATGGCCCACGGCGGTGAAGCCATTGGGCGCTATGCAGGACGCGCGATCTTTGTCCCCTATGCTATTCCCGGTGAGCGGGTGCGAGTTGAAATCGTCGACGACCACGGGCGTTATGCACATGCGCGCCTGCTCGAAGTCCTTGAGCCTTCACCGGCTCGCGTTGCACCGCCGTGCCCCCACTTCGGCCCCGCTGCCTGCGGCGGCTGTCAGTGGCAGCACATCGATTATGGGGTGCAGGCGCGCATCAAGGGCCTGGTGGTGATGGATCAGTTTCGGCGCGTCGGAAAATTCGACGAACCGCCGATCCTCGAACCGATCCCCGATCCGACCGGCTGGGAATACCGCAACCACGTGCGCTTTCACGCCGACGCCGAGGGTCGCCTGGGATTTCTCTCCGCTCACAGCCACGCTGTCTACCCGATCGATGATTGCCTCATCCTGCACCCACTGCTGAGTAACCTGTGGCAATCGTTGGACATGGCCTATCCCGAACTGGAATGGATGGAGCTGCGCGCCGGCACCGCGACCGGCGATCTGATGGTGGTCTTGCAAGCGCAGGAGGAGGAGCCGCCCGCGTTAGAGGTGGATTTCCCGCTATCGGTGGTGCAGGTGCGGCACGATGATGCTATCGCGCCGCTCATCGGGCTGGATTACATCATGGAAAGCGTCGGCGGGCGTGAGTTCCGCATCTCGGCGACGAGCTTCTATCAGGTCAACACGCCACAGGCGGCGCAGTTGGTCGATCTGGTGATGGAGGCGTTGGAGCCGCGCGGGTATCAGAAAGTGCTGGATGCCTACTGCGGGGTGGGGCTGTTCACCGCGTTCCTGAGCGAGGAAGCCGGCCAGGTGACCGGCATCGAATCGCATCCGGCGGCGGTCGCGGACGCGCGGCACAACCTGGCGGGGGCAGACAACGTGACGATTCTGCAAGGAACGGTGGAGGCATTGCTGCCGACCGTGGAACATAAGCTGGACGCAGCCGTCGTCGATCCACCGCGCACCGGCCTGGAACCGGCGGCGTTGGACGCGCTGGCGGCGCACGCGCCCAAACGCATCGTCTACGTCTCGTGCGATCCGGCCACGCTGGCACGCGACGCCCGGCGGCTGGTGAAGCACGGCTATACCCTGGAATGGGTCCAGCCGGTGGATTTGTTCCCACAGACGTATCACATCGAGAATGTGGCGCTGCTGACGCGGTAAGCTGGACACGGATTCACGCGGATGATTAGCCCATCGGCGTTACACTGCGTCCAATATCTCGCCATGGCAAAATGGTCGAAGGGCAGCCGGTGCTGCTCACCCGCGAGAGCCGCGCGCCCACACTGACGAAAGCGGACCGGACTCACAAGGGTTTCATCACGGTGAACGATTTGACCGCGCATACCCTTGTCGGTTTGCGACGGTGGAATGTCACCCATGGCGGCACCCTCCAGGAGCCGACGGCGCGCGTAGAGGGGGTGGGGGATATGATTTTGGTGGACAGGCGTGAGGCGGGGAAGACGTAGTTCTGGGTGTGTGGGAGAAGTGTGGGAAAAGTGTGGGATTGACCCCTTGCATTGTAGAAAGTGATTTTCGTATAATAGGAGCACACAGCCAAAAAGAGATGGCTGTTATGTTTTTGGTTTCCATGGACAAAGAGCAAGGGGGAAGGTTGTGATAACTCGTGCGATTTTCTTCGATCTCGGAGACACACTGGTCGAAATCAAGCCTGAAGTGTATGCAGACTCGGCGCAAGCCATTACGGCCGCAAGTGAACAGCATGTTAGCGCCGATGACCTTCACAAAGCCATTATGGCTGAATGGTATCAGAGGAACGGCGAACCTATTCAATGGGTCAAGGATGATGAAACTGAATTACAGTATTGGCGGGCGTTTTATCGAAATGTGCTGGCTAGATTAGGAGTTTCTGAGCCTTCATCGTCGTTAGTGGAGATGCTATCTTGTAGAGCTGCTGATCCTGCCTCGTTTGTCTGTTTCCCCGATGTTGAGGAAGTCTTACGTGCGTTACGCGAGAGAGGCATGATCCTTGGGGTTATCTCAAACGCTTTCCCCTCCGCGAAGCGAATTATGGATAGACTACAGTTGACGCATCGGTTTGATCTGGTCGTTTTATCTTATGAGTATACCTGCGCTAAGCCTTGTCCTGAAATCTATCAATATGCACTGGGTTGCGCCGGAGTCAAACCTAAACAGGCATTATTTGTTGATGATCGTGCCAAGTTTATCAAAGCGGCTATCGAAGTTGGAATGCAAGCCCGACTGATAGACCGTGAAGGACAGTGTCAAAGCGAACATCCGAAGATTCGGAGTATGTATGAGTTGTTGGAGTTATTGATGGCAGGAGGAGACAGAGGTATGCCCAGAAAGCGCCGGGAAACTCACAGGATTTACAAAGTTTTTATTGCTTCACCTGGAGATGTTCAGAAAGAACGTAGTATTGCTTTTGACGTAATAGACGAACTAAACCAGATCTATGCGAGTATGAGCAAAGGTGACCGGCTTGAGGTTCGCGCCTGGGAAAAACACTCGCACCCTGATTTAGGATCACCGCAGGAAGTCATCAAGAGACAAATTCCAATTGGGGAGTGTGACATCTTTATAGGTATCTTCTGGAAACGTTTCGGTACGCCACCGGGGAGTGTGCGCCCTAGTGATGGACGACCTTATCTCTCAGGTACAGAAGAGGAAATCGAAACAGCAATTGCCGCACGCAAGGAAAGCACAAACCAAAGACCGGTCATCATGCTCTATCGAAAACTGGATCCTCCAGGGCAGATGGCGGACGAAGATCATTTACAATACGCAAAAGTTATCGAGTTTTTTCGGCAGTGTGCGCCGGATGGAGAACACCCGGCGTTGGTAAAAGAATTTACTGAGAATGAATTCAAAGACATATTGCGGGCCCATCTACTCCAGGTCATGGCCGACTTTGAATCTCAGCAACAAACTACTCCCCGGACACCTAAAAAATCTACAAAATTCTGGCCACCCACCGGCCCCATCCGCGAGCGTTGGGCGCTGCTCGTCGGTGTGAACTCCTATGTCGATCCCAGCTTTGCCAACCTGAGATTTTGCGTCAATGATGTAGTGGCGTTGCAGGCGACGCTCGAAGCGGCAGGATACACCGTCGTCGCCCTGCACGATGCTGCGCCGGACGAGCACCTCCTTCCTACCCGCGATAATGTCGAAGCGGAGCTGGCGCGCATCTGCAAAGCTGCCGGGCGGGATGATCTCGTCTGGGTGCATTTCTCCTGTCACGGCAAACTGGTTGAAGGGCAGCCGGTGCTGCTCACCCGCGAAAGCCGTGCGGCCACCCTGGCGAAAAAGGCCCTGCGACTTGCCGAGGTGGAGCAGGCGTTGCGTGCCAGTCCCGCCCGTCGCCGGATACTGACGCTCGATGCCTGCCACACCGGCGTCGAGATCGGGCGCGACCTGGCGGACCCGGAATTTATCCGCAACGCCTATGAGTTGGCCGAAGGCTTTGCGTTGCTGGCGGCAAGCACCTCGCAGCAGGTAGCTCAGGAATGGGCAGCGAAGGAACATGGCGTGTTCACCTACTTCCTGCTGGAAGGCTTGAGTGGCAAAGCTGATCGGGCCAATAAGGGCTTCATCACCGTCAATGACTTGACCACACATACTCTTGATGGTTTGCGACGGTGGAATGTCACCCATGGCGGCATCCTCCAGGAGCCGACGGCGCGCGTAGAGGGGTTGGGGGATATGATTTTGGTGGATTTTGGGAAGCCCTCTGTCCCTCCAGTCTCAGATAAAGAGGCTATTGCGTGGTTTGCCAATATTGGTTTGATCGGAAACCCGTTCGAGCATCTGATAGCGGAAGAGGATGAAGACCTGCTACGTTATCAAATTCAACTACAGGAGTTGCGACCTCTGGAAAGGCAAATCCGCGGTGACGATACTGCCAGTCGGTGGATCATCTTTGCGAAACGAGGTTGTGGGAAAACAGCATTGTGTCAGATGGTAAGGCGGAGCCATTATCCCTTCAAAAAAGATCACATATTGGGCATTATGCTTGATGCAGAGGCCCTGAATAACGTTCTTGCCTATGCTGACCATTCATTGGAAACCCTGCTGCCCATTCATTATGTCAAAGTTGTCGAGGACTTGATCCCGGATAGCTTCAAAATCTCAAGGCTTGCCTATACTTCTGGCGTGAACGCGCGTCAGGCATGGAGCGCCTTGGCGCAAGTGATAATCAGGCAGGGGTTCAAGTACTTGCTGTGCCTGGTCGATCAGGTTGATGAGGTTGAACTTATCGAAGCGCGGCCAGAAAAGATGATGCAACTGTTGAAGCCCTTGATGCAGTTGAGTCAGCAGACTTTGCCACGGGTCGCGTTTCGTTATTTTCTCCCCGCTGAACTGGAATCGCTGATGCAAGCGCAGCATACCATTTTCCGCCTGGATCGTTACCAGGTCGTTCGTTTGCGATGGACCGAGGAGGATTTGGCGCGACTGATTGCGCAAAGGTTATCCGCTTTTTCGAAGTCTGCATTGAATCCATACACTTCCTTGGGCCAGTTGTGCGAACCCTTAGGCAATTTCCGAGCTGCCATTGATCAAGAGCTGGCTAAATTGGCCGAGGGAAGTCCTCGTGCAGCAATCTGGTTAGCAAATCAGTTGTTTCAATTGCACTGTCAGACAGAAAGCCCACCACGTTTCATCCAACCGGCGACCTGGGAACGAGTGAAAACGGACTGGTGGGCTTACGGACGGAATCAGTTATTCGGTTCACCGACACAGAGCGAAGGGTTTACCCTGCGCGGGGAGCGCATCTACTTTCAGGGCAACGAAATCACCCTGCCCAAAACGTCCACTGCCCTGCTGCGTTCTCTCATCCTGGCCGGCGAAAGTGGGTGCTCGAAGACAGAATTGAGACAGGCAGGTTGGCCCAATGAGCGGCCGGAAGGTGTGACCGAAGCGGCTTTGACAGAGGCGATGCGCCGCCTGAAAAAAGAACTTCAGAGGCAAGGAGGTGATCCTCAATGGATAAAGACAGTTCGCGGACAGGGATACCGCCTACAGAAACCTGAATAAGCATAACCGAGGATCACATCAGGAGGAGGTCATTATGAGTGAAAAACAGAACATAGAAGTATGGGGAGAGTTGATTGAACTCTGTCTAAAAGTGCTGGCTCAAGTAACGCAAGCGGCAGAAATTCACCTGTTGGACTTTTGGACGTATCGAGGTGGAGGGAAAACGACCTTTTTGCATCGGCTTAAGGCAGCCCTCGATAGGCCCGATGTTGCAGTTATAGGTTTATGGGATGTTGCTGTTTCTGAGATGGAATACCTTATCCGGGAAATCCTTCAGGCGCTCGAAATATCTCCTCTACAGAAAAAAGTGATTCTTTTGGATAATATAGATCATCTGTTACGTATCGGCAATGGTGAAAGTTTCTTTGAATTTGAACGGCGCCTCATTCTCCCACTCCTCGAAAGAAACGATGTATTGATTGTCACAACCGGTAGACTTTCTGTTCTTCCGTGGGGCGAATACGATGTGCGCATTTGTCGAGAATCTCACCTTATTCGCGCGCTAAACCAACAGGAGGTTATACAACTCGCAGAACTATGGTCGCTCGATGCGCAGAGGCTTTTTGAGCTGAGTTTGGGGTATCCACAAGTTCTTTCCTGGTTACAACAGGAGCCACACCTTTCAGAAAAGATATTGGCGCAACGGATAACCGATTATTTCCTGGCCGATTTTTCTCCGGCAGAACGTGAGTTGGCGGCTGCCACAGCCTTGTTACCCGCTTTTGATGTCGCTGTGTTGCGCAAGGTTTTACCACTGGCGGGTCAAGAAACAGAAGAAAGCCTCTATGCGGCCTATATTGACCACATCCGCAGTTTGTTAGCGGCAGGACTGGCAGCCTGGAATATGAATGTAGGCGCTTATTACACGACGAATTCTACCGTGCGACGTTTGTTGGCGCGCAGTTTTCAGGTTCTTTACCCAGAGCGTTTCAAGGAAATACACAAAGCGGCTATGGACTATTACCAGAGTGAGGCGCGTTATGCCGGGTATCTGCATCGCACCCTGGTCAGCGCACTTTATCATACCGCCTGGGTTCAGTCCACCCAAGCCGGTGCCGATGTTGGAGAATTCTGTAAACGTTGGGTAGAGGATCATATTCCGGGGTGGGATGGCGCCGATTGGAAGGCAGTGTTAGGAGCCTGGAAAAGTGACGCTAGAGATATCATGATCGTGCCGCGTGAAGAATTAGAAGTTTTATTGGGCAACAAGGTCATTGCCGAAATCACACAATTGTTAACCCAAGCACAACACACTATGGAGGTAGCACAATGATTGCGCAAAAGCATCCCTGGATTTCGCGTAAAGTGGCCGATGAAGTCTATGCGCGGATTATTACCGCCGATAATGCGCCCGTCATCTACCTTGTACAGGCGCCGGCCGGCATTGGAAAAACTTACCTGGCCCGTGATATCGGCGTCCGCCTGGGCAGTCCTACCGGCTATGAACCGGCGCGGCAAGGCAAAGTGGCCTGGTCGGGCATCCTCGATATCTACGATCCCGACACGAACAGCAACCAGGGCATTGAGCGTCGTTTGATGGAAGCGTTTTCTCAAACTGGTTTCGAGTTCGACGCTTACCGGGAAGCGCGAAGCATGTATGATATCTGGTTCAAAGGCGGCATTGTCGGCTCTTCTCTTGAGGAACAGCGTCATAAAGTAGAGGTCGCCTTTGCCGAAGGGCTAAAGGCAGCCGCGGCTCAGCATTTGCTTGTGATGGCCTTCGATACCATTGAGAGGCTTGAGAGTGCCTTGGACCCGCTACAACAAGCGTATCCGGAAGGTGATACAGCTTCGGTCATAGACTGGCTCATCTTTCAACTCACCCAACTGGAAAAGGGTGCGGTGCTCTTGTTGGGACGGCAAACAAGCCACTTCTATCAAAAACTATGCGCGGCGCTTGAAAAAGCCGGTCGTCCGGCCCCGGCATTGCTCAACCTGGGGGCGCTGGATGACGACGAAGCGCAGGACTTTTTTGCTGACCGTGCGCAACGTTATCCCCAGGCGTCGCGGTTTTTGGATGAGAACCTGAAGACCTTATTGCTGGAACGTACCGCCGGAAATCCCCTGTTGCTTGATCTGGCGCTGTTGAGCCTGGTAGAGTCGCAAACCCCTCGTTTTGTCCGTCAAGCATTGGAAGAGCACCATGACCTGCGGGAAGTGGAAAAGGCTTTGCTGAAGGCTTATATGGATGCCTTCAACAAGTCAGAGCGCCAAACGTTGTTGCGATACCTGACCGTGGCCCGCAGTGGGCTTTTTGCAGAACTGCTACAGGTCTTGGAGCCGTCCCATGCGCCGACATTACTCGCAGAATTAGAACAAATGGAAACGCTTCCCTTCGTCAAAATGCGGAATATTTCGGTGAGCGTGCCTGAACAGGAGACGCGCATCGCGCGCCGCACTTACTTCTTGCACGACGCGATGTATGCGTTGTGTGATGAAGTCTGGCTGACCCCAGGAGAAGTGAAGGACGTCAGTCAAAAGATTTTGAACTGGTACAACGCTCAGATCGAGAAATCACCAAAGGATAATGACCTGTTAGTGGATTCACTCTTCTACCGGATGCGCGCCGATCCGGTTGCGGGTTATCAGTGGTACCTGCAACAGGCAGATCAGGCGATCCGCAGTGCGCATACAGGCCTGGATATGCGGCTCCGTGATGCTATGGGGTTGTTCCGCGTCAGCGCGTCGCCTGATTCCTCGGCAGATCCCGGACAATCGCTGAGTAGCCGCATTGATTGTGACAATGTTGCGGTACTCATGCCGGAGATTTTTGACAATTTTCGTCTGGACAGCGCTATTTTGTGGATGAAGCGCTATATGATCCGCGGCAAAACAAACCTGGCTGTGAAAATCGGCACAGATGAGTTGCCGTGGGCAGAAAATCTGTTTCAACGCGAGCGTCACCGCTACTGTCTGGCCTTTGCCGAGTTTTTGCTCTGGTACGGTCAGGCGACAATGTATGCCTATCAAATTGCCGAAGCCATGAAGTTATATGATCGTGTGATTGAGCTTATCAGGGCGTTCTATCCAGATGTGGCTTCAGAAGAAACCTGGGCAAAATTATCTGATTTCGAGCGTTGGCGGTTAAGCCTGACGCTTGGACGTACCTATAATAACCTCGGTTATACGCGCTGGATGTACAAAGGACAATATCACCTGGCGTTGCAGGACTTTCAGCAAGCGGTTCGTCTTTTCCGCATAGCCGGTTTGCAGATCAAGAGCCTGGAAGAAGAATTGGCGAACACCAATGATAACATGGGCCGGGTATATGCTGTCGTAGGCAGTGAATTTCAAGCCATTCAATTGATTAAGAAAGGGCTTGAGATACGCAAAGCCCTGGAATTGACATACCGCGTGGCTCTGAGCAATAACTCTCTGGCGTTAGCGTTAAATCGTTTTGGGCGCGTTGAACAGGCTTTGAAGACGGTAAACGACGCTTTGATCCACTTCCGGCGCACTCAAGTCAAGCGGGGAATCGGTTTGGGGCTGCTTACCCGAGGGATGATTTATCGCAACATGGCAGAAATGTATGAGGAATTGAACATCGCCATACAAGATGCGCTCAAATATGCCGAATCAGCCGAAACCGACTTTGGAGAGGCTATGCGTTACTTCTCTGATGTTGATGAACCCATTCGCGGGGTGCAAGTGTTGAATGAAATGGCCTGCTGTCACCGCTCCCGCTACTTGCTTTTACGCCACAGCAAGGCTTCGAAAAATGAGCAGGATATGGCGTTCATTCAGGGGCGTACGTATTTCAGACAGGCCATCGAGTTGGCGCGCAAACATAACTACTTGATTGACGAACTGGATTCAATGCAAGATCTGACTGTCTTGTTGACCCGGGCCAGAAACTACGGTGAGGCCGAGAACTACTTGAAAGACATTCGCGCGAAGATACCTGAGCAATATGTGATTCAACCAGGACGTGGCCTGGAAAAGATCCCGGCGGAAGAATGTGTGGATGTCTTTTATAAATTGCTCGGCCAGGTAGAATTACTTGAAGGAGCTATTGTCTATGAGAAAGGGAAACTGGAGGCGGTCGGTCACGCAGTATCGGATGATGAGCTGGAACGCGCCCAACCCACACACGAAGCCTGGCTGGAGACGGCGCGCCATTATCTATTGGCCGTATCGTACTTCAACCATTACGCCACAGAAGCCTTTGTGCGCAGCCTGACTTTTGCGCGCATCTACAAACGTTTTGAGAAATGCGATTCGCTGTTGGTACGCGATATTCGAGACTACATGTCACAGCAAGCTGAAGAATACAAATTATCTCCGGAATTGATGCGTGACCTCTTCCGGGATGTGTTTGGCTTGTTTGAATTGTAAGAGCAAACGAGACGGCGTTCTCAGAACGCCGTCTCATTTATGCATCCGCCAGAGGAGCAATCCAGAATCCGAATGGGTGAACCAACCCGTCCGAAATACTGCTGGATGTATCTGCAAATGGTGTGGGTATGCTGCGCCAACACTGCAGTGGACGTCGTGCGTGCTTCCATCACCACACGATAGACCGGTTCGGTGCTGGCCGGACGGCACTCGAGTTTGGTCAAATCGGGGATCACTTCGCAGGTTTTGCTCAAAAGCGATAATAAGCCCGGAATGTTTACCGGTGGTGGTAACTGTGTGCCACGTCCGATCCATACGGTCGCCTTCACCTGCGGCCATTTGCGCATCCCCGGCGCCAGGTCCTGCAACGTAGCGCCCGCTGACTCTGCCAACATGGCAAAGACCAGCAGGGCCGTGCGCAACCCGTCTCCGGTCACATGGAAATGATCCGTATGGGCGATGACGTGTCCGATCTCTTCGCCGCCCAATGTCAAATCGTCGTTGACCAGGGCTTGGGTGATGTATTTATCGCCGTTCTGGACTTCGCGGGTGGCAATACGACGTTGCTGTAGATAATGCGCCAAACCCGAATTGCTCATCGGCGTGATGACCACCGTCTCTTTGTGTAACCGTTGTTCGGCCTGAAGTTTGACCGACAACATCGCCAGCACCATATCGCCATCGTAAAAACGGCCCTGGCGGTCAACAAACACGGCCCGGTCGGCATCACCGTCAAAAGCAACACCAAGAATAGCATTGTGTTGTTGTAATGTCTGCGCCAGCGAGCCAGGGGCGAAGCGCACGTATTCACTACCGGCTTTGTAGTTGATATTTGTTCCGTCAGGATCAGCGTTGAGTACGGTGTAGGGAATGTGGAGCTTTTCCAGTACCGCCGGCCCAACTTGCGAAGCGGCGCCGTGGGCGCAATCGATAACGACGTGTGATTGCAGTCGCTCTTGATACTGCGCTTCACGTGCAAGGGCCATCGCATAGTGCTGGCTAAACGCAGGTTGTTCGATTGAACTGGCTGGGCGAATTTCATAAGGTAGCGCTGTATCGCCAAAAAAGAGAGCTTCGATGAGACATTCGGTCTCGTCGTCAATCTTGACGCCGCGATTATCGAATACTTTGATGCCATTCTCGATAAGCGGGTTATGTGAGGCAGAGACCATAGCCCCGCCAGCAAAAAAACCTTTGCTGATAATGAGGTATGAAATTGCTGCGGTGGGGAGCGTGCCGGCATCCACAACCCTTACACCCCCGCGGGCCAATCCGTCAGCAAGTGAAGCTTTCAATCGTCGGCAGGATTCGCGGGTATCCGCGCCGAGCAAAAAAGTAGGACTGGGGGCACATTGGCGCAGCCAGACCGCCAAAACCCGGCCCAGGCGTTCGACGTCATCACGTCTTAAGGGGTGTTTGTCAACAATACCGCGGATACCATCTGCACTAAAGAGCCGAGTTCCCATAAACGTTCTCCCACTAATATACCACTCGTCTCGCCCAGTAATTTGAAGTGCAACAACAACATTTATATGGTATCATAAAAATTATGCAAAAGCAAGAGTTGAAACCTGAATATTTTCTCGAACATTCCGGTGCAGATAATGTATTGTGCTTTCCTCCTCAAGCGCGTCATATATCTTCGAATGTGTTTGGTCCTGGAATTACCCGCAGTGCGGGTTTGCGTTCTGCTGTCTTCCTTGACCGCGATGGTACTATCAACGAAGAACATGGCTATCTCCGTGACCCAGAAGCAGTGACGCTGTTGCCTACCGTTTGCGAGGCATTAAGACTGCTGAATGTTTTGAATCTCCCGGTGATCATCGTCACCAACCAATCTGCGCTGGGGCGTGGTTTGATGAGCAAGGCCGAATTTGATGCGGTCAACGCGGCGCTCTGGCAAACGTTACAGGCCTGCGGCGCTTACTATGATGCGCTGTATTATTGTCCCCATGCGCCAGATTGTGAGCCGCCGTGTATGTGCCGCAAACCACAGCCAGGATTGCTGCTGCAAGCGGCTGAGGATTTCAACCTTGATTTATCACACTCCTATATCATCGGGGATAAGCAATCCGATCTCGATGCCGGTTATGCTGTCGGTTGTCGCACGGTTTTAGTGCGTACCGGATTTGGAGAGGAAACTTACAAGGCTTTGGCACAGCAATACCGGCAACCAGACCACGTTGCGGCGACGCTTCTGGAAGCTGTTCAGTGGGTTACCCGTGACATTTCAATGTTGAGGTGAGTATGCAGATAAGTCCAGACTCAGATGTAGGTGTACGGTATTGGGTTGTCGATGCGTTTACCCGCCTGCCCTTCAAGGGCAATCCGGCGGCGGTGTGCTTGCTGCCGCACGCTCTCGATGATGCGCTGATGCAGGCGATTGCCGCCGAGATGAACCTTTCCGAAACGGCGTTCGTAATGCCGATAGGGAATATGCCCTGGTGTGAGGCGGCGCGTTTCTCGTTGCGTTGGTTTACGCCCAAGGTGGAGGTGCGCCTCTGCGGGCATGCGACGCTGGCGACGGCGGCGGTGCTTTTTGGCGTGGTGGGCGTGCAGACGACGTCCGTGACCTTCGAGACGCTCAGCGGCGACCTCATCGCCCGGCGCGTCACGGCGGGGCCGGCGGCGTGTGAGACGATCACCCTCGATTTCCCGGCGGATACCCCCGTCCCGTGCGAGCCGCCCACCGGGGCGCTCAAGGCGCTCGGTGTGGCGTCGGCGCAGGCTGCCGCGTATGGAACACGCGCGCACGACCTGCTCATTCATCTTGCCGACGCGCAGCAGGTGCGCGATCTGCGCCCGGACTTTGCGGCGATGCTGGCGTCTGAGGATCTGGCTACCTATCGTGGTGTGATGGTCACGGCGGTAGGCGAGCCACCCTACGACTTCGTCTCGCGCTTCTTCGCGCCGAAAGTGGGCATCAACGAGGACCCCGTCACCGGATCGGCGCACACGCTGCTCACCCCGTATTGGGCTGCGCAGTTGGGCAAGGCGGCGATGCTGGCTTACCAGGCGTCGGCGCGTGGCGGCGAGATCGGCGTGCGGTTGGCGGAAAATGGGCGGGTGGAACTGAGGGGAGATGCGGTGGTGGTGTTCAAAGGGGAATTGTGCGTGTAAAGTTTCTGCTCGGACAGGGTGGTTTCGTGGTAGAATAAGAGAAAAGGTGTCAGCAGAGATCGAAGTGCCAACAGTATTATACATTCAGGGCTGGCGATTATTTTTCTACGTGAACGAGCGGAATGAACCTCCGCATATTCACGTTCGCAAGGGTGACACAGAAGGCAAATATTGGCTTTATCAAGAATCTTTTGATATCGAAGAAGATTATACCTACAATATGAGTCCGGCCGATCGGCGCGCAATTCGGAAAATCATCTTTGAGAATTTCGAGTATCTAATCGCTGAGTATGAGAGGTTTCACAGCGGGGCAAGCTATGGATAAATTACATTATGTCCGTAAAATGAAGGTAGATGATACCTATCTCTACCTCACGGTAGACGGCGAGGCCTATCGCATTCGTTGGGTCGATACTTCACCGCGTTTAGCTAACGCTACCCTAGCTCAACGCAAGCATTTCGAGATTTCACCGTCGGGGTACGGCATTCATTGGCCGTGGTTGGATGAGGACTTGGCGATCACACCTTTGCTGCAATACGCCGAACGAGTGACGGCGCTAAACCCTGTCGAGCAATTTGCCGAAGCAGGTGTCTGAAATCTACTTCATACGATCTCGACGATCGATCCCCCCTCGCCCTTCGTCACCTGAATCTGCGTCGGGAACGCCTCGCGCAGTTCATCAATGTGCGTAATTACGAGGATCAGGTCGAATTCGTGTTGCACGGCTTTAACGGCTTCCACGAGCCGCTGCCGCCCCTCGGCGTCCAGGGAGCCGAAGCCCTCGTCCACGAAGAGGGAACGCAGGCGCACCCCCGCGCGCTGCGCCAGCATCCGCGAGAGCGCCACGCGGATGGCGAAGTTGACGCGGAATTGTTCCCCGCCGGAGAAGTTTTCGTAGGGGCGCGTGCCCTTCTCGTCGCTGATGATGATGTCCAGCGTTTCGCGCAGGTTGCCCGTCTTGGTCTCGCGCTGCGTGTCGAAGCGGACGTGCATCCGCCCGGCGGTGAGGCTTTGCAGGATGTGGTTGGCCTCGCGTTCCAGCTCCGGTAGCGTGTGCTCGATGATCATCGCCGGGATGCCGTTGACGCCGAAAGCGTCGCGCAGTTCGGTGAGCAGGCCCACGCGCGTAGCCAGTTCGTCGCGCTGGACACGCATCTCCTGCTGGCGGCGTTCCAACGTCTCCAAGGCGGCAAGATTCTGCCGCGCCGCGCCGATGCGTTGGCGGGCGATGGCTTCCTGCTGGCGCGCTTCGTTGAGCAGGTTTGTCAGGCGGGGCGCTTCGGCCAGGGTGGGGCGCAACGCGTCGAGCGCGGCTTCTTGTTTAGCGCGCTCGTTTTCCAGCGCAGCAATGCGCCCGTGCTGCGCTTCGATTTCGAGGGCGAGCCGTTTGAGCGTCTCCGCTTCCTTCTCGATGCTGACGCGCGCTTTCTCCAACTCGCGGTAGTCGTCCTCGGCGTGGCTGAGGGCCTGGACGCGCTTTTTGACCTCTTGGTGGGCCGCGGCGTCGTAGCCGAGTTCGGCCAGCTCTGCGTGGATGCGGGCCAGTTCCGCGCGCGGGCCAGCGGCGTAATCCTCTTGGGCGAGGCGGGTTTGGAGGGCGAGCGCGGCAGCCTGCGCCTGTTCCAGCGCGGGACGTTCGGCGTCGGCGTAGGCTTCGGCGGCGAGTTGCGCCTCGACTTCGGCGGCCTGTGCCTGCACTACGGTGATGCGCTCGCGGGCAACGTCGCTCTGTTCGATCTGCTGTTGCAGCCGGGCGACGGTTTGCTCTTGCCGGGGACGCGTGCGCAACAGCCGTTCCTGCTCTTGCAGGCGCAGTTGTAGGGCGGCTTTCTCTTCCTTGAGCGTTTGAAGGCGCGCCTCGTTGGCGCGAAACTCGTCGCCCATCGCTTCGCCTTCGGCCTGGATTTCGTTGAGCAGGCGTTCCTGGTGTTCGGGCGTGAGGGGCTGGCGGCACAAGGGGCACGCGGCTTCGGCCTGCGCCAGGGTTTCGATGCGAGTCTTGGCTTCGTTCATCGACTCGAAGAGCTGGCGGTTGCGCTCAATGAGGCGGCTGCGTTCGACTTCGCCGGCTTGCAGCGTTTCGCGGATTTGGGCTTGCTCCTCGGCGACGGCGTCCAATCGCGCCAGTTCGGCGCGCGCGGCATCGAGTTCGGCTTGTAGCGCCGCATCAACGGTGCGTTCGCGCAGCAGGGTGATTTGCCCGCGCAGGTCGCTGAGCGTGCGCTCCATCGCGGCGCGGTTCGCGGCGATAGTTCGTTCGATGCGCTCGATTTTCTGTTCCGCCGCGCGCAGTTGCTTGTTGAGCGCCTCGCGTTCGGCGGCGATGGCCTGCTCGCACGCGGCTTTCTCGCTTTGCAGCCGGGCCGCCTGGCCGAGCTTCTCGCCCCAGGCGCGCTCCTCGACGATGGCGGCATGATACGCCGCGTAGTTCGCTTCGATGACGGCGGCTTGCTCCACCATGCTCGCATAGTACGCCTGTTGGCCTTGATGCGTTTCCTCTTCCTGTTCCAAACGCGCCAACCGGGCCTTCTCTTGGTGGCGACGTTCGTCCAGGTCGGCGATCTGACGACGCAGGCCGAGCGTCTGTTCCTGCACACGGTTGACTTCGTCCACCTGCTTCTGGATTTCGGCCAGGCGCGTCTCGGCGGTGCGAACTTGCGCTTCGGCTTGGGCAAGCAGGGTCTCGTATTCGCCGCGGCGGGCCAACTCCTGCTCCGTCTCATTCAGGCGGCGATCCATTTCCTGGATGCGTCCCTGCGCGCCGGAGAGTCGTTTTTTGACGCGATCCTGGTACTCGTTCCAGCGATCCAATCCCAGGATGGCGCCGAGCACGCGCTTGCGGTCGCTGGAGGTTTGGACGGTGAACTCGTCGGCGTGGCCCTGGCGCAGGTAGGCGGAATTGACAAAGGTATCGTAATCCAGCCCCAATTGGGCGATGATGCGATTCTGCGTCTCGCGGATGCTGTCGGCGGTGAGGTTACGCCAGCCTTCGGCACCTTCTACCTGGAAATCCAGAATCGAGCCGGTGGAGCGCCGTCCCTGACGCTCGCGGCGGCGCAGGATGCGGCACCGCCGCTCATCGCCGCCCTGGTAGGGCATACGGAAAACGAACTCAACTTCCAGCCCCTCTTCACCGTGGTAGACGAGGTCTTCATCTCGCCCGTAAGGCGCGCGCGACCGGCCCCACACCGCCCAGGTGATCGCGTCGAGCAGTGCCGATTTGCCCGCGCCGTTCTCCCCGACCAGGCTGGCGAGGTGAATCCCGCGCAAGTCCAGGTCAGTCTCGCGGTGCGACAAAAAGTTACGGAGGTGCAGTTCTTCAGGAATCATAGTAATGAGTAAAGGGTAAAGAGTAAAGGGTAAAGGGTAAAGAGTTGAGATGGGAGATGGTATTCATAGATTCGCCTATTCGCCTATTCGCTGATTCGCCATTCGCCATTCGCCCTTTGCCATTTGTTATTTGATTCGCTCATCCGGTGGCGCTTCCGGGCAAAACGCTGTACCTTGTCCGCGCCAGGGGAGGTAGGCGATGAGGTCGGTGAGGGTGTGCGCGCCGTGAATTTCGAAGCGACGCAGGGCGTAGAGATTGGACAGGCTTTGTTTCGGTGATGCGTTCAGGGCGACGGCGGCGCGGTAGCCGGCTTTTTGGGCCAGCGCGACGGTGCTGCCGCTGTACAGACCGTAGGGATAAGCCATACTCTCGACCGTGATATCGAGTTTTGCCTCCAGTATGGACTTCGAGCCGAAAATCTCGTAACGGGCATCCTCCGCGCTGACGGCAAGCAGGTTGACGTGCTTGCGGGTGTGTGCGCCGATTTCCATGCCGGCGTCGCGCAATTCCGCCAACTGTTCCCACGTCATAACGCGCCCGCCGGTGGTGTAGCTGCTCGGCACATAGAACGTGGCCTTCATCCCATACTTTTGCAGCAGGGGAAAAGCGATGCTGTATTGTTCGACCCAGCCGTCGTCGAAGGTGATGGCGATGGGACGTTCGGGGAGGGTGCCCTCACCGTGCAGTGCCGCCGCAATCTCGGCGACCGTCACCGTCTGGTAGCCCAGCCGGTGTAGCAGGGCGAGCTGGGCGTCAAAGTTGGCGGCGGTGACGTCGAAGCGGGTGGTGCTGGCGCCGTCTCGTTCCAGGGATTCGCGCCCCACAAAATGGTAGAGCAGCATCGGCGCGACAATTTCACCTTCGCGCAGGCTTAGTTGCGTATCTGACATGCATAAGGCGGCTTGCAGGGCCGCATCTGCGTGGAGATAGGTATCCAGCGCCGTCATGTCGGGCGTGGGGGTGAGGGTAGGGAACGGCGTCGCTGTCGGTGAGGCGGTAGGGGTTGGCGATGGCGTCAGGGTCGGTGTTTCGGTGGGCGATGGGGTGGGGGATGGCGACGGCATGAGGGTAAGCGTCGGTGACGGTGTCGTCACGGGAGAGAGGTCGGCTGTCGCTGTGAAAGGCGCAACCGTGGTTGTGGCTGCCGGTTCTGCATTGGCGTCTTGCGGCGCGACGAGCGGTAGCCGGCTGCCGAGGAAGACCAGGAGCGCCAGGGCCGCAGTGCTGCAGAGCAGCAGGATGTGATGTCGGAAAGATGAAGTAGACTCCTGTTCAGGCATTTCCTTTGAATCCTTGCGCAACGATGAAGGATTCCCAGCTTTCGTTACGGGTAGCCGCCGGGGTGTGCATTTTGACGGGATGGAAGGCCATTTTGACTTCGTGGAGCAATGCGGGCAAGTCCTCTCCTTCAAAGACTTTGATGACCAACTTCCCGCCGGGCACCAACAGGGTCTTGGCGACCGCCAGCGCAGCGTGCCCCAATTCCATCGAAAGCACGTGATCCCGCAGTTTGATGCCCGTCGTCGAGGGCGCAGCATCGCTAAGGACGACGTTGACCCGTCCACCGACCAGAGCAATCACCTGGGCTTGCACTGCCGGGTCGGTCATATCGCCCTGGAGCGTCGTGACGCCGGGAAGCGGCTCGATGGCCTGCAAGTCCAGAGCGATCACGCGGCCCTTGTCCCCCACCAGTTTCGCCGTCACCTGTGACCACGAGCCGGGCGCGGCGCCCAAATCCACCACCACATCGCCCCGCCGGATAATGTGGAATTTCTCCTGAATTTGCAACAACTTGTACGCCGACCGCGCGCGATAGCCTTCCTGTTTGGCCTTCTGGAAGTATTCTTCCTTGCGTTGCTGCTTCCGCCAATGCGACAACTCTCAACTCCTGTAAAAACTAAACCATTTCACCACAGAGGCACGGAGAACACAGAGAAAACCTTATAAAAATCTCTGTGAACTCTGTGTCTCCGTGGTGAATTTTACGTTCGCGTTTTGGATACATCAATCTGCTGACAAGACAGCCTGTCTGGTACGGCGCGGCGCGCGGGGCGTGCGGAAAGCCTCGAATTGCAACGCGAGGACTTCCGGCAGCCGCCCGACGATGCGCGTGCCCGTCTCGCGGTACTCTTCCTTGTCGATGAGGCCACGCTCGTGGAACAGGCCCACCAGTTCCCCACGGTCGAAGGGGATCACCACATCGACGCGCACCATTTCGGATTCCAATACTTCTTCGATGTGGCTGAGCAATTTGTCCAGCCCCATGCCGGTGAGCGCAGAGACGGCGACGCTGTCTTCCAGATGACACAGTGCCGCGCAGGCCGCCTCCGGATCGGCGAGCCGGTCGATCTTGTTCAGCACGTTGATCATCGGGATATCACCTGCCTGGATCTCCTTGAGCGTGGCATAGACGGCGCGCGCCTGCTCGAGCGCCTGCGGATGGCTGGCGTCGATGACGTGCAGCAGCAGGTCGGCCTCGATGACCTCTTCCAGCGTGGCGCGGAAGGCGGCGATCAGCCCGGTGGGGAGCTTCTGGATGAAGCCGACGGTGTCGGTCAACAACACGACCGTCCCGCCCGGCAACGTGATGCGCCGCGTGGTGGGATCGAGCGTGGCGAAGAGTTGGTCGGCGATGTAAACGTCGGCCCCACTGAGCGTGTTGAGCAACGTGGATTTGCCCGCGTTGGTGTAGCCGACCAGCGCGACGGTGGGCAATCCACTGCGGCGGCGCTGGCTGCGATAGCGAGCGCGTTGCGCACGCACGGTTTCCAACTCGCGCTTGATCTGGCTGATGCGGTGGCGGATCACATTGCGGTCCATTTCCAGCTTCGTTTCGCCGGGGCCGCGCACGCCGACGCCGCCGGTGCTCCCGCCCGCGCGCCCACCGGCCTGCCGGGTGAGCGCCTGCTGCGTCCACGTCTGTGTGAGGCGCGGCAGGCGATATTCGTACTGCGCCAGTTCCACCTGGAGCGCGCCTTCGCGGGTGTGCGCGTGCTGGGCGAAGATGTCGAGGATCAGGCCGGTGCGGTCGAGCACCTTCACATCCTTGCCGAACACCTTTTCCAGCTCGCGCTGGTGACCCGGGGTCAGCTCGTTGTCGAAGATGACTACGTCGATGTGCATCTGCTGCACCGTCGCAGCGATTTCGGCGGCCTTGCCCTTGCCGATGAAGGTGGAGGCATTGGGGCGTTCCAACTTCTGCACCGTCTGGCCGAGCACGTCCAGGCCGGCGGTATCGGCCAGGCGCGCCAGCTCGCTAAGCGATTCCTCGGCAGGCCAGGCTTCAGGGTTGTATTTGCCATCGGGGATGGCCTTCCATTCCACCCCCACCAGATAAGCTTTTTCTGGCGGGGCAATTGTCTCTTTAATGGATTCGCGTTCGATCATGCAACTCCTGGGTAGTCTGATAGTCGTCAGTCGGATAGCCTTGGAGGACGACGACTGTGCGTTGTCATGATAACCGGAAATCAAAGATGGGCAAGGTCAGGGTTTTTGTCATTCTTGCTTCAAGGGGAACGCCAGTTCCCTCAAGCTGCGTTTTGTCATTCTGGCTTCGAGGGGAACGCCAGTTCCCCGTCTCAAGCTGCGTTTTGTCATTCTTGCTTCAAGGGGAACGCCAGTTCCCCGGAGCAAGGAAAGAGCAAGGAAAAGTTAGATAATTCTGCGACCTATGTTAAAATGAGACTGAAACCATTGTCCACATTCGTTGAACTTTCACGAATTGTCACGAATAACGACTATCTGACTGACGACTATCTGACTATCCAAGGGGGTGTTTGTGCGTATTTTAGTCACGGGTGGGGCAGGTTTTTTGGGGAGCGCGCTGGCGAACGCTTTGGTACGCCAGGGTCACGAAGTGTTGGTGTTGGACGACCTCAGCGCCGGAGATCAAACGCGGCTGGATGCGAAGGTGTTTTTTCATCGTGGGGAGATCACCAACCGGCCCAAACTCTGGACGCTCTTACAGGGCGTGCAGTGTGTGTACCATCTTGCCGCGCGCGTGTTGGTGGCGGAATCGATCCTCTATCCCCGCGAGTACAACGATGTGAACGTCGGCGGCACCGTCGCGCTGTTGGAGGCGATGCGCGACGTGGGTGTGCCGCGTCTGGTTTTCACCTCGTCGGGGGCGGTCTACGGGGCGCAGGAAACGCAGCCGGTGTCCGAAACGACCACGCCCAACCCGCAATCGCCCTATGCGGTGAGCAAACTTGCGGCGGAATATTACGTCCACACCATTGGCGCGCTGTGGGGCACGACCACCGTGGCGCTGCGGATTTTCAACGCTTACGGCCCTGGGCAACCACTGCTGCCCTCGCACTCGCCGGTGGTTTCGCGCTTCATCTATCAGGCGTTGGGCGGCGGTTCGCTGGTGATCTTCGGCAGCGGCGAGCAGACGCGCGATTTCGTCTACGTCGATGACGTGGTGCGCGCGCTCATCGCCGCGGCGACCGCGCCTGACGTGGCCCGCCGCACGATCAACATCGGCAGCGGCGAAGAGACCTCGATCCAGACGCTGGCCCAACACGTGCTCGATCTGACCGGTTCTTCCAGCAACATCATCAACAGCCCGGTGGAGAGCGGCGGTGTGATACGTCTGCGCGCGGACGTGCGCCTGGCGCGCCAAATTCTGGGCTACGAACCAAAAGTCACCTTGCAGGAGGGCCTGCGCCGCACGTTGGCGGAAGACCCGCGTTTCCGCAAGCGGTAGGTGTTCTGTCAACGGATTTAACGGATTTGAACGGATTTTCTACCACGAATCTTCACAAATCTCCACTAATTTTGATTTCTATTCGCGAAGATTTGTGCTGGGCAAAAGCCTATTGCGATTCCAGTACTCGGATGATTATCTTGACTACTACAATTTTCGCTAATTTTAAGAGGATTCGCGTAGATTTGCGAGATTAGCGGTTTGTTATGATGAGGAGGACTTTATGTTGATCACACATGCGCGCATTGCTACGCTTGGCGATGATCCAAAGGTGCTTGAGGATGGCGCTATCCTCATCCGCGAGGGGAAGATTGCGGCGATCGATACGACGATGGCGCTGGCGACGCAGTACCCGCACGAGGAGCGCCTGGATGCCGACGGACAGCTTGCGCTGCCGGCGCTGCTGTGCGGGCACACGCACTTTTACGGCGCGTTTGCGCGCGGTTGGGCCTATCCCGGACCGTCGGCGGCGCGCTTCGGCGAAATCCTCGAACGGCTGTGGTGGCGGCTCGACAAGACCCTGACGATGGACGACGTCCGCTATTCCGCGCTGGTCTGTCTGGCCGACGCGGTTCGCCATGGCGCGACGACGCTCATCGATCACCACGCCAGCCCCAACGCGATTGAGGGTTCGCTCGACGTGTTGGCCGCAGCGGTGGTGCAGTCCGGCATCCGTGCGGCGCTGTGCTACGAAGTGACCGACCGCGACGGCCCCGCGCGCGCGGCGGCAGGCATCGCGGAAAACGTGCGCTTCCTGCGGCGGATGCGTGACACACCGCACCCGCAGTTGGCGGCCTCGTTTGGCCTGCACGCCTCGCTGACGTTGAGCGACGCCACGCTGGCCGACGCCGTTGCCGCTGCCGCCGGACTCGAAACCGGGTTCCACATCCATGCTGCGGAGGGCATCGAGGACGTGGAGGACAGCCTGGCGAAATCCGGCAAGCGCGTCATCCACCGGCTGTACGACGCGGGCATCCTCGGCCCCCGCTCCATTGTCGCGCATGCCGTCCACGTTGACGAGAGCGAGATGGATGTGTTGGCGGAAACCGGCACGTGGGTCACGCACCAGCCGCGCTCGAATATGAACAACGCCGTCGGTTTTGCGCAGGTGGAAGCAATGCTGGCGCGCGGCGTGCGGGTCGCCCTGGGCAACGATGGCTTCAGCAACAACATGGTCGCCGAAATGAAGACGGCGTATCTCGGCCACAAACTGGTGCAGCGCGATCCGCGAGCGATGCCCGGCGATCTGGTCTTCCGCCTGGCCTACGATGCCAACGCCGAACTCGCGCGCCTCTTCTGGCCCGCGCAAACCCTGGGCGTGCTCGCGCCGGGCGCGATGGCCGACCTCATCCTGGTGGACTACAAACCGACGACGCCGCTGACCGCGGGCAATCTGCCGTGGCACATTCTCTTCGGCTACGAGGCTTCTGCCATCACCACTACCCTCAGCGCCGGGCGTGTGCTGATGCAGGACCGTCGCCTGCTGACGCTGGACGAGGAGGCCATCACCGCGCGCTCGCGTGAACTGGCTGCGGCGTTGTGGGCGCGAGTTTAAGCTACGGAATATAACATTTATCACTATCTTCTTGTTCAATCGTTATGTTATGCTAGAATACAGTCCGATGCGGATCGACATTCTAACGTTATTTCCAACGATGTTCGGCGGAGTGCTGCAAGAGAGCATTCTCAAGCGCGCTCAACAACGTGGACTCTTGCATCTGGTCATCCATCAGATCCGCGATTATGCGCTGGACCGGCATCAAATGACCGACGATGTCCCCTATGGTGGGGGCGTGGGCATGGTGATAAAGCCTGAGCCGGTCTTTCGCGCCGTGCGTTCGGTGTTGGGCGGGACACAAGCGCCGGTGATTCTGTTGACCCCACAAGGGCGGACGTTCACCCACGCAGTAGCCCAAGAACTGGCTCAACATCCCCGATTGATGCTGATTTGCGGGCATTATGAGGGTGTCGACGAGCGTGTGCGCGAGCACATCGTCACCGATGAACTTTCCATTGGCGATTACGTGCTGACCGGCGGCGAGCTGGCGGCGATGGTGGTGGTGGATGCCGTAGCGCGATTCGTGCCCGGCGTGTTGGGGGCCGCCGAGGGCGCGCACGACGATTCCTACGCCGGCGGTTTGTTGGAAGGTCCGCAGTACACGCGCCCGCCGGTGTTCGAAGGTTGGCAGGTGCCGGAAGTTTTGCTGTCGGGTGATCATGCCCGGATTGCGCGGTGGAAGCGGGCAATGGCTTTGCAGCGGACGGTGATGCGGCGTCCCGATCTTTTGCAGACTGCATCCTTGAGCGCCGGGGATGCGGCGCTCTTGGAAGAATTTCGTCGCACGTTGGGTGAACCCAATGAAGTGGAATGAAGTATATTTATGTAAAGTGTGTGATAAGGGCAAGGTGGGCGGCCCTCCCTCAGGCGTTGAGCCGCGGTTGATCTGGCGATTACAGCAAGGGGACCTCGCGGCGCTGGGTGAACTTTACGAGTTGTTCAAAGACAACGTTTACCGCACTGCATTGGCCATCACCCGCGATGAGCATGCCGCAGAGGACATTCTACAGGAATGTTTTGTACGTTTATATCACTATGCTGCATCCATTGACGTTGAACGCCCGCTGAAACCCTGGCTTTACCGGGTCACGGTCAATCTCTCCTACGACTGGTTCTCGAAAAAGCGGGTGCTACGACCGCTGGATGATGTTCTCGAATGGCTATCCGGCCTGTCCAATGTCTTTCCGTCGCCCGACCATAAGGCCGAGGAGCGGGAACTACACAGTATGGTCCGCGACGTGATCGCGGAACTGCCGATGTCCCATCAGGCTGTCGTTGTTCTTTTCTATTTGGAAAATCTATCGCTCGAGGAAGTTGCTGAGGTCGTGGAATTGCCGGTCGGGACGGTCAAGTCCCGGCTGCATTATGCGCGCAAGCGTTTACGCGATGCCCTGGCGCAACGCCAGCGGCCTGTACCTGAGATGGCGTATGAGTTCACGTGAATTTGACAGTATGTTGGACGATCTGGTGCGACAAGCCCTTTATCCTTTTAGTGAAGCCGAACCGCCGGCGCGGGTGTGGCGACGGGCGTGGCGGGCCGTGTGTGCGGTACGCGCCGGGTCTGCGCTCACCAGTTCTCTGGCGCCCGCTGGTCTGCCGTCGCCCGCCAGTCTTCTGGCGCCCGCCAGTCTGCTGGCGTCCTTTGCTCGTTGGATGCGAGGGCTGGTATCGGCACATGGAGGCACTGTGACGTATGTACCGATGTTCTCGAACCGGTCGTATTACGTCGACTCAAGCGGGCGCGGTCTGCCATCGCCGTTTTGGGATATTGCCCTGAAGCAGATGTTTGACATGCGTCTGGCATTCTAGTGCTGCTTGACACTCTTAATTCTTAATGGTATATTAGAGCATCTTTATATTCTATATTCCTGGCCACAGGGCCGCAAGGCGTTGAGCATTGTTTCGACGCTCCTTCACTTGTTTGTGCCGAGGTTGTCGGTAAGCTAACGTGCTATGATCAAGAAAGGAGGTGATAGCATTTCTTGAAAGCTGTAATGAAAACCAGTAAGACCAAGAAGAGTGAGTCGATAATCCATTAACACAATCAACTTAGGAGGAGAAACTGATGATTACCAAGAAGTGGATGAACCTTTTGGCTGTGGTCGTACTTCTGAGCATGCTTCTCGCCGCTTGCGGTACACCGGAACAAGTGGTTGTCACCGTTGAGAAGACGGTTGAGAAAGTGGTCGAGAAGACGGTCGAGGTCGAGAAGACGGTCGAGGTCGAGAAGGTGGTCGAGAAGACGGTTGAGGTTGAGGTGACCCCCGAGCCTGTCAAGATTGACCGCAAGGGCGCCTGGCTGGACACCCTCGTCTTCGTCGAAGAGCCGAGCGCGGATGCCGCTGTGACCCGTCTCGAGGTTGGCGAGATCGATTTGTACGCCTACCAGGTCAGCAACCGCGAGGTTGTGGCCAAGGTGAAGGCGTCTGACGCTCTCGATACCTACCAATCCTCTGGTTCTTACAACGAGCTGACCTTCAACCCCGCCGGTCCCGAACTCGAGAACGGCACGCTCAACCCCTTTGCTGTTCCTGCGGTGCGCGAGGCGATGAACTGGCTGGTGGATCGCAACTACATCGTTCAGGAAGTTATGGGTGGTATGGCGATTCCCCGCTGGTTGCCCTTCAACACGGCGTCTGCAGACTATGCCCGTCTGGCGGATGTGGCCCGCGGGCTGGAACTGAAGTACGCTTATAACAAGGAAAAGGCGCAGGAAGTCATCGGCGCAGAGATGGAGAAACTGGGCGCCACCCTGGTGGATGGCAAGTGGCAGTACAACGGCGCGCCGGTCAACCTGATCGTCCTCATCCGCACCGAGGATGAGCGCCGTGGCATCGGCGACTACGTCGCCAACCAGTTGGAAGACATCGGCTTCACCGTGACCCGCGACTACAAGACGGCGGCGGAAGCCTCCCCGATCTGGATGCGCGGCAATCCTGCGGATGGCAAATTCCACGTCTATACCGGTGGTTGGATCACCACCGCGGTGCCCCGTACCCTGGCGGATAACTTCGCGTTCTTCTATACCAATATGGGGTTGGGTGTGCCCCTATGGCAGGCTTACGTCAACACGCCGGAGTTCTACGAGTTGGCCGATCGCCTGCAACGCAGCGTTTTCAAGAATATGGAAGAGCGCTCCGAAATGATGGCGGAGGCCCTCGAAATGGCATTGCAGGACTCCGTCCGCATCTGGCTGTGTGACCGTACCTCTCTGACCCCCAAGCGCAAGGAAGTCAAGGCCGCATCTGACCTGTACGGTGGTGTGAGTGGTTCGACCCTCTGGGCTTACACGCTGCAACGCGAGGGTGAGATCGGTGGCTCTATGACCATCGCCATGCCGAGCATCCTCACCGAGCCGTGGAACCCCATCGCCGGCACGAACTGGATTTACGACATGATGCTGATTCGTGGTACGGGTGAGACCGCGCTTGTGGCCGATCCTTTCACCGGCCTTAGTTTGCCACAACGCGTCGAGCGTGCGGAGGTCACCGTGCAGACGGGTCTGCCCGTCTTCAAGACCCTCGATTGGGTCGATTTGCAATTCGCGGATTCCATTGAAGTGCCTGCCGATGCGTGGGCGGACTGGGACGCCGAGCAGCAGCGCTTCCTCACCGTCGCCGAGGTCTTCACCGAGACGCAGACCGCAATGCGCAAGAGCGTTGTCTACTATCCGGCTGACATGTTCACCAGCGTCAAGTGGCACGATGGCAGCAATCTCTCCATCGGCGACTTCATTATGAGCATGATCCTCACCTTCGACCGCGCCAAGGAAGCCAGCGCCAACTACGATGCATCGGCTGTGCCAGCCTTTGAATCCTTCATCTCTAGCTTCAAGGGCGTGCGCATTGTCTCCGAGGATCCCCTGGTCATCGAGACCTACTCCGACGTCTATTACATGGACGCGGAAGATTGTGTCAGCACCTGGTGGCCCTACTATGCGCAAGGCCAGGGTGCATGGCACACGCTGTCTCTGGGCTTGTTAGCTGATGCCGCTGGCGAAGCGGCTTTCAGCGCCGACAAAGCCGACGAGTTGCAGGTGGAATGGCTCAGCTACATCGCCGGTCCCACCATCGCCACCATGAAGGCGTATCTGGATACCCTCGTTGTCACTCCCACGTTGCTTTATGAACCGACGATGAGTCAGTATGTGGACGCCGCCGAAGTGCAAGCCCGCTATGCCAATCTCGCGGAGTGGTACCGGCAGCGCGGTCACTTCTGGGTTGGTACCGGCCCTTACTACCTGGAGCGCGCGTTCCCCGTCGAAGGTACCGTCATTCTGAAGCGCTTCCTGGACTTCCCCGACATGGCGGATAAATGGATGCGCTTCTCCGAAGCCGCTATCCCCGTCGTCGAACTGGATGGGCCGGGTCGCGTGACCATCGGCAAGGAAGCCGAATACGACGTCTTCGTCACCTTCAACGAGCAGCCCTACGCCATGGCTGACATTGACAACATCAAATACCTGGTGCTCGACGCCAAGGGTGAGGTTGCGCATGTCGGGCAGGCCGAAGCGGTTGCCGATGGTGAGTGGAAGGTCAAACTCAGCGCCGACGTTACCGGCAAGCTCGAGGCTGGCTCCAACCGGCTCGAGGTCGTGGTGGTGTCGAAGCTGGTGGCTTTGCCTAGCACGGATGCCCTCACGTTCGTGACGGCCAAATAGTGCAGTTGGTTTAATGCGCTAGGGGCGAAAGACCGCCCCTAGCGCGCTTTTCTAAATGAGGATAGAAAGCGAGATGCGCTATGACTGAAGCTGCTTTGCCTGTGCCATCGGGCGTTGAAACGTCAAAGACACGACCTTCTCGAAATTCCACGCTCAAACTGATGCGATATGTTGTCATCAAATTGATCTCTCTTTTCATCGCCGTCACCATCGGTGTGTATCTCACCATCTTGATTGCCAACATGGGGGGGTACGTGGATGAGATTCTCAAAGGTCAGATCCGTGAGAGTATTTCTGTATCGATCAGTATGGATCCAACGAAGAAAAATCTGACGATGGCAGAACGGGGTCAATTGATCGATGAGTTGGTGGCTCTTGAAGAGCATCGCCTGGGGTTAGACCAGCCTTTTCTGCTGCGCAGTTTCCGTTTCCTCGGCCGCGCGCTGACGCTCAACCTGGGACGCGCGCAACGGATGGCCAGTGATAGCGGCTCCAAGTTGGTGCGCAACATCATTCTCGAACGTCTCCCCCCCACGTTGCTATTGATGGGGACTTCGAGTATGTCTTTGTTCTTTATCACGCTCTTCATTGCCTTGTTTCTTTCCCGCAACTACGGCAGCCTTCTCGATAAATTGGTCATTGCGTTATCACCGACGTCCGCTGCGCCAGCCTGGTTCTACGGGATTTTCCTGTTGTTGCTTTTTGCCGCGGTGCTAGCGTGGTTGCCATTTGGGGGCATGGTAGACGCACCGCCGCCAGAGGCCCCTATCGACTATGCGTTGAGTTTGGTGCGCCATTTGATCCTGCCGGTCATCGCCTGGTTGATCAGCGGATTCTTTGCCGGCGTCTATGGCTACCGCACGTTTTTCCTCATCTTCTCAATGGAGGACTACGTGGAGCTGGCCCGCGCCAAGGGTCTGACTTCCAGAGAGATTGAACGGCGATATGTGTTGCGCCCGACGTTGCCGAATATCATCACGAACTTTGCTTTGACCGTGATTGGGCTGTGGAACGGCGCGACCATTTTGGAAACCGTGTTTAACTGGCCTGGGATAGGTCGGCTCATTTATCAGGCGGTCGGTCTCTACGACTCGCCGGTCATCATTGGTACGACCGTCATCAACGCCTATCTCCTGGCGATCACGGTCTTTCTGTTGGACTTTATCTATGCCCTGGTTGATCCACGGGTGCGTGTCGGTAGTGGGGGGCCTCGATCATGAACGCTCTAAAACGCAGCCTGAAAGAACTGGCAAACTACCCATCTGCGATCGGCGGAGGGATCATTATTCTGTTCCTGGTGTTCCTTGCTGTGTATGCCATTGTCACCATTCCGTACAGCGAAGCGATTCGACTGTGGCGCGGCGGTGAGGAGATCTGGGGCGACAATCCCCGCATCGTACCGCCAGCATGGACCAATTTTTTCCGTCGGGCAAAACAACCCGAAACCATTGTGCTTGATAGTCGGGATCCGGCTGATTTGATCTCCAAAACCGTGACGGAGATTTCGGAGGGGATGTGGGACGTGGTGATGACGTTCGATTTCGACTACAACTACGACGCCTTCCCACAGGACTTGATCGTTTTCATGAATGCGGCCTTTGTCGAAAAGGGGCCTTTTGTTTCCATGTTCTGGATCACGCCAGATGGCCGCGAGATTCGTCTGGGCGAGGTCACCGCTAAGCGGTCGGAAACCTATCGCTTTGCGCAGGATGAACGGTTGTTGCGCCGTCTCAAAGGGGTCGATCCGCAGATTGCGCTGTTCGCCGATCCTGACAAGGAAACGCCCACGGTGCTCAAAGGCAAGTATCAGTTGCGGATCGACGCCGTCATTTTTGAGGAGAACGCCGACCTGGAGGCGAAATTTATCGCCTATGGTAAGGTGCATGGCCTGGCGGGCACCGATCATCGCCGCCGCGATCTGACCATTGCGCTGCTGTGGGGAACGCCGATCGCGCTCTCGTTTGGCCTGTTGGCGGCGCTGGGCACGAGTGTCATTACGATGGCCATCGCAGCTATTGGGGTGTGGTTCGGTGGCGTCGTCGACGAACTGATTCAGCGGATTACCCAGATCAACATCTTGCTGCCAACGCTTCCTATTCTCATTATGGTTGGCACGTTTCAATCCCGGAGCATTTGGGTGATCCTGGGGTGGATTATCTTGCTAAACCTGTTCGGGGGGGCGATCATTAGCTTCCGCGCCGTGTTCTTGCAGATTAAGGAATCCCCCTATATCGAGGCGGCGCGTTCCTATGGGGCCAGCAGTTGGCGCATCATTTTCCTTTACCTGGTTCCCCGCATCATTCCGGTGCTGATTCCCAATCTCGTCAACGGTATTCCGGCCTTCGTGTTCCTGGAAGCCTCTCTGGCGCTGTTGGGACTGGGGGATCCGGTGCTGCCGACATGGGGCAAACTGATTGACGATGCGCGCTCCAACGGGGCGCTGTATAACGCGCAGTACTTCTGGGTGATGGAGCCGGCCATCCTGCTGATGCTTGCGGGCCTGGGCTTTGCGATGATGGGGTTTGCCCTGGATCGCGTCTTTAACCCTCGATTGAGAGAGGTGTAGAGCCGATGTCAGAAATGCCTTTACTGCATGTCGAAGATCTGAAGCTGTACTTCCGCACCGGAAAAGGTACGGTGCGCGCCGTGGATGGCGTGAACTTTGATCTTGAATCCAACCACGCGGTTGTTATCGTCGGTGAGTCCGGCTGTGGTAAGACCTCGATGGCAAAGGCCATTCTGCGGTTGTTGCCGCGCAACGTCGATACCTATTCCGGTCACATCTACTTGAACGGCGTTGACACCATGGCCTATAATGAGGAAGAGTACCGCCGCCAGATACGCTGGCGCAAGATGTCGATGGTGCCGCAGGCGGCGATGAACGCGCTTAACCCGGTTCTCAAGGTTGGCGATCAAGTGGCGGAGCCTTCCATCATCCACAGCGCGATGCGCAAAGAAGAAGCTTTGGAACAGGCCAGCAAGATGTTCCAACACGTGGGGGTCCCCCAGGACTTCCTGCATCGCTACGCTTTTGAATTGAGCGGTGGGATGCGCCAGCGTGTCGCCATCGCTATGGCGTTGGTGACCTGGCCGGACCTCATTGTGCTTGACGAGCCGACCTCGGCGTTGGACGTTCTGACCCAGGCGAATATCTTCAACGTGTTGAAGGAACTGAAAGGTGAATTGGGATTGAGTTTCATCCTGATCACCCACGATATTGCCACTTCCAGTGAATTGGCCGATAGCGTGGCGGTGATGTATGCCGGGCAGATTGTCGAGACCGGGGACGCGCACCGCTTTTTTGCCGAGCCGCTGCATCCTTATTCACGCAAATTGATGGACAGCGTACCGCGCTTGCGCGGCACGCAGGAGCCGGATTTCATCGTCGGTCAACCGCCCAGTTTGATCAATCCGCCGACGGGCTGTCGTTTTGCGGCGCGCTGCCCGCAGTGTTTTTCGCGGTGTGCAGAAGAACCGCCGACCGTCGCAGAAGATGGTCGAACCGTCAAATGCTGGTTGCATGTGAAATAGAGGAGCTATCGCGATGAATACACCAACAGAAACAGCTCAGACGGAAGGCGCAGTCGTAGCAGGCACACGCGGCAGCGGTGACAACGTGTTGTTGTCGGTTCAGGATTTGCGGGTGTGGTTCGAGTTGCGGCGCTTTGGCTTTGGCCACGCCGGCTATGTGCATGCCGTGGATGGGGTGAACTTCGACCTGCACTACAGCGAAACCATCGCCATCGTTGGCGAGAGCGGTTGCGGTAAATCGAGCCTCATGAAGACGATTTTGGCGTTGCACCGTCCGACAAAGGGGGATATCCTTTTCGAGGGTCAGAGCCTGAATGCGCTGCGAGGCCGTGAGATGCAGAAATATCGCTCGCAGGTCGGCTATGTGCAGCAGGACCCCTACGGCGCACTGGCGCCTTTCATGAGCATCCAACGCATTCTTGAAGAGCCGCAGATTATCAATGGGATCAAGAACAAGGCGGAACGTGATGATCGTTTGCGCCGTGTTATGGAAGAAGTCAAAATGAGCCCGGTGGATGACTTCTTGCCCAAATTCCCACACATGCTCAGCGGTGGGCAACAGCAGCGGGTGGTGATCGCGCGGGCAATGTTGTTGGAGCCAAAACTCATCGTGGCCGACGAGCCGGTTTCGATGCTGGATGCTTCGGTGCGGGTGGAGATTCTCAAGTTGTTGCGCAGTTTGCAGGAAGCTCACGATCTGGCGGTCATCTACATTACCCACGACCTTTCGACCGTGCGCTATTTCTCGGAGCGTGTCTTTGTGATGTACGCCGGGAAGATTGTGGAAAACTCCCCCATCAACGCCCTGATCCGCAATCCCTGCCATCCCTACACGGATGCGCTTCTGGCAGCCACGTCCGATCCGGATGCCAACAATGCCACCCGCTTCCGGGATGTGCCACCGGGCGAGCCGCCCAGTCTGGTGAAGCCGCCCAGCGGGTGCCGTTTCCATCCACGTTGTGCGCGCAAGATCGAGGGCCTGTGCGAGGTAGAAGAGCCACCCTACTTTGAACCGGAATCTAAGCACTTTGTCGCGTGTTGGTTGTACAGATGAACGATATGCTGGCGCATCCCTGGAAATTGCTCGTGCTGGCCTTCGTCCTTCTGCTCCTGGGCCTGCTGCTCCCGTTACTCATGGTGCTTGGAGTTCTGAATTCCACGTTTTTCTTGAACTTCCTTGCTTATGCGGCATCCTTTTCGGGCATGGTTCTGGGGATGATCGGCGCTGTCTTGTACAGCCGTATACACACAAAATAAGCTCAGTAATTCCTTTACGGGGATCGTTTCCCCGTTAAAATGCTTTGTGGGGATCGGTAGATCCCCGTTCTGTACCCGCTGAGACTTTTGTAGTCTTGATCTATTGAGTCTGGGTATGCCTGGCGTTCACAGCCCCGCAACGCTTGTGGTTGCGGGGCTGTTTTGTCTCTCGCGTGCTCTTGACTTTGGGGGCATTTCAGTTCGGGGGCAAAAGCCAGATAAACGCATAACTTAAGCCGCAGAGTTCGCAGAGAACGCAGAGGGATTTTTTTTAATCTCTGCGAACTCGGCGTGCTCTGCGGCACGATATAAGGAACGGTCGCCCCAATTCTGAAATGCACCCCTTGACTTTTCGATTTTTGTCCTTACAATAAAATTCGTTTATCGTGACAGTCACTTTGCTCACAGGATATCACGAGCACTGTCACAGGTATCGGCCAGGGGTTCAGTCCCAAACGTTATCCCCATGAAGGAAGACACAGATGTCACATAAAAAAACAATGTTCATAGGGGGAGCTATCGTGCTGTTGAGCATGATGTGGTCCGCCTGTAATCTCGTTCCCACTCCTGAGAGGATTATCGAGACCGTGGTGGTCGAGAAAACCGTCGAGACTATCGTGGAGAAGGTGGTCGAAAAGGTGGTCAATAAGACGCCGGAACCGGTTAACGAGGGCCTTAAGACGTTGGTGGTCTGCCAGAGCGAGGAACCTGACACGCTCTATCCGTATGGCGAGAGTACGTTGGTCGCGCGCCATATTCAGCAGGCTGTGTACGATGGCCCCATTGATCACCGTGGCTATGCCTACCAGCCCGTTATCCTGGAGAAATTGCCGAGCCTCGAAGATGGCGATGCGATTATCAACGCCGTTACCGTGCAGGCTGGCGATATTGTCGTGAACGATGCCGGCGAGCCGGTGGAACTGACCGAAGGGATGATGGTGCGCCCGTTCGGGTGCCGCTCATCGGAGTGTGCCGTGGAGTTCGAGGGCCCGCCAATGGAAATGGACCAAATGTTTGTGACGTTCAAGCTGATCGGCGACCTCAAATGGTCCGACGGTGCGTATTTGACCGTGGATGATTCTATCTATGCTTTTGAACTGGCAGCCGACCCTTCCACACCGGTGAACAAGTTCACGATTGACCGCACTGCCTCTTACGAAGCGGTGGACGACAGGACTGCCATCTGGATCGGCCTGCCGGGTTACATCGACAAGACGTACTTCACCAATTTCTGGCCGCCCCTGCCGCGCCATCTCTGGCAGGAACAACTCGGCTACGGCGCGGCTGACCTCCTGGAAGCGGAAGAAGCTAACCGCATGCCGCTCGGCTGGGGGCCGTTCATCATCAAGGAGTGGGTGCCCGGCGATCACATCACCGTGGAGAAGAATCCGCTCTATCACCGCGCCGCCGAGGGATTGCCTTACGTGGATAACGTCATTTTCCGTTTTGTCGCGGATCCCAACTCTGCTCTGGCTCAATTGATTTCTGGCGAGTGTGACATTCTCACTCCGGATGCATTGCCGGCAGACCTGACCCCCTTGCTACTGAAGCTCGAACAGGAAAACGTGATCAAACTCGCCAGCACCCCCAACACGATGTGGGAACACGTCAACTTTGGGATCAGCTCCGCGCCTGGGTACAAACGTCCGGATTTCTTTGGTGACGTGCGCATGCGCCAGGCGTTTGCCTATTGTCTCGACCGCCAGATGGTGGTGGACACCGTGTTGTACGGGCGTTCGAGCGTCCTCAATTCCTATTTCCCATCTGCACATCCTTATTACGCTGCGGATCTGGCCGAATACCCCTACGACCCCAAGAAGGGCCAGGCTCTGCTTGAGGAAATGGGGTGGGTGGATGCCAATGCCGACGGGGTGCGCGAGGCCAAGGGCGTCGCGGGTATCCCCGACGGAACACGACTTGAGTTCACGTGGCTAAGTTTCTCGGATGTGCTGCGCCTGCAATATACACAAATCTGGCAGCGGAACCTGGCCGACTGTGGATTTATGGTGAACCTGGAGAACGTCCCGGTGGGACAATACTTCGCCAATGGGCCAGATGGCCCGCTGTTCGGTCGGCGCTTCGATGTGGCCTCTTTTGCGAGCAGCGTGGAGCCATCCTGCGAACGTTATCTGAGCAGCGCCATCCCCTCCGCCGATAACGCCTGGAGCGGGGACAATGTTTCCGGCTTTGCGGATGCCGGCTTTGATGCGGCCTGCAAGCGCGTGTTGAGTGCGCTTCCGGGGACAGCCGACTATCTCGAAGGACACCGGGAAGCCCAGCGCATTTTCGCCGAGCAACTGCCGGCGCTGCCGCTCTTTTCGCACTATACGCTGGCGGCGGTCCGCTTGGAGGTTGAGGGCTTCGTTCTGGATGCGACCGAAGATTCTGCGATGTGGAACATCGAGATGTTTGACACGCGATAATTGTGGCGTTTGTGTTGCGGTGGCAGCGCCTCAACGCTGCCACCGTTTTTTAGAGGGAGCAGGCTGTGGAAAACGTGACCCAGGTTGATAAAATACTCGAAGTACGTGATCTCAAAACGTACTTTTACACCGACGATGGTGTGGTGAAGGCCGTCGATGGGGTGGATTTTGACGTCCGGCGCGGCGAAATCGTGGCGTTGGTGGGCGAGTCCGGCTGCGGGAAGAGTGTGACCTCCTTCTCGATTATGCAGTTGGTGGGGACTCCCGGCAAGATTGTCGGCGGCGAGGTGCTGTTCAACGGGCAGGATTTGTTGAAGCTACCCGAAGCGGATATGCGTTTGATGCGTGGTGATCGGCTGTCGATGATTTTCCAACAGCCCACCTCGTGCCTGAACCCGGTGTTCCGCGTGGGGGATCAGATTGCGGAAGTTTTGCAGATCCATCGGGGGATGGACAAGAAGGAGGGCTGGAAGAAAGCCGTGCACCTGCTGCGCACGGTCGGCATCCCCGAACCCGAGAAGCGCGTCTATGCGTATCCGCATGAGCTTTCGGGCGGCATGGCGCAGCGTGTGATGATCGCGATGGCGCTGGCCTGTGAGCCGGAATTGCTAATCGCCGATGAGCCGACGACGGCGCTTGACGTGACGATCCAGGCCCAAATTTTGGACCTGATGCGCGGTCTGCAAAGTCAGCTCGGCGCTTCGATCATCCTCATCACCCACGATATGGGCGTGGTGGCAGAGATGGCCTCGCGGGTGTCGGTCATGTATGCAGGCCGCGTGGTCGAACAGGCGACCGTCGACACCCTTTTCGATAACCCACTGCATCCCTATACGCATGGCCTGTTGGCATCTATTCCGGTGATGGGCGTGGTGAAAGATCGGCTCGATACCATCCCCGGCACGGTGCCCAACCTGATTGATCTGCCGCCGGGCTGCAAGTTTGCTCCGCGTTGCCTCGCGCGTCTCGAACACAATCTGGGGGTGTGCACCGAGCGCGAACCCGACCTGGTAGAATATGAACCGGATCACCTCGTGCGTTGCTGGCTTTACCAGAATTCAAGGGAGACATCCGATGACTGAGGCACAAAGGCAATCCGCTCATGACAACGGAAAGAAAGACCTGGTGGTCGTGCAAGACCTGGTCAAGTATTTCCCCATCCGCAGTGGGCTCTTGCAGCGCGTTCATGCGTATGTGAAAGCCGTCGATGGCGTCAGTTTCACCATCAAACAGGGGGAGACGTTAGGACTTGTCGGCGAGTCCGGCTGCGGCAAAACGACGGTCGGACGTACCTTGCTGCGTCTGACCCCTCCGACGAGTGGTCGGGTGTTTTTTGAAGGGCGCGACGTTTTTGCTCTGCGTGGGAAAGCACTCAAGGACATCCGCAAGGACATGCAGATTGTTTTTCAGGACCCGTACTCCTCGCTGGATCCGCGCATGCCGGTGGGCGAGAGCATCATGGAAGGATTGGTCGTGCATGGCATTGGATCGCCCGAAGAACGCTGGGAGAAGGTCATTCACCTGCTGCGCATGGTCAACCTGGAAGACTTCCATGCCAAGCGTTACCCGCACGAGTTCTCAGGCGGGCAACGCCAGCGGATTGGCATCGCGCGGGCGCTGGCATTGAACCCTAAGTTCATCGTCGCCGACGAACCGGTATCGGCCCTGGATGTGTCGGTGCAGGCGCAGGTGCTGAACATCCTCATGGACTTGCAAGACCGGCTGGCATTGACCTATATGTTCGTCGCGCATAACCTGAGCGTGGTCGAACACATCAGCACCCGCGTGGCGGTGATGTATCTCGGCAAGATGGCCGAACTGGCCGACCGGCACGAAATCTTCGCGCACCCCTTGCACCCCTATACGCAGGCGTTGATGTCGGCCATCCCGATTGCCGATCCCCGCAAGGCCGGGTCGCGCGCGCGCATCATTCTCGAAGGCGATGTGCCCAGCCCGATCAACCCGCCCCAGGGTTGCCGCTTCCACCCCCGTTGTGCCTATGCCATCAAGGGATTGTGCGATCGGGAAGAGCCGGTTTTCAAGGACTATGGTTCAGGGCATCACGTCGCCTGTTGGTTGGTGGACAAGCAAGCCGGCTAAAGGACAGCGATTAAGATAAAAGCGGAGGGCGTACATTCCTCCGTTTTTTTGTCATTGCCGCCTCAGCGTGCTTCCCAAATTTGCTAAGGCAGGGTATAATTTATTGTGAGAGGGCATGAAATGATGCGCAAACAACCTGGCGTTTTAAGTGTACTGGCCGTGTTGGTCATCGCTACCGGCCTGTCCGTCTGGTGGATTGGCTCTACGGCCAACAGCGACCGACTGTGGTTTTTGCGCACCTTCACTGCTCGTGCGGATTGGATTTCGGTCTATTGGGATGGCGAGACGTATATGTTATTCCCCGAAGACCCGGCCTACGAAGCGATCATGGCCACTTTTTCTGATTGCGTGGCGCATTGGGTGAATTATGAGGGGGAAGCGCATCTTACCGACGCTACACTAGAAAATTATCGCGCCACGGGGCGCTTGCTGGAACTGCATTACAACAAATCTGTTCAGGTGCATACCCGCCATCTCTATCCCCGCGCGCGGTGCTTTTTTGTCCCTCTCGCCGGCACCGATGCGCATACACGCCGGGTGTTTGCCGGATGGGATGATACGCCATACGAGGTGGCCTTGAACATTAGCGAAGCGCGGTTTGCGCGTCTGGTGGCGGCGGTTGAACAGGCCGTTCCGGGGGAGTAGGGGGAAAATGGTCGATCCGCAAGCACGTATCCTGGTGGTCGATGACGACCCCAAAATGATCCAACTGGTCAAAGAGGTACTGGATATGATCCCCTGCGAGACGTTGGTCGCCGTCGAGGGGGAGGGGGCGCTGGCGTTGTTACACCAGGAGTTGGAAAAGGGCATGCCGGTCGATGCCGTGTTGCTGGATGTGATGATGCCCGGCGAAGACGGCTTCCGCATTTTGGAGCGGATGAAAGCCGACGCGCAGTTGGGACAGACCCCCGTGGTGCTCATCACCGGACTGGATTCTATTCCGTCGAAGACGCGTGGCCTCCAGATGGGCGCCGACGATTATGTCATCAAGCCTTTCGATCCCCAAGAATTGATGGCCCGCGTGGGCGTGGTGCTGCGCATCCGCCGGACAGAGCAGATGCTCCGGCGGCGCAACCAGGAATTGGCGGCCCTGGACGACATCAATCGTATGGTGTCCTCGAGCCTGGATTTGGATGAGGTGTTGGCGTCGGCGTTGGAGGGGCTGGGGCGCTTGATCGAAACGGACGCACTGGCTGTGGTGCTCAACGACGAGGAATCCCAGGCGTGGGTGGTGCGGACGGCGCGTGCGCACTCTGGGGTCTGGCTCGAAGGCCGTGTGGTTCCTGCTGACGATGCCATCCTGCGCAACGTAGTCACCGATAGCCGTTCGATGTTGTTCCGCGGCGTGCATGAGAGTTTCTGGAATGAGGCGCTGGCCCGCGCGCCCCTGGACATTCTGTGTGTGCCGTTGACGAAAGGCAGCACGCGTATTGGTGCGCTGGTCGTACTGAAGCAGACGGCAGGCCTGGACGAGGAATCAATCCCCCTGGTGGAGCACCTGGCGGCGACCGTCTCGGTGGCAGTCCAGAACGCGCGCTTGTTCCAGGATTTGGAATCTTTCGCCGAAGAAGTCGAGCGTTCCCAAAATCAACTGATTCAGGCCGAAAAGATGGCGGCGGTGGGACGCCTGGCGGCCTCTCTGGCGCACGAAATCAACAATCCATTGCAGGCGATCCAAAACAGCCTGCACCTGGCCTTGCACCAGGGGCTGGAGGAGGAAAAGCGCCGCCAGTTCCTCGAAATGGCGCAGCAGGAAGTAACCCGCCTGGTGCAGATCGTGCGCCGTATGTTGGATTTCTATCGTCCTTCGTCGGCCATGCAGCCCCTGGATGTCAATCGGCCGGTGGAAGATGCGCTGGCGATTGCCGGTAAGCGTCTCCAACAAGCGCGCATCGAGGTGGTATCGCGGCTCTCTGCGAATCTACCGCCGGTACGCGGTGCGCCTAACCAGTTGACGCAGGTATTTCTCAACATCATCATCAATGCGGTGGAGGCAATGCCGGATGGCGGGACGCTGTGGGTGGGCAGCGCCTATCACGCCGAACGCCGCCAAATCGTGGTAGCATTCCGCGACAGCGGCCCCGGCATTGCTCCTGAGATGCGTGAGCACATGTTTGAACCCTTTCACACCTCGAAACCAACCGGCACGGGGTTGGGATTGGCGATCAGTTACGGTATTATCGAGCGACACGGCGGCATAATCGAAGTGGAAAGCCCGCCGGGCTCTGGGACAACGTTCATTGTGCGTCTGCCACAGCAATACGAGGAGGCTTGATGGAAGATATTCGCATTCTGGTTGTCGACGACGAGGCGGCCGAGCGGATCACGCTCGGTGAAGTGCTGCGTCTCGAAGGTTATCACGTCACGTTAGCGGCTTCGGGCGAGCAGGCGCTTGCCATTGTGCGCCAGGAGCCGATATTCGATCTGGCGATCCTTGACCTGCGCCTGCCAGGGATGGATGGCTTGCAAGTGCTGGACGGTATCCGCAGAATATCGGCGGAAACCATCGTTATCCTCATCACCGGCTACGGCACATTGGAGACGGCAGTTCAGGCGTTGCGCAAGGGTGCTTACGACTTTTTGCTCAAGCCCAGTCCTGTGGAAGAGGTGTTGGTGGCAGTACGGCGCGCGCTCTCGGAGCTAAAAGCCGGGCGTCATCGCCGCTTGTTGATCAGCCAACTGCAGAATACGCTGCAAGCTTTGGTCGCCACAACGGATGGCTTGATGGGCATAGAGGCGCTGTCTGATGTGGAAAAGGATGATGGCGCTACCGTGGTCGGTGATATTCAGATTGACAAGGGCAAACACCTGGTCACGTATCGTGGGCAGCCCGTTGAACTGACGCCGACGGAGTTCCGTCTGCTGGAATGTTTGATTGGCCGGGCGGGCGAGGTTTGCACGCCACAAGACCTGGTGCGCTGCGCGCAGGGGTACGACACCGATGCCTGGGGCGCGCGCTCGATCGTACGGGTGCACATCCGGCGTTTGCGGCGCAAGCTGGAGCCTGATCCGGAGAACCCACGTTACATTTTGAACGTGCGCGGCGTAGGGTATCTGTTCGCTACGTCACCGGAACAGGCGCTGCAGACGTTAGAAGAGGACTAATTGTTGCGGGGGAGCCGCGACCGGCAAAAAACGTGCCGGGAACATTCATGATCGATAAGTTTGTTGATTTGCTTTACTGCGGGTTGGTGTTAGAATTTGGTTGTGGTTGATGCCTCAAGGGATCGGGAGGGCGGCTTATGGCAGATAAAGAAAATGTCGTGAAGATGCAGAAACTGCGTCGGGCGGTGGATCGCCTGCGCAATATGCGCTCCAGCGGAACCCCTTCGGTCATTCGGAAAACCTCGTGGTTCGCACGGCTCAAAGCACGTCTGGGCTTGATCCCCGTGCCCGAAGGGGCTGAGGAGTAGGGCTGCAACAACACTCCCATCAGCGAAACAAAAACAGCGCGGTGTGTATCCCGCGCTGTTTTTGTGATGTCCACTTTACCACCACAATAAGAAAACGTTTTGGGCCGTCGTGGTCAAAGCTCCATAGGTGACAACGGCGCGTACGATAATGTTCGTGCCGGAGCGTCCTTGATTGACAGGCAACGAGGCGCTGGCAAAGCCGCGCTTATCCGTGCTGAGCGTCTGCTCGCTGCCGGGCAGAACGGTATTTGTAGACTTGTCGACGAAACTGATGCTGACCTGCGCATTTTCCAATGGCCTGCCGGTAGTGTCGTTCACCAGGACGGTCACAATCTGATTGCGCCGGGTGCTCATCACCGAGTAGCGTAACGATACCACTGCCTGCAATCCCGTAACTTCAGGCATACTGGCGGGTTTGGCATCTTCAGTGGGATTTCTCTGTTGCTGCCAACGATAGCTATACATCCGCACGTAGACCTCTCCTAGATTGCCGACGACTACGGTGTTGGTGGCACCGTTGGGCTGCCATTGCAACTTGAGGCGTTGGAAGTATTGGACAATTTGCCCATCCTCAAAGTACATCTCTGTGATGGGATAGCCGAAGATGTCTATGCCGCCGTGTTGATTGAAGAAATCGAGGAAGGCATACGACACGGTATGGCCCGTCTCAGGGAAATAGACCTTGCGACGTGAGCGCGGCGTCGGTTCGGGCACCGGAGGTTGCCGGTACTTCAGTTCTTCACCAAGCAATCCTAATTGGACTTTGTACGGGTTGGGGTTCCCCGGGTGCCATTCCAGACGCGCTTTCTGAAAGTATTGTACCCGGAGTCCTTGATCCATAATTTCCTCGGTCAGGGGATAGCCGAAGATCTCCAACCCACCATGGGTGCGAAAATAGGTGTAAAATTCCCCCCGCACCCATTGTTTGGTTTCTTCGAAGAACTCTTCTGTTTTTTCTTGCGCGAGAGTGGGGCGTGGCACAAGGAATCCTACCACGATGGCGAGCAAGAGCATTATGTTAATTTTTCTAAAAAACTGTATTGGTTTCATGGTATCTCGCCCATAAATTCAGATGGAGTGTTCCAATCAGGCATGACCGGATGCGCACGTTGTCGAAATTCAACGTGTCTATATACCATTCTACACGAAAATCACTCATAATGCAATCCTTTTTTCCCTGGTGATTCCCCCCATATTGTACCATACGCGCGGGCATTCATCGCAGAGGTCGCAAAGCGCGCAGAGAAAGCCTTTTTCATATCTCTCGGTGGTCTCAGCGTGCTCTGCAGTGAGATATGGGTAATCACCAACGATGGGTGCAGTTCAGTTCGGGGGAAAAAGCCAGATAAACGCATAACTTAAGCCGCAGAGTTCGCAGAGAACGCAGAGGGATTTTTTAAATCTCTGCGAACTCGGCGTGCTCTGCGGCACGATATAAGGAACGGTCGCCCCAATTTTGAAATGCACCCACCAACGATTTGGGGCTTGACATAGAACAAATGTGCGACTATAATTGGGATAACTTGGGATAACGGTATAAAAAACCGTGAGTGTGGAGGTGGATGATGAAGAGGAAGGATACGAAACTGCCCGAGCGACAGGCCAAAATTTACGCTTTTTTGAGCGATTACATCAACACGAATGGCTTCCCGCCGACCGTGCGCGAGATCGGTGAGGCATTGAATATTCCTTCGACCTCTCTGGTGTCTTACTATCTCAAAGGACTCGAAGAGCGTGGTTTGATTGACCGCGAATCTTCCATCTCGCGCGGCATCCGTCTGGTCTCCGATCCCTACCAGTCGAATGATTTCTTGCCCGGTAGCGGTGAGACACTGTCCATCCCCTTCCTGGGCTATATCGTCGCCAGCGCGCCCATACCGGTGGAAGCCCTCACCGGTACCGAGACGGTCGAGATCAATCGTGCGCTTTTTGGCCGGGACGTCAACGGCCTTTTCGCGTTGCAAGTCCAGGGCAACTCGATGATCGACGCGCTGATTCACGATGGCGACACCGTCATCCTGCGCCATCAGGATCGCGTCGAGAACGGCGAAATGGCTGCCGTGTGGCTGAACAGCAATGCCGAAACGACACTGAAAAAGGTCTACTATGAAGGCGCGCGTGTGCGCTTGCAGCCGGCCAATCCTACTATGGAGCCGATCTTTGTCCCGGCGAACGATGTGCGCATCCAGGGCAAAGTGGTGATGGTCATCCGCCAACTCTCGAACTGAGCCTTTCTCGATCCTGTAGGGCGATTTGTAGGCATGCATGGTGGGGACGCGGCCGCACGCGCACGCCAGGCAATAATGGCGAATTGCCAATTCGCCCTACTGCGATTTGTAGACCACCGGCAGATAGCACTGCCATGGTTCCACATTCAACCAGAGCCGGCGTTCCCACCGTTGACCGGCGCCGTCTTCCAGAATCGCATCCACGCGGATTGGCTGTTCCCAGCTCCACACACGAAGAGGGATGGAGAGCACGTGTGTTTCCTCTATACCCAGAGCGCCTTCCCACACCGTCAGACCCCAACCGCTTACCGGGGGCATGGTTTCCGTTACCGGCGATGTGCCTGAGGTAAGCCATGCTTGCATCTTCCCTTCTGTCACGGCGCCTGGCCCGCTGTTGTGCAGCGCGAAGGCGAGCGTCAGTGGTGTACCGGGATGCACTGTGGCCCATTCCGGCGAAAGCCATGCGCTGGCCGATAAATCTGCACCGGTGATGTGCAGCGCGCTGTCGCGGGTGAACGTAAAGCCCCACGAGGGCAGTCCCAGGGTGAGGGAGAGCGGAATGACCGCGCCCGGCTCACCCGTTGTGGTGACAGCCCACGTGAGCGTCAGTGGAGTGTGCGGTTGTAGTGTGCCGCTCCAGGTGATGGCCCGCGATGTGGGGTCGTACTCCAAGGCAGGTAACAGCGTGTCCTGAATGAGTGTCACCCCGGGCGGCACTATGTGGGCGAGACGCGCCGGTAACGTCTCCACTGCATCGTTGTAGAGGGTGCAGGTGAGCATCACGCTCTCGCCGGGCAGCAGCGACTGCGGTGTGACCGTCCAGCGGCTCGTTCCCAGGGGGGAGAGCCAGCCGGCGCCTTGTTCCAATGCTGTGGCGCGCACGTCGAAGGGCAGCGTTTCCAGCGGGAAGGCGTAGAACAGTGTCCGCGAATTGGCGGTCGCTGTCGTGGCGGCGATGCCGAGCGGCTGCCCCAGTTGCCCTCGCATGACGGGCGCAGCGTCAGGCGTGGGATCGATGGCATCGGCCCAATTCCTGAAGGGGAAGTTCAACGCGACCGGTCCCCACGTCCCTCCGGCGGGATGATCCGGAACGCCGAAGGCATGGCTGGGGGCGATGGACTCATCCCAATGTAACACACCGAATCGCCGGGCCAACGCGCTGTCGTTGTGATAGTAGAGGAAGTCTTGCGACGTTAGCAGCAGCCGTCCCCCGCCGTCCAGATAGTCCAGCAACACCGCGGCTTCCTGCCTGGTCACGGGGGCGTACCAGTCGTAGCCGGTGAACCAGATGATCAGCGGGTAACGGCGTAGCACTCCGAGGTCAGGTGATTCCGCGCCGGGAATACCGCCCAGATTTTCCCCCGTATCCCATATATCGAAGGGGATGTCGCGTGCGTTCAACGCACTGGTGTAGCGTTCTTCCATCGGATACCAGCGGTCGTCATCCACCAAAAGCACCGGCGCGGGCGTCTTGACGTTGAGGGTGATGGCTGTTGTCGTGGTCAGAAAGGGCGAAGCCGCCGTCACGGTGAGGGCGTTGCTGACGTTGACCCCAATCTCGGCGGGGATGGTGACGACGACGGTGAGCGTGAGCGTATTGCACGCCGATAGCATGGTTGTAGCGGGCGTCAGCGTGGCAGGCCAGGCGGCGGAATCCAGCGTGAGCGTGACGGGCGTGGTGAGGCCGCCGTAGCCGGTATGGCGCAGGCGCATCGTGTGGGTGACGGTCTGGCCCGGCAGCTCGATGAGCAGGGGATCGCCCAAATGCTTGAGTTCGAGCGCCACAGTGGGGGGCGAGGTCATCAGCCAATCCACACTCCGTGCGAGCACCGTCTCCCGCTGGTCATCTGTGGAGATGCCTTCGTAGCCGAAGGAAAAGAAGAGGGCGCGGTAGGGCGTGCAGACCGACGCACTCACGCCGCCAGCGCTGCCGTCCGTATAGCGCCAAAGCAATTCTGCCTTGTCGGGATCATTGACTTTGACCACGTCGGGCCAGTCCTGGTTGTCTGCCCCGTCACCGCCCTCGATGGTCACGGTGATGCCGGAGAACGGCCCCAGGCCGGTCAACCGGCGGACTGCCGCATTGTCCGCCATGTAGCCCGCGCCGATGGTTTCCAGCAGGTAGGGCTGTGCGCCGCCCAGACTCCCGCCGCCGTCGTAATAGGCCACGTCCTGCCCGCTGAGCAGCAACCGTCCACCCCTTTTGAGATAGGCGTCCAGTTCCACACCGCCTCTGACCAATCCGGGCGAACCTTTAGGCGAGGACCAGAGGACGATGTCGTATTGCGCGAGGGTGGTGCTGATGGGTGTTTCGGCGGGTGGGTACTTGATGCGGTGCTCGTCGTAGGTGTAGGCGAGTGCGTCGAGGGCGGCTTTCCAATAGGCGGTCTGGCTGCCGTAGTACCACGCGCCCTCATCGACCAGCACCAGTGTCGGCGCTGGGGTGAGGGTGAAATCGTAGGTGGTGGTCTCTCCGGCGACGATGTTGACGGTGGCGGTGAGCACACGATAGCCCAATCCGCGCGCGGCGATGGTGTAGACGCCTGAGGGCAGTTTGAGGTTGTAGTCGCCGGAGATGCCGACGGTCGTTCTGACCGGCGTGCCGGGGGCTTCTATCGTGACGGTGCGCGTGGGGGCGGAGCCTGTTCCCGCGACAACGACGCGACCTTGCAGTGTCCCGGTGGGCAGTGGGAGAAGGGCGAAATCGAGTTGCTGCTGTGTTCCGGTGAAAACGGGGACGTTTCGCTGCGTGGCGGGCAGGTATCCAAACGCCGAGGCGGTGACGTCATAGACGGTGGGAAGCACTCGCAATGCATAGTTCCCGGATGCGTCGGTGGTCGTGTGGGCCGGATTGCCATCTGGGTTGCGCGGTGCGGCAACGAGTGTGGCGTCGGCGATGCCCTGGCGGTTTGGGCCGGCGACGTTGCCGGTGATCAGCCCGGCACGCGCAGCAACGGCAACTGCGGCGAAAGCGTCGACGCGGCCCCAGCCACTGTCGTTGTTGGGCAAAGGCAGCGCCAGTGGGATGGCGGTTTGGGCGATGAGAGCGCCGATCTCCGCGACGGAGAGTGTGGGATCGGCGGAGCGCAGCAGCGCGGCCAGGCCGGCGACGTGCGGTGTGGCCATCGACGTGCCGCTGCCGAGCGCGTAGACGCCGCCGGGAACGGAGGAGAGGACGTTGACGCCCGGTGCAACGATGTGCGGCTTCACCTCGCCCCAGGGCGACGGCCCGCGACTGGAGAAGTAGGCCACCGCGTCATCGGGGTCGCTGGCGCCGACGGCGAAGACGCCCGGATTGCTGGCGGGCGAGCCGACAGAGCCGCGTGCCGGGCCGTTGTTGCCTGCTGCGAACAGCGGCAGGATACCTGCCGCCTGCAAGAGTGCGATGTCTTCCGCAAAGACGGTGTTTGAGGATAGCGATGACGACCAGGAGTTGTTGATCACATCGGGGGCTAAAGCCGCATCACCGCCGGGCGCCAGCAGCCATTGGAAGCCGGCGTGAATCCAGGAATCGTAACCAAAGCCTTCGCCGCTGAGTATTTTGACGCCGATCCACTGCGCTCCCGGCGCGACCCCGATACTTCCGGCTCCTACTGCCGTCCCGGCGACGTGGGTGCCGTGCCCGTGATCGTCATAGGGATAGAGACCACCGTTGACCGCATCGAACCACGAGGATGTGTGATCGAAGAGGCCGCGACCTAGATTGCCCCGGTAGTTGTTACTCAGGGCCGGATGAAGCATATCCACACCGGTATCCATAATGGCTACCACTGTGCCTGTCCCGGAGATGCCCAGGGTAGCCCAGACTTCAGGAGCGCGGATTTGCGTCAGGCCCCAGGTGGGCGTTGTGACGGTCGCGCTTTCCGGGCCAGGGGCCTGGTCGGGGGGGAGGTATTGCTTGTAGTGATCCAGGCGGATTTCCGCCACCTCCGGCGACGCGATCAACCGGCGCACGAAATCAGGACTGGCCGTCAACGCGGTCGCCTGGATGCTCCACAAGTCCTGTCGCGCCAGCACCTCACCCTGGCGCTGTGCTTCGGCAAGCAGGGGGGCCAGGGGGGCCAGGACGATGGCAAAATCGTCTTGCAGCGTTTCGACCAGCAGCGCGCGCGAAACCGCCCCTGCCGTCTCCGTTACCGGCGCTATGCCGCTCGCTTCTGCCGGGTGGAGCTTCACGATGATGCGCAGCGGTGTGTCCGGGGCGGCATCCAGCGCGCGCAATACGTCGGGTTCGACGAGGGGGGGAGCGGCTGCCGTATTGGCGGCGCCGTGCACTGTTGGTGCAGCCGGCCAGAGTGAAAAGAGGATTGTCAGGATGATGATCATCCGCACTGGTTTTCGCATAGTAAAACTCCTTGCATCATCGTTAAAACGGCCCCAATTTGCAGCCCCGAACATTAACCGAAAGGGTGATTGTTGTACGATTGCGTTTTCGCATAGTAAAATATTGCAATTCGCAATCGAAATCTCCAAATCAACAACTAAAACCGGCAATCCAAAGCCGCGTGAGGGTTATTATACCGTTCTGGGGAAAACTTGCTTACGGTACACCTGAGTAGGACTTGTGTTCTATTTACATTTCGTAGATATATATTATAATAATTATACAAATTGACTTAATCCTTTAACCGGGTCAGATTAAGCCGCTGGTATAGGGGAGGTCAAAGCCGGTGTTGTCGGTTTTCTTGTGGAGGTAAAGATGCGTAAATTCACGATTACAGTGCTGGTGATAACGTTGCTGTTTGTGGCAACATTTACGGCGATTGGCGTCGTACTCGGCCAAACGCCGTTGGGACCGATTGTACTCAGTCGGGAAACACAGAGTGAAAGCACGCGCGAAATCATCGCCGACGAAATCGTTGCCCCTGAAGCCATCTCGACGCCGCAACAACCCACCATCGGCTTCATCGATTCGCCCAGCGCCACGTGCTACATACCGGATCCCGGCCAGGATAGCTGTTACATCAACTGGTACTATCTATCAGTCGGTGCGAGTCCAAATTATATGATCACGATGACGGCGACCATCGATACCATTGGCCCAGTAGCCCATGTACAAGGTTTCTTTCAAACGTCGATGTACATCCCTTACAACATGCTCGGACAGGGCATCAGAGTTCCCTGTGGCAGCCCCGGCGCGGGAGGAAATCCACAGTTAGGCAATGCCTATGCCTTCACCATTCGGGCGAGAGATTCGGCTGGACTCAGCTCGACCAACTATGGGACAGTGTACTGCCCTCCTTTTACCCCCTAGAGGATGCTCCCTGGGAGGATGTTCGATGTTACGCAAATGGCTCAGTCTGGCAATGGTTGCTTTGACCGTGACCGCGTTGGCCGTCGCCGCGAATGCGCTGGTTGCACGCGCGGCCAAAGGTCTGACGCCTGTTGTGGTCGTAGAAGACACCGCCGAGGCTCGTCGGGAGATCCAGGCTGAGATAGAGGCTCCCACGATTTCTTTCATCGATAGTCCATCGCCAACCTGCTACCGGGCCAGCGTAGGAACCTGTTACATCGAGTGGAACTATCTATCTGTTTCCGCGAGCACGTCGCAGTACATCATCAGCATGACGGTGAGCATCGACGATCGCATGCGGGCTTACCATACCGGCTTTTTCCAGAACGCAATGTATATCCCTGGCGACATGCTCGGGCCTGGTTTCAAAGTCGCGTGCGGCTGGCCCGGGGTAAGCGGTATGCCGGAACTGGGATATACGCACAATTACGTGATCCGCGCCGCCGAAACTGGCGGATTGACGTCTGCCAATTATGGCGCAGTGACTTGTCCGGCGGATAAAGGCGTAGTCTTCCTGCCTTTCGTGACGAAACACTGACCGCAGCGAAACCCTCAGAGAATCAAATAAGCAAGCCTTCTATCAGGTGGCTGTTTCTTTAGAAAACGACCGCCACTCCCTCGCGCACGGGCGCGCCCCATACCCGCCGGTAGTCCGGGAAATTTTGCATCGCTCACAACTTGGGTTAGAATGAGTATGTAGATACGGATGGAGGCGGGGGATGATCGAGGTCGCCGACTTGACTAAAACGTTCGTGACCACGGAGAAGCAACCATGCCTGCGCCGCTACGAATCCGGCAACCTCGTTACCACGCGCGGGTAAGAATTTAACCGCGAATCACGCGAATTTTCGCTAATTTCCAAGACAGATTCAGCGAATGTAGACATTCGCGTAGATTAGCGAGATTCGCGGTTTGCTCTGGAAGGAGGGATAAGATGGCGATAGATGTCCATGCGGGTCAGAGTTTTCCGCTGGGGGCGACGGTGTACCCGTGGGGGGTGAATTTCTCCGTCTTCTCCAAGAACTGCGACGCGGTGGAGTTGTTGCTCTTCGATGATGTGGATGCCGCACGGCCCTCTCATGTCATTCGCCTCGATCCCCAAAAGAACCGGACGTTCTACTATTGGCACGTCTTCGTGCGTGGAATTGGGCCGGGGCAACTGTACGGTTATCGTGTGCATGGGCCGTTTGCGCCGGAGCAGGGGCTGCGTTTCGATGGAACGAAGGTGCTGCTCGATCCGTACACGCGCGCGGTGGCGATGGGCGCGCACTATGACCGCGAGGCGGCCAAACGGCGCGGCGACAACACGGCCCACGCGCTGAAGAGTGTCGTCGTCGATACGCGCACCTACGATTGGGAGGGCGATTGGCCGCTGGCGCATCCCTACGCCAGCACCGTCATCTACGAAATGCACGTGGGCGGGTTCACCAAACATCCCAGTTCGGGCGTCGCACCGGAAAAGCGCGGCACGTATGCCGGCGTGATCGAGAAAATCCCCTATTTGCAATCGCTCGGCATCACCGCGGTGGAGCTGCTGCCGGTGCAGCAATTCGATCCCCAGGACGCCCCCAGGGGCTTGAGCAATTACTGGGGATACAGTCCGATTGCGTTTTTCGCGCCGCATCGCGGATATTGTCATTGTCCCGATCCGGTCGGGCCGGTGAATGCCTTCCGTGATATGGTCAAGGCGTTGCACAAGGCGAATATCGAGGTGATCCTGGACGTGGTCTTCAACCATACCGCCGAGAACGACCATACGGGGCCGACGTTGTCGTTCCGCGGATTGGAGAACCGCGCCTATTACCTGCTCCAGGAGAACCAGGCCCGCTATGCCGATTACAGTGGTACCGGCAACACGATCAATGCCAGCAACTCGATCGTGCGGCGGATGATTATCGACTGCCTGCGTTATTGGGTTGCCGAGATGCACGTCGATGGTTTTCGCTTCGATTTGGCCTCGGTGCTATCGCGCGACAAGCGCGGGCAACTGCTGGAGGACCCCCCCATTCTGTGGGAAATTGAGTCCGATCCGGTGCTGGCGGGCACGAAGATCATCGCCGAGGCGTGGGACGCGGCGGGATTGTACCAGCTCGGCTCGTTCATCGGCCATCGCTGGGCGGAGTGGAACGGGCAGTTCCGCGACGACGTGCGCCGTTTCGTCAAGGGCGACGAGGGAACGGTGGAACGGTTGGCTGCGCGCATTGCCGGCAGCCCGGACCTTTTCCCGCAGGAAGACCGCGAGCCGAACCGCAGCATCAACTTCATTACCTGTCATGACGGGTTCACGCTCAACGATCTGGTCTCCTACAACAAGAAGCACAACGGCGCGAACCTGGAGTACAACCTCGACGGGACCGATAACAACTTTAGTTGGAATTGCGGCGTCGAAGGCCCGTCGTTCGATCCGGCAGTTCAGGCGTTGCGCCTGCGGCAGATCAAGAACTTCATCACGATTTTATTCTTCTCACAAGGGACGCCGATGTTGTTGATGGGCGATGAGGTGCGGCGGACGCAGCGCGGCAATAACAACGCCTATTCCCAGGATAACGAGATCAGTTGGTTCGACTGGCGCGGCGTGGAACAGCATGCCGACGTGTTGCGCTTTGTGCAGAACGTCATTGCCTTCACGCAGCGGCTGGCGATTCTGCGCGAGGAGCGGTTTCTGACGGAAAACGCCGGGGGCAAAGCGCCATCGATTGCGTGGCACGGCGTGCAGTTGTACGCCCCGGATTGGGCGCTAAACTCGCACAGCCTGGCCTTCGAGTTGTATCACCCCGATAAACACGAGCACCTGCACGTGATGCTCAACGCCTACTGGGAGCCGCTCACCTTCACGTTGCCCGCCCCGCGCGATGGCCTGCACTGGCGGCGCATCATCGATACCAACCTGCCCACGCCGGATGACTTCTGCATGCCGGATGTCGCGCCGCCGATCGAGGACGGGCAGTATACGGTGATGCCGCGGTCGGTGGTGGTGTTGGCTGGATATGAGGCTGGCTTATAGATTTTCCTCTTCCTGGCCGGGTAGTGGGGCGCTAATGGCTTGTAGGATGGCATCGGCCTGGTAGACACGATTGCGTGCCCGTTCGGTGATTTCGTGCAAGACACCGGCAGCTTCAAGCGCGTAGATGTAGCGAGAGGCTGTCTGATAATCGATTTCTGGTAAGTCGGCGGCTATGCCCTGAATGGTAACAATGGGACGGATGAACAGATAATCGAGCACACGCAGCAAACGTGCTGCGGTACGTTGATTCTGGAACTGCTCACGGTAACGCTCTCGTAGCGCCAACAGACGACGGCTGCGGGCGATGGCATCTTGGGCTTGAGTGTAGATACCCTGTAAGAAGAAGCGTAGCCATGCCTCCCATTCGCCACGTTGACTGACTGCCATCAAGTGTGCGTAGTACGCTTCACGATGGCGTTGGAAGTAGGCGCTTAGATAGAGTAAAGGTTGTGGCAATACTTCCCAGGCGCAGAGCAACAGAACGATCAACAGTCGACCAACGCGCCCGTTGCCGTCGAGAAAAGGGTGAATGGCTTCGAACTGGTAGTGGATGAGACCCAGGCGGAGTAGCGGCGGCAGCACTGGTGGCGCGTGGAGGTAAGCTTCTAAATGATGAAGTGCCTCAAGCATGTCGGGTGGCGGCGGTGGAACGAAAGTAGCTGAGTCGAGAAGGCATCCCGGTGGCCCGATCCAGTTTTGGCTGCGACGAAACTCGCCGGGCGTTTGCTCTTCGCCTCGCACGCCTTTCATTAAATGGGCGTGCAGTTCGCGGATAAATCGTAGACTAATGGGTAAGGTCTTTAATCGCTCCAGGCCGTATTCCAGTGCTGCAACGTAGTTGTAAACTTCTTTGACATCTTCTGGCCGGTCAAGGAGCGGCAGTTGAACAGCCTCGTAGGCGTAGAGATCGGACAGAGAAGCTTGCGTGCCCTCGATGCGGGAAGAAAGGACAGCCTCGCGTCGAAGGAAGGGCGCAATAAGAAGATGCGGATTTGCCAGGTTACGGGCAAGTCCCTTCAGTTCGCCTAATGCGCTGTCTGCCTGGGAAAGGGCAAAGACCAATTCGTTGGTCCATTCCAATACTGGCGGTAATGGGGCGGGATAAAACGCCCAATATTGTTTGCCCGGTACCCGCAACACCCTGCCGACTTGCGGAGCTTGAAAGGCTTTTGGGTCCATAAGACTCCTTATTCACATTTATAAGAATAAGCCTGTGCGTTATTTACATTTTAGCCCCAAATTGTAAATATACCAGATGCAAAATGCTCCTCTGCGCATGGACAATGTAATTTACGGTTGCGTTTGTGCCAAGGATATGCTATACTTTTTTATAGCTCTCCATACAGCATCGGCAATTTAGTCCAGGCGGGATATGACAAATCACAATAGCGACACAGACCTCCAACTGCGTATCTTCCCTCGACAGGATGCAGGCTATCCGGTCGAAATCACCCTGGGACGCCACCAGGTCTTTCCGCGTGGGTACCTCGCGGCGGAGGTGGCCGAGTGGACTCCCGGCGGCGATCCTGCCGCGGATGGTCTGGCGCTGCGCGAGCTGCTGCTGGCCGACCCAGTCGTGCGTGAGGCGTGGATCGAGGCGCGGGGACAGGCCCCGCAACGGCGCATCCGTTTGTGGATCGACGCGGGGGCGACCGAACTGCATACCTTGCCGTGGGAACTGTTGCAAGACGAAGGCAAGGTTCTCTCTGCCAGCAGTGACACGCCTTTTTCGCGCTTCTTGCCGGTGAAGTTGCCCTGGCGCGGCGCGTTGGAAGGGCGCACCATTCGAGTCCTGGCGGCGATTGCCAACCCCGATGACCTCGAAGCAGCATACGGCTTGCCGGCGCTCGACGTGGCGCAGGAACGTGCGACATTGGATGCCGTGACCGGCAGCGCCAGCGCCGATGGTTACACGCTCGACATCACGTATCTCGATGCTCCGATCACGCTAGAACGGCTGGAAGCGGCGCTGCGTGGTAGCTATGCCGTCCTGCACTTTGTCGGCCACGGGGCATACAACGCCCGTCGCCAGCAGGCTGTGCTCTACATGCAAGATGACGCGGGCCACACCCACCCTGTCACCGACGATGCGCTGGTCTCGATGCTGGCCCGGCAGGATACGCGCCCGCAATTGGTGTTCCTGGCGGCGTGCCAGAGTGCAACCCGTTCGACCGCCGACGCCTTCCTCGGCTTGGGGCCGAAGCTCGTCGCCGTGGGCGTTCCCGCCGTCGTGGCGATGCAGGACTTCGTCAGCATCGAGTCGGCGCGCAAGCTTAACAGCGTCTTCTACGGGCGGCTCGCGCAGCATGGGCAGGTGGATCGCGCTCTCAACGAAGCGCGCAGCACACTGTTGACTGCCGGACGGCCCGATGCGGCTGTGCCGGTCTTGCTCACCCGCCTGGAATCCGGCCAACTGTGGGGCGCGGAGGCCGACGCGCGCGGTGAAATGCTCGGCGAGCGTAACCCGCGCGTCTTTTGGGCCGGGTTGATTCGGAACATCCAGACCGGCAAGTGCACGCCCATTATCGGGCCACGCGCGCGCATCCAATGGCTGCCTGACCCTGCCGAGATTGCCCGTGTCTGGACTGCTGAATACGGTTATCCTTTTTCCGATAAAACCAACCCGGTCGGCCTGGCCCAATATCTGGCGGTCAGCCAGGGCGAGGATTTCCCCCGCTACGAGATGCTGGAAGCGCTGCAAAAACTGCTCGAACAGCGCATCCCGGAACCGCTGCGCGCCGGACAACGGTATAGCGGTCTGGCGGAACTGGTCGAAAGGGTCGGCTGGCAATCTTTGTCCGCTGGTAGTCCAAACGACGTCCATGCCGTGCTGGCGAGCTTGAACCTGCCCCTCTATTTGACCACCAACCCGGATAACTTTATGACCGAGGCACTCAAAGCGCAGGGCAAGCAGCCGGTGCGCGAGATTTGCCGCTGGAACGATGCGCTCGAAGGGCTGCCCTCGATCTTCGACGCCGATCCCAATTACACGCCGACGCCGGAGCGCCCGCTGGTCTATCACTTGTTCGGCAATGAAGAGGAAATTGCCTCGATCGTGCTCACCGAAGACGCCCACATGGAATTCACCACCAACATCGCGGCGGATATGAAGCGCATTCACCCCTGCATCTGGGCGGCGCTGGCGAACAGCTCGTTGATGTTCCTGGGCTACCGGCTCAACGATTGGGGCTTCCGCGTGCTGCTGCGCGGTTTGATCGCGCCGCAGCAACAGCGCCGTCGCTTCAAGCATGTCGGCGTACAACTGGAGCCGGATGACGTGCAGAGTGACGACCTGCCTGCCGTGCACGAGTTCATGCGCAGCTATTTCAATGGAAACGAGATCAATGTGTACGTGGGGACAATTTTGCAGTTCATTGCGGAACTGCGAGAGTATTGGGAGGCGGCGAACCGGTGAAAAACAATCCCTATGTCGGCCCGCGCCCTTACGAACGGGCGGATCAAGGCAAATTCTACGGCCGCAACCGTGAGGCGCGCGACCTGCTCGCGTTGTTACTGGCGGAGCGCACCGTCCTCTTCTATGCCAAATCCGGCGCGGGGAAGACCTCGTTGCTCAACGCCCAGGTGATCCCGGCATTGGAAAAAGAGGGCTTCCGCGTGTTGCCCGTGGCGCGCGTGAGCAGCGACCCGCCGCCCGGCGTTTCGCCCGACGCGGTGGGCAATGCCTTCGTGTGCAGCGTGCTGATGTCGCTGGCGGGCGAAAATGTGACGATGGAACGTCTGCAGGGCCACACGCTGACCTCGTTCTTGCAGGCGATGTGCCAGCGCCCGGATGCTGAAAGCGAAGGGGACGAACCGTTTCTCCTCATCGTCGACCAATTCGAGGAACTGTTCACCACACACCGCGACCGCTGGCAGGACGCCGAAGGTTTCTTCATCCAGGTGCGTGACGCGCTGGAGGCGCTGCCCGGTATGGGCGTCCTCTTTGCGATGCGCGAGGATTACCTGGCGGAACTCGACCCCTACGTGGCGCTGTTCCCCAAGCGGCTGCGCGCGCGATTTCGCATGGAACTGCTCGGGCCAGAGGGCGCACTGGAGGCGATTGTGCAGCCGGCACTGTCGCAGGGCATTGGCTTCGACGAGGGCGTGGCCGAGCGGCTGGTGGATGACCTGCGTCGCATCCGCGTGCAGCGCAGGCCGGATGACGAAAGTACGGAGGCCACCGCGATCGGCCCGTTCGTAGAGCCGGTGCAGTTGCAGGTGGTGTGTAGCCGTCTGTGGGAAAACCTGCCGGATCAAGAGGACAAACTGATTCAGTGGGCCGAAGTCGAAGAGCACGGACACATCGACCGGGCGCTGATTGACTTCTACCGCAGCGCCTTGGACGCGGCCCAGGAACAGACCGGCGTAAGCCAGAAGCAATTGCGGCGCTGGTTTGGCAACGAACTGATCACGCCGATGCAGACGCGCGGGCTGGTGTTGCGCGGCCCGGAGACCACCGGCAGCCTGCCCAACGCCGCCGTGGATGTGCTCAGCCGCAACTACATCATCCGCTCGGAGGTGCGGGCCGGCGCGCGTTGGTATGAGCTATCCCACGACCGGCTGATCGGGCCGATCCTCAGTTCCAACCGGGCGTGGGAGGCCAGGCGCCAGACGCCGCTGCGCATCACGGCCAAAACCTGGCAGACGACGAAAGAAGCGGGTTTGCTCTTCAGCGGCGCGGCGCTGGATGAGGCCATCCAGTGGATAGAAGCGCATCCCCTTGATGCTGAACCCTACGAGCGCGAGTTCGTGCAAGCCAGCCGGTTGGCGCAGCAAGCGCTCCGGCGGCGGCGGAATGTGCAGATCGTAGCGGCGGCGCTCGGCGTTGTCGTTCTGGCGTTGATCACCTTCCTGGCGTGGAGCGCGGAACGTAACCGCATGGTGGCGCGTTCCCGCGAGGCGGCGGCAGATGCGCTGGCCTATTCGATGGAGAACGATCAGATCAACAGCATCCTCCAGGCGCGCAAAGGCGTGCTGCTCGGTGACCCCACCTACCGCGACGCTTCCACGCCGTTGTGGCGTCCCCTGCTCGGTAAAATTGATACCCTGCGGGCACAGAGCGCGCTGCGGCAGGCGTTGGTGGATTTCTACCCCGCGCAGATGATTGAAGGCCTGCCCGGCAATCCATACAGCGTCGTTTATAGCGCCGATGGCCGCGTCCTCTACGTCGGTAATGATGTGGGGCAGGTTCAGGTGTGGGCGCAGCAGGGCAACCGGTTGGTTGAGGCGACTTCCTACGAGACGCACGGCGCGACTTTTTCTTTGGCGCTCAGCCCTGATGGACGCATACTGGCGGCGGGGGGAGATGACGCCGATGCGAAAATCGGTAACGTGGGTCTGCTTGATCTGAGCAGCGGGCAATGGTTGGACTGGCTCGTCGTGCCGACGCCCGTCGGGGTGTACGATGACATCTATGCCGTCGCCTTCAGCGCGGATGGCTACTATCTGGCGACCGGCGGTGACTATGACAAGAGGTTCCGCGATTATTCTGGTGGTATGACCGACGGCATCGTCCGCGTGTGGCAACTGGCGACGCGCGGCGATACGGTGTTGGCGTCCGCCGTGCTCACGCTCACCGAACCGACCGCGCGGGTGAGAGGCGTCGCCTTCGACCCCCGGCCCGAGCGCAACGTCGCGCGCGCGATCTACGAACCGTATTATCTGGCGGGCGGCTCCTTCGACGGTGCGGTGTACATCTGGGCGCTCACCCCCGATGCGCCCGGCAGCGTATCTGCCAGCCTGGCGCTTACACTGACGGGCCATACCGCCGCAGTGAATGCCGTCGCCTACAGCCCCGCCGAGAATGTGCTCGCCTCAGCTTCGGCAGATAAGACGATCCGCATTTGGAACCCACGCACCGGAGAGGCGCTGCTCACGCTGACCGGGCACACTTCCGCGGTGGAAAACATTGCCTTCAGCGCCGATGGGCGCTACCTCATCTCCGGCTCGCGCGATTTGACCGTGCGCGTGTGGGACGTGATGGCGCGCAATCCCAATGCCCTGCTCACGCTGCTGTCCGGCCCCAAGAACGTGGTGACCGCGGTGGCCTTCAGCCCGGATAATCGCTTTCTGGTGGCCGGAACGCAGGATCACGCGCTGCGGGTGTGGAACCAGGGCTTTGTCGCCCGGCAGGGGCTGACCACGCTCAGCGGGCACACGACGCGCGTGCGGGGTGTGGCATACAGCCCTGACGGCGTCCATTTAGCCTCCGGCGACGCCGCGGGCGTTGTGCGCATCTGGGATGTGAGGACCGGCGAGACGGTGCGCCAGTTAGGGCCAACCGGCGGGACGATTTGGAATCTCGCCTACAGCCCGGATGGGCAGTATCTGGTCACGTGTACGGAAGATAACAACGCCTACGTCTGGGATCAAACCGCATCGACGCCAATCGCCGTGTTGAGCGGGCACACCGCCGACGTCGAAGATGCCGAATTCAGCGGCGATGGGCGCTATCTGGTGACCGGCGCCGACGACCACAAGGGCATCCTCTGGAACACGGCCACGTGGAGCGCCGAGGCCGAATTGACCCTTCCGTGGCGGAAATCCCCTGGCTATGTGCAGGCTGTGGCTTACAGTCCAGATGGACGCTGGATTGCCACCGGTTACGCCTCTTCTTCTTACGGAGCCAGTATCGTGCTGTGGCGCGTTGACGTGGCAGGAACGCCCATACGGGTGACGCCGGTTGTCACGTTCACCGACCACGCCGGCATCTACGTGATGGGGCTGGCGTTCAGCCCGGATAGCCGTTACCTGGCCTCCGCTGCATGGGATGGGACGGCGCGCATCTATAGCACCGAAACGCTGACGACGGCGCTCAAAACGCCATTGCATCATCCCAATGACGTGTTCGTGTACAGCGTGGCGTTCAGTCCCGATTACGCCGATGGGAACGGCTACCTGGCGACCGGCGCGCGGGATGGACGGGTGCGGCTCTGGCAACTCACGGATTTCCCCGACCGTGCGCCTGTCCTCGTCGCCGAATTGGGCGGGCATACCGACCTGGTGTGGAGCGTCTCCTTCAGTCCAGATGGTACATACCTGGCGAGTGGCTCGTGGGACCGCACTATTCGCCGCTATCTGGTCCACTTTGAAGACGTGTGGGCTTTGACGAAAGTGTATATCGAAGGCGTCCCCGAAGAACAGATTTTGAGTGTGGAGGAACAGCGATGAACGAAATCAGGTCTGAGACAACGGATCGACTGTATTTCAACGGCCTTAAACCCGACGGCAGCTATGCTCTGCCGCCTAAGACGGTCCGGGAATTGGCCGATCACATCTGGGCCGATCGCAAGCGGGAAAAGGCACTTGCCACACAGCTCGAACAGGCACTCAAGAACACCGACAAACTCGTGGAGATCGTCAATTTCCTGGTTGTGCAAAGTCTGGCGTGTCTGGTCGGGCAGGGCCTTTCGCGCGCAGAATGGATTGAAGCATTGGCGCGTCACCTGTTGACGACGATTTTGGGTCCTGACGCCGCCGGCGAGGGCAACGTCCGGGAATTAGCGCGCAAATTGGAAGGCGAGACGCAACAAGAGGTGGAGAAGATTGTCAGGGCGTTTCTCCGCAAGGGCCTTGGGAATCAGGAATTGCGGGAACTACTCCTGCCGCCCAAGACCGACGAGGCCGCTAATTACCGCGAAAGCCTGCGCCAACGGATACAGCACGTGGGTCTGGGGATTACCAGAGATTTCCTCAGCCCGGAGCAGGCGCTGGTATTGGAGTCAACACCTGCGGCGCGTGCGGTGTGGCTGGCAAAAATGTGTCAACAACTCCGCGAACTGCCGATCGAGTCGCTCCGTGCGCTGCGCGAAACCAATAATCTTGTCACCGATTCGATCAGGGAGCTGGTGACGAGGTTGCGAGCCGCGCCCGATACCGGCAGTGATTGGCTCTCCCACCTGATTCACGACCTCGATCCCGCGCCCCGCCTGTGGAAGTCGATTGCGTGGCCTATGCTTATCGATATCCTGGAACGCAATCTCTCGCCGATTGTGCGGCCGGATAGCGCGGAGCAGGTGGATTGGGTGGCATTGCTGGTGGCCTTGAAAGCCTGGGTGGATGTGCTGGTGCAGGCGACCGGGCATCGCGGTCTTGTTCCCTGGGCCAACCCGCTCAGGCTTGAAGAGGCGGGATGGGGCATCATTTTCCCTGCGTTGATGCCGCCAGAGCGGGTCGAGGCGATTCGGGCGGCGTTGCAACCCCTCCTGGCGTTGCGGGAGCAGCAAGCCGGGCCGCTGTTCAAAGTCTATACCGGCGGCGCGGGGTATCGTCCGCGCGAGGACGCCCGCGCCTTCCTGCGCCGGTATGGGACGGAGCCTTCACAGCCCGCGAATCCCAAAGAGACCGGTGTGCCCTATTACCTGCTGCTTGTCGGCAGTCCGGAAGAAATCCCCTTCGAGTTCCAGTATAGCCTGGATGTGCAGTACGCCGTCGGGCGCATCGACTTCGATGACATCGCCGGCTATCGTGCCTACGCGCGCAGCGTCGTGGCGGCGGAGCGGGATGACTTTCGCCTGGCGCCCGATGTGGTTTTCTTCCCCGTCGCCAATCCAGGGGATGAAGCGACCCGGCTCAGCGCGCAGCACCTCGTTAAACCTGTCGCCGAGCGCCTGCAAAAGCGCATTGCCGTGGCGCGTTCGGGCGACGAAGGGGGCACTTTCCCCGATTGGCAAGTCACCGTCATTCCCTCGGAGCAGACGACGCGCGCCAAACTGTTGGATATGCTCAGCCGCGACAAGGCGCCGGCCCTGCTTTTCACCGCCAGTCACGGCATGCAGTTCGATCCCGGTGATCCAAAACAGCAGGCGCACCAGGGCGCACTGGTCTGCGCCGATTGGCAAGGCCCCGCTGAAAAGCAGGTTGTGCCCGCATATTATCTTTCCGGTGATGCGCTGGCGGCGCATGCAGACGCTAACCTGTTGGGTACGATTGCCTTCTTGTTTGCCTGCTACGGCGCGGGTACGCCGAAAATCGACGATTATTACCGCCAGGCCTATATGGACAAGGGCGATGTGATTGCCGAGCGCCCCTTTGTGGCCGCGCTGCCCAAGGTCATGTTGAGCCTGGCGCAGGGTGGGGCGCTGGCGGTCATCGGGCACATCGAGCGCGTGTGGAGCCTCTCGTATCTGGGGCCGGAGCGGCGGGTGGGCGTGGGCGAGCCACGCCGCGACGAACACCTGGCCGTTTTCGAGGCCACGGTGGATCGTCTGCTGCACGGCTACCCCGTCGGTGCGGCGATGGATCACTTCGATGTGCGCTATGCGGCGCTGGCGACGGAACTGACGGCGGCGTTCGAATCAATTACCGAACCGGACGATGACCACCTGACCGAGCTGTGGACGGCCAACCACGATGCGCGCGGCTATGTCGTCCTCGGCGACCCGGCGGTGCGGCTGAGGGTCGCTCCGACGGCGGCGCAAGCCACCCCGCGCCACGACCTGACGTAACTGATCGCCTGCCGTGGCCGGTCTCCGACCGCGTCACCCCAGACCCGGGCGCTCGCGGGCGCGGTCAGAGACCGGTCTGCGCGTCCCGACTCCGCGACTATGTGACCGGCGACTACCCGACTTTACGAAAGGAGCCCTATGCCCGAAACCGAAGAGAAATTCCCTGCTGATCTGTTGAAAGAAGTTTACGTCAACGGCATCGATGGAACCACAGGCGATTACAGTCTGCCGCCAATGACAAGTGCGGCGCTGGCGAGGGTCATTAAGGGCGAGTCGGCGGCGGAGAATCTAAACGAATTGCAGCTCAAGAAGAACCGCCCGGTCGATTTTCCGGTTTCCGAGGCGGTGCAAGACCCCACCGATCTGGCGCAGACAGGCTGGGCCGTCGTCTTTCCCGCCGCGATGGACGAGCACCGCCGCGAGGCGATCAAGGAGGCGCTCAAGCCGCTGCTGGATCATCGCCAGGGGCGGGCGGGGGACCTGTATCGCGTCTTTGAAGGCGAGGCGGGCTACCGTGCGCCCGAAAGCAAGGCCGATTTCTGCAAGCGCCAATCCCCGGAGATCAGGCGCGGGCCGGCCCGCCCGGAGCAGATGCCGTTTTACGTGCTGCTCGTGGGCAATCCGGAAGAAATTCCCTTTGAGTTCCAGTTCCAGCTCGACGTCATGCGCGGCGTGGGGCGCCTCGATTTTGGCGATGACCTGGAGGCGTATGCCCGTTACGCGCAGAACGTCGTCGCGGCGGAGAGCGGCGCGGTGCAACGCCCACGCAAGGCCGCCTTCTTCAACGTCCGCAACCCCGGTGATGACGCCACGCTTATCAGTGACCGTTTTCTAACCCGCCCGCTGTTCGCCAATCTGCAACAGCCCCAATTACGAGGTGAGATCCCGCTCAAGTTTGAATGGGAGCTTAGTCTGGCGCCTTCGGGCGAGAAAGCGGAACTGGCGCGGCTGCTCAGCGGACAAGACCAGACACCCGCCTTGTTATTTACGGCGAGTCATGGGATGGTTTTCCCATCCGCGCATCCGCAACAATGCCGCGAGCAGGGTGCGCTCTTGTGCCAACGTTGGACGTATGGCACGCCTATCCTGCGTGACGATTACTTCGCCGCCGAAGACCTGGGCGATGCCAATCTGCTGGGGCTGGTGGCGATGTTCTTCGCGTGTTTTGGGCTGGGCACGCCCCAGTTCGATTATTTCACGCATCCACGCGCGACGGCCAGAACGCCAATCGCGCCTCACGGCTTCACCGGCGCGCTACCGAGCCGGATGCTGCGCCAGGGCGCGCTGGCTGTCATCGGGCACGTGGACCGGGCGTGGGGACATTCGTTCATCTCGCCCGGCGATAACGTCGAAATCGAAGCGTTTGTCACCGCGTTGCGCAAGCTGTTCAATGGCGATCCTGTCGGCCTGGCGACCGATCCGAGCTTCAACCTGAAGTACGCCGATATGACCACCACCCTCGCCGAAACGCTGCAGGAGTTGCAATACGATCCGGCCTACATCGACGATGAGGAACTGGTGCGGCTGTGGACGGCCAACAACGACGCGCGCAGCTACGCTGTGCTCGGCGATCCCGCCGTGCGTATCCCGTTCTAGGTACGCGAAGTGCGCTATTTCTTGAAGACTTCGATGGTTTTGTAGCCGGTCTTGCCGTCTGGTCGGGTGAACGGCTCGTCGAACGTGAGCAAGCCTTCTTCGATGATGATCTTGCACTCGATCCCGCCGGCGGTGCGCTGGATGTAAGGCGACCCATTGGCCCGTACCCGGTATGTGTATCCTGTGGGCAGGGGATAGTATTTCGCCAGGTCGGCGATGGTTTTGATGTCTGGATCATCGATGTGATTGTCCCCTTCGGGGAAACCGGGGTAACTGCGTTTTCGGGCGGTGGCATTTGTCTGTCCCATTCTCTCCTCCTTCAGCGGCGTCGTGTAGTCGTTAGTCTCAGTAGATCCAAAAATGCTCCACGGGGATCGTCAGATCCCCGTTCTGGTCTGGATCTGGCGATCCAGACCAAGCAAAATTGGATCTACTGAGTCTGGTCAGCGGGGCGGCAGTTTACTGTGGCAAAATACCGCACCCGTTCGGAACTTCATCGTTCTGCCTTCGGCAGCAACGGGCGCTTGTTCGGCATGCCTGGTCGGCGCGGGTATTGCGGCGGCGTAGCGGCGACCTTGTCCAGGATGACGAGATAGCGCGTTTCGGCCAGACCGCGCAGTTCGATGGGCACGAGCCGCCGGACGCGCCCGCCCAACTGCTGGATGGCCCATTCACCGCGTTGAACTTCGGCGGGTGCGCCTTCGCCTTTCTGCGCCAGGACGCGCCCCCCCACTTTCACCAGCGGCAACAGATACTCCGCCAGGATGGGCATATCGGCGACGGCGCGGGCGATGGCCCAGTCGTAGTGCTCGCGGTGTTCAGGCTGCTGGCCCAATTCCTCCGCGCGCCCCTGTTTGATGGTCACGTCGTGCATCTTTAAGTGTGCGGTCACGTGTTCCAGAAAACTAACTTTTTTGGCGGTAGCTTCGAGCAGGGTGAGTTTCATTCCCGGACAGAGCAGTTTGAGCGGCAAGCCGGGAAAGCCGGCCCCGGTGCCCACATCGATCACCTGCTTGCCGCTGAAACGCTCGCCGCTTTCGAGCGCCTGAAAGCAGGAGAGGGAATCGAGAAAGTGCCGCACTTGAATGCCCACGTCGTCGGTGATGGCGGTGAGGTTGAATTGCTCATTCCATTCCACCAACGCGCGCTGGTAAGCGCCCAAAGCCTCCAAGTGCTCCGGGGTCAGGCGAATCTGCAAATCGCGTGCACCTTCGATTAACTGCTGCATATCACCCCTTCTATCCAGGGAATTTCTTCCATTATACTCGATAGTGAGGGTAGTTGGCAATGCATCGCTTGCCATTTGCCACGGTCTTACCATTCTTGCTCCGAGGGGAACGCCAGTTCCCCGTTTTAAGCTATATACTCGATGGTGAGAGTAGTTGGCAATGCATCGCTTGCCATTTGCCAGGTTCTTACCATTCTTGCTTCGAGGGGAACGCCAGTTCCCCGTTTTAAGCAGCTCATAAGGCGATCCGCTCGAAGCAAAAATAGGGAACTATGATGAGAATGATAAAGCCCTGTGCCATTTGCCCCCTGCCTTGATGGGACTATACTGCGCTGTAGATGGGATTGCGACAGCGCGATATGGAAATCGCGCCTGCACGGCCTTGACTATGAGACTGAGGACTATTTGACTATTCCGGGGATCGTCAGATCCCCGTTCTGGTCTGGATCTGGCGATCCAGACGGCCTTGACTATGAGACTGAGGACTATTTGACTATTCCTGGAGGAGGTTACGATGGCACTTCCCGCTATTCCGATGGACACGATTTTGGAATTTCTGACCGGTTTGTTGAACACCCCCAGTCCGACCGGCGACACGGAAGGGGCGATAGCTTACGTCGAACAGGCCGTGCGTGAGCTGCCCTTGCGGGTCAGCCGCACGCTCAAGGGGGGACTGGTGCTGACGTGGCCCGGTGAGGCGACACGCCCCCGCGCTCTGACTGCGCATACGGACACGTTGGGCGCGATGGTCAAGAAGATCAAAAGCAATGGACGTTTGGAGTTGACGCTTATCGGCGGCTTCGACTGGCACTCGATCGAGGGTGAGGGCTGCACGGTGGTGACATCGACTGGGATGCGCTATCGCGGCAGCATCCTGCCGATCAAAGTGTCCGTTCACATCCACGGGAGCGAAGTGCGCACATTGGAACGCAAACAGGAAAACTACGAGGTACGGCTGGACGCCGTCACCGACAGCCAGGAGAAGACTGAACAGTTGGGCATCGGCGTGGGAGACTTTGTTTACCTCGATCCGCGCGTGGAAATGACCGATGGCTTCCTCCGTTCCCGCCATCTGGATGACAAGGCGGGCGTGGCCTGCATCTACGGGGCCCTGCTTGCGCTGCATCAGGCCGGCATGACGCCGCGCTACCAGGTGACCGCGCTGATCTCGAATTATGAGGAAGTCGGTCATGGCGCGTCGGTAGGCATCCCCGCCGATGCGCAGGAGCTGGTTGTTGTGGACATGGCCGCCGTCGGTGAGGGACAGAGTTCGGATGAGTTCAGCGTGGGGATTTGCGCGAAAGATTCCGGCGGCCCTTACGATCTGGGACTGCGCAGGACGTTGGAGCGTCTGGCGACCGAGCACGCCATTCCCTACAAAGTCGATACCTATCCGTACTATGGTTCCGATGGGGGGGCGGCGCTGCAAGCCGGTGCCGACCTCAAAGTCGCGTTGATTGGGCCGGGCGTGGACGCCTCACATGCCTACGAGCGCACCCACCGCGACTCGATCGAGGCCACCACACGCTTGCTCGTGGCCTATCTGCTTTCGGATTAGTCGAGTGTCTTTAGTCGGGTAGTCGCGTAGTCGAGTAGTCGAGTAGTCTTTAGTCGAGTAGTTTTTAGTCGGGTAGTCGAGCAGTCGCGTAGTCTTTAGTTTGGTAGTCGTGTAGTCACTAAGGTTTTCCCCAATAACGCCAGGTGTGATTAGAAAGCAGATTTCCGCTGATTCACGCAGATCATTGCAGGAAATCAGCGGAAATCTGGGCGAATCTGCGTCCAAAATCGTGCCGGGGCTTATTCAGGAACAAGTCTACTAAATGTACCCTCATTCGCCTCTTGCCGACCACCCGACTATCCAACTATCCGACCATCCGACTATCCGACCACCCGACTATCTGACTACCTGACCATCCGACTATCTGACTATTCGACTATTTGACTATCTGACTAAAAGGACTTTATCTATGCTTAATTGGGAGATTCCGTATCTGACGTCGGACTTGCCCGGCATCGGCGGCAAGCTGCGCGTTGAGATTGACGACTTTATCGTTGAAGAGGTCCCTGCCTACGAGCCGTGCGGCGCGGGTGAGCACACGTTTTTCGGCGTGGAGAAGCGCAACATTTCGACGCCGGTGCTGATTCAGCAGATTGCGCGGGCGTTGGGCGTTTCTGAGCGGGAAATCAGCAGTGCGGGCTTGAAAGACGCGCGGGCTGTGGCGCGGCAGACGCTTTGTGTCCAATGGGTGCCGCCGGAAAAGATTCTGGCGCTAACGTTGGACAACGCGCACATTCTCTGGGCAAAACGTCACACAAACAAGCTGCGCAGCGGACATTTGCGTGGTAACCGCTTCACGCTGCGCATCCGTGAGGTGGGGCCGGATGCCGGGGCTCGGACTGCCGCGATTGTCGAACAATTGCTCGCGCGTGGCGTCCCCAACGGGTACGGCCGGCAGCGCTTCGGCAATCGCGGCGACAACCACGAGATGGGCCTGCTGCTGTTGCGCAACGACCACGCGGCGCTGCGCACGCACGGCATCCATCACCTTTCCTATAAAATGCGCCAGTTCCTCGTCAGCGCGGTACAGTCGGCGCTGTTCAACAGTGTGCTTGCGGTGCGGATTGAGCGCGGTCTGCTGGACGACGTGCTGCCCGGCGACGTGGCCCGCAAGGAGGAGACCGGCGGCATCTTCATCGTGGAGGATGCGGATGTTGAACGCCCGCGCGTCAAAGCGTGGGAGATCAGCGCCACCGGGCCGATCTACGGCTACAAGATGCTCGCGGCGCAGGCCGAAGCGGGCGCACTCGAAACGGCCATTCTGGAAGAGGCCGGACTTACTCCGGCAGACTTCCGTCCGTTCCAGGCAAAAGGCAGTCGCCGCCCGCTGCGTTACTATCCCGCAGGGTTATCGTGGCAGATGGAAGGCCCGGACGTCCTCACCCTCTCGTTTTTCGCGCCCAAAGGCGCGTATGCCACGCTGCTGCTGCGCGAGTTGATGAAGGCGGAGGTGGTGTTGGAGGACGAGGCCGCTGAGGACAGCGGGGGCGCTGAGGACAGCGGGGCCGGTGTTTAAGCTTTCGGGGGTCTTATCATTCTTGCTCCGAGGGGAACGCCAGTTCCCCGTTTTAAGCGAAATGGGTCACAAAACGCGGATCTGACGATCCGTTTGAAGCGAAATAAGGGAATGGTGACAAGAATGATAAAGCTCTTTCTAACTTTCTTTCGGAATAATATTGCACATGATTTGATTGCCGTGATGCGCGAAATCGGGCAACCGCTGCCGCGCCAACTCTGCGCCATCCCTACGCCCCGACGAGTTGCCTTGATGATTCCAGCATGACCTACCGCGAATTGATGCGCAAGCTGCGCGTGTTAGGCTGCGAGTTCAAACGCGCCAGCAAAGGTAGCCACGAAATCTGGATAAATCCGCATCTTTCTACTTGGGTGCATTTCAGAATGGAGGCGACTTTTCTTAAATTGCACCGCAGAGCACGCAGTGTCCGCAGAGTTGCCAGAAATTTCTCTGCGTTCTCAGCGAACTCTGCGGTTAAATCAAACGCTTATCTGGCTTTTGCCCCCGAATTGAAATGCACCCTTTCTACTTTCGTGTAATCCCTGAAAGGCGTTGGATGCCTTTCAAAGCATTCTCTAAGCTACCGTTAACGCTCTACTAATCATTCTGTGCGATACTGTCAGAAGGAAGCATTGGAGGTAACCATGGACAAACAACAAAGTAAAAAAGTGGGCTTTTCAGCGGCTTATTTGCTGGTGGCGATCCTGCTCGCCGCGCTTTTCCAGCAGTTGATTTTTCGTCCGCTGGTCATTCGGTGGACGGAGGTGCCGTACAGCCGTTTCCTTGAACAACTGGCGGCCGGTGAGATTGCCGAGGTGCAGTTGACGGAAGACCGCATCTTATACACTTGCTGCGGCGATGCTGCTAACGAAATGCAGGGACGCGCCAACAATGTCGTGCGCGTGGACGATCCCGATTTGATCCAGCGCCTGGTCGATGCGGGCGTTACATTCTCCGCTCAAGCGCCGGCCAACACTTTCATGACAATGCTGCTTGGCTGGATCATCCCCTTGCTCCCCCTGGCCTTGATCTGGTACTTCAGCTTTCGGCGCATAGGCGAAGCCGGGGCCGGGGTGATGTCCATCGGCAAGAGCCGGGCGAAGGAGATCACCGGCGAGAAGACGGGCATCAAGTTCGAGCACGTCGGCGGGGTGGATGAGGTGGAAGTCGAACTGAAGGAGATCATCGATTTCCTCAAAGACCCGGCGCGCTTCACTCGCCTGGGGGCCAAGCTGCCCAAGGGCGTGCTGTTGGTGGGGCCGCCCGGCACAGGTAAGACGTTGCTGGCGAAGGCGACTGCGGGAGAGGCCGGTGTGCCTTTCTTTTCCATCAGCGGCTCCGATTTTGTGGAAATGTTTGTGGGCGTGGGGGCAGCGCGTGTCCGCGACCTCTTCGAGCAGGCCAAGCGCCGCGCGCCGTGTATCGTCTTCATCGACGAAATCGACGCCATCGGACAGTCGCGTGTCACGGTGGGAGCGATCGGCTCCAACGACGAGCGCGAGCAAACGCTGAACCAGCTCTTGTCTGAAATGGACGGCTTTGAACCCAACCAGGGCGTCATCATCATGGCGGCGACCAACCGGCCCGAAATTCTGGATCGGGCGTTGCTCCGTCCGGGGCGCTTCGATCGGCAGATTCAGGTGGGGTTGCCGACCGAGGAAGGGCGGCGGCAAATTCTGGCTATCCACACCAAGAACGTCCAGTTGGCCGCAGACGTAGACCTGGGACGTATTGCGCAGATTACCGCCGGGTTTTCGGGCGCCGACCTGGCAAATATCGTGAATGAGGCCGCGCTGTTGGCCGTGCGCGGTGGGCGCGAGGCGGTGACCATGGGCGATTTCGACCTCGCCATCGAACGGGTGGTGGCCGGATTGCAGCGCAAGATCACGCTGAAACCCGAACTGAAACGGCGCGTGGCCTATCACGAGGGCGGGCATGCGCTCGTGGCGCAGTTGCAGCCGGATACCGACCCTGTCCATAAGGTGAGCATCATCCCCACGGCGAAGGGCGCGCTGGGCTACACCATGCAGATGCCGGAAGAGGACACCTATCTGATGAGCAAGCGCGAGTTGGAGGAGCGCCTGGCGGTGATCCTGGCCGGGCGGGCGGCGGAACTGCTCGTCTTCAATGATACGTCCACGGGGGCAGCCAATGACTTGCAGGTGGCGACCGCTCTGGCGCGGCGCATGGTGACGGAGTTTGGCATGACGGAGGCGCTCGGCCCGGTGCGCTATGCGGCGGATGAGGGCACGGGCTATCTGGTGCGCCTGGAGGGCGTGCGCAGCGATGTCAGCCCGGAGACGGCGACGCTGATCGACAAGGAGACGCGCCGCATTATCGAAGACGCCGAACGGCGCGCGCTGGAACTGTTGCAGCAGCACAGCGAGACACTTCACGAAATCGCTCGTATCTTGCAGGAAAAGGAAGTCATCAGCGGAGACGAGATCAAGCGGATGGCGCAGAAGCCGGCAGAGAGAGGGTAAGTCAGAACCAGGGTCTCATCCTTTTTGCTCCGAAGGGTCTTATCCTTCTTGCTCCGAGGGGAACGCCAGTTCCCCGCTTTAAGCGCATAAGACGCGGATCTGGCGATCCGCTCGAAGCAAAGAGATCAAGAAAGAGGGTAAGTCAGAACCAGGGTCTTATCCTTCTTGCTCCGAGGGGAACGCCAGTTCCCCGTCTTAAGCGCATAAGACGCGGATCTGGCGATCCGCTCGAAGCAAAGAGATCAAGAAAGAGGGTAAGTCAGAACCAGGGTCTTATCCTTCTTGCTCCGAGGGGAACGCCAGTTCCCCGCTTTAAGCGCATAAGACGCGGATCTGGCGATCCGCTCGAAGCAAAAATAAGGAACTGTGATGAGAATGATAAAGCCCTGAAGTCAGAACTGACTTTTGTTGCAAAGCCTTATTTTCGGAGTAGAATAAAGCATACGCTTGAGGCGCAGAAAGCATATACGTGCGGACGTAAATTGTTCGCAGCGCTGTCGCGAGAGCGGTGGGCCTTGCCGTCAGGGGCGATTTGCCAGTAAAATGCCTGGATTAGTGGACGTATGACGAATGAGATTGTTGGAGAAGGGAGAGCCATAGCTACCGCTGAAGTCCAGAAACGGTTGCAGTATCAGTTTGCACACCCTGAGCTTTTGGAACTTGCCCTGACGCATCCTTCTTTTGCCCATGAGCATCCCGAAGAAGGCGGTGAAGAACATCACAACCAGCGGCTAGAGTTTCTCGGCGATGCGGTGCTCGATTTCCTGGTCGCGGCCTGGTTGTATCGAAACCACCCCACTCTTTCTGAAGGCCCGTTGACCCGCTTGCGGGCTACGTTGGTCTGTGCGACGACCCTGGCTTCTCTGGCACAACGGCTGGGACTCGGAGAAGCCTTGCGCCTGGGACGGGGAGAGGAAGAGAGCGGTGGCACCACCCGCGCCGCTAATCTGTGTGATGCTTTTGAAGCGCTTGTCGGAGCGCTCTATTTGGACGGCGGCCTGGAAGTCACCTGGCAGTGCCTGGAACCATGGTTTGCCCAGGAAGTCCAGACGATTCTGCGCGCCGGTTCCGATATGGATGCCAAATCGCGTTTTCAAGAATGGGCGCAGGCCAATCTCGGCATCACACCGGCGTACCGGATCGTGGGTGAAAGCGGTCCCGACCACGCTAAAGTCTTTACAGCCCAAGTGCTACTGAATGAACAAGTGGCGGGAGAAGGGCAAGGCTCCAGCAAACGTCTGGCAGAGCAGGCCGCCGCGCAAGCCGCACTGAACGCTTTGACCTGACTACTGGTTACTCTTTACTCTTTACTCTTTACTCTTTACTCTTTACTCTTTACTCTTTACTCGTTACTGAGAGGAACAAAATCTATGATGCGTTTTGACCGTTTCACTGAGCGCGCCCAAGAGGCAGCGCAACGGGCGGTGGAGCTGATGACCCGCTATGGGCACAGCCAGGTCGATGTAGAACATTTATTGTTGGCGTTGATTCAACAGCAGCAGGGCACCGTCCCGGCGCTGTTGCTGGAAATGGGTGCGAACCCCGGCCAGTTGTCCGACGCGCTGGATATGTTGCTACGACAGAATTCGCGGCCCGGCATCTACGGCGCGGGCGGCGGGCAGCAGATTTTCATCACGCCGCGCGTCAAGCGCGTGCTCGATCTCAGCCAGGAAGAAGTGACCGCCCTCAAAGACGAATATATTTCCACGGAACACCTGTTCCTGGCAATCACGTTGGAACGCAATACAGGCGTCGCGCGTTTGCTGGCCGAAAGCAACATCACCCACGACCGCACGCTGGAAGTGTTGCAGAAGATGCGCGGCGGGCAACGCATTACCACGCCGCAGGCCGAACAGCAGTTCCGCGTGTTGACGCGCTTCAGCCGCGACCTGACCCAGATGGCGCGCGAGCGTAAACTTGACCCGGTGATCGGGCGGGACGAAGAAATCCAGCGGGTGATTCAGATCCTTGTGCGGCGCACCAAAAGCAATCCCGTGCTCATCGGCGAGCCGGGGGTGGGCAAAACCGCCATCGTTGAAGGCCTGGCACAGAAAATTGCCGGCGATGATGTGCCCGAAATCCTCAAAGGCAAGCGTCTGGTGTTGCTCGACCTGGGAGCGTTGGTCGCCGGGACGCGCTTCCGCGGCGAGTTCGAGGAGCGGCTGAAGGCCATCCTCGAAGAGGTGCAGCGGGCCGAAGGCGAGATTGTGCTTTTCATCGATGAACTGCACACCGTTGTTGGCGCGGGGAACGCGCAGGGCGCGCTGGACGCGTCGAATATGATCAAACCGGCGCTGGCGCGTGGGGAGTTGCAGTGCATCGGCGCGACGACATTGGACGAGTACCGGCAGTACATCGAAAAGGACGGCGCGTTAGAGCGCCGTTTCGCCCCGGTGTTCGTGGACGAGCCTTCGGTGGAAGATACGATCGAGATGTTGCGGGGCTTACGCGACCGCTATGAGGCGCACCACAAAGTGCGCATCTCCGATGAGGCATTGGCAGCGGCGGCGCGCCTGGCGCATCGCTACGTCACCGACCGGCATCTGCCCGACAAGGCCATTGACATCATCGACGAGGCCGCCGCGCGCTTGCGGGTGGCGCTGTTCACGCTTCCGCCGGACTTGAAGGCCATGGAGGCGGAAATCAACCGTCTGCGCGTCGAAGAAGAAGCGGCGGGCAACATGCGTGACTACGAGCGCGCTGCCGAGGTAAAGACTCAACGCTTGCGTCAGGAAGAGGCATTCTCTGCCAAACGCGAGGAGTGGCTGGGCCGTCATCAATTGGACGAGTTGGTGGAGCCGGAAGACATCGCTGCTGTTGTTTCGGCGTGGACGGGCATCCCGGTGTACCAGGTTTTGGAGAAGGAGGCCGACAAGTTACTGCGCATGGAAGAAGCCCTCCAGCAGCACATTGTCGGGCAGGATGAGGCCATCAGCGCCATCGCGGACGCCATCCGCCGGGCGCGGGCCGGGCTGAAGGACCCCCGCCGGCCCATCGGCAGCTTCCTGTTCCTGGGGGCTTCTGGCGTGGGGAAAACGGAGACGGCGAAGGCGCTGGCGGTGTTCCTCTTCGATGATGAGGATGCGCTGCTGCGGATCGATATGAGCGAATACCGTGAGAGCCACACTATCTCGCGGCTGTTCGGCGCGCCGCCGGGGTACGTGGGCTACGATCAGGGCGGGCAGTTGACCGAGGCTGTGCGGCGGCGGCCCTACCAGGTGGTGCTGTTCGACGAAATCGAGAAGGCGCACCCCGACGTGTGGAACGCGCTGCTGCAAATTCTCGATGAAGGCCGTCTCACCGACGGGCAGGGCCGCAGCGTCGATTTTCGCAATACGGTGGTCATTATGACCTCCAATATCGGTACGGCTTACGGCAAACGCGGCGGGGCGCTTGGCTTCGCACGTGGGGCCGACGACCAGGATGAAGAGGTACGCCGCCGGACGCTGGCTGCGCTCAAGGAGACTTTCCGCCCCGAATTCATCAACCGCGTGGACGAGATCATCGTCTTCGCCAACCTGACGTTGGATGATGTGGCGCGTATCGTCGATTTGCAGATGCAGGAAGTGCAAGCGCGCCTCAGTGAATACAATCTGCGTGTCGAATTGACGGAGGCAGCCAAGCGTTGGCTGGCCGAACAGGGCTACGATCCGCAGTTTGGCGCGCGCCCGCTGCGCCGGGTGATCCAGCGGCACGTGGAAAGCCCCTTGAGCGTACAAATCCTGCGCGGCAAATTTGGCCCTGGTGCGCACATCCGCGTGGACGTGGCGGCGGCTGCCGATGCCGCCCGTGGCGATGGCCGTGGGGCCGAAGGGACGAACGGGGCGCTGGAATTCTATGCTGTCGAACCGGAAGAAGCCGTAGAACAGAACATCCCTGTTGAAGTGGTGCCTGTGGATATCCCGGTTGGGCAGCCGGCCTGAATCGCTCTGTTCGATGTTTCGGCGGTTCTCAGACGAGTGGGGGGGATGTCCTGGGAAATCATGTGATATTTTGCGCCTATAACAATGTCTTTTCCCCCTGGAATTGTTGTCAATCCTGCAATATGGTGTATATCATGAAGTAGACACCCTTGGGTGTCTACTAGCTTTGTGCATACGATACATATCCGGAGTAGCTCACGAAGGAGGTGGTGCTATCGTAGGAAACACATAGAGAGCGCGTGTGTAGTCTTTGATTTTCAAATTTCATAACCAATCTAGTACAGGAGGAGTCCTATGTTGAAGAAGTTGTGGGTTTTGTTGAGCCTGGTGCTGGTTGCCAGCATGGTTTTGACCGGATGCGGTGGTGGTGCCAAGGGCGATAAGCTCAAGGTCGGTATGGTGACCGATATGGGTGGCGTGGATGACAAATCCTTCAATGCTACCTCGTGGGCGGGCGTCCAACGCGCTATCAAAGAGCTAGGCGTGGATGGTACAGTGCTGGAGTCCAAGCAACAGACGGACTATGCGACGAACATCACCCAGCTCATTAATCAGGATGCCGATTTGATCATCACCGTGGGGTTCTTGCTGGCGGACGACACCAAGGATTTTGCGGCTCGCTATCCTGACACCAATTTCGCCATCGTCGACTTTAGTTCGCTGGGCCCAAATGTGCGCGGGCTGACCTTCAGCACCGATGAGGCGGCTTTCCTGGCCGGCTATGCAGCGGCGGCAGCGACCAAGACCGGTAAAGTCGCTACTTTCGGGGGTATCAACATCCCGACGGTCGCCATCTTCATGGTGGGCTTTGAGTACGGGGTGGACTACTACAACCAGAAACACGGCACCAATGTCGAGGTTCTGGGGTGGGACACCGCGGCGAACGACGGCGTTTTCGTAGGCAACTTCGACTCGACCGATGATGGTCGCCGCGTTGCGGAAACCTTCATGAACGAAGGGGCTGATATCATCATGCCGGTAGCCGGTCCTGTGGGTCTGGGCACTGCGCAGGCGGTCAAAGAGCGCGGTAACGCCTGGGTGATTGGCGTCGATACCGACTGGACCGTCAGTGCCTCGGAGTACAAGGACATCGTCCTCACCAGCGTGCTGAAGAACATGGATGTCGCCGTCTTCGATACCATCAAGGCCGTGCAAGCCAAGGACTTTGCGGGCTTCAAGGGCGAGAACTACGTCGGGACGTTGGCCAATAACGGTGTGGGTATTGCCCCGGTTGCTGCCGGCGCGGTGCCCGAGAGCCTCAAGAGCGAACTGGATCAGATCAAGGCCGACATCATCGCCGGCAAGATCAAGACCGGTTGGGCCGAATATTCGGCGAGCTTGCAGTAAGTTGTACGGAGGGGCGCGGTCATTTGACCGCGCCTCTCTTTATGTGTGGCCGACTTTGGCTGCGAGCCGCCACCTCGCCGTCAAAAGATGCTTCTCTCGTACTGATTTCCAGAACCGAAATACAGGTCTTTTTCTCTTTACCGACGTTGTGATCTCGGTGGCTTTTCACGAAGGCGTTTAACCGAACCTGCGGTACAGCCCCGATAATGAAAATTTCACCGCAGAGCACGCGGAGAACGCAGAGTCAGTAGCTCTAATTTTGCTTGGCCTGGATCGCCATTCCAGGCCAGTAATGGAGCATTTTTCGATCTACTCGTATTTTTCTCTGTGCTCTCTGTGGTTATTTATGAGGAGGAAGCGATGCCCCCTGTTTTGGAACTGAAGGGTATTACCAAACGATTTCCTGGGGTGTTGGCGAACGACCACATCGATCTGACCCTGGAAGAGGGCAAGGTCCTGGCGCTGTTGGGGGAAAACGGGGCCGGGAAGAGCACGTTGATGAACATCCTCTATGGCTTGTACAAGCCGGATGAGGGGGAAATCTTCGTGCGCGGCAAGAAAGCCGATATCCATGGTCCTGGCGATGCGATTGCGCTGGGGATCGGGATGGTGCACCAGCACTTTATGCTCGTGCCGGTGTTGACCGTCACCGAGAACGTGATGCTGGGTATGGAATCCATCAAACACAAGCTGTTTCTGGATCGTGAAGTGGCTGCCAGGCGGATTCACGCGATCTCCGAGCAGTACGGCCTGGATGTGGACCCCTATGCCCTGGTGGGCGATTTGCCCGTGGGCATTCAGCAGCGGGTGGAAATTATCAAGTTGCTTTACCGGCAAGCTGATATTCTGATTTTGGACGAGCCGACCGCGGTTTTGACGCCCCAAGAGGTGCGGGGACTTTTCCAGGTCATTCGTTCGCTGCTGGCTAAAGGTAAATCCATCATTTTCATCAGTCACAAATTGAAGGAAGTCCTCGAAATCTCCGACAACATTGTGGTGTTGCGCGGAGGCCGGGTAGCCGGAACGGCACTGCCACAGGAGAGCAACGAACGGAGTCTTGCTTCGTTGATGGTGGGTCGTGAGGTGATTCTCACCGTGGCGAAGGAGAAGGCGCAACCCAAAGAGCCGGTGCTGGAGGTGGAGAACCTGACCGTCAAAGGCGAAGGGGCACATATCGCCGTCCGCGATGTCTCCTTTAGTGTGCGGGCGGGTGAAATTGTGGGGGTGGCCGGCGTCCAGGGCAACGGGCAAACCGAATTGGTGGAATCACTGACGGGATTGCGTCCCCCGCAGAGTGGCGTGGTGCGGATTCTCGGTAAGGACGTGACCCATGCTTCGCCACGGGTGATCACGGAAGCGGGCACGGCGCATGTCCCCGAAGATCGACAACGCGATGGCCTGGTGCTGAGCTATCCCATTGCCGACAACTTGATCTTGAACACGTATTATCTTCCGCCTATTGCCAAAGGGATGCTCATGCAGGAGGCGGTGATCCAGCAGCACGCCGAACGTCTGGTGGCCGAATACGATGTGCGCACGCCGAGTGTGATGACCTCTGCGGGTAGTCTATCCGGCGGCAATCAGCAGAAGGTGATCGTGGCGCGTGAATTGAGCCGGCCGGGGAAGTTGGTCGTCGCTGCGCAGCCCACGCGCGGTCTGGATGTCGGCTCCATCGAGTACATCCATTCGCAGTTGATTCGCAAGCGTGATGAGGGGGCGGGGGTATTGGTTGTCTCCGCCGAGTTGGATGAGATTCTCTCGCTGGCGGATCGCATTATTGTGATGTTTGAGGGGCGGATTATGGATATCGTGCCCATTGAGAAGGCCACCCGCGAAGATTTGGGGTTGCTGATGGCAGGAGTGCATCCCGACGAACACAGTGCCGACGGCGCGGCTATAAAGGAGGCAGCATGAGCGCGAAAGATGCAACGCACAAGACGGCGAAAAACAAGATGCAGGCGCACCGCTCCCACAAGCGTTGGCGCACGCTGCTTACACCGTTGATGGCGATTGTCACGGCGTTGATTTTGGGTGCCATCGTGATTGCCGTGACGGACATCTCCGTTTACGAGGCCTTCCAGCAGGGAGTCGGCGCCGGCCTGCTGCGCGTGGTGGAAGTGGTTGCCACAGCTTATGGGGCTTTCTTCAGTGGCGCCTTCGGCAACCCGGCCCGTATGGTGCGGGGCTTGAGCATCTGGATCACCACCGGTGATGGGCGAGCCTGGGTCCAGTCACTATACCCGATCACCGAGACGCTGCGCTATGCTACACCGCTCATCTTTGCGGGTCTGGCGGTGGCATTGGGGTTCCGCGGGGGGCTTTTCAATATCGGCGCAGAAGGCCAGTACTTTATCGCCGGATTGACGACGGTGTTTGTGGGATACGCACTCACCGGCGTGCCGTGGTTCATCCACGCGCCGCTGGCGCTGCTGGCAGGCATCCTCGGCGGGGCGCTATGGGGGGTGATTCCCGGCTACCTCAAGGCTAAAACCGGTGCCCATGAGGTGATCAATACGATCATGCTCAACTACATCGCCTTCCGCTTTGCGGAGTTTATGCTGGATGTCGGAGGGCCGATGGCGCGTGGTGATGGCCGTCCGGTTAGCCCGTTTGTGCAGCCCTCGGCCAGGCTGGCGCAGTTCTTCCCCTCCAATCCCGATATTCGCTTCAATATCGGCTTTATCCTGGCGCTGTTGGCGGCGGTTTTCGTCTACTGGCTGCTGTTCAAGACGACGGTCGGTTATGAGATCCGTACGGTGGGCCAGAATCCGCGTGCGGCGAAATACGCCGGGATGAGTGTGGCCCGCACGATCGTGCTCACCATGGCGTTGAGCGGCGGGCTGGCCGGCTTGGCGGCGTCAACCGATATTCTGGGCGTCATTGGGTTTATGCCCAATGCGTTCTCCTCGGGCTACGGCTTCGACGCGATTGCCCTGGCTTTGCTTGGCAACAGTCATCCGTTTGGGGTGGTGCTGGCATCGCTGCTCTTCGGCGCGTTGCAGGCCGGCGCCCGTAATATGCAGGCCATTGCGCGCGTGCCACTGGATCTCACCGATATTCTCCAGGGCCTGATCATCATTTTTATCGCCGCCCCGGCCATCATCCGTGCTCTCTATCGGCTGCGCCCCGCTGAAGGTGGCGAGGAAGTCGTAATGACGCGCGGCTGGGGACAGATGTAGGAGGTCGCCATGAACGAGAATTTCAACAACACGCGCCGGGCGCGGACATTGGGAATCGTCTTTCTGGTTTTTGCGGCCTTGATGCTCGTCCTTTTCCTTCCCGGCACGACGGGAAGCCAGCGGACGACCTTCGCTTTCGATCTGGAACTCAGTCAGGCGTTGCCTATCGGCAGTCTGACGTTCAGCACCCAAGGGGGGCTTTATCTGTTGGCCGTGGTCGCGGTTTTTCTGGGGGCATGGCAACTGGCCAAGGGTTTCAAACAAGTGTACCTGATTCTGGGTGTGGTGGTGCTGATGTTCGTGCTGGCTTTCCTCACCTGGGCAGCGCGTGACAACTCTATGAATATGACCGGCATGTTACAGGCCACGTTGTTAAGGGCGGTCCCCATCACGTTGGCGGCGTTGAGCGGCGTGATGTGCGAGCGCTGCGCCGTCATCAACATCGGTATCGAAGGGATGATGCTGATGGGCGCTTTTACCTCGGCGTTGATCGGCAGCCTCAGCCAGAGCGCGTGGGTGGGATTGCTCGCCGCATTGCTCGCCGGTGGCTTGATGGGGGCGTTGCTCGCGGTGCTGGCTATTCGTTACAAGGTCAACCAGATCATCGCCGGTACGGCCATCAACATCCTGTCGACGGGATTGACCAGCTACTTTGGCTCGCGCTATCTGCAATCTATCCCTGAACTCAACCGCCCGCTCACGTTCGGTCCGGTTCCGTTGCCGGTTCTGTCGCGTATCCCTATCGTCGGACCGGTGCTTTTCACAAATACGGTGCCGGTCTATCTGATGTTGATCCTGGTGTTTGTGATTCACGTCATGCTGTTCTACACGCGCTGGGGGCTGCGTACGCGCGCTGTAGGCGAGCACCCCAAGGCCGCCGATACGCTGGGCGTGAACGTGCTCAAGACGCGCTACATTAACGTGATACTTGGGGGAATGGTCGCCGGATTGGGTGGGGCGTATCTGGTACTGAGTTCGGTAGCGCGTTTCGATGAAAATATGACCGCCGGACGTGGTTTCATCGGCCTGGCAGCCATGATTTTCGGCAAGTGGAGTCCGATCGGTTCTCTGGGGGCTTCGCTGATCTTCGGTTTTGCGGACTCGTTGCGCACCAACCTGGCGATCCTGCGCGTGCCGATCCCTTCGCAGTTCCTGTTGATGGCGCCATACCTGGTGACGATGATCGTGCTGGCCGGGGTGGTGGGCCGGGCCGTTCCACCTGCCGCCGACGGCGAACCTTACGAGAAACAGTAGCTGTGCCTTCCGTGGCTACGCTGTCTCTGGCTATGGGTGTGTTTCATATACATTGAAAATCCAGGACCGGCGCGCCAGAGATTTGCCGGAGCACGCTGGGGCCGGTCTCTGACCGCGCCCCCAAACGAGTAAGGGGAAGGTGTGTCTGGGCGCGCCTTCCCCTGTTTTGTTGCCGGTATCCTGGCGGCAGAAGGAGATCAACGTTGGGGCAAGTGCACGCAAACGCGTTGGATGTATCTATGGCTTTACGGTCGGTTGCCGCACAATTTGCTTTTGTGGGTGAGGTGGTGGCCGTTGAGCGTTATGGCTCCGGGAATGTGAACGACACATTTCTGGTCACGCTGGCATCCGATCCACGCGAAAAGGCCATTCTCCAAAAGGTCAATCAGCAAGTGTTCCGCCGTCCGGAGCTGATTATCCTGAACATGCGTGCGTTTATGGAGCATGTCGGGGCGACTCATGCAGCATCCTCGGCTACGCCGGGACGCCGTTGGGAGACGCCCGATATTATCCGTGCTAAAAACGGCGCGGATTATTGGCGCGATCCCGAAAATAACTTCTGGCGGATGACCACGTTTGTGCAGGGTGCGCAGACGTATGATACGATTCGGGACCGCCATCATGCCGGGGAAATCGGCTATGCGCTTGGCCGGTTCCACAGCCTGATCAGTGATTTGCCGGTGGAAAGTCTCTATGATACCCTTGAAGGGTTCCACGTCACCCCGCGTTATCTTGCCCACTACGATGCCGTGATGGCGGCTGCGTTTCCGGCAGCCGTAGACAGCCGGCGCCACTCCTCAGCCGAGGTGAAGTACGCGCATGATTTCGTCGCCGCGCGCCGGGCCTGGGCTTCTGTGTTAGAAGACGCGGTGCAACGTGGTGAACTGACATTGCGTCCTATTCACGGTGATCCTAAGGTCAACAACATCATGATCGATGATGTCACCGGGCAGGCGGTCAGCGTGATCGATCTGGACACGCTCAAACCGGGACTGGTGCATTACGACATCGGCGATTGTTTGCGCTCGTGCTGCAATCCCCTGGGGGAGGAAACCGAGGCGTTCGACGCGGTACGGTTTGAAACCGACCTGTGCCAGGCCATCCTGGAAGGGTATCTGGGCGAGGCGCGGCATTTTATGACCGGCAAGGACTACGATTACATCTACGATGCAGTGCGGTTGATCGCGTTCGAGCTGGGCTTGCGCTTCTTCACCGATTACCTGGAGGGCAATGTCTACTTCAAGACGAAAGACACCGAGCACAACCTGCGCCGCGCGTTGGTACAGTTCCGCCTGACCGAGAGCATTGAGGCGCAAGCCGACGCCATCCGGGCGATTGTGGCGGCGCAACGCCACCCATAATCGTGCGTGTTTGCTTCACTGAATCTGACGCTTGAGATTTCGCACTTCTCTTCACCGTGGATGTGGTGTATAATACAGGTAATACATCCATACAAATAAGGTGGATAAAAAGATGGGCGAAGATGTACGCCGTATCAATGTGATTTTTCCCCGCCAATTGCTCGCGGAGTTGGACGCACTGGTTCCTTCCGGCAAACGCAGTGAAGTCGTTGTTGAAGCTACGGCATCGTACCTGGCGCGTCTCAAAGTCCTGGCCGCATTGCGCGAGACCGCCGGCGCCTGGGAATCTGCCGGGCATCCCGATTTGATCACGCCTGAGGATGTGAACGGCTGGTTGGAACAGTTACGTTCGACCTGGCGGCGCGTCCCTCTCTTTACGGAGTAGGCGATGGCTGATTACCTGCTGGACTCCAACGTCCTCATTCAACACCTGCGCGGCCATCAGCCTACTACGGCCTTGCTGACGCGCCTGGCCCTGGAAGGGCAGTTGGGCATTGTCGCTATTTCGCGCACGGAGGTTTTGGCTGGGATGCGCGAGCGCGAACGTGAGGCTACGTTGCGCTTTCTCAACGCGCTGGCCTGTTACCCTGTGGACAGGCCCGTCGCCGATCTGGCCGGTGAATGGCTGCGACGTTATCGTCAACAGGGCGTGACCCTGGACATCGCCGATGCGCTCATTGCTGCGGCTGCGCGTCATTATGATTTGACGTTATTGACGTACAACCCACGCCATTTCCCTATGCCAGAGTTGAGGCGGTACCACGAGATGCCAGACTCAGTAGATCCAATTTAGCTTGGTCTGGATCGCCAGATTCAGACCAGAACGGGGATCTGACGATCCCCTTGGAGCATTTTGGGATCTACTGAGACTTGTCCGTATCCCATTAAGGTGGCAGTGGACAGAGAGCGTGAATGATGACAACAACTTTACCGGATACCTGGCCCCCTGATTTTGTCAAGCGTATGCGCGCCTGGTTGGGTGAGGATGCGGATGCGTTTTTTGCCGCGCTGGCGAAGCGCGACGTAGGACTGCGCCTCAATCCCGTGCGCGGCGCGCTCGACGCGCTGCGGGCGCGCATCCCCTGGGAGGCACAGCCAATCCCCTGGTGCCCGGAGGGGCTGTGGCTCCAAGAAGAGGCGCAGGCCGGCTCGCATCTCTACCACACCCTCGGCGTTTACTACCTGCAAGACCCCAGCGCGATGGCGGCGGCGGTGCTACTCAACCCGCAGCCTGACGAATGGGTGCTCGATCTGGCTGCGGCACCCGGCGGCAAGACTACCCACATCGCAGCCCGGATGATGACGGCCATGCCGGAGCGTGGCGCTCCCAGGGGCGTGCTCGTCGCCAACGAGGTCGTCCGCCGCCGTGCCTCCGTGCTGGCGATGAACGTCGAACGCCTGGGCGTCACCAACACGCTGGTCGTCAACGAGACGCCGGAGCGCCTGGCTGCCCGTTGGCCCGGCCTGTTTGATGCGGTGCTGGTGGATGCGCCGTGCTCCGGCGAGGGCACGTTCTCCCGCGATTCGCAGGCGATCCGCGACTGGAGCCTGGACACCGTGTTCGGCAACTCGCGCCGCCAGAAAACCATCCTCGATCAGACCGCGCCGTTGGTGCGGCGGGGTGGGCGCTTGCTTTATGGGACGTGCACCTTCGCTCCCGAAGAGAACGAGGCCGTCATCGCTGCGTTCCTGGCAGCGCATCCCGATTTCGAGATCGTGGACTTGCCGCAAGTGCCGGGCCTGCATCCGGGCCGCCCTGAATGGGTGAACGCGCCGGAGACGTTGCGACGCGCCGGACGCTTCTGGCCGCATACCGGGCCGGGACACGGCCATTTCTACGCGCTGCTGCGCCGGCAGGGCGAGCCGCCCAATGACCTGCCGGAGCGTTGGACGGGCAGCGCCATCCCCGGTCGTATCTGGAATCTCTACCAGAAAACCGTCGGTGAAGCGTTGGTGGCGCCGCTTTCCGACAAAGGCTTGTTGCTCACCAAAACCGATGACCTCTACGTGACCCCGATGGACCCCAAGCTCTGGGATGGCTTGCACGTGTTGCGCCCTGGCTGGTGGGTGGCTTCGCTGCGCCACAACAAAGTCTGGCCCGATCACGCGCTGGCGCTGGCGCTGCGCCCGGAGGATGCCCGCGACGTCGTCGATCTGGCGCAGGACGATCCCCGACTGGCGAACTACCTGCGGGGCGGCTTCTGGCCGGATCGCGGCCCGGCGGGGTACGTCCTCATCGCCGTGGATGGCTTTCCCGTCGGCTGGGCCAAGCGCGGGGAGGGAAGGGTGCGCAGCCGGTATCCGGTGCATTTGCGGGGATAGGCTGTCAACGGATTCAACGGATTTTAACGGATTTTGTCTTCTTTATGAGCCTGTTCCAACGGATTTACTTGGCGATTGAGCGTGTGGTGATGACGCATCTTGTGCCCCGGAACAGGCCGGGGCCGGTCTGGCGCGTGATTTTCAAGCAGCCGATCTGGCTTTACAAACTCGGTCTGGGATGGCTGATCGGCAAGCGGATGGCAGCCTTGATTGCCAGCGTGTTCGCGCTATAATATCAAGGTTGTAAACATACCATCTTCAAACACATTATGCGTTATGGATCAGACTGAAACCAAGCCGAAGATTCTTTACATCGACGACGCGCCTTCGTCCAGACGGCTCGTGGAACGGTTGCTGTCTGCCCATTATGCGTTTTTTGAGGCGCCGGACGGCCTTACCGGCATCGATCAAGCCGTTGCCATCCGACCCGATTTGATCCTCGTGGATTTGAACCTCCCCCAATTCACCGGCTACGAGGTCGCGGCCCGCGTGAAAGCGCTGCTCCCCAACGTCCCTGTGGTCGCGTTGACGGCGGATATGACCGAGCACGTGCGCGAGCACGCCCTGGCTTCTGGCTGCGATGGCTACATCGCCAAACCGATCAACGCGGATACCTTCGAGGAACAAGTCGCCCACTTCCTGGGGGGACGCCGTGAAACACTCGAAGATGAGAGCTTCCGCAGCGCCTACCAGCAGACGTTGGTGGCGCGGATGGAGGAAAAGGTCCGCGAGCTGACGCGCGCACTCAAGAGCAACGCCGAATTGAACGCCCAGCGCGATCAGTTGTTGCAGGAAGCGCAACGGCGCGCGCGGTTGCTGGAAGCCACGGCCCAGGTCGGGCGCAGTGTCACGTCGATTCTCGATGCCGATGCGTTGCTCAAGAAGACGGTCGATATCCTCTGCGATGTGTATGGCTTCTACTATGCCGGGATTTTCCTGGTCGATGCGTCCGGTGATTGGGCCGTGTTGCGGGCCGGGCGTGGAGAAGCCGGTGCGGAGATGATCGCGGAAGGTTACAAGGTGAAGGTCGGTGACCAGTCGCTGGTGGGCATGGCGATTGCCGAGCGCCGGGCGCTGCTTGCCCTGGACGGGGCGGAAGAACCGCTCCGCCTTAAGAATCCGCACTTACCGCTGACCCTCTCGGAGATGGCGCTGCCCTTGATGGTAGGGGCAGGCGCTCAGGCGCGCATCATCGGCGCGGTGACGGTACAGAGCAAGGAAGAGGCCGCCTTCACCGTTGAGGACATGACAACGTTGCAGACCATGGCCGACCAGTTAGCCATTGCCATCGACAACGCGCGTCTGCTCAAAGATTTGGAGGCCACCCACGCCGAGTTGGTCCGCACGAAAACGTTTGAAGCCATCGCCACGGCGACAGGGGAGGCCATCCACTGGGTGGGGAACAAGGCTGCGCCGATTCCGGGCAGCATTTCCCGCGTGCGCGAGGACCTGGTGAAATACCTGCTGATGGCGTGCACTTTGCTGAAAGAAGCACCCCCTGAACTGCGCGAACACAAATTCGCGCAAATCCTCCTGGCGGCTGAAGCCACGCTTGCCGAACAGAGTGGCAATTTGGACGTGGAGCACCTGCGTGAGGAGCTGGCGCACCAGCCCCTCCGGCGCTTGCAACGCACCCTGAACCTGGAATCCATTTTTGAGGACCTCAACATCGTTGAACAGAGCGCGCGCTCGATCTTGAACATCAAAGAAGACTTGATCGGGCCGGCGCGCCAGAAACATCTGGAGCCGGTACGCTTGCCTGAGCTGCTGCAAGAGACGGTGCGCTCGATGGCGATCCCTAAGGAGGCTGTGCGTTTTCTGCTTGTCGAGGACGTCCCCCCCGTACTGGCCGATCCCGAACAGTTGGCGCATGTTTTCATCAACCTGATCAAAAACGCCATGGAAGCCATGTACCAGGTGGAAGACAAGAAGCTCTTCATTTGGGTGCGCACGGCGGACGATCCGCGCTTTGTGGTCACCGATGTGACGGACAACGGGAGCGGGATCCCGCCGGAAATCATCGACAAAATCTGGGTGGCATTCTATACCACCAAAGGCGACCGCGGTGGCACCGGCCTGGGATTGCCCGCCTGTGTCAAAATCATCAATCAATTGGGGGGCAAAATCACCGTCGAGAGTGTGGTGGGCGAAGGGACGACGTTCAGTGTGTATTTGCCGGTGATGAAGGCTTAGGGGGCTGTCAATATATGCGGAGACTTTTGTAGGCTTCGATTCTAGAGAGAGGAAAAGTTATGAAAGAAGAAGTGAAAGTCTTACTTGTGGATGACGAAAAGTTGGTGTTGCGGAGTGTCGAGAAATCGCTGGTGCGCGCCGGTTTCGATGTGGAGGCCGTCGGTGATGTGACGACAGCGCTGGCCTTATTCAAGGAGACGATAGCGAGCGACACGCCGTTCGACATTGCTGTGTTGGACCTGAATATGCCGAATTTTGAGGGGGAGGTGGACCCCACCGCGGGGTTGCAGTTATTGAGCAAGCTTTTGGAAGCGCAGCCCGGTTTTCCGGTGATCGTATTGACGGCCTTCGATGAGGTTGAGCGGGCCAAGGAGGCCGTCCGGCGTGGGGCGCGCGCCTACTTCGTCAAGGGCCGTGAAGCGGACCTGATCGCTCTGATCGAGCGCATCATCCAGGACTAACCATTTCCCATTTCTCGTGTGAAGGAGCAAATCTATGGATACACCAACGTTAGCCGAGCGTCGCGCAGCTTTACTGCATGCCGGGGCCCTGGTCAGCCGCAGCATTACGTCGATCCTGGACCCGGACGTGTTGTTGCACCGGACGGTTGATATTATTTGTACCGCCTTTGGCTTCTACTACGCCGGGGTTTTCCTGCTGGATGAAACGGGGGAATGGGCCGTCTTGCACGCCGGACGGGGAGAGGCCGGCGCGGCAATGGTGGCCGAGGGCCACAAGCTGCGGGTCGGCGGCCACTCGATGGTTGGCGCGGCGACCGCGCGCAACAAAGCGGTGATCGCGCTGGATGTGGGTGATGAGCCGACGCATTTCAAGAACCAATACCTGCCGCTGACCCGCTCCGAGATGGCACTGCCCTTATCCATCGGCGATAAGGTGATTGGCGCATTGACCGTGCAGAGCGTGGAAGAAGCCGCTTTCACCGAGGACGACATCACCGCGTTGCAAGGGATGGCCGACCAGTTGGCGGTGGCGATTCAAAACGCGCGCCTGTATTCCGAGAACGCGCGCTTGCTGGCTCAGGCCACACGCCGGGCGCGGCTGTTGATGGCGGCGGCGGATGTAGGGAAGGGCGTCACGTCGATTTTAGACCTGGACGAACTGTTGCACAAGATGGTGGACATCATCTGTGACGCCTATGGTTTCTACTATGCGGGGGTTTTCCTGCTGGATGAAACGGGGGAATGGGCCGTCTTGCGCGCCGGACGGGGGGAGGCCGGCGCAGCGATGGTGGCCGAGGGCCACAAGCTGCAGGTCGGTGGACAGTCGATGATCGGTGCGGCGATCGCGCAGCGGCATGCCCGTATCGCGTTGGATGTGGGCGCGGAAGCCGTTTTCTTCAAGAACCCCCACCTGCCGATGACGCGCTCCGAGATGGCCCTCCCGTTGGTGGTCGGCGACGAAGTGATTGGCGCGGTGACGGTGCAGAGCGAGCAGGAAGCGGCTTTTACCGACGAAGACATCAGCTCCCTCCAGGCGATGGCCGATCAACTGGCGGTGGCGCTGCACAACGCGCATCTGCTGCGGGCATTGGAGATAGCCCATGCGGAATTGGTGCGCACCAAGACCTTCGAGGCCGTAGCCACGGCGACCACAGAAGCCATTCATTGGATCGGCAACAAGGCGCTGCCGATCTCGGTGAGCGTGCAACGCTTGCGCGAGGATGTGGCGCGGCTGTCGGGCGTCGATCCAGAGATTGTCGAGTCGATGCAGGAGGATTTGACACTCATCGAAGCCAGCGCGCGGCTGATTATGCAGGTGAAGGAGCACCTCATCGGTCCGGCTCGTGAGTACATACCGGCGCCGGTAATGATTGAAGATGTGGTGAAAGATACGGTGCGGGTGATGGGTATCGTGCCGGAGGTGATCCATTTTACCGTCACCCCTGACTTACCCCTCGCCGTCGCGGATCCCACGCAGTTGAGCCGGGCGTTCCGCTACGTGCTGCAAAACGCGCTAGAGGCTACGGAAGATTGCGCTGCCCCGTGCATCGATGTGGAGATCGATCTGGTTGAAGAGAAAGGGGTGCGTTATGTGGTGACGCGCATCGGGGATAACGGCCCCGGCGTAGACGAAGCCAATTTGGACAAGATTTGGGTCTCCTTCTACACGACCAGAGGGGCCAAACATGCCGGGCTGGGATTGCCGGCCTGCCTGCAAATCCTCAAACAGATCGATGGCAAGGCGCAGGCATACCGACGTCCAGAAGGGGGGATGGTCTTTGAATTGTACGTGCCTGTCCATACCGGCAGCGCGGCCCAGGGCCCGGCCAACCTGCCTGCCGGCAAGCGGTATTTGCTCGTCGATGATGACGACGTGTGGAGTCGCTTCGTCGAGCAGACATTGAGCGCGGCGCAAAATACCGTCACCCGCGTGGCGGATGCCGGCACTGTCGAAGATTTCGCCGTCTTCGATGTCATCGTTGTGGATGACGTGTTGGCTGCCACAGACAGCCTGGCGGCATTACAGCGGATTGCCAGAGCCGGGGCTACTGCGCGGACGTTGGTGGTGGCTTCGAGTGTGCGCGTCGAGCGGATGATGGATTTGTTGCGCTTTGGGGTGCGCGACGTGTTGCCCAAGCCGTATACCCCTGTGGGATTGGCTAAATTGACGCTCTAGTACCGCGTGGTACAGCGGGACTTCGGCCTCGTTGTACGGCTCACAGAATTGAGCAAGTGGGTGAACGGCAACCGGGTTTTCATCAAAACCCGGTTGCTTTATAGGGCATCGAATTCGGCGACCGCGCCGGGGTAGGGCGCTAATCCTTGCCGGATGGTATCGATCAACCAGGGGCGCTCCTCTGGCGGGATGAAGGCGGCCTCGGTGGAATAGCGCAGCATCCGGTAAATTTGTCGTTCGTCGATGCCGAGAGCAGCCAGGGCGACCACATATTCATCGGTGAGAGTCGTATCGCTGATGCTGGGGTCGTCGGTATTGAGGGTGACCCGCAGCCGCAAGTTGTAGAGATCAAGCAGGGGATGCTGCCCCATGCCGTGCACGGCTCCGGTTTGCAGGTTGCTTGTGGGGCAGACTTCCAGCGCCACTTTTCTGTCGTACAGCAATTGGACCACACTGGAATCCTCGATGGAGCGAATGCCGTGGCCGATGCGTTGCGCGCCGAGATGCTGGACCGCGGTGTAGACGCTCTGCGCGCTGGCCCATTCCCCCGCATGGATGGTGATATTGACACCGGCCTGACGGGCGCGCCGGAACGGCTCCAGGAAGCGCTCTGCCGGGAAGTTGACCTCATCCCCTACCAGATCGATGCCCCGCACCAGGTTGCCAAAATGCGCGATGCTCAGTTCAACGATCTCATAGGCCGTGTTGAGGGATTCCCGCCGCGGAACGGTTAAAATCAGACAGGTGCGCGTGCCGGTTTCGGCTTGCGTTTCGAAGGTTGTTTCTTTGACCCATTCGACCACATCGTTCAGTGAAAAGTTTTGGGCGTTCGCCAGGGCTTCAGGATTGAAACGGAGTTCCAGGTACCGGATATTGTCGTGGGCGGCATCGATGATGGCCTCGCGTACCACGCGCTGCACCGCCTCTTTCGAGGTGTAAAAATGCCGCAATAATTCGAACTTGCCCAGGAAGCGTTGATAGTCTGGTGGGTCATCGGTGATCTGCACGTAGGGGCGGAGTTGCTCCACATCATAACTCGGCAAGTCGATCCCATGTTCCAGCGCAATCTCGGCCAGCGTATTCAGCCGTAGCGAACCTTCGAGGTGGCGGTGTAAGTCGATTTTGGGGAGGCTGTGCGCCCATCCCCATAACGTGCCTGCAGTCTGCGGCGGTGCTTCGTGTGGTATTCTGAATAAGTCTTGCACCATAAATGAACGCTCCATCTTGGTTGCTATGATGGCTTATCTCGAGCGTTTACAACGCGTTATACCTCTATTATAAGTGAAGTCCCCAAGACTACAAAGGTTGTCGAAACAGCCAACCCCAATAGATGATGGCGCTCACGAGATTGATACTGACTCCCAATGCCAGGGGGAGGTAAAACGTCAACAGCGCGAATTCGACATTGAGCACCCCCACCGGTTTTTGCGCCAGGGCTGCGTTACACTGAAAGATGTAACTCAACGTCGCGATAATCAGCAAGGCGCTGCCGAGATCGAATCCATGGTAATAGGCTCGCATCTTGGTCACCTCGCTCATCCGGCGGCTCAGCACGCGCAACAGCCAACTGATGTAGAGGATGCCGATCAATATACCGGTACCGAGATGAGAAGTGAGCACTTCAATATCGGTCATGGCGTCGTTCTCCCATCATTTTCTCGTAGAGTAAGTTGCCCAATCCGATCAACAACAGCCCGGCGGATAGAAGTAGAACATCCGCCAGCGGGTCTCCGGCGAAATCCGGCGGGGCGGCATGGGTAAGGATACGGCTCAAGTAGCGGACTGCGGCGATGGCGGTGAACAGGATCGGAAGCAGGTAAACCTGATACCACGTCTGTTGTTGGGACGTGCGCTCAAAGAAATGTGCAATTGTCAGCAAGATAACCTGGAGGGTGATAACCCCTATCCAGATGAGGCTGCCCAGGATGATGCGTAGCGTGATGGTAGACACGGCGTTTTATCTTCTCACGAAGGCTTTCATAAAGGACTCTGACATGCGTTTGGGGGATCCGCTCAGCACCCCTTCCTGCCCCTCGAAGGCTTGCAACACTTTGAGTCCCTGCGCATTGATCTCGAATTGGCGGATGGTGCTATCGTGGGCACTCCCGCGCATTTTCAGGACGACAATGGCGCGTTGCACCGTGCTTTCGATCTCGACGTAGCGCAGCATGATGTAGGTGTCGGCCAGAAATTGGATACTGGCATCGAGCTGGCCTTCCAGACCTTCGCCGAAGAGGTGGGTACTCTCGCGCGTCAGGATCAGCGTCAAATCCTGGCGCTTCAGCGCGTTGAGATAGCCATACATCAACTTGCGCAGCTTCACGGGATCCTGGTGCAATCCCTCGAAGTGGGTGATGCTGTCGATGAGCATGCGCTGTGCGCCCATCTCGGCGATCAGATTTTGGATGGTGCCTTCTACGTTTTCCAAGTCCGCTTTCGTCACTTCCGGGCTGCTCATGATGATCTTGAGCTTGTTCTGGCGCTCCAATGCGCGGAAATCCCACCCAAACGCTTCCGCATCGCGGTAATATTGTTCGGGGAACTCCTCAAAGGTGAGGATAATGCCGGGTTCGTCACGGCGCGCGCCTTCGTAGATGTATTGCATCCCCAGGGTGCTCTTACCGGTGCCCGGCGCGCCTTCGACCAGGTTGGCTGTACGGGGCAAGAAGCCCCCGTTCAACATCGCGTCCAATCCTGGGATGCCTGTGGCGACTCTCTTTACGTTCTGCATGGTCATCCTCCTCAGTGTCGAACCATGTGATAGATGACTTTGCGCCGAAATTCTCGATCTTGTGTGGCTTCCGCAAACCGTTGCAAGCGCGCTCTGATTTCTGGATCGGCCTTCAGCATGTAAACCCGCATGTTCTCCACCGGCATTTCGATCAGCAATCCTCGGCGTGTCAGGTCCTGCAACTCGGCTTGCACGTCTTCGGCGGTACGCCCGGCATACCGCGCGATGTTCTCACCGGTGTCCATCGTATGTGGGTTCTCATAGAAGAAACGCAGCAAATCCCATTTGATGAACGAATCCACATAAGTCGTCACAAAATCGAACAACTCCGGGTCCATGTCCCGCATCACACGTGCCGTCAGGTCCTCTCTTCTCATCATACCTCTCACCTGTTAGTCCGGTAATCTTTGGTCAAATCATCTTTACTCGCCCGAAAACCTCAAAACGCTTTGCAGGGATCGCCAGATCCCCGTCTTGATCTGGCGCCAGGGCCGGTCATTGCCCGGTGACATAACGCACAACATTGGCGCGTTGATCCGCTTTCAGATGGCAGTCTTTGTACTTCCTGCCGCTGCCGCAGAAGCACGGATCGTTGCGCCCGAGTTTGCGACCTCCTGAGCTGCCTCGCACGGGCATGGGTTTGGAGGCGGCCTGGTCACTGCCCCCGCTGGTGCGGAGCACGGGCTGGCGGCCTCCCCCTCCTCTGCCTCCCCCCCATTGGGGGGAACGGCGCTGCTGCGGCGGGAGCTGGAACAGCGAGCGCACGATTTGCGTTTGCACGGACTGCAACATCTCCTGATAGGTTTCGTAAGCCTCTTTCTGGTAGGCGACAATCGGCTTCTGCTGACCGATGGCGCGCAGCCCGATGCCCTCGCGCAGCATGTCCAGGTCTGTCAGGTGCCGGATCCAGTGCCCATCCAATTGCTGGAGCATCAGTTGCCGGTCCCGGAAAACGCGCACCACATCAATGACGATCTGTTTGACCTGCTCCTCGATCTCCTCCGGCATCCGGCGAATGGGCTGATCGTACCACGGGGCGACGGTGTCCCGACCGATGCGCGCATCGATCGTCTTGACGATCATAGCGAAATCCGGACGCGGCGTCTCGGAGAGCGCCTGCAACGAGACATCCTCCTGGCGCATCGAGTGGTAGACATCCTCGCCGATGCGCTGGTTGAGCAGCCGGTAGGCGTGGTCGGCTTCCTTGACGCACGTTTCGATTATCTGATCGGGGGTCAGGTTGCGGAACTTCTGCGCGGTGAAATTATACAGCGCCGGAACGGCCTGGCGTAGTTCGGCAAGCATCCCTTCGATATCCCACTCGTCTTCGTCACCTTGCGTTTTGGGTTCGACGATGTGGCGGATTTCTGACTCGACCATTTCCAGCAGGTCATCGTGCAGGTCTTCACGGCTGAGAATCTTGGCGCGCTCTTTGTAGACGACTTCGCGCTGTTTGTTGACAACGTCATCATATTCGAGCACGTGCTTGCGAATGTCGAAGTTGTAGCCCTCAACGCGCTGCTGGATCGATTCGATGGCTTTGGCGACCGCGCCGAATTCCAACGGGGCCTCTTCCAGCCCGGCGCGATCCATCCAGGGCTGCAATCGCTCCCCGCCGAACCGCCTTAACAACTCATCTTCCAGCGAGATATAGAAACGGCTGGAACCGGGATCGCCCTGCCGGCCGGCGCGTCCGCGCAACTGGTTGTCGATGCGCCGCGCCTCGTGGCGTTCGGTGCCGATGACGTGTAGCCCGCCCAGGGCGTAGACGCGCTCGCGGTCAGCATTGCACTTCTGCACGCGCTCGTAGAGGATTCTGGCCCACGGCTCCGGGTAGCGGGTGGTGGGGTCTTGACCGCCGCGCGCCATCTTGAACGCCTCTTCCCAATCCTGCGAGCGAATCTGGGTGAGGTCGATCTGCTCGCGGCGCAGATCGTCGCGGGCCATGCCTTCGGGGTTGCCGCCCAGCAGGATATCGACACCACGCCCCGCCATATTGGTGGCGATGGTCACTGCGCCCGGCTGCCCCGCCTGCGCGATAATCACGGCTTCTTGCTCGTGATACTTCGCGTTGAGAACATTGTGCCGGATGCCGCGTGCCTTGAGCATCTTCGACAGCCGCTCGGACGTCTCGATGGCGGTAGTGCCGACCAGCACGGGCCGCCCCGCTTCGTGCGCGGCAGCAATCTCGTTGATGACCGCCTTGAATTTCGCCATCTCGGTTTTGTAAATCTGATCGGGCATATCCAGGCGGCGGTAATAGCGCGCGCCGCCTGGCGCGTCGAAGACGGTGACTTTATAGTTGTGATTTTCGGACAGCACGCCGGCGAAGGTAACGCCGGATTCCTGGGGCGGTACAGCGTGCTCGACCAGGTCGCCGAATTGCGCCTGGTATTCCACGTTGGTCGGCAGGACGGTCACTTCCAACCCGTAGATTTTGCGCAATTCCTCGGCTTCCGTCTTCGCCGTGCCGGTCATACCGGCGAGTTTATCGTACATGCGGAAGAAATTCTGGAAAGTGATCGTCGCGTAGGTGAGCGACTCGCGGCGCACCTCCACGTGTTCCTTGGCTTCGATGGCCTGATGCAACCCTTCGGAGTAGCGCCGTCCAAACATCATGCGACCGGTGAACTCGTCCACGATGATGATCTCACCGTCGCGCACGACGTATTCCTTGTCGCGTTCGTAGAATTCTTTGGCCCGCAGGGCGTTATCGAGGTAAGCGAGCATGTGCGCATGTTGCGGGTCGTAAATGCTTTCCTCTTCGGGAATGTTGAGCATGCGTTCGATTTTGGCGGTGCCCTCTTCGGTGAGGATGGCGGTTTGATTGCGTTCATCGACCTCGTAATCCTCATCCCGGCGCAGGCGCGGAACCAAACTTGCAAAGCGGTGGTACAGCTCGGAGGATTCCTCCGCCGGCCCGGAGATGATGAGCGGCGTGCGCGCCTCGTCGATGAGAATGCTGTCCACTTCATCCACGATGGCGTAATGGAGCTGGCGCTGCGTACACTGGCTCAGGTCGATGACCATGTTATCGCGCAAATAGTCGAAGCCGAATTCGTTGTTCGTACCATAGGTGATGTCGCTGCGATATGCCTCGCGGCGGGTGACGGGCCGCAGGTGCTGGTAGCGGTCATCGGCAGAGGCGTAGTCGGGGTCGTAGCGGAAGGATGCCTCGTCTGGCTGCCCCGCGCCGGACTGGATCACACTGACTGTGACACCCAGCGCGTGGTAGACCGGTCCCATCCATTGGACGCCGACTTTGGCCAGGTAATCGTTGGGTGTGACCAGATGTGCACCCAACCCTTGCAACGCATTGAGGTACAGCGGCAGCGTGGCGACCAGGGTTTTCCCCTCACCGGTGCGCATTTCGGCGACTTGACCTTCGTGGAGGATCATCCCCCCGATCAATTGGACGTCATAATGGCGCAGGCCGATGGTGCGGCGGCTGGCCTCGCGCACGGCGGCAAACGCCTCCGGCAGGAGGTCGTCCAGGGTTTCACCGGCCTGCAAGCGCGCCTTGAACGTGTTCGTCTGGGTGCGGAGTTCTTCTGGGGACATCTGTTGGAATGTCGGTTCCAGTGCGTTGATCTTTTGCACTGTCTTTTGCATCCGCGCGATCGCCCGTTGATTGGGGTCGCCGAAAATACGCTGTAGGAAGCCCTTTGCCATCCTGTTCTCCTGGTTAATGATTGCTTCCATTATACCATAGGCAAGACGCTATACAATTTTACCTGGATGGCGGGGATTTTTACGTTTTACGCTTTACGTTTTACGCTTTACGTTAACGGCTTGGCCCCCCGGCGAGGGGGAGTCCGGGGGGCCACCAGCCAAGGAAAGGAGGAGAGGTGCGATGGATTTTTCACCATCTGGGTTGGGACCAATTGGGTTGGTTTGCCAACCACAACCTCATTCACTCTTATCATAACGAATTTGGGGGTGAAAGATAGTGACGAATGACTAGTTCTGGCGTGACGTAACGCCATGCGGCGCATCACAAATCGTTCGCCGGTAGGTGTAGTCCGTGTCGCTTCAAGGAGCAACTTGGGCTAAATATGGGAATAGGGACAGACCCTGTTGCGCATCCTATTCAAGAGATTAACTTGTGCTATACTACGATCAGTACCCGGTATCCAACAATCAGTTAGAGGAGGAACGATGGACGAAGAACTGAAGAACAATGTGCCGACGGAAGAGGCCGTTGCGGGATGTGGTGAGGCGGCGGAAGAGGAACCGTGCTGCCCCGAAGTGCTCAGCGATATCGTGGCGGAGACGGTGACGATTGAGCAGGGCGGCGCGCAGAACGTCAAAGCGGAGACGGTGACGGTGAATCAGGGCGGCATTGCGCACGTCGAAGGCAAGTTCATCGACGTCAAGGAGGGCGGCATTGCCCTGGCGATGGGTGAGAATATGACCGTCACCGACGGCGGCGTGGTCGTCGCCGTCGCCGAAAACGTCAAGATGACCGACTCCGTGGCGGTGTTTGTGGCTGCCAATCAGGTCGGTGGTGAAAACGTGAAGGTGATCTTTGATGTGCGCGCGGCTGTCGTTTTTGGCGTCGTGCTCGGTGTTGTCGCCGGGGTGTTGGGCCGGTTGTTGGGGCGCAAAGCCTGAGTATCGGCTCCCCCTGTAACATAACGACATTGCGGCAGAGTATCCCTCTGCCGCAGTGATTTTTCACGCGCCTGGCCTGAAGGCTTGGCGGGGATTGTCAGGTGGGGGGCGAAAACCGCGGATCTGGCGATCCGCTTCAAGCATGCTTGACTCTACTGCAAAAAGGGAAATTCACCACAGAGGCACGGAGAACACAGAGGAATCTTTATTTTTATCTTGAATGAAATTGATTTTCCGGTTAGCAATATCAATTTTATCAAAATACAGTTAAATAGAACTC
>Ga0101944_10000379_pt1 | contig 134624 bp, 126 predicted proteins | sample DewCreD2012metaG_FD_75245 | JGI IMG/M metagenome (GOLD analysis project Ga0101944, IMG submission 75245) | Hot spring sediment bacterial and archeal communities from British Columbia, Canada, to study Microbial Dark Matter (Phase II) - Dewar... ...
TTTTCTTTAAACAAAACGGTTTCTCCTCTCTCGTTTTGTGCCTATATAATATATCCTTGACATCTTGTAAATTAATTTCTATGATTACTGCTAAAAATGTTTCCCTGACCTTTTTGCAGGGGAGTCATTTGATATAATTCACTCAAATATTCAATTGTTGTTGATGTCCACTAAGATGTGTATATGAAGTAAAAAAGTAAAGAACATTTTCATAAATTATAAAGAATGTGTATGCATCGCGTAATAGTATGTTTTTTATAAATAATGGCTAATGCGATTGTTCAGGGTATAACAATCTTTTTTTACAATTATGAAAAGTAATATTGGTACAATAGAAAGAATAATTCCCAATGCAAATAGATTAGAATAACCAAATGTATCCGCTACTAACCCTGAAAACCACATCCCAGGTGATTTGCCAAGTACTTCAATAGTTGCAAGCAAAGTATAATGTGTAGCCCCAATCATCTTGTCAACAGTATACATCATAAATGCAAACATTGTGGTGGTTAGCATTCCACCAAAAAAATGTTCAGCGATAGTTACCATAATAATTAATTCACGGGAAGGGACGATGAGTGTGCAATACCATTCACCACATAACGGGATGAAACGTACCAGCAGTGAAACCCACAAACCCTTAATAACTCCATACCGTGATGCAATCACACCACCAATTATTGAACCCATGATAGAAGCCGCCATTCCATAGATACCCTGCCACAAACCTATTTGCAAAGCATTAAAGCCCTGGTCAACCAAAAATGGCTTAAACATTCCGTCAATAAAGGTTTCCCCTGTTTTATACGTTGCTATCAGGAGGAAAATAAAAATTATACCATGTTGTTTAACGGCTTTCTTAATATGAACAAAAATATCATTAACTGTGATATATTTAACATTGGTTTGCGTTAAAACATTTTCTTTATATGGAATAAGCAGTAATACAGGGATTGCCATAATTCCGCAGATGACATGAAAAACATTTCTCCAACCAAGATATTCACTTAGCCAAACTAAAAAACCACCACTTATAAGCATCCCAATTTTATATCCAACAACCTGAATGGCATTACCATATCCTAAATCCTTATCTTTTAAAATATCTATTGCCAATCCATCAACTGCAATATCCTGAATTGAGGCACAAAAGTTCATGACAAATATAGTTGCAGCAAATAATACTGGATTCACAGTTATATCGATATGTGTAGCACTATAGGCTGAAACAAACATCATCATTTGCAAAGGCAACAGCCATGATTTCCTTCTTCCAAACGTGGCAATCCAGAATCTATCAACAAGAGGTGCCCATACAATTTTTAGCATCCACGGCAATGCCAGGAGGCTGCTAAATCCAATCATAGTAAGCGATACCCCGGATTGCCTGAACAGAACCGGTAAAGCAGTCACCTGAAATCCAAAGGGAATACCCTGAGTTAAATACAAAAGAAAAAGTAGAATAAAGCCATATATGCGATAGTGACCCACAATCATTGCCTGCAGAAATATTAAAATTGTGAAAAAGGATTTTCCTGTGCTGCTACTTTGGGATAGAAAAGAGGTATGGTATGGCCATATTCAACAGTAGCGGTGTTTGCCGTTTTGTTGCGATATAGGGCTATTCGGTATATGCCGATGGTACAACACAATGATGTATCATTCACAATAAATTCTCCGTATTTTTGTTTCAAATGTTGCTGCAATTGATCAAATTGTGCGTCAGTAACGGGTATTGTAACAATAACAGTATACAATCTGTCAAAAAAATCAAATACTAACATACCATGTGATTGAGAATCATCGTAGGTTATTATTTTAATCACACCAATTTTTATTTCTTTGAAATTATAATCATGGTAAAACAAAATATCTTTTACCCTGTTATACGTTGATCCTAAAAATATTTGATTATAACCAATATATTGGGCAAAAACATTGCCCCAATACAACATCAATGCCATTACAATTAATAAAGTAGCGCATATATTTTTACACGATCCCATTATACTTCCCTCCCCCATAAAACTAATATGGCATAAATGCATACTGTTATCGTTTATAATGTATTACATCCCCCAGCTTTGATATCTCTTTTGAGCTATCGCACATATTTCATCTACAAACCCCTGAGGATTTATTTTAAATTTTTCTAATCGTGAACGCACCATATCCTTTATTGCCTGGAAATTAAAAGGATATGCACTCAATGATAACTCAATATCACGCTTTAATGTAGTGTAGCTTTCAGTTCCATGTTCAATTCGTTGCCCAATGATGTTTGCCTGCAATCGTCTGTGTTTCTTTTCTAACTCAATGATTTCTTTAGGTTTTTCTTTTACATCGGATAACACTATAAGTGATGGTAGAATGTGTTCACCAATATCAGACAGTAAAAATTTATTTATTTCTTTTGAATCATTGAACAATACTAACAGTGATTCCAGGGATGAACCATACACAGTAATATGGGATAAGGGAATAATTGCATCTGAGGGATTAAACGCAATAGAATTAATCTTGGAAAATGTAATAACACTTGACTCACCTCTTCCAACATACAGTACATCTTCTTCTTTTGTGTTAGTTTGTGCCATATACTTTTCAATTTCAATAATTTTCCTTTCGCCAGAAATAAATTGTTCAATATCACCTGCATACAACTCAATATTTTTCTGGCCTGTAGTCTTTTTATATTCTGTTGCCACCAGATGATTATCATCAAGTTCAACTCTCCTGATTATTTCAATTGCCAGTTCATAAGGAATTGCTGTCAGTATTGAAGGATCATATTGTTTCATGAAATTCATAAAATGGCAGGCACCCGGGAAAAGACGGGTTTTAGCACCTACAGTATAAGCACATTGAGTGGGCACATCTTTTAAAAGATAATCAGGATAGTAAACAGCTAATTTCAAAAATGAAAACGGAATTTGTCCTTTTCCAGAAAGCTTCCGGTTAACTTCATCAAGAAAGTTCTCAATAATTGAGCTTTCTTCATCATAGAAAATAGCATCAAGCAATTGGTTATAATCTCCAATTTCAAGGAAGTCACCCAATCCAACAAATATCTTTTTTGGGCGGTATAATAAATCAGAACAAACAGCAATAAACTCTTTACGGCTGTATTCCTTAATAATTAACTGTTTATGCTTATTGTATTGGACAACTATATAATCCATAAAAAACTCTTATTAAATATTTCAAAATATTACAAGATATATTATAAGATCATGGGAGTTTGGCAAGATTTTTTATAAATTTATTATAATAAATTACATAGTATATACCCCTCCATCTGAACGGCAGAGAGGCATATACTACTCACAAATCGTACTATTATTTATTCAGAAATAAACCTCGAATAAGTTTAATTTATATCCAGCCAATTTTTGTAGCCTGGGAACGCAACTCTTCCCTGAAATCTGGGTGTGCAATGTTGATTAATGCTAAAACCCTATCGTGAACACTACGCATCCGTAAATTTGCAACACCATATTCAGTGACTACATACTCAACATCATTTCGGGAAGTTGTAACAACTGTTCCCAGTGGTAAATAAGGAACAATATTACTGTATAATTTCCCCTCCTTATCCTTATATGTTGCATTAAGTGCTATAATACTTTTCCCACCTTTTGACTTTTTTGCGCCATGAACAAAATTTACCTGTCCACCGGTTCCGCTATACTGTTTTGTACCTATTGATTCGGCTGCTACTTGCCCGGTTAAATCTATCATAAGTGCATTATTGATTGATACTAAATTATCATTCATTGCTATTACTTCAGGAGTATTGACCCATCCCACTTCACAAAAGAGGAAGTCTTCGTTGTGATCAAGGTACTCATAAAACTCTCTGGTGCCAACAGCAAATGCCGCTATAACTTTTCCAGGGTAAAAAGTTTTCTTCACTCCATTAATTACTCCTGCTTCCACTAAACGCATAACCGATGGCGTGACAACCTCGCCATGCATACCCAGATCCTTCTTAGTGTACAACAAATTACCAATAGCATTTGCTAATCCTCCAAATCCCAGTTGTATTGTTGCACCATTAGGTATTAAATCAGCAATAATTTCCGCCATCTTCTTTTCAACATCGGTTATAGGAATTTCAGGTAATTCAAATAATGGGGTATCCTGTTCAATAATATAATCTACTTCTGAGACGTGTACAAGGAAATCCACGCTGTTAAGCCATGGAGTATTACTGTTAATTTCAGCAATAACTGTTTCCGCATTCAATATCACTTCCTTGCGCGGTAAAAATGCCCCAAAACAAGATAAATTTATAAAACCATCTTCATTTGGCGGTGTAGCGGTAAAAGCCACCCGATTGCACTGTGCATCAAGGCCAGCCTGTGGTATATCACTTAAATGCATGGGTTTGTAGTGTGCCATTTTCCATTCCATACAAACACGCTCCATTGGCCCAACAAACATAGTTTCAATATGAAAGCTTTCCCTGTTTTCCGGTTTCATATAATCATAAAGACCCATTGCGTAGCCCTGATATACAGTCACATCCTTAACCATCCCTGCTCTCTTACCTAAAGCAGTAGCAAATGAAGCAGGAATACCGGTTCCACCTCCCATAAAAACCCTATCTCCAGATTTTACAATGTTTGCTGCTTCTTCTGCTGTAACTTTTTTACTGTTATAATCTTCCAACCACATTGATAATGGATATGAGGGTTTGCGACGCAAAACGATAGAATCAACATCAACCATATACTAATGCCTCCTTAAAATATAAATAGCCAAAAAGTAAACATTAGTTATTTTTTCAATAAAAATATTTTTTATAAATATTAATAATATAATATCATATTATAATAATTATACATATGGCAAGCTTTTTTATGTAATAATTTTTATATTTTTATTTTATGGATATTTACTGGCATATTACATTACAGATCATAAATTTGTAGCCAAATTAAACCTGAAATATAATATTATTGCCATCTATAAGTATACCATTTAATTTTGCTTGACAACTGATTATAAATTTATATTTATTATAAACTATTACTAATCCTTAAAATCATTTTATGAACAAAGAAGCTCTGGCTTATCGTCGCCATAGGCGGTCAAATGTATATTGTTGATATTTTTCTTTTAAACATCCTTATAGGAGAATGATCCATGTTCCCCAAACCCTCAGACAAAATTGCAATTTATATAGAAAATAACGAAATTTCTTATAAAGAACTTATTCAAAATATTAAATCATTTGCATCATATTTAAATATCAAGAAAGGCGATAGAGTCCTCATATTTGCTGAAAACAGCCCTGAATGGATTTATGCATTCTACAGCATATGGGCAAAAAAAGGAATAGCAGTTCCCTGTGATTATAACCTGAAAGAACAGGAACTGGGATACATCCTAAAAAACTGTAACCCTAAAGTAATATATTGTTCAACCAATACCTTGCCTACTGTAAAAAAGTCTTTAAAACAAATACACTTCAAGCCACGCATACTAATATTAGAACAGTGCAAAATAAAACCAGATACCACCCTTCAATTCCCTGAAATTAATTATAATGATATTGCAATCATCATGTATACTTCAGGTACTACTGGAAAACCAAAGGGTGTTATGCTCAGCTATGACAATCTGCTATTTAGCATACAGGCAATTGCTAATCTGAAAATGTTAACAGAAAATGACAGGATGATTGCATTGTTGCCATTCTACCATATCTTCCCACTCCAAGGTTGTGTTACTGCACCATTGTATCTCAATGCTTCAATAATTATGGTAAAAGAACTGGTGCTTGATAAAATACTGGCTGCATTGCAGAAGCATAAAGTTACCATGTTTTTAGGAATACCCCGCTTATATGAACTATTGCATAAGAATATCATGGCTGCAGTAAAAAAGAATCCTGTTGCATATGGTTTATTTTTAATTGCAAAAGTTTTTAACAGCCTTACCTTTTCCAAAATCCTTTTTAAAAAGATACACAATGCATTTGGAGGACACATTCATGCTTTTCTTACCGGAGGCGCTAAATTAGACCCGGTAGTTGCCCGCGATTTAAAAACATTGGGATTTAATCTGGTTGAAGGATACGGACTAACCGAAACTGCCCCCCTTGTTGCATTTAACCCTTTTTCAAAAGTGAAGTTGGGATCTGTTGGATTGCCTGTTAAGGGAACAGAAGTTAAGATCGTTGATGGGGAAATTCTGGTTAAAGGCAGAAATGTAATGAAAGGATATTACAAAAATTCAAAGGCAACCAACGAAGTCATTACCAATGGATGGTTTCATACTAAAGATACCGGTTATTTTGATGATGATGGATACCTTTATATAACAGGCAGAAAGGATGATATGATTGTATTACCCAGTGGTAAAAATATTAATCCAGAAGAAATTGAAAAACACATTTTACGCATATCGCCATTAATAAAAGAAATAGGGGTGATAGAAGACCAGGGAAATCTTACAGCAGTCATTCATCCAGATTACAGCCTCATTACAAAAGAAAATATTGTCAATATCCTTGAAACGATAAAGCGTAAAGTCATTAACCGCTATAATGCCAGTGTTGCCAGCTATAAACATATTACTAAAATAACTATCTCCAAAAATGAACTGCCAAAAACACGACTGGGCAAACTCCAGCGATACATAGTAAAACAATGGGCACAAAATGAAAATAAATCAATTGAACATGAAGAAATTAAAGAACCAAAAACAATTGAGTATAAATCAATCAAAAGATTCTTAACAATACATACACGCAAGAAAGTTTTACCTCACCATAATCTTTTACTTGATCTTGGCCTTGATTCTTTAGGAATTCTTTCCTTTCAAACATATATTGAAGAAACATTTGGCATTAATATATCAAACGCTGATATTCTAAATCATCCAACTGTTGAAGAAATAACAGGATTTATTGCCCAACACAAATTAAAATTTGAAGAACAGGCACAAAACTGGTTACAAATAATCATCAAAAATACATCGTACACGTTTAAACATGGATTTTCCTTAATACTATTTTTAAAATTTTTAGTAAAACCATTGGCATCTTTGTATTTCAAACTGAAACTAAAGGGAAAAGACAATATACCTGATGGCCCTGTTATCTTTGCCCCAAATCATCAGAGTTTTTTAGATTCAGTACTTCTTATTGCATCACTACCAAATAAAACATTAATACACAGTTACTTTTTATCCCGTGAGTTAGGCTTTATTAAAGTATCCCGTGGGGATTCACTGGCAAAATTAATGAATACCATAATTGTAAATATCGATACTAACCTTAAAGATTCCATTCAGAAAATGGCAGCCATACTCCAAAATAAACATAATATTATTATATTTCCCGAAGGCACCCGTACTATTGACGGGCAATTAGGAACCTTTAAAAAGACATTTGCTATCCTTAGCAAAGAACTTAATTGTCCTGTTGTCCCAATAGCAATACAGGGCGCATATCAATCGTTTAAGCGTGGTAAACTATTGCCCAAACCAGCACAAATAACTATTGATATACTCCCACCCATATACCCAGATAAACTCACTGTTGATGATATTGTGGCAAAAACGCAAGATGCTATCGCACAAAAGCTTGAACATGAGAATAATTAATTTGACTTTAGTAATTTGACACCTTATACTATATGTCAAATACGTTTGGGAGATAGTTCTTATGATTGAAACTATTGTACAAATTATAGCAACCAATATTGTAGCAATCCTTGCATTTTTCTTTGTTGCATGGATTTTAAGCCTTATTACAAAGGATGCAAGTATTGCCGATGTGTTCTGGGGTTTGGGCTTTATACTTGTATCAGTGCTTACGTTTATACTTTATCAAGGGTATTATGCCAGGGCAATAATTATTGTAACTCTGGTTATATTATGGGGGTTGCGATTATCGATATATATTTTTTACCGAAAACGCGGCAAGGGAGAAGATCCCCGATACACCGCAATGCGTAACAAAAACCCTAAAAACTTCTGGATCATAAGCCTTTTTAAGGTATTCTGGTTACAGGGTTTGCTTCTCATCATCATCTCACTATCAGCCCAAATTGGAATTTCTGCACAACAACCATCTATCCTTATTATAACTGATTATATTGGTTTTGTTGTATGGTTAACCGGCTTCATTTTTGAAACAGTTGCCGATATACAGCTTTATAAATTTATTCATAATCCTGCAAATGCAGGAAAAGTTATGAACCAGGGTTTATGGTATTATTCACGACACCCAAATTACTTTGGCGAATCACTAATGTGGTGGGGCATTTTCATTATTACTCTTCCAGTACCGTATGGGTTAGCAACAATAATTTCTCCACTTTTAATAACCTATATGCTTTTAAAAGTTTCAGGGGTTACATTGCTTGAAAGTTCTTTAAGAGAAAAACGCCCTGAATATATTAATTATATAAAAACAACAAGTGCATTTATACCGTTACCAAAGAAGAAGCTATAATTAGCACATTAAACAAGGGAGGGTTTATGATAAACAAGATTAATGACGCATCAACAAACACTCAAGGCGTGTTACAAAAAACAAAAGAAATGGGGAAGAATACTGTTGAAGAAACTCGCAACAGATTAAGTGAAGTACCAAAAACCCTTGAGGAAGAAAATAAAGGTAAGGTCATCAATACTCAGGCATAATATGTGCATAACATGAAAAGGGGCTGCCATTATGGCAACCCCCTATCTACAATTTTTGTTATGACTGTGCTGCTAATCGCTTATAGTTCTTATACCGCCATTGAGCACTTTCCATTGCAGCGGCAAAAAGCTCATCAGCAACTTCAGGAAATTCCTTCTTTAAAGCTGAATACCGTACTTCACCCATGAGAAAGTCTTTAAACTTATCCCATTGAGGTTCCTTAGAATCTAATATAAATGGATTTTTGCCTTCTTTTTCAAGCAATGGGTTGTACCGCCATAATGACCAGTATCCGCACTCAACTGCTTTCTTTGCTTCTTCTTGGGATTTTCCCATACCTTCACGTAATCCATGATTAATACATGGAGAGTATGCAATGATGAGAGATGGTCCCGGGTAGCTTTCGGCTTCGGTTATTGCACGCATATACTGCATCTGGCTTGCACCCATGGCAACCTGGGCCACATACACATATCCGTATGTGATTGCCATTAGTCCTAAATCTTTTTTACGCACCCGCTTACCAGCTGCAGCAAATTTGGCCTGTGCTGCTATTGGTGTTGCCTTTGATGATTGGCCACCTGTATTGGAGTACACTTCTGTATCCATTACAAGTATGTTGACATCCTCTCCTGAAGAAATCACGTGATCAAGCCCACCAAACCCTATATCATAAGCAAATCCATCACCGCCAAACACCCAGACAGATTTCTTTTCCAAGTACTGAGCCAATTTTAACACTTCAGCTGCTTCGCGGGAACTATCGCCCTTTAATAGCGGTAATAATTTCTTTGTTGCTTCACTTGATTTTTCAGCATTATCTTTCCCCGCAATCCACTCAAGCGCTGCTGCTTTAAGTTCAGCATTTGATGTGGTTTTTGCCAATTGTTCTAAAAGCTGTGCAATCTTATTCCTCTGCTGATTAATACCTAAATAAAAGCCATACCCATATTCTCCTGCATCTTCAAAAAGTGAGCTTGCCCATGCCGGCCCCTTTCCTTTTGCATTGGTACAGTATGGAGTTGCAGGTGCAGAACCACCATAAATAGAAGAACAGCCCGTTGCATTGGCAATGAGCATCCTGTCGCCAAATAACTGTGTGATAAGCTTAATGTAAGGTGTTTCCCCGCAGCCTGCGCATGCACCAGAGAACTCAAACAGTGGCTGACAGAACTGGCTTCCTTTAACGGTATATTTATTCATTAGATTATCTTTGTACGTAACATTCTTTACTATGAAGTCCCAGTATTTCTGCTGGTTCAACTGGCTTTCAAGTGGTTTCATGATTAATGCCTTTTCTTTTGCCGGACATTCCTCAGCACAGTTGCCACAACCAGTACAATCCAGAGGACTTATCTGAATCCTGAATTTAAGCCCTTCAAGGCCTTTGCCCTTTGCATCAAGTGTTTGCATATCAGAAGGAGCTTTTTTCATTTCATCTTCATTCAGCAGGAATGGCCTGATAACTGCATGGGGGCACACATAGGCACACTGATTACACTGAATACAATTATCAGGCTGCCACTCAGGAACATTGACAGCAATGCCTCGTTTTTCGTACTGGGTTGTACCTGGAGGGAATGTTCCATCTGCCCTTGGCAAAAAGGCGCTTACCGGTAAACTATCGCCCTCTAACCTGTTCATTGGTTCAGCTATCTCACGGATAAACTCAGGTAACTCTTCAAATTTTGGCTTACCGGGTAGCTGAATATTTTTCCAGTCTTGGGGAACTTTAACTTCTTTTACATTGTTTGCACCTTCATCAACTGCAGCCATATTTTTACTTACAACATCAGCACCTTTACGACCATATGTCTTTTCGATAGCACCTTTCATTTCTTTTTCAGCTATCTCATATGGAATAACATTGCTGACTTTAAAGAATGCCGCCTGCATGATGGTATTTGTCCTGCCAGGAAGGCCAATACGTTCTGAAATTTCTGTAGCATTGATGATATAAAACTTAATATTATTTTCAGCTAAATATCTTTTAATGTGATCGGGCAGATGCTTCTTGGTTTCTTCCTCATCCCATAGAGAATTGAGCAGAAATGTTCCACCTTTTTTTAATCCTTTTAAAATATCATATTTATTAAGATATGCAGGGACATGACAGGCTACAAAGTCAGGATTGTTAACAAGATAGGTTGATCTAATAGGTTTTTTACCAAACCTAAGATGTGAAACAGTCACACCGCCTGATTTTTTTGAATCATATGCAAAGTATGCCTGCGCATACAAATCAGTGTTGTCGCCAATAATTTTGATTGAGTTCTTGTTTGCACCCACAGTACCATCCGAACCCAAACCAAAAAACTTACCTTCAAATGTCCCTTCCGGTACTACACTGGTTTCTTCAGGCAATGGCAGCGATGTAAATGTTACATCATCCACTATGCCAACCGTAAAACCATTCTTTGGTTCACTGAGTTTGAGATTATTATAAACTGCAAGAATCTGTGCCGGAGTAGTGTCTTTAGAGCTTAATCCATATCGCCCACCAACAATCACAGGTGGATTAGCTGTTCCATAAAACGCTGCACGGACATCCAGATACAACGGTTCGCCAATGGAGCCAGGTTCTTTTGTTCGGTCCAGTACTGCAATGCGCTTTACAGTTTGTGGCAATACTTTGAAGAAATATTTTGTTGAAAACGGCCTGTATAAGTGGCAAGTAACAAGTCCAACCTTCTCACCCTTTTTGAGCAAATAGTCAATTGTTTCTTCTATTGTTTCGGTTACCGAACCCATTGCAACAATGATATGTTCTGCATCAGATGCGCCATAATAAGTAAAAGGATGATATTCTCTTCCTGTAAGCTTATTAATCTCCTGCATATACTCTTCTACTATATCTGGCACTGCCTGATAAAAGACATTGCTGACTTCCCTTGCCTGGAAATAGATATCGGGATTTTGCGCAGTGCCGCGTGTTACAGGGTGTTCAGGATTTAATGCATTATTTCTGAATTCTTCTAACTTAGCATAATTGATAAGCTTTGCAAGATCTTCATAATTCAGCACTTCAATTTTCTGAATTTCATGAGATGTTCTAAATCCATCAAAGAAGTGCAAAAATGGTATACGTGATTTAATTGCAGAAAGATGGGCAACAGCAGCTAAATCCATAACCTCTTGCACTCCACCGCTTGCAAGCATTGCAAACCCAGTCTGACGGCAAGCGTTTATATCCTGATGGTCACCAAATATGGATAAAGCCTGAGCTGAAATTGAACGTGCACTGACATGGAAAACCGCAGGAAGCAATTCCCCAGAAATTTTATACATGTTGGGAACCATCAACAGCAATCCCTGCGATGCAGTATATGTAGTGGTAAGCGAACCTGCTTGCAATGAACCATGCACAGCAGCAGCTGCACCCGCTTCTGACTGCATTTCAACAACGCGCACAACCTGCCCAAAAATATTTTTCTTCCCATGTGCAGCCCATTCATCAACAAATTCTGCCATTGGTGAAGATGGTGTAATTGGATAGATGGCAGCAACTTCTGTAAACGCATACGATATGTATGCAGCAGCCTCGTTACCATCCATTGATTTCATAACCTTTTTTGCCATGAAAGCTTTCTCCTTTCTGTTTTGATTTTGAAATATAAAAATCCCTTACCCAGTAATACAAATGAGATTAATTACAAAATAAAATATTTTGATTAATGAAAGATCACGGCGTGTTAATAACCTTCTTCATTTAGTCTAATGTAAGTCAATTAAAAAATCAAATAATTAAATTCTCAGTTTTCATTTTTTACATCATAACCTTTAACATAGCATGTGTACATATAATTTCTAAGTATTCATTATGGGCGATAGTTATTATATATAAATCATTGCCTATTTTAAATTTCATTACCATTTTGTGCTTGCATGATAGATGGTACACTTCATATTTGTCATATATCTTATCATAATATAAATGGAGGACTTTTATGGCTAACCTTTACTGCAGAGATACAATTGCTGATATTGTTCGACGTGCTGCTTCACGGTTTGGCGGAAAAACAGCAATTGCTTTTAGGGACACTAATTTGACATTCAGGCAACTTGAAGAAGAATGTTGCCGTTTTGCCCATCTTATGCAACAGTATGGTATAGAAAAAGGTGACCGTGTTGCTATTATAGCGTTTAATTCACACTATTATCCGATAAGCTTTGCAGGCCTTTCAAAGATTGGAGCAATTCAGGTACCCATAAACTACATGCTTAATGGCGATGAGATGGCATATATCATAAATCACTCCAATTCCAAGATGGTAATCGTTGAAGATAATTTATATAATGTGATTGCACCTGCTAAAAATAAATGCACAACTGTAGAAAACTGGCTGTATATCCCTCTTGAAGGAACACCAACACCACAAGGATTTGATAATCTTATTGAAATGTTACAAGGCATGCCAGCACATGATATTGCGGCAACAGTATCTCCGGAAGATATTGCACAGATTCCATATACCAGTGGTACAGAATCAAAGCCAAAAGGCGCAATGCTATCGCACAGAGCATTAATGTCACAGTATTTTAGCTGCATTATTGAAGGTGAATACCAGCCACATGACATCAGCCTGCATGCACTGCCACTCTTTCACTGTGCACAGCTTCATTGCTTTCTCATGCCATTTTTGTATATAGGAGCAACAAACATAATCTTACATAAAGCAGATCCTGTTGCCATGATGCAACTCATTGAAAAATATTCCATAACACACATGTTTTCGCCACCAACTGTATGGATTGGGATTATCAATCACCCGGAATTCAAAAAGTATAATCTTTCTTCACTTAAAAAAGCTGCCTATGGCGCAAGTATTATGCCAGTGGAGGTTTTAAAACGCTTAACTGAGATATTTCCGGGCTTACGCTTATGGAACTATTATGGGCAAACAGAAATGGGGCCAGTTGCAACAATATTAAAACCCGAAGACCAGCTTAAAAAGCCCGGTTCAGCAGGCAAACCGGTACTCAATGTTGAAACAGCATTAATGGACGATGATGGCAACTTTGTGCCGGTTGGGGAAGTTGGTGAGATAGTTCATAGATCAGGGCACGTTATGACAGGGTATTTAGACGATCCTGAAAAAACTGCCGAAGCATTTGCTTATGAATGGTTTCACAGTGGGGATTTAGGAAAATTTGATGAAGATGGATACTTATATGTCGTTGACCGTAAAAAAGATATGATAAAAACAGGTGGTGAAAATGTTGCATCACGTGAAGTGGAAGAAGTATTATACCAGCATCCTGCTGTTGCTGAGGTTGCCGTGTTTGGCCTGCCCGACCCTAAATGGATAGAACTTGTGTGTGCGGCCGTAGTGTTGAAAAAAGACAAGCAGGCAACGGAGGAAGAGATCATCGCATTTGCTAAGCAGCATTTAGCAGGGTTTAAAACACCAAAGAAAATCTTTATTATGAATGCATTGCCAAAAAATCCATCAGGAAAAATATTAAAACGTGAATTACGCCAGATTTTAGCTGTTGAAACAAAGTAAACTATACACACTAATAAAACAAAAAATTGCAACAGACCATATAATTCTGTTGCAATTTTTTTTATCGTAGTAATTATGACGTATTAAACTATAGCTTTTTAGTTATCAATGGAGGCAATCTACCATGTATCCAATACTATTCCAATATAAATTTATTACCATTGGCGGATATGGCGTAATGCTGGCTATAGGAATTTATATGGCATATATTTTATTGGAACGAGAACTTATTTTACGTGATATTAATCCGGATTTAGCATACAAGATATTACTGGTTGCTATTCCCGCTGGTATTATTGGTTCAAAAGTTTTCCACATACTTGATCACATGGACGAATTTTTGTCTGATCCAGCAGGAACCGTATTTTCAGGCGCTGGCCTTTCCATATATGGTGGGTTCCTCTTTGCATTGTTATTCAGCTACTTTATCATTAAGCAAAGCAAAGAGCCTGTTTTAAAAATTCTTGATATTACTGCACCATGTATAGCAGTTGGCTATGGTTTTGGAAGAATAGGATGCCATGTTGCGGGCGATGGGTGCTATGGTATTGAAACATCAAGTATCCTCGGCGTAGCCTATCCCAATGGTATTGTCCCAATATCCTATGCCGTATACCCTACTCCTCTTTTTGAATCATTTTTCTCATTCATTGTTGCAATACTTTTATTACAACTCAGAAAAAAAGAATTTTCACAGGGAACTCTATTTTTCATATACTTGATTTTAAACGGGTTACCACGGTTTTTTGTGGAATTTATCCGAAGAAACCCTATCGTTTTTGCTGGCTTAACACAAGCACAGATAATTGCATTAGGACTGATTATGGCCGGTATTGCCGGGATAGTAATTGTCAACCAGAAAAAATTACGGAATGCATAAACTATTGTTTTAATGCCAATATCATATTGTTTATAACGCGGTTGCTATATTCCACACCTTCCATCAATCCCTTATATAAGTATAGGGATTTTAATGCTACTTTTTCCTGTTCACTGGTAACGGTATCATCAATCTCATAACCTTCAGTTACTGTGTGAATAATGTGCTGTATAGTTAACCCTACCAAATTCTTTGTAACACTAAAGTCTGTAAGCCTTGCATCAATATCATCCAGCTTTTTTACAAGAGATGCTATAGCTTGTGTCTTTCTTCTTTTAATGTTTTGTATCAGTTCTTCTGAAAACCGTATTGCCTGGTGCAACATGGTATTCATTTTATCAGTTTGTTGATGCATTTCATCCAATTGCTTTATCAGGTTTTCTGAATACAACGCAATAGTACTAACATTCGGTATTGAACGGTTAAATATTTCATCAATTTCATTCCATACATTAATTTCAGTACTTTGATATACAATTTCCTCAAAATTTCTATGAGTAACGTTTTCAATATATGCACCATCATATGTAGCATTAATCAATGAAGGGTCATATAACCGGCCAAACCATGAAATAAAGATCATCATTTTTTGATTAGTATGAACCTGCTTGCTTTTTATGCCTTTAACAAAAATCTTTGGCAATGCAGTAAGCTGAAACCTGTTAAACATCTCTACGGTATAGGTGCGATAGTTCCTGAAAAATATATGGTCATCTAAATAAGCACCTTTGACATGTGCCAGCCCTTCGGTAAAAGCTAAATCCTGCCCTACCATGATAATGGGATGAGCACCCAAACGTTTTGCAAAATCATACGCATTAGTTGACACTGAGCCACCATAGCGCAAGGTCCCATAACTGCCTATAGTATCCTCAATCCACTTCATCATCTCAAAAGCAACGCCTGTTATTGCCTTTCTGCCTTTGTAAAATAAAAATGTGGAAGGATGTACCATTGGATCAGCAATTAATATTGTTCTTTTACTATGGGCACCTTCAAAATACCGTGCATTAATTAATTGCGGGTCAACGGTAATACAAAAATGTGGTTCAATTCCATAATATTCCAAAACCTTGAGTGACGTATCCACAGCAACAATAATAGCATTGTTATAGTGTTTTTGAATATATGGTATACTTTGTGTTAATGTTGGTCCGGCATTAATAATAATAGCTGGAATATTGTGGAATTTGTCAAAAAAAGCTTTTGCTGGGGGAGCACTAATAATTTCTTTAATATTGCGTGCAATATTGGAAGTCCATAATTTTTCAAATTTAGCCAATGTGGCAATATTTACTTCTTTTGTGGCAAGATATGCTTTTGCAATTCTTTGCAGATTAGTGTATCGTTCAGGGTCAATCTGGAATGAACCACGGTGCGTGATAAACAGTGTTTTATATGAAGACCTCCCCTTCATGTGAATTGCTATTGCTTCTTCATCAGGGTTGACCAGCAATATGACTCGTTTATCTTTCAATACATTTTGTAAATTACGGTGAGCGATAGCTGCTGCAATCATCCACGGAAATTGTTCCAGTATTAATACTGTTGCATCTTTTTTAACCTTTTGTAACAACCATTCAATATGATATCCAAATCCAAACCCGGAAACAATAACACAATCGTATTGTGCGCAATCAAATTCATCAATGAGGCGTTGTGCTTCTTTAACAGGATCAAATTTACTATGAACTGCGATGTGCCCTGATCCTTTCTTTATAATAGGAATGGCATCCCCACTTTTTGCCTGTAACACCTCAACGTATGGCGTGTAATCTACATTGCTAATTGTTTTAGCCAGAGACTCATTGTGTTGAGCTATCGCCATAATATTGTTTTGAAAAATATTTTCCACATTTACTCCATAACCAGCGTAATAGTAGTAACTTTTTTCAACGGCACCCCCGGTTTTGGATCCTGAGAAACAACCTTGCCACTTCCTTTCATTATATACTGTATCGGATATTCATGTTGTAAATTTATTAAATGGCGTAAAACACGGGTATCTGTTTGCCCAATAAAATTTGGCAATACATCATCCTTAGCTGGCTTATATTGCATTGATTTAGCTTGTGTAGTATTTACAGTAACACTTCCAAACCCTCTAAGTGGCAATACCCGTTTCACTATGTCGCTGAAAACAGGTGCTGCCAGCTCACCGCCCGAACCGCCATACGCAGGTTCATCAAACATAACAAGAATGCAAATATCCGGGTTATCAACTGGTGCAATCCCAACAAATGATACAACATACGCATCAGGAATATAGCCGCCCTGTGGCAACGACTTCTGAGCTGTCCCGGTTTTTCCCCCTATACCATAGCCTGCTACATATGCTTTTTTGCCCGTTCCCTCAATAACAACATTATGCATCATGGAAAGAATGCTTTTTGCTATAGTCTCATTCAATATTTTCCCTTTTGTTTTAGGGAAAAAATTAGTGACTATTTCACCATTGCTGTTTTGGATTTGATTTACTATTTGAGGGTACATATATACGCCATTGTTGGCGATAGCTCCGAAAGCAGCAACAAGCTGCACAGAAGTCACTGATATTTCCTGACCTATTGCCATGGAATACTTTGAAAGACCCGACCATTGCTTGGGATTGCGAAGAATCCCTTGCGATTCACCGGGAAGCTGTATGCCTGTTTTTTCCCCAAAACCAAATCGGGTAAGAGTTTGATATACATATTCCTTTTTAATTGGCTGCATTGCCTGAATAATTCCTGCATTACATGAATAGGTTATGATATCATTCAGGGTAACCTTGCCGTGTTCCTTTGTGCACTTTATGGTTGCATCATAGACATCAACGCTGCCTTTGCATATATAGGTTCTTTTTAAAGCATCAGGTTGATGTTCCAACAAAGTTATTGCCGCAAATACCTTCATCGTTGAACCTGGTTCAAACGCATCCACAATCGAAAAGCATGTAAGAACAGATTTATCGTAATTATAAAAATATTCAGGATGAAATTGCGGATATAGTGCAAGTGCCAGTATCTTCCCTGTCTTGATTTCGTAAACCACTGCAACAGCTTTCTTTGGTTTTACCTGCCCTGCATATGTATTAATTGCTTTCTGTGCAATATACTGTATTGCCCTGTCCAGTGTTAGCTGGACCGTAAGACCCTTTTGTTCCTTTTGGCCGTAGCTATCGACACGTAATAATATATCATTATATTTATATTCAATACCTTCAAGTCCAATGTTGTCAACATTTACAAAACCTATAACCTGTGACGCTAACATGCCTTCAGGATATGCACGTGCATATTCTTTTTTAACATATATACCCGGTAACGATAATTCTTTTACTTTGCCAATTACATAGTCATCTACCCTACGTTTAATCCAAACAAAATGCTTATCACGTGTTAACAAATCTTTTATTTCTGATTGCGGCATTGAAAGTATAGATGAAAGTTTTAATGATTCAGTATCAGGATCGGTAACCTTACGGGGATCGGCAAATATAGAATATTTATATACTGAGATAGCAAGGGGATATCCACTTGCATCAATGATATCCCCACGCTTTATAACATCATTTTTATTATTAACTATTACTCTGAAGCTGAAATGCAGCTGCGTGATTTTTATTATTAGTAATACGGCTATAATACTGATGAAGATTAATGTTATTATAATCCTTCGTTTATGCGATACATTCTCCATATCAGCCTTGAATATTATTTGATTAAACCAAGCCGTGAAAAATCAAAATTTTTAATGTTATCCGTATTCCAGTATAGAATAAAAGCTTTACCTTTGATCCTATCTAGTGGTACATATCCAAAACCTCGGCTATCATAGGAATTTTCTCTGTTATCGCCCATTGCCACAATCATTCCTTTAGGAACAACCCCTTCAATACGCTTTTCGCTGAATCCTCTGTATGAAGTAACACCTTTAACATACGGTTCATCTAACTTAACACCATTAACCCAGACAGCCCCTTCTTCAATGTGCACTTCATCGCCCTCAACCGCTATGCACCGCTTTATGAAATCTTTTTCTTCCTCGTTAGGTGGTCTAAATATAATGATATCACCACGTTGAACAGGCCGTATACTTAAAAATGAAAGGTGGATTGGTTTTTTCATTCCTATCATCTGGGGGATTGTCGGCCCATATGTTATTTTTTCTGCTAAAAGATGATCCCCAACTAGCAAGGTGTCTTCCATCGAACCGGTTGGTATATAATATGCCTGTATAATAAACTGCCTTATATGCATGGCAAGAATAAATGCAACAAGGATAGCATCAAACATCTCCCATATTTTTTTAAACATCACTGTGCGTTTAGGTGACATATCATAAAAGTAATTTATTAGCTTTTCCCTGTCATCATTGCTTAACAGCATGAGCGGAAATCCTAAACTACGGTAACGCTCACGGATTACCAGGTTACTGAAAAAATTAACTTCCAGGTAGGTAATATCTTTTGCGTTGAAGTGGTAGTTTTCATTGTTAGTTTGAATGCTAATGCCCGATGGAGATGCGGTCAATGTGGCATTTCCAAATTTGCGCCATTTAATGAAATCATTCAGGATTCTGAGCAAAAACACACCACATAAAAACCCACCAATAGCATAGGTCCCACTATATGGAATTGCTACCGCTAAAAAAATAGTTGAATAAATTAAAAGTATCAGATATCCTATTCGCTTCAACATGAGCTTTACGAGCATCGTGTTGCTTAGAACTTGTATTTGAATTGTATCAGTATTTTGTTTGTTAAGAGCTAAAAACTGTAACATCTATGTACCTCGGCCTTTAAAAGGATATATTGTGTATATGCAATAGTCTTATAAAAGTTACATTTTTATTGAAAATTTATGAAGATATCATGTATATTATCACGATTAATGTGTCTACTATTTTTTAAATAATGAGAACATTATTACAACATATCGAAACATTAGAAAAAAAAGAGCGGTATACTCTTGCCAGGATGCTTGGGTTTCATGATCCCCAAAAAGCAACAGCTAAAGATATAGTGTCCCGTATGTCAAGCTATGTAGGAGTTGAACTGATTTTTTCACAATGTAATCCTGATGAAATTTCAATCCTTCAATTTTTGGCAGCTAATGACATCCATTTCAGAGACATTGAACACAACCTGCATATTCCCATACATCAGATTGAGAAAACTGCTCAGTTAATGGCAAGTAAATCTATTATCTACATCCTGAAAAATCGACAGTTACTATCTAACAAATTAGATAAAATATGTTTATACAGTGAACTACGGCAAATGCTGCATCCTATTGATACACAGACTTTATATCAATACTGCAATGAAATAATCAAACATATAACAACAAATACCTCCTCTACACCCAGGAAGGCCACTCTTAGTGATAGTGCATCCAACTTTCTTAAACTATGCATTCAGCGAGGTTGTGTCGTATCAGTGAAATATGCTATTGATACTCTTGGGATTGTAAAAGCACAAAATGTCCTAAATGAATTAAAAATGAATAATTGTATCAGAATTTTTCATAGAATATCTACACACTTTTCGGGTATGATTATAGTTCATCCTGATTATATACAAATTAAAAATGAGAGCAAAAACGCACATATTCACAATCATTTTATGGCACTTATTGCAATGTTAAAAGCTAATGACTGTATATCATCAAAAGGTCTGTTTTTAACTCAGGAAGGAAATTTACGAAAATCGGATATTGATAAAATTACAAAAGCATTGCATGCCGTATCTATACAAACAACAGGAAAAACATTGACTAGTGCCCAAATTACTCAATTGGCATTATACTTACTGTCTATCACAAATTCATTATCTGTTACAACAACCAATGTTAACAGTACACTAAAACACTTACAAAAATTTTTGTTACATCCTCATCAGATAACTCATATGATACTACAAGCAGCAGGAAAAGAAAATAATCCTTTATTTCCAAATCCTTTGCCTGTTAATAATGATGTCATAAAATCCGTTGTGCGCATTATTAAAAAGTATATGAATAAGTCGTTAGATACGTATATACTCATACATTTTTTAGAATCGCTGCCTGCAATATACTCTGAGCCGCTGCAACTAATTGATGATTATTTTGAAAATGTACGGATTAATGTTCTTACTGCTATTAATTTCCTCTGTGCTATAGGCATTATAGAAATCATGAATAATACTATTCAGTTTAGCGATATAGGTAAGATTATTTTTCAGCAGGATAAAAAATTCAGCCAGATGACAGCCAAAACAATATATATTAACCCTGACTTTTCTATTGTTATACCCTATCATGAAATACCTTCAGATATTTCATACATTCTTCTTGCGTTTACAGATATTACATCAACCGATGTGACAATCCATGCAAAAATTTCCAAAATATCGATTCTGAATGCAATCAAGCGAGGCATGAACCCTGAAATTTTTATTTCAGTATTAAAAGAATATGCCAAAAATCAGCTGCCACAGAATATACGATTTCAGCTTGATGAATGGATAGGGCGTACTCCCTCAGTTACTATCAAGCGGGGAGTTATTCTCAGTTCAGATAAAAAGGAATTTATTGATGAGCTATCGCATAGCCTTCCAAAAGGAGCGATAGTTGAGAGAATAAGCAATAATCATATAATAATCAGTGAATCAGCATTGGATACAGTTATAAAGTTTGCACAAAAGAAGGATGTGGTAATGACAATTATGCTTAATAATGAATGATTAAATAACATCAATCCGCTGGGTAATTTTCCAGTTGATATATTCACTTAAAGCATTAATGGTTTTTTCAGTAACAAAATAGATATTACCCCTAAGTCGCACCAGTGCCCCTTTATAATGAGTGAGCTTCATAGGATGGTCAATCCAGCCTATAGGCTCAACCTCACGCCAATTATCACAGGTCTTCAAAACGGGTATCTTTTTAAGGTGTAATTCCCTTATTTTCCCATCCTGAACAGCATCAGCTAATATTTTTTGCCATTCCATAACACTATATTCATTAAATTATTATATTAAAACAGTATTTATTCCTTAAAAAATAATTTAACATAAATGTACACTCCCCGCCGTAAGGCAGCGGGAGTGTACATTAATTATTTTTTGTACATATAAATGCATTTAAGAATTAACAGTGATATTAAAATTAATTTTATCATTTTCATAATGATAATCATCTTTAAAAGCACTGCCTGCCATCTGTCAAGAACCATTTACCATTTTGATAATAAAAATAAATTTTCATGGTAAAATTATTTCCCTTATATGTCAACATAGCACATTTTAACCCGATTTTCTTATCAACAAGTTCCATTCCATTATCTAGAAATGAAAATAAAAGCGATAGCGAAAGTGCAATTCTCAGATATGCACTATTTTTAATATTGGACGGCTGCTTGTAACGTGGATTCCTCATTAAATCAAAAAATCGTATAAGGATATCCCTGGATGATGCATTGTGATATTGTTTAACGTTTTTATAATTCAGTCGTAATGCAATTTTGTATTCATCTGTCTTCTCCGTTTTCATTGCGATTATCAGTTTAATAATATCATCCTTTATATCATTATGCACATAATTGTCATACATCTGTACTAATTCTCTTTGATTAAACAGTTTGCGCATTTCTACCAATGTATCATCAAGCCCTCTGTCAAACCATGCATACATTGGTGACTGTACAGTACATAACAAGATAATTATAATTATGAGTATATCAGATAAACGATAAGCCATAATTTACCGTGATTGTAAATCTTTTATTTGTTGTTCCAGTGATTCAATTTTTTTAAGCAACTCTTCGTTTTTTTGTTTTTCTTTTTTTAACTGCTCATGGAGACTCATGGCTTCTAATCTTCCTAATTCCTGGACAGCTTCAGTGGCATGGAGTATTTCAGTTGCATCTTTAAGTTCTTTGCTTGAATATTCAATTACAGCATTCTGTGCCTCTATTACACTCTGAGCATCCATCAACTCTTTCCTTCGCAATTCAGCAAGCATCTCTTCAGCATCAATTCTTTTTTTCAAATCAAACAATTCCTGCTGCCTAATTTTTGCAAAATTTGTTATGGCTTCATTAAGCTTTTTCTGCTCTTCAATAATATGCTTTTCAAAATGAATAATTTTTTCAAAAATATTTTTTTCTTTTTCATCAAAGAATGATTCCTTCCTATTGATATCCAGTAGATTGGTGTAAGTTTCCATCCTTTCCCCTGCTTCATGCGAAAAAAGATTTAGCATTTCTTTATACCGCTCTACAATAATCGATTTTTCCAACAATAATGAAAATTCACGTTTTTGCAACGGGCGCGAAAGGATTTCCAGATGCATCAAATCCGAAACTAAATGCGAAGCCTTACGGATTTGCTTTTTATATAACACCAGATATTTCAGAAATTTGTGAATCCGTTCATCCTTTCGTATCATAGCTAAAATTTCTGAAATATCACTATTCACAAGATCAATAATAAATATATTTATATGTGAAGGGATAATATTACATGATAAAAAGTTATTATTTTCAATAAGCGCAATATTCAAACCCAACAACTTCAATGCATTAAAGATTTCTTTCCCTTTGTCATTATCAGTGGAATACCATATATCAGCACGTTCCATAGTTTATAAAACCTGATTAATTATTTTTTAAATACAATTTTGATATTATATAAACAAAAAATATTTTGCAACCGTTTTTCTTACCAAATTTAAAAAAAAGGCTTACTATTAAAAGTAAGCCTTTATATACAATGATACTCACTCTATTGTTTATTATTTTGATTTATCCCACTTTCCTTCACTTCGTAACTTTTCTACTATCTTTTTTGCTTCATCTTTCAGTAAAACATAGTCAGTCTTTGCAACCCTATTCAAAGGAAACTGACCAGGTTTAACAATCTCAACATGTGAAGGCCTGGAATATGCTGATATATCATCACAGGCTTTCATAACATCTTCAGGAGTTACTTCCACACCCTGCAGAGGTTCAACAAATGCAATGATTGCCTCAGAATATACATTATGTTCAGCACCAACAACTGCAACCATATTGACTTTCCCTTTTAGTTTTTCACTGATATGATGCTCCACATCATCAGGATATACCTGATAGCCCTTTGGTTTTATGACAAGCTTTGATCTGCCAGCAAAATGCAATCCTTTCTCATCATAGTATCCCAAATCGCCAGTGTAGCAAATCCCTTCTTTTGAAATGGTCTTTTTAGTATTATCTGGATCATTGAGGTATCCCAAAAATATCTGTGGCCCACTGAAGCAAATTTCCCCTATCTCGCCTTTTGGTTTTTCCCTGCCTGCCGAACCATCAGCATTCATAGGTTCACGTATACTGATTGGGCAAAGCGGCATATCATAACCAATCCCCTGAACAATCTCATCAACATCTGCATCGACATCAGTATAGGTACAGAATCCTGAAGTTTCGGTTAAGCCTAAACCTGTGCCAATCCTTGGTGCCATGGATTTCATCTTTATCAGGAATTCCCTTGAAACAGCCTGGCCTCCATAGATAGCAAACCTCAAACTTGATAAATCATAATCCTTATAATTTGGCAGTAACCATTCCATGTTAAATAATGCAGGGATCTGACCAAGGCAAGTAACTTTGTGAGCCTGAATTGCTTCAAGGCTTAACTTTGGATCAAAAATATGAAGGATGACCGATGTTCCACCACCATAGATGGTTGTTGCCAATTGCTCAGTAGTACAGCCAACATGAGAAGGTGGCAAATTAACAAGAAATCTGTCATTTTCCTGTAATTCAAATCCAACTGCAAGACCAATATTCTGTACCAGTATACCTTCATGACACAGAAGCGCAGGCTTTGGAGAGCCCGTTGACCCTGTTGTGAAAATTATCAAACATGCATCTCGCTTCTGTACTTTTTTTCGTGCCCTTTTAACACTGCCTGTTAGTAAACTTTTAATAAAAACTTTTTTAATATCCTTTACAAAATCGGTAACGCCAATAGCCCCTTCCATTATAAACTCAGGCTCTTTCTGAAACTGCACCCAGTATTGTACATACGGCGATGTCTTCATTACTTCAGCTATCATTGGCCTGAAATCTGCCACAGGAGTTTTTCCCAGGAAGAAATACGCTTTTGGCTTCATTCTATCTAAACAATACTGTATTTCTTTTGTCTTTAAACGCAAATCAAGTGGAGCAATGATTACACCTATCCTGTAACAGGCATACATCAGGTAAACATGTTCTTTTAACAGTGGCAGGCTTGTTGCCACTATATCACCTTTTCTCAACCCAATTGAAAGAAGCTTTGCAGCAAATGCGGATACAGAAGTATTAAATTGCTTCCATGTTACTTTTTCACCAGTATTGTGCTCAATGATAGCTAATGCTTTTGGCTTCTTTTTGGCGTAATAAGCAACATAGTCAGCTAAGTTTGGAAGCAATTCTTTGTATTTCTCCAAGCACTGCTGATCTTTTTTAGGATCTTTCATAAAAACCTCCCCATCATTCTGATTATAATGAGTTATTTGAAAATGAGATCATCAATCAAAATTCGTTCCTCTTTTAGATTTCCAAATAACTACCTAATAATAAAATTTCATTGTGTAATCTTATATTACAATATGATAATATCTACTAATTAATTGCAAGCAATAAATTATATATAAAATTATGTATATTTTTATTAGTGACCCTATTATATTATTTATTGATAAATGCAGTATGCACTCACTCCGCCTAAGGCACCTATAGTATTGCTTGAAATCTTTTTATTGTTTTCTTTATTGACAAATAATCATACCTGATTCATTGAATAATGAATTGCATGCTACGCTATTGTATTTTATAATTTCCCATTCTCTATCAACCATTTACCATTCACTATTCACTATTTAAAAGAGGTTATCATGGGTATTACATACAAAGATTCAGGTGTTGATGTAGAAGGCGGCAATAGGTTTGTAAAGCGCATCAGCTCCATAGTAAAAGAAACGTTTACAAAAGAAGTATTGACTGATATTGGCGGATTTGCTGCATTATTTGATGCTACATTTAAACAATATAAAGAGCCTGTCCTTGTTTCCAGCACCGACGGAGTAGGAACAAAATTAAAGATTGCACAGATGATGAATGTACATACAACCATTGGCATAGATGCCGTGGCAATGTGTGTTAACGATATTGTTGTAACCGGTGCCAGGCCATTATTTTTTCTGGATTATATAGCCTGTGGAAAACTTAACGAAGATGTATTAGTTGATGTAATAAAAGGGCTGGCTTCCGGCTGTAAAATGGCTGATTGTGCACTTATAGGTGGCGAAACCGCCGAGCACCCCAATGTTATGCAGCCTGATGATTATGACATAGCGGGCTTTAGTGTTGGTGTTGTCGATAGGCACCGCATCATAAATGGCAGCACCATTAAGCCCGATGATGTAGTCGTTGGCATTGCCTCCTCCGGAATCCATTCCAATGGATATTCCCTTGTCAGGAAGTTATTTTTTGATATTAAGAAATATACTGTTGACACAAAACTCAATGAACTATCTAAACCATTAGGCGATGTGCTGCTGGAACCAACACGCATATATGTAAAACCCATCATAAAAGCATTGGAGACAGTTACTATCAAAGGGCTTGTTCATATAACCGGAGGTGGATTTTATGAAAACATTCCCCGCATTTTGCCGGATACCACTGCAGCATTCATTGAAAAGCAATTGCTTACTGTGCCACCAATATTTCAGATAATACAGCATGAAGGCAACATTGAAGAAAAAGAGATGTTCACGACATTTAATATGGGCATTGGTATGATATGTGTTGTAGCAAAAGATGATGCAGATTCACTTGTAAATATTCTAAAACAAAATGGTGAAAAGGCATATATCATTGGCCATATTCAATCACGGAGTGGCAACCCTGTAATTCTTGGCTAACTCAATTCGCTTTGCAATTGTTGGATGGCTATACAGGAAAAATTCAATTAAGGGATGTTGTTCTTTTTGTGATAAATTCATTGCTGCCAGCTTTTCCATAGTTGAAACAAATGACTCAGGATCATTAGTAACTTTAAGTGCATACACATCAGCCTGCCTTTCAAAGTACCGTGAAAGAGTATTGAGTAGTGGCATAAGTAGCAAACTAAAAAGTGAAAGATAAAAAATCAGTATTGGTAATGCTGCAATATCAAATCTGTTAGAAAATCCAATACCAAGCAATGTTATTTCATATATGTACGAACATACATAAAATGACACAACAATTGCAATTCCACCAAGCATAATGTTTTTTGTTATATGGTTATGCACGTAATGCCCCAGTTCGTGAGCAAACACGGTTTTGATTTCATTTACAGTAAATTCCTGTAACAATGTATCACTTAAAATTATCCTGCGTGTCTTACCTAAACCGGTAAATGCAGCATTTGCTTTTTTTGTATCCTTACTCATATTAAAGCTGAAAATACCTGTTACCGTTAAATTATGCTTATTCATAAGTTCAGTCAAAACACTTTTTAATTCATCATTATCAATTGGTGTAAATTTATAAAAAAGCGGAAAGATTAATACCGGAGCAATTTTTGCCAGTATAATCGCAAACACAAAGACAACAAAAGCAAAATATAACCACCAGAGCGCAGTCAATTTAATAAAATAGTAAAACAGCAGCATAAGCGGAAGGCCAATAACAATTGAAACAAGCAACGACTTACATTCTTCAATGCACCAGTCTAAAACCGTCTGATTTGAAAGCCCAAATTTATGTTCAACAATGTAGCTTTGATAAAATTCTAAAGGAAAAAGAATAATTGAGAGCAAACCGCCAAATGCAGTAAAAAATACAATGAGCAACATATATTCATTTTTTATGTATGGCGATAGTAACTGGTATAACGGCTTTGAGATGGTAAATGCACCAACACCTAAAAGTGTAAGTTCAACAACCATATGAATGACTGAAAGTTTAATTTTAGTTTTGGTATAGAGAGCAGACTGAGAATCGCTATTGTCGATCATTATTTACATCTCCAAAGAAATTGTTGTATTTATCATCTAAACCCCATTTAAAAGCAAGGATTAATTTTTCAGGTACTATCGCACAATTATGACATAAAGAAATATTAAAAAAAGATACTTCTTCCTATTCATTGAATATATTTACAACAAATGAAGACATCAACGCTTACTTCACAAATATCCAGGGAATAAGGTTAACCCAAAGGGCAAGTGTTGTTTGTGAACTGTTATTTTTAATCTTATGGGGGCGTATGCTTTTAAACGAGATACTATCACCCTGTTGTAAAACATATTCATTATCATCTAGTGTCACCGTAAGTTCACCTTTAATAATATACCCTACTTCATACCCATCATGATGATAATGTTCTTTTCCTGTTGAAGCACCTGGAGGAAACTCAATTAAGATGACCTCCATCTCATTGGAATCAGGATTTAATAATGTATATGAAACATTGCCATCTGTAAGCAGCCTTCGGTGCGTATTCTTTCGTATAACGGGGGAAGGTGCTGTTCTTTTTATCTCGTTTTCAAAAAATAAACCAATTGGGACATTAAATACATCAGCAATTGCTTTCAAAGTAGCCAGCGAAGGATTTGCTTTACCATGTTCAATCTGGCTTATAAGGCTTGGTGTAGCATGTATCTTTTCAGCTAATTCCTTTAAGGTAATATCATTTTTTTTCCTGAAATATTGAATCTTTTTGCCAATATTTTCAATGAGCTGATCCATACAATCCAACCTTCAATTAAATGAATATATACTATTCTGATAAATATAATTATTTCATTGAATAATGTCCATCACTTTTTATTTATTGTTTATTAAAATATATATAAAATAATGTATTGATGCATACAACAATTGTATTTCACATCCATCAATAATATAAGTACATCTTGACTTTTTTTGTACAATTTTTTTTGACATATTACCATGTTTTTGCTATCATGATATACGCTTGATTTTCATTTACTAATCATATTATATTGTTCATTTAAATTTTTATAAAAATTAGGGACTATTTTTCGGATGAAAAAAATACATTACATATCATATTCACTGATTTTTATAATACTCATTGAATTTGTTGATACAAAACTTTTTTGTAAAAATCTATTAGATCTGTATTCCGACCCTGTATACTCAGAAGAAGGATTGCAGAACGTTATTAATTATAATCCTGACAATGACAGTATTTTTTTGCCAAAATTAGAAGGCAAAGATTTATTTACCGCCATAAATGATTTATCTATCTGCCGAATTCCCGATGTACGAAAATTTTTATATATTTATCTTACTAAAGGCAGGGAATATACAATTACTGCTATAAAACGTTCACATCTGTACATGCCTTTAATAAAAGAACAGATGCAACAATTTGATGGCATTCCAGAAGACATTGCCCTGCTGCCACTCCTTGAAAGCGCATTCAATCCTTATGCAGTTTCTAAAAGTAATGCAGTAGGAATATGGCAATTTGTACCTTCTACAGCCAGAGTATTGGGGCTACAAATGAATGATTTTGTTGATGAGCGCCGTGATATAATTAAATCAACCAATGCTGCATTGCGGCACCTTAACCATTTGAATAAAACATTTAATTCATGGGAATTGGCACTACTTGCGTATAACGGAGGATGCGGATATTTATCAAGAACAATGAAAGCAAATGGTTATCATCATTTCTATGACCTGATTGAATCAGGGGTTTTACGAAAAGAAACAGCAGAATACATTTACCGGTACGCTGCATTGGCACTCATATATAAGTACCCTGAACTATTTTCAATAGAAAAGGATTTAATTAAACCTGATAATGATTATGACATAGAACTGGTAGAAGTTAGATATCCGATCAGAATTAATATGCTTACCGAAAAGTGCAATATACCATCTGAAGTTATAAAGCTATACAATCCTCAGCTTAAAAAAGATATAACCCCACCCAAAGAGCGAAACTACATACTCCTTTTGCCAAAGGGAAGCAAAGAAAAAATAGAAGAATACAAAGATGAAATTTACACACTCAAATTTACTTCAATTTATACTCACAAAGTAAAATCAGGAGAAACCCTATCACAAATTGCTAAACGGTACAGAGCAAGCCCAAGAAACATTATCATAATCAACAACCTACGCCATCCCGACCGACTATATCCTGGAAATATTTTGTATATACCTGTTTTATAAAAAGTTAAAATCCAATTAAACTTCATGAAATGACATTCCGTAATTGATTACGGATATCTTCAATACTGGTATCTGTATTCACTAAATAAATCCCAGGAATTTCTTCACCTGGATCTTCAAAGCGATCCTTAAGTAGCATGAAAATCTCAACATTTGCATCTGATATTGAGGCATCTTTTTCCCTTTTTTCAATTCTCCGTATGAGTTCTTCTTTTGGACATTGTGCAAAAATAAATTTCACATCAATCCCTTCATCTTTAAAAAATTGATAAAAATTCCTCCGTATTTCCTTGCTGTAAAAGGTTCCATCAAGAATAATAGGCATTCCTGCATGAGCTATCGCCAGAGCTTTTTGCTTCATTGTTGTATATACTTTTTCAGTCATTTCAGGGGTATAAATGCCCTGGCCAGCTTTTGCTTTGGCATTATCAAAAACATCAAGCCCTGCCAGCTTTTTACGTACCGCATCCGAATTAATAACAACACCACCAGTGAGCGAAGCCAATTCCAAGGCTATAGTGCTTTTACCACTGCCGATGTTACCAAACACCGTATAGACAATACCACTGCTACTTTGCTGCATATAACTCTTTGCCAGTTGGAAATACTGTGAGGCTTTTTGTATAAATCCATCCCGTTCTTGTTGTGTTATCCCCTCATTATCCGATTGAAAGCAATTAATTTTTGCCCGCACCATCGCACGGTAAGCTTTGTAGAAAGGCAGCACCAGTATCCCATCATAATCTCCTGAAAGCTGGATATACTGTGCACACAGCCTGTTTGACTCTTCCACCTTACCATTTACATCAAGGTCCATAAATAAAAATGCAATATCTGAAATTGTGTCAATATACCTGAACCGTTTATTGAACTCAATACAGTCCAGAATAATGATTGCGCCATCCTTATAGTAAACATGTTCACAGTGCAAGTCACCATGACAATCACGCACAAACCCCTGCGTATTGCGCTTTGTAAAAAAATCCTCATACGCATTAATAAAATCCTCAGTCCAGTTCCGCATGAATGTATAATCGTCTTTTGAAATGGCAACCCCAATGTATTTTTCAATCTGATCAAAATTTTCCAATGTATTTTTTGTTATCTCCTTGATACCACCAAAGCCCTGTAGCCCTTCAGTATTATCTGCACCTTTATGAAATATATAAATCTTTTGAGCTATGAGCGATAGTAACTGATTATCAATTCCTTGTTTCATTAAATTTTTTAAAGAATACATATCATCTATATATTGCATCTTGGTACAATAGGCCACTACATCATTTTCATTGTAATTACCATCTTCTATCAATTTAAAAGAATTTCCTTCTTTTACAATAGCAACAACACCTAAATAAATTTCAGGGCTAATACGTGAATTCAATCGGTATTCTTCAAATGTATAGAACTTCCTATCTTCAAATGAAATAAAATTTAAGAATCCAAAATCAACAGGTTTTTTAAGTTTATACACATACGGTTTTGCAATAAAAACATACGATATATGGGTTTGTACAACAGTAACGTTATTTACTGGATGATTATAGGTTTTTGGATCAGAAAGAAAAGAAACAATATGTTGCATGGTTACCTCTATATTTAATTTTCAGTATTAGATAATTATTAAAAATAGCTATTTTATAATGATAGCAATCATTATTTTTTTAAAAGATTTTTCAAGGATAAAAATCTATGATTTATATTTATCTGTAATTATTTTTGGGCTATCCTAATACTTCAGGCGGTGGTCCCCAATAGAATTTGAGGCAATGTATGCCTTTTTCCCTGTGAAAATCAAACGTATATGACCTGTTTTCATAATAACTGGGCAAATTATCAGGATAGTTATCGGTATTCATCTCTTTCAAACGCCTGCTGAAATATTCAAAAAATTCAACCAGTACATTTTCCACACAAAATGCAATAACATTAGCCAATGACATCTTCCATAACTTCTTCACATCTAAAAAGAACTCATACTCAGACTGATACAACACCAGATGGACCCTTTTCCAAGGATTATCCTTATTGCGTTTTCTATACGAAATCCGCTTAAATGCAATTGCTTTCTTTTTCTCCTTTTTTGCAGCATAGAGTATCATATACACTATGAGTGTTCTTAGCGGTACATCTAATTTTTGACAACAGTTATCAAGAATAGCTAAGTGTTCATATGAAATACAAGTAGTTGTTTCAAAATCCATTGCTTCCTCCCAAAGATTTAATTATGTATTTTTTATCTTTCTTACGATATTCTATTTAAACTAATACATTTAACAACATCTGATATATAATTCAATTACTTTTTACAATGAAATATTTTTACCAGTAACTATCGCACAAAATTTTAATTGAAATTTTTTACCTGACAAACAAGTATAACGCATTAAAATAAATCTCATAAACGAGGTAGCACATGATAGCCCGCATAGACCATGTTTCACTTGCTGTCTCCGATTTTGAAAAAGCAAGAAAATTTTTTGAAAGCTTAGGTGCTGTTGCTGGAGTTGGTGCAAAGGATGATAGCACAAAATTTTACTGGCAGATATTTTCCCTTGGCGACATGAGCCGCATTGAGTTGATAACACCAACCGACAAAGGAAGCTTTTTAGATGGTTTCATGGAATCAAGAGGAAGCGGTGTACATCACATTACGTTGCAAACTCTTGATATTAAACAGGCCATAGCAAAATTAGAAGAAATGGGAATCCCTTATTTTGGCTATCATGAATACCCTGGTGGTGTATGGAAAGAGATATTCATTCATCCAAAACATGCGTTTGGTGTATTAATACAGATAGCAGAATTTAATGCTGATGACTGGCTATCACCTGAAGTAAAAATGCCGGATGGGCAGTTTGCAATCGAGGTGAAAGATGGTGCAATTTTATTAACACTGCCACATCCGGGTGGAGGTACGGCAACAATTCAACTTACAAAAGAGCAGGCAAATAACTTAGCACAAAGTTTATTATCACATATTTAAACATAGTTAAAATTCAATTTTTTCATATGGCATATTGAATGCCTCAGCAACATGATCATATGTTAGTTTACCTTTATACACATTAAGTCCCTTATGTAGCGCTTTATTATTCCTCATGGCCTTTTCAAGCCCTTTATCTGCTAATTCAAGCACGTATGACAAGGTTGCATTGGTAAGAGCGTATGTAGAAGTGCGTGGCACTGCACCCGGCATATTTGCAACGCAGTAATGTACAATATCTTCTTCAATATAAATTGGATCATCATGGGTTGTGGGCCTGCTTGTTTCAGCACAACCTCCCTGATCAATAGCAATGTCAATAAATGCGGAACCTTTTCTCATTGCTTTAAGCATTTCACGTGTAATTAGCTTTGGAGCTTTTGCACCAGGTATTAACACCGATCCAATCACAAGATCAGCTTTCGTCACAAAATCCCATATATTTGCCTTATTTGACATTACGGTAATGACTCTTCCTTTGAAAATATCCTGCATATATCTGAGGCGTTGAGCATTGACATCCAATATTGCAACTTCTGCACCAACACCAACAGCCAAATGGCATGCATTAGTTCCTGCAATACCAGCACCAATGATAGCAACTTTTGCAGGTGGCACACCAGCAACACCTGAAAGCAATATCCCCGCACCACCATTTTTTGCTTCCAGGCACATACAGCCCATCTGTATTGAAAGCCTCCCAGCAACCTCACTCATAGGTGCTAAAAGAGGCAAACTGCCATCATCAAGCTGAATGGTTTCATAAGCCACACCAATAATCTTTTTATCAAGAAGTTCACGGGTTAATGCCTCATCAGCAGCTAAATGAAGATATGTAAAAATAATTTGACCATCCTTCATCCTTTCAAATTCCGGCCCTAAAGGTTCCTTTACTTTAACAATCATGTCAGCCTCAGCCCAAACATCATCAGCATTTGTTAATATCTTTGCACCTGCTTTGTTGTAATCATCGTCTGAAAATCCCGAACCTATGCCAGCCTGGGTTTCAACAAAAACTGTATGACCGTGGGAAATAAGAGCATTTACTCCGGATGGGGTCAGAGCCACACGATTTTCTTTGATTTTTATTTCTTTTGGTAAACCAATCTTCATAATGCCTCCTCTGTTAACTATATAATTATATTATTTTTTAAATTCATTTTTTAGCGATAGTTACTGTTAAATAACTTTCTCATACGGTAACCTATAACAAAATAACTAAATACCTTTACTCCAATCAAATAAAAATACCCTATTTAAACTGATAAGTATAGTCCTTAGTAAAAGCGAGTGAGTACTTACTCAGTTTTACTTATATAATTTTCCCTATAAAATATTGCAAGTATTTTTTGTATTGTGAAATGCAAAAATACTTTTATTATATTTAATATAAAATCACTTAACCTGTTTATACAATATTGTGTTATTAAAATAACTATTAATGATGAATGGCATTACATTTGCCCTACTATCGTATTGTATCAATTTCCTTGTACATCAGCTTTGCAATAGCAGATTCCTGTGTATGGTTAACTACCGGTTTTGGGTACTCACAATTAATATCAGCATCATGCCAGTTATGAATAACCTTTGCAGAAAATACTCGTAATTCAGGAATCCACTTTTTAATATATTCACAATCCGGGTCATATTTTTTTTGCTGAAGCCATGGATTAAAAATCCTAAAAAAAGGCTGTGCATCACACCCTGTTGATGCAGCCCATTGCCAATTGCCATTATTGACCGAAGGGTCATAATCAATAAGCTTCTGTGCAAAATATTGTTCACCCCACCGCCAGTTGATATGCAAATCCTTTACTAAAAAACTTGCCACCACCATGCGCAACCTATTATGCATCCAACCCGTTGTGTTGAGCTGTCGCATACCTGCATCAACAATTGGAAACCCTGTAAGGCCGTTTTTCCATAGTTCAAATCTTTTATTATCATCCAACCATTTGATTGAATCATATTTTTTGTGAAATGCACCTTTAAAAACATGGGGAAAATGAAAGGCAATATACGTAAAAAAATCACGCCAGTATAATTCATCAATAAATGAATCAGGCTGTTTCAAATATTTTTTTGCAGCAAAATACACTTCCCGTATTGATACAGTGCCAAACTTATTGTGTGCAGATAAAAAGCTTGTTCCCTGCACTGATGGATAATTTCTTTTTTCATTGTAATCTTGTAAATGTGCAATGTTTGCCAGTAGTTTTAAAGCTTCCTTCCTGCCTCCACTTAATAGAATATGTGGACTTGTATTAATGTTAATGGTGTCTAAAACATCTAATGCTTGTTCTGATGCAAGTTTGCTAATAGTATAATTATTATATTTGTTTTTTACCGGAACATCAACAGCAAACATTTTAGCTTTTTTAAGGTATTGTGTGAAAATTTTATAAGCTTTTCCATCCTGTTTAATAACCATTTCAGGTTCATTGATTAATGCATCGGCATAGATATTGCAATCTACATTGTACTGGTTGCATATTTTCTTTATGTTAGCATCCCGCATAGAACTAAATGGGGTATAATCTCTATTAAAAAAAACTGCATTTATATTTTCTTCGTTTATTAACCTTTCAACGACAGTTTCCGCAATGCCTTTAAACAGATATAATCGTCCGCCCTTCCTGATGAGTTCATTATGTAAATCACGTAGGGATTGAATCATAAACCAAACAGAGTTATCCCCGCGGTAAGGATTATTGTAAAGCTGCCGTTCATCCAGGATAAAGCATGGAATCACCTCAATGGATAATTCAAGAGCCCTGATTAAAGCTGTGTTATCTTCCAGCCTCAGGTCTCTTCTGAATATATGAACTGAAAGATTATATTTTTTTGCCATATAAGCATAGTATACATTGTTTATATCTCTTGCAACAAATAAAATATACATTAACGCCATTCATGACTTGGTTAGGAATTCACTTCCAAAATATTCATTATAGAATATATTCAGAATCATTATTAGTTTTAATTCTTTTATATAAAAATCTTTTAATTGAATTGACAATTTATATCATTCTTACTACTGCTCACAATTAAATCAATCAAAATGTGAGGATAGACTGTGGATACATACTTGATTAAAGGCGGCAAAAAGCTTAATGGTTCAGTAACTATCTCCGGTGCTAAAAATGCTGCATTACCTATTATTGTGGCAAGCCTGCTTGCCGAAGGCACCACCGTTTTGCATAATGTACCCAATTTAAAAGACATCCAGACAATTTTAAAAGTTATTGAATGCTTAGGTGCAAGTTATGAATTTGATACTGAACACAATACATTAAAAATCCATGTCAATTCGTTAAAAAACGCTGAAGTGCCGTATGACCTGGTTAAAACTATGCGCGCTTCCATTTATGTCATGGGTCCACTGCTGGCGCGCTGTGGCGAAGCTGATGTATCATTACCGGGAGGATGTGCCATAGGCGAGCGGCCTGTTGATATTCACCTGTCTGGTTTTGAAGCACTGGGCAGTACTATCACCATTGAACATGGGTATATCAAGGCGCGTGTACAGAAACTGCAGGGCAATCGCTTCATTATGCGCAAAGTTTCAGTTGGTGCCACTGCCAACATTATGATGGCTGCAGTTCTAGCGGATGGCCAAACCATACTGGAAAACTGTGCAATGGAGCCAGATGTAGTTGATTTAGGCAACTTCCTCATAAAAATGGGAGCAAAGATTGAAGGGCTGGGAACTGAGCGCATTATCATCAACGGTATAAAGAAGCTTAAACCTGTCACCTATTCCATTATCCCTGACCGTATTGAAGCTGGAACATTTTTAATTGCAGGAGCTATTACACGGAGCAACATTACCATTAATAATGTTATCCCTGAGCATTTCAAGGCATGTATTGATGTACTGGCTGACATGGGTTTTATTATTTCAGGTAACGATAGCTCCGTTACAATAGAACCATCTAAAAAATTGGAAGGCTGTATGATCAGGACATTGCCATACCCCGGATTCCCAACCGACCTGCAGGCACCAATCATGTCTTTGATGTGTACTATACCCGGAATAAGTGTAATAATTGAAACAATATTTGAGAACAGGTACACCCACGTTGGCGAATTAAGACGTATGGGAGCAAACATTGAAGTAGAAGGAAATGTTGCTGTTGTGAAAGGCGGTAAACAACTGCAGGCTGCACCGGTACTCATGTCCGACCTTCGCGCTGGAGCATCACTGGTACTGGCTGCACTGGCAGCAAAAGGCCAAACCGAAATCCGCCGTATTTACCACACCGACAGAGGATATGAAAATTTTGAGCAAAAGTTACAGAGCTTAGGTGCCGATATACAAAGAGTAAAAGGAGGAAAACCATAATGGTACGAGGATTGTATACCGGCGCAAGCGGCATGATAGCACAGGAAGCACGGCTTGATGCTATCGCTAACAATTTAGCAAATGTTGATAAAACTGCATATAAAAAGGATTTAACATTATTCAAGGCCTTCCCTGATATGATTATCCGCCGACTGAATGATGATGGGCTTGGCATAACACCTGCAGGCAGCTATGACACGATGCCATTTGTAGGCAAGTTAGGCACTGGTGTTGAAGTTAACGAAGTATATACACTCTATGAACAGGGTTCGCTTATGCGGACTGAAAATCCATTTGATGTAGCACTTGATGGCAAGGGTTTTTTTGCCGTTATGACCGAGCGTGGCGAGCGATATACCCGCAATGGCGCTTTTACACTTAATAAAGACGGAATTCTTGTAACTCATAATGGGCTGCCTGTGCTTGGCGAAAATGGCATAATCAAATTACAGAAAAATAATTTCATGATTAATGAACGTGGAGAAATATTAGTCAATGCTGCCCTGTCGCTGGAGCCAACCGATATGGTTGGTATGACACAGAATAACTGGGAACAGCCGGTAGTTATTGACAAACTCAAAATTGTTGATTTTGAAAACATCCGTGAGCTTAAAAAAGAAGGCGAGTCTCTCTACCGTGACACTGAATACTCAGGCCCTGCACTGCCAGCCGAAGAATATAAGGTTGTACAGGGATTTCTTGAAAAATCCAATGTTAATGCTGTCCGCGAGATGGTGGACATGATCGAAGTTCAGCGTAGTTATGAAGCTAACCAGAAAGCAATGCTTACTCACGACCAGGAGCTAGGCAGACTTATCAACGAAGTTGCACGATAAATTTACTATACCATTGCAATTAACGGGCAAGTTCACCAATGGGCTTGCCTTTTTTATTCTTTGAATCCCAGTAAGGCGAAATCTCAAGCAATCTGTTAACCAACTCAGGCATTACTTGTAGAGCATAATCAATCTCTACCTCTGTAGTATAGCGGCTTAAGCTGAATCGTATTGAGCCATGTGCTGACGTAAAAGGCACACCCATTGCCCGCAATACATGTGAAGGTTCAAGTGAACCTGAAGAACAGGCTGAACCCGATGAAGCCGCAATCCCTTTTTCGTTGAGGTACAGTAAAATAGCCTCTCCTTCAATAAACTCAAATCCAATATTGGTAGTGTTATCCACCCGTTTAATTTTATTGCCATTAAGATGTGCATTGGGAAATTGTGATAGCAGCCCATCTTCTAACTTATCGCGCAGGCGTTTAACCCTTGCCACTTCATCTTTATTTTCCAGGTGCTGTATTACAAGCTGGGACGCTTTGCCAATCCCTACTATACCCGGCACATTATGTGTTCCGGGCCTTCGGGCTTTTTCCTGATGCCCTCCATATAACAGTGGTCGCATGCGTGTGCCCCTTCGAACATATAGCACCCCAATTCCTTTGGGAGCATGAAACTTATGCCCGGAAATAGCAAGTAAATCGCATTGAATTGCATTGACATTTACAGGGATTTTTCCAATTGCCTGAACTGCATCAACATGGAATGGCACTCCACGCTTTTTACAAAAAGCACCAATTTCTTCCACAGGGAATATGACACCAGTCTCGTTATTGGCATACATCACCGAAACTATCGCCGTATCATTGGTTACTGAATCAAATAAAAACTGTACATCTAAATTGCCTTCATTGTCCACAGGTACATACGTTACAGTATACCCTTCCCGTTCAAGTTGACGGCACAAATTAAGCACAGCTGGGTGTTCAACTTTTGTTGTAACAATATGTTTTTTATCACGGTAATACTGCAATGTTCCCAGTATTGCCATGTTATCGCTTTCGGTGGCACCACTGGTAAAAACTATCTCATAATCATAATCAGCACCTAACATCTGCGCAACACTATGCCGTGCGTTCTCAACATCATGAGCCACATCACCGCCAAAATCATGCATACTGGAAGGGTTCCCATAGCGCTGGGTAAAAAAAGGCAGCATTGCTTCAACAACCTCAGGGGCAACCATGGTTGTTGCATTGTTATCCAGATATATAATGTTAGTATTCATTATTTCACCTCAATAACTTCAATATCGTTTTCAACAAACTCACGCAATTTATCCTCTACCAGATTTTTCATAGTAACATCTGAAATAACGCAATGTGCACAGTGGCCACGTAATGCCACATAAACCTTTTTGCCCTCGATTTCAACAAGTTCAATATCACCACCATCACGCATAAGCACGGGTCTTATAACATTCTGAATTGTTTCTTCAACTAACTGCATACGTTTAAGGTTTGACATAGGCTTCACAGAAACGCTTTTTGGCTTTTCACCGGCCTTAGCCAATTCCTCTTTTATAATATCTTCAATCTTTGGTATGCACGAACCACAGGCACCACCAGCCTTTGTATAATTGGTAACCTCTTCAACAGTAGTTAAATTATTTTCGTTAATAACTCTCCGTATTAAATTTTCCGAGACACCAAAACACTGGCACACAATAGCCCCCTCATCCTCATGTTCATCCTCAACCTTCTGTCCTTTAATTTTCTTTATTGCTTTTTCCAGAGCCTCCTGCCCCATAACGCTGCAATGCATCTTCTGATCAGGCAGCCCTCCTAAAAACTCAACAATATCTTTATTAGTAATCTTTGCAGCTTCCTCAACGGTTTTACCTTTAATCATCTCGGTTAGTGCTGATGACGAAGCAATTGCACTGCCACATCCAAATGTTTTGAACTTTGCATCAACAATTTTGTCACCATCTAACTTAAGATATAGGGTCAGAGCATCACCACACACAATGCTACCAACCTCAACCACAACGTCAGCATCAGGAATCTCGCCAACATTCTTTGGATTTTTATATAATTCCTTAACTTTTTCAGTATATTCCCACATATAATTTCTCCTATAGTGCTTTTTTGCATCATTCGTAAAATCTTACTATAAATCAAGAGCTTTTATTATAAGCACTATCAATAATATACTACCATTATAGTAGTATATTGCCATTCTGTCAATATAATTTAAAAAAATAATGTTATATTGGCGATAGTTACCGTTGAAAAAATTTTAGTGAATATATAACAGCAATGCCTTAAGGTACTCTGTTTCGGGGCAGTAAATATTGACGGGATGATCGAAAGGTTGCAAACATTTCCCTATTATCCTCACTTCACGCCTTGCATCTAAAGCTGCACTAAAAACTACTTGCTGAAAAAGTTTTATGTCCACAAAGCGTGAACAGGAGCATGTTAGAAGCAATGTATTGTGCGGTACTTTTTTAATAATTTTAAGATTTAGTTCCTTATATCCCCTAAGTGCATTTGACAGTCCTTTTTTATTTTTTACTAACGCAGGAGGGTCGCATACAATAAAATTCTGCTTAATCTCCATGTCATTAATATAATCAAACACATTTGCTTTTACAGCAGTATGCTTTGCGTGTACTCCATTCATCTTACAATTTTCCAGAGCTAAATCCAGAGCTTCCTGGGAGCTGTCAACAGATGTAGCAAACTGCGCACCACCCAAAAGCGCAGCAACCGAAAAACCACCCGTATATGAAAAAAGATTTAACACCTCACTGCCCTGTGCAAGTGTCTTTATAGTATTGCGGTTATCGCGCTGGTCACAGAAAAATCCCGTTTTTTGCCCATGTTTAATATCTACTAAAAACCGCATATTATTTTCATGTATTTCAATCAGATCAGGGGTAGTGCCATATATTTGCCCATTAATCTGTTTAAGCCCTTCAATCTTACGCCCCTCATGGTCACTTCGTTCATATATGCTTTTTGGTTTCAATGTATCCTGAATAATCTGGGCGATAGTTCCTTTTAATTGTTCCATGCCTGCAGTTAATATTTGCATAACACAGTGACCATTGTACCAGTCAACAATCAACCCTGGCAACATATCGCCTTCAGAATGGATGAGCCGATATGCATTTGTGCATTGCGTAACACATTTTTCACGTACCATTAGTGAATTGCGAATCCTTTGCACCAACAGGTCAGTATCAGGATGGCTGTCACCAAATGTCAGCAATCTTACCGCAATGTCTGTACGGCTGTTGTAATATCCCCACGCAAGTATGCTGCCATCATATGTACACACTGCAACCATTTCTCCATCAGGGACCTGTGCATGAGCTATCGCCCCCGAAAAAATCCACGGATGGCGCTGTAAAACAGATTTTTCTTTTCCCTTTTTTAAAACAATCTTATGCATGGCAGTAAATTTAATATGATTTTGTTGATTGCAGTTGATACTGCATCACTGCATGGTATACCACAATACCGTATGCAACGGCCACATTCAGCGAGTGTTTAATACCAAACATAGGGATTTCCAGTGCCACATCACAAAGTGAAAGAACTTCATTGCTGATTCCTTCAACCTCATTTCCCACAACAATACACATTGGATATGAATATTCATACAAATAATACGATATGCTTGTTGTGGTATGTTCCAGTGCTGCAATGGCAAAACCCTGATTCTTCAGCATCCTGATTACGGATGCGGGCTTGGTGGAATGCTCCCATGGAACGCTTTCAGTGCTACCCAGTGCAGTTTTTTCAATTTCTTTACGTGGAGGATGTGGTGTATAGCCACATAGATACATATATGCTATACGTGCTGCATCGGCGGTCCTGAACATTGAGCCAACATTGTACAAGCTGCGAATATTTTCTAAAACAGTTACTACAGGGAATCGTGGTAATCTAAATAACTCGTGTAAGTCAGGTCGCGCCAGCTTTATATCTTCATACAATAATTTTTTCATTTCACTATTACATACTACAGGCTTTTGGTACTGATACCCTGCCACATTCCACTGGGTCCCTGCCCTATACGCCAAAAGGCAACATTTTCAATTGACATTGACGAATACAGTTTGAGCCTGTCTACGATTGCACGTTGATCCGTAAAATAAACCCGAACCTTTATCTTTTCCTCATATTCAAAATATGCACCATTCTCAGGATCATAGTGAGGCTGTATATTTGACGTTTTTATCATTTCCTCTACATGCTTATAATGAACTGATTTGTTGAAATTTTTATCCTGCCATGCCCTGCCGTAAAGTGGCAATCCCATAATCAGCTTTTCTTTTGGAATAAAACTTTTTGCAAACTCAGCAACTTCCTTACACCATGATAATCCGGCAACCGGGCCTGGACTACTTCCCGACCAGTGCTGGTCATATGCCATAATTATGACCTTATCCACTATCGCAGCTATTGATGGATAATCATATGCATCTGCTATTCTTGTTCTTCGCGCAGGAAGTGCAATAGATAGCATTTTGTTTTTATCTAAAGCTGCACGCAATTCTTTTAAAAAGCTAAAAAACCAAGCAGCATCAGAAGCAGCAACCGATTCAAAATCTATCTGGACACCATCAAACTTTGTAGCCACTTTACATATATCATTTATAAAATTTTTCCTGACTGGCAAATTTGGATTAAGAACGAAATGCATTAATGCAAAATTGTCAATAACAGCTATAACGATATGATACCTAATTTTATTGTTAAACTTTATATCAGGTGGTGCATATTCACCAACTATCTGTCCCCTACCACTCACCTTTGCACTGAAATAACACAAATCTGTAATAGGTTCATCACCCTTGATTCTATCTTCTTCGCCTTTCATGAGATATGCCCACACTTCATTAAATTCTAAATTATCTGCTAACTGGTATGGGTCTATAGTATTCTCAGGTGATTGGGTATAAATTGATTCTTTTGGTTCAGATACACTGGTAATTGAGGAACAACCTATTATAAAAACTAATAGCAAGAATATTAATCTTTTCATAAGCAATTCTTCCCTAAATAATAGAATTTTCTATAAAGCTATTGAGATTCCAATCCCAATATAATTGGAATTATTAAAAAGCAATCATACTATTCTGAATTAAACCACTCTTAATGAGCATAATTCCATTTTTCCTTATATCCTAGTTAATGCAGAATTACACTCCTATTTTTAATCCTGAATGATTTAGCAAATAAAGAATCAATTTATTAAATTAAAAAGAGATTTCTTGTTCCAACTGTATTAGAACTCAGAGTGACATTCTTATATATGAGACTGCCACTATACTATCAACTTTACAATGATATTGCCCGGCTTTTCATTAGTGTAAACACCCACAATTCAGACATAAGCATCTAATATACTTGTCGGATGAAATCATCACAATACAACAGTATATGTATCAGTTTGCTTTCAATAATTTTTTTACTTTTTCAATCAGCATGTCTTCATTTATAGGAGCAGCCAAATAATCAGCAGCACCACGCTCTAATGCATCAAAGACCGCTAATGGTTCATTGCGGGAAGATACGATAAGGACGGGAATTTGTGCAAATTCTTTCACAGCATATAATCGTTCAATTAGATAGAGGCCATCGATATGTTTTAAAAAAACATCCATAATAATAAGAGGCGGGTTGATTTCTTTAACCTTTTCATATAAAGCTAATGGGTCATTGAGTTGTTCAACAGCAAAACCAGCAGTGGTCACAACAAAACGAATTAGTTCAGCAAACCTGTCATTATCAAAAACTAACATTATTGGATTCATACTATTCACCTATTTAAGCTGCCGCAATAACATTTCCCTGATTCGTGTACTTTCAAATACCCGCACAATTCTTCTGCTTGTATCGTACCGTAAATCTACAGTTATGTTGTTTAATTTTTTATTTCGTACTACGTCATAAAATATCATGACCTTGGGATTAAGAAAATTAATACGTGATATCTCTTCAATTCGTGCTATCTCATAAACCCTTACTTTTTTACGGGTATCTAAACTAACCTTTTCCGATTCAAGCATAATAAAATCACCAAGACGTAAAAATGGATTCCCCTTGTTTAGCGACAACCCCAACACTTTTACAAAGCGATGCACATCATCAGTGGAATACAGGTAATTGGAAAGGTTTAAAATATACCGCAGTGCCTTTTCCACTGACATGGGCATTCTAAAAGGCGTTGCACTGGTCAGTGCATCATACATATCGCAAATACCCATTATGCGCGCCAAATCAGGCAATTCATTGTATTGTGTTTCACGGGTTTTATCTTTGTCATCATCACGGAATGGGTATCCCGGGCTTTGTAATTTCCTATGGTGAAATAACGCAACATATTTGATGATATTTGGCACCACTTTTTTGCCGGTAGAATCAACAACACTATCCAGTATACGGTAACCTTCACGTGTATGCTCAATTACCTTTTTGTATTCTTCATACGTCAATAATCCAGGCTTTTGAATAATAGATTGGTCAACACGCAACTTCCCAATGTCATGAAGGTAGCCTGCAAGTGCAGCTAATTTAACCTTATCTCCAGTTGATAGCTCCTTATACACTAAAATCATTGCCAGCACGCCAACATTAACAGAATGCGTATAAGTAATATAATCAAATTCTTTGATTTCTTTCAGCAACGACAGAACACCACCTGTTTTATCCTCCGCCCTCAGGCTATCAACAATAGCTGCCAGTTGATTATTTGATTGCAGAAACTGTTCATATGACATCCTACCGGTTTTACGAATATCCATATACATTGTTGCTGTATCATCAGCAATTGCTTTCAGTTTCTTCATGTCGATAATTTCACGGTCATAAACACCAATGGTTTCTGTAACACGGGGAATAAAAAACTTAACGCCTTCTTCTGATTTCTTTTTCAATACTTCTTCATTAAGCGACTGCCCTGCAGAAAAAACAGTATTGCCATTCTGGTCCAGGACATCAAAAGTCAGCACTTTATCGCCGCTCAATTTCTTTAAATACGATATTGATATTTCCTGGAATCGGGATGTATCAATTGTTATGTTATCTTTGTCCATAATTCTCTTGCTATTAAAATTATCTTGATTTAATGTTAATTATGATACAGTATTGTATTTGTTGCAATATTTTTTTTTAATTTAAAAATAATTGTGCGATAGTTCAAAATAAGGAATCCTATGCGAAAATATCACCGTATAGTAATTATACTACTCTTTATAATGCCGGCATGCTGCAAGCAATACATGCCAGCCATTTCCACCTACACCGTGTGGGTACATTCCGATATCCAGCCTGTGTATAAAGCAGATAGATGGCACTATAAACGCGCGATAGAAGATTTAAAAAATATACAACCTTACCCTATCATGGCCATTATTGCGGGGGATATAGTACAACATAAAAATTCAGATGAGGATTTTGAATGGTTTAATAAATTGCGTAAACAAGCACATATTCAATACTGGTATGAAATTGCAGGCAACCATGAATGGAAAAACATAACTGGATATCAAAAATATATAGGGAAGCCTTTAAAATATACCGTCAGTTTTGGGAATATTATTTTTATATTCATGTCCAATGAACGCGGCAGGCCTCCAACATATCTTTCCAATGAAACATTTGAATGGTGGAAAAATATCGTTATCACCAACCAGGATAAAACTATTATCACAGTCACCCATGCTCCATTACGGAATAGCAAATTATTAGGAACTATCTCACAAAAGCATATTATTATTGATTCTGAACGATTTGAAAAAGTATTAAAGAAGTATCATGTTGACATCTGGATTAGCGGCCATATCCATATGCCTGTGTGGTTAAATCAAAACAGCAGGTTTGCACCAGAATTTGGGAATATTCTTTTTATAAACGTATGTGGAATACGAAAAGATCCAACAATGAATGTGGAATCACGAATGTTCTTTTTTCAGGAAGGCTCAAACAAACTTTTAATTAGATTGCGTGACCATGAATCCGAATCATATAAGACTTCCTATGATATTAATGTTAAACTACGGCATCCTTTTACATGCAATGGTTGCCTACCCATAATGTCAGAATAAATTTTGAATAATAAATTATCAGTATTTATTCCTTAAAAATAATTTAACATAAAAACATGTACACTCCGTACATTAATTATTATTTGTATATAAAACACATTTATGAATTAACAGCGATAAATTGTAAAAAAATACTTGCCATATTTGTATTGTATAAAAACATATACTTTGAGATCATTATTTATATTTTAATTTTGCTATATAGAGGTGAATTATGAAAAAGAATGTTGGGCCTGCTGATAAGTATATCAGGGTTTTAGTTGGAGTTTCTTTATTACTACAGATTATTATTCTGAAACCAGGCGCTATTGGAACTATAATATTTTTAGCACTGGGACTTGCAGTATTATATTCTGCATACAGTGGTTACTGTTGGGCATATGACCTTTTAAAGGTCAGCACTTGCAAGGAATCATGCGCAGCTGAGGTTGAAAAGTAAAACGTAAAGAAAATTTATTTTACCTTATAATAAGAAAGGGGTAAGTCATTACCTCTTTTTTATTTTTGAGTCCTCCTTTTCACCTTTGACGTCATTATAATAACTAGAGCCTATCCCGGTAACTATCTCTTTAGTTGAAATCCACATAAAGCGATTCATATACATTTGCAGTGCAAAGATTGCTTCTTTGGGGTTGTCAAACTGTAAATCATTCTGTTTTTGTTTACTATCTTCTTCGTTCATAGTAAAAGCTTCTTTGACGGTACATTTTTACAGCATTATAAATTTTTTTTGACTTTTATTATCATTTCTAGTATCAATATAACAACACATTCTTTTTGGAGGTTCAACAAAAAATTAAAAAAATTTTTTATAAAAAAATTTGTTATTTACAAATTTGTAGTATAGTTTAATTAGTATTAAAGATTATTATAAAATTTTAAATTATCTAAAAACTGTAACACGGGGGTATATATGGATATCAACAAAACATTAGAATCCATTCAGAATCAGATTAAGGAGATTCAGGATGGGCGTAAAGACAAGCTTTCTATGGTTGTATTCAGTGGCGATCTAGACAAACTTTTAGCTTCATTCATTATTGCTACCGGTGCTGTTGCTATGGGTATGGAAACCGTTATGTTTTTCACCTTCTGGGCTACTCCAGCATTAAGGGATAAGAAGAAAAAAGGAAAAGGTAAAAACCTTTTTGGCAAGATGTTTAGCTTCATGCTGCCCAAAGGTGCAACCCAGGTCAAACTATCAAAAATGAATATGGGTGGCATGGGTACAGGTATGATGAAGTACTTAATGAAAAAGAAAAATATTCAGGACCTTGATGGAATGATAGCCCTTGCAGCTGAATTAGGTGTTAAAATCTACGTGTGCGAAATGTCAATGGATTTGATGGGCTTTAAAATGGACGAGATGATTGATTACCCCGATATGAAATCCGTTGGCGTTGCAACATTCTTACAGGAAGCATCTGATAGCAAGATCCAGTTATTTATATAATTATTTTTTTAAATTTCTTCTTGTATTATGTATGTTTGCAATATATAATTCAAATGCTAAAATAGTTCTATAACTTTAATATTAAAAATTAATTTTTTGAAAATTAAGGAGTAAAATCATGAGTGACATTAAAGCAGATGTAACAATGGATTTAAAAGGATTAGCATGTCCATTGCCAGTAGTTAAGGTTTCGCAGCAGATTAAAAAGATGCAGGTTGGCCAGATTTTAATGGCTGAAACTACCGACCCGGGTGCATTGGCTGATTTTCCTGCATGGGCAAAAACAAGCGGCAATGAAATCATTGATACTGTAAAAGATGGCAATGTAACAAAGTTTTTTATTAAAAAGCTGAAATAGCTAATAATCAAGTGAGGTGGATGATGCTGGGCTATATATCCTATTTTATACTTATACCAATGGTATATATTGCCTTTGCAACCTTAATATTAGGGCTTATGTATAAATTTTATGTTATATTTAAAGCTCCTGTCCCAGCTGGTACAGGAGCTATTTTTCCTAAAAAAGGTTCAAAGGTATTAGGACTTTTGTATGATGCAATGATATTTCCAATGGCTTATAATAAGCAAAAGTTTTTCTGGTTTATAATCATGGTTTTCCACATTGCATTTTTCTTCCTTTTTTTGGGTCATTTAGAATTAGTTTATGAATTCAAATTCATACAAATAATCCCACATAAAGTCTTTCTGGGGGGTGGTGTTGTTGGTATTATTCTTATCATAACAACACTGTACTTTCTTTTCAGGCGTTTTGGCACTCCATATAGGGAAATTTCAATCCCTGAAGATTTTGTGATTCTTTTAGTTCTTTTCTTCTGCATACTGTTTGGATCAATATTGCATTTAGCCGAACGGTATAGCGACTGGGGAGCAGTGTTGCGTGTAGATGTAAATGATTATCGTCAATGGCTGCAAAGCATGATATTGCTGAAACCGGAGCTATCGTACAAAATTACCGAGCTATCACACTACACAATACTGGTTCTGCATGTACTCTTTGCAAATATTTTCCTCATGATGTTCCCTTTCAGCAAGATGGTACATTCAGTATTAACATTTTTAGCACATTATCGTAAAAGGAAATAGCCATGGATAAGGATAAAGTACTGGAACTTAAACAGGTTATTGAAAAAAAGCTTAACAGGCCTATGTTGTATTACCTTGATCTTTGTACACGGTGTGGCCTGTGTTATGATACATGCCATGCATATCAAGGCATTCCAAAAAAAGAGTATTCACCTGTTGGCCGTGCTGAGGTTGTTCGTAAAGTATTTAGAAAGTATTTCAAGCCAACGGGAAAAATTTTCCCATGGTGGGGCGATGCACAAGAATTTGATGAAAACCTGATGGAAGAACTGAGGGAAGCTGCATTCTCCTGTACAGGTTGTCGGCGCTGTACCATGTTCTGTCCGTTTGGTATCGATATGCCGTATATTTTAGGAATTGCTAAGGAACTCCTTATTGCCTATGGCAATGCACCTGAAGAACTCGTCATGCTTGCCGATGGTGCTGTTGAAAAAGGCAAAAGCGTTGATATGTTTAAAGAAGGATATAAGGGCGTCATCAAAGACCTTGAAAAAGAGGTTCAAAAGCTCATTAATGCCCCTACAAGCGATGGCCTCATCCCTATGGAAAAGAAAGGTGCCAATATACTGTTTGTAGGCCTCTCTGGTGCTCATTCAATTGTGTATCCGGCTGCAATATTTAATGCAGCAAAAGAAGACTGGACATTAAGCTACTTTGAAGCAGTTAACTTTGGTTTCTTTGCTGGCGATAGTGAAAAGGCAAATTTTATTGCCAACAGGGTTATTAATGAAGCAAAAGAATTAGGCGTTAAGGAGATAGTTATTGTTGAGTGCGGCACCGCATATAGAATACCTAAATTCTTAATGGGGCCCCTGCCCTTTAAAGTATCAAGCATCGTGGAAGTTATTCACCGTTATATCAAAGAAGGCAGAATTAAAATAAAAGAAGGCGTTATCACAGAACCTGTTACCTGGCATGATCCCTGCCAGCTTGGACGAAACGGTGGCGTATATGACCAGCCGCGTGAAGTTTTGAATATACTGGCAAAAGACTTTCGCGAAATGAACCCCACTCGTGAGTATAACTGGTGTTGCGGTGGCGGCGGTGGTCTGGTTGCCCTGGATAATGAAGAATTCAGAATCAAGAGTGGTAAACCCAAAAAAGAACAGATTGAAAAAACTGGAGCCAAAATGGTTGTAACAGCCTGTGAAAACTGTCACCTGCAACTATCAACAATAAATGCAGGATATGGAATGGGTGTCACCATTGAATCATTTACAAAATTGGTTGGTGAAAATTTAATAGTATAACAATTAAAAAGGCGGGTTTAAATCCCGCCTTTTTTAAAATCATACCTTCTTTTTAATTATTTCCACAAATTCATCACTCTTTTTATATGGCTGCATCATTGATAAATCAGCAAATGTATCTAATGCTGTCTGATAATCCTTCAGGGCAAAACATATCTGCCCAAATAGATAATTAAATTCTTTATGGTCAGGGTTTTCCTTCAACGCCAAGAGTATTGCCTTTTTAGCTTCTTCATAATGTTTATTTTTCATTAACAATTTAGCCTTAAGGTAATTATATGATGCAGTAAGAGGAACTGTTGATATTGAATTCAAGATTGACAGGGCTTCATTATAATTTTTCTTTTTATACAGCGTAATGGCTTTCTTAAGATAATTCTCAACAGCCACTGGCTCACCAATCTCAATAACACATAGTGTCACATCATCACGAATGACGCCTTCTTCCGATTGAATAAAATTTTCAAGATCTTTGATAATGATATCTATTTGATCCTGTGGAGCAAATTCCCGTGATGCAACAAGAATGTTGGTAAAACGTTCATTGCCATATAAATGCCCACTTTTTGCCCTAGTTTCAGTTATACCATCAGAATATAAAATAATGCGGTCTTTGGTGTTTAGTTCAAAAAGGCATTCCGGGTAATTAATATTTTCATCAGCACCAATAAACAGTGAATCAGTTGTTAATGGGTACACTGTATCATTTAATGTGATAACATAAATATCTGTATGGCCACAGTTAGTATATAACAATTCCATATTGACAAAATCAATTATACCTAAAAAAAGCGTAAAATAAAAACCGCTTTCCTGTAATATAGGTGTCAGTTTCCTATTTAATTGGGTACAGATTGCTGAAGTTGAACTATATAATCGCGATAGATTTTCAATCTCTGTTTTAATCATTGACGTAAGCAATGCCGATGGGATCCCATGCCCTGAAACATCAACAATACCAATCAGATAGTGTGTGTCATCAAGCTGCTCAAGCAAGAAGAAATCCCCACTTACTTCCATATACGGCCTGAAATATACTGCTGCAAACAACTGATTATTTGCCGGAAGAACAGAAGGCAAAAGGGTTTTTTGAACTGTCTTTGCTAATTTAAGCTCAAATTCCATCTGTTCATTTTTTTTCTGAAGCTGCTCTGTCCGCTGCATTACCAGAGCTTCTAAATTATTCTTTAAGTTAGTTAAACTATGATACATAAGAGAATTAGCGATTGCTATTGAAGAAGCTGATTTAATATTTTGTAGAAATTCAATCTCATCATTGGACAATGCTTTTAAATTGGCGCGTTCAGATAGAACAATAATACCTATAAATTCATTGTGTTCCAATGGAATAATATATTCTGCAGACAATTGTTCAAACCATGGCAATAAAATATTCCTGACTGATTCATATTGTGGTTTGTTTTCAATTAATTTTTTCTCAATTACCCATGGGTTTTTTAAAAAATAATCCCTCACCTGTTCATCTATTATAGTAGAATCGCCATTGAGGCTGTATAACTCATTTTCTTTATCTTCAGCTTTGATAAATATCTCTACGTTTTTTATGAGTAACGTACGTTTTAATATATACGATAGTTCATTTAACAAAAGATGTAAATCTTTTAACAATGCAATATCATTAATGAATTGCGATTCAACTTTTTTCAGGTTATATTTTCTTCGGTTAAAAAGCTGGTCTATAAGTGGTTGCACTTTTATAAAATAGAGATAGTTAATTGCAAACCAGATACCTAAAAGAAAAAACAACAACGATTTATCCATCGATTTAAAAAATGGATATAACAAATTAAAAATAATCACATTGGGTATTATGATCACCGATGAAATGCATAACCATATAAACGTGATATGCAATACACTCTGTATATCCATTAAGCGGTAACGTAGGATACCATAACCTAAAAATAAAAGAGGGATAAACATTAAATTGCTTAGAGGGTAAAAGTTATAACCCAGCATTGCAGGAACATTGCAAACTGTGAAAATACCAATTAAATTTAATGCCAGTATGATATATTTTATTTTTAAACGAACTAACTCATTCTTTTCCTGTTTTAATTGTAAAATACTGATAACAATACCATAAACTAAAACAGAAAATGCATATACACCAAAAATCTGAAATACTATACCCCCTCTGGCTATATGACCCCATGGGTATGTTAAAAGGCCTGTTATATAATACGGAGTATGAACTAAAATTGCAAAAATTGCACTAATGACAAACGTTACTATTTCAAGATATGTTCTTTTAATGTTCAATACCGTGTGATAAAATAAAACGCCAATGAAAGGAATAAAAACATACAACGTATGGATGCTACGTTCCATTTTTAATATAGTATTGACGTCTTTAATGATAAAATGACCCAAAAAGTTTGGAGTAAGCAGTGCATACCACAAACAGAAAAGAGCAAACAGTATATTTTCTTTTTTCAGTTTTCCCTTAAATATTGCAATTCCAGCAACAACAATGCTAGTCAGCAAAGTTATTAACGGCGGTAACATAAAAATGTTAAGCGACACAATGATATCGTGCATACACAACCTCTATATCCGCAAAAAAATTATTAGCACTGTATTTCTAAATATAGTTATAGTCAATAGTATTTTTCTGAAGTGAATGATTTTCGTATACTATCTACAATATCCGGGATTTCATAAAAAGAACGTGCAATCCACCTGCAATGAGCTATCTCAGCATCATTATGGCCAAACGCACAGCCAATAAATGGCACACCGTTATCTTGCGCTGCCACCATATCATTTGTTCTGTCGCCAGCCATAATAAGAATGTCACAGTCAGGTAATGTTTTTTTGTAATATGCCAGTAGTTGCGTTTTATCAGGTAAATCATTGTCTTCAAGCGCTGTTACATGTAAAAAGTAAGGGGTTAATCTATAAGCATCCAGCACAGCTTTGATATATTCTTTCCTTCCATTGGATGCTGTTAACAAGCCATATCCTTTATTGTACAGGACATGTATTGTTTCAATAACGCCAGGCAAAATGATCCCCTTTTGCTGCAGAACAAGTTTTGCAAGTTTTTCAGTACAATAATCATTAAGCTTGTGCGATAGTTCCTGTAAAAGAGTTGGAAAGAGTGTAGCAAATATCTCGTTAACAGGAATACCAACAAGCTTCATAATCTCATCAGTGGATGGTTTACGCAGATTAAGAGCAGGGTTTTGCAATAAAAATTCATCAATACCCTGTTCAAATGCATGACCAACAACAGGCGAGCAATCGTATAATGTTCCATCAATATCAAAAGCAATATATACCATGGCGGAAAATATTTTTTATATACAGACTTTTGCAACAAAATTTTACTCCAATAATTTATTTTCTTGACTCATTTGTGATATAATTATACTTCACACTTGCACATCATACATATGCTATTGGAATAACCGTGAATCTTTCTGTATCAATTGGCAATCTGCAATTAAAGAACCCTATTACCGTAGCATCCGGTACTGCAGGCTATGGCGAAGAGCTATCGCAATTTATTGACATTGGTGCCCTGGGTGCAATTTTTACAAAAGGGTTATCGCTTAAACCACGTGCAGGTAATCCCGGGCCAAGGATTGCGGAAACACCTTCAGGGATGCTTAATTCTATTGGTCTGGAAAATGTTGGATTAGAAGCATTCCTATCGCACAAATTGCCGTATTTATTAAAATCCATGGCAACGGTTATTCCCAATATTGCAGGACACTCTATAGAAGAAAATGTTGAGTTGGCAAAAATTTTATCGCACACCGACGGCATAGCAGCCGTTGAACTTAATGTTTCATGCCCCAATGTAAAAGAAGGTGGCATTGCGTTTGGACAGGATATCACAGTATTTTCACGATTATTAGAAAAGGTCCGCAGTGTAACCCGTGGAGTTTTAATTGTTAAGCTTTCGCCAAATGTTACTGATATTACACTATTTGCTAAAGCTGCAAAAGACATTGGTGCTGACGCAGTATCAGCAGTGAATACACTTTTGGGAATGAAGATTGATATTAATACTGGCAAACCATACTTTGCAAACAAGGTTGCAGGATTAAGCGGCCCTGCAATAAAACCAATAGCATTGCGAATGGTGTATCAGATAGTTGAAAAAGTTGATATACCAGTAATAGGAATTGGCGGAATATATTATTTTGAAGATGCATTAGAATTTTTAATGGCCGGGGCTAAAGCAATACAGATTGGCACAGCAAACCTTATAAATCCCGATACTTCAGCTGTTATGTTAAAAGAGCTTGAAGAGTATATGAAAAAGCATTCTGTAAACAATATTAATGATGTGATTGGCATTGCACAGGGTAAGGAGTAAACAATGAAGTACTGGAATAAACGTCTGCAGAAGATGACCGAATATATTCCTGGTGAACAGCCCGATAATCTGAATGAATTCATTAAACTCAATACTAATGAAAATCCATTTCCGCCATCACCGGCTGTACTGGATGCTTTGCAGAAAGCCTGCAATGGTGACCTCCGTCGCTATCCAAATCCAAACGCGCAGATGGTGAGGGAACTTTTTGCAAAGAAAAATTCAATTGCAGCTGATAATGTCTTTGTTGCCAATGGTTCTGATGAAATATTTACATTGCTGTTCAGAGGATTCATTGAGCCTGATGGCATTGCAGCATTTCCCTATCCTTCGTATGCGCTATATTATACTATGGCCGAAGCAAACGGAATAGCGTATGATAAAATTACCCTTGATGATAACTTTGACATACCATTTGATGAATTTCTAAAAAAGAAGTATAATCTTGTTATCATTGCCAATCCCAATAACCCCACAGGCAAAGGCGTTCCCATTGACCAGATAAAAAAGTTTTGCAGCAAATTTATAGGCTTGCTGGTTGTTGATGAGGCGTATGTTGACTTTTACAATGAAACAGCATTGCCACTTATAAAAGAATTTGACAATATTGTCATAACCCGTTCATTCTCAAAATCGTATTCATTGGCAGGATTGCGTGTTGGTTTGGCGATAGCTCAAAAAGATATAATCCACGGCTTTATTAAGCTGAAAGACTCATATAATGTTGACAGAATTGCGCAAGCAGGAGCTTACGCCGCCCTTCTTGATGACAAAGGCTTTAAATATAGCATATCAATGGTTCGCAATAACAAGGAGTATTTGGAAGAATCTTTGGAAGAGCTTGGTTTTCAAAACGTTCCTTCTAAAGCCAACTTTGTATTTACAAAGCACCCTAACATAGATTCAAAAACCATTTACGAAAAGTTAAAAGAGAATAAAATTTTAGTGCGCTACTTTGCAGGCCCCATTCAGTCAGAGTATATTCGCATTACTGTGGGTACAATGATGGAAATTAAAAAACTTATCAAGGTGCTTTCTGAAATAATACCAGATTAATTATTTTACCATCGGTCCTTGTGGTGGTGCTGCGCGCAATAAGCTCAGGATATATTATTTTGTTCTGCATATATTGTTCAATGTCCTTTTTTTCTATCCAAAGTATTATTCCCTCAGGCCCTTCAAAAAACCAGTAAAAGCCTATAACAATGCCCTGAATATCCTGATCCTGCAATATCTGGTGTAAAATTTTTGATTTTGTTAAAACCGGGTTCAGGTGCTTAAAGATAACATTCCAGGCACGCATGGGATATGAATCAGCACCTGCAATACTACCACCTACATCACAGTCAAACCCTAGATACAATTTATTTTTTTCTTTTGTTTTATTATCATAGTAAAAACCAAACGTCCTGCTTCTGGGTATTAATGGTTCAATCTTTTTTATATCCAAACCCAATTCATTAAGTCTGGAATTATACATTGCATTTAACCGTATACCTTCCTGCGTTGTGTATTGGAATTCCGGAACAGCATAATCACTATTGACTGCTGGCTGTTGTGTTGAACTATCGCTTACCGTTTGTTGGGTAATTTTTTCATCAGCAGTGGCACATGCGTTAATTGTACAGAACAAAAACACAATCACTATTAATATAATCACCCTTTGCATACATTCCCTCAAAATTAAATCCAATATTATAATTATCGATTTTTTAACGATTCAACAGGTATTGAAAGCATTGCTGTTGTGTTATTAATCGAAATGACCGTTACGGCTTTATCAGGATCTATCCCTAAATTATATAAATAGCTGTCAATCTTGGCATACCCTAAGCCAAACCCGGAATCGCTTGTATCAATGTTATTTATGAAAAACTCATACTCCCTTCCTTCTTCCTTATATTTACGATATTCTTCCCGCTTTGAGTATATCCTTTGCAAATCGTGTGAAAGGATGGGAGCTGTGTTCGTAATTTCTATATAAATATAGTTGTCACGCAATTCAATCTTTAAAATTATTCTGATATCATATTGTTTTAACTTTTGCTGTAATTCTACAAACAGTTTTAGTTTTTTAATTGCTTGTAAATCATCGTTGGTTAGTGAACGATTTTCGCTAACGGCTTTATTCTTTATAACTAAAAACGCACCTTCCTGATTTAAAACTTCTCTAACCTTTTGTGCAATATTTTCCTTTTTTAATACAATTGAAGCTAACGTATCAAACTGTATTTTGTCTTTGAGAATGTCTTTGATATATTCCTGCACCTGAGCTTCTGTTTTATCTTTATATTGCAACCGGAATTGTCGTTGTAAAGCTTCAACAACGAGCAGATGTTTATAATTAGCTTTAACTGCATTCTTTATAAGTTCATCAACACAGGCACCTATATCATCCAGATGTTGCTCAACACCAGCTGCTTTGAAGATAGCTAAACCTGCATTGTAAATCTGGTCACGTGCTTTCCGTGTGTAATGCCTTATTATTCCTGTAATTCGGTGTGAGTTCATAATATTTATTTATACAGAAACTCCATGAACTTTTGCAAAGCCTCAGGCAATGTCCCATCATCACGCTGGTATTTTTTAAATTTTCTTTCATAATTTCCAACTTCGCGTGTAAAAACATTCCTAAACCTGTTAGCTATTTCTGTATATGCAGGCATATTTTCCAGCCTGTCTCTCAACTCTTTCTTAAATGGTATGTGGCGGTAAAACATATCTCTTACAACATTATTTAACTTCATGATGCCATCTTTTTCAAAAAGAACCCACTGTATGTAGTCATCTGCAAACCTGTCGCGGTTATTCCGAATACTCTTGAATCGCTCAACCACCTTTTGTTTGGCTTCAAGGGATAGTTTTGGGTTCTTTTTAAACGTATTGATATAATCAAAGTAAGCTCCTGTCAATCCACCCTCTATGGGGTCAGCCCACATTCCTCCCATAATGGTACGGTTAAGTTCCCACCTGAATGTGGCAAATGTATGCGCCATAGTTGGCATCATGTCACCCATAAACAATATTGGGACTACTATCCTTCCTCGGGTTCTTCTGTTTGTCCCATCCAGTTCCTGCCACAACATTGTTTTTGTGCCAAAGGATGGCAAGAGTATAAAATAAGGAATAACTTCTTCTTTTATAAGTTCTTTTGTATTTCCAATCATTACTGCTGTTTCACGATAGAAAACAGAAAAATCAACATCCCGCAGTGCGTTAACAATTGACTCCAATTTCTTTTTTGATATATAATAATGAGATATGCTTCCACGCATATTCATTGATGTCAGTATTGGAAATGATGTGGCTGTAGAACCAGAGCAAACCGAAGAAGCAGTTGCAATACGATGATTTATCTCATAAATTACCTTCTGTACATTATCTGATTCATCTTTTGCGTTGCTACCTTTTATGTGTTTTTGCTCTTCCCTGAGATGGGCTTCATAGGATAAACCCATCTCATTTATGCTGGGATTTTCTTCACCATTAAATATTTTAGTTAAAAATTCATCTTCATACAATATCGGGAAACTGGTTTGTTCTATCCTGCGCATAGAGATTTCATGTAATTCGGCTAACTGTTCCTGCTCAATCATGGTTTCATCCAGGAAACCAAACCTGAGCATGAGTTTAACCGGCTGAGGCACTGCAGGCTCAGACTGGCTGCGTACAAAAACCTTTGCATATATATCATAATAAAACCGCGCTATCTGCCTTCGTATTTTACGTGCATCAATTTCGGATGAAAGGGGGTCTTTCATCTTCTTAAATTCTGACAATAGTTTCAAAAGATTTTTCTGATTTTCTTTTTCAATCAAACCAAATTCAAATATTTGATAGATTGAATTTTTGTAAAGCTGGCTTAAATTCTGAGGAATTCGTGAAGGCCTTGTTGCTTCTTCAACAGGTTTTGGCTGCTCCTTTATTGCCTGAACAAAATTACTCAACTTTTTAAAGCTATCATATTTTTCTGAAAGCAATTCGCCTGAAATGTCTTTATAAAATTCATGGATTTTATTGGCAACAGACACAAAACCCTTAAGAAAATCTTCACTGACCCTGCCTGATGCAACCCATGTTTTTATTTTTTGCTTGTCAATTAAATATGCAATAAAACCATTCGTGCCAAAAAGATATTCAAGTTCAACATCTATTTCAGTGTGTACTGATTCAATACGGTCTAAAAGCTTTACAAGGTTTTCTGAGGCACAATTAAATACATATATTGGAATATTGGGGTCGCTTCTGAACATGGGTATAAGGAATTGATTATCCAGGCCAACTATCTTCTTTAAAAAATTGCACTGCTTTATATCAACTAAGTTTTCAACCGGTAACCCCGGGAAAAAGTACTTCTTTTTCAATAAATTGGAATTATCCTGCACAATAAACTTTGCATCTATCCGTGAAGGGAAATCGCCACCACTCTGTGTGAAAACCCTGTATAAATCACCAGCCCTTTGTGAAAGGTTATCAGGCAAATTATCCGACACTTCACCAGCAACAAGCGAAAAGTTGTCGTTTACTCTGCAGAGATTCTGATATAATACTGTATATTTCTTCACATCATTTAATGACAATTCCAGCCTTTTTAAAACATGAGTAAGCAATAAAGCAGCAAAAGTTGGGTCATCAACAACTATCTGCCTGAATCCGCCTTCACGTAATGGGTATTTTTTTACTACACAATCCTCAATGGCGCGGATAGTTTTTTTATATGGTTCGGTAAATAAAAGGCTTAATCCGGCTATGACACTTTTTTCATTTATTATTCCAACACGCTTGCTTTTATCTACAACAATCTTACTATCAAGTCCCTCATATTCAGAAGGTGCAGACAATATTTCAACCGATCCACTCTGTAAATAATAAATAAACCGTGGTTCTTCACCCTGTAAAATTAAAATTTCGCCCTTTCTGATTTTTTCAGTGCCATTATTTTCCATAATCTTTTTAACACAAAAGGTATTATTTTTACTATTTAATTAATTTTTGCATTAGTGTAGAGTACTATTGCAAAAAGAGCAATAACAATTTTATTTAAAACCAATTTTTTTTGGTTATTTACCCGCAATGACAGGAAAATAGCTGAAATAACAATTTCAAGAAATGTCAATTTTTTTTAAACTCTGTATATATTCTTCCCATTCAACAGGCAACAATGAGTTTTTCCTAGTATTACATTCCTTGCAGCATGGCACAATATTTATTTTTTCTGAATAACCACCTCGTGAAAGGGGTATTACATGGTCCATGGTGAGTTCTGATGGCTTAAACTTTTTGCCACAATAGTAGCACACGCCAGTTGCTATCTTCTTCTTCCACCATGGCGATTGTCGTAGCTCGCGCGCTTTCTGCTTTTCACGCTTTACGTGTGTTTCAAGATCTGAAAAATCTGCATCCACAAAATGGCGTTCTTTGGCTTTAAAACTTTTTTTCCTATCACCCATAGTTTTTACTCAAAAGCATCCCCTTCCTGTAATCTATAGCCATTAATGAAAGCAACGGCATCCATTGGCTTTTTAGTCTCAGGCTGTAACGACAGCACTTCAATAGTGCCATCAGCCGTGCACACAAACAGGCGCTTTGACTTTACCCATATTGTGCCCGGACGCGCAGTGGAACTATCACATGAACTATCGCCAACTACCGTTTTCCATATTTTTATAATTTTACCGCGAAATGTTGTCCACGCTACAGGCTTTGGATTGAATGCCCGCACCATATTGTGAATGTTTAACGAAGGCTTATTCCAGGCAATGCGTGCAGTGTCGCCCGTAATTTTTCCACAGTAGGTTGCCTGATTATGATCCTGTGGTGCTGGTTTAATGGTGCCATCATGTAAACCCTTAATAGCTTGTATCAGCATATCTGCACCAAGTGGCAGGATTTTTTCATATACATCCTGTGCAGTTTCATTAGGGGCGATAGTTACTGGTGATTGAAGCACAATGTCGCCTGCATCAAGCTCTTCATTAATGAGTTGCACGGTAACCCCGGTCTGGTGCTCACCGTTATACAGCGCCCATTCAATTGGTGCAGCACCACGATATTTTGGCAATAACGACGGATGCAGATTAATAGTTTGAAGTGGTGGAATTGAAAAGATTGAACGAGGAATAAGTTTACCATACGCCACAACTACAAAGATATCACAATTGAATTGCGACAACTGTTGTACAAGCTGCTCATCTTTTAATGAATGTGGTTGAAAACAGGGGATACCATATTCAAGTGCTTTTTCCTTTACGGGCGGAGATGACAGGTGTTTTCCACGGCCTTTTGGTTTATCAGGTGATGTTATAACAAAAGCTATCGTGAAATGCTTTATAAGATATTCTAAACAAAAAGAAGCTATTTCAGGAGTTCCAAAAAAGCCAATTCTCATTATTACCTGTTAAGTTTTTTTATCTTTTTTAACTGTGCATTAAGCTCTTTACGTTTGTAATCCTCTAAATAATCTATAAATAGTTTACCATTGAGATGGTCTATCTCATGCTGCAAAACCCGTGCCAGAAGTCCTGTTGCTTCAAACTTTACCGGTTTTTCATTAATGGCAATTCCTTCAACCTGAATGCCAACAGGGCGTATGACTTCTGCTGTGATTCCCGGCAATGACAGGCATCCTTCCTCATACCCATCCTTTTCATCAGAAAATGCGGTAATCCTGGGATTAATAAGTGCCATCATGGGGCCTTTGTTTGAACGTATATCAATCACCAATAGCTGTAGTGGGACATCAATCTGTGGGGCTGCCAGCCCTATGCCCTGCTCCTTATGCATGATAGCAAACATCTCATCGGTTAAATCGCGTATTTCCTGAGTAACCTGAGTTATCTCCTGCGCAGTTGACCGCAATGTCTTATTACCATAAAAAACCAATTTATGCTGTGTACTGGTTACCATAACTATCTCACAAATGTATTATATTAATTGTTCTAATATACCACATTTATTTTTTAATGTCAATATAAGGATTTGAAAAATATGAATTTTAGCGGATATGAACAAATGTATCGTTTAACAGTAATTTACTTATTGACAATCACATATATATTGTTTACAGTTATATTTGAATCTACCGTAGTTCATTTTTTTTGTTCAGATATTGGTCAATCATCCAATTTAATACGGGTAGGTTTTTAAAGCTAGCAGCACAATTACAATACATCGAATGGGTGTTTAATAAACAAAATAAAATTATCATGGGAGGACGCTATGCAATTCAAAGAATACAATAATTACGATGCCACTGGATTAGCTGAACTCATCAGAAAGAAGAAAGTATCAATAAAAGAAGTTGTTACAGCAGCTATCGAACGTATAGAAAAATACAATCCTGCCCTTAATGCAGTAATTACTCCAATGTATGATAATATTGACGCCATTATCAAAAATTTGCCAAAAGGATATTTTTATGGCGTACCATTTCTTATCAAAGATTTATTGACAACGTGTAAAGGTATCAGAATGGCTAGTGGTTGCAGGGCATACCTGAATTATATTCCTGATTTTGACAGTGAGGTTGCCAAACGGTATAAAAATGCGGGCCTTGCCATTTTAGGCAAAACCAATACACCGGAATTTGGGCTTGTTGCATATACTGAACCTAAAATCTTTGGCCCAACACGAAATCCCTGGAATACGGCTCTGACCCCAGGTGGTTCAAGCGGTGGCTCTGCTGCTGCTGTTGCTAGCGGAATGGTACCCTTTGCCGGCGGCGGTGATGGTGGCGGTTCTATCAGGATACCGTCTGCCTACTGTGGGCTGTTTGGACTCAAGCCTTCACGGGGACGTGTGCCAGCAGGACCTGAATATGGTGAAGTTTGGCAGGGGGCTGCTGTTGAACATGTTTTAACACGCTCAGTGCGTGATAGTGCAGCCATGCTTGATATTTTACAGGGCTCTGACCCCGGTGCACCGTATGTAATTGAACCACCAAAAATGCCATATAGCAAAGAAATACAAAAATCACCCGGAAAGCTTAAAATTGCTATATCAACAGACTCACCTATTGGCACACCGGTTCATGCTGAATGCAAAAACGCAGCCATGGAAGCAGCAAAACTGTGTGAAAAATTAGGCCATCATGTTGAGATAGATAAACCCAACATTGATGGGCTTGCACTTGCAAAAAGCTACCTTATGTTGTACTTTGGTGAAGTTGCAGCTGATATACAAACCATTGGAATTAAATTAGGTCGCAAACCAAAACTCAGTGATGTTGAAGTTACAACCTGGACATTAGGACTTTTAGGCAGAACATACACCGCTGGTGATTTTGTTATGGCACTACGCGAATGGAATAAAGCCTCACGTGCAATGGGCCAATTTTTTACAAAGTATGATATATACCTGACTCCAACAATTGCACAGCCACCTGCACCTATTGGATCACTTACTCCAAAACCCATTGAAATGTTTGCCTCAAAGATTATGAATATCCTTGGCCTTGGAGGATTACTCAAAGCTTCAGGCATTGTTGACCAGCTTGCAGTTCAAAGCCTATCACAAGTGCCATTTACACAACTGGCTAATCTGACCGGCATCCCTGCCATGTCAGTTCCCCTGCATTGGGGCCAGGATGGATTACCGTATGGCGTTCAGTTTATGGCAGCTTTTGGGCAGGAAGCATTGTTATTCAGGTTAGCTGCACAGCTAGAAAAAGCAAAACCATGGTTTAATAAATGGCCAGAAGTTTTAACATTACAGTAACATATTATTTTTAATGGAGGGCTTACAATCATGAATATCACATCGAAAGCCTTAATTGAAATAATGTTCTTCATTTACAGGCCAGTATTTTATTTTCTGGTAATTATAGATACAACCATATTAGGCATCATTACAATCATACTTTCATTTTTTGATCCAACCGGAAATACTGTTCACTACATTGGAGTATTCTGGTCGCGCCTTAATCTTTTTCTTTCCGGTGTACGGGTACGAGTGCATAACAAAGAGTACATTAAAAAAAATCAGCCATATATTGTCATGATGAATCATCAGAGTCATTACGATGTGTGGGCAACTATTGGCTATATACCTTTGCAGCTACGATGGGTCATGAAAATGGAGTTGCGCAAAATTCCCATCTTTGGATTGGGATGTGAGCGCATGGGTCATATCTATATTGACCGTGGCGATTCACATCAGGCACGTGAAAGTCTGAAGGCTGCCGGTGAAAAGATTAGAAATGGCGCCTCAGTAGTTTTTTTTCCAGAAGGGACGCGCAGTCCAGATGGCAAACTTCTACCATTCAAAAAAGGTGGCTTTGTCATTGCCATAGAATCGCGAGTTCCAATTCTTCCCATTACCGGATTAGGTTCACGGGCAATATTGCCAAAGGGAAGCATGGCCATTAGGCCAGGAACTATTGACCTTATTATTCATCCACCAATTGATGTAACCGGTTATACCCAGGAAAACAAAGAAGAACTCATGGAAAGGGTCAGAGCAGTTATTCAAAGTAAACTTGTTTCATAAAAAATTGTGTTGTCAATTTTATTTTATTTTTTTATTGTGCGATAGTTCATTATAGTAACCCCTTGATGTTAGGGGTTATTTTTTCAAATCCTTCATCATCAAAGGACGGTATATAACAGTGCACTTTAGAGAACGATTACTACAGCCCTACCCTCTTGTCATGGATGGCGCAATGGGCACAATGATTTTCAATGCACTACCTGACTATAAAGGAAACTTAGAGTTGCTTAACATAGAACGCCCTGATGTGATAGCATCAATACATAAACTCTATATTGATGCAGGTGCTGATATTATTGAAACCAACACGTTTGGCGGCAATGCATTAAAACTTCATGAAGCTAGTTTAGAAAGCCGATGTGAGGAAATTAATAAAGCTGCAGCTATGCTTGCAAAAGAAGTGGCGCGTGGCAAGGCATTTGTGGCTGGTTCAGTTGGTCCAACCGGAACATTGGTTGAACCAATGGGCATGACTCAACCAGAAACTGTATACAATGCATTCAGACGACAAATTGCGGGGCTGGTTGCTGGTGGTGTTGACTGCATTGCTATTGAAACAATGACTGATGTACAGGAAGCTCGTTTAGCACTTTTAGCTGCAAAAGATGTTACGGATATTCCTGTTATCTGCAGTATGACGTTTGAAGCAAATGGCAAAACGGTTACCGGATCTGATATTGTAACAGCGCTTGCAACACTCTCACAGATGGGTGCGGATGTTGTTGGAGCTAATTGCAGCATGGGCCCTGATGGCCTGGTTAGGCTTTTCAAAGGAACTATCGCACAGCTTAACGAATTGGGAGTGCCTCTTTCCGTGTGGGCCAATGCAGGCTTGCCTGAGCTTGTTGACGGTAAAGCTGTGTATAGCCTTTCACCAAAGCATTTTGCATCCCTTTCACTTGAATTTGCACAGATGGGATTTTCAATCATTGGCGGTTGCTGTGGTACTAATCCTGAACATATTAAGATGCTGGCCTTTGCGGTGAAACATATTCTTATACATACTAAAAAAACTAAAACATATAGCTACATTACAAGCAGATATGCTCATATTAATGTTTTAAAACACAAAGGTTTGCTGGTTATTGGTGAACGCCTGAACCCAACAGCACGCAAACAATTTGCAGCAGAACTCAAAGAGAACACATTTACTTTCCTGCGTAATGAATCCAAGAAACAGCAGGATGAAGGTGCTCACTGCTTAGATATTAATGTTGGTGTTCCTGGCATTGATGAAGCTACTATGATGAAAAAAGCGGTAAATGTGTTGTCTAATACTGTAACTATTCCGCTTATGATAGATTCGGATAACCCATTTGTTACACAGGCTGCGTTATGGCAATACCCCGGTATACCAATTATTAACTCTATCAGCGCAAAGAAGCAAAGCTTTGAAGCTATGCTGCCACTGTTAAAGAAATTTGGCAGCTTTGTGGTAGCTATGTGCCTGGATGAAAGCGGCATTCATAAAGAGGCAAGCAAGCGTATTGCAATTGGCCAGAAGCTTATTGATTTACTGCAGCAACACGGCATTGCACTATCACGCATTTTCGTTGACCCTCTTATATTAGCGGAAAGTGCAGAAAGCGGTGCTGCACAGGAAACACTGAAAGTAATTGAACATTTTGCTAAAGAAGGAATCAAAACAAGTATTGGATTAAGCAATATATCGTTTGGTTTGCCACAGCGTAAATTTATCAACAATGTATTTTTAAAATTAGCGCTGCAAAAGGGGTTGTATGCAGCAATAGTTAATCCAGGAGTTATTGATTCCGATATTGCAAAGCCTTATACCACTGAAGAACTGCTAGCACTGGATTTCCTTGAAGGTAGAGATAAGAATGCCTCACATTATATTGCTCATTTTGGGACAAGCCAGCAACAAACAGTACATAAAGAAAAAACTACTAATATACTTGATACAATCTTTTCTCTTGTTGTTGAAGGGAACATTGATGATATAGAAAAAGCGGTCAGGGAAGCGCTAGCAACATATAGCCCTGAAACGATTATGAATGATGCATTGATTGCTGCTTTGGAAAAGGTTGGCGACCTTTACAGCAAAGGCGAGTATTTCCTGCCACAGATGATTGCATCTGCTGATACCATGAAAAAAGGCTTCAACATTTTAAAACCGCTGATGCTACAAAAGAAAGAATCGGTGTTGGGCAGGATAGTTATCTGCACTGTTAAAGGTGATATTCACGACATTGGTAAAAATATTGTTGCCATGATGCTTGAAAACCATGGGTTTGATGTGATTGACTTGGGCAAGGATGTGCCAAATGAAAAAGTCATTGAAGCAATACAACACCATAAACCAGATATTGTATGCTTAAGTTCCCTTTTAACAACTACTATGCCTAATATGGGTATTATTGCCAAAGAAATTAATGCACAACAATTACCCACCAGGCTTATAGTTGGCGGTGCAGTAGTGACAAAGGAATATGCTGATAGCATTAATGCTTATTATGGCAAAGATGCAGTAGAAGCTGTTGCTGTGGCTAAGAATATTGTAAAAAAATCATAAGAATATTTTTTTTTAAATTTAGTTGACATAAAGATTGTATATACAAGAATTCGCTTATGTTAGTATAGTGGATTGTAGTACAAATCCACCTATTTTACAATATTTTATAAGTTTCTACATTACAACAAAGATTAAGGAGCACGTCTGTGAAAGGGACACGTTCTTTTCTACTCTTTTTCTTACCTTTTGTTATATTTGCATACATCTCATTTATAGTATTTCAGCAGGCCTGTGATTATGCTATGAATGTACAGGCAAAGAAACTTCTTCCATTCAATCATCGCACCCATACAACTAAATATGGTGCATCAGACTGTGAAACTTGTCACAGTTACGATAGCAATGGAAGATTTAATGGCATCCCAACGGTAGCAGTGTGTAAGCAGTGTCATGACCCAAACAAAGTTAGTACTCAGGTATTTTTTGCAGGTTTTGGCGATAATGACAAACCATGGGAATCTTTTGCCCAGCAGCCCGACCTGGTATATTTCAGCCACATAGCTGTGATGAAAAATGAAAAGAAAGCACAGTGTATTTCATGCCATGGTGACAAGGGCAATTCTACTACAACTGCTAAAATTAAGGGTAAAATGGCTATGGGTACATGCATGGACTGCCATACAGCTTTAAAAATTAGCAATGCATGTACAGTATGTCATGATTAATTATTCTTTTTTTTGAATCGAAATTCAAGCAAGGAGTTATTACATCCATGAAACTCGAACGAAAAGATTTCTTAACAATGATAGGTGGAGCGGTAGTAGGAACTGGTGTAGGTACCCTGATTTCACCCGGTCCATGGATGGGTCTTCAATGGCTGGTTGAATGGACCCAGGACCAATATCGCCCTCCTAAAGGTGAAGAAAAATATTTAGCAAGTATTTGCGACCAGTGCCCCAATAAATGTACAGTACAGGTCAGAATGATTGGTGACAGAGCAGTTAAAATTGAAACATCCAATCAGGGTTGTGCTGTAGGACAGCTTCTTTTACAGGTCCTTTACCACCCTGAACGTGTAAAAACCCCATTAAAACGAACCGGGAAAAAAGGAAAAATTGATTTTGAACCGGTTTCCTGGGAAAGTGCAATCGCAGATATCTCTAAGAAAATAAATGATGCCATAAATAACAAAAAACAGGATCAGATTGTAGCAATAAATCCTGCTTTCCCCGATGCAACAGCAATGTTAACAGAACGAATAGCCCTTTTTGCTGGCAGCCCTCATGTGTACCAGGAATCTGGATACTGGGCTTTAAGTAATGCCTGTTCAGTAGCAACCCAAAAGGCTGAAGGAGCTATCGACTATGATTTTGAAAATGCTGATTGTGTTGTAAGCTTTGGTGCACGACTGTTTGAAGGATGGGGAAATCCTGGCAGGATGCATAAAGTTTTAAACATCTGGAAACAAAAAGGTGTTAAATTTATACAAGTTGATTCTATTGCAACACGTACTGCTTCATTAGCAGATCAGTGGGTTGCAATAAAGCCAGGTAGCGAACCCATTTTTGCTATGGGTGTTGCACATTATCTGCTTAAATATGGCAGGCGCTCAGGGGCTGCTAACTTTGGCAGATTTACAGAGCTTTTGATTAATAAATTTACTCCTGAAAAGGTTTCTGAGCTTACCGGTGCATCACTTGAAACAATTGAATCCGTAGCAAAAGCGCTTCTTCAGGCACGAAGGCCTGTAGCAGTGGCAGGTAAAGGCGGAAAAGTTGTATCTTCTTCTGTTGCAGAATTTGCTATCATACAAACAATAAACAGCATGATTGGCAGTTTGGGCAACAGTGTTAGACTTGTTGCATTTACAACACCAGCTAAACCTGCAATTGCTAAGAAAACCAAGGGGCTGGATGAATATATAGCCAGCGATATGGCCTGCGATATAGTGCTGATAAACAATGCTAATCCAGTATATTCAAGTGTATATGGGGAGCGCCTTTCTGAAAAGCTTAAAAAAGCTTCAACGGTTGTCCTTTTTACTTCTTTACTCAATGATACTGCACAATATGCTGATTATATTTTCCCAACACTGACCTCACTTGAGCTTCCATACACTGGTCAGTCAGTATCAGCAAAGTTTGAAGCCAAACATGCAGGCGATTCCTTATTAGCAATAGCAAAAAATACACCCACTATAGCAGCTCAATTCCCATGGAATAGTTACTTAGATGTAGTTAACGCTGCAAGTTTTCAAGTTAGAAATGTTGCAAATCTGGATATTCCTGTTGATAGTATAACAACAAAATTGGAAGAATTAGAAAAATTGTTACAATCTTCAGGTTCATATTCCATATCTATGGTACCTTTTGAAATACCAGTGGTTGGCGAAGGGAATGCCCTTGCACTCCCCTATGTATTAAAGGCCCTCCCAAATACAATTTTAAAAGGCAATACAAGCTGGGTATATATGAATCCTGTTACAGCATCAAAAGAAGGAATTTCCGAAGGCTCCAAAATCGATATTGAATCTTCCCGTGGCGAGCTTGACACAGTGAGAGTACATCTAACCAAACGAGTTGCATACGATACCGTTGCAATGCCTATCGGTTTTGGCCATGAGGAATTAACCGAATATGGTAGCGAAAAAGGTGTTAACCCAAAACCCATAATGTCAGATGCATTAGACCCTATAAGTGGTTATGCTGACTGGTGGTTAACACGAGTAAAATTGAGTTAAGAGGTGAACAATTATGGCCACAATGACAAGAAGATGGGGAATGGTTATAGATTTAGATAAATGTACCGGGTGCGGGGCATGCAATATTGCATGTTCACAGGAAAATAATCTTCCTATTTTTAAAGATGATTCTGATGTGCCCAAAAGGGTCACTTTTCTGGATCTTATTGAAGTAACTAACGATAAGGACCCCAAAGCCCAATATCCTGATGTTAAAGTTGCATATATACCCAAGATGTGCCAGCAGTGTTCAGGGAATGACCCAAAACATCCGCAGCCTCCCTGTGTATCGGTTTGCCCGGTTGTTGCAACTGATGTAGGTGACGATGGTGTTGTAAGCCAGATATGGTCACGATGTATTGGCTGCAGGTACTGTCAGGTAGCCTGCCCATATGAAGCACGTGTATTCCACTGGTGGAAACCCCGCTATGAAGGTTCTTTCAAAGAATCTCTTAATCCTGATGTTTCTATTGCATCGCGCGGTACCATGGTGAAATGTACCTTCTGCTCACATATCTGGAAGCTTGAGCGCGATAAAGCCATAGCACAGGGCATAACCGACATAAATGCCGTCACATACACTCCAGCATGTGTTAGTGCATGCCCAACAAATGCCATAATTTTTGGCGACCTTAATGATCCTTCTTCGCCAGTATATGAGCCTAAAGTACAGAAGGATCCAAGAGCTGTACGTTTGGTACATTCCATAGATGAATTGCGTACAAAAGATCCGTCTGAATATGAAAGACGAACTAAAATCAAAGAATATCCAAATCCAAAAGTATATTATTTAACAAGCCAGCAATGGCTTCGTGATAAAATATCTGGTTTTAAAAACTCCTAAAAAAAGCATAAGGAGAGTTAATCGTGAGCAAAGTAATTGATTTTTTGAAAAATGAATGGAATAGCTACCCCAGGAATATACAGATTTCTCTGTATGTGCTCTTTGCACTGGTAGCACTGTTTGTAATTTTTGCTATTCAGATTCTTTTCTGGGGCTTAGGTTACACCGATATGAATAACCGCTTTGCAATGGGGATATGGATAATCGGTGATTTAGGATTTGTAGCCTTAGGAGGTGGAGCGTTTTTCACAGGTTTTATGCTGTATATATTCAGGGTTGATAAGCTTCAGCCTTTAATAAATTCCACTGTCCTTATAGGTTTTATGTGCTACCTATTTACATTTATATTGCTGGTATTTGACATTGGGCAGCCACTAAGGGCATGGTTTGGATATGCATATCCCAATTGGGGACCACATACCATGCCACGGTCAATGCTTACTGAAGTAGTCTGGTGTTTAACATTTTATTTTATTGTTCTTTGTATTGAATTGTTCCCTATCATACTGAGCAATAAATATCTTGATAGGTATCCGGCAATTCATTATTTAGCACATTATTTGCATAAGTTGATGTGGATATTTGCTGCAATTGGAACTTTCCTTTCATTTTTCCATCAGGGTTCACTTGGTGGTGGAATGTGGGGTGTATTATATGCCAAGCCATACTGGTTCAGGCATCATTATTTCTATTTGGCGATAGTAGCTGCGATAGCTGGTGGTCCTTGCCTTATGATGCTGGCTCCAAAAATTGCTAGCTGGGTTATGAAAAAAGAGCTTGTTCCCAAAGATGCCTATATGACATTAGCACAGATAGCAGGCGTAACATTTATTGCATACTTCCTGTTTAGAGTGTATGATCTTTACACACTGGCAAAACACTTTGCCCCACTATTTGACCGCAAGCTTGTTGACATGATGGGTGGATATTACGGCTGGTGGGTAATTGGATTGGAATTGCTGGCTTCACTGGCAGCAATTGTTATTCTTAATGTAAAAAAATTCCGTGAAAATGAACAGTATTTCGTTGCTGGTTTGATTAGTGGTGTTCTAGCAATAGTAATGCTGAAAGTTGATGTGTTACTCCATGGTTTCTCAATTCCCAACTTCCCATGGCAGGATTTCTTTGGATATAACCCAACGATTCAGGAATGGTTTATATTCTTGGGTTCTATTGCATGTATGATTCTAATTTATATGTGGTTTGTAAAATATATTCCTTTATTTCCTGAAAAACACCATGGGGAAGCTCACTAAAATTTAGTAAATAAAATTAAAAACCCCGCACTATGCGGGGTTTTTAATTTATATGCTATTTTGTAACTTAAAAGCTTTAACTGTATTTTTTAATAGCATTGCTATTGTCATTGGCCCCACTCCACCAGGTACAGGGGTTATTGCATATGCTACTTCAGAAACTTCATCAAACTTCACATCACCCACTAATTTTGTTTTCCCGGGATTTTCAGGATCATCTATTCTGTTTATGCCAACATCAATGACAACTGCACCATTTTTAACCATATCCTTTGTTATCATATTAGCTTTACCAACAGCAACAACCAGAATATCTGCCTGTTTTGTATAATAACCTATATCCTTCGTAGCGGTATGGCATACTGTCACAATACAATTTGCTCTGTTATTTTTCTGAATCATTAAACTTGCAAGCGGCTTACCAACTATATTGCTGCGGCCAACTATCACAACATGTTTCCCTTTAATGTCAGGCATTGTCCGTACAATCAGTTCTTGACATCCATACGGTGTACATGAAACAAAACAATCCTGCTGTCCAATTACCAGTTTCCCCATATTTACAGGATGGAACCCATCAACATCCTTAACAGGATCAATAGCATTGATGATTTCATTTTCATTAAGATGTGATGGTAGTGGCAACTGGACAAGAATGCCATTTACATTATTATCCCTATTTAGCTGGTTAATTAATGTTAGCAACTCCTGCTGAGATGTATTTTCATCCAGAAGTATCTGCATAGAATTAATTCCTACTTCTTCAGAGGTTTTCTTTTTCATTCGTACATATACTTCAGATGCAGGATTATTACCCACCAGTATAACAGCTAAAGCTGGCTTTTTGCCGTATTGTTGTTGTAGCTCGATAATTTCTTTTTTTAACTCTTCTTTAATTTCACTAGCTATAGCTTTTCCATCAATGATTATTGCCATTTTCACCTCATGTAGTATTATAAATTATACATCTATCACTATAAACGACTCCCACTCATCATTATTTATTTTTTCACATTTTACCTTATGCATTGTTATAGCTTTAGGATCAACATTTATATCATAACCATTTGTTATATAATCACCAATACAATCAACCTCACACACAATAACATCTTTGCTATATACTATGTGTATAGTTTCAGGATATAATAGCAACCCTTTGGTATCTTTAATAAAAATTAATTCGTTTAAAAATTTAACAAGCAAAAGATCCAGATAGTTATGCTGAAGTAAAATATGGTATTTTGTTACTTTATCCAATTTTGAAGGGTCCTCAAGACACACATGCAATAAAGCTTCAGCATTTAATGTAAAGATCTTTTCAACTGTTTTAGCCCTACAGTGAACTGCTATATCAGCTAATGTAATATCTTCAACAAATTCAAAATATTCTTTACTATTTCCACTCATCCTTTGATTGAACCTATTGGAATCATACGTGCAACAGGAATACTCAATCCTGCCTGTGTAATTGCGTCAATAACATCATCTATATCTTTATATGCTGCTCCTGCCTCCTCAGCCAAACCACTGAATGACCGGGTTCTCACTATAATCCCGCTTTTTTCCATCTGGTTAGCAAGATCTCGGCCTTTGAAACGCTTCTTGGCCTGCTGCCGTGACATTACTCTTCCACTTCCATGAACCGTACTGTAAAAAGACTCTTTTGCCATGTGTCCACCAACCAATATATATGAAGCAGATTGCATACTTCCGCCAACCAGTACTGGCTGCCCTATCTCCCTGTACAATTCCGGTATACCCTGCATGCCTTTGGTAAATGCCCGTGTAGCGCCTTTCCGGTGTACCAGTAATTTTTTATTTTTACCATTAATTTCATACTGCTCAATTTTTGCCGTGTTGTGGCACACGTCATATATTAACTTTATTCCCAATTCCTCGGGAGATTTCCTGAAAACCTGGCACAGCACATCACGAACAATGTGAAATATTAACTGCCTGTTAAGAAATGCAATATTTATGGCACAATTCATTGCATGAAAATAAGCTTGCCCTTCTTTTGAATGGAATGGTGCACATGCCAACTCGCGGTCAGGTATGTCAATATGATACTTTTGCTTCATAACAGATATAAACTGATCTAAATAGTCAGTTGCAATTTGATGGCCAAACCCCCTGCTTCCACAATGTATCATACATGCAATTTGATTATTGCCAATAATTCCAAACCTGTTGGCAATATCTTTGTTGAGTATATCATTGTCGCGTATAATCTGAAATTCCAGGTAATGATTACCGGATCCCAGTGAACCAACCTGTTCTTTGCCACGTTCCCGTGCTTTCCCTGAAACAGCTTCAGGTTTTGCATTTGCAATACAGCCATTTTCTTCGCAAAAAATTAAATCTTCTTTTATTCCATAGCCATGTTCAACAGCCCACCTGCATCCCTTCACCATTGCTTCATCAAATTGTCTATCATTCAATGATACTATGCCTTTCCCGCCAACTCCACTTGGTATCCGTGAAAAAAGCATATCCATTATCTGATTTAGTTTTGGAGATAGTTCCTGAAAATTCAAACTGGTAATGAAAAACCGTACACCGCAGTTAATATCAAATCCTATACCACCTGGTGAGATGACACCATCCTCTATATCTATTGCTGCTACTCCTCCTATTGGGAACCCATACCCTGAATGCCCATCGGGCATGCACAGTGCATAACTCTGAATTCCGGGAAGCATAGCAACATTTGTAAGCTGTTCAAATACCGCATTGTCCATGCTGTTAAGCAATTCTTCTGACGCATAGATACGCGCAGGTACGCGCATCCCCTTTTTATAATCCCCGGGTATTTCATATAAGCAATTATCAATTTTTTTTGCTATGCCATTTACCATAATCCAAATTTATTGTAAAATAGTATTATTCTTTAGCCACTGGCTCTTTCTGGTTTTGTTTTTGCTTTTGTACAGGTATTGGACTTTTAATCATTTCGCATTTGCCTTCAAATACTACACCATCAGCAATTATAAGCTTTGATGTTCGTATATTCCCAAATAGCTTGCCATCGCTCTGTATTTCAATCCTGTCCTTAGCCTCAATATTGCCGTACACTGTCCCTTTTATAATCACTGTGTTAGCTTTAATATTTGCTTTCACAGTAGCTTTCTCACCAATAACTAAAAAATCTCCTGAAGCAATTTCACCTTCAAAGTATCCATTAATCTGTAATGATTTCTCAAATGTTAGATCTCCATAAAATTCAGTATCTTTTCCAAATACAGTTGCTATCATCCCAATTTCATATACCGGATTTTTATTAACCTGAATAACTTTTTTAGCCATTGAACATACCTTCTTCTGTTAAATTAATCTTATATGCTGATAAACTCAAATTTTTTATAGTAGCAAGCTTGATAATTTAATTTAATTATACAAGCTAAATTTATAAAATATAATTTATTTCGTTGTCATTGTGAAAACGCCATCCCAATCATCCGGTGGTGGAGTGAGTTTATATTGTTTAGACCTTTCTAAATACAATTTTGACGGCCCGTCATTAGGATCAACTTTTAATGCTTTTTCAAAACAATCTATTGCTTCATCCCATTTGCGCATTTTATATGCATCTAATCCAGCGTTGTATAACCTTAAAACTTCTTCTTTTTCTTTTGTTATCATAGTGTAGCCTCGCTAATAATATTTTCAATGCGCTTCCCATATACAAATAATAAAACAATTAATATTTCCTGTCAATAAAGAATAATGCCAGTTCAGTCATTACATCCTTGAATGGAGTGTCAGGAAATTGTGATAGAAGTTTTACGGCTCTTTGTACGTATTCATCTGCAACATCTATACAATATTCAACTACATTATATTCCGTCGCCTTTTGAAGCACATATTTCCAGTTTTCTTTATCCGGGTGTTTTGCATAATGGATTAATAACTCTTTTTCTTTATCCCCAACAACCTGCAATAACCTTAACAATGGCAAAGTAATTTTGCCATTTATAAAGTCATTGCCTGCATCCTTGCCAGTAATAGCTGCATTATTTAGATAATCCATTGCGTCATCAGTTATCTGAAATGCATAACCCAGCTGTAAACCACATTCATATAATATATCTGACTGCTTATTATCCATTTTTGCAACACATGCACCCAACTTTGCACAGGCTGCCATAAAACGGGCTGTCTTCATTTCAATAATGCGGTAATAGTTATCAACAGTTATATTATCAATATTGGAATATTGTATCTGATACAGTTCGCCTTTAACCATTTGAATGGTTGCATCTACCATAATGGGGAAAAGGTCAGTGCGGTTATTTCCAACAGCTATCTCTAAAGCTTTAGTATACATAAAATCACCAGCCAGTACGGCAACTTTTGGCCCATATTGCCTGGCAACTGTTGGCAAACCCCGGCGCAAATCAGCATTATCAATGATATCATCATGTACTAATGAAGCAGCATGAATTATTTCAGCAGCACAGGCAATATCAATAATGTCATCCGGGATAGAATTATTCAATCCACTTGATAAAATAATCATGGATGCGCGTATTTTTTTTCCGCTTTTCTTAAAAGTATGCATGCTGCTTTCATCTAAAAGATAAATGCCTGTATATAATTTATTTTTTATAGCCTCATCCACGGCTATAAGGTATTGTTCAATAGGCTTAAGGATTGATTGCAAATCTTTTTTGGGTGTCATGTTTCTGCATTCCTTAATCAATCAAATGCGCTAAGACATTCACGTTGGGATTCAAAAATTTCAAATACCTTGTCAAGCATGGTAGTCTGGAAAAGCTTAAGCAGATTTTCATTCGTTATGACTAACTTTATATCACCTTCGTTTTTTATCTTCCGTTTGAAAGCAACAATTACTCCAAGGGCAGAACTGCATATATGCTTAACATCGGTCATATCCATGCAGATATTGTAAAAACCATCATCTATTAATTTTTGTAATGCATTTTCCAGATCTTCTGACATTTCCTGATCTATTCTTCCATCTAAAGTAATGATAGCAAAATTCTCGTCTTTTTTAATTTTCATATTCTACCTCTTGTATAAGATATCTCATTGTTGTTTAACATAATTATAATTCATACTACATAGAATTACAATAAATATTTTTAACATAAAATGTTATAGTATCTAGTATTTTATAGTTTAATACAGCACTATAACATATTTTGCGTAATTATGATGTAAATCAAGAATAATTACCTATTGTATCTTCTTTCAACATTGCATAGGCAACAATACATGCATACACATGGCGTACACCGTGTATCTTTAGAAGGCGTGCACATTCATTGATGGTAGCCCCTGTAGTATATACATCATCAACAATAAGAACGGACTTATTCTTAATGTCATTTGTTCCATGAATAATATCAAACTTTTTGTATGTATTAATAAACCGTTCATTGCTGCTTAACTTTTTCTGGGCAACTTTTTCATTTTTTATATACAATAAATTCAGTACATCTTTATTATGCGTTTTGCCTATATACCGTGCCATAACTTCCGACTGATTAAATCCTCTTTTCCACAAACGGTCTTTAGATACCGGTATATATGTTATGTAATCATATTTCCATTTCATTATATTAATTGCATCTGTACAATACTGTCCAAACAACATTGCAATAGATTTACTATGTTTAAATTTCATAGCGTATACTAATTTTGTGATGGGTTCTTCATATTTAAACAACCACACACCATCATCTAAAAACCATTTCCGTTTGCCATGGATTTTTTCTTCTAAAGGAAAAACATATTCTCCTGAATAATGTTTAATATTCAGATTAATACTATCTCTGCATTGATTGCAGACACCTTCACCATTGGATATCAGCTTCCCACAATAAGCACAAAAAGATGGAAATAGTGTATCTGATACTATATAATTCAGTAAGGTTATTAATTGACTATTTGCCATAATTGCGATGTAAGGCTGGATCCTGGATTCCTGCTTCTAAAAAACCTTTTTGCCGTATACGGCAACTATCGCACACACCACAGGGACTGCCATCTTTTGCTGGATTATAACAACTTGATGTTAAAGAGTAATCCATCCCTAATGATAACCCTAATGTTATTATCTCACCTTTAGTAAGACGTATAAGTGGTGTTTCAATTATTATTGGATTGCCATTAATACCACTTTTGGTTCCCATGTACACTACGTTTTGAAATGCTTCAATAAATTCAGGCCTACAATCTGGATACCCACTGTAATCAACTGCATTAACTCCGATGAAAATATGTGAAGCATTAATTGTTTCTGCATATGCCAGTGCCATTGAAAGAAAGACTATATTGCGGGCCGGGACATAGGTTGCTGGAATAGTATCAGTATGATTATTAAGTATCTCTTTCCCTGATGCCCTGATTAAGGATGAAGACTTAAATAAGCAATCTGGCAAATGGATAATTTCATGTGATGAAACGCCAAGAAAGTTTGCAATTTTTTTTGCAAACTCAACTTCAATATCATGACGTTGGCCATAAACAAATGTAAGCGCAAAAAGAGAGAATTTTCTGCTCTTTGCAACTACAGCAGCAGTGGCAGAATCCAACCCGCCACTGAGCAAGACTACACACTTACTGGCATCCATTGTATATTATATATCAGGATTCTTTTTTTACTATGCGCATTGGGAAATATTCATAAGGTTTCATGCCATAGACCTTTTCAAAGTCCTTTTCAAAAGGACACATGGTGCAGCTTGCCCTATAGACACCTTCCAATGTCATCATTGCTTCATCATAAAGAACACTGTTTTTATCAATTTCTGCATTCCTTATTTTAAGAAATGCGCATGATTTACATTTTTCAGCATTTTCTCTAATCTTGTCGGTAATCAAGCCCATGCAAATACCTCCCAGAAAATTGTAAGTATATAAAATATAATTTATACAATATTACAAAAATAGCAAGAAAAAATCCAGCATATTTTTTAATAAATATAAATAATTCACCAGTAACTATCGCCCAAACAATATGTAGATAATGTTTTTAAAATATTTATACATTAAAAAGTTTATTAAATATTAAGAAGTATGTTTATAGTTGATTGTATAATAATAGGTTGAATAATCTTGCAATAAAATATGCTCCACAAAATAAAAAGAAAGGCATTGTAAAAAAGAAAATTAATATTTCTTCAAATTTGACGACAGTTCCATGCAAGACCTTTTTGCCAAAATAATTATAATGAAAATGCTGTGGGTCCTTGCTGCGTTTGTATATTGCCCTGGCAATACTGATTTTTATAAATAACATGATAAGCATTATAAATCCCGTCATCAACCATAATAGCAGTTTAAAATTTACCTTTGCAACATAAACCGGATGAATAATTGCTAAAGTGGTGATAGCTCCAGCCAGAAGCACATTGCTGATAGTAGTATTTATAAAACCTTTGAGATATTTATTTTCTCTTCGTAATACATAGAGAACAAGTGAATAAATGTGCAAAGAAAAGGAAATTTGGAGAAGTATGAAAAGGGCAATTAACATCAGTATTCCTGTATACTATTATTCAGATAGCAAATCCTTTTATAGCATACGGTATATTATATTAATTTGCAAGCATTCTTTATTAATTATTTTATTATTTTATTTTTTATAGGATGAAATGATTATCGTGTACGTGAATCTATGTTGATAAGCATACCGGCACTTATAAGTGACATTATTAAATTTGAACCACCATATGATAAAAATGTAAGGGGAATTCCTGTAACAGGCATGATACCTAATGCCATGCCAATATTAATAATCACATGAAAAAATATCATGCATGTTATGCCGCCTGCAACAAGCATGCCAAATTTATCTGGAGCTTTTAATGCAATGGTGAATCCCTTATAGATTATATATGCATATAACAGTAGTACTATAACTGCACCAACAAAGCCCCACTCTTCAGCAATAACAGAAAAAATAAAGTCAGTGGATTTTTCTGGTAAAAAGCCTAATTGTGATTGTGAACCTTTTAAAAACCCCTTGCCTATGATTCCTCCAGAGCCTATAGCAATCTTTGATTGTATCACATTATATCCTGACCCATAGGGGTCTAAATCTGGATTTAAGAAAACTAAAATTCTTCGTTTTTGATACTCTTTTAAAAATCGCTGTATAATTACCGACAAGAATAATCCGGATGAAAATATAAATGAAGGAATATAGATGGCCCTGTATATTTTAGAATTAAAAAAGAAATAAAGAATAAATGTAATAATAGAAACAATTAATAAAGAACCGGAAATTATATATAAAAGTTCATTGCCCTTTAAGAATGAGAAAATGCCAGCTGACATACTGACTCCACTCCATTCAAGATAAGTAAGCATCATTGGAACAAACAAGGCTATAGTGGCTATACCCACAATAGATATCAATTGCGGAATGTCAGCTCCGCCTAAAAATAATAATGTTAAAAATATTGGCACATAAATCATCGCTGTACCAAAATCTGGTTGTAGGTAAATAAGCAGTACAGGAATCCCAATAATTGCGAACGGTATAAATAACTCACGCAACCTTTTTATGTCAAACTGCCGCAATTCTAAATATTTTGCCAGTATTAATATGCTGGCCAATTTCATAAACTCAGATGGCTGTACAGCAAAAAACCCAAAACTTATCCATGCACGGGTATTACGTATTTTTGCTCCAAATATGGTTGTAATTAAAAGAAAAAATAACAATATTACATATATATGGAGGGAATAATCGCCCAATAATCTATAATGCATCCGTGAAACAGCAAACATGCATCCTGCACCAATGATAAACCATAATAACTGCTTTTTATATAGCCCACTGTTGACCTTTTCAATTGGATCAAAACCAGTTGCATAAATAGTTATAATGCCAATTAACACAAGAGCAATAATGGCAAAAAGGAAATAAACATCATATTCCTGAAATGCTGATCTTATGGTTTTGAACATATTAAAAATATCCCTTTTTAATTAGTGTGCTGAAAACCTGTTCAGCAACCGGCACAGCTGTGGCAGCTCCTGCAATGCCATATTCAACCATTACTACAATAGCAACAACCTTTTCCGGATCTGCATCGTATGGACCAAAACCAACAAACCAAGCATGCTGACTGGCATCTTCCTGCCTTTTGGAACGTGTTTGTGCTGTTCCTGTCTTTCCACACATTTGCACTTTCAGATACCCCAACCGCGCAGCAGTACCATTGATAACAGCCATTCTCATTCCCTGTTTGATAGTTTCCAGCGTTGTTGGCGATAAAGGAATTTCCCGTAATTTTTCGGGAACAACTACTGAAACTATTGATGAATTATCATTAGAACGAATCTCCTTTACAAGATGCGGTTTGAAAACAACCCCTGAATTAACAATGGCAGAAATAAAATCCATCATGCCCATAGGTGTTACCAGCATAAAACCCTGGCCAATAGAAAGATTTACAGTATCTCCATCAAACCATGGCTGCCCAAAGGTTTTGAGTTTCCATTTTTTTGATGGTATAAATCCTGTAATCTCACCAGGTATATCAATACCAGAAGGTTCGGCTAATCCCAGATACCCTGCATAGTTAAAGATGGTAGTTGGCCCTAATTTAAGCCCCAGCTGGTAAAAATACACGCTGCACGATTTGGCTATAGCCCATAGCAAATTAACTGAACCATGAGCCTGATAGCAATAAAAATCCCTATCTACATATCCTTTTAAGGTATATTTACCTGGACAATACAATGTTATATTCGGGTTCCATTTTTCTTCTTCCAATGCCGCAATTGCAGTGACAAGTTTAAATGTGGATGCAGGGGGATATCGCGATTGGATAGTCCTGTTTAAAAATGGCTTATTCTTATCATTATATAATTGAGTTATTATTTTTGCATTATTTTTTGAAATAATTAAATTTGGGTCATAATCGGGCTTGCTTACTAAACTTATAATTTCACCTGTTGCAGGCTTCATTACAATAACAGAACCCCTGTTATCACCTAATGCAGTATAGGCTGTTTTCTGTACATCATAATCAATTGTAAGAACAATATTATACCCTGGTTTGGGGTGCTGCCCAATCTCTTCCCCTTCAGTTCTGTTTTTTGCATCAACGATACGACGCACATAACCATCTACACCACGTAATGTTGAATCATACTGCCTTTCAATACCTGCTTTTCCTATCTTTTGATAGTATTTGTATCCAACATCCTTATATGTGTTATATTCATCTTTGGTTAAACTTCCAATATATCCTAAAACATGCGAAAACATATTCGCAAAAGGATATACCCGTACAGGAGCATCTTCCCACATGATGTTAGGGAATTTATCCTGATTTGTAGCGATAGTTACTACAATATCAAAAGGAACATCTTCCTGAATAATATATCTGTTATACGGATTATTTGACTGTATATCTGAGATTATCTCATCATATGGAATTTTTAACAGTGCACATACATTTTTTACTGCATACCGTAATGTTTGTTTTTCCTGATATCTGGCAGGGATAACGATAATATTGAAAGATGGCCTGTTTGTTGCCAATACCATATTCTGTTTATCAAGAGCAAAATTCCTGTCGTAAATTTCGCCCCGAGATGCAGGAATTGGAATATTGTTTTCCATGTTCATGCGCGACTTTTCCGAATATTCCTTCCCTTGAATTATCTGCAGATTTATCAACTGGAAGAAAAAAACACCAAACATGGCTATAACAATAATACCAACAAAAAAAAGGCGTTTTCGGAACTCTTCTATAATTTTTGTTCTTATTGATGCAAATTGCATATCTTAACGACCTTCCCTGGACAACTCCTGTTCAAATATCTTATCTAAAAGGAAGAATAAGGGTGGGGATAATAAAGCATTATAAAATGATTCAGGTAAAATAATTGAAGTTATAGAGGATAATGACCCCTGATGAAATAAATAACATAATATAAGCGTGATAATTCCTTTGGCAACTGAAGCAAAAAAAATCAACAGAAAAATAGTAAAAAGATTTTCTTTAAAAATTGACCTCCCAAAAAAACCAATTATGTAACCCAAAGCCATTTTGGGAAAAGCCAGTAATCCCAAGGGTGAGTTAGAAATGGCATCATGCAATAATCCACCTATAAATCCTGTCACCTCGCCATATAACGAGCCAAAACTGTAGGCAAAATATACCACGATTATAAAAACCAGGTCAGGCTTAACACCACCTATCCTTAAAACATCAAAGGAAGAATGCCCCTGAATAATAAGTGATGCCAACAAAAGTGCCCCTGTTATAATATACATTAAAATCATAGTTGCGATTCATCCTGAATTAATTTTAAAATCTCTTTATCCGGCTCTTTTTTAATGACAACAACATTCTCAATAAGGTCAAAATTAATATATGGCTTAACAAGAACACGCTGGAATGCACCTGATTCAGATGGGAATGACTTTATAGCAACACCAACCAGCAAGCCCTGAGGAAATACGCCACCCTGGCCAGAAGTGATAACAACATCACCAGGCTTTATAGTTGCAGTCTTATCCACATAATCAATAACACATAATTTGCCAATTGCAGAATATCCACTTAAAAGGCCGGGATATCGGCTTTCCTGAAAAACAACACCAATCTTTAAATCAGGAGAAATAATTGGCAGAATACGCGATATAGAACCCCTTACCTCAATGATTTTACCAATTATTGCTTTTTCATCGCCAAAAAAAGCAACTACCGGCATATTGACCTCTATACCATCGGAACTGCCTCTATTTATAATTATTGTTCTGAACCAGTTGTCAGGGTCTTTAGATATTATGGTAGCAAGAACTGTATCATATTTAAGCCTTTGTTTTAGGCCTAAAAGGTTTCTCAACTGCTCATTTTCTCTTTTTATTTCTTCAAGCTCTTCAGCCACTGATTCATACTGCTGCAGCCGCAATCTGGTTTTTTCTAATTCTTCCTGAGCATTACGTAACTGCGAAAAACCTGACCACAACAGAGACAGATTTGTTTGTACAGCATGGTATAATTTCTGGAAAGGGAAAATAACTGCATTACCTGCTCCCTCCACAACATTTGTCACACCAGACGATTGTAAGGAGAGTGATATAAAACAGAACAGGGTAAAGAGAATAAACAATACAATTGTTTTGTGCTTTATAAAGAATTCCACAACAAACCCATCATTTTTAAATATAAAATAAATACTCCTGCATTATATGCAAGAGCATTTGTATAGATAAAGAATTGCAACCAGAACTATTTCAGGTTAGAGCGGTAAAGATTTTTAATTTCCTCTAAGAATTTACCGGCACCCATAACAACACATGTTAATGGATTTTCCGCACGTATTACAGGAACACCTGTTTCTTTGCTTATATACTTATCAAGGCCTTTCAGAAGTGACCCACCGCCTGAAAGTACAATTCCACGCTCTACTATATCAGCTGCCAATTCTGGGGGAGTACGTTCTAATGTATGCTTAATAGCATCTAAAATCTGATCTACAGGCTCTTTTAATGCTTTTCGAATTTCAGTAGAATCAATCTCTAATGTACGCGGTAATCCAGAGATAGCATCGCGACCTTTTAATTCCATGGTTTCAATTTTCTTTTCTGGGAAAGCATTTCCCAGCCTGAATTTGACATCCTCAGCCATTCGCTCACCAATAACCAGATTGTACTGAGTTCTCATATATTTTATAATTGCCTCATCAAATTCATCACCAGCAATCCTTACTGAGTCAGCAATAACCATCCCACCCAATGAAATGACAGCAATTTCAGTTGTACCACCACCAATATCAACAATCATGTGGCCAGCTGGTTCATGAATTGGAATGTTGGCACCTATGGCTGCTGCCAGTGCTTCTTCTATCAGATAAATTTCACGTGCACCAGCCTGTTCGGCTGACTCCCTTACAGCACGCTTTTCTACTTCGGTAATACCTGATGGTACACCTATAACAACCCTGGGGCGAACCAAAGTGGTACGTTTATGTACTTTTTGTATAAAATATCGTATCATTTTTTCTACAGTTTCAAAATCAGCAATAACCCCATCTTTCATTGGGCGTATTGCAACTATATCACCAGGAGTTCTTCCAAGCATTCTCTTAGCTTCATGGCCAACAGCTAAAACTTTACCTGTGCTGGTCTGAACGGCAACAACAGAGGGTTCACTTAAAACTATACCCTGGCCTTTAACATGGACAAGTGTATTGGCAGTTCCCAGATCTATGCCCATATCATTGGAAAATAAGCTATAAACCGAATCGAAGATCATAATAAGTTTACCTTTTAGTCAAAAAATTGATTATCTGAATATTATGTGCAATTGAATGATACTTTACAGCCATTTTTGTCAAGCGATTATCGCTAAATTTTTTTATCAAAAAAGAAAAAAGATTACATTATTCCAAGTAATCGCTTTGCTTCGGCATTTGTTGAATCAAGTAAAAGAACCTCACTCCACAATGCCTTTGCTTGCGATATATTCCCAACTGCTGAATATACCTTCCCTAACCATAGTTTGCACTGCACATCATGATCATCAATCTGCAAGGCTGCATTCAGGTGTTCCAGAGATTGCGCATATACACCCTTTCTATAAAATATCTTACCCAACTCAATATGAACTTCCTTAATAATAGTGTTATCCCTGGAATTCTGGAGTATATTTCTGTACTGTATTATGGCATTACTCTGCTGATTGGCATAAAGATATGATGCTGCTAAAAACATTCTTCCTTCAATATTATCAGAAACTCCTTTTGATTTCACAAGCTCAATCCCATCTTCATAATGCCCGCTTTTTATAGCTATCATAGAATACATTCTGATATTTTGTAATGATAGTTTATGTATGTTTGAAACTTTTTGAATAATTGCATATATTTCATTGACAGGATAATACCCGCTGCAATACAAAGATACAGCCTGGACAACCCTTGTATTATCATCAATTGAAGATCTGCCACCAAGCGCTATCCCTTTATTTATGGCTTTTATGGATAAAAGAAAATACTGGCGTATATCAACAGAGATATTTTGCAGTACTGATTCATCATATAATGAATAGATAGGCTTATTTAAAAGACTATATGCATAATTACAGTACGTTTCTCCTAATAGATAATATGCATCTGCACTCAATGGATTGCTTTCAGCATATTTATATGCTGCAGTGCAAAGATCTTTTAACTGCTGCTGGCGGATGGTATTATCTGATTGCTTTGAAGCTATCTCGATTTTTTCCTGCAATTTATTTATTGTGTATTTCCAGAAGAATATATATTGATGATACTGATGTACAACAAATACAACAGCAACTATCAAAAGTATATTAACAATCCATTTTGTTGTAATTTTTCTTCTCTGTTTTGATTTATAGCGATAGTACATGTCAAATAACCATCCCCAAATTAAGATTTCTCAAAATTGGAATATTCTTTTTCAATATTCAGTAATATATCAGACTCTTCATTGAGAACTATACAATTAACAGCATTTTTGCCTTTTATTGTGAATAACATATAATTATCATAGGCCTTCATAGAAGCTATCCGGTAAAAGTCATAGCGATATAATTTATTATTAATTGTAATGTTGATTCCCTGTTGTACATATTGCAAAGAACCCGAACCAACCCTTGTTAGAAAACCCCAGTCACTTGAAGTCAGATGTTCAGAAACAGAACCAATTGTCCCACTGCTATCAATATATAGAACGACATCATAGCCTTTTTTGGCATCATGAGATTGCACAATACTTTCTTTATTTTTATTCTTAACGGGTTCCTCTTTTTTAGGCCCGGTTGAAATTTCATCGTTTAAATCAATATCAATATCTGGTAAATCAGAAATGTCTATCTCACCCTTCTCTTGAACAAACTGTTTTTTTGCAATACCAGGTTTTGTTTCAGCAAAATCGTCATCAAAATTAGGCACGAATCTGTCATGAGGGATTGTTTTTTTGATAGAAACCTCAAAAAACTCAGCATATAGTATGAGTAAAACACCTGTTATGACAAATGCAACTGCTGCATATAATAGAATCATTGTGCTATCCCCAATGATAAAATTCCTTCTAACGTTGTAACACTATAAGAAATGTCAGTAATACATAGATGAAAAAGTTATTACACAAAAACAGGCATTTACCTATAAATATTGTCGAAATTATAAATTTACAAGTCAAGGATTAATTATAAAATTTATGGTATTTTCCATAATCCGGCTTTAAGGTACGGCTGGCTTTTGTAGGGAAAATCTTCAGGTTCATGTTCTAAAAATTCTAACTTCCAATGATTGGGATGTAATGACCGGTAATCGCGCACACTCATTGAAACAGCATTGATTGTTGTCAGAACCAAGCCGCCATGTGCAATATATTCAATTGACGACAGATAATCCCTGTAATGCGTTTTAACACTGAAGTTTTGCTTTTTATTCCTTGAAAACGTTGGTGGGTCAAATATTACAAGATCATAGTGCGCTTTTTGCTTTATCAGCTTTTTTAAATACTGCTTGCAGTCCATTTTAACAAAATCTCTTGAGTCATACTTAATATCATTTAATATATAATTCTGTTTTGCCCTGTTCAATACAGTTTGTGAGATATCAACATTAACAGCATACTGCAAGCCATTTTTTAGTGCATGGGCTGAAAACAACCCTGTATAGCTAAAAAGGTTGCACAGTTTCCCACCGTTTTTATAATAATCAACCATTCTTTTGCGTACCATTCGCATATCCAGAAACACACCTGTATTCTGGCCATGAATTAGATCTACATACGCTACTATATTGTTTTGTATAATTGAAAAATTTTCAGGCGGTAGGTTCCCGTCCACAAGAATGCTTTTTCTGACCTGTGCTATTTGTTGAGGGTCATTAATTTTGGACCTGTCTTTTAGCAATATCCCATTAACCCGGATGTTTAACGAAGCAAGGATTTTTTTTACATGGTCACATATTCTGGGGTAGTCTTTATGCAATGAGCTATCGTACAATTGTAATAAAACAAAACCATTATAGAAATCAATTATAAGGCCTTCACAATCATCACCACTACTATTAAAAAGCCTGAAAGCGTTGGTATCACTACTATGAAAAAGATGTTTGCGCTTATGAATGGCTTGTTCTATGATTTTAACAAAGGACATTTAATGCGTAATACTATCTAAAGTTTCTTTTATACGATTTTCAAGAGCTTGAAAATCATTATTGTCAATTAATGTACTGTCAACAATATATGACATCCCGCAGGCAATAACATTTGGTAACGCTAAATACTGTTTTATGGCAGAAGGCATAATGCCACCCGTTGGGATAATGGAAAACGTAAATGAAACAAACGGTTCAATAATTGCTTTAAGCAACTTAGCACCACCTGAATATTCTGCCGGAAAAAATTTTACCATTGTACAGCCTGATTGCAACGCATGCGCAAGTTCAGTGGGCGTTGTAAAACCAGGTACATATTGTACTTGAGTAAACTTGTGCGATAGTTCTATTAATGAGTCACTGATGCAGGGTGAAACTATAAATGTAGCTCCCGCATCAACCGAAGCCATAAAATCATCCTTGCTTAACACACTGCCTGCTCCTATCAGCAACTTGGGAAATGATTTTCGCAGTGCAGTAATGCATGTTAGAGCCTGCGGAGTCCGCAGTGTGACTTCGATACAGTTTATGCCATACTGCAAAAATATCCCTGCAATAGTTACAATTTTAGAGCTATCGCTAAATACACCAATGGGGATAACAGGGAATGTCAGATTGAATTGCATGACATATAAAAAATTATAATGCAAGCCGTGGATATCGCAATTCTATTTTATTGCCATCAGGGTCAGCAAAAACAACCAACCGACCTTTACGAATATTCTCAGGGCCAAAAACGATAGGGATATTTTTGCCCTCTAATTCATCAAGCGCATCATCAAAATCTTCTTCATCAATATAAAAGCATATATGGCTCTTTGAGTTTTCAGGAGCCTTATAGTCTTGTACTTCTGTAAGCTTAATTAAAATATCACCAACTTTTATATATGCTTCATTTGAATTGCTTGCCCTTTCAACCACTTCAAAATCAAACAAATCACTATAAAATTCAATTGCCCTGTCCAGATCTGATACAGTTATACCTATGTGATCAACATTTTCTATTACTATCATTTCTGCTTCTCCTTTTCTATTTTGTAATATATACTATTACTAATCCTGATATTCATTATTGCTATTGCAAAGATTATTCAACCACTTTTTAAAACTCTTTTATGTATTGTCAATTATTTAAAATGATTCATATTAAAAATATTCCCCTTTTATTCAACAGTAACACTTTTTGCCAGATTCCTTGGCTGATCAACATTGCAGCCGCGCAAGACTGCAATATGGTACGCTAAAAGCTGTAATGGAATAACAGTTAAAAGCGGTGATACAATTTTCCTTGTAGCTGGAACATAGAACACATGATCGGCATATTTTTTAATTTCTTCGTCACCTTCTGTTGCAATTGCAATGATTCTGCCTTTTCGGGCTTTGACCTCCTGTATATTGCTTATAACTTTCTGGTATACTTCATCTTTAATTGCAATAAACACAACAGGCATATTTTCGTCAATAAGGGCGATAGGCCCATGCTTCATTTCTGCAGCAGGATAACCTTCAGCATGGATATACGAAATTTCCTTCAGCTTCAACGCACCTTCCAGAGCAACCGGGAACTGTATTCCCCGCCCCAGATATAGGAAATTACGGTGCTTTTGATACAACTTAGCAATGTTTTTAATTTCATCACTCTTATCAAGAATCTGCTTAACATGTTGTGGAGCAGTAATTAATTCCTGCAAAAATTCTCTTCCTGCATCAGCGGTCATATACTTTCTGCGTGCAAGATAAAAGGTAAGCAATATCAAAACTGTAATTTGCGAAGTAAAAGCTTTTGTGGAAGCAACACCAATCTCAGGGCCTGCATGGATATATACACCACCATCACTTTCACGTGCAATGGTGCTTCCCACAACATTAGTTATGCCCAGCACCTTTACCCCACGAGCCTTAGCTTCACGCAGTGCAGCAAGTGTATCAGCTGTTTCACCTGACTGGCTTATGACAATTACTAAATCACCTTTATCTAATATGGGACTTCGGTATCTAAATTCAGATGCATATTCAACTTCAACCGGTATTCGCGCATACTCTTCTATAAGATATTCACCAATTAAGCCGGCATGCCACGATGTTCCGCAGGCTATAAATATGATTCGACGGATTGAATTTAATTCATCCTCAGTTAGCCGCAAACCATCCAATCGTGTCTTGCCTTCTTCCAGTAAAATTCTTCCCCGGAAAGCATTCTGTATAGTTTCAGGCTGCTCAAAAATCTCTTTGAGCATAAAGTGAGCAAAACCCTGCTTTTCGATATCAGCGATATCCCAATCAATTTTGTCTGTATGCTTTTCTATGTTTTGCTTACTCAGATCATACGTTTTTACGTTATTCCTGGTTATCTCAATTATTTCGCCATCTGATACATATATAACATTACGCGTATGTTCCACTATAGCACTGGCATCTGATGCCACTATCATTTCATTATCACCAACACCAATAATTAAAGGGCTTCCATTTCGTGCGGCTACTAATTTATCCGGTTCTTTTTTTGAAATAACGACAATACCATATGTGCCCTCAACTTTGGTTAATGTTTTCTGCACTGAATCAACCAGCGGCATTGTCTGGTGATAGTATTCTATTAAATGTACCAGGACTTCGGTATCGGTTTCACTTTTGATAGTATGATTGTGCTGTAAAAGAATTTTTTTGATAGCTGCATAATTCTCTATGATGCCGTTGTGTGCCAGAGCTATCTCACCATTACAATCAGTATGCGGATGTGCATTAATATCATTTGGCTCACCATGTGTGGCCCAGCGAGTATGCCCTATCCCAACGTTACATCCTTTAAAATCGTCATAATGTAGAATAGCATTAAGGTCCGAAACCTTCCCTTTTTGCTTTTGAACAATAAGCTTACTATTAAGTGCAGCAATACCCACAGAGTCATAACCTCTGTATTCAAGGCGCCGTAATCCATTTATGAGAACTTCTGCTACATTTTTATTGCCAATATAACCCACAATGCCACACATTAATTGTCTCCCACATAAAAATAGAATTAAATTGTGCTGTCATTTCTCAATCCCTTCGCCAGCATAAATGACATCAAATAATACTACTGGCTAAAGAGTTTTAAACAATAGTTTTAACTCAACATCATGATTCAGATATTGGAACTAATTTGATATTTCATATTTCACTATATCGCCACGTTTCTGGCTATTAATGACTCAATATAAACTATTTTTTTATAAAAAGCAAAGTATTTTTTATATTTATTATATATTAACAACAATGGGGCTGTAAAGCCCCATCGGTATTATACTTCAACTATTGCTTCAGCAGGACAGACATCAACACAGGTACCACATTCTGTACATGCATCCTGGTCAATGACATATCTATCCTTTCCTTCAGAAATTGCCTGTGATGGGCATTCAGCAGCACAGGTTCCACACATTGTACATTCTTCGGTAATTTTATACGCCATGTATCATTCCTCCTATAAAAAGTATTAACTCTCTACATAACAATTAAATTACATATGTAGCACGATTTTCATTGTAAATCAAAATTTATATAAATATTAATGCCTTTAGTGTTTACAACTAAAATATTCATCATTAGCAGATCGTCTTTTTATGTCTTGAGAGTGTATTTCAATGAAATTAAAAATATGTGATATTTTTACAATTATACTTTATTTATTCATAAAAAATAATCTTTATTTATACCTTTTAGTCGGTTTTTAAATTGACTTTTTTATGTGCTTAACTTTTTTATTATAAATGTAATATATCTTATGTTATTGAGTGATTATTCACTCATTATGCCATTGCTAATATATCAAATTCAATTTTTAATAAAGGGGGGTTCAATGAAATATATTTCGAAAATTTGTATTGTATTTCTGGTAATTTTTACATGTTCAGCAGTTTTTGCAGGCCAATGGGTTTACAAACCAATGAGCATTAATGCCCAGAAAGGTGATGTCATATTATCAACCAGCCCTGGTTTTATTATGGACCTTCTGGCGATATTAGGTTGCTACTGGAGCCACAGTGGGATGACTGTGGATAATGGCTTCAATATCAGGCATAACACAATGTATGTAAGTGAAGTTCCCATTGAATACAATTATATTTGGTTTATTAAAACAACTCCTAAAAGAATGGACCCTAACAGGCTAAGCAATGGTTTACCCGGCATTCTTACCGAAGATATTGACACAACCTACAATGTTACAAAAAACTTCCATGCTGCTGGTGGTGCAGTTTTAAAACCAACTGCAGCAAATGAAGCTCTTTACCGGCAGTATCTACAGTTGGCTGCAGATAAATTGCTGTATGTAAAAGCCTATTACCGAGTCAATGCATATGTCAACATGTACCAGCTTGATTATGTGAACTATTACATAACAGGCCGTGGAAATCACTGCTCTGGGACATGCTGGTATGCCAATTACTTTGCGGGAAAAACTATGAATGTGGCCTATATTCCACCTTCACTGGTAACCCAATGTGCTTATAATCTTTACAATTCAGTTAAGAATATGGTTCGCGATGAAGCCGGTGGCTTTGGAGCATTCATCATAGACATTGAAGGCCTCTTTGGCACTGGTGCTGATGAAAAGATAGCAAATCAGATTGTTAACACTTTTGGTTGGGATAGATCCTGGGATACTTCTTCATACTGGCGTAGCTATATTAACACAAAATCAGCAACAGCTAATGCACCTGACCATCTTTTGCTGTATACATACACCAATCCTGCTGGCTATAATCCTGGTGTACAAACTACCTCCTCTTCTTACTATGGACAGGTTGATCCACTGGTTATTACCTCCGGATACTATTACTGGGTGGATTAACTGCATGAACACAACAATCCCGGGTGCTATGATTGCCCGGGATTTTTTTATTGGTTGAATTAATAGCATATTCTAAAATATATTTGTAAAAGTGACGCAAATATGTTTAATGCTACTGTTAACTAATATCGCAAATAGTTTACTATAGTGAACTATCGCCAAATACAAAATTATGTTAATTAATGCCCTTATCACTTTTACATAAGTCAGGATACTACCTATGAAACGCACATATATAATAACCGGAATCATTATTGTTTGTATCGCACTATTTTTATTAATTAGATCTGTATATAACAGCAATGAGCAGAATGATACTTCCGCAAAAACACAATCACTGCTTAATGTATTTCAATTTATGTCCGCGCCTGAACCACAGGAAGAGATACCACCTGTTGACCCCGAAAAGGTTGAAACGTATGAGATTGAACAGGCAAATTTCATCAAAGAAATAATACTGGAAAAAAATCCAGTTTGCGCAGGTGAAGATTTTAAAGTTACTGTTATTGCAAAAAATCCCTTTGGGCCGGATGGGCATTTAGTATATCGTATCAGCAACAAATTGGGCAACCCTGCAATTTTACGCTTTACCAAGGCAGGTTTACGTGAATTCTATGTAACGGTACGTGATGAAGGGAAACACATCGATATGCGTAAAGTCCAGATCAATGTTGTTGATTGCGCAGATAAACCAATAGTTACATTGAGTGCACGATTACACAATCTGGAACCAGAATCAGCAATATTTGAAGTCACTTCACAAAAAGGGCTGACTGGTAAATGCACCTATGAGTGGGATTTTGGTGATGGAACGTATGCAACAACACAAACAGGCTATATTACCCATAGTTATGCCTCACGTGACCAGAAAGGATTGCAATCAAGCTTTATAGCACAGGTTAAAGTAACTGATGCTAATGGAATATCTGCAATTGGTAGAGGTAGTATTTCATTCCCTAATGTCCATTACTTATCCAATCTTATGGGCAATCCCGTTATTCCGGTACTTTACAATAAATTTCCATCTATTGATAGTGCGTATATTACCGTTGAAATTAATATGAAAAATATTTTTGATGATCCTGTGGCATTTAATACTGCAGTACTTGAATGCAGGCCATGCAATACTGCACTGTCACCTGATTATAAAAATATTAACCCTGGGGAGATTTTAGAATCAACATTTATAGCACCAAAATCGTCTGTGAAGCAATTGCTGAAAGTGCCCAAATCATTGTTACCCAAGTCTACATGCAATCTGAATATTACTTTGTCAGGGCCATATCCAAATAACCGTGAAATATATGCAAAGATTTTTCTGAATATTCCGCCTCAGTCAAAAGATGATATTGACACAACACGGGATAAAATAATCACCGACGATGAAATGATTGAAAAGCTGAATAAAGCAGCACAAATTTTGGGGAAGGATAAACCCATAACACCACAGGATATTCAGAAATTAGAGCGAGAGGGTAAATTATAATATATTTATGTTAATAGTATAAATAACAATATAGCAATCACAATTAAACCTGCTATAAGCCCAATTATTAGACTAACTTTTGAAGAAGTTTCTTCTTCATCGACGTTAGTAGATAATTTCATTTTAACTTTTATATCCTGCTCCTCAGTTGCTTTACCATAAAGGCTTTCGGTAATTTTTATAAAGAGAGTATATCCCTTTTTCTTATTATAATTAACCGAATAGACTTCAGCTTCTATTGGAGTATTTTTATTATCGATTATTAAATTGAGTGTTTTGGCAACGTCATACCCATAAGGGGTTGATGTATCAATTAATACATAGATAAAATCTCCTTTCTGCAATTGTGAAACCTTTTTACCAGAAGTTGGCGACAATACTAAATCAACGGCAACCAGCTTTTTATCAAAGGTACTATCGCCCTGCTCCTTAATTTCTTTTTTATCAAACTGTGACGGATTGTAGAGCATATGGAATTTGATTACATCTATGCGGTGCAATTCAGCTCGTACCTGAATATCTTTAAATTGTTGTAACAAAGATGCAAACAACTGGCTGGCTAATCCCGATGCTTCATGTTCAATTGCATGAATCAAAGCATCAATATCTATCTTCCATAAATTTGACTGTATTTCGTGCTGAACGGGTGTAAACCTGTTGGTTCTTTCTGCTGCTTTAACAATTCTACTAAACAAATCATATAATGCATCGCCACTTTTGACTTCAGATTGTACTACACTGGAATCATCAACCCAGCAAAAGCAATATAGCATTTTACGAGTTGCACAATTGATAAAGCAAAAACTAATCCCACTAAACTGGCTTGAATTAAAGTACACAATAGTGATGCCTATATCCTGTTTGCTTTTTTTTATTGATTCCTCAGTTAATTGTTTATCATTATTATAATATTGTGCAGCAATTTCAACCTCCTGAGACAAAGTCAATGAATCAATCTTCTGGGTAATGATTATCTCATTGTACTCAGCATTAGAAATACTATCAAACTCAGAATACACATCAATTATATCAATATTTAAAGCTGTCTTGATTATACGTTGAACTTCATTGACTGCTGCTATTGGATTATTTTCAATATTATTCAGCAATATCTTTATATTTTTCTGGTCTATTTTTTGCAGAAGGTAATTTCTAGTTATATCAAAATACTCTTTTTGAACAGCATATTGCTGAGATGCTATTGTAACAGCTTCAATAAAGTCAACAGGTGAAACATTTGTACGGGCATTTTTTAAATTATCGCCGGAAATAAAAACCCCATTGACACCAATAAAACGGCTGTTTTCTTTATCAATAACAATTAAAAGTAAACCTGATATATTGAGTTTGGGGGAATATAGTTTACTTTTTATTGTAATGAGTGTTTTCGCAGACATAATTATGAACCTTCATCTTTTATGATTTAAACACATATCATAAGCAAAAGCAATTCTTTTTTTTATTACATAAATTATACTTTTATTACATTAATTATACCAATACTTTTTATACATACTTTCGCTAAAAATATTGTTGACGTTTTGTAAAATCATTCATTTATAATTTGATATTACTAATTATTCCTTAAAATAAGTTTGTGAATATTAAAACATAATCTCCGATCATGCGAGGCTGCGGGAGTGCATTTTTTAACATTTTGTTCATACATTGAAGTTTAGGAACAAATTATGATTTAACATCACTATAATAATAAATAAATAGGGATTAAACACCATGAAAAAACTAATACCTAAATTAAAAAATAGAATATTAGAATTAAAAAATTTCATCACCCAGCTTATAAATCAAATCTACCGTGGGGAAGAAGCTTTTAACTGGCTAACTACAAAATTAATCAACACGGTTAAGGTTTTTATCGTTGCCTCACGCAAATTCATGAAAGATGACTGCCTTACTAAATCATCCTCAATTGCCTATACAACAATTGTTTCGCTTATACCTACATTAGCAGTCGTGCTAACAATTTATTCAATATTTTCTGGTGTTGGCGATAAAAAAGACGAACTATTCAGACAAATTACGCTTTTCCTTGTTGAGCATAACATAAAAGTCAATGTTGATCCATTTTTCCAGACAATCAGTACATTAATTGATAATGCAGCAAGCATTGGTGGTATAGGTGCTGTTGTGTTAGCCTTTTCAGCAACTGCAGTGCTCAGAACGTTAGAAAAATCCCTTAATGATATCTTCAGAGTTACCCGTCAGCGCTCAATGTTTTTAAAGGTAATCTATTACTGGGCAGCTCTGACCCTTGGCCCAATTATGATTATTGCTGCAACAGCTGTTGCAACTCAGATTTCTAACACGCTTTCAGCCCCTCATTTGCAAGCGATAGCTCATTATAACAGTTCTCACTATGTAGTAGGAAACAAAGCCACAATACTTTTCAACAATAAAGATGACCTTAATTTTACCCCTCTGCCAATTGAAAAAATTGATTTTGATAATCAACATATATTTTCTTATAATCCCAACGATAAGCTTTTCAACTCGGAAGAATTCAGGATTGAATTAATTGAATATAAGCGTACAAAATTTTCCGACGTTGCTTTTATTGGGCAAAAAGGCTTTATTGTAGGTGATAACGGTATTATATTAAAAACCTATGATGCGGGCAAATCATGGCTTATTGAAAAGTGGGGAACATTTAGCTTTAATGACATAGAAATGATTGATGAAAACACAGGATTTATTGCTGCTAATAATGGCTACATTCTTAAAACTGCTGATGGGGGGAAATCGTGGCAGGTTATTGAATTGGAAAACGTAACGTCTAATTTTAATGCTATTAGTCTTTACAAAGATAAAGGCATTATAGTGGGCGATAGATCATATATAGTAACTACTGCCGATAAAGGAAAAACATGGCGCATACAACAGCTAGCTGAAGGTAAATATAAAAAGAATTTCTTGAATTTTAACAATGTACAGATAGTTGACGATACTACCTCCATAATTGTAGCAGATGAAGGTTTTTATCTAACCAGTAACAAAAATTTTACATCATGGACAGCCCATAAATTCAAAGACAATAACCTGTATGCGGTATATTTTTCCAATCCCGATGAAGGTTTTTTAGCAGGTGAAAAAGCTGATATCTATTTTACAACTGACGGTGGCGAGAAATGGACTGTTAAAAGACTTAAAGGCGAACGTATTAATAAACTGTCGCTTAATAATAATCTATTGTGGGCTATTGGTAACAATAGTTTTCTCATGCTTTCAAAAGATATGGGTAAAACGTGGCAAGGTTTAAAGGGCAGCAGTATCCTCGTATATCTTTTAAATTTCTTTGCACCGTTTTTCTTTATATGGATTTTATTCTTGATGTGCTATATGATATTGCCCAATACAAAAATCCCACTGCGGCCTGCTGCTATTGGAGCTTCATTTACAAGTGCTGTATGGGTTATCTTTATTTTGTTATTCATTGTTTATATAAAAGCGTTTGCCAAGAGCACCTTTGCAATCTACGGTGCATTAGCTGCTTTCCCAATATTTTTACTGGTAGTCTATTCTTCAGCTGTGATTATATTATATGGTGCAGAAATTTCGTATGTGCTTATGAATCCATTAAGCTATAAATACCTTAATAGAGCGCTTAAGGATAAAAAAGATATTCATGTATATACTGCTATTGCTGTCTTGCATCACATATATAAAAAATTTGAATCAGGAAAAGGTGCAACAAGTTTTCAAGAATTACTGCCATTAACGCTTAATGATGTAGATTTGCTTGATATGCTTTTAGATCTATTTGTTAAAGAAAATTTTATCACACACACTGAAGACTTTGGAATAATTCCAGCTAACGCAAGTAAAAATATCACTTTAGCAAAAATAATTGATACTGTATATAGCATATCACTAGATATTCCGGTTTTAAAACATGATAAATTGAAATCGTATTTAGGTGATTTATTTAAGGAGATGAAGCAATCATTAGATTCTATCGTAAAGAATAAAACTCTCTCTGATGTAATCAACGCAACAGAGTGAAATAACAATTTCACTGGGAAACAATTCTGAAAAGAAATGGGATAACTATAACTTTGCCTTTTATCTCTTCGGGGACTTTACCAAAGTTTCTTGATAAGCGTATTGCATCCATACACGATTCATCAATAGCTTTATTCCCCAAAGAATCAACAAGCACTACATCCAACACATTACCATCACGGTCCATGGTAAAGTAAATCTTAATATCTTGTGTTGGTACTGCCATGATCCGCATTCTGCCCGGTGCCAGGCTTCCTGTCATAGGGTCGTATCCATAAATAACCGCATTGGCTAACAGTGGCGGGTGCCAGTTGGCAGCTACTTTATCTTTCATATTTTTAAAGTATTCAAATGGTTTGAATTTCAACGTATTGAAAGAGAAGAACCCATCACTGGAAAAAAACAGTGCATTTTTGGGGTTGATGCTATATTTGTCAGGGATACGGGTAAATTCGCTATCGCCTTCAAATTCAGGGATTCCTCCAGCCTCTTCTTTAAAAAATGAAATTGTATATTCTGTATTTTCCTGTGAAACCATAATTTTATCCTTTGCAGCTTTACTACTTGCAATCCCACCTTTACCTAACTGTCTGACTCCTTTTTGCATCTTAAAATCCAGTGAATTGTTAAGCCACCTTTCACCTTTTTCTTTGGTTATATAGCCTTTGGCTTTTGAGGTTTTATCCGAAAGCAGTGTATTTTTGTTTATATCTTCAATATTGTCCTGATTAATATTTACAATTATATCCCTTCCTTTAAAAAGCAATCCCGTGTCTTGTTGTTTTGCAAATACACCATATCGTATTTGTGCAATAAAGAAAGAAATAATCACGATACTGTGCATGAAAAATGAAACTAAAAGCACAAGGTCAAATCTTATTTCGGCACGTTCCATTTCCCAATTCCTTTTCTATATATTTTTGTCTGGTCACGCACCTCTTCCAGTAATCTGCGATGCTCTATTGTAAATGCTACATTACGACGTGACATCATGGCCTTACAGGTAGCAAAGAACTTATCTTCTGAAGGCAAATCAACGATCTTACCATCAATATACCAGCTAAATGGCGGTATAAATTTTGGTGTGATGTCACCATGGTGTATAACCATGCAACCTGGCCCCATAACCGTACCTGTATTGATTAATGTACCAATACTTGTCATAGTATAATCACCAATAAAGCAACCAACCTTAAGTAATCCTGTGTTTATTTTCTCTTCACCTATCATCAATTTAACATTTGTATAATTATTTTTCAAATCACTATTGGTAGTCAACGCCCCTAAATTTACCCAACTACCAATATATGAATGCCCTATAAATCCCTCATGATATTTATTCACAAACCCTTGAAATATGCTTTCTTCAACTTCGCCACCAATCCGGCACCATGGCCCAATACTGCAACCTTCCCTCACCTTTGCCTGTAACAATATTGTATTATCTGCAATTGCGCATGGGCCTTCAATTCGGGTAAATGATTTTATAGTACACCCACGCCCAATATACACAGGCCCGTGTGTGCAATCTATGACAACATACGGTTCAATGGTTACATCATCTTCTATTATTATTTGGGAACTATCGCCAACAATTGTTACATTACTACGCCCACCAGGATTTTTTTTAAGTGCAAAATCTTTTGTTATGAAATCTCCATTTGTATTGACTAATTCCCACAAGGAAGTCAACACATAACCATCATATTCTGCAGATGCAGCTATGTTATGTAAATAATTGTGCACATCCTCAGTGGTGGTAAATTGTGGAATGGCAGTTTCATGGATTTTTGCCAGTACAGGGATACCATGATGCATATAAACGATATTATTTTGTATGTTCGATAGCTCCGGGTATACAACACGTGCATTAATAAACAGCAACTCTTCTGCATGGTTGATTTTCACTGGTTCATTAATATGGAGATTTGGATATTGTATATGAACTATCGCCTCTAAATAATGGCGCGTATACAAATAGATAGATTCAGGAAATAACGATGAAAATAATTCTGCATATCGCTGGTGAATTACAAAAAGCCCACAGCGAATATCCCATATCGGCCGCGTTAGTGTAATAGGGAAAAAATCATTATACTGAGAATCTTCAAAGATTATTATTTTCATGTTTACCTTGTAATGTATACATTAATGTATCCAATCTTCAATTATTAAACCATCTATACGATTATAATGCCGAATATTGCCTGTTATTAATTTTTCACATGTAACTATACAGGTAGCGGCAATCATTATATCTGCATCAGTTATCATTGTTTTTTGCTTATACAATTTTGATTTAATAATACCAAAATATATTAATCTTTCTGCCTTTAGATCTGCTTTTATATATATCTTTGATGATATATTTAGTATTTCTATCATCCATCCATTTTCCTGATAATCTCCGCCATATTTCCATTTGTGTTCCTTTACTAATACTATTTCTGATATCGCTTTTTGCCAATTGTCTTTCTAACCCTTTTTCAATAATAAACAATATTTCATTATTGATGCTACGCCTGTTTACTTTTGACAATAACTTAATTTTATTTATTAAGCTTTTGGAATATTTCTTATTGTTATATTTACCATTGCATCACCTTAGACTATAACTATTTTAGTTATAAAATAGTTATAACCAGAACAAATGTCAATAACATTATACATTAAAAAAGCCACTCTGTACGAGTGGCTTTGTAGGTATATCTATTGAAATACATTACTTACTTGCTTCTTCTTCAGCAAACTCCTTCTTGCGTTCTTCAATAACCTTTTCAGCAATCCTGCCTGAAATTGGTTCATAATGTGAAAAACGCATCTCAAATGTAGCTTTTCCACTTGTCATCGCACGCAGGTCAATAGAGTAACGCAGCATTTCCGCAAGCGGCACCAGCGCTTTAACTACGGATATTGGGGAATTCCCTTCCTCATCCGAACTTCCCATACCCAGTACCTTGCCACGCCGGCTTGTGATATCATTCAGAATATCACCCATTGAATCCTTTTCAACATACACATCAACTTCCATGATAGGCTCCAGCAGTATGGGGCCGGCAGATTCAAGCCCTTTTTTCAAAGCCTGCCGTGCTGCTATCTTGAATGACATTTCAGAAGAATCAACAGGGTGATATGAACCATAGTAAAGTTCAACCGAAACATCCACAACCGGGAAGCGGGCAAGCACGCCCTCATCCATACCTTCGCGTAAACCTTTTTCAACTGCCGGGATAAAGTTGCGTGGGATAACACCACCAACAATGCTGTCAATAAATTCAAAACCTTTACCTCTTTCAAGCGGCGCCACTCGTATAAAAACTTCACCATACTGCCCATGGCCACCTGTCTGTTTTTTGTGTTTATACTGGGCTTCAGCTTTTTTGGTGATAGTTTCCCGGTATGCAATTTTTGGTTCAGATGTAATAAGCTCAATTTTATTCTTTTCTTTTATGGATTTTAATAGTATATCCAGCTGCATCTCACCCATTCCTGAGAGCACAGTCTGTTTTGTTTCAGGGTTAAATATATAGGTGATAGTTGGATTTTCATCAGTTATACGTGAGAAAATCTGGCCAATCTTGTCTTCATCGCCCTTTTTGGATGCATGCACGGCATACGAAAAGACTGGATTGGGCAACTGTATGATTGGCAGCAACACTGAATGCTTTGAATCACATAATGTATCAAGGGTTGCTGTCCTGTCTAATTTGACAACAACACCAATATCACCAGGAAGAAGTTTTGGCACTTCAACAGGTTTATTGCCAATCATAGTGTATAGTTTGGTAACACGTTCCTTATAATTCTTGGTTGAATTTAATACTTCAGTTTCCGGCAGTAATGTTCCAGATATTATTTTTAAATAATTAAACCTGCCAGCATACTGGTCAATATATGTTTTCCATACAACAGCTGCAAACGGTGCATCATGTTTTGATGTGATAACTACTTTTTCTTCTTTATTGTTTGGATTCAGTCCTTCAATCTGTTTATTTAATTCCCAAGCTGGCACATAATTTTTGATTACATTAAGTAAATTTTTAATGCCGATAGCCTTTAAAGAAGAGCCGCATATAACCGGGAAAACCTCTGCTTTAGCTACAAGTGTTTTTAAGCCTCTTTTCATTTCATCTTCGGTTAACGGTTCACCTTCTAAAAATTTTTCTATTAATGTATCATCACCTTCGGCTGATAATTCCATCAGGTTATTACGGGAATCATCTGCAGCTTTTTTTAAATCGGCAGGGACATCACTTACCTGTATTTTGCCATCAGGTTTTGGCATCATTGCTTTCATTTCAATAAGGTCCACAATGCCGCTGTGCTTGTCGGCCTCGCCAACAGGAATACAAACAGGTGCAAATTTTGCATTGAAATGTGATTTTAGATTATCAATAATAGCATTGAAATTTGCCCGCTCTTTATCCATCTTATTTATAAAAATGATTCGTGGAATCTTTTTTGATTCTAAATAACGCCATACCTTTTCAGTTTCTATCTGTACACCATCCACTGCATCAACCACTATAATAGCTGCCTCAGCCACCTGAATAGCAGCGCGGGCTTCACCAACAAAATCTGACATACCTGGTGTATCAATTATATTTATTTTTACATCATCTATCTCTACAAAACCCAGTGCACTGCGTATTGACATTTTCCTGCTTTTTTCTTCATCATCATAATCCGATGTCAGTGATCCGTCATCTGGCTTGCCTATTTTATCAATCTGGCCACCAATAAACAACATTGCATCAAATAATGTAGATTTTCCGGTGCTTCCATGCCCCACAATGGCAACAGTTCTGACGTTTTCAGTAGAATATTCTTTTAGCATCATACCCTCCAGCGTACATTTCACTAAAATTGAATAAAGATTTCTCTTTTAAGGACGAATAGATAAAAGCTTTTGCAGAAAAGTAAAATGATATATGTTTTTTGTAAAGTATTTTATTTTATAAAATTGGTGGCATTAAAAATATTATTCCCTTTCCAACACCAACCTTGGAAATTACTATAAACATAGTATTTTACCATAGAATATACATAATTTATTCTTGATTATTTCATTAGAAGTATAGAGTCTAGTAAAAGTAATAGATTAATTGTTTTAGATACTCATACAAGGTTTATCATTTATCAAGATATTCTTCTTTATAAAACAAATGAACTTAAAGTCTTCCTGAACTGTATGAAACATGTATATAACACTATGAAACTGTTAAAGCACTATATAATGCATCTAAAAATTTTGCTTTGTATTTCCCTGTTGGCATTGCACTTGCCAGTGTATGCACAACATGTATATGAAGCATCCACATTGCATAATGCTGCCTCACGAAGCCAGACTGTACAACATATTTTTTACCAGCGCTGGGATACCATATTCAGTAACTATCTCCATTTTGATGCGTATGTACAACTCAACTGGGTATATGATTTTTATATTAACACGTACAACCGCGGGAGTGGCACCACCCAGGCTGTCCCCATGCGCCTGGTCAGGACATTTTCGGACATGGCAATATTGTTTTCAGTTTATACACCCGTTAAAGAAACACCCGATGAAACTCAGCCAGTTGATATAACAGATGTGTCAACATTCCGTAAGCCATGGCTGGACAATTCCATCCTGCTTGGATTTACAGCATGTGGCTATCACTACGGCTTAACCCGTTCAGTTGATATTAATCGTGGAAGCGCTGGAAATGAATCAGCAACTGATTATGCCTATACACAATTTTTTGATGATATTCTTGCCATTACATTAGTATTTGTCCCGTATATTACACTTCATGCCGGGGTAGTCTTCAATCAGCAGATAGAACCAAATGAAGATGGTACATTAGATTATAATTTTGATGTTTCAAAAATATCAAAACGTTATTTCACATCATTAAGCCTCTTTAACACATTAACCTGGCGGTCAACTGCAGCTAAAGACCGCTTAGAATCATCTGATATTAGTATTAATATTACCCAGTTCTTGCAACTTTGGGAATCAATCTCAAACTTCCTTCCACAAACTATAATTGGCTATAAACGTTATGAAAAGTATAACGACGAACCTTATGACCCTGTTTGGGTAAGCACATCAAACGGCAAATCTAATACCATGAGCAATAATTTAAAGCAACATGCAACACTATACACCTATTACATAACTCTTAGTAAAAAATTTGGCAATTTTTACCTTGCTTCAAGCATTGAACTTCAACATGTGGATCAAACGCTTATTGATAAGCGTACGGGGCAAAACGTATCACTGCCTTTAATGCGCTTATGGTGGGCTAAAACTGGATATGACCTTTTGGATATGCCAGGATGGGATTTAATTATATGGCTTGGGGTAAATAAATTCTATGACCCGGCAATCAGCTATCATAGCAAGCACTCGGATAATGATACAGGCGGATGGTTTGCCATGATTGATGGCACTACACCATATATAACTTTGTCCATCAAAGCCTCGTATAATGAATCAACTGAGCTTGATAAGCTTGTAGAAGCTGTTGACAAGTATATAGTTGAAGGAAGCGCATCGTTCAGGATATAATACTATGCTACAGAAAATTATACCAAACATAATATTATGGGCGATAGTTACCGGTATCGTTGCCTGCTCATATGCCGCTGATTATATAGAAGGTGAAATGACCAATCGTGCCAGTTTTTCCATCAGTGCCCGTTATGTAGCAGGTACCGGTGTTATCGTTGAGTGGGATTATGACCCTGACAATGAATCATTTGCAGGTTATGAAATCTACATGACAGAAGATCCTGATAATGAGTTTGCTGATATGATAGTAGTTGGAGCACGATATAATATAAGTTCATCATATTTTCAGAAAGTTGATAATCTCCAAAATGCTTCTACAACAAGTTTTACACATTCATCGCTCCCATCATCAGGCATTTACTTTTACCGCGTTGGCGTTGTCAATTGGGAAGAACGCGATTATGACGGTGATGGAAAAAAAGACAAGAGTCCTACATCTCCCAACGAATCCCTTTATGAATCATACACGGAAATTGATGCAATCAGTGGCAGCGCCATGGTGGAAATTTATTAGGGAAATTTATTAGGCTCTGACCCCTTTTTTACACCCACTCTACCACTAAAGAATATCGTTTGCGGTAAGCTTCCTCATACTGCATGAATTTTGCCACCCTCTCAGCAAAAGTTTTGCCTAACTTAATAAAATACTCATGATGATCTATGGGAACTCCAACATCTGCATTTTCATCTAAATACGCCTGAATGCTACTATACCTATGCTTTACGGGACTATTACACATCCTCTTTCGTACCGGATTATACGCTAAATACCACAATAACCACAATAAGTAATGTACGCCATTTCTTGCAAACTGCACTATGCTATCCTTATACCGCTCATTCCAGAAGGGTCCCGTTCTTCCGGTTATTTTGTTATACATTTCAGCAAATCGGGCTTTAATGTACTGCACAATACGCGAAATTGGTGTTCCATCCTCTACCGTGTGGATAACCAAATGGATATGATTGTCCATGATACAGTAGGCAATGAGCTTAAAATGGTATTTTTCTTTGGCTTTACGCAATATTTCAACAAATATTGCTTTAAAATAGTCTTCCTGGAGCATACCTCTCCATTCAATGCAACGGGATGTGATGTGATAGGTAAGACCTGGTAATTGTACACGCAATTTCCTTGCCATAGTATTCCTCCTGCTTGTAAATTTTATTTTTACTGCTTTTATATATACAACGCATGAAGAGGAAAAAATTTAAAAGATTTTGTAATTTTTTTTAAAAATATTAAAAAAATTACAATTAAGTACAATTAAGCAATTAAGGGTCAGAGCTTATGAGAGTTCAATAGTTCAAGGTTCAATGTTTTTAGATTCAAAGATGATAATTGCAGCAATTATTGATGTAGGTAAACATCGAGATGCGCCTTTGTAGGGGCGTATGGTCATGCGCCCTTTGTATTGGGTCAGAGCATTAAAATAGAGTAAAACCCATGGTTAAAATATACCAACATGAATAAGGGGTCAGAGCCGTAGAAGGCAAATATATTGGGTCAGAGCTTAGGAAAATGTTCGAGGTTTGATGTTATGGTTAAAAAAAATAGGGTCAGAGCCATAGAAGCAATTGCAAACAAACAAATGAAAGGGGACAGGGCTAGATTAAACTAAATTCAAAATTATAATTGACAAAATATAAATATTATTACATATAAATATGAATAACTATAAGGGGTATATCTATGCACTACTGTATTATTGGTAATGGCGTTGCGGGAAGTGAAGCAGCGCTTGCAATCCGCTCTGTAGATAATTCATCAGCAATAACCATTATAACGCAATCAGCTTATCACATGTACTATCGCCCACGCCTTATTGAATACTTAGCTGGCGAGATAAAACCAGAAAACCTGTATATTTACAAACCCACAGTATATGATGAAAAACGGATTGAGATTTTATTTAAAACTGAAGTAGTTGATATTGACAAAAATGATAAAATGATAACACTGCATAACGGCTCAAAAATAAAATATGACAAATTATGTATTGCGACGGGTGCTGCACCCAATATGCCCGATATCACGGGAAAAAATTTAAAAGGTGTTTTTACCATCCGCGATATCGAAGATGCTGATGCCATTATTGCCCATATTGAAAATGCCAGCAATAAAAATATTGCAGTTGTTGGCGGTGGGCTTTTGGGGCTTGAAACTGCGTATAGCTTGTGTAAGCGCGGCTTCCATGTTACTGTTATTGAATTCTTTGACAGGCTTTTGCCACGTCAGTTAGATAGCGAAGGTGCTGCCCTCTTACAAAAGCTTTTAGAACAAAAGGGGCTTGAGTTTATTCTTTCAGATTCGGTTACAAATATTATTGGCGATAGTTATGTGCAAAAAGTTCAATGTAAATCAGGAAAAGAACTGAATGCCGCAACAGTCATCTTTTCTATGGGGATAAAAGCACGAACCGATTTAGCAAAAGTTTGCGGACTTGCTGTTAACCGAGGAATCGTTATTAATAACTATCTCCAAACATCTGAACCCGACATATTTGCTTCAGGAGACCCAACCGAATATAACGGAATATGCTACGGGATTTGGCCGGCAGCACGACAGCAGGGTAAATTAGCGGGATTGAATATGGCTGGTGCCAGGCAGGAATACAAGGGCACATTGCTTTCAGTCTTACTTAAAATTACCGGCATTGATTTGTACTCAGCCGGTGATTTTTCTACACAGGACACCAAATCCATAGTTCATAAAGCCGATAGCATATATGCAAAATTTTTATATAATGATTCTGAACCTGTTGCAGCAATGGTCATTGGCGATATGAACATCATAAAACTTGCCCGTAATGTCATGGAGAAAAAAGCCGAAATAAACGAACTTATAAAAATGCTTTCGTAATATGAGGATTAATTTTTTTCTAACTTACTTTAATTTATTCTTTGTATTTTAAAGAAAGAGGCAAATATTTTTATTTACATAATTTAAATTATTTGCTATATTTCTATTTGAAAATATTTATACGGTATTTCATAATATGAAAACAATAAAGAATCATAAGTATATCATTGATACAAAAGGCAATATAAATGCTGTAATCATACCTTTAGATGAATATGAAAAATTATTAGAAGATTTGCATGATTTAACAGTTATTGCTGAAAGAAAAAACGAAAAAAATATAAATTTTGATACAATAAAAAATAGGTTCAAATAATCTTGTGTACTCCATTGTCTTTAAGAAATCAGCTGAGAAAGATTTAACACTAATTAATCACAAATTTATTACAAGAATCATAAATAAAATAGATTCATTACAAACAAATCCTTTTCCCCAAAGTAGCACAAAACTAATAGGCACCAAATCAACATATAGATTACGTGTCGGTGATTAATGCATCATTTATCAAATTGATGAGGAAAACAAAATCATAACGATTTACTATATCCGACATAGAAAAGATGTATATAGAAAATTGAAGAAATAATACCGATTTATTTCTTTTTCAAATACTCTTCTATTCTATTTAATCCTTCTTTAATATTTTCAAGTGATGTTGCATACGAAAAACGCAAAAAACCTTCACCGGCACTGCCAAAGTCAATACCTGGAGTAACCCCTACTTTAACCTTTTCTATTATATTGAACGCTTCTTTATATGAATCACTGCAATATTTGCGTGCATCAGCAAATACATAAAATGCTCCAGTAGGCTCCACATGAATTGTAAACCCCATTGATTGCAAACGCTGTATCATGTATTCTCGCCTGGTGTTATACGTTTGGCGCATATTTTCAACATCCTGCTGTGCATATTTCAATGCAGCAATGCCAGCCCATTGAATAAAGTTATTTGCTGAAATCATAAAATTTTGATGTATCCGCTGCATTACTTTTGTAAATCCTTTTGGAAATATACAGTACCCCAAGCGCCATCCTGTCATTGCAAACAGTTTAGAAAATCCATTTATGACAAATGCCTTATCAGTAAACTCTAAAATTGAATGTGCTCTGTCTTTATATACCAGCCCATGATAAATCTCATCTGAAATGATGAACTGTTTATCAAACTGCGCTATTGTATGCAGGGCATCCTTACTCATGACAATGCCTGTTGGGTTACAGGGCGAATTAATCATAATAGCTTTCGTTTTTGGTGTTATCTTTTTCTTAATATCATCTGGCCTGTATTGAAATCCTTCTTCTGGTTGCGTTATAATTTCATTGACAACACCGCCTGCCGCTGTAATAAAATTTTGATAACACGGATATCGTGGATTTGAGACTATAACATCTTCACCAGGATTAAGAATGGCAAGCATTACAAAAAGCAGTGCTGGTGAAGTCCCCGTTGTAACAAGAACCTGGTCAGGTGATAGTGAAACATTATATTCATTGTAGTAATACTCACAGATTGCTTCACGCAATTCCAATAAACCCAATGCATGGGTATATTTTGTCTTTTGTCTTTTTAATGCTTCTATGGCAGCTTCTTCAACTACTTTGGGTGTCATGAAATCAGGTTCGCCAACTTCTAAGTGAATGACATGTTCACCCTTACGTTCCAGCTCTTCGGCCTTTGCCATGACATCCATAACAATGAATGAAGTAAATTCTTCTGCTCGTTGTGATAGCATTGTGCGATAGTTCATATACATATTCTCTTACTGTTAGTTAAAAATTTAAGTATTTAACATGTAGCTTAACACTATACATTACATAATATCTTTTACAAACAGTTTATACAATACCACTGTATACTCCACGATATAAGGTGAATCATATCATGACAAGCCTATTTTACGGTAACTATCGCAAAAAAATTATACAACTATTGACAAAATTACACTTTTACTCTATTTTAATCATTGATACTTTGAACAGTAACTATCCTGCATACTACATCAACAAGGAGTAGAGCCCATGGTACAGATTTTAATTTTGTACTATTCCCGTTCTGGGAACACTCAGGAGCTTGCAAAAGCAATTGCTGAAGGCGTTAAACAGGTTGAAGGCGCACAATGCATTCTTAGATCAACTGAAGAAGTAACCAAAGATGATTTTTTAAATTCACAGGGTATTATTGCCGGTTCACCTGTCTATTTTGGCACAATGGCAGCCGAATTAAAACATCTGTTTGATGATTATGTTATTATACGCAGAAAGATGGAGAATAAAGTGGGAGCTGCTTTTGCCACTTCAAGTGACCCTTCAGGTGGGAAGGAAACAACACTTCTTTCAATATTGCAGGCTATGCTTATTTACGGGATGGTTATTGTTGGTGACCCTATGGAAGCAACAGGCCATTATGGCGTTTCATGCACCGGTGCTCCTGATGAAAAAACCAAGAAGAATGCAGCACTGCTGGGAAAGCGTGTTGCCGAATTAGCCAAAAAACTGTGGAATAAACAGTGAAACATTATGCCATCATTGTAGCAGGGGGTTTGGGGCAGCGAATGGGAAGTGCTGTCCCAAAACAATTTTTGCAGCTTGGCAATAAACCTGTCTTAGCATGGCCAGTTGAAACATGCATTACCTCACAATTAATTGATTCAATAATCATAGTTATTCATCCTGACCACAAACAACAATTGGAAGAAATAATTAGCCAATATTTTCCTACTACTACTAATATCATTATCACAAATGGAGGACATACACGGCAGGAATCCTGCTTTAATGGGTTACATGCGTATGACTTTGCCAGAGATGATATAGTACTTATTCACGATGCAGCACGCCCATTTATAACGGTTGATATGATAAAACAGTGTATTGATGTTGCTAAGCAATATGGTGCATGCGGCATTTATGTTCCTGTAAAAGATACAATTGCTCAGATACATAATTCTACGGTGACATCCATACTTCCACGCCAAACTCTGTATGCAGCGCAAACTCCACAGTGTTTTCGTTACTCAATAATTATAGATGCGCACAAAAAGGCTCAAACTAATAATATGTATAATGCAACCGACGATGTATCATTAGTTATCAACGCAGGGTATACCGTTAAAGGAATTATAGGAGATTTTTATATGAATATCAAAATAACCACACAGGAAGATATGAATTTTGCACAATTAATAATTAAGAAAAAAATAAATTAATAATATTAACTACTCATCCTTTCAACGTAACATTTATAAAATCATTTTTTAGTTTTCTCAAAATATTTGACATTTCTAAAATTTTTGAAATCTTTATCATGAGTCCATATTACTGCATTATATTCCTCTGCTGTTGCCAGTATAATGCTATCTGCCATAGGTAAATTATATGACTTACTTATTCTGGCTGCAGATATTGCCAATTCAGTTGTTAAAGGAATTACATTTCCCTTTTGCATTGCAGTAACAGCCTGAAAAGCGTTGTCTTCACCTGCTTCTCTGAGAATCACTTTATAAACTTCATATATTGTTATTACAGGAACAATAAGTAATTGCATATTTTTTAAAGGTTCTAAAAAATATTTTGCTCCTGGTTCATCTGCAAAATAAGCTAACCATCCAGATGAATCAACAATATTCATATTCTGTCCTTTTCGCGTATAAATTCAGTATTAATTCCTTTTACAAATCCCCTTAATTCTGATATATCTTTTTGAGGGATGAGCTCTATACGTCCTTTATATTCCAAAACCTGAAATTTCTGCCCGGGTTTAATGTTTAATTTTTTTCTTATATTTTTTGGTATTACAATCTGATATTTAGGTGATATTGTTATTATATTCATACTATTACCTCATAGATAAATTTTTAATTTACAATATAATCATCGATTAAAATTATGTCAACATATCTATTATAGAATAATCCAAAATTATAACTATACTCATCGACAATTTTTAAAACTGTCTGTACAGACCAGTTTAACACCCTTTAATCTATCTTTATCTTTTTTATATGCCCTAATTGCTTGATTTCATCAAACAGTAAGCGTATGCTGAAATCTTCATCCATGCGGCAATGAACAACCAGATCCGAAGTATGATTTTCCACATCTTCAGTAATGGATACCTGCCGTATATCTATATCGCCAGCATGTGTCTTTATTGCATTTAAAATCTGCTTTGCTGCAATTGCATCAGAAAAATATGTTACCTGCAATATTCTGATTTTCTTCTGTTCAACAAGCCACAGTTCAACCTTTTCAAACAGCTGTAATGTTACCACCAAAAGCACCGTTGCTATCGCCCCTAAAAAATAAAATCCTGCACCAAATACCATGCCAATCCCTGATGTTGTCCATATTGTTGCCGCTGTAGTAAGCCCCCTGATGCTAAATCCATATTTAAAAATTGCACCTGCTCCAAGGAATCCGATTCCACTTATAACTTGTGCAGAAAGCCGTGCAGGATCACCCGAACCGGGTGAATACACATACGGAATAAAATATGACAAAATCATAATTATGCATGCACCCAGTGACAATACCATGTGTGTGCGCAAACCTGCTGGTTGATAGTGCCGTTCGCGTTCAAATCCAATAAAAAAACCAGCTGCAATTGCACATGCAATTCTTACAAGCACTGTAATTGGATGCAATACATCAAGGCCAGTAATAGTATCAATGACTGAATTCATGTAACTTTTCTTTTAATAATTTAATTTGATTTTCAATGCTCTCTAAAGAAGTGCTCCCATATGATTTTTTCCGTTCAGTAGATTTTTCAGGGTCACAATATTCATAAATGTCAGCATCAAATGCATGGGAAAAGTTTTTCAATTCATTCAATGGCAGAGTAAAAAAGTCTTTATTATTTTGCTCACAGTATTTCACTATTGAACCAACAATTTCATGAGCCTGCCTAAAAGGAATACCTTTCATAACAAGATAATCAGCCACATCGGTTGCTGTGGAAAAATTTTTATAGATAGCCTTCTTAGTGATTTCTTCATTCACCGTCATGTGTTCAATCATCTCAGCCATGCCTTTTAGCACAAGCTTTATGGTATCAATGGAATCAAATAGCGGTTCTTTATCTTCCTGTAAATCGCGGTTATAGGTCATTGGCAAACCTTTAAGCACAGTCAACAATGAAATTAAATTGCCATACAGCCTGCCCGTCTTCCCCCGTATAAGTTCAGCAATATCAGGATTGCGCTTCTGCGGCATAATGGATGAACCCGTTGTGACGCTGTCAGAAAGCCTGATAAAATTAAACTCAGCTGTTGACCACAAAATCAAATCTTCAGCCAAGCGTGAAGAATGCATGCCGGCCATTGCAGCAAAATACAAAAAGTCAGCTATAAAATCCCTGTCGCTTACCGCATCCATTGAATTATGTGCGATAGTTCCAAAATGTAGCTCTTTGGCAATATAGTGCCTGTCAGTGGCATAGTTAACCCCTGCCAGTGCTCCGCTTCCTAAAGGAAGGACATCGGCAGCATTACATGCATTGCGCAGACGTTGCAGATCACGCAGGTAAGCCCATGCATATACCAGAAGATGATGGCTGAAGCGCACAGGCTGCGCAATCTGCATGTGGGTATATCCCGGCATAATGACATGTTCGTTGTCATGTGCCTTTTGTATTAATATTTGTATTAAATCAACACAGAGTTTTTGTATATCCTTCATTTCATCTTTCAAATACATCCGCACATCAGTGACCACCTGATCATTTCTTGAACGAGCCGTATGCAATCGTTTTCCTGCATCGCCAATAAGCTCCGTTAATCGGGCTTCAATATTCATATGGATGTCTTCAAGCTTTTCATTAAAGGTAAATGTACCATCTTCTATTTCTTTTTGTATTTTCTGTAATCCTTCGATAATAGCATTGCAATCTTCTTTTGAAAGTATTTCCTGTTTTGCCAGCATTTTAGCATGGGCTATAGACCCTTGTATATCATGTTTGTATAACCGCACATCAAAATGCAATGATTGTGATATCTGTTCAGTTATCTTTGAGGTTGTTTCATTAAACCTTCCACCCCAGAGTTTTTTGTTTTTCAATTTTGTTCTCCTGCCAAAATATAATGTAGTACAAAAAGCTATTGCAATCGAAGCTAAGTGTTGATTGTAATAGTATCAATACTAAGAATCCTGTCTTTTTTGGGACGACGAAGTAATCTTGCAAAGGAATTATTACTGATTATTAAGAACAAATTATTTATGTCAAGTATAAAGGGAATCTATGATTTTAACTTTTGAAGTAGTATATCAAGATAATTATCTACTTCTCCAATCAGAGGTTTCAATTCATATTCAAGTATATCTGAAAGACTGACTATATCATTATTTTCCATTATTAGAACAATTTCAGATAACATATCCTGCAATCTGATATTCAGTTCTTCCAGTGATTGATTATTAAATTCAATATCGGAAAGATTAATGCCAAATACCGGTGATATTTGATAACAGGTTCGCATATATAAATAGAGAAAATCCACAAGTGTATGTATTATTTCCAGTGCCTCATTATCTTTCCCCTTTTGATACATGCCTGCTATCGCCTCTAAATTATCCATCTGCTGTGAAACCATAGCTTTTAAATCCAGCAGTGTGTGGAAAAGAACATCCGGTGAATCAACACTCTGCATGATGAGATGCTTCAATGCATCACTGCAAAGTAAAACCCTGAATAATGTTGTTACATCATGAAACAATTCATTAATTTGATTTATATCACTACTGGCTCTATTATCCCCTATCATGTACTGCAATGACTTAATTGAATCAATATATTGCTGTACCGTCATATCTTTAAATCGCACATCTTCCCTTTCTAAGCCAAGCATATGCAATACTGACTGTAACACAGAGACAATCCATTCAATACCATAGTGTAACTGGGCAAACTCATTATCAGTTAATTGAGCCAGGCTTTCTTTTCCTTTTAAATATTGTTCTGCCCTGCTGCAATATGCAATACCTTCTTTTATTGAATCAATTACAACATCACCAACTGACTGGACATAGCAATTAATATTTTTAATGTTATCTATTGGCGTTTCAGGTGCGGCATCAGGCTGATACAGCACACCATCAACAATTGCACCTGAAAATATCAGGCTCCTCTGAGATGCCCATTTGTGGATTGAGTTCATCACTTCTTTAACTGTGCTCTCTTTTTCTATGGTGAAATCAACAGGATGATCGTTAATTAAAAGTTGCATTGTTTACCTCTTACCTGTACCGTTATTTCTCAGTTTGTTTTTGTAAATTTTTCATTTGCATATCAAGCCAGTTGCTTTGTGACTTTGAACCTGAAATAGCTTTTTCCATAGAGGCAAATTTTTGCCTCAGTTTTTGTTCATACGCTTTCAGATGCTCCTGTTTACGTTCAATACGCTCATCAGTAGCTTTTATAGATGCATCTTCTAAATCCATCTTTGCCACTATAATATTTTTACCAGCACTTACATACGGATCAAGAATACTTTCCATTTTAAAAGCCAATCCATTATCAATACGGTTATCACCATCAGTATCGGAACCAAAAAAATCCTGAACACCTTCCGGATTTTCCGATAACACTTCAACAAGCTTTGCTTCATCTATTACTAGCTTGCCTTCCCTGATTGTTTCCCATTTTGCATTTATTTCACCGGTAGAAACACCTATCTGGTAAAGCATTTTAACTGGCTGTTGGACATTTGAAGGATAGGCTGAACTGATTGCTGTGTTCAATGCATTCTGTAGCCTCATAAGAGTCATATCGCCAATAAAAATACCATTTTTATATTTATCCTTTTGATAATCCCCCACCTTATCACTTTTTACAGCTTTAGTTAATTCTTTATTAAATGCAAGATAGTCATTATATGCTTCAACAAACTTCTTTATCTTTTCAACTGCTGTTTCAGTATTCTGCCGAATTGTCAGTGTTACCGGCTTTGTTGAAGGACTGAGCAAATTTAATGTAACACCTTTAAGTACATCATCAATACCGTTATTTTTTTGTCTTACTATCTCCACCCCATCTAATTTTATTTTTGCATCATTAGCTTCGGTAATAACATTTTTTGGATCAAGTATCCCTTCACCTTTTTGCTCGGTAACTAATGCAGCATCCTGAAATGTAGCTTTGCCATCATTACAGTAGAACAAAATTTTTGTTATCTTTTTATCAGCAAAATCCTGCCCAATGGGTATCTCCTGTTTACCCTGCTTATTTGATTCTAACTTATAAATTTTCTCAATGCGTTTCCCTTCTTCAATTGAAATCACACCTACGCCAATAATATCTTCAACCTCTTTTTTTGGTTTTTTCTCTAATGGCCGTTCACGGGAAACATTATAACCTTTAAGTTCAATACCCTTGATAACAGTTGTTTCATCCGGTCCTATTTCAACTTTGTATGGAATTACTTCTTCCTCTGATTTTTCTTTTGAATATGAAACACTTAGCTCAAGTATTGATTGCTTTTGTGCTTTATACTCAACTGGCAGAATATACTCACGCCACAATTTAGCATCTAAGACCAGAGTTTTCCCATCTTTATCAACAGTCAGAGTTCCATCTTCATCCTCTATTGGTTTTTCACCGGTATATCCTGTAAAATATTTTGTATCAAAGATTATCCGTTGCGATTCCCTTGCTGCTCCTTTTTCACCTTTTACAAGCCCAATCTTTTTTAAATACTCTTCATCACCCCGTATCTTTAATTCACCCTTTTTACCAGGCACTTTTGACTCAATAGTTAAAATACTTTTATCGTCGATAGTTTTAATTGTTGTTGCCGATACAACACTTGATGCAATTTCATTAATCCTGTCACTTAATGTTTTGATGTTACCACCACGATATTTTATGGTATAAGAATTACCATCAACTTCAATGCTGAAAGTCCCTGGGAGCAATATTTCATCTTCTTTAATTTGATCAGTAGATATTTTATGTGAAGAAGCCAAATGTAATACTTCAAGTGTATGTGTGCCATTCACTGCTAGCCGCGATGCCTGAGCCTGCAAAACACCTGTATCAGAAATCTGTACACCCTTTTCCTTGAATGGTGACCTGAACCCATATAAATCCTTAGTTGCATTGTTTAACGTGTTAAGTTTTGTTTGCAACTGACGCAAAGCTTCTTTGCGGAGGGAATATCTGTCTTTTTCCTCTTGCCATTGTATAATTGGCCTGGCTTCTACCTCAACCAGCTTTTGAATTATCTGGTCGGTATCCATCCCTGATGCTACGCCGCCCAAAGTGACTGGCATACATGTATCCCTTCATGTAAGTTAATAGTAAAGATAGCAATGTATCCATACTATTTCAATACATTATCGGCAAAATTCACCAATCACTAAAGCGACATATTACAACAAAATTATCGTGACTCATCGATAAACATGCCTATCATTTCCCTGATCTGAGCAGCAAGCCTGATTACCTCTTTTGGAGGTATTTCCCGTATCACTTCATTGTTATTGGCATCCAGAACACGCATAACAATTCTGTCAGTCTTTTCATCCACTGAAAATGCTATACGGTTGTTGGCTGTTTTTGCTGCTGCATTAAGCATTTCAACAGCATCATTTAAATTTTCCCGTGTAAAACGGGGTTCTTCATATTTTTTCTCGTCATTTCGTGCTTCAGGCTGCTTTACCTTGAAAGCATTAATAGGCACATTCCCCGAAACTTTGCTGATATCCATACAAGTTACCTCCTTGTATACTTAAAAAACTTCCCTGTAAAAATTTAAAAAAATTATTGCCCTCTCCTCGTAAACTCCAAGAGAGGGCAAATTCCGGTTGGCACTGCGAAAACCGGATATTCCCCTCATCCTAACAAATGCAATACTAACTGCGGCTTGAAATTAGCCTGAGCCAGCATCGCAACACCACTCTGGACGAGGATCTGGTCCTTTGTAAACTCAACCATCTCAGCTGCCATATCCGCATCCCGTATACGGGAATCAGCAGCTAACATATTCTCGTAGGACATTGCCAGAGCATTGATGGTATTTTCCATTCTGTTGTAGTAGCCACCAAGGTCTGCCCTTTGTCGATTCAGCTTATCTAAAGCTGCATCGATATACCCTATCATGGCATTAGCCTGACCAACAGTGGAAATTGACCGTTTCCGGTTCCCATCATAAAGGTTTAAAGCCTTGGCACTCATCGTAGTAATAAAAGCTCTAATCCTTTGCCCCTGGTTAGGCCCAATATGAAAGAATATGCTTCCCACACGCGAATTGCGCGCATAAATGCCGGTGAGCATCTTCATACGGTTGAACTCAGCCGATGTTGAAATCCTGTCGATTTCATCAATAAGCTGTGAAACTTCAACCTGAATCTGCGCACGGTCGGCATTTGAATAAATCCCATTAGCAGCTTGTACCGATAGCATCCGGATCCTCTGCAGAATATCATTAATCTGCTGTAATGACCCTTCGGCAACCTGTATAAACGAAAGCCCGTTTTCGGCATTTCGTTCAGCCTGGAACAAACCGTTAATCTGTGTCCTCATTTTTTCAGACACAGCAAGCCCCGAAGCATCGTCGCCAGCTCTGTTAATCTGCTGGCCGGATGCCAACCGCTCAATGGACTTATCCATTCGCGATGAGACGATCTTAAGCTGCCTGTTAGCGAATATAGCGCTTAAGTTGTGATTGATTCTCATAAACTCTCCCTCCCTTGAACGTTTACAGGATACCTCACTATGTATGTTGAGATATCTCAGGTTTTTTCAGTATGTTCATCATGAACATACCGTGTCTTATTAAAGACCAGGGGTGTACTCCCCTATGTTGCCCGGACTGCCCATCATCCAGACCTCATCGGCCACCGTATTTCCGGCAGCCGGTGAAGCCCTCCCATCATCACCGGCCGCCAGAAAAAGCAGCCGAATAGAAAGGACAGCCCCGGGATAATCGTCCAGGGAGAGTGAGAATCATCACAAAAGTTTTCAAAGAACCATTAGGTGTGTCCCCATGTTGATTACACAAGTAATCGCAACACCGATTGGGGTTGTAAATTAGCCTGTGCTAACATTGCAGTGCCTGACTGCACAAGGACTGTGTTCTTGGTAAAGTCTACCATTTCTTCAGCCATGTCAGTATCCCTGATACGGGATTCTGATGCCTGAACATTTTCATAAGCGGTCATAAGCCCTTTTGCAGTATGCTCAAGCCTGTTGTAATAGGCACCTAAGTCAGCACGCTGCTTGGAAAGCTTCTGCAATGCAGCATCCATTACACCAATGGTAGCATTTGCACCGCCTGGTGATGTTAGCGTGATAGCCAATTTACCGGTAGCATCTTTCATCCTGAAAGCCTGAGCTGTCATGGTTCCAATGAATACCCTGACGCGCTGATTGGCATTAGGTCCCATGTGGAACCACATGCTTGACTTTGGATTAATCTTGGAGAATTCACCAGTTAATATCTTGAACCGGTTAAATTCTGCCTGTGATGCAATACGGTCTACTTCATCAACCAGGGCAGATACTTCAACCTGAATAAGTTGACGATCTGCATTGGTATAGATACCGTTTGCAGCCTGAACCGCCAGAACCCTTATTCTCTGGATAATCTGGGCAGTCTGTGCTAAATACCCTTCTGCAGTCTGAACAAACGACATACCATCTTCGGTATTTCGTTCAGCCTGACGCAAACCCTGTATCTGGGTCCGCATCTTTTCAGACACTGCTAAACCAGAAGCATCATCGCCGGCTCTATTTATTCTTTCACCTGACGACAGCTTTTCCATACTCTTGTTCACATTCCATTGTGTGAACTTAAGTGTTCTGTTAGCATTTACAGCACTCATGTTGTGGTTGATAATCATTTTACACTCCTTTGCACATTAGTTTTGGCTTCCCTGCCATTGTGTCTATACAGCACCGGGCAGACAGTGCAGCATAGCATTATAGCAGCTTAATACATAGCTGCTGTGTTCCAGGCTTGTATCTGGGCTCATACAAGACCAGAACTATAAAAGGCCAAGCCTGGAGTGCAAATATCAAACCACATACCCCAATAGGTGTTTTCAAAGACCAATGCCAGGAGACACTACTCCCTGCTCGACTTTTCGTCACCGTAGGCTTAAAACATGAGTGCAGAATTTTCCCTTATTTTGTTTATTATTAGGGAATATATGTATTTATTATAAAATATGCTATTAAATACACTTATTTTATATATTTTTTAATATTTTTATATTTTTTTAGTTTGTAAATATGACGCACCAGATAGTCATATAGCAAGAGGAGCCCTCCCGCAGCATTTTTTAAATTTTTTACCTGATCCACATGGGCAGCTATCATTACGCTGTAACTGATAAAACTGTCCTGATTGTAATGATTGCTGTAATTTACCAACCCTATTTATCAATTCCTTTTCATAGTGCCTATAATGCTCAAAGAGCATCTTCCATGCTTCACACAATTTGCTTGTACCTTTTTGATGTATATCATAGGTAAATCTATACCGGGTACAATCGCCCATGCAAAAATCATACATGCTGCATACACTGCATTCTGTAGTTGTTTCCCGTTTTAACAGCGCAAATCCATTTCTTTTTTCATTATATAAAATATCCTGCAAGCGATAGTTCATAATATTACCCAATTGCCATTCAGGATTCACAAAGAAATCACAGGGATAGCAGTCGCCATTATGCTCCACAACGATATATGAATTGCATTCGCCAAGCCAGCAACATGAGGTTTTTGAACCAAAGGAATACATGAGCAGATCCTGAAATAAACGGATGGAAACAAAGGGAAAACCATCCTGATACCATGCATCAAAAAGGTCACAGTAAAATGTTCCTAAATCTTTTCCGCTTACGCTGTATGGCAAGCCATTCCCGTGTTCATCATGTTCAAAACAGGGTATAAACTGCAGATAGGCAAAATTATTCTGGCGCAAAAATGCATATAGTTCCCGTGCACGTGCCACATTTGCATCGGTTATTAATGTAAGTATATTATACTGCACGGCAAATTCATTCATAAGAGCTATCGCATGCATAACTGTATCAAAGGTACCCTTGTTAGCATAATTCCTGCGATAGGCATTATGAATTTCCTGTGGCCCATCCAAACTGATGCCAACCAGAAAATTGTTGCGTGATAAAAATTCACACCATTCCTCATTGAGCAGGATGCCGTTGGTTTGAATGGAATTTTCTATGATTTGATAATTTTTCTTTAAACGGTTTTGAACAGTAACTATCTCCTTAAAAAAATCAAGCCCCGCTAACGTTGGCTCACCACCCTGCCAGCAAAATGAAATATACGTAGCATTAGTATTGATTGCTGATGTTATTAACGTTTGGGCAACATCAAACGGCATTACCGTAATCTGCCCCGGGTAAAGCTTTCCAACTCGTTTATAAAAACAATACTTGCATGCCAGATTACAATGATACGACACCGGCTTTACTAAAAAAGATAACGTGTTCATACAATAAATTTTTGCCTACTTCCAGCCACGTATATTTGCATAAAATTCCTTTTCAAAAGTAATGAGCTTTTCATGAAGTTTCTTTGCAATATCTGGATGTCGTTTTATAACGTTGTAACTTTCACTTTTATCATACTGCATGTCATAAAGAACTGGCCATGAAGCTAATGTTGGAACTTTTTCATTTGAACCAGGCGGCATATAATCATGGCCACCGGCAGCAGAACCAAAAAATGTATCCGGTTTATCCAGTGGCACAGGCCATCCACGTGTATTGTTGTATCGTATATACTTCCATTTACCGAAACGTATGCCTTCAATTTCCCTATAATGGAAAAAATACAATGCATCATGAGGCGATTGTTTTGATTTGCCTGTTAATAGCGGCATCAAATCCTTACCATCTATAACACGGTCTTTTGGCAATGTTAAGCCTGCTATATTGCATATTGTTGGGAAAAAATCAATATTCATGGCCGGCTGATCACACACTATACCCTCTTTGATGACACCAGGCCACCATGCTATCATTGGCACTCTGAACCCGCCTTCATAGCTTTCACCTTTTCTACCACGCAATCCGCCAGTACTGCCATCAAACCATGGCCCATTATCACTGTTAAATATTACCAGCGTTTTTGTATCAATATTATTCTTTTTAAGACATTGCAGTATCTGGCCAACACTCCAATCAACTTCCGCCACTGTATCTCCATGTGGACCGGCTTTTGTTGATCCTTCAAACCTTTTTGACGGGAAGCATGGCTGATGAGGGTCTTTATGGGCTAAGTAAAGGAAGAACGGGTTGTCCCTATTTGTATTTATGAACTGTACTGCTTCCTGTGTAAATAGCTCCGTATACTGCTGCTGGCCAAGCCCAATATCCTGTATAATCATTTTCTTATCTTTAAAAAATGAAACAGGCCAGTCATCATTGCTTGCATTAAAACCCACAAATGTGTCAAATCCATAATTATGGGGATGATAGGACTCATCCACAACAAAATCACCCAAATGCCATTTGCCAATAGCACAAGTTGCATAATTACGTAGCTTCAAGGCCTGTGCGATAGTTATCTCGGAATGGGGCAAGCCATTAACCAGATTTTTTGCACCGTAGAGATCCACCACACCCAATGCACCAAACATATAACCTAATTCTTTAACGATTTTACGCATAAATGTGTCTTTTCCTGGCTGCAATGGAAATGTGATTCCACACCGCAGCGGGTAACGGCCAGTTAAGATCCCCGCCCGTGAAGGAGAGCACAGGGGGCTTGCACAATAAAAATCGGTAAATCGCATGCCCTCACGTGCCAACCTGTCAATATGCGGAGTGTTAATTGCTTTATTGCCATAACAGCCAATATCGCCATAACCCATATCATCAGAAAGTATAAGTATGATGTTAGGCAGAGTTTCTTTTTTCTCTTTTATACTTATTACATCAGTACATTTAATATATTCACGTTCCTGATATATGTCAGTATCAATATCAATATCAACTGATGTTAGGCGCTTGCCGCAGCTAATGGTGCTTAGCGGAGTTAATGTAAGCAAAGTTGCTGCAGATAATTTAATCATCTTGCGTCGTGTCATAGTACGTGAACCTGGCATATAACCTCCAATACCACAAAAGTAAAAAATAGCATACATTCACATGGGTTAATTGCAAGCAGATTTATGGGATTTTCTTTATTTTTGTTGCATTATTCAGGCGTTGCCATCACTTAATAATAACCTATTTTGTAATTTATCTGTGTGTATTTTATTTGACAATACTATGTTGGTTGGGAATATTGCTTCACAATATATACTATATCAGACAATGGAGATCGGCATGAAACAGTTAAAAGTATTTTGTACGATAGCTCTTGTTATTGTGGCAATAGCTATGCCACTGATGTGTGTAAGTGCTGGTTACGCTGAAGCAACACACCCTGAGGTCACAGCAGAACCTGCTGCTGAAGCACATGGCGGGCATGATATTGGCACAGAATTGCCTTTATGGTCAGTATTGCCATTTGCAGGGATATTGCTTTCAATAGCATTATTCCCATTATTTGCCCCTCATTTCTGGCATCATCATTTCCCAAAGGTGTCAGCATTCTGGGCATTAGTATTTGCTATCCCGTTTGTTATTTACTATAAAGGGGTAGCAGCTCATGAAATCCTTCATATCTACATCATTGATTATATCCCTTTTATTATTTTACTGTGGGCATTATTTACTATTTCAGGTGGCATTCTGGTTAAAGGCACATTAAAAGGCACTCCTATAATAAATTCAGTAATTTTGCTCATAGGATCTTTGATAGCATCGTGGATTGGGACAACAGGCGCTTCCATGCTGTTAATTAGGCCTATACTGCGCTCAAATGCATGGCGAAAGCATAAAGTTCATACAATAGTATTTTTTATATTCTTAGTAAGTAATATCGGCGGATCATTAACACCACTTGGCGATCCACCCCTATTTTTAGGATTTTTGCATGGCGTGCCATTCTTTTGGACATTAACACACCTTTTTACTGTATGGGGTTTTGCTGTAGCAATACTATTAGGATTGTATTTTGTCATTGATTCATATTTCTATAGCAAAGAGGACAAATCCAAAGAAGACTATGGCGAAAAGCAAGCTCTTAAGGTTGAAGGCTGGCACAATTTTATTTTCCTTGCTGGTGTAGTTGGTGGTGTATTATTCAGTGGATTGGTAAAATTAGGGGAAGTTAATATATTAGGTGTTCATCAAGCTATTGAAAATCTCATAAGGGATGCAGTACTCATTATTATGGGATTGCTATCGCTCAAAACTACATCACAGCAAATACGCAAAGATAATGAATTTTCTTGGTTCCCTATTCAGGAAGTAGCATACCTTTTTGCTGGTATATTCATGACCATAATCCCGGCCCTTGCAATATTAAAAGCTGGTGAACACGGTGCGTTAGCGTTCCTTATAAATGCCGTAAAACAACCAGCCCATTACTTCTGGGCAACTGGTATTCTTTCAAGCTTCCTTGATAATGCACCAACATATCTTACATTCTTCAATACAGCATTGGGAAGCTTTTATGCCGGCATGCCTGAAATTGATGCAGTACACCGCCTTATAGCTGAACAAAATGTCTATTTGCAGGCAATTGCAGCAGGCGCTGTATTTATGGGTGCCAATACCTACATTGGAAATGCGCCTAATTTTATGGTAAAATCAATTTCAGAAGAAGCCGGGATACGCATGCCAAGCTTCTTTGGGTATATGTTTAAATACTCAATTCCAATTCTTATACCTGTTTTTATACTTGTAACCTATGTATTTTTCCGGTAATATAACGTTAGTAGATAAGGGCTTTTTCTATGCCCTTATCTACTAATTATAAATTATTAAAAGAGGTAACATTATGGCAAAAACATTTTACGAAGTAGTACTGGAAGGACATTATAACTTTGTGTATGGTATGCTTGAAGGATATAAATTAGCTATTGGCAAAAACTTTATTTACTATCTAAGCCAGCAGGTTAATGTAAAAGCAACAACACTGTCTGCAATACTTAAAGAATTTCTAACACTCAAAAGCAAGTTGCAATATGTTATTATTGAAGCCAACTCATGGAAAAAATTTGAAGCAGCTGTTAAAAAACAGCCTGAAGATTCTGTTATAAGCAAAAAGTACATCAAATCAGTGAAAAAAATTGAAAGTGCTTCGTTTGAGTTTAATTTTGAAGCGTATGCAAAAAAATATGGTGACGAAATAAAGAAAATCCTTAAAACATTGCCAAAATCAGTTAAGCTTATTGACTATGCCCCAAAAGAGGAAATGCATAAGGATGCAAAAGGCACAGAATTGTATGCACCTGACCATGAATATTCATTTAAAGGTAGAGGCAGATTAGTTGGTGATATTGAAACAATAATTGAATATAATAAAAAATTTGATGAACACCCATTAATTGATGTAACAGCTATAACATTGCAATTGAAGTAATATTTATATAATCTGTATTTAGTATTTCCGATACTAAATACAGATTATTAATTAAATTATTTTAGATTAGTGAGGGATTAAAAAATAAAACAATGAAAAAAACGCTGGTAGTTATTTTAACAATAATTTTATGTATTGTTACCATTGTCATATATTCAAAGTACAGGATGTCATCGTTTGAACCGCAATATATAGGATTTCTGACCGTTGAAAACAGCACCATCATAAAACAATTAGATACCCTGTTACAAAAAACAAATATAGCCGGTATCAGGGGTGATAAGGAATTAGCAAAATGCCTTGAGGAACAAGTTAAATCCTTGCAGCAGTTATCACTGATTGCAATTACCGATAATGAATACAGTGTTCTCATTGCAGCAAAAAAAGACCGTATTATTAATCAAAAACTTTTTGATGCAATTATTACTGATATTTCCCAGAAAAAATTATTGCCTTCTACTACATTTCCACAAATCACCCGGTATTATAACAATAATAAATATTATTTTTTTATTTATAATGCTTCGCAGTATATTATCATCACAACATATAATTTTGTTTTGCCAAAAAATCTTATTATTAAATTAGCCCTTGAAAACCTTCTCGTTGTCATTGTGTTTATTATCATGGGAACGGCTGTAACGATCACACTTCAACGGCAAACTAAAGAGCCAGCCAAGAAGGTGGAAAAAGTAGAAACAAAATCACAAACGCCAAACCCTGTTGAAAGTCTATGCCAGCAATTTTCACTTGTTTCAGTAACTATCGCACAAAAAAATAAAAAAGGATTACTCAAAACTGTTTACAGCAACCCTGACAAAAAACAAAACATATACCTGCAACCAGAAATCATTAATGAACTTGTAAATGGTGTGCACATACTTGCAGAAAAGAATACTGTACTGTTTCTTTATAATGACGCAACACAATTATTTTTCAGGCTTGCAAAACATCAGGCTTTTAAAGGTAAAATGATAAAGGAAATTGAAACGTTTATTAATAATAACGAAAATTCAATTTTACAATTTTTAAAAATAAAGAAATAAAAGTTTTTGTTCGTGTTTTTGCATAAATTTTTAATTCCCCTAAAATAAATATTTTTTTGTGTTTATAAAAATATTGCAATATAACATTTATTCCATACATAATGTCACTATCATACTTTGAAGATATCACCATTATTATGAAAATCTACAGAAATATTCCCATCATTTATGAAGACAATCACATCATTGTAGTGAATAAACCTGCTGGTATTCTAAGCCAGAAGGATTTTACAAATGCTGAATCTATGCTTGAAATTATCAAAGAATATATCAAAGCCACATACCAAAAGCCTGGCAATGTATTCCTGGGTCTTGTTCACAGGCTTGATAAGCAGGTATCAGGAATAATGGTATATGCAAAAACTTCTAAAGCTGCTTCACGCCTTTCGGCGCAATTGAGAACTCGTGATGTCATTAAGATATACTGTGCTGCTGTGAAAACTCCCACCAACACTGATACAGCGTGGCATACAATTCACAACACAATTACGCGAAAACATGACAAAACGCTGGTCAACAATAATGACCTTCATGCCATGCATGCATCACTCAGATATAAAATCGTTTATACTGAACCAACCTACTCGCTGGCAATGATTCAACTGTACACCGGCAAAAAGCATCAGATACGCGCACAGCTATCACACCTTGGCATGCCCATTGCCAATGACACAAAATATGGCGCACCTGTAATTGCACACCATGATGACATTGCACTACACGCTGCCTATCTACAATTTGTTCATCCTACTACAAAAAAAACTTTGGCATTCTACCAGCCACCGGATGGCATCTTTACGTACATCTTTCAACATGTTGACATTAATACTACTATGCAGCAAGCGTTACTCAGTGAAGGCTTTACAATTATTTAATTTTTTGGGCGATAGTTACTATGATAATCAGTGCAAGCCGCAGAACTGATATCCCTGCATTTTATTCACAGTGGTTTATCGATTGCATACAAAAGGGCTATTGCACAGTTACCAATCCATTCAATCCCAATCAGTCAAAAAAAGTATCATTGCTACCAGGTGACGTTGATGCAATAGTATTCTGGACACGAAATCCTGCACCACTGATGAAATATTTAGACATTCTAAATACGTTAGGTTATCGGTATATATTTTTATTTACCATCACCGGCTATCCTCAATGGCTTGAAACCCATTCACAGGAACTATCGCACACAATTAATATTTTTAAAAAACTAAGCCAAACCATAGGGCCAAAAAGAGTACTATGGCGTTATGACCCCATAATCTTTTCCAAAGAATTGGATTTTGACTTTCATATCAATAATTTTAATTTCATTGCAAGTACATTATCAGGATTTACCCATAAGGTGATTATTAGCATCATGGAACCATATAAAAAAGTTGTACGGCGGTTAAAAAAAATAAATGAAAAAGAGATAGTATTATATCCTTTGCAGGCTTTTGATAATAGTACATTACAGCAATTTTTTTCAATACTGAAAACGATAGCTTTTAACAACAATATGTATATACAAAGCTGTTGCAGTAATTTAATGGATTATGGAATAAACAACGGGGCTTGCATTGACAATACGCTATTGGCAGATATTTTTGAAATACAACTCAATTACAAAAAAGATCCCTATCAGCGCAAAGAATGTTTATGCGCAAAAAGTATTGACATTGGCAGCTATAATACCTGTAAATTTTACTGCCTGTATTGCTATGCAAATAAATAGCTTTGATGTATACATGCATTTTTCTTAAACTTATTTTATAAAATTGCGTTTCACGGTTTATTATGAAAACACTCGAAAAATCTTGTATTTACAAGAGTAGCATCATTAATCCAGATGCATTAGATGCTATGAACTATTACGGGAAGAAGTGCACACCGTTTTTATTTGTAATAGACTTTCTGGCACTGAAGCCATTTATTGCACCCCTTTCTAATCTTTCAAAATCAGTTTTGTATGATTTTAATGGTTTTACAAATTACACTGAAAACATAACATCAAGGAAAAAAATAGAATTTGAAAAATTCCCTGTTGCTTATGCTGTATATAAACAATCATTTGACTGTGTCCACCATCATCTTTTTGTAGGAAATTCATATTTAGTTAACCTAACGTTTCCAACAGTGATTAATACAAACTATTCGCTATATGAAACATTTTGTAATAGCAAGGCACCATATAAACTTTTGTTTGACGACCAATTTGTTGTCTTTTCACCTGAAGCTTTTGTAATTATGAAAGATAGTTATATTTACACATTCCCTATGAAAGGCACAATTGACGCAACTATTCCCGATGCAAAAGAAATACTACTTAATGATGAAAAGGAATTTGCTGAACATATTACAGTTGTAGATTTACTCAGAAATGATTTATCAAAAGTATCTCATTCAGTTTGTGTGGAAAATTTCAGGTACTATAGCACTATCAAAACCCATAACAAAACAATATTACAAACAAGCTCTACTATTAAAGGCACACTTTACCCTTATTACCATAAACATTTAGGCTGGCTATTTGCTGCTTTGCTTCCTGCCGGTTCAGTAACCGGTGCACCAAAGAAAAGAACAGTTGAAATAATACAAGAAGCCGAAACATATAATCGCGGTTATTATACCGGTGTATGCGGATATTTTGATGGAAAAGATGTGATAAGTGCGGTTATGATTCGTTTTATTGAAAATAGTAGTAATGGCTTGATCTTTAAAAGTGGTGGTGGTATTACCATTTATAGTAATCCAGAAGTTGAATACAATGAAATGATTGAGAAAGTGTATGTGCCAATTAATTGAATCAGTGTGTTTAGAAAACGGCATAATTAAAAATATACAGTATCACAATATGCGGATGAACAAAAGCCGTACAGAATTATTTGGATGCAGTAATTTTTTAAAAATAGAAGACATCATGACCATTCCACGCTATGCACAAACAGGTATATGGAAAATACGAATTCATTATTCTGAATCTATTACAAAAATTGAATTTGAACAATATAAAAGAAAAACTATACATTCACTCCAAATAGTATTTTCAGATTCAATAGAATATGCATATAAATATGCCGATAGAACAAGCATTGCTCAATTGTTTGAAAAGCGCAATAATGCTGATGATATTTTAATCATAAAAGGCGGATTTATAACCGATAGTTCATCTGCAAATGTGGCATTTTCAAATGGAATTGAATGGATAACACCTGCCACACCGCTGTTACCCGGAACCAAACGGGCAAAGCTGTTAGATGAAGGCATTATAAAAGAAGATTATATAGCCTTAAAAGACATTAGAAAATTTTCACATATCTGTTTAATAAATGCTTTTTTAGATGTAGGCAATATACTATTGCCTACAAGTAAAATATTTTTTTAATGGAATACATTATTTTTCAAATCTGAATGTACGCACAATCTTCAAAAATTTTTCTTCATATCGGTCAAACGAATGTGGCAATGCAGTACACGTTATAACATACGCTTTATTTTTATATAAGCAATAATACTGTAACACTTTTAATTTTAACCCGCTCATAGAATATGTAAATCCCAATATTATTGCAGGTTTTCTTGATAACCAGGTTGTGTTTTTATACAATAATTTATAATCCTTAGAATAGCTTTTTAAATTCTGCTGCGACACAACAAAATATTTATCCAAAGTAATATCGCCCGATACTTCTTCAACAGTTATTGCAACATTTTCCCTGAAATCATCATGGCTACCTTCTTCCGGGCTAAGGGCCACTACTGCTGTACCCATTTCCTTTTGCTGTATTTCCCAATATTTAGGAAACACAATTGAAAAGCTATATTCATCGCTATAATAGCGGCCCTTCTCCTTTCGCGAGCAGCTCATTAACAGCACAAGATTCAATGTGATGATTACAATTAATACAAGTCTTTTTTTTATAATAATATACCCTTCTTTCATTGGCGTACCACCTGTGTATATCTAAATCAAATTGTGGGGGAACAAATAGTTATTTGCTCTTGCTACTTTCTGTTGGGACGATATACAAAATACAAGACCAAATTGGCATTTAAAAATCAAGAAAAATAATTATTTATTTCCAGGCAATAATACTTATACTTTTCACTACATCAATATATTGCTTATAATCATCAAATGATTTACCATCAATATTCCAATCATTACTTGCAAACAAATTACCATAACTATATTCTTTGGCAATTTCAACATTTGTAAAACCGGCTTTATATAATAGCAAAATATAATCATCTTTTTGTATTGCTCCTGCAATACAACTGACATATGCATCTATAGATTTTTTAAGATGCGGTGGCAATGTACCTTCTAAAATAATGTCGGAAATTGCAATTCTCCCGCCCGGTTTTAATACTCTATAGCATTCAGAAAATGCCTTTGCCTTATCAGGGACTAAATTTATAACACAATTAGAAATGATAATATCTACTGTATTGTCAACAACAGGCAAATGCTCAATATCACCCAATATGAATTCAACATTGGAACAATTAAACTTCTGAGCATTTTCTTTTGCCAGTGCAATCATCTCAGGTGTCATATCAACACCAATTACTTTGCCGGTTGTTCCCACTTTTTTTGCTGCCAAAAAACAATCAATTCCAGCACCACTTCCTAAATCCAATACAACCTCACCTTCCCTTATTGAAGCGATAGCGGTTGGATTACCACAACCAAGACCTAAATTTGCATCACCTATTGCATCAATATCGTGTGGCAAGTATCCATTATTTTTTGCAATATCATTTGTAGAGCAACAACTATTGACCGTACAGCATGAGGTTTTTGTGAGTGCAATTGTACCATAACTTTGTTGTATTATTTTTTTTATTTTAGCATTGGTATCCATAAATATTTTTTTTTTTAGTATTTAAAATTAATCTTTACCTTTGCACAATTAATAATGTTGCTATTTATTTTAAATTTGTAATTACAGGAGCTATCTGCCCCATAACAATATTGTTTAACTGGTCTGATTTAATAAAAGCAATACAGCACAGCGAGGAATTGTTCTCTATACTTACTACAACAAATTTATCACCGGCTCTGACCCCATATTTTTCGCGTAAATCCTTTGGCAAAACTAATTGCCCTCGTTCATCAATTGAAACAACAGCTTCTATTGAACATGATGAATGACAACAAGTTGTATTTTCCATATTTAATCCATTATTTTAGTATTTTCAGAATATTCTGATTATTCTGATATTTTTATTGCCAATGATATTTGTCAATAAAAAAATGTATTTTTTTACACTGTTAATTCCTAAATGTATTTTTATATACAAATATAATTAATGTACACTGTATTTATGTTAAATTTTTTTAGGAATAAATACTGATTTTTTAATATTTCTCATATTCTTATTTTCTTTTAATTACATATTTTATATATTGTTGAATATATTAATAATACATATATGTATAAATGGGGGTTTATTATGATTAAAAATATTTTATTATTTGTATTATTTATCATATTACCATATACTGCTTTTGCTTTTCTTGAAAATTATAACAATTATCAATATCTTATCGGTGACAGAGCAGCTGGATTTGGTGGTGGATACTGTGCAATTTCAAACGACAGCACTGCATTGTGGTACAACCCCGCAGGGCTGGCTAATATCAACGATGAGCGATTAAACATTTCAGCCAATACCTATAGCTATCTAACACGCAATTCTAAACACTACTGGCAGATAGAAGAAAGTGCAGGAAAATATGAAACCTTAGATTTAAGAGAACAGGATGTATCGGTAGTACCTACCAGCGTTGCCTATGCCCGTAAACTACAATTTTTAGGCAACGATACAATCGCATTTGGCATTTTTGTACCATTGCAGGATTCATTAGAAGCAACTATAGCAGGTAAAGCATATGGTACTTTAAATGTTGATTTACATGCAACATACCGTATAAATAGTAAAGCATACTATGGTTTAATTGGTTACGGCATTGAGGTCACCCCTTCATTGAATGCAGGAATATCAACTGGCATTGGTTATTTTCAGGGTAAAGGTGGTGCAAACATCGCTGCATATTTAGATGCTGGTGGCGCTAATCAAAACGAAATCGCAATGATTATTAACAATGAACTTACAGCATATACCTTTTTTAGCGGGATAGGTGCGCAATTAGCTCTGACCCCACGACATCATGTGGGTATATTTTTCCACTCCCCAATCTACAGGCTGCATGCATCCCGCTCAGAAAGCCAGACTACGCAGCAGGTTGGACCCATTACCGGTAATTCATCAGCAACTACTATTACAGATGACGATTATAAGAAGGTAATCATGCCGGCATATATTTCATTTGGATACGGGTATACCCGTGAATATGCATGGTCATGGTCAGTTGAAGGCATTGTACATTATACTACCAGTGACCTTCCAAACAAAGTCATTAATATACGAACAGGAATAGAACTGTACCTTACTCAAAATTTAATAGTACGAACTGGATTTTTTACCGATTTATCACAGAAGGATACAGTTACACAAGATTCAACGAATGATGAAAAAAATGATTTCTACGGTGCAACAATAAGCCTTTCGTTTGGCAATGAATTAAACCCTCTGCGTGATGAAGCTGTAAAGGCAAAGAATATGTGGACTACTGTTGGAGTAGTGTATCAGCTAGGTATTGGCCATATACGGGGATTTAGATTTTATACTGTATCACCTGAAGGTGATATGCCCATTGAAAAGCAGTATACACACAGGTATAGCGTGTATATTGGAGAGTCTATTGCATTTTGATAATTTGGCAAAATAATTATATTGCATCAGAGTCTTTAAAACATCGTTGCAAATCAATATAAGGCTTTGAAATACACTAAATTTTCATACTTCACACTTCAAAAGTATTATTATCACCCGGTGCATTAGTTGAAGGTTTTAATTATTAATATTTTCATCCTTCTCTTAGTTAAATATTACTCTCCTTTTTTTGATATTATTGAAAACCCAATATATATTTCATCATTATAAGGATTTGTGCCTGTAAATTCTTTTGTTAACAATCCTTTTTCTATAACAGTAAAAACAAAATCTAATTCCCTAGATAGCCCGTAATCTAAAGAAAATCCCAGTTTTTCGGCATGTTGATTCTTTTCAAACCCTTCTACAAAATTGTAACTTCCAATCATTGCCATCAAGAAACTATTTGTTAATGAATAGCGAACTGCAGCTTTCACTCCAGTAATCCAGTGCTCATGATAGTTATGTTCATCGTTGTCATATATACCCCTATCATAGTATAATACATAATCTGAGTACAATTTTTGTGAAAACCTGTATCTACATTCCATATAATTGTATGTTCTTAATTTTAAAACACCCCCGCTTTTGCTCCCATATCCAAATTCTAAATCCCCCACACCACCTCTTATAGCCACTTCAAAAGGTGAACCACTACCCCATAAACTGTATTTTAACCCAATAAAATCAAGAGTAAGCGTATCAGTAATACCATACTGATACCAAAATCCCGGATAAACATCTTTTTCAATATCTGATCTTTGATATGCTAATAAAATGCTGAACTGATGCATAGACTTGGGTAACGTAAGCCCTGTGTTTATCATACTTAAAGAAATTGTTTCAATACCTTCAGCGTAGGCAGATCCTACTAAAATAATTATAATGAGAGGTATAACAGTAATTCTTTTCATTATTTATCCTCAGGATGTAATAAAATAAAACCTTGAACCATCAGGGTGGTTTTCATTACTACTAACACAAAAAAAAGATTCCCCTACTAAAAATAGTGGGAAATCTTTTAAAGAAAATATAAGGAAGGAAAAAGGCTGATTAAATCTTATTATTTTTATATTATGTAAAAGAACTAATTTTTATCTTCAATAGCTACTTACTGGCAATAATCATTATGTAATTCTTTATACTGTTAATATTTTATTATCTGATTTGCGATAGCATTTGGGTATACAAAAAGTTTTGTCAAGCATATTTTCCTTCTTCATTTTTGCTGATAATGACAAATGCTAAAATGATCTCTTAACACGGCAATTCTAACCCAAAGATTCAAGCATTCGTACATTTGAACCTTTATAAAATATATTGACAATGGTATTTAGATTTTATATATTTAAGCTTTACAATATCCATCATGTGAGGTTGTTCATGGGGCTTCTTAAAGATACAGGTGAATCTTTGCTTAATTTCAGTGAGCGCTTTTTAGATAAAACCGAGCAGTTAGCGCAAATTGCACGCATTACTATGGAAATAAAAAAATTGGAACATTCAATTAAAGAGATATACTTAAATATTGGCAAATATGTATATGACTGTGTTAACAGTAACCAGCAAATCTCAAACACGGATGAGTTTATAACAGGAGCTATCGCCTCCATTAACGAATACAAAACAAAAATTGAAGAAAAACAAAACGAAATACAAAAAGTAAAAGAAAAATATGAATCCAAATACCATCGATATTAAAAGCTAAAATGTACCATGTCTAAATCAACATCACGTATAATAGAAACAATTGAAAAGCAAAAAGGTTTTTTTACTGTAAACGATATAGTATCAGCAGTATTGCTTCCCACATCAAAAACCAAAAAATCAAAGAAAACCAATAAAGCATCACAGCGTCAGGCTCAACAAACAACCAGCCGCGTGCAGGATGCAGTTACAACTTTATACCAGTATGGTTTTCTTACCAAACAAAAAGGGAAATTTAAGGTAGCTCATCCATTTATTTGTACCGGTACATTTATCCACAACAAAAAGGGCGGCGGCGTTGTGTATTTACAAGATGATATTGAAGTA